>PDWJ01000086.1_pt1 | contig 208427 bp, 195 predicted proteins | sample 1430881 | NCBI WGS metagenome assembly PDWJ01 (sample SAMN01162460, study PRJNA174530) | Oral metagenome, whole genome shotgun sequencing project. | biome: Marine environment; feature: Marine mammal; material: Swab sample of the gingival sulcus; isolation source: swab sample of gingival sulcus...
TCTGTACTCTTGAGTGTCTACACAGTGCCAGAAGTATTAATTTTGAGTGGGCACCACTCTTGAAACGAGATGGAAAGCTGACGTCACGGATTCAGGTTTATTATTATTTTCTATTTTCTCAAACTCTTTAATCACATTTTCTATATAAAGAAGCCCCAAAGATTCGTGATTATGCCCCTCATATTTTATCAAAGTGGCGGTTCCTCCGTTTTCTTTATAATATTTCAAGGCTACTTCTGGGTTATTGTCATAAGGTACGGTTTTATCTTCCGTCCCGTGATGTAAAAATAAGGGGGCAATCGGTTGCCAACCACTTGAAAGATTACTCCTTTCCGTTTGGTTTATCATATGTTGATACGATGTTTTAGTTAATTTTTGTAATGCTTCGGATGGAATACTTAACGGTCTTTTTTTCAATACATCTATATTTGTATGAACAGGGAATTTAAAAATATTATTAAACGATATAGGCTTGTCGCTGAATTTGTTGTACGCATAATATGCCCAAGTCAAAAAATCCATATTTTCACCCATATCTTCATTCATATATGGAGCAAATAAAAATGCATTTTTCATATTTTGAGTTACATTTAACAATCCCGACATTTCGGCATTTGCCAATAATTTTAGTTTGTCTTGGTAATTATTTTCTATCAGTTTTTGAGTGGCAACGCTTACTGCTCCGCCCTCCGACCAACCTGTTAAAAACACTTCTTTATTAAGCGATATATTTTTAGTTTTGGCAAATTCTTTAGTTGCCAAAATCATATCAACCGACTCTTTGGCTAGTTCAGGATTAACACTGTAAGGGTGTTCTAATTTTTCAGAAATACCATACCCTGCGTAATCAGGAAGGCTGACCAAATATCCATAAGAACCAAAATAATTTCCGTAAAGACGAGTTTCGTACTGCTCTTTGTAAGTTTTTGGAGCGTTTCCTTTATACAGCGACGGAGCGTCTTTATTTCCCCAACCGTCCTTTGCTGGGTAAGGCAAAAGCGTTCCGTGATGATATTGTAAATGTGTAACTCCACCCTCTTTTTGGGGAACGATGACAAGTCCCGAAAGTTCAACTATTGAGTCTTTATACAGAGAATTGTATGTGATTTTGTATAAATCAATATCATATTTGGGTACTTCACTGATATTTCCTTGCATTTTTGTTTGCTCTGGGAAATAAGCATTGATACTGTTTTTAGAAATTGTAGCAATATGCTTTGAGCTTAACAAATGCCCTCTTTCAGTAGTTTTATGATTAGTTTCTGTTATCTTTTGTGGTTGAATAAACAAACTATAACCAAAAATATTATAGGTTATTATTCCCACGACAATTAGTATTGTTGCTAATGCACTTAAAATTATTTTTTTCTTCATTTTCTTTATTTAAACTCTATTTTTTCCAAATTGTTACTAATGCCCTAGTGCATGAGTAATACGTATTAAAATACCTAAACTTTCAGTTGAATACCTCATCTGCTATTACTTATAAACAATGTTATGTGGTATTTTACTTTATTTCGCATCTACTGTTCATTATTTCTAGGCTTTGAATAAGATAACGCAAAGTTCACCGGCGAGTGAAACGAGTCCGGTGAAACGACTTGTTATAACATATTAATTTGCACATCCATGGCAGTTGCAATAAGAATAAAATCTGATTGATTCAGTATGTTCAAAAAACTTTAGGTTTCTTCGCCAAGGATGAAAATCAGGATTCATTTTCACTTGATGCGGTATCTCATCTATAATCTGCCCAATAGCTGTAAAAGATTGGAGTGGTGTGCCACCTTTATACTCAGTGCGTGGTGAATAAAAAACCATATAATCGCCTTTCATTAAGTTCTTGAGGCGATTTTTTTTACCATGGTCAGCTTGAGTAAAGCCACCTGCGATACCTATTAAAACATGTTGTTTTGATATTGTATTTATCCAATATTTCATCCAATCTGTCCTTCGTTTGAGCCAGTTAGCTTATCTAGCGGCAGACGAAGCAGCTGCCATGCTTTTATACCACCGTGTAACTCTCTGACGTTATATCCTGCATCCAAAAGTGGAACGGCCGCCTCAGATGCGAGACCACACCATACATCCCAGCAGTACACTATAATTGGTTTGTCGAAGGGCAGTTCGGACATTCGCGTTTCCAGTTCTTCTTTCGGTATCCAGATTGAACCTGTGATACGAGATGGAATAGGTGCAACAGGGTTTCGAACATCGACTAAAAGCATGCTTTCTGGGTCATTTGTCATTGCTTTATAGACACCCATAGGACTTGCATAAGCATCGTTTTTAAGAGAGAAATAAGCGGAACGGTCTTTCAAACTTGTCATGTTAGTTTACCTCAATTTATATAATGATTGCCAATACGTTATAACGACAGCCGTTTGTTATGTTCAATTTATCCATATTTTAAGGTTTATATTGCCAAAGATACGCCCTAAATTTGTAAGAGCAATAACTTGACCGAAGCTGTTTAAGTTGGCAGATGAGAATTTTTCTTTCTCATATAGTTCCAAAAGTTTACTTAAACTCGGTGCCTGAATTTTTACTTTCTCTTTAAATTCCTGCGTGTTCTCTGCGAGCGAGGGATAACCTTTAAACTGAATGTCATACGCATCATGGCCAAACATGGGATTAAAATCTAAAACTCCAACCCCCGCCAAATACTGAATATTTGGCACTGACAGCACACAGTTACGTCCAAAGGCTGCTAGAACTGGTGCAGCAAATTGCTCCAGATTCCCAAACGCAACATTCGGCACCTGAATAGTCATGCTTGACACAAAATGTTTAACACTAAGAAAATTTATGTGCTCTCTAGTGAGCTTAGGCGTGAGTCGAATTGCTTCTTCAATAGTAATATCTAATAAATCACTATTACCCCTATCAATTCTTGAAGCGACCAAACTTGCCAACAAATTTAAGTCAGCCTTTTTACCTTTTTTAGCAGCTCCCTGAACTGCCTCATTTAAGGCCGCTTGAACATCAGGTTGTGCCAATTTCTCTGGATCAGTAACGCCCTGCTTTTTCGAAATCTCAGTCTTTAGCTCACCAGCCAAGGCCATAACATTTTCATTGACCTGCTTCATAGCTTCTTCTTGGAGCTTAGGGAAATTGTCATGTATTAAATCAAGACATAGCTGTTTGACGTTTTGATAGTCCATACCCTGATGGGTGATATTGATATCTCGCTTCGCTTGGTAAGCATCTGAGTTTTCGCCAGTCTCTTGCTTCATATCTCCAATCATGGCCTATTCCTTAATGTTGATGTCTCTGCCTGATTGATAAGCTTTAGAATTTTTGCCTACCTGCTGGCTCATATTAGAATTTTTACCAAAAAAGAAAGTTGCTGCAAAAGCAGCAAGAAACGAAAGAAATGCAACAACCCCTTCAAAGCTATAGTCATTCGCGTATGAGTAAGATCCCGATATTAAAATACCGACTAACGTAACCAATTGGCTGAGTAGCTTCATTTCATCTCCGTAGTCTTGAGAACATAACAGTTTATTCATGCGCATGCGCATTTCGGCGCTGCAATTATTTTCGTGCCATCGAGTGTAACCCCTTGTTCTGTTTATGAAAACCACCTCAAGTACGTTTTTGGTGGGGGATGTAAACGCGCATGCGCGTTTTTGTCCTGTTATTCCTGCGCATCTTGCGCGTTATCATCCCGGCCAGGCTTCCAATCTATTGATTTAAAAGTAGTTTTATTTTAGTACGGCGATAATCCAAGCATGCGCGTTTATATTCTGGCGTAAAAACGCGCATAAATTGGTGTCAGCAGAAAATATACTGGCTGTATATACAGTTAATTTTCATGAACTAACTACGGGGGAAGTCACGCTTTGCAGTATAAGCATTTGGACTGGGGAATTGCGCTAATCTGGATGTTATACCCGTGTTCAAAGCAAGCGATTTCGGGGCGAGATTTCCAGCTACTGGTGCGTTATTCGGGCTAAAGCTAAAGGGCAGAGACAATAAATGATTTGGCTGATGGGGGTCAGATGCGTAGTTACGCCCCCTCCCCCTCCTGCAGGAACAAGCGGCTTGCAAAGCCGCTTTTTAACACGCTAGGCGGCTGTTTTTAAATAGCGGCGAGCCCTAGCAGCATGTCCTGCTTGATATCATCAATATCTTCGATGCCCACGGACAGACGGATCAGGCTGCCTGTAATCCCCGCTTCAGCATGGGCTTCCGGTGTCATGCGGCCATGGGTTGTGGTCGCCGGGTGGGTGATTGTGCTTTTCACGTCACCCAGGTTACCGGTGATTGAGACCATCTTGGTCGCATCGATAAAGCGCCAGGCGGCGTCCTGCCCGCCTTTCACTTCAAACGAGAGTACACCACCGAAATCTTTCTGTTGTTTTTTCGCCAGTTCGTGCTGGGGGTGGCTACTCAAACCTGGGTAGTAAACACGTTCGACCCCGGCCTGCTGTTCCAGCCAAGTAGCCATTGCCATGGCGTTTTTACAGTGGGCATCCATACGGATTTTCAGGGTTTCCAGGCCTTTCAGGAATACCCAGGCATTAAACGGGCTCAGACAGGCGCCGCCTGTGCGAATAAAACCAAAGACTTCTTCCAGCTCTTTTTCACTGCCAACAACTACACCACCAACACAGCGCCCTTGGCCGTCCAGATACTTGGTTGCCGAGTGAATCACAATATCGGCACCCTGTTTTAATGGCTGTTGCAGTACGGGTGTACAAAAACAGTTGTCCACGACTAGCAAAATATCGTGCTTGCGGGCTATTTTGGCGACTGCAGCTATATCGGTCAGTTCTGACAACGGGTTAGACGGGGTTTCCAGAAACAGCATTTTGGTTTCTGGTGTGATGGCACGTTCCCAACTGGACAGGTCTGTCGGGTTAACATAGGTCACACTGATACCCGTACGCGGCAGGTAGTTATCAAACATTGACACGGTTGAACCGAACACGCTGCGTGAGCATACCAGATGATCGCCGTTCTGCATTAACGCCAGGCAGGTACTTAAGATAGCTGCCATGCCTGAAGCGGCTGCAACTGCACGTTCGCCACCCTCCATAGCCGCCATTCGCTCTTCAAAAAAGCGTACCGTCGGGTTGGTGAAACGGGAATAGATATTTCCTTCTTCCTCACCCGCAAAACAGGCAGCAGCTTCTCGCGCACTGGAGAAGACAAAGCTGGATGTAGGGTAGATCGGGTCGCTGTGCTCCCCTTCCAGAGAGCGATGCTGGCCTGCACGTAAAGCCTTTGTCGAAAGGCCGCAGCCTTCCGGGTTAAACTGGAGGCGTTCTTCGCGCTCGTAATCAAATATAGACATCAAGCAAAGGGTCCTTAGTCAATCTCGCTACACAGGTTAGAGGATTTGTTGCTCCTAACCTTGCTATCATCATTACCTTTAGCTTCATCGTTACGCGCTTGTGACAGGCGTTCCAGATAAGAGGCATCGATATCACCGGCAACATACTGGCCATCAAAAACACAGGTATCAAAGTTGGTAATGTTCGCATTACCTTCGGTTACCGAAGCTTTCAGGTCAGCCAAATCCTGATAAATCATCCAATCACAGCCAATCTCTGCGCCAACTTCATCGTCAGTACGACCATGGGCAATCAGCTCTTCTGCGGCGGGCATATCAATGCCATACACGTTGGGGTATTTAACTGCTGGCGCTGCTGAGGCAAAGTACACTTTTCTGGCACCTGCATCGCGTGCCATTTCAACAATTTGGCTGGATGTAGTACCCCGCACGATAGAGTCGTCCACTAACATCACCACTTTGTCTTTGAACTCCATGCCAATTGGGTTCAGTTTGCGGCGTACTGATTTCTTGCGCTGCGTCTGGCCTGGCATGATAAAGGTACGGCCAATGTAGCGATTTTTAATAAAACCTTCACGGAACATGACACCTAGGTCTTTCGCCATTTCCATCGCGGAAGTACGGCTGGTATCAGGAATCGGGATGATGACGTCGATATCATGATCCGGGCGTTCACGCAAAACTTTCTTGGCCAGCTTTTTACCCATGCGCATGCGCGAATTGTGTACGTGTACGTCATCAATAATGGAGTCCGGGCGCGCCAGATAAACATATTCAAACAGGCAGGGTGCTAACTGGGTGTTCTCAGCACATTGCTGCGTAAACACATTGCCATCAATATCAATATAGATAGCTTCACCCGGCTGGATATCACGCACACGCTCAAACCCTGAAATATCCAAAGCAACGCTTTCAGAGGCCACCATATATTCGGTGCCCTGGCTTGTTTCCCGCTTGCCATAAGTCAGTGGCCGAATGCCATTTGGGTCACGGAAAGCCAACATGCCGTAGCCTGTAATCATGGCAACAGCGGCATAACCCCCTTTGCAACGATCATGTACCCGGCGCACGGCTGCAAAGATATCTTCGGCTTGTGGTCGTAATTTGCCCCGGCGCTGTAACTCATGCGCAAGGACATTCAATAATACTTCTGAGTCAGAGGTGGTGTTGATATGGCGCAGATCTTCACGGAACATGTTATCTGCCAGTTCTTCAGCATTCGTCAGGTTTCCGTTATGTGCCAGCGCAATACCATAGGGGGAGTTTACGTAAAAGGGCTGGGCTTCTGCCGAACTTGAGCTGCCCGCAGTCGGGTAACGGACGTGACCGATACCCATATTGCCTACCAGACGCTTCATGTGACGCGTACGAAAGACCTCATTTACCAGGCCGTTATCCTTGCGCAGGAAAAATTTATCCCCTTCACAGGTAACAATACCTGCTGCATCCTGGCCACGGTGTTGCAATACCGTCAAGGCGTCAAAGATAGTCTGATTTACATAGGATCTGGCTACAATACCAACAATGCCGCACATTAAAACTCACCTCAAAGTGCAAACTAAAAATATTATGAGCGTCCTGCATTCCATATCAGGCGACCCACCTCACCTGCTGCATCCCTGGTCCAGGCTTCCATCATCGCGAAATGCGGAATTAACTGTGACTCCATATACCAGCGATCATGCACCGCTGGAGTCATGCCGATGAACGCCACTATCGCGACTATCATCAGGCCCCCTCTTGCAGCACCAAAACCGATACCCAATATCCGATCGGTTGCCGAAAGACCCGTTGCGTCAACTAACGCACTAATCAATTTACTGACCAGTGCACCAACAATCAGGCTGGCAATAAACAGAATAGCAAAAGCTGCGACAATGCGAACGGACGGGGTTTCAATATAGGGTTCAAGTAAAAAAGAGAGGGATTGAGAAAATAAACGGGCAATGATAAACGCAGAGACCCAGGTCACCAAAGAGAGCGCTTCGCGTATAAAGCCACGTTTCAAACTGAATAAGCTTGAAATCGCAATGATGGTCAGGATTGTCCAGTCAGCCCAGTTCATGTTCACTGCTCAAAGAAATTGCCGGTAGTTTAACAGAGTTTTCGCCGCCACTAAATGCTCTTATTACTGGGTCGTAAAACGCACAATCATCCCGTCCAATCCCAGGCCAGTCTTCAGCTTTTCTTTCAGGCTTTCTAAACGGGTTTTCTGCAATTCAGGCCCAACATATACCTTGATCAGTCCGCCCTGCTTACGGGTGAAAACTTTGTAACCTTCTGCAATCAGTTGCTTACGTAAGCTCTTGGCATTCACTTCATCTTTAAAGCTGGCAAGTTGTAGCGTCCAGGCAACGGGCACCCCCTGCTGATCCAGAACAGGCTGGTCGTTGCGTATATCCAGGTTAATTTTTTCCTTTTCGACACGCTGTTTAACCATTTGCTGCACTTTGCCACTACGCGGAGGAATATTGGCAGGCGCTGAAGGTTCTGCGGCAATAGAAGTATCAGATAAGGGTTTATTTTTCGGTTTTATCCGAACAATTTCGGGGCGCTCGGGTATTGCAGGAATTTTAGATTGTAAGTGACGTTCTTTATACCCGGAACCATCAAAAAACAGAGGGAAAATGACCGCCGCCGATATTAAGATAACAGCTAGACCTATCAGGCGATGTTTTACCTTTTGCTGCATTTACTTGTCCTTGCCTACTAATACAGAGAGCGCATCGCTAACAGTGAAGAAAGATCCTGCGATGATAACATTCTCTCCCGGCTTCGTGTGTTTTTTGATGAGTTCGATTGCAGATTGAACAGAATCAGAACAGGAAATTTCCCTATCGGCTGGAAGTAATGCAGCCAGGGCCATTGCACTCTGCCCTCTTGGAACATCCAAGTCTACCAGGTGGATATGATCAACCACGGGGGCGATTAAGTCTATCACCTGTTGGCAGTCCTTATCAGCCAACATCCCCAAGAGCAAAGTCACCGGGCCTGGCATCTCTTGAATACGTTTGGCCAACAGCCCGGCCGCTTCCGGATTATGCGCAACGTCCAGCCAGTAATTGACCCCGTCAACCTGGACAGACTGCATACGTCCGGTTAATGAAGCACTCACAAGGCCGCTGACTATCTCAGCATCGGTCACAGGCAGAGGGATATGCTGACAAACCTGTATTGCAGTTGCCGCATTTTGTAATGGTAGCGCAGGCAATGGAATCCCTTGCAATTTAATTTCTTTGCCTTTTGCATCAACACCCGTCCAATTCCAACTGTGGTTCTCTTTGCTAAAAGAGAACGCTTCACCCGCCTGGTACAGATCCGCACCTATTTTATCCGCATATTTGGCCACGGATGCCGGCGGGTTCAGATCGCCACAAATCGCAGGCCGATGACGACGGAAGATGCCTGATTTTTCGTGCCCGATAAACTCCCGGTTATCCCCCAGCCAGTCAACATGATCAATAGCTACGGTGGTTACCACAGCCACATCAGCATCAATGATATTAACCGCATCCAGGCGTCCACCCAAACCTACTTCCAATAGAACCAGATCTGGCTTGTTGTCCGCAAAGATGATTAACGCCGCCAGGGTACCAAATTCAAAGTAAGTGAGGGGGATATCGCCACGCGCCTGATCAATACGGGCAAATGCCGCACACAATTGTTCATCACTTGCTTCGCAACCATTCAGCAGGACACGCTCGTTATAGCGCAGAAAATGAGGCGAGGTATAGGCGCCAACACTATAGCCAGCCTTAAGATAAATACTGCCAAGATAACTAATAGTGGAGCCTTTGCCGTTAGTGCCTGCCACTGTAACAACCGTCGAGGCGGACAAATCGATCTGCAATGCCTTTGCTACTCGACTTATCCGGTCTAGTCCCAGATCAATTTCCGCAGTATGACACTGCTCCATCCAGGATAACCACTCTGATAAATTAATCGGCTTTGACATTAATCAGCTACAATCTACTGTTGTTTTCAGTCTGTTTCAGCAAAGAAAAAAGCCGACGTTTACACGCCGGCTAACTTGGGTACATCTAACACCACTATTCTGTTTCAGCTTCAGGTGCAGCTGGCGTTGGCACTTCATCCTCAACCACGCGCTCACTCTCAACCGAAGCAACCGGCGCAGCATGGGTAAATTTACGCAGAATACGACCCAGCTTTTCACGCATTTCACTACGATTAACGATCATATCGACCTGACCATGTTCAAGCAAAAACTCAGAACGCTGAAAGCCTTCAGGCAGTTTTTCACGCACAGTCTGTTCAATAACGCGGGGGCCAGCAAAGCCCATCAATGCTTTCGGTTCAGCAATATTGAGATCTCCCAACATCGCCAGAGACGCAGAAACACCGCCATATACGGGGTCTGTTAGTACAGAGAGGTAAGGCGTTCCCTGCAGACGTAATCTCTCAAGCACCGCGCTGGTTTTTGCCATCTGGAACAGGGAGAAAAGCGCTTCCTGCATACGTGCGCCACCGGAAGCCGAAAAACAGATAAACGGAATGTTCTCTTCCAGAGCGATGTTGGCTGCACGAACAAAGCGCTCACCCACAACAGCGCCCATAGAACCACCCATAAAGCTGAATTCAAACGCAACCGCAACAATAGGCATGCCTTCAAGCTCACCGCGCATTGCAATCAACGCATCTTTTTCCGATGTCCCTTTCTGGGCTGCAGACAAACGGTCTTTATACTTCTTGGAATCTTTAAACTTCAGGCGATCGATTGGTTCAATGTCCGCACCGACCTCCTGGTGACTGCCCTCATCTAAAAACAACTCAAGGCGACGACGCGCATTAAGGCGCATGTGATGATCACACTTCGGACAAACATTAAGATTCTTTTCCAGTTCCGGGCGGTACAGAACAGATTCACACTTCGGACATTTTTTCCAAAGGCCCTCGGGGATATTGGAACGTTTCTTGTCTGTACGCGCCAGGGAAGGAACAATTTTTTCCAGCCAGTTACTCATCTTCTAAAACCTTAAGCTTAATTTAGCTGTCCATTGCGATACGCATATCTTTGAGAATTGCAGAAACTTCAGGGGCAATATTGTCCTGATCTTTGATCAGCTCTGCAATCTTATTTACCAGTACACTGCCTACAATTACACCATCAGCGACCTTGGATACCGCAGTTGCGGTCTCCGCATCCTTAATACCAAAACCCACACCCAGTGGCAAATCCGTGTACTTACGCACTATTTCCAATTTGTCAGCAACCGACTGAACGTCAAGTGAAGCTGAGCCTGTTACACCTTTAACGGATACATAATACAGATAACCACTGCCATTTTCGCAAACATATTGAATACGCTGTTCTTCAGTGGTCGGCGCCAACAGGTAGATAGTATCAATCCCATGCTGCTGCATGATCTGATTGAATTCCTGAGATTCTTCAGGCGGTAAATCTACCGTCAGCACGCCATCAACACCTGCCTTCTGCGCTTCTTTGGCAAAACGTTCATAACCCAAAATTTCTATCGGATTAAGGTACCCCATCAGCACAATGGGTGTCGTGGTATTTTTCTGACGAAACTCTGCCACCATATTGAGAACATCGGTCAGTCGCGTATGGTGCTGCAGGGCACGCTCACAGGCTAACTGAATAACGGGCCCATCGGCCATTGGATCGGAGAAAGGCACGCCCAACTCGATCACATCAGCCCCTGCATCCACCATAGCATGCAGCAAGCCAACGGTTACGCCTGGCACGGGATCACCCGCAGTGACATAAGGAATAAGCGCTTTACGCCCTTCCGCTTTAAGCTTTGCAAAGCTTGAAGAAATTCGACTCATTTTATCTTCTCCGCACAAATCAGATATTGATGCCATCGATCTGTGCGACCGTATGAATATCTTTATCACCACGACCAGACAAGTTAACCACAATGATCTGATCCTGATCCATCTCTTTTGCCAGCTTCATGGCGTAAGCAACCGCGTGACTGGACTCTAATGCAGGCATAATACCTTCTACACGGGTCAGAGTACGGAATGCTTCCATCGCTTCCTCATCTGTCGCATCAACATAGTCTGCACGGCCTGTATCTTTCAGGTAGGCATGCTCAGGGCCTACGCCCGGGTAGTCCAAACCTGCAGAGATAGAATGCGTACCCAAAATCTGACCACCCTCATCTGACATCAGATAAGTGCGATTACCATGCAATACGCCTGGTGCACCTGCTGATAATGGTGCAGCGTGATGACCGGTTTCTACACCATATCCGCCTGCTTCAACGCCGTACATTTTTACATCAGCATCTTCAATAAATGGATGGAACAGGCCAATAGCATTAGAGCCGCCACCAACACAGGCAACCAGTGCATCAGGCAAGCGTCCTGTCTGCTCAAGGCACTGCTGACGCGCTTCACGACCGATGACACACTGGAAATCACGTACCAATTTCGGATAAGGATGAGGGCCAGCAGCCGTACCAATGATGTAAAAAGTATCATCCACATTGGTCACCCAGTCTCGCATCGCCTCATTCATGGCATCTTTCAACGTCCGCGTGCCTGACTCAACGGCAATGACTTCAGCCCCCAACAGCTTCATGCGATAAACATTCAGTGCTTGGCGTTGAACATCTTCCGCCCCCATATAAATCTGGCACTCCAGCCCAAGACGCGCAGCAACCGTTGCTGAAGCCACACCGTGCTGGCCTGCACCGGTTTCGGCGATGACGCGAGGCTTACCTGTATATTTCGCTAACAGTGCCTGACCAATGGTGTTATTAACTTTATGGGCACCTGTATGGTTCAAGTCTTCGCGTTTTAGATAAATCTGCGCACCGTTAATTTTTTCAGTCAGGTGTTTAGCAAAATACAACGGCGAGGGCCGGCCAACATAGTGCGCCAAGTCACGATCAAACTCTTGCTGAAATGCGGGATCTCGCCACAACTTCTCATAGGTTTCTTCCAATTGCTTCAGTGCAGCCATCAGGGTTTCAGATACGAAACGACCACCGTAAGGACCAAAATGGCCATTATTATCGGGCAACTGAGAAAGTGCATTAAGATCTATGTTAGTTGGCACGGATTACCTCATTTACAAACATTTTTATTTTATTGGCATCTTTGATGCCTTTACTTTTTTCAACGCCACCACTGACATCAACAGCGTAGGGGGATACGTTTCTAATCGCTGCAGCAACGTTACTACTATCCAACCCACCGGCCAGAATAATCGGAGCGGGGTGTTCCTTTGGAATGCGTTCCCAATCAAATTTCTCCCCCGTCCCTCCTGGAACACCGGGACGATAGGCATCCAACAAGATCGCCTGGGCTGAGGCAAAACCTGCTATCTCAGCAAACAGATCCAGTTCGGGTTTCATGCGTAGCGCCTTGATATAAGGGCGGCAAAAACTGTGACAAAACGCCTCATCTTCATCACCGTGAAACTGCAAAAGGTCAATGCCTGTTTCCCGAATGACCTGATCAATCAGCTTTGGCTTCGCATTAACAAAGAGTGCCGTTGTTGTAACGAAGGCCGGCAATTGAGAAATTATATGGGCCGCTTGTGCGATCTCGATTGACCTGGGGCTTGGCGCATAAAAAACAAAGCCTAAAGCATCAACGCCAGCCTCGATTGCAGCCATTGCATCCTCATAACGGGTAATGCCACAAATTTTTATGCGAGTTCTTGCCACAACAACAGGTCACTTGAATTAAGTCAGATTGCTGATTCTAGCAGATTGCATGCAGCTTCGTCAGTCGGCTACGACAGGAAATAAGGCCCAATTTGCGATTTTGGCAAACCAAATTCTTCCGGGTACTTTGCATCCACAAAATAGAGGCCAAAAGGTGGCGCCGTCACCCCACCCTGACGTCTATCCCGCGCTTCGAGTACCTCCTTCGCCCAAATAGGCTCAGCCTCACCGCAGCCAATTGCCATCAGTACACCTGCGAAGTTACGGATCATGTGATGCAGAAAAGCATTGGCCCTGACATCCAGGATAACCAGACGTCCTTCGCGATAAACCCGGAACTCTTTGACTGTACGCACCGGGCTATGTGCCTGACAGCCTACGGCCCGATAAGAGGTAAAGTCATGCTCCCCTATCAGGTACTGCACAGCTTCCTGCATAGGTTCAATATCCATCTGTTTATAGGTCCAGGTAATCCCCTTGGGCAGGATGGCGGGTTTGACCGGATGGCTGTAGATCAGGTAACGATAGCGCCTTTCTAATGCTGAAAATCGCGCATGAAATCTATTCGGAACCAGCTTGGCCCACTGAATAGCAATATCATCCGGCAAGTGAGTATTGGCTCCCATCACCCAAGCCCGTTCATCACGTTGTACCGGGCTGTCAAAATGAATAATTTGGTAGGTCGCATTAACACGGGCGTCGGTACGGCCTGCACAAATCACAGATACCGGCGCGTTAGCTATTTTGGCAAGCGCTTTTTCGACAGTCGCCTGAATACTGGGCACATCAGCTTCCCGCTGAATCTGCCAACCTCTGTACTCAGCCCCAGAATACTCTACACACAGAGCATAACGATAAGGGGCGATCGAAATCGCCCCTTTTTCTGAACCTTGCGGTTCAATAGTACTTTCTTCTGTCATTCTAGTTTGCGTTTATAGACTTAATAAGCGCTTGCGCCTCTTCTTTCTGTGTATCGTTACCTTCAGCAACGATCTCTTCAAGAATTTCTGTGGCACCATCAAAGTCTTCCATATCCATATATGCACGCGCCAAATCCAGCTTGGTTTCGACCTCATCAGCACCTTCAAGCAGATTCAGGCCAGCCAGCTCATCAAAATCCTCATCCACTGACAAGTCCTCATCATCAATTACATTTTCAGCCACATCATCAGAACCATCCAAAAGCGAATTAAGCTCCAAATCAAGGTCAGCTTCCAGCTCTTCAAAAGCCTCTTCACCTTCTAACTCAATTTCGTCCTCTGCTGCTTCCGAAGGCGCAACTACTGCCGCAGCAGTTGCAGCTGCCACTGCAGCACCACCGGCAACCGTAGGAGCATCCATATCGAGGTCATTCAGCATTGCATCCAGATCATCACCCGCGCCATCAGATTCTGCACGCTCGGCAGCATCTTCAGCCGCCTTTTTCTGATCTGTCATCTCATCAACTTGCGCCAGAAGATCATCCAAGTCTGAGTCAGACTCAATCTCTTCAAGATTAATCTCGTCTTCGGACTCCAAACGGCCTGGCAGAGGATCCGAATCCGGATCTGGGTTTGCCGCAAGCATTGCTTCCAAAGCGTCACTCACGTCGCCATCAGCTTCTGTAGCCGAATCAGGCATGTCGATATCTTCAGCTAACAGCGCCTCAATAGCATCATCTTCCGGGCTTGAAGTTTCGGGTTGTGCAGTGGTTTCAGCATCGTCCAAAATGCTATCCAAGTCACCCAGGCTCACATCCTGTTCGGCAGCATCAGCCAGCGCCTGAATGTCTTCGTCAGAAACAGAACCAAGCAAGTCATCCAAGCCGTTTTCATCTATTTCACTTGTTATTTCTTCACTATCCGAATCTGAAGCATCGACAAGTGCTTCTAACTCGGCTGATATATCAACGGATCCACCTGCTTCTGACTCTGTCGAAGCCCCCAAGTCATCCGCTGATTCTCCGGACAAATCAGGCATCTCTACTTTGAATTCGAGATCATTCTCAGAGTCATCTTTTTCATTGATGACGTCTTCTCCTGGCTCTACCGTTTCGTCTTCCGCAACCTCAAATTTCAGATCCTGGTCATCAAGTTCAAGGTCAATTTCATCTTCAGCCAGAATATTATCCAGTTCATCACCGTCTAATTCCGCTTCATCTGCTGCTTCGCCCAAAATATCATCAAGTGCATCTGACTCTTCTACAGCTTCTGCAGTTGAAGCTTCATCCAGTAGCACATCAAGGCTGTCATCGTCTTCAACGTCTGATGCGCTATCTTCCAGGCCCAAATCAAATTCATCATCGACAAGACTTTCATTATCCTCCGACTGTTCAACAGCAGTTGCGGCAAGTCCATCTGTAGTGCCGCTCTCTTCAAGGTCAAGGTCCATATCTAGATCAAGATCGTCCAGGTCATCAAGATCACTCAGATCCTCAAAGTCATTTTCCTCATCCAGATCAAGATCCAGTTCAGAGTCATCCAGCAGATCTTCTTCGTCACCGACTTCCAGTTCATCTACTTCTTCAAGCGCCGCAACCTCAGCCTCTGCAACAGCAGCAGAATCCGACGCTTTTTCGATCTCTTCAGGTTCCGGTGTCGTCAAATCTTCCGGTACCTGAACCAAACCCGCTTCTTCCGGCAACTCTTCTTCATCTTTTTTACCGCGACGCAAGAAGAAAAATAGAGCACCTAATATCGCAATCAAGCCTAAACCAATGCCACCCAGAATGCCTGGCGACTGCGTTATGGAATCAAAGAAGCTTTTCTCGGGTGGCGGAGCAGCCTTGGCTTCCGCAGCTTGCCGCTGCAACGCAGCCAGCTCATTATCCTTAAGCTCCAACATCTCACGAAGCTTTTCGAGTTCGTACTGAATTGAGTCAAGACGCTGATTAAGCTCTTCATTTTCCCGATTAATCTTATCAACATTTTCCAGTGACTGACTTAACCGGTCTTCCAGTTCCTGGTTACGAAGTATCAGCGCCTGTTTTTCAGCATCCACTTCCTCAGTAGATGCTTCAGGCTCCGGCTTATCCATTTGTTCTTCGAACTTGGATAGTTCTTCCGGCTTAGTTGCGTCCTTTTTTTCAGAACCCGAATCTCCAGCTTGGTCGGTCGCAATGCCTTCTTCAGGCTCAATACTGTCCTTCGGCGTTACAATTTTCAGCTCGCCCGATTTTTCATTTTTCGGATCAGAGTCAGGCTTTTCAGGGGACGCTCCTGCTACAGGCTTCTTTTTTGAAGCCTCTACGGCGGGCTTAACATTAGAGGGTCTCGATTTCCAGGCAGAAGTCTGCCGAATGACTTCCAACGCAGCCTCATCAGCATCTAGGCGGTCAATTTCCTCCTTGCTGGGCAGCTCCAAAACCACGCCAGACCGAAGCCCGTTAATATTATTATCAACAAAGGCGTGAGGATTTTTTTTCTGCAAGGCGATCATCATTTTCTTGGCAGAAACTGAAGCATTTGCCCGGTACTTTACCGCGATAGACCAGAGCGTATCTTTAGCATCGACATAGACCTGTCCTTTACCACTCGCCAACCCTCTTGAATTAGACTGAGCTGACGCAGAGCGCGCAGTAGACGAATCTTTTTTCGGCGATGCAGCAGCCGACTGAACTACCTTACGAACAGGCGTAGGGTCAAAGACTGGAGGATCCAGTAACAATGTATATTCCCTAACCAAACGTCCATTAGGCCAATTCACCTCAACCAAAAAGTTAAGAAACGGCTCTTGCACCGGTCGATTAGAACGAAGATAGATTTTCCCTGACCCGTCAGGGTTCACCTTAACCTGAAAACTCACATCAGTGAGAAAACGGGATTTATCAAGGCCAGCCAAAGCGAATTCGTCAAGATCCGCCATACGTGGCTGGATTTGAAGTGGGTTTAACTTGCTAACCTGAACCAGATTAATCTCCGCATCAAGCGGCTCATTCAAAGCAGATTTGACTTTTATTTCACCCAAACCCAACGCATGAACGTTGGAGGCACTTATAATCCCTGCTACGGCAAGGCTGACGGCGAGTTTCCGCAACATCATCAGTTTTCCTTGTTCCCCTAAACCCTTCAATCACAAAAACCAAGCATTGTGATTCCGAAATCCACTCACAGTATTGTTTATAAACCACTTACGGGTCAAGGAAATACAAACAACTGTTTGTTTTCACCTTTATAAATTCCCTTTAAATATACTGTTGGGTTAAAATTTCAGCTATTTGAACGCTATTAAGCGCTGCACCCTTACGAACGTTATCGGCGACAATCCAGAGACTTATAGCGTTTTCGCAAGAAATATCTTCCCGGATACGACTCACAAAAACTTTATCACTCTTGGCCGCATCACTGACAGCCGTTGCAAAATCGCCTTTTTCCCCAGAATCAATGACTTTAATTCCTGGAGAGTGCTTGAGTAGTTCACGTACTTCTTCAGCACTCACAGGGTCCCAACATTCGATATGAACCGCCTCACCATGCCCAAAGAACACGGGAACCTGGACACAAGTCGGATTGACCATGACGCCTTCGTCACCCAGAACATTTTGCGTTTCCCAAACCATTTTCATTTCTTCGCAGCTATAGCCGTTATCCTGCAATTCATCGATTAACGGCAACACATTAAAGGCAATTTGTTTTGGATACACACGAAGCTCTGGCGTCTGTGCGTTAAGAAGTTTAGCGGTTTGACCCGCCAGTTCTTCTACTCCACTTTTTCCCGACCCGGAAACAGCTTGATAGGTCGCCACGTTAATACGCTTAACCGAGGCATGCCTGTGAATCGGGGCTACAGCCAACAACATTTGAATGGTTAAGCACCCCGGATTAGCGATAATGCCACGGTTGGAGTACTCAGCAATACGCTCCGGATTGACCTCTGGTATGACAAACGGCACATCATACTCATAACAAAATGCAGCGGTATTATCGATGACAATACACCCTTGATCAGCGGCAATCTGGGCGTACTCTTCAGACACCTCGGCCCCGGCAGTAAAAAACGCAATCTGTACCTGGGAAAAATCAAATTCAGCAATCGCCACAACACGATGTGACTTATCTTTGAATTGCAACGTTTTCCCCGCACTATGCTCGCTGGCGATAAGAAATAGCTCCTCTACGGGAAATTCACGTTGCGCCAAAATTTCCAGTATTGCCTCACCTACCATGCCGGTTGCCCCGACAACCGCCACCTTATAACCCTGACTCATGTCTCACTTCCAAAAAAATCAGCCCGGGACATACCGGGCTGATATACATCCAATAAACTCGACCGGAAAATTAATCTTCCAGCAGGATTCTTAGCATACGACGCAACGGCTCTGCAGCACCCCACAACAGCTGATCGCCTACGCTGAATGCATTCAGGTATTCATCACCCAAATTCATCTTACGCAAACGGCCAACCGGGACCGTGAGCGTCCCTGTAACTTTAGCCGGGGTCAATTCCTCAGCCGTAATGTCACGCTCATTCGGAATCACTTTAACCCAGTCGTTCGCCTCTGCAAGCATGGACTCAACCTCGTCCATAGGCACATTCTGCTTCAGCTTGATAGTAAAGGCCTGACTGTGGCAACGCATGGCACCAATACGCACACAGGTACCATCAATCGGGATCGGGTTGTCAGCCAACCCCAAAATTTTGTTCGTTTCGGCGTATGCTTTCCACTCTTCACGGCTTTGGCCATTATCCAGCCGGGTATCGATCCACGGAATCAAAGACCCTGCCAATGGCACCCCAAAGTTATCCGTAGGCATTGCTTCACTACGAATTGTCTCGGCAACCTGGCGGTCGATATCCAGAATAGCCGATGCCGGGTTTGCCAAATCAGCCGCAACGGACTCTTTAATAATTCCCATCTGCGAGATCAATTCCCGCATGTGACGTGCACCGCCGCCAGATGCCGCCTGGTAGGTCATGGAAGTCATCCATTCAACCAGGTCATTCTGGAACAAGCCACCCAGCCCCATCAGCATGAGAGACACTGTGCAGTTACCACCGACATAGGTTTTGACGCCCTTGGCCAGGCCATCTTTAATGACATGCATGTTGACCGGATCAAGCACAATAATCGCACTGTCATCCATGCGCAGAGAAGATGCCGCATCAATCCAGTAGCCTTCCCAGCCTGCAGCACGCAAATCAGCATATACCTGTTTCGTGTAGTCACCCCCCTGGCAGGAAATAATCGCATCCATCTGCTTCAGCTCATCAATCGATGTCGCATCTTTCAGCGCAGCAATATCTTTACCAATATCCGGGCCTGCCTGACCTACCTGGGATGTCGTGAAGAAGACCGGTTCTTCGATATGATCGAAATCACGCTCTTCCATCATGCGTTGCATCAGCACGGAACCTACCATTCCACGCCAGCCAACAAAACCTACACGTTTCATTAAATTCACCCAATACTCAAATATAAACAACAAAGCCGATACCGCCATCGATACCAGCTTGCGTACTCCTCTGCCTAACCAGAGGAGGCTCAATTATGCATTATTTACCTGCTCGAGACTACTGCAGTGCAGCAACCACCGCATCCCCCATAGCAGAGGTAGAGACCTGCGTCATACCTTCAGACATGATATCCGCTGTACGCAGTTTTTGATCCAGAACCTGACTGACTGCCGCCTCAATGCGATCAGCAGACTTACCGGCATCCAGAGAATAGCGCAGCATCATTGCAGCAGAGAGAATAGTTGCCAGCGGGTTCGCAAGGCCCTGACCGGCAATATCAGGTGCAGAACCATGACAAGGCTCGTACATACCTTTACCACTTTCATCCAGAGAGGCAGATGGCAGCATGCCGATAGAACCGGTCAGCATCGCTGCGGCATCAGACAGAATATCACCGAACATATTACCGGTTACCACAACATCAAACTGTTTGGGTGCCCGTACCAACTGCATCGCTGCGTTATCTACGTACATGTGGCTCAGCTCAACTTCCGGATACTCTTTCGCCAGATCATCCATAATCTCACGCCACAGTACCGTGACTTCCAGCACGTTCGCTTTATCAACAGAGCACAGGCGCTTATCACGTGCCATGGCCGCTTCAAACGCTACGCGCCCGATACGGCGAATCTCGTTCTCATCGTAAACATAGGTATTGAAACCTTCGCGGATACCGCCTTCTTTCTCACGCACGCCACGTGGCTGGCCAAAGTAGATGCCACCGGTCAGCTCACGCACGATCAGGATATCCAGGCCTGAAACCACTTCAGGCTTCAGCGTGGAAGCATGGGCCAGTTGCGGGTACAAAATAGCCGGACGCAGGTTACCAAATAGATCCAACTGGGAACGAATACCTAACAACCCTTTTTCCGGACGGATCTGGAAGTCCGGGTTTGTATCCCACTCAGGGCCACCTACAGCACCCAACAAAATTGCATCCGCTGCTTTTGCCGCTGCCAGTGTTGCATCTGGCAAAGGTACGCCTTCAATATCAATAGCGGCACCACCTAGCAGCGCCTCGCTTAGCTCCAGCCCTAAACCATCCTGTTCATTCACCAGCTCCAAAACACGGCGTGCTTCTGTCACAATTTCAGGGCCAATGCCATCACCTGGCAGAATCAATACTTTCTTAGACATAGGTTACATCCTCCCCCGGCCTACCCAATTGGTAGCCGAGTTACTGAAAAACTTATTTTTTAACAAACAGTTACATAGACAGGACGATTTTCGCCTACCCATGTATAAAAACTCACTTAATCGCGCCAAATAACCAGGGTGCTTCCCGACGGCGCTGCTGTTCATACGCCTTGATATCATCCGCGTGCTGCAGGGTCAGGCCAATATCATCCAGACCATTCAACAAGCAATGCTTACGGAAGGCATCAATTTCAAAGGCCATTTTTTCCCCGGAAGGGGTTACAACAAACTGATTCTCCAGATCAATGGTCAGCTTATAACCTTCAGTTGCCGCCACCTCATTAAACAGCTGATCCACCTGTGCATCACTCAACACGATGGGCAGTAAGCCATTCTTAAAACAGTTGTTATAGAATATTTCGGCAAAGCTTGGCGCAATGACAGAACGAATGCCAAAATCGTCCAGTGCCCATGGCGCATGCTCACGGCTGGAGCCACAACCAAAATTCTCACGTGCCAACAGCACACTGGTACCTTTATAACGTGGCAGGTTCAGCACAAATTCTTCATTTAACGGACGGCCGGTACAGTCCTGATCTGGCTGGCCTTCATCCAGATAGCGCAATTCATCAAACAGATTTTTACCAAAACCGGAACGCTTGATCGATTTCAGGAACTGCTTGGGGATAATCATATCGGTATCAACATTAGCGCGATCCAGCGGGGCGGCGATACCTGTGTGCAATGTAAACTTATTCATTTCGCTTCTCCTGACACCTTACTTAATCAGCTCACGGACATCGACAAAGTGGCCGGTCACAGCCGCAGCCGCAGCCATCGCCGGGCTGACCAGATGGGTTCTGCCACCAAACCCCTGACGGCCTTCAAAGTTACGGTTAGACGTAGAGGCACAATGCTCACCATTACCCAGTTTGTCCGGGTTCATAGCCAAGCACATGGAACAACCAGGCTCACGCCATTCCAGGCCAGCCTCGATAAAGATCTTATCCAGCCCTTCTTCCTCTGCCTGTTCTTTCACCAAGCCGGAGCCAGGAACCACCAAAGCCTGAATGATATTGTCTGCCACCTTGCGCCCGGCAACCACTTTCGCGGCATCACGCAGGTCTTCAATGCGAGAGTTAGTACAAGAACCGATAAAGACGCGATCCAGCTTGATGTCTGTAATATTCTGATCTGCTGCCAAGCCCATATACTCAAGGGCACGATTAATCCCATCGATTTTAACCTGGTCGGTTTCATTCGCCGGGTTGGGTACTTGCGCCGATACACCCACCACCATTTCAGGCGAGGTTCCCCAGGTTACCTGAGGCTCAATATCAGCACCATCAACCGCAATAACAGAATCAAACTCGGCATCAGCATCGGACACCAAATCTCTCCATGCTACTACCGCCATATCCCATTGCTCACCTTTGGGAGCAAACGGACGGCCTTTAACATAATCGATTGTTATCTGATCGACCGCAACCAGCCCCACACGTGCGCCCGCTTCGATTGCCATATTACAAACCGTCATCCGGCCTTCCATAGACATATTGCGGAACACATCACCCCCAAATTCGATCGCATAGCCAGTACCACCCGCAGTACCAATCACACCGATCACATGCAAAATCACATCTTTAGGGGTCACGCCGATGCCCAGCTCGCCATCAACCTTGACCAGCATGTTTTTCATCTTCTTAGTAATCAGGCACTGTGTCGCCAAGACATGCTCAACTTCAGATGTACCCACACCATGCGCCAATGCACCCAAAGCCCCCAATGTCGCGGTATGGGAGTCACCACAAACGGCTGTAACACCCGGCAGGATTGCGCCTTGCTCTGGTGCCATCACATGAACAATACCCTGGCGTTGGTCATTCATTTTAAATTCAAGGATGCCGAAATCATCACAGTTTTCATCCAGCGTTTTCACCTGAATACGGGAAACCGGATCGATAATTTCATCCACACCACCGGAACGCTCGGTTGTCGGTACGTTATGGTCAGGTGTCGCGATATTGGCATCAATCCGCCACGGCTGACGGCCCGCCATGCGCAAACCTTCAAATGCCTGCGGCGATGTCACTTCATGCAGCACCTGGCGATCAATATAAATCAGGGAACTACCGTCCTCATTACTCCGAACCAAGTGTGATTCGAACAACTTGTCATATAACGTCTTACCAGCCATGGAGCCTCACCTCACATCTTTATTCATCAACAGCCACTGATCTTGCCTGTCAGTCGCAACCGGATGCCTTGCCCATCCGGCCTATATTGTTATGGGGCCATCCTAGTGCAGAGCAAACCAGAACACAAATTCATAATTTCTATAGTTTGCATTCCACAAAGGAATACATAAAATTGACCGAATCAATCACCTTAAAGACAGTGACCAAGATGGATATTCATTCGCTTCAGGCCTTTCTTGCCGTTGCCGAGACCGGCTCGTTTTCACAAGCCGCCAATCGGCTTTTTTTGACGCAATCTGCAGTCAGCAAACGGATTTCACAACTTGAAGATCAGATCAATAGCCGCCTATTCGACAGGATTGGCCGGACGATTTCCATGACAGAGGCTGGGGAAGCCCTGCTGCCCCGAGCAAGGGATATTCTGTTACAACTTGATGATGCCAAACGCGCCATCAGCAACTTGGCTGCGGGAGAAATTCACGGTTCCTTGTCCCTGGCCGCCAGCCATCACATCAGCCTTCACCGTCTCCCGCCTGTCTTAAAACAGTTCAGCGAGAGCTGCCCGAAAGTAGAACTCGACCTGCAATTTGTGGAATCCGAAATAGCCTATGAGGGGGTGCTTAAAGGAGATCTGGAACTCGCCTTGATTACCCTGTCACCACAGCCCGATCCATCCATTTATTCTGAAATTGTCTGGAACGACCTGCTCCACTACGTCGTCTCTGATGATCACCCATTAGCCAGCGCTAACGAAGTCAGCCTGCAACAACTGACTGGCTTTAATGCTATTCTTCCCGGCAGCAACACATTTACTCGCTCACTCGTTGAACAGCTTTTCGCCCAGCATCAGCTCGAACTGAATGTAACCATGTCGACAAATTACCTTGATACCATCCGTATGATGGTCAGTATTGGCCTGGGCTGGAGCCTGCTACCTGAAAGCCTTGTAAATAAAGAACTGAAAGTAATCACTGTGGTCGATTCCGAACCGGTTTATCGCAACCTGGGTATTATTTACCACCGCAACCGCACTCTTTCCAATGCGGCAAACCACCTTGTTGAAATGCTTCGGGAAGACAGATAAGCAGATGTAAGACGGCTCAACTTATAATAATATAGCCTCTCTCTAAGAACCGGGGATGGACACTTGATGGACAACAAAGGGGTATCGATGGAAGCGTTTCTGGAAGCACAAAAGGCCTACTGGCAGAAGTTAATGGCCGGGGGTGACGTTCCTTCCAATGCTGACTGGGCCGATTTCATCAGCAAAAGTCAACAGCAAGCCTTCCAGGAAGCGCCCAAGCAGTTTTCCCAACTTCTCGACATACTTGGTGCACAATCCAGCAACTTTACAGCATACGGTGAAGAACTGTTAAAACTGTATCGCTCCGGTAATGAACAGCACCTTAGCGCTGCGGTAGAGGCATTCTCCAAATACATGCAAAAGCAAACCGCCGAAACTTTAATACAGCAATGGCAGCTCCCGGAACAATTCGCCTCCCTCTTTAAAAGCCATAGCTTTCGTGACGACCTGATGTTCGAAAACCCTTTTATCAGCGGCATAAAAAGTCTGCTGGAAACACCAATTATCGGGGGTAGTCGAGAATACCAGGAACAAATAAGAGAGGTTAACAAGCTCATTATTGAGTACCAGGAAGCCCTGAAAGACTATGTGGCTCACTACGCATCTATTAACCAGAGTGCTGAAACTAAAATGCTGCAAAAATTAACTGACCCTGAAATAAAGGTTCGCAGTTTGCAGCAGTTGCACGACATCTGGGTGGACGCTTATGAATCGGCCTATTCCGATACCGTCTTTACCGATGCCTATCAACGCGCTCATGGCCGTATCAGCAATGCCCTGATGCGATTGCGGAAGTTTGCCCAGGATGTGCGTGATGTTCACCTGCAATCGGCAGGTTTGGCCACACGCAAAGGGCTGGATACAGCGCTACAGCGTCAGCATATATTGCGTAAAGAAATGCGTACCCAACGGCATGAAGTGCAGAACATAAAAGATCAGCTCGAACAGTATCAAACAACCCTCACACTGGAATTGGTAAACGAGCTTAAACAAGAGATCGCTGCCCTGAAAGCAGAAGTGGCTACTCTGAAAAAGCAGCAAAAGGTAACGAACCCATGAACGGATTTGATCTGAACCCGGCCCAAATTACTCATGAGCTGTTTGAATTCAACCGCAAGCTACTGAAAAGTTACAGCACCCTGGCACAAATTAAACAGGTCGATGTTGACTCAACACCCTATGAGGTCATCTACTCAGAAGATAAACTTCGCCTGCGCTACTACAGTGCAGATGGGGAAAAACGCTGCACGACCCCACTACTTATTTGCTACGCCTTGGTAAACCGCCCCTATATGATCGATCTGGAAAGCCAGCGTTCTATGCTTCAGCGCCTGCTTGAAGCGGGTCTGGACGTTTACCTGATTGATTGGGGTTATCCGGATGCAGCCGACAGGTATCTGGATCTGGACGACTACATCAACGAATACCTGAATAACTGTGTCAAACAGACCATTGCCCATGCCGGTACAGAGCAGACCAACCTGTTAGGCATCTGTCAGGGCGGCACGTTTAGCCTGTGTTACACCGCACTGAACCCGGAAAAAATCAAAAACCTGATCACCATGGTGACACCGGTAGACTTTCAGACCGAGGACAACCTGCTCTACCACTTGGCAAAGTATGTCGACACTGACCTTGCCGTTGAAACGTACGGCAACATCCCCGGCAGCATGTTGAATGACTCCTATAACTCCCTGATGCCCATGCGCCTGGGGATTCAGAAGAACCTGGGCATGCCCAATCAACTGGAAAACCGCGAAAGCGCATTAAGTTTTCTCCGTATGGAAAAATGGATCTACGACAGCCCCGACCAGGCAGGTGAAGCGTTTCGCCAGTTCATCACCCAGTTCTTCCAGGAAAACAAATTAATACAGGGCGAAGCAATGATCGGTGATAAACAGGTAAAACTGGAAAATATCAGCCAACCGGTACTGAATATCTACGGCAGCTTCGACCATTTGGTGCCCCCCAAAGCCTCTATGGCACTCAAGGCACAGGTAAAATCAGACGACTATCAGGAACTGGAGGTCAAAGCGGGCCATATAGGGGTTTTCGTATCGAGCAAATCCCAAACCCAGGTTGCTCCCGCCATTGTTAATTGGCTGATAGAGAGAGACTAAGAAGCCTGTAAACAGACCTTGCCAGCAGACTGGGGAACCTGCGAATAAGTCCGTAGTATGAAATAATGAATTTTCTGATGTGCTAAGGGCTATCCATGGATCACCAACTCTCCTTCGCTGACAGCGAGTCCAACAACAAGCGTCGCCAAACCCGCAAAGAAAAGCTTCTCGGTCGCATGGAAAAGCTGATTCTCTGGCAGCGACTTGAATCAGTGATTGCCCTTCCCTCGCCCGCCCCTATCTAAACCGGGCTTCGATGCCTCTCAAAGACGATATAGAGATTTTTTTCTTCCTCCCGGCTAAATTGTTTACTAAAATCGCGCATCTGTTTTATTTGTCCTACACCGGAGCGAACTGCCTTGCCAACTAACGGAAAAATCAAGCTTCAGGGCTTTAATAACCTGACCAAAAGCCTGAGCTTCTGTATCTATGATGTCTGCTATGCACAAACGCCTGAGCAGAAAGCAGAATACATAGAATATATTGATGAGCAGTATAACGCGGACCGCCTGACTGAAATTCTCAGTGAGTGCTGCGAGATTATTGGTGCGAACATCCTGAACGTTGCCCGTCAGGACTACGATCCACAGGGTGCCAGCGTCACTATTCTGGTTGCAGAAGAGCCGGTAAAGTATCCCGAGAATGTCGATACCACCGAAAAACCAGGCCCTATGCCCGACTCGGTTGTCGCCCATCTGGACAAAAGCCATATCTGCGTTCATACCTATCCAGAGGCGCACCCGGATGATGGCATCTGTACTTTCCGTGCAGATATTGAAGTCTCAACCTGCGGTATTATTTCCCCACTCAAGGCGCTGAACTACCTGATCCACCGCCTTGAATCTGATATTGTCACGATAGACTACCGGGTACGCGGATTTACCCGCGACATTCACGGTGTAAAGCATTATATCGACCACGACATCAACTCGATCCAGAACTTCTTCACTGATGATATCCATGACCAATATCAGATGCTGGATGTCAATATTTATCAGGAAAACATCTTCCATACCAAGATGATGCTGAAAGATGTTGACCTGAACACCTACCTGTTTGGCACTGTAAAAGAGGAGCTTCCAGAAGAGGAAGTCAAAGATATTACTGATCGCCTTTATAAGGAAATGAGCGAAATATTCTATGGCCGCAATATGCCGGATATGAAAAAGTAAAAAATCGAGCGCAGCTTGTGTAATGCTGTAGATGCAGGGTGCAGCTCGCCGTTAATGGCCGCCACCCTTAACCAAAACGGCAATACCGCAGATACGGGCATTTACAGCGGAGATTGGCAAAGGGGGGATAAAAAACCGCCCCAGGCTTTCTGCATCGGGGGAGGCGCAAAGCTGCCTTATCAATTAACGGCTGTGGCGTTTAAGCAAACAACACCACGCCAACCGAATTTTCATTCTTCAAGATGCACCTCATCCACAGGCTCCGGACGTTGTACACCCTTCTTATTTACATTCTTCTGGTGAACTTTATCTAGCTGGCGGTCAATCTTATCAGCTAAGGCATCCAGAGCAGCATATAAATTATCCGCGGATGCTTTCGCGAAAATATCTTTACCGGCTACATGCACCGTTGCTTCAGCCATGTCTTCACGTTCGTTCTTTTCCAGTATGACATGCGCACTGGTGATAACTTCATAACGCTCTTGGCTACTGTCTAACCAACTCTCAATTCTCTCTTTAATGTTGTCAGAGGCTTTTACATTGCGGTGAGTAATCTTTACGTTCATAAGTCTATCCTTAATGCAATGTTGCAATGAGGGCACCCACTATTCCATGCTTTCAAGTACCCTTTACAGCTACAGTAGTACCACTCTCACCCAGGAATACAAGCTCTTTTTGTCGTGGGCAAAGAAAAATTGACCTGCACACTACCCACTGGTCAGTACACAACTAATAATCGAGTTGTTGCACCAGTGCATTTAGTTTTTCAACTGAGTGCTGTTATACATGCGCAGAAAATTAACGGTGGTTTTTCGCAGCTTTTCCACCGGTCTGCAGCGCAAGAAGCCCGGCACCAATAATAAGAACAACGCCTACTAAACTGTTAGGGCCTAGCACTTCATCCCAAATCCACCAGCCAAACAAGGCCGCAAAAGCAACCGATGTATAGGTATAAAGACCAAGCTGCCCGGCGGGAGCCAGCGCATAGCCTCGACTTAGCAAGAGCTGCGCAATTGTCGAAGTTAGAGCCACCAACATCAGCCAGACCATTTCGACCAAGTTGGGTGTTTTCCAGCTCAACAACGCTGGAAAAAAGGCAAGAACGGCGCTAATCAGCGCAAAATAAAAAACAATTCGTCGGGCGGGTTCAGTACTACTTAAGCGCCGGATGATGACTTTTGCCAAGGCCCCAAGCATAGCCCCACAAACGGCTATCAACACGGCGATTTTAAGGTTTTCATGGCTTGGATTAAGAATTAGAAACACCCCGCAGAAACCCACTCCAATAGCAATTTTTACCGATTTCGTTACCCTCTCCCCTAGCCACCAAAAGGCAAAGATTGGAATAAAAAATGGCGCGGTCTGTTTAATCAGCGCCGCCTCCGCAAGTGCAAGGTGGCCCCATGAATAGTAAAGACAGGTCATGGCTGTAACACCCACCGCTGCACGCAAAAAATGGAAGCGCAACTGCGCTGTCTTTATGGCATCCAAGCCACTGCGCGCCAGCCAGGGCAGTAACAAAAATAATGCAAAAAGGTTCCGGACAAAAACGATCATCTCGGTTGCAACAGATTCCGTGATCTGCTTCACCACCATGCCAGAAATGACCAGAAACAATTCCGCCAGTACGACAAAAAATGCACCTTTATAAACCATGTGTGTTATCCGGATGTTGCCTCAGTTGCCGATGATTTCGCGCAGAAAGCGTTTGATTTGAGTATGTTCTTTAGGGTAAACACTGCCGTTGTCGTATCGGAGTAAACAGGTACTCAACTCAAGGGATACCAAGTGAAAACCCGACAAACTTTAACCATAACCGTGTCTGCCCGGTTTATCCTTGCAAAACAGGCTTGCATAGCAGCACTCCCTTAAAAACGACGTGTACGGGTGCGATATCCAGGTTTAAGCGTCCGATGAAAGATAAAGGCCCTGCAGACAAACTGCAGGGCGCTTTAGCGTTATATTAAAGTGCGAAGCCTATACTTCCAGCACCTCAAAATCAGCACTCAGCGTTTCGGCCTGCTCCTTACTGGTAACCACTGCAACACTGGCATTAGCCGCCAACAAATACTTCCTGGCGACCGCTTTCAGGTCTTCAAGTGTCACCTGCAAAATGCGTGAGCGGAAGGCTTTGCGCTGCTCTGGGGTACGTCCAAACAGAGCACTATGAAAAGCCTGTTTCGCTTCACCTGCCGGAGAGCCGGGTTTATCAATGGAACTGACAACCCCCAGAATGGCTTCTTCAAGCTTCTGCTCTTCATGGTCATTTTCCAGCAACCACTTGATCGATGCATCAAAATCAGCCAGCGTTTCTGTCAGGCGAGGGTCTCGATAAGAGAAGAAACGGAAAGCCGCATCACCAGAGTCCTGACCAGCACCCGAGCCATAAGCGCCACCTTTTTCACGAATTGCCCGGTGCAGATAACCATTGCGTAGAAAGTCACCAAGGATCGTCAGGGCAGCAGCATCCGGGTGTTCCACAGGAACAGTCGGGAAGGATTTCGCACAGAAGCTCACCTGCGTACTGGTCGTCCAGGCCTGTTTTACCTGCTCGCGCAATGCCGGCAGATTGAAGTCTGCCACTTCTGTATAAGTCACATTGCCCCAGAGATTTTCCAGAGATTGCTGCAACCCGGCCTGGTACTCTTCTTCCGCAACAGTCAGGAATTGACGCGGAGCCTGCTGAATTTTTCTATGTAAGGCCTGCAGTTTGTCAGAGAGCACTTGTAATTGGGTTTCATCTTCCAACTGCGCATCCAGCGCCTTGAAGAAACGAATGGACTCCAACCCTTTTGTTGCCTGTGTCAACGCCGCAGCAGGACTCATTTTTGCACTCGCTGCGATCATTGCCAAAGCATGACCAGAGCCGGTTATGCTTTGTTCCTTGCGGGTGCGATGCTGGGATACAATCTCTTTTATGCGCGGCAATTCATCAAAACGTGCTTTGTCCAAGGTTTCTTTTAACAGCTCCAGCAACGCTTGCCTTTTACTGATCAACGCCTTACCTGACAGCGTAAGAAACCCTTTTACATCTTGCTCATTGTCCGGCAGGCCACGCACCGAAGCAAAGGCATGGATGCCCCCCGTCACTTCAGTCTGATACTGCTGATTTTCCTGATAACTGCGCTCCCCGCAGCCCAGTTCAGTCATAAGGTGGCTATACAGAGGCAGCAAATGCTGCTCATCCTGTGACAGTTCCGGTAATTGCATAATGATTTGCTGATACACCAGGCCATTTGTACCCCGATCATAGCGGGTATAAGGCAGAGACGAGTCAACCGCGACCGGTTCTGGCACCAGCATCTCATCCGGTACATCCTGTAGTGTCACTTTCGGCAGTACTGACTCATCATCAATTTGATTTTGGCGCTGTTCAAGCTCCGCTGTGCGTGTTATCACCTTTTGCTTGTCAGCATCACTCATTGACGCCTTAATCGCGGCCAGTTGCGCTTTTTCCAGCGCATCACGACGTGCTGCTATTTGATTGTCCGGTCGTAAGGTCAGGCGAACCCGATGCGGGTTGTCCAGCAGTTCTCTGACCATTGTCTGCACATAATCGGGTTGCTTGATCTCTTCACGTAGTTTTTCCAGAACCGGGTCCAGATTCAGCAGAGCAATCGGATCGCCATGATTAACAGCGGCACCCAGGGTCGTCATAATCAAGCTCAAACCATAAGGGTAACCGTCCCCATTTATCTCACGTTGCTGCAGCTCTAATTGATGTAATTGAGCCTCAAGCATTGCCTGGGGAACGCCTTCCTCTGCAACCTGCTCCAGCACATCCAAAACCATACGCTCAAAGGCATCTGCAGATCCAGGCTCGCTGCCTTCAATGCCACACATAAAGCTCATTTCACGGTTGGAGTCTTCCAAACCACACAAAGGTGAAGGGGCGCTACCCAAACCTGTTGATTCCAACGCATGGCGCAGTGGTGAGGCGCTGTTGTCCAGTAAGACACGCGACATCAGGTGCGCTTTTAACTGCGCTTCGAGATCACTGGATTTGCCTAATAGCCAAGCCAGTACATGGTGGGTTTTGCCACTGAGGTCGTCCTGGTCCAGATCGTAGCCCTCCTCCACACGCAAGGGAGACAGGTAACGCTTCTCATCTTGGATATCAATCGTCTTATCCAGCTTGTCAAAACGCGCCAGGGCCTTTTCTTCAAAAAACGTATGCAGCTCTGTTACCGGAATATCACCAAAAGTCATGATGACCGCATTACTTGGGTGGTAATGGGTTTTGTAAAAATCAATTAACTCAGCATAGGTGAGATCGGGGATACTCTCTGGCTCTCCCCCGCTGTTATGGTGGTATGTTGTGGTCGGGAACAGGTACTTGGTAACCGACTGCCATAGGCGAGAAACCGGCGAGCTCATCGCCCCTTTCATCTCATTGAATACAACCCCTTTATATTCCAGATCAGAATCAGGGTTGCCCGGCTCTGCAAATTCAACCCGGTGCCCTTCCTGCTCAAAGTCGAGCGGATCCAAACGACTAAAAAAAACAGCGTCCAGATAAACATCCAACAGGTTGAAAAAATCTTTTCGGTTCTGACTTGCGAATGGATAAGACGTCCAGTCGCTGCTAGTCATTGCATTCATAAATGTATTCAAGGAACGGCGAGTCATCATAAAGAATGGATCACGCACCGGAAAGCGTTCGCTGCCACACAAGGCTGTATGCTCAAGGATATGTGCCACCCCTTTCGAATTTTCAGGCACGGTACGCAAGCCCACCAGAAATACATTTTCAGAATGGTCAGCAGCTATATGGTAGTGGGTCAGGCCGGTTTTCTGATGCGTATACTCAGTGACATCAATACCGAGTGATTCAATTTTTTCTGTGCGTACAAAGTTGAAAGATGTATTGCCGTGTGTAGCTGTTTGCAGATTTGCCATGAAAATAAAAGTTCCTTAACAAGCGAGCAGATGCGAGCCGAACCTAAAATAGATAGATTATAATTCGCGCTTTACCACAATTGTAAAGACAATTGCTTGTGATAACCAACTTTGCTGCCTGGGGGCATGGGTGAGCACAGCGCTTCCATACGCTTTGGAGAAAACACCGCTCACACTGTCCCGGATATTACGCCAGCATATTTAATTGCGTGCTGCTCGATAAATCTCTTCTCTCACTACAGCAAATATTTTTTGTGCACCGCAAAAAAAATATTTGACAGGTTATTTATTAGCCACTATATTTAGCCAAATTGCTGCGATGCACAAAAGAAAAGCGTTCAGAGGAGCTAAAAATGTACGATGATCTGATGAAAGATGTTCAGGAAAAAATACAGCCAGCTATCGATGTTGCTGAAGTCAACAAAAAAGCACTGGAGACTCTTTTCTCTCTGCAATCTGAATACATTAGAGATTTCGTTGATTCGGGCGTTGCCCAGTTAAAAGCGCTTTCTGAAGTCAGGGAACCTCAGGAAATGATTGAACTGCACGTTCAATTCATGAAAGAGCTTGAAGGTAGAATGACTGAAACAGCAGAGAAAGAACTGGCTGCCCTGACCGCTGCAAAAGAAGAAATTTCTGCCATTGTTAAGAAAAGCTTGTCTGAAATGGGTGACATGCCATACGTAACAGACTTAAACAAATTTATGAATGAAGCGGCTGAAGCGGCAACGGCTGCGGTTTCAGCAAGTGAAGCCAAACCTGCGGCAACACCTGCGAAAAAAGCGCCCGTAAAGCGAGCACCTGCTAAGAAAGCGCCTGCCAAGAAAGCTGCAGCCCCTGCTAAAAAAGCGGCGGCACCCGCTAAAAAAGCTGCTACTGCAAAGAAAGCTGCACCCAAGGCCGCTGAGAAACCTGCAAGCGCTTAGTAATTATCGTTAGGAGCCACGTGACGGCTCCACCTCTCTACTCTGGCTGGTTATATCAGCCGTATTTGCCGGTCTCCCTAGACCGGCTTTTTTTATTTATATCCTACTGGTGCAGCACCGGGATTAGCCCCAGCCTGGCTTGAGCCGCTTTATAGCTTTCTAACATATCTTCACTAAATAAACAGAAAGTTACCTCTTGAATATGCTTACAGCTGCTTAGCTGTTCATTAACCACAGCCAATGCAGTTTCTGCAGCTTCACTCACCGGATAGCCATAAACACCACAACTGATTGCAGGCATGGCGATGGAGTGAAGTTTATACTCATCGGCAAGCTGCATAACATTCTTATAGCAACTGGCTAATAGTGCCGCCTCACCGTCATCCCCCCCGTACCAAATCGGGCCTACCGTATGGATTATATAGCGGACCGGAAGATTATACCCACGGGTTATTTTAGCTGAACCCGTAGCACACCCCTTGAGCGCCCGACATTCAACCAATAGTTCCGGACCGGCAGCCTTGTGGATTACTCCATCCACACCCCCGCCGCCCAACAGACTGTTATTAGCGGCATTAACAATCGCATCAACAGCAAGAACGGTAATATCGCCCAGTACAAAATTGATTTTAGGTACGGTTTTCATTTACTTTTCTCTTGTTGATTAAAATGGACAGCAAGCCAAATAGTCGGTGGGTCTGTTTGCGTTTGTTCTACGCGATGCTGGGAATGGGCGGGCAGAAATAAGCTGTCACCAGGGCCTAACGCGATAAGGTCATCTGTATCCGCAAGACGAATAATAGCACTGCCGGCAATAAGCAAAACCCACTCATCCCAATCCTGATCATACCATTCCCCTTCCGGCGTTACTTGCCCACAGGATACGATGCGCTCGATTCTGACTCCGTCCAAGGCAAGTAGCTGATCGAACTGCTCTGACTCCAACCCAAAATCGGGCAAATCATAAATGTTCATTTTCTGCCGCCTTCCTGTTATCTACCCTGTCAGCACGTGGTTTAAGGGCTAATCTGAGGGCCTGAGGCTCTTTCAGTTTTTTAATTTCCTGAAACAGTAACTCTGCTTCACTATACTCCCGCCGCAGGTGATGCAACCACTGTTTGATACGGCCATGTACATACTTCGCGGCAATATCCTGTTCTATACGCTCCAGATAAACTTCAATTAGCTCAAGCACATGGCTCCAGGAAAAATCAGAATAAGGCCTATTAACTTGCTGATATTTAATAACATTTGCCAAGTCAGGTTTTGCAATCAGGCCACGGCCAATCATTACATTTTCGCAACCACTAACTGCCCGGCAGTGTTGATAGTCCCTCCAGCTCCACACCTCGCCATTAGCAACAACAGGGATAGCAACGGTTTCCCTGATGCGGGCAATCCACTCCCAATGGGCTGGAGGCCTGTAGCCCTCCAACTTGGTGCGGGCATGTACTGCCAGCGAATTTGCACCCGCAGTCGCTATCGCCTGGGCATTTTCCACCGCAAGTGTTTTGTCCTTATTCCCAAGGCGCATTTTGGCCGAAACCGGTACACCTTCGGGCACAGCTTGCCGTACGGCCTTAACAATTTTATAAATCAGCTCAGGTGTATCCAGTAACACTGCACCGCCTTTACTTTTATTGACCGTCCTGGCCGGGCAGCCAAAATTAAGATCGATTCCCGGTGCGCCTAATTTAGCGCCCTTACGCGCATTACCTGCCAATACTGACGGGTCATTACCTAAAAGCTGCAATATGACGGGGGTACCTGAGGCGGTTTTACCACCGGTATCCAGCTCCGGGCATAACCGGCGAAACACTTTCGCCGGTAGCACTCGGTCACTGACCCGCAAAAACTCGGTAACACAATAGTCAATGCCGCCCACCTGAGTAAGCAAATCACGCATGGTGTAATCAACAACACCTTCCATCGGGGCGAGAATAATTTTCAAAATAAAGAGTCGTAAAAAGGCTGGGTTGGACGGGTATTATAGTAACAAGAATTTAATTTGGATATTGCATCAGCTGGCGGCGTTTTCGCGCAGAGAGCGCGTATTCCATGTGCTCATTCTTTGTATCGCAAACGCTTATTGATAGCGCGTTGGATCATTGAGTCCTGCAGCAGTAAAACCCTGGGCACGTAAACGGCAACTGTCACAGTGGCCGCAAGCCTGACCCTTATCATCCGCCTGATAGCAAGAAACGGTTAACCCGTAGTCAACACCCAGGCGTGTACCCGCCTGAATAATCTCTTCCTTGGTCAAATTGATCAACGGTGTCTCTATTTTTATCGGGTTGCCTTCGATACCCCGTTTGGTTGCGAGGTTCGCCATGGTTGCAAAAGCCGCAATATACTCCGGACGGCAATCAGGATAGCCAGAGTAATCAACAGCATTCACTCCGATAAAGATGGCATCAGCTTCAAGGACTTCAGCCCAACCGAGGGCCAAAGACAAGAATACTGTGTTACGTGCCGGGACATAGGTCACGGGTATCTCGTCTGTTTCTTCCTCCGGCACATCGATACTGTGATCCGTCAATGCTGAACCACCAAAATCTTCCAGATGCAAACGAATCACCCGATGCTCTCTCACCTTATGCTGTTTGGCGATTTGCTTCGCAGCATTCAATTCCGTTAATGAGCGTTGGCCATAATCAAAACTGAGCACATAGCATTCGTAACCACGATCAAGTGCAATCGCCAGAACAGTTGCAGAGTCCAAACCACCGGACAGCAGCACAACAGCTTTTTTAGCAGCAGGTGTATTCATGAAATTTACCGAAAGATTTATTGCAAGCGTTTAAACTCTTTTGCCAACCTTACCGCAGAAGAATTTGGATATTGATTAATCACCATGTCCAAATACTTGACTGACTTCGCCCGGTCACCTAACTGGTCATACACAACGCCTAATTTGTAGGCGGCATCCGGTGCTTTACGGTGCTTGGGAAAGTGAGTTAAAACTTGCACAAAAGATTCCCGTGCCAGCTCGGGTTTCTGTTCTGCAAGATAGATTTCACCTAGCCAGTAATGGGCATTCGCGATGCGTGCACTTTGCGGATAATCTTTGATGAAAGCTTTGAAAGCTTTTATCGCTTTAGGGTAATTACTCGCCCGAACCAGGCCAAATGCTTCACGGTAGGCTTTAGCATCACTCGATGCTGCACTTGGCTGCGGCGTAGCCGATGGCGTTTGCGAAGCACCAACTGGCTGTCTCGTCGGTTCTACACCCGTTGGAGGGGGTCGATGAGAAGTCGCAGGCGCTCCCTGCTGTGCAGAAGTGATACGCCGATCCAGATCACGGTAGCGATCCAGTTGTTGGCGTTCCATTTGCCGAATCCGATGATCCTGTTGCTCGACCTGGCCACGCAACGCACGAACTTCATCCTGCAATTGCTGAACGATCACCATCAATTCACTATTCCGGGAAGCCGAATAGCTGCTGTATTGCTGTAACTCTGGCTGACGGGAAGAAGCTGGCCCACCACCAAGATCGATAACAGGCACATCATCCTGCGCCAAAGCATTAGCACCGAAAGCCAGTGCTAATGCTGCGGAAAGTACATTTACTTTAGGTAACATAAATTATCGAGTGATGTATTTCAGTACTACACGACGGTTCAGACTTCTGTCTGCTTCGCTGTGACCCAGAACCGCTGGTTTTTCTTCACCAAAGCTCACAGTTTCGATCTGTGAACCGGATGCGCCATTAACCTGCAGGAAACGTGCTACCGCTTTAGCGCGACGTTCGCCCAAAGCAATGTTGTACTCACGCGTACCACGCTCGTCTGTGTGGCCTTCAAGAATGACAGAAGCCGATGGATTCGCTGTCAGATACGCAGCGTGTTTTTCCAGATCTGCAAAGCCCGCCGCTTTCACTACTGACTTATCGAAGTCAAAATAGAAAACGGTTTTTAGATTTGCAACATCAGATATTGATGAACCGCTGACACCACTACCCTGGCCAATGCCTTGAGTACTACCCGTGTCACTACCCGTTGTTGTGCCGCCTTCAGTATTACTACCACCCGTAGAACAGCCCGCTACCCATGCTACGGAAAGAGCCAGTGCAACTGCTTTAGTTACGTTGGAAGCTCGCATTGATTTCTCCTGTTGCTGTAATTCAGCAATATAAAATTTTAGTTTAAGCCGCCATGCCAAAAACTAGATATAAGTTAATGTCTATAAAGAATTATTGCAAGTAAGGACTCCAGGCAGGCTCCCTTACATCCCCACGGACCGATGGTAAAATAAAGCGCACATTACCATCCAATGTAACACCGCCCAAAACACCCTTACCCCTCTTCTGAGTTGCGTAGAGAATAATGCTGCCGTTTGGAGCAATCGTTGGGGATTCATCCAAATAGGTATCAGTCAGAACATCAAGACGCCCTGTTTTCAGATCCTGAACTGCAATACGAAATATTTTATCATAACCTTTGTGCACCATCGCCAGGAAACGGCCATCCTGGGTCAAACGCCCACGAGAATTGTAGCCGCCTTCATAGGTTACACGCTCGAGCTTACGGGTTGGCAGGTGAATACGGTAAATCTGCGGCTGACCTCCACGATCTGAGGTAAAAATCAGCGATTGCCCATCAGGCGACCAGGACGGTTCCGTATCAATACCATAATGATGAGTCACCCGAACCAACCGGGGAGAGCGTAAATCCTGTATGTAAATCTCAGGGTTACCATCTTTTGATAGTACCAAAGCCAGCTTTGTACCATCTGGAGACCATGCCGGAGCACCGTTCAAACCCCGAAATGAAGGCAGGCGCTCACGCTTGCCTGTTGACAGGTGCTGAATATAAATTCTTGGTTTACCTGTTTCAAAAGAAACATAAGCCAGTTTGGATGCGTCGTGCGACCAGGAAGGCGACATAATCGGCTCACTCTGCTCACGAATCGTAATTGGACGTGCGCCGTCTGCATCCGCCATTTTTAAACGATAACGCACTTTTCCCTCGCCAAAGTGCTGTGCTGTCACATAAACAATACGGGTAGAGAAGGCCCCACGGATGCCAGTCAGCTTTTCGTAGACCATATCCGAGATATAGTGAGCTATGCCGCGCATGTTATCTTTACGCCCAGTCACCCTTTCCGCCAGAATTTGCTGCTCTTTAACCACATCATAGAGCTCAAACTCGACACTGATTTCGCCTTTTGCAGCGGGCGCCTGACGACCAATAATCAGATACTCTGTATTACTAACACGCCAATCACGGAAAAAAATCTGCTCTTGTTTTGTTGGCATACTTAGCATGTTTTTGCGTTCCATCATCGAGAACAATCCAGTACGCCCCAAGTCTGCGCTTACGATGCGGGCAATATCCTCCTGCAGAGCAGAACTGCCATCCCAGGAAAAAGGCGCAACGGCTACAGGCGTGGGTTCATCAGCTCCTTTGGTGATTTCGATCGCCAGATCACCCTCAACCGCAAAGCTGATAGACGCAGACAATGCAGCGCAAACCCCCAGTAACAGATAAATTACCTTTTTCACTTTTTTCTCCTTTCAGCCTGCCAAAATCGTAGCAGGTCGTACCGTTCACTCAAACAATTGGATTAATTACGTAAATCTTCTGGACGGAATCGCAAAATTCGCTTGCGGAAATGTCGATCAAAAAGAACCGGATCCATTTCCTGTAGTTTTTCAAATACCTGAACCCGATCTATCGCACGTAATGCATCGTTATCAAAACGTGAGTCACCACTGGATTTACTCACATAGCGATCATTCACTCGGCCCGAAGGTAGCAGATGTATAGTAATTTCTACTTCCATGCCGTTTCTGGCAGAGGGGGAGCGTCTCCATCTATGGGTAATTTCATTGCCAATATAAGCTTCGTAACTGACAACCGCCGCTCGTTCGCGTTCAGCCTGCATAGCAGCCTCTTCAGCTTCGATTTCACGCTGTATCGCTTCATTTCGAGCCTGACGCGCGGCCTCTTCCCTGGCAGCAGCCGCTTTTTTCTTCGCATCCCGCTGCCGTTTAGCTTCAGCGGCTTTTTTAGCCGCCTCCGCTTTGCGTTTCTTCTCGGCTTCAGCCTTTGCTTTCTGTATGCGGGCCTGTTCAGCTTTTTTTCGGGCGAGTTGTTCCTGTCGCTTTTTCTCTGCTGCTTTTTTTCGGGCTGCTTTCTTTGCCGCTTCCTGTTTACGCTTTTTTTCCGCCGCCTGCTTCTTCGCTAAATCCTGCTTGCGCTTAGCCTCCGCTTTACGCTTTTTCTCAGCATCCGCCAAACGCCGTTTCTCTGCTTTTTTGCGAGCTTTTGCCTCTGCCGCCGCTTTTTTCTGTGCTTTTTTCGACTTCATATCGACAATCTGAGCCTGAACGTGACGCGGTACTTTTCTGACCGTATCCCCGTGCTCAAACCAGCTTTGAGCCAACAAGCCCACTACTACCACATGTAAGGCAATAGCCAATAGTGTTGGAATGAAGTAACTGCCTGCGCGCAACATCCTTACCTGCTATTCTGTTACCAAACCAACACCCGATGCGCCTGCCTGCTGCAAGAGCACCATCAACTGTATAACCTGATCGTAATTGACATTTTTGTCACCACGGACCAACAGCATTTTTTTCGGATTACTGGCCAGAACCTTGGTCACACGCTCTTCAATCACTTCCGCAGACACAGGCTCCTTCGGGTCACCACCAACATCAATAAAATAGTGCCCATCAGCATTAACCGTAACAATCAAAGGCTCATTATCAGTATCATTCACCGGCTCGGCAGGCGCCTTGGGTAATTCCACATTAACACCCTGAGTCAACATGGGAGCTGTGATCATAAATATCACCAACAATACCATCATGACATCAATGTAGGGCACCACATTAATATCAGAGTTGAGCTTACGCTTTTTCTTATGCCGTCTCATCACGTATCAACCTCACATTCACTGAGAGGCATGCATACGGCGATGCAAAATAGAAGAAAACTCGTCAGCAAAGGTCTCGTAATTCCCTAACAGATATTCAACCTGGGCTGAATAACGGTTATAGGCAATAACAGCAGGAATCGCTGCAAATAGACCGATAGCTGTCGCAATCAATGCTTCGGAGATACCGGGCGCAACCGATGCCAAGGTTGCCTGATGGACGTTAGCCAAGCCCCGGAATGAATTCATAATACCCCAAACAGTGCCGAACAAACCAACATAGGGGCTGGTTGAGCCAACTGTGGCGAGAAACGGCAGATGACGCTCCAGTTTATCCTCTTCACGGGCCAAAGCGACGCGCATACTGCGCTGGATACCATCCATTACAGAGTCGGGATCGTAGCCAGGTTGCTGGGTAAGACGGGTGTATTCTTTGATGCCTGCCCGGAAAATATTTTCAGCACCACATTCAGTATTAGGCTCGTGGTTGATGTCACGGAACAGTTGGCCAAGGTCCACACCTGACCAAAAACGATCTTCAAAATTGCGCAGCGACTTACGTGCTTTGCTCAAAACGGCCTGACGCTGAAAGATCATAATCCAGGAAAGCACCGACGCCAGTAAAAGCATTAACATCACCAGTTGTACTACAACACTCGCATTGACAACCAGACTCCAGATGGACATCTTTTCGGCCACAGTCGTTTCCCCTAACTTGAATTCAATGACAAAAATCTATCCGCCCTAAGATCACTCTGACAGCAGAAAGTTCAGTCCGTTATTAATCTGGGTATTGCACCCGTACATTTGTTTGCTTAATTTAATGCTGCCACGTAATCTTATCCTGTCATGACAAACCAGATACCTAGCATCACGGTTAACACCTGCCGGGACTGGGGGTTCTATTGACGTGAAAACACATACCACCCCAATGCTGCTATGGCAGCGTTTACGTTCACGAGCACACTCAAATCAAGCGATCTCTACGCGAAGCTTCCGGCAACGGATGCAACACTCAGGCTAGGAAGGGTCAACAATAACAGGGACGATAATTAATACAATAAAAAACCAGCCCGATGGCTGGTTTTTAGACGTAAGGAACCAAGAAAAACAGTTTTGATTCAACTAGACCGTCTTTTTGTCTGCAGATTCAAACGCTGACTGGCAACGAATACAGCGGCCTGCTGCCGGATAAGCCCTCAAACGGCTTAGCTCAATCTCATCACCACAATCAACACAGAAGCCAAACTCACCTTCATCAATACGTTTGAGTGCGGCTAAACACTCCTGAATCTCTTCATCATGACGCGCCAAATTCTCAACATTAATCATCAAATCAACGACAGCTTCTGCCTCTTCACCTGAATCATGAACATGAACCTCCTGAGGTCGGGTTTGTTGCGCATATTCCCCTTTAGCCTCAGTTCTCAATTGCTCCAGTAGATTTTCAAGTTCGGTCTTAAAAGCAGAAATTTCACTGAAGTTCAAACTGACCATGATGGTAATACCCGTTGCTAGTTTATGTTTTCAATAACGGCATGTTAGACGCGGACAGCGGGTAAGGCCTTGACTAGGATCATCAGAATCCCATAAACCTATTTTCCATATGGTTTTTTAGTCTGAGTCGGGCTTGGCAATACCAAAATGACTGTAGGCATGATCAGTAACCACCCGCCCTCTTGGCGTACGCATGACAAAGCCCTGCTGGATAAGGTAAGGCTCCAGCACATCTTCAATTGTGTCCCGCTCCTCACTCAGCGCTGCGGCAAGGCTATCTACCCCCACCGGGCCACCAGCAAACTTTTCAATCATCGTCAATAACATACGCCGGTCAAGATGATCGAATCCATGATGATCAACATTCAGCATATTCAGTGCCTTATCTGCAATATGATCGTTGATCATGCCATCGCCTTTCACATCAGCGTAATCACGCGCACGGCGCAACAAACGGTTGGCAATACGCGGAGTGCCGCGAGAACGCTTCGCAATTTCGCCGGCACCATGATCATCAATCTGCATACCTGAAAGGTTAGCCGAACGGGAAACTATACGGGTTAGATCTGCCACATTATAAAACTCAAGCCGCTGCACAATACCGAAACGATCACGTAAAGGCGACGTCAACAAACCCGCGCGTGTGGTAGCGCCAACCAGCGTAAACGGGGGAAGATCAAGCTTGATAGAGCGTGCGGCTGGCCCTTCACCAATCATGATATCCAGTTGGTAATCTTCCATTGCCGGGTAGAGAACTTCTTCAACGTTCGCGCTTAGGCGATGTATCTCATCAATAAACAGAACATCATTAGGTTCAAGGTTTGTCAATAACGCTGCCAAATCACCTGCTCTTTCTAATACAGGGCCTGATGTTGTCTTGATCTCCGAACCCATTTCATTCGCAATAATATTGGCAAGGGTGGTTTTACCAAGACCCGGCGGGCCAAAAATCAGGGTGTGATCCAAGGCTTCTGAACGCATCTTGGCAGCCTGAATAAAGATTTCCATCTGTTCACGCACTACAGGCTGGCCAACATAATCCTCCAGTTTCTTAGGCCGAATCGCGCGATCCTGAACCTCTTCTACCGGATTACTTAGGGGTGAGATAAAACGATCTGCTTCTATCATGATGCAAGGGCCTGCGAAGACTAACTCCATTGTTCCTGCCAAGTGCTTATTACTTCTCAACACGGCAGTATGAAAATAGTTTAATAGTTATTAATAAAACGAAGCCGGGAACAAAAGCAGCCTCAACCCTGTAGACTCAAACCAAAAGCACAACACGTGTCGTGGCCCTTCGTTTATTCGCAGCCACCCAACACTCGCGCTTCAACGTTCAACATGAGCATTTTTCCATCGCGATACTGGTTGTGTTCCAAATCACCCAACCATGGAACGCAAGGCATGACGGATAAGCTCTTCACTACTGGCCCCGGCACCTAACGTCTTAAAAACCTGCTCAATGACTTTTGTTGCCTGGACAGGCTTATAGCCCAGAGCGACCAAAGCACTTTCCGCCTCAGCGCGATTATCTGTTACTGGTGCGAAGGACTCCATACCCGAGCCATCTGTTGCTGATAACTGGAAGTCAGCTGATAGCTCCAGGCCCAAGGCTTTAATTTTATCTTTCATTTCAACGATCAGTCGCTCTGCAGTCTTCTTCCCTACACCAGGAAGCTTTACCAGTGCTGCAGTATCGCCATCATTGACACAGCGCACAAACTCAGAGGTTGAAATACCCGAAAGAATCGTAATCGCCAGCTTGGGCCCGACACCGTTTGCCTTAATAAGCGCACGGAATAAAGACCGCTCCTCATGATCATAAAAGCCATACAGTAACTGGGCATCCTCGCGCACTACGAAGTGGGTAAAAAGGGTAACGGGTACCCCAACATCCGGTAAGCGATAGAACGTATTCATTGACGCTTCCACTTCATAACCCACCCCCTGAACATCTATCACTAAATAAGGAGGTTGCTTTTCAATTAGTTCGCCTTTTAACCGTCCTATCACTCGCCTTTTCCTTTCTTTACTTTTTCGATTGATGTCCAGCAACGATAAATATAGATAATGCTGACCAGTCAATAATGCAGCTACAATCACCCGGATCGGCCACTGCCGTTACCTGTTAACTAACCACGCCAACTGGCATTTCTCGCCGACATAGAGCCTGCGGCCTTGATCAAACTGTTACGGGTATGGGCATGACACAAAGCAATTGCCAAAGCGTCAGCAGCATCAGCCTGCGGTAAGCTCGGCAATTTCAATATATGTGTGACCATGTGCTGAACCTGGGTTTTGTTCGCAGAACCTTTACCAACAACTGATTGTTTAACTTTTCGTGCGGCATACTCATATACAGGCAATTCGGCATTAGAGCCTGCAACAATTGCTACCCCTCTTGCTTGACCCAACTTAAGCGCAGAATCAGCATTGCGTGCCATAAATACTTGCTCTATCGCCATCTCTTGAGGGCAATACTTTTCAATAACCTGTGAAACGCCTGCATAGACTTGTTGTAAGCGCTCTGGTAGCTCATCACCCTTAATACGAATACAACCGCTGGCAATATACTCATTTTTATTGCCTATGCAATTAATTACACCATAGCCCGTTACACGGGAGCCTGGGTCAATTCCTAAAATCAGCATTAAACTCTTATCAAACCCTCATAATACTGTTTATTTATACAGCATAGAATACAGGAGTCATGGAAGATTAAAAACCCTTATATGCCACATTTCCGAGACTAAAAGCAGAAAAGAAAACGGGTGACGGGAAAGCACCTCTCAATGTTTCTCAAACCACCCAGGAAGGGTTGTCGTTTAGCTCTTTTACTCTCTTTGCAAAGAGTTCGGCACGTAAAGGCTTTGCAATGAAAAAACCCTGTGCGTAATGGCAGCCAATGTCGCGTAAGAACTTGAGCTGTTCAGCGCTTTCTACTCCTTCAGCAATCGACACATAGCCCAGATTCTGAGACAGGGCAACTATGGCTTTTGTAATCTGAACATCGTTCTCATTTTTGGGGATATCGCTGATAAAGGAGCGATCAATTTTTATATAATCCAGCGGCAAGCGTTTCATATAGCTCATTGAAGAATAGCCAACACCAAAATCATCTACAGAAAGTGTATGCCCCATCTGTTTCAACTCATTCAGAAAGGCGATATTCCTCTCGGTCTGATCCATTAAATGATTTTCCGTAATCTCAATATTTATCCGTTCAGCACTGACACCTGCCTGCTCTAGAATTGCTTTAAAGTTCTTAGTCAGATCACGCTGCTGAAACTGTATACTGGAAACATTAATCGATAGGCTATTAATACCCAGCCCGCTTTCCTGCCATTGTCTAATCTGCTGGCAGGCTTCATTCAGAACCCACAAACCCAGCTCATGAATAAAACCATTCTCTTCTGCTATTGGAATAAATGTCTCCGAGTTAATCGTTCCCAATTCCGGATGATGCCAACGTATCAACGCTTCCGCAGAGCTCACGCGAGAAGTAGCCAGGTCAATAACGGGCTGATAGACTAACTCAAATTGGTTTTCGGAAATGGCATAGCGCAGGGTGTTTTCTATTTTCAGGCGGTTGTCAATTTTAGCTGACAGGTCCTCCGTGTAATAGCGGAAGCAATTCTTCCCCTCCTCCTTTGCCTGATACATCGCAATATCTGCATATTTAATCAGAGTATGCGTATCATCACTGTCATCGGGGAAAAAAGCGACTCCGATACTGGCAGATATTTGTACTTCATGGTCGCCGATAACCAGAGGCTTGGCGATAGCATCGATCAGGCTTCGGGCAACTTTAGCCGGAGATTCCCTATCCTCAAAAGATTCCATCACCAGCATAAATTCATCGCCACCCAGTCGGGCTAAAGTATCCGCTTTGCGCACTGTTTGTGTCATGATCTGGCTGACTCGCTTCAGGAGTTCATCACCTATATGATGGCCTAAAGAATCATTCACAAACTTGAACCGATCCAGGTCGATAAAGAGCACTGCCACCGGCCTTCCTTGCCTCGCGGCCAAATCGATAGCATGCTGCAATCGTGCCAATAACTGAGATCGGTTAGGCAAGCTGGTCAAAAGATCATGATTGGCTACATATTGAGCGGCCGCTTTTTGCTCCTCGAGCTGCTGGTTAATCGTCCTTAACTCAGTATTTTTATTGGCCATCTCATAACGACGTATGGATATTTGCCGATAGCGCAACAACAGAAACAAGAGAAAAACAGCAAACACTAATATGATCCGCCAGATCAATTGATAATCAACCGTTTTCTCATAGCGAATCGCCTGCCAACTGTTCTTAATCCGGTTATGGACTGAATCAGGCATCACACGAATAGCCTTCTCCATAATCCCTACCAACAATGGCTCGTCATTTCGTGCACCGATACCAACACTCCAGTTATAATCAAACTTACCACTGATTTTGAGTCATCCAGGATAACTGCTTTGAATCTGATAGCTAAGAACAAAAACAGAATCGACAAATCCTAAAATTTCCCCATTCTGAACATCATTCAAACCGGAAAGTATGCTGTCGTATCCGACCAAGTCTATATTGGGATAGGCTTTTCGAATTGTCACTTCGGGTGCGAACCCCGCAATTATCCCGATCCTTTTGCCATCCAGTTCCGAGAAGTCAGCAAAAAACACCTCATCCATCTTCGTTGCCAGTGCCAAAGGAATCTTTAAATAAGGGGTAGTAAAGTTAAGGTACTTTCGCCTTTCCGGTTTACTGCCAGCGAGGGGAAGGAAATCACATTTACGATTTTGCGCAAATGCTAATGTTTGAGACCAGGATTCGGTCTCTACAACCGAAATCGGAATATCTAGCTGGTTTTGAAAATACTCAAGGTACTCAGAGGTCATGCCGGTCACCTTGCCATCCTTAAAACCTTCATAAGGAAGCCAGGAGGGATCAATACAGGCTTTCAGGCTCTGTTTCTGTTTGAGGTAACGAATCTCTTGAGCACTCAAAAGACTTCTTGTTAAGGTGCCCTGATCAGATAATGGAAGATCCATCCAATTCTGTATGAGGTCTCTCTGGGCCTGTACATCGAGGTTTTTAAGTACCTTTTCTATTATATCCCGAAGCACAGGCCAATCCTGACGGACAGCCATATGTACACTATTGATCCCAAAATCAACCGAGAAAACAGGCACAATACCTTGAATGTTCTGCTCTCTTAAAATGTGGCTAATCGATGCGGTACTCTCAATCATTACATCAGCTCTTCCGGTCACTATCGCATCGATAGCCTCCATAGTGCCATTAACAAGCATGATTTTGATTTCAGGATAGTCCTCGCGTAATTTTTCCAGGTATAAATACCCTTGAGGCACAACAACCACTTTTTGAGCCAAATCACGTATAGACCTCAGATCATCACGTCCTTCTTGAGAGAATGCATAGTGACGCAACGTCATATAGGGGGCAGTAAAATGCATCAATCCCCCTCTACTATCGGATCGATAAATAGTAGGTAAAAGATCGACCCGTTGCTCGATGAGCATATTAAGAAGCTCATTCCGTGTGTAGCCGGTGACAATGTTGAATCGAATACCCGTCTCTTCTTCGATTATCTTGAGGTAATCACTGGATAGTCCCGTGTATTGCCCATCTACTACATAGCCAACCGGAGGACTATCGAACGCCCCACCTACTCTGATTTCAGGGTGGTTCTGGATAAACTCCAGCTCATCCAGAGTAAAAGTTATTTTTTCACCGTGATGGTAGGCATGCACCGGGATTGCTGCCAAAAAAAAGCAAAGCCAAGATAATAGGTGTAATAAGAGCCTAACCTCAGATATCGACCGAACCACTACAGCACCTGAACGAAAAGGTAATCGTTTGTTTTAATCAGAATAATACGGAACTTAGAAAAAAACACCCATATAAATAAAGATATATTTTAGACACAGTTTCGGTAAATGGAGGCCTCTAAAACAGAAAAAGCTGCACAAGGCAGCTTTTTATATTATCAAGCACTCACCTATCAAGGCGTTTTACGTAACTTGATATTCAATTCTCGTAACTGTGCAGCACTGACTTCACCTGGCGCTTCAGTCATCATGCAAGCTGCGCTCTGGGTTTTCGGGAAAGCGATCACTTCACGAATAGAGTCTGTCCCTGTCATAAGCATAATCAAACGATCAAGGCCAAATGCCAAACCACCATGAGGAGGTGCACCGTACTGTAGTGCATTCAGCAGGAAGCCAAACTTATCGTCTGCTTCTTCATCCGATATACCCAGGATCTCAAGCACTTTAGCCTGCATCTCCTGATCGTGAATACGGATAGACCCACCCCCAAGCTCACAGCCATTCAGAACCATATCATATGCACGGGACAAGGCCGCTAACGGATTCGCTTTCAGCTCTTCTGCTGAACAGCTTGGCGCGGTAAATGGGTGATGCAAGGCTGTCAGACCCGCCTCTGTTTCTTCGAACATAGGGAAGTCGATAACCCACAGCGGTGCCCACTCGCACTGCGCCATGTTCAGGTCTTCACCCACTTTAATACGCAAGGCACCCAATGCTTCAGAAACGATCTTCGCCTTATCCGCACCAAAGAATACGATATCACCGTTCTCAGCACCTAGGCGTTCCATGATTGCCATAGTCACCTCATCACCCAGAAATTTGATGATTGGAGATTGCAGGCCATTCACACCGTTTTCAATTTCATTAACTTTGATCCACGCCAAACCTTTAGCACCGTAGATACCAACGAATTTAGTGTAGTCGTCAATATTCTTGCGCGTCAGCTTGGCGCCACCAGGTACTTTAAGCGCTGTGACACGGCTCTTGGGATCATTTGCAGGTCCGGCAAATACTTTGAATTCGATCTCTGCCATCAGGTCTGCAACATCAACCAATTCCATTGGGTAACGCAGATCCGGTTTGTCTGAGCCGTATTTTTGCATCGCTTCAGAGTATGGCATACGCGGGAAATCACCCAGATCCACACCTTTCATGTCCAAGAACAGCTTGCGGATCATCTTCTCGGTCAGCGCCATGATACCTTCTTCATCCATAAATGATGTTTCGATATCAATCTGAGTAAATTCTGGCTGACGATCGGCACGTAGATCTTCATCACGGAAACACTTGGCTATCTGGTAGTAACGATCAAAGCCAGACACCATAAGTAACTGCTTAAAAAGTTGTGGTGATTGCGGCAATGCAAAGAACTGGCCTTCATGCACACGGCTTGGAACCAGATAATCACGCGCACCCTCGGGTGTCGCACGGTTCAGAATCGGTGTTTCGATATCCAGAAAGCCGTTATCGTCAAGATAGTTACGAATTGCATTGGTGACCTTAGAGCGAAAACGCAATTTTTCCTGCATTTCAGGACGGCGCAGATCAATGTAGCGGTTACGCAAACGTACATCTTCACCGACATTCTGATGTTCATCCAACTGGAACGGAGGGGTTTCTGATTTATTCAGAATCACCAGTTCTTTGCCTAAAACCTCGATCTCGCCTGTCGGCATTTCAGGGTTGATGGTGCCTTCCGGACGACCACGCACAGTGCCTTTGATTTCTACAACAAACTCATTACGGCAGCTATCCGCCAGTGCGAAACTTTCTTCGCGATCCGGATCGAATACAACCTGTGCCAAACCTTCACGGTCACGTACATCCAGGAAGATAACACCACCGTGGTCACGACGACGATGCACCCAACCACATAGGGTAATATCTTCGCCGATATGCTCTTTTCTGAGATCGCCGCAATAATGACTGCGCATAATTTATTTTTCCTGTGTCCTGATTTGTCAGCCTTATATGCCAACACTTTAAAAAATTTTAACTTTTCAGCTCGCTAACGAGAGGCCCGAGTCACCCGCAAAATTCTTACTGTCTACACAATCTGTTTTCTCTCAACCAGGCTCCCCTGACCGGAAGCCTGTCCTGTCGGTAACAGACCCACTGCAACAAAGAATACACGCATGTAAGACGCATGACATCTCGGCTCAAGCTGCTTAAATTCGTGACCACAATTCGCTATTGAAAGTCATGGCCGGGTGTTCAAAACACACCCAAACCTGAGGGGAAGAAACGCCCCCGCGAAAACGGCGAATTATACCTGAATTATCAAGTGGAAACAGGCCCCAAATGCGATTGAAGCCTGAGTTATCTGTAAATAGTCGGGAAACAGCACCGATATGCAATTTGCTGAAAAGAATCATCCCTCGGGTATAAAGGTAACCTCACCGGCCATTAAGCCTTCGAGTTTTCGGCGCACGTCGTGAATCTGTGCTTCTGTAAACGAAATAGCGGGCTTTTTGCCCCAAACAGGGTCAGGCCAGGCTGGATCATTTTCGTAACGCACAATATGGTGAATGTGTAATTGCGGCACCCTGTTACCCAATGCAGCCACGTTCACCTTGTCAGCCGCAAACGTATCAGCCAGATTCGACGCCAGAAAGGACGATTCTTTTATCAGCGCACACTGATCTTCGGCGGATAAATGATAAATCTCCGTTGCTTCGGCCCTTTTCGGCACCAGAATGAACCAGGGGTAGTTAGCATCATTCATCAAGAGAAGCCGAGTCACCGGGAAATCCCCCAACACAATACAATCTTTTGCCAGCTGGGGATGCAGCTCGAATTCAATCTCTAACTCATCCATTACAATACTCCTTTTATGACAGAGGCCTGGCTATTTATCCACCCGCTGCGGAAACGTAACAGTTCTGCCATCAGCAGTAAGTACATTGATGCGCACAGGCTCACCTGATTGATTCAAATAAACCTGCCCGACACCACTTCGATTCAATACTCGACTGTTATCATTACCCTGCGGCATACGGGAGCGAATCTGCATTCGCCGCCGCTTGGTAAACCAGTTAAGCGGTGATTTACTACCATAAAGCCAGCGATTCATTCGGTCAAATAAACGCAACAGCCCATGAGGAAACTCATTTTTAAGGCCGCTACAGGTAATCTGCCAGATATCCGGGCTGTTTTTACGAAAGCGGATCTTAACGTCATAAACGAATGAGTAGTGCACATCTCCTGAGAGTATGACAAAATTTTGTGGTGTCTGAGGGCGCCTGAAGATATTCAAAATCACATTGGCAGAACCGGCATGGGCCATCCAGTTCTCGGCATCGACAGTCAGGGCATGACCAAAAAAAGTAAATACTCTTTGGACCGCTTCAATCAACTTCATTCCATAGATAGGCGCCGGTGAAACCAGTAGCACGGCTTTCTCTCCGATCAAATCCTGCTGCAGCTCAGATAAAGCTTCCCAGTCCATCAACCCGGAGGGCTTTGCCAGACTGCTCTCAGACCACCAGCGTTGGGTGCGGGTATCCAGCACCACCAACTTTGGGCTGGTAGGCAATGAATAATTCCAATGCGCAAACGCCAGCACATCACTGATTAGCTGCTCGCGCTCCACCCTGGCATCGCCCTCTACATCACAACCCGTTCCGCCTTCCAGCTTTGTACGCCACTCATCCGGAAACTTATCAGGCGCATTCCCCCAGCCCTGACAAAGCCAGTAACCAATCAGGGCATTACCGATAATAGTGCGGGAAAAGGGATGCCCATAGGCCGCTTCTTCCCAGCCCCGTGTCAAATTCCAATCATCAGTAACATCATGGTCATCAAAAATCATATACACAGGAATATGCGCTAACGCCCGCTGCACTTTGCCCAGTCCTTTGCTGAAGGCTTCGATCTCACGCTGCTCACTCAGATAAAGGTCAGCATGTTTTTCCTTAACGTCCTTGATAGACAGATGAATAAAGCGCCAAAGCTGCGGTGACCAGACCAAAAAGTACATCGCCAGTACTTCCGACAATGTAATCAGATGATTATGAGCCGTGTCTGCGGTAAATATCGGCTTCTTCACACCCGCGAAAAAGCGATCTTTTAATGCTTGGTTAGCCTCCGTATGCGGCAGCAATTCTTCACGCTCATAGTAAGTATGCTCGCTGGCATATAACGCCTGACAACTTTGCACACTGGCACCGGTAATTCGCTCTGCACCCAGGCCCAATAGATTGATCGTCTGGTGAATGGCACTCAGCATGGGGCCAGAAACATCGTCAGCATAAATCTGGTCGCCTGACATCATCAGCAAGGCAGGCCTTTGCGCAGGATCTTCAATACTCAGGCTTAACGCCTCATCCACCCTGAGCAAAGCATCTTCTGAAGGATAATGTGGTTTACGGCAAGAACCATGCAATACCTGATCAATCTCGGTTTTCAGGACAAAGGCTGGCCGTTCTTCACCTTCATACAACAGCTCAGGCAGCAAAGTGGCAAGGTTTTTCACCTCCCCCGCAATGTAAAAACTCAAGTCATAGCTTAGAAAAACATTGACAGGCAGCGGCTTCTCGGGGCGAAAGTCAAGCAGATGAATATAAGCATTCTCCCCAACCCTGACCGATTGCGTGATGCTGGCAGCATTACAGGCAGCTAACTGATCATCCCCCTGGAACAAGCTGAAGTCGGCGTGCAGGGGGCACGATGTCACCCACCACAATACCAGTTGATCCGGTAGTGCACGGCGTATGATCGGCCCGGCTATAACTAAAGGTAGCGTATTACTGCTGTGATCCATGCTTCATGATCCATTACCGAACAGGGGCGACTGCTTCAAGCTGCGCAAGAGTCGAAAGAGCGACTACCCCATCAGTATCGAAAAAATTTTCATTCCCAGCAGGGTCAACCCGGCCGCCAGTAAAAACACAATTATACACTCCCGATCACACATTAGCCGACCCCGATGAATAGATATCTGCTTTGAGCAAATAAAAAGTAAATAATTCAAAAAAATTCAAGAAAGGCATGAACATGAGAAAGCAGACTGTGTAGCAGTACGCTTATTAAAAAATGAAATACTGGTACAACATCCGGGTTAGTGTGGCCAATATGATATGATGCGCCGAAAATAGCTTCCTTACATAGATAGAGCACTATGAAAAACTCTTTTTACTACGACCTGGAATCAGGCAAGAAAGGCCAACAAACAGCGCTGACAACGGCACTGGACAACCTTCGCTACAATGCAGACGGCTTAGTCCCAGTCATTGCCCAACAACAGGCTACCGGCGAAGTATTAATGATGGCCTGGATGAACCGTGCTGCCATCGAAGAAACCCTGAAAACCGGCCAAATGTGCTATTGGTCACGCTCCCGTCAGGCATACTGGCGTAAGGGTGAAAGCTCAGGCCACGTACAAAAACTGGTAGAAATGCGTATTGATTGTGATGGCGACACATTGCTTTGCCTGGTGAAGCAGCAAGGTCCCGCCTGTCATACTGAGCGATCCAACTGCTTCTACCATGCGGTCAAAGGCGACACCATAGAAATCATCTGCGAACCGGATTAATCCGGATTTTTATAAAGACCTAATCGCTCAGAGGCTGAGCTCCTACATTGGCATCCACCCTGTAGCGAGGCCACCCCATGGCCGACTGGGTTTAGTGTTTTTGCGCAGGCTTAATCACTCAGGGGGCTGAGCCCCACATTGGTACGTACCCTGTAGCGAGGCCACCCCATGGCCGACTGGGTTTAGTGTTTTTGCGCAGGCTTAATCGCTCAGAGGCTGAGCTCCAACATTGGTACGTACCCTGTAGCGAGGCCACCCCGTGGCCGACTGCCGTGGCCGACTGGGTTTAGTGTTTTTGCGCAGGCTTAATCGCTCAGAGGGCTGAGCCCCACATTGGTACGTACCCTGTAGCGAGGCCACCCCGTGGCCGATGGGTTGAGTAACCCGATCTCAAGATCCGGCTACTCGAATCCATACCCTATTTACCCCAAGAATCACGCAAACCAACCGTTCGGTTAAACACCAGCTTGCCTGCAGTGGAGTCCGAGTCCACACAAAAATAGCCTGTGCGTTCAAACTGGTAACGGTTTTCAACAGCGGCATTGGCCAGCCCGACTTCACAGCGACAACCGGTAACAACAACCAAAGAATCCGGGTTGATAAATTCGAGGAAATCACGCTCTTTATCACCGTCAGGGTTTTCTACTGCAAACAAACGGTCATACTCACGCACTTCACAAGGCACAGAGTTATCAGCGGATAACCAATGCACAACCCCTTTGGCTTTATAACCTTCCGGGTTAGCTCCTTTGGTTGCAGGATCATAGGTGCATTTCAGTTCAATAATATTGCCGTCCGCATCTTTAACCACCTCTTCACAGGTAATCACGTAGGCACCACGCAGACGCACAGCAACACCCTGGGTCAAACGCTTCCACTTGCGTGGCGGCACTTCAGCGAAGTCTTCCTGCTCAATCAGCAGGTTACGGCTGAACGGTACTTTACGCATACCCATGCTTTCATCTTTAGGATGGTTCGGCAGTTCAAACCATTCTTCCTGTCCTTCCGGATAGTTAGTCACCGTCACTTTCAGTGGGCGTACAACACACATGGCGCGTGGTGCGTTCTTATCCAGATCTTCACGAACAAAGTACTCAAACTGAGCCATATCAACGGTGCCATCCGTTTTGGCAACAGCCAGGCTATCACAGAAATTACGAATAGCCTGTGGCGAGTAACCCCGGCGCCGTAAACCGGAGATAGTCGGCATCCGCGGATCATCCCAGCCATTGACATAGCCTTCATCCACCAATTGCTTGAGTTTACGCTTACTGGTAACCGTGTAATTCAGGTTTAGGCGACCAAACTCATATTGGCGCGGTTTGGAAGGCACAGGCAGATTTTCGATAAACCACTCATACAGAGGACGGTGGTCAGCAAATTCGAGGGTACAAATTGAATGGGTAACACCTTCAATCGCATCTTCCTGACCGTGCGCAAAGTCATAGCTTGGATAAATGCACCACTTATCGCCCGTCTGATGATGGGACTCTTTCCGAATACGATACAGAATCGGGTCACGCAGATTCATATTCGGTGAAGCCATATCGATCTTGGCACGCAACACGCGACTGCCTTCATCGAACTCACCCGTTCTCATACGCTCAAGCAGGTCCAGGTTTTCTTCAACTGAACGCTCCCGGTACGGGCTGTTCTTGCCCGGCTCAGTCGCCCAGCCGCGATACTCTTTGGCTTCTTCAGGGCTCAGATCACAGACATAGGCTTTCCCTTCACGAATCAGGTGCTGTGCCCATTCGTAGAAAGTATCGAAGTAATTTGATGCGTAACGTACCTCACCCGCCCATTTAAAACCTAGCCACTGCACATCGCTTTTAATGGCATCAACATATTCCTGCTCCTCTTTCGTCGGGTTGGTATCGTCGAAACGCAGATTACATTCACCATTGTATTTTTCTGCTGTGCCGAAGTTCAGGCAGATCGATTTAGCGTGACCAATGTGCAGATAACCATTCGGTTCCGGGGGGAAACGGGTGACAACTTTGCCCCCGTGAGTACCCTGTTCCAAGTCCTGCTCAATCACTTGATGAATAAAGTTGGTTGGCTTAGTGCTTTCTGTATCGCTCATAAATTACGTCTTTAATTCCCAGACCGCATGAATACTGTATTTTCAACCCGATAAGACGAGTCAAAAAAGCTGTCGGCTATTATATACGGATGCGTCTGTTAATTGGCAGCCAAGGAAGGATTTTTTTCAGTAAAGCAGCGCTCTGTGAGTGTATATAAAATAGAGAATTACCAAGGAAGGGGTGCGTTTCCCTACGACTTGAGTATAATACCCGATCATAAAAATGAATAAAATGGACACCGTTAACCATGATCATCCTCCATACTAATTTTGGTGATATCTCCCTTGAGCTTAACCATGATAAAGCGCCAAAAACCGCAGCAAACTTTGAGCGATATGTCGCTGAAGGCTTCTACAACGGCGTGATTTTCCATCGTGTCATTAACGGCTTTATGATTCAGGGCGGTGGCTTTGAGCCAGGCATGTCCCAGAAATCCACCAATGAACCCATTGAGAACGAGGCTGATAACGGCCTTTCTAATGCGACAGGCACTATAGCCATGGCGCGGACAATGGACCCTCACAGCGCTTCAGCTCAGTTCTTTATTAATGTTGCAGATAACACATTCCTTGACCACACGGCGAAAACAACCGAAGGCTGGGGCTATACAGTGTTCGGGAAAGTTGTTGAGGGTATGGACGTTGTCAACAAAATCAAAACCGCATCTACGACAATGCGTGCCGGTCATCAGGATGTTCCGACCGAAGATATCATCATTACATCAGCAGAGATCGTCACCGAAGAAGCAGAAAGCACAGAAAAGTAATGCCTGTATATTTTGTCTCGGATTTACATCTGAAACCCGAACGCCCGGATCTGACCCGGGCGTTTTCATATTTTCTGACCCATATTGCCAAAGATGCTTCAGCATTCTACCTCCTGGGCGATATTTTTGAAGCCTGGATCGGCGATGATGCCCCCATTCCCGGCCTTGAGTCAGTTCTTATCGAGCTAAAAACACTCAGCGACTCAGGCTGCAAACTATATTTTCAACACGGCAATCGGGATTTTCTTGTGGGTGAACAATTCGCTGCCAGCATCGGTGCAGAATTACTGCCGGAAGAAGTACTGGCAGAACTCCCCTGTGGGCAGGCATTATTAATGCACGGCGACCAGCTATGCACTGACGATCAGGAATACATGCAGTTCCGCTCCATGGTGCGTGATCCACAGTGGCAAGCCGCATTTACAGCAAAGCCCCTAGAAGAACGCCTGGCTATTGCTCGCCAGCTTCGGGAAGCAAGTAAAAAGCGCGGGGCAAAAAAGGCGGATTATATCACTGACGTCAACGCTGAGGCTGTTACCAGCGCCTTGCAGAAAAACAATGCCACCTTGCTTATACACGGCCACACCCACAGACCGGCTATCCATCAGATAGAAGACATCCATGCGACCAGGGTCGTATTGGGCGACTGGGATAAGCTGGGCTGGTATTTAAAAGTCGACGCCTCAGGTTATGACCTGATCAGCTTCGCTATAGCATAAACAGGCATTGCAGGGGCAGAAGAATACCGCCCTACAGACAGCATTCAGATAAAAGTCGGCGCTCCGCTATGGAAACGAAACTCATCATCCGGTGCTTCAATCAACTCCCTTTCCACCTCGCGGAAAAACGCTATCCGCTCATCAATTGGCGCACCGGCATAATCCGCCGCCAACCCCAGATAATCTTGATAATGACGGCCTTCCGACTTCAGCAAAGAACGGTAGAATTTAGCCAGCTCATCATCCAAAAACGGTGCCAGCTTGGCAAAACGCTCACAGGAACGCGCTTCGATATAGGCACCAATAATCAGCAGATCGATCAAACGCCCTGGTTCTGACGTCCGCACATGCTTGCGCATTCCTCCTGCATAGCGGGCCGGTGACATATGGTCATACACCATATTGCGGTCCTGAATGAGGGCCAACACTTGCTCAAAATGAATCAGCTCCTCACGCGCCAAACGCGACATCTTGTTAAGTAGATCAAGACGATCCACATAACGAAACATCAAATTCATCGCGGTAGAGGCGGCCTTCTTTTCACAATGAGCATGATCGATCAACAGAATATCCTGATTCTGCAGCGCTGCCTGAATCCAGCTATCCGGTGTTTCACAGGCTAAGAATTCTTTAATCTCGTCGAGTGCATCCATTGATATCAACTTAGTGAATAACTAAAAGAAGGCGCATTATAGCGAGCCCGGTTATAGCTTGCATCAGGAAAGCACAAGGTCATCACATATAAGGGTTCAATGCTTTTTATCCGATCTGGGCATAACAAAAGACCTAGCCTTGATTGTGAACCTTACCGAAAGCCAGAGTGTTGGAAAAGCTGATTTAGATTTCCCAAGCAATTGCGCAATAAAAGCTTGACTTAAAAAAGTAAAATAAGCTAAAAAAAACAATAAATTAAGAATATTTTCCAGGCAGACAAACTGGCTTAAAGTCATATATGTTTAATACCTACAGACAGCGTATTACCTGATAGCTGGTTATGTAAACCTGAACACCAACAAAACACAGGAGGGAGAAATGAATCTCAACTTCCGCAGCGCATCAATTGTTAGCCAGTTAGCAATCATTGTACTGATAACAGTCTTGATTGTTTTTACTGCACTCACTTTTTTTGTGGGCCACAAAGTCGAAGAAAGTTTTATGAATACTGCTGAAGATTCACTTGAGCAACAGGTTCAGCAGCTCTCGGCGAATATTGATTTCTATAAAGATTCCCTGGTTCTACAAACCGACCTGCTGGCCGATGTTTTCCAACGGTTATTCCCGAACCCACTGGAAATAGATACGAGCTCGGAACAAGTCATTGGGGGCGTTGCCGTTCCTCTACTGCGACATAATGGTGAAATTATTACCAATAATTTCGACAAACCAGACCAATTCACAAAAATGACAGGCGCAACCGCAACGGTATTCATGCGCGTTGGCGATGACTTTCTCAGGGTGAGCACATCTCTGCGAAAAGCCGATGGAAGCCGGGCTTTCGGTACAATGCTGGGAAGAACACACCCCGCGTACGAGGCCCTGATTAATGGACAGGCATACAGAGGGGCCGCGTCCCTGTTTGGCCGCAACTATATGGCAAAATACACCCCTTTCAAAGATAGCTCAGGCAAGGTTATTGGCATTTTGTACGTGGGCTTTGACTTTACCGACCCTCTGCAAAAGCTCAAGCAAAATATCGCCAAGCTACGTTTGGGCGAAACCGGATACGCCTACGTCGTTGACCTGAACGAAGGCAAGAATTATGGGCGTCTGATTTTACACCCAAGTCACGAAGGCAAGACGCTGACCGAGGTTTATCCTGAGAAAGAAAAATTCTTGCTTGATTCCCTGACAAAAAAACAAAATGGCATTATTGATCTAAGCCTGACAACACCTGAAGGCGAAGATGCAAGCAGAATGCTGGCATTCTCCCACTCAGGTGCCTGGAATTGGGCTATTGTAGGTGGAAGTAAGCGCGATGAATTTACCAAAGCGGTCGACCTACTGTTAGTTGAGATGATGATTATTTCTATCATCTGCGCCGCTTTAATTACAGGCGTTTTATGCTTAGCCCTCAGATTAAAACTTAAGCCCATAAAAACAATCTGTGGCTATATGCGCGCCATCGGCGCCGGCGACTTAACAAAGACCATCAAAACGGAGGAAGGACCTGAAGGGAGTCACAATGAAATTCACCAGCTCAGCCAGAGTGCGAAAGTAACCATCACTGGATTGAAAAAGGTAACAGATGAGCTAAACCAAACAATGGACTCAATCAACGGTCATCTAAACACCGTTTCCAATGGAATAGATCATCTGGATGAGGATATAAATCGCCAACAACAAGAAACCGAGATGGTTGCGGCGGCTATATCCGAGATGGCTTCAACTTCAGAGGAGGTTGCAAGCCATGCGGCGTCAACAGCCGAGCAGACCATGCTGGCAAACGCCGAAACAGATAGTGGAGATGCCTTGGTACAAGAAGTAGTCGCCTCAATTGAAAGTATTTCCAATGAGGTAAGCGAACTCACCAACATGATTGAACAAGTCCAGCAAAACAGTAATTCCATAGGCACTGTTATGGACGTCATTCAGAATATTGCTGAACAAACCAACCTGCTTGCCTTGAATGCAGCCATTGAGGCTGCACGTGCGGGTGAAGCGGGCCGAGGGTTCTCCGTTGTAGCGGATGAGGTTCGCAACCTCGCCCAGCAAACCGCCTCCTCTACTACTGAGATTCGCGAGATGATCGAACGCTTACAAAGCAACACTCGCAATGCCGTTGAGCGCATGGAAACCAGCAACAATAAAGTCAAAATCAGTGTTGAGAAAACCTCGCAAGCAGGTCAGGTGCTGAAATCAATCACACAATCTGTAACAAATATCTCAGATGCAAGCACTCAAATCGCTTCGGCAGCAGAAGAACAAACTGCGGTCAGTGAAGATATCAGCCGTAATATAGAAAGCATCAACACGATTGCTGGAGAAACGGCTGAATCCAGCGGCCACATGCGCCAGGCCGTCGCGCAGTTAGACCAGGCAGGTCATGAACTGCAGCGAGTTATTTCGTTATTCAAGCGTTAAAATCCAACAGCATGATCAGAAAAAAGGGGTTATACCAGGTAGCCCCTTTTTCATTAGCCCGGATGCTACGCCAGTTGGCGGAGTTTTCGCGCAGAGATCGCTTGATTTAAGCGTGCTCGCGAACGTAAACGCTGCCGTAGCAGCGTAGGAGTGAGCATGTGCGCTCAGATCAAGGGAGATCAAGTGAAAAACCGGCAAATGCTAGCCGTAACAGTGCATATCTTCGTTTATCATTATGGAATGCGCTTGTACAACAGCACTCAGTTGAAAAAATCTAAATGCATTGGCGCAACATCCGGGTTAGTTTCTATCTTGCCGTTGTCACAAGCTTTAGCGCCAAACCAAGAAAAACCATCCCGGCAAGATTATTAATGATTAACTGACCCCGTTCTGAGTGACGCATCCATTTGCTTAACGAGCCCGATAGTAAAGCGATAAAGCTCATCACAACCAGGCCCACCAGGATAAACACACACCCCAACATAAATAACTGGGTACCCAACGCACCCGATGCAGGGTCGGTAAACTGAGGCAAAAACGCCATAAAAAAGATCGCCAGTTTAGGATTGGTTGTGCTCATCAATATACCCCGTTTATAAAGGGCAAAATGGCTTAGCTCAGGCTGTTCAGTAGCCGGTAGCTCTGCCGCTGCAGACTTAAAAGAAAGCCATGCCAGGTAGACAAGATAAGCAGCGCCCACAACCTTCAACGCAGTAAAGGCCACGACACTGACCTGAAAGATCGCTGCAACCCCCAGGGTAACAGCAACAGTATGCACGATCAGACCGGTACACAACCCTAGGGTAACGATAATGCCTGCTTTCCAGCCATGGATTGCCGACTGCATAAGCACAAAAATATTATCAGGCCCAGGCGCAAACGAGAGCAGCGTTGAAGCCACGATAAAAGTCATCAGTGTTTCGTAACTAAGCATTTAACTTCCCGATTAAGCGTTACAACATGGATGTAACAATACTACCGAAACCCCAAAATAACTTCAGTTATATGCAAGCGCATCAGGATAGGCACCTTAATCCTGTACTGCTGTTACCAAACCATGACCCGACTTTGTCATTTTTTACAGTAAAAAGGTCTAAAAAAGGCCATTCTTATATAAGAAAAGGCCAACTCACCCTTTACATTGAAAAAAACTAAAAAAAAACGTCCCTCTTAAACGATTTCCCTTCTAAATATGATCAAAAACTCTGTATAATGTCGCGCAATTTTTGGAATCTCACCTTAGTCGAGTAAAGAAATGACAGACTTAACCAAGTACAGAAACATTGGTATTTTCGCGCACGTAGATGCGGGCAAGACCACTACAACAGAACGTATCCTGAAACTTACCGGCAAAATCCATAAGACCGGTGAAGTACACGACGGTGCAGCTACAACTGACTTCATGGAACAGGAAGCAGAGCGTGGTATCACAATCCAGTCAGCTGCGACTACTTGTTTCTGGAAAGATCACCGCATGAACATCATCGATACTCCGGGACACGTTGACTTCACAGTTGAAGTATACCGTTCCCTGAAAGTACTGGATGGTGGTGTTGGTGTATTCTGTGGCTCGGGTGGTGTGGAGCCTCAATCTGAGACTAACTGGCGCTACGCCAACGAGTCTGAAGTAGCGCGTTTGATCTTTGTAAACAAACTGGATCGTTTGGGTGCCGACTTCTACCGCGTTGTAGACCAAGTTAAGAACGTTCTGGGTGCTAACCCGCTGGTTATGACTTTGCCAATCGGTCGCGAAGACGATTTCACAGGTGTTGTAGACGTACTGTCTCAGAAAGCTTACATCTGGGATGACACTGGCCTGCCAGAAAACTACGAAGTGACTGATATCCCGGCTGATATGGTTGACGATGCTGCGGCTTACCGCGAAGAGCTGATCGAAACAGCTCTGGAGCAAGACGAAGACCTGATGATGGAATACCTGGAAGATGGCACTGAACCATCAATGGAAGACATCAAGCGTTGTATCCGTGAAGGTACACGTAAACTGGACTTCTTCCCAACTTACTGTGGCTCCGCATTCAAAAACAAAGGTATTCAGCTAGTTCTGGACGCTGTTGTTGATTACCTGCCTAACCCGGTTGAAGTTGATGCCCAGCCACTGACCGACGAAGAAACAGGTGAGCCAACAGGTGAAGTTGCTACAGTTTCTGTAGACGAGCCATTCCGCGCCTTGGCATTCAAGATCATGGATGACCGTTTCGGCGCCCTGACTTTTATTCGTATTTACTCCGGTGTACTGAACAAGGGTGACACCATCCTTAACTCATACACTGGCAAAACTGAACGTATCGGCCGTATGGTTGAAATGCACGCAGATGACCGTACTGAGCTGGATTCAGCACAGGCAGGTGACATCATCGCGGTTGTTGGCATGAAGAACGTTCAGACGGGTCACACTTTATGTGATCCGAAGAGCCCATGTACTCTTGAGCCCATGATCTTCCCAGAGCCTGTAATATCCATTGCTGTAACGCCAAAAGATAAAGGCTCTACAGAGAAAATGGGTATCGCTATCGGTAAGATGGTTGCAGAAGACCCATCTTTCGTCGTTGAAACTGACGAAGATTCTGGCGAAACCATCCTGAAAGGTATGGGTGAACTACACCTGGATATCAAAGTCGATATCCTGAAGCGTACTTACGGCGTAGAGCTGGAAGTGGGTAAACCACAGGTTGCATACCGTGAGACTATCACTCAGGCAATTGAAGACAGCTATACGCACAAGAAGCAGTCTGGTGGTTCAGGTCAGTACGGTAAGATTGATTACCGCATCAAACCAGGTGAGCCAAACTCTGGCTTCACGTTTACCTCCACTGTAGTAGGCGGTAACGTACCTAAAGAATTCTTCCCGGCTATCGAAAAAGGCTTTGCCAGCATGATGCAGGAAGGTGTACTGGCAGGCTTCCCTGTACTGGACGTTGAAATCGAACTGTTCGACGGTGGTTACCACGCGGTAGACTCCTCAGCAGTCGCATTCGAAATCGCTGCAAAAGGCGCGTTCCGTCAGTCTATCCCTAAAGCAGGCGCACAGCTGCTGGAACCCATCATGAAGGTTGACGTATTCACTCCAGAAGACAACGTGGGTGACGTTATCGGTGACCTGAACCGTCGTCGCGGCATGATCAAAGACCAAGAAGCAGGTGCAACTGGCGTACGCATCAAAGCAGATGTACCTCTGTCCGAGATGTTCGGTTACATTGGTCACCTGCGTACAATTACTTCTGGCCGTGGTCAATTCTCCATGGAATTCGAACGTTATGCAGCTTGTCCGCAAAACGTTGCTGACGAAGTCATCGCAGAAGTTAAAGCTAAAAACGAAGCTAAGTAACCCGTTTACTTAACCCTTTAGAGAAAATGCCTGGTGAGAAATCACCGGGCATTTTTGTCTCTGCAACCCATACAGCTCGATTAAACCGGATGCTTCACCCGTGGGCAAAAGCTTCGCGCCGAGATCGCTTGATTTGAGTGTGCTCGTGAACGTAAACACTGCCATAGCAGCGCCGGAGTGGATATGTGTGCTCAAATCGAGGAATATCAAGTGGAAACCCGGCAAATGTTAACGTATACCCGGTTTATCATTATTACAGAATACGCTTGTATAGCAGCACTAAATTACAAACGTTAAATATACTGGCACAACATTCAGGCTGGCAACAAAATATTAGGAAGACAAGGCAATTACCCAAAGGGGCGCGATATGGCTGAACAGACATACAAGTATGATCCAACAGCAGCACTTGATACAGAGGAAGCGGTAAACATTTTTCTAAATGATGCTTTTGAAACTGAAAATCCTGCGTATATTACTGAAGCTTTAGGCTTAATTTTAAGGGCCAAAGATATCTCCCAAACACCCCAGGCAGACAATTTAAATAGAGAGCAGCTGTATAAAACACTGAGCAGCGAAGAAAATCCAACTTTCACAACTGTCATTAACATAATGAAGTCATTAGGATTTTCCTTAACATTCAAACACAGCTCCTAATGTAAATCTTTTTCCTGGTGTCAAACGATGTAGGTCGCCTTCTTTCCGGTTCAGTACATTACCGATCACCGCCAAGCTGAACCCTCTCGAAGGAATACATACTACTTACCATAGCCAGCCCCACTGCTTCCCCCCTGAGATGCGGATTTATCCAAGCTGCCTGTGCGGCAGTGAATCTTTTTATCCTCAATAATGATCCGGTTTATCCCCGTGGGTACGGGGAACTCGACGACGTGCTCCAGGCACCTTCTACCGCGTTCGGTTTATCCCCGTGGGTACGGGGAACTCGTCCTGGCAGCGCCAGTAAAAATCGGGGTGGTCGGTTTATCCCCGTGGGTACGGGGAACTCCATAGCAACGAGCCGATCATTCCACCCAAACACGGTTTATCCCCGTGGGTACGGGGAACTCCTGAATACGGACAGGTTGTAAAACACCAGTTTCGGTTTATCCCCGTGGGTACGGGGAACTCTTTTCTGTCGTCTTTGAGTGAGGGGTTCCAGTCGGTTTATCCCCGTGGGTACGGGGAACTCGTGCCTGCAAGAATCTGTGATTCTGAAGTTTACGGTTTATCCCCGTGGGTACGGGGAACTCTATAACTTCGGCTTTCCGCCAACGCTATCAAACGGTTTATCCCCGTGGGTACGGGGAACTCTTAAATCCATTGCCGTGTCTGTGGCTTGGCCTGCGGTTTATCCCCGTGGGTACGGGGAACTCTAAGTCTGCAAAGTCTTTCTGCAATTGGCTGACGGTTTATCCCCGTGGGTACGGGGAACTCTGGAATGATTGGAAGATCATCCATTTTCCAAGCGGTTTATCCCCGTGGGTACGGGGAACTCGTCCCTTCTTGCGGCTTGGCCACAAGTAATCGCGGTTTATCCCCGTGGGTACGGGGAACTCCCGCCTGAACGCCTAGCCATTTTAAGCTCCCCCTGGTTTATCCCCGTGGGTACGGGGAACTCTGGTTTTTGTGGTGTTGATAGGAATGATCCTCCGGTTTATCCCCGTGGGTACGGGGAACTCTGTAACATTACCTGTGAGTGACTCTCTGTATGCGGTTTATCCCCGTGGGTACGGGGAACTCGTGTTAAAGCGTCTTGCTATGTGTTTATTGGGCGGTTTATCCCCGTGGGTACGGGGAACTCTTGCCGCCTGAGACGCTGACAATGTTGTAATCCGGTTTATCCCCGTGGGTACGGGGAACTCAATTACAGGCGCAGGAAATAACCCCGGCTGCTCTGGTTTATCCCCGTGGGTACGGGGAACTCGCCTCCTGTTCTTCAGCGTATGGCTCCTCGCGCGGTTTATCCCCGTGGGTACGGGGAACTCGCTTAGATAAACAAAAACCGGCTTTCGCCGGTCGGTTTATCCCCGTGGGTACGGGGAACTCGCTGAAAACCATCAGCAAACGCCTCTCAAATACGGTTTATCCCCGTGGGTACGGGGAACTCCTGAAATGGCAGCAGAAGAAGATGCTAAGCGACGGTTTATCCCCGTGGGTACGGGGAACTCCCTGAATTCTTATTCGTTTTCCTGCCATTAACGCGGTTTATCCCCGTGGGTACGGGGAACTCAAGCAGCGTCCGCCTTGTTTGGGGGCCTCTACCGGTTTATCCCCGTGGGTACGGGGAACTCTAGAAAGCGCATCCTTTCCCGCCAGACCGCCCCGGTTTATCCCCGTGGGTACGGGGAACTCAAAGACAAAAGGGAAAATCGATCTCCTGTCTGCGGTTTATCCCCGTGGGTACGGGGAACTCAGAACCAGCAGCCCTATATGTGGAAAGCGATGCGGTTTATCCCCGTGGGTACGGGGAACTCTGTTGCCCCTTCCAGTAATCGCGCAATAGTATCGGTTTATCCCCGTGGGTACGGGGAACTCCTCTCGTGCCAAGGTGTCAACCTTCTTGGTGGCGGTTTATCCCCGTGGGTACGGGGAACTTGAATGAAAAGCGGTAGTACCCGATGCCGGACTCGGTTTATCCCCGTGGGTACGGGGAACTCCTTCCTCGTGTAGAAAATAATTCTAGCAAATTCGGTTTATCCCCGTGGGTACGGGGAACTCTCATACAGCTTTTGCGCGGCTTCCATGGTTGCCGGTTTATCCCCGTGGGTACGGGGAACTCTTCAGGCAACCTATGCCCCTTTGATTGAATGCCGGTTTATCCCCGTGGGTACGGGGAACTCTGCTTGATGAACGACAACCGTAATTTTTACGACGGTTTATCCCCGTGGGTACGGGGAACTCACTTATTAAGCCAGTCCTGCCTGCTAAAGACGCGGTTTATCCCCGTGGGTACGGGGAACTCTTCAAACATATCCGCTACGTTAGCTGGTGCGCCGGTTTATCCCCGTGGGTACGGGGAACTCGTAAGTCCAGTTCTGGCGAATCCACTTGGTAACGGTTTATCCCCGTGGGTACGGGGAACTCCTAGTGCTAAGTGTCCGTTGTTCTTACAGACGCGGTTTATCCCCGTGGGTACGGGGAACTCATTGCTCTACGTTGCATGAAGCTCACCAAGCACGGTTTATCCCCGTGGGTACGGGGAACTCAGCGACTCTCTGAAGCGCGATTTGAACTCATGCGGTTTATCCCCGTGGGTACGGGGAACTCATTGCCCTGGCCATCCATATCAACCATACAAACGGTTTATCCCCGTGGGTACGGGGAACTCAAATCATGCTCGACATTGGTGGCAAATATGACCGGTTTATCCCCGTGGGTACGGGGAACTCTGCGTCAGCGCGCCGCTGAGTGCCTTCAGCTGCGGTTTATCCCCGTGGGTACGGGGAACTCAGCCAGGCCGTCAAACAGCTCTTTGAAGTTGGCGGTTTATCCCCGTGGGTACGGGGAACTCTTGTCGTTATCAATTACCGCCGTGCCGTCCTTCGGTTTATCCCCGTGGGTACGGGGAACTCTACGCTTGGTTAATGGCGGTTTATCCCCGTGGGTACGGGGAACTCACTGGCCCACGCTGCCAGCACACGGCGGGCGGCGGTTTATCCCCGTGGGTACGGGGAACTCCCGCCACCCGGATCGTGCTTCACGTCCGAGACCGGTTTATCCCCGTGGGTACGGGGAACTCAAATACCACCTCGCCGACAACTTGGCCGGTTGCGGTTTATCCCCGTGGGTACGGGGAACTCGTCCTCCGCGTCGTGTACGGCAAGGGTTACGACGGTTTATCCCCGTGGGTACGGGGAACTCTACCACCGACAGGCCAAACGGTGCGCCCGCGGCGGTTTATCCCCGTGGGTACGGGGAACTCGGCAAGCAGCACGTTAACGGCCGCGATCGGTTCGGTTTATCCCCGTGGGTACGGGGAACTCTTCATTGGCCCGCGTTGCTGGCTGACCTCCGCCGGTTTATCCCCGTGGGTACGGGGAACTCTCTAAATGTACACGATTAATTTTATTAGGAAAATATCCTTTATTAAAATCTACCGTGGAAATTCCGTTTTTTGAAGCCAGCGAATGAATTCATCAACGCCTTGTTCCGTCAGCTTGTTTGCAGGGCCGCAAATGTAGCCATCAAATAAACCATCACGGGTTCCACCGCCCAACTGCCATTTTTTTGCTTCTATATATTCAATCATCGTATCAAGGAATACGTATTGATCCCTACTCAGCTCGACTTTTATCTCGAATCCGAGCCACTGAAATTCATCAAGATATAACTTTTTCCGTAGCCGCCGGCTGCGATTACGAGAAGGTTTTGGTTTTTCCGGTAACACATAATCAGTCATTCAGCTTTCTCCTTCCGGTAAAAAACGAACCAGGCGCAGTCCGTCAAAATCAATGGGCATACGGCGATTTTTACCGTAGGTAATAAAGTCAAAACCGGACTCGGTATTGGTCGCCCAAGCCATGACAACATTCCCTTCTTCTGCAAGTACAGTGATTTGCTCCCAAATCATTTCACGAATTCGGCGCGATACATCCCCAACGTAAACACCGGCACGAACCTCCAGCAACCAGATGGCAAGCCTTCCTCGCAATCGCGGTGGCACTGTTTCGGTCACAACAACCAGCATGCTCACGTCAAGAACTCCGATGACCGGAATCACCGATAGACTCCGGTTCCGGTATCGCCGGTGGCTGGCCGTCAGCCGGTGGTTGTGGTGGCTCTATTTCACCGGCAGATAATACCTCTTCAATCAGAGGGATCAGGCGTTTAAGAATTTTGCTTGACCGAAAAACTTCCCGACAGGCTATCCGCACTTCTCTATCCGGTTCTCTTGGGTATTTTGCGGCAATTTTAAAAGCAACAGGCACAACGGTTTCAAACTTGATCAAGTCAGCAATGTCGTAAACAAATGAGCGGGGTTTACCGGAATGTACAAAACCAATAGCAGGCGCATAACCTGCCGCCAACACTGCCGCTTCGGTTACACCATATAAACAAGCGGTTGCAGCACTTAAGCATTGATTGATCTTGTCGCCTTTTTTCCAGTCTTTAGGATCATAACGGCGGCCATACCACTCCACGCCGTATTGTTTGGCCAGAATTTCGTAGGTTTTCCGGACCCTTGCGCCTTCAATACCGCGTAACTGATCAACGCTGCGGCGTTGCGGTGCCGGTTCACCAAAACGAATTTCAAACATTTTCCGCACGACTTTTAAGCGCAGTTCGTCATCCAGAGCCAATTTCGCCTGATACAGCAATTTATCGGAACGTGCACCACCAGGCTGACCCGCTGCGTACAAACGTACCCCCGCTTCTCCCACCCAGATTAACAAGGTGCCGGTTGTCGCCGCGAGTTTAACGGCTGCATGGCTGATGCGGGTGCCCGGCTCCAGCATGATGCATGCCACGCTGCCAACCGGAATGTGCATCCGCTCGCCGTTGCAATCAATCACCACAAACGCACCGTCTTTCACGTCGATCTGCCCCACCCCGACAAAGATCATGGAATTGCGATCTTTGATGGGGATGGGTTTGAGCGGGATAAAGGTCATACCGCCCTCAACGACAACATACCACAACCAAACGACTTTGCAGGCCCTATTCCGTATTTGATTAACGTCAGGAGTGCTTCAGGATCCTCAACGGTCAAAATACCATCAAACAGTATCGGCTGTATTTTGCCGCTACGTTTTTCACTTTTCTTACGAAAATTCAAAGGTAATTCCTGTTGTATGGTTAAAGCTTTCAAGGCAGCTGCACCATCCAGCTTTTTTGTTAACCATGCTGCCTGCTGCTCTTCCTTAATCAAAGGAACGCGAACGGTTCGAGTATAAGTTTTACCATTTTTTATACGCTCACCCTTACGCGGATCTTTAATCGTTTTCACCGGATTCGCTCGTAATCGAAAGCGCAACGTTTGTCCCTGATACAAGAAAGGATTGAAATCCCGTATTGCTACAAGGTTAACAACACCTGTTTCGACAGGAGAATGTAAGGACTGCATCAATAAACCTGCACCCTGCCCTTTAACAGTTTGCTCAACCCTGTATAAGAAGCTGCGCTGAGCATCCGGGGAGTTCGGGAATAATTGCCACAACGCCCGATGTTGTTCATAGGGATTCCTGGCCTGCTCCCAGCTAAGCTGTACTTTACTCAGATACATGCTCGCCTCCTTGCGCTTCACCTTGGGGTCGGATCATATAAACCCGACGACTGGCAAACTGTCGAGGTCTGTCTATGATCGGCACATCTCGTTTTTTCAATGGTATTGAGTCTTTCTCATATTCATCGGAATAAACTGTACCGCCCAAAGGCTCGCATAACCCGAAGGCAACTAACGCAGACTGAGCCGATACATAGCCGTCATATAATGGCCTTGAAAGCGCACAGCTTCGACGCCCTAAAACTGGTGTATAAACCGGTTTTTTTAACGCCGCTTCAATTTCCGTTAAACTTAACACCGCATCATCCGCCAGCCACAGCAATACGGTGTACTTGGCATCCTGCCAATACTCTCTCCAAGTCTGTATGGTTTCATGACTTTTCAAACCACTGTATTCTTTACGGGCGTTTTTGATCGTATGGTAATCAGTCATTTTCTGACCTTGTTGATCCACCCGTACAGCAAAGTGAACACTGGCAGCCAACTCATACTGTCCCTTACTATCCAGCCGATCAATACCTAAGCAGGCCCCCAGTAAACCCAGCAATGCACTGCGACCAGGGTATAACTCTGACGGCCTTAAACCTTCAAAGCTTTCACGCCCCCAAGCTTGAAAGGGCCCCTGTAGTTTTAAAATGAGATAGTCCTTCATAAGGCCACCTTATTCTTCATCGCTACCGGTAGGACCATCGGCCCGTATCCATGCCTCCAGCTCAGGCAATGTATCTTTTTTTAATACGCCAGTTGGTAATTCAACCGGTTCCAAGGAAAACTCGGCACAACGGTCATCCAACCCATAACCATGATGCACTTTATCCCAATACTCATTCAGCGCCTTGGCGGAGGGTTCGCGAAAACCACCATTACGATCTGGCTTAACAGGCGCTTCAAACGCATTAGCTAAAGAAACAGGTAAATCAGAGAAAGATACCATAGCCTGATCGGCCAAATTGTGGGCTGCATAGCTTTGCTGTTTGGCGCTGGGGACTTCAGTCGCCAGCATGTGCAATACATGGGCTGCAATTTCAAGTGCTTTTTCGCGTGGTGCATCTCCCAGGTTTTTCTGCAGCTGGGAAATATTCAGGCTGGCATAACGATAGAAAACACCAGAAGAAAACTCTTGAGTATCCAAGTGGCCAGACCCTAACTCCTGCAAATCATCAACAGCGGTAAACCAGTCTATATCAGCATCAACCGCATGGGTGGTAATGGCATGAGCTACTGCGAGAGCACCGTCCACTTTACCAACTTCACTCATTAAACCTGAAGTTGCCATACGACCAGATAAGGCAATATCGATACCCTTCACCAGTGCCTGACGAAAAGGAACTGAATTCTTTTCAATCAGTCTTTTAAGCTTTTTGGCATCGATCTCATCACCTTCCAGCTCTTGAATCTGCTCGCAGAAATATGCGATTTCTTCAACAACCCAAGGGGCAACCGCATCCGCACTCACATCTTCAGCCATGGTATCTTTACCGGAAGCCAGAGCAACGGCTTGCTTTACTAAATCAGCATCAAATCGATCAGCCAGCTTTTCCACGACATAATTTTGATAATCCATCAGGTGTTTGGTGCGAATACTGGGATCACCCAGATTAGTTTGGTAATACTCTCCTTGACGCATCGTTCTTTTCAGACTCTGGCTGGATATCCTTACTCTGCGCTTACCACCAAAAATTGCAGATTTCTGCATATTCATATCATCACGATTCAAGCATGACGGACTATGAGAAATTAATACGTGGAAGTTAATAAAATTATTGCTCATGTTTTTATCCTTAAAAATTTAAGCCGCATTCGGGTTAGTTGAATTGTTGGATTTGCTGTTTTGATAAAAGAAATAATCTTCCAATATGCTTTGTTTGTTACTTTGTCCCCACCAATAAAGTGACCTTGCTAGCAAGGGCCAGTCCAGACTGGGTTCAGTCATTTTCAGCAAGCGTCGCAATTGAATAATATCGTTGGGAAATTCCGAGCGAATTACCATAAATAAACGCTTTTCTCTAATTCCCGCCCTAGCCAGTGCCTGCCCCAAACTTACACCTTCAACATGATTTTTAATGGTCGGCAGGCAGTAGATAAGCCGTTTCATTTTCCGATCACTTGCATGACCATTTAGCAGGTGATAGAAAGCTGGCACATCAGCCAGATCATCTGGCTCAGCCAACCTACGCAATTCAGCTTTTAACCCTGGTTTCAGTTCAGTGTATTGCTGGTACAAGCGCATAAAATCAGGCTGTTTTTGCTGACTCATGATTACCTCCCTGTGCTTCAAGTTCATTAAGATATGTGTGTAGTAGACGACGTGATGAGGCCAATGCTTTAAGCATTTTTGGCTCTTGCTGGTATGGTTCAGTTGCCTGATTAAAGAGTCGAATAACGACGGCTTTCAATGCAGCGTATAGGTTAACTATATCCTCTTGGGGCTGCTCAAAATTAATATGAGCAAGCGCATCGTAAATCAGGTTTTCGGTTTGCTGGTAAAATACAGCATCGTACTGCTCGGTTAAATTCACCCCTGAACCAGTAAATCGATTTCTTATGCCTTCGCCAAAAATATACAAAGCTTTCCGAAGTGATTTTTTATACTCCTGCGCCGTTCGCACCAAATCATCAATAATCTTTAGCTGTTTGTCCCATCCTTTCGCCAGACTGAACATTTCGTGCCGTCGTTCCAAAACCGTCGCCTGATTATTACGATAACCACCAACCATTAAATCCAGACGCTGAGCACCCAACCGCTTCAGCTGGCTAATCACTGGAACTGGATGGTAACCTTCTTTTGCCTTCTGCATATCCACCACCAGCTTGGCCAAATGAACCCAACTCGGCTGGGTTGTGGTGAAGGAGGGAAACTTCTCTTCTCGCTCCCCTTTTTTAATCACAAAGGTACGGGGAGAAAGCGGGTGTGGCCATACGCCATTTATGGTGTAACTAAATTTTTCTTTATTAAAGCCAACATAAACCTCACCATGCAGGCCGCAGCAGCTACAAGCACTTAATGCTTGCACTGGGCCCAGTTCTAACCGTGCCGGTTGCCAGAAAAGGCCAGAGGTTAAACCAATCGAGTTTACGGGGATTTTGCTGTCTTTCACCAGCCCCTGTACATAGTTGGGAGCTTGGGACAGAGTATCTTCATGCCATGGCATTTCTCTCGACAAAGATTCCGTTGTTAACACGTTAAACCACAGTGTTTTCCGTAAACTTTCGCCCTCAATCAGAACCGAAATAGGTGTGCTGCCACGCATGCCGGATTTGAAGCCTCCTCCCATACTGGGACAGTTATAAGCAGTGTTGTATAAGACAATCGCAACACAGCTTGCGCACAAGCCATCGGCGAGACCTTGGGGGTTAATAAACGCCTTATTGGTTCCATCCGCCACACCCGCCATCAACTTATCCATTGGCGTAGGTTCTTTTGCCTTCACACCACGGAACTGCATAAACGGCGTTTCAGGATGGTTCAGATCGAACCAGTCTTTTTTACCTTCACAACCGTCAACATACTCCTCAAGCGTCAGCGGCTTTTGAATGCGCTGCACCAGCATTTTTTTATCCACTGGGGTAAACAAAACCTGGGTTAAAGCCACCAGCAATTGCAAGCAGGCAAACTCCATATCATCGCGGGGTAGGCATAATTCACCTGTTTTCTCACCGCATAGCAGTTGCTGCAAGGTGATTTTTTCTGGTCGACCGGCTCGCTGTACCGGAATCCATTTATCCGTTAGAAGGTTCATATTTTGCATTCCCTTTATACTAAACTGCGTTGCGCTGAAATCCTGAATCGCATGTATAAGTGTACGTCCACTGCTGCCACTGGTTATGAAAACATATGCTCTCTTTTTGCATTTCCAGCCAAATCAAACCATCCTGATCCGGTTCAGGCAGTCCTTTCCCGTGTTTCCCCCAACTATGAGGAACAGGCACCGTATTAATACTAATCTGCTCCCACCAAGTCAGGTCATCAGCTGAAGGTAATGACTGGCCATCCAATAAGCAACGATTTCCATTATCGTTTATAAAAAATGGCAAAACGTTTAAACTCATTTCAGCATCTCGGGTTAGTACACTTATATTGGCATCATTATCAGATAACGAATTCATAGATGAATTCATCAACTGTTTCGCCGTTATATGAGAGGCATATTCTTCTTTCATATACTCGGCATAACTCTTTTTCACCGACTCGGGCTCTACCTCCCATTCCTCATCACAATAAACCTGTTCTATCCAGTTACGATAAGCAAACGGAAACTCAATACCGGCACCAGATTGTATCGCTTTTTTCAATAGCTCATGAGTACGCCATAAAACTCGGCTATTACCGTAAATTAATTCATGCAGACCATAATCCAGAGTTTCAGGCACGAGCACAGTACATACTTTACGCTCAAAACCTGCTGGCCTGTCACGTTCGTGCCGATGCAACCGCCCCATTCGTTGAAACAACAAATCAACAGGGCATAACTGGGTTATCAGCCAGTCAAAATCCAGATCCAATGATTGCTCTACAACCTGGGTCGCTATCAATAAATGTCCTTTATCCCGCGCATTGACAGGGTATGGCTTGTCACCAAACAAATTAATTACTTTTTCTTCCTTATCTTGCCGGTCACAAAAGCGAAAACGCGAATGAAAAAGATCAATTTGATTGGCTTTCAACTCACTGCTCTGCTCAAACTCCTCTCGGAGCATCTGATATACCTGCTGGGCAACATCCACAAGGTTGCAAATTAAACAGACCTGCGCTCCCTGTTTAACTGCCTGTGTGATCCGCACTAATAAGTCTTTGTTCGGCAATAGGTTTTCAGACACCAGCAGTTCAATCTCCACAGTTGTAGTCGCTGGCCGCTGCTCAGGCTGTAACTGCAAATCAAATGCGTTGCTTTTAGTTGAGGTATAAGACGTAATTAGGGGGTAGTCTTCATTTTCAGAGTGCTGTTCAGCCTTCCACGCTCGAGCCAAAGACTGTTTTTGCATCGCGGGCAGTGTAGCTGACAATAAAATAACACTACCGCCACAGGCTTTTTGCTGTTCCAGTACACCGCTCATCAGTCCGTACATATAACTGTCATAGGCGTGTACTTCATCAATGATCAGAGCACTGCGGCCAATACCAAAACCACGAACAAATTTATGCCTGACCGGTAGTACAGACACTAAAACCTGATCAACTGTGCAAACACCGATTTGTCCGAGAAATACCCGCTTGCGACTTTGTGCCAGCCATTCACTGCATTGCACCCAGGCTTCTTCTTGACCCTGGACAGTCTTGGGCGTGGACGACTTTTTAAGATCAATAAATCCTTCGTGATACCGGGCTCGACCATGCGCCAAAATGAGGTTGGTTTCATTGCTGAAAATCTGCCTTGCGGCGTTTTCCAAACGATCATACATGGCATTAGCGGTAGCCTGGGTAGGTAAGGCAAACACAATACTGTCAGCTAAGCCTGCATCCATTAAACGCCAGGCATAAGCCAGTGCCGCTTCAGTCTTTCCTGACCCCGTTGACGCTTCGATGAGCGTTAAGCTCTGCTCCAAAGGTAAATCGCTGACCAACGTCTGTACCTGGCGAGGCTTAGCTTCGGCACCCAGTAATTTTTCTATTGCAGGTTCAGGGTGGATATGTGATTTCATGCCCGCCGATTGCAAGGCGTATTCAGCATTCTTAAATCGTCCCAGATACCACCTACGCAATGCCTCGACTGATATTTGTGGTTCAGGGTCGTAGTCAAAAAAGTCCGACGATCCCAGCCAATCACATACCGAACAAAAACCAGCCAAGAAAATGATGCTCTTATCATCCATAGCAGGAGGGTTTTCTTTTAAAGACAAACCAGCAGGGATTAGAAAAATCTGCTCCAACGCACCCACCCAATCAAGCCTGGCCTTGTGAAACAAAGGATCAGCACCCTCACAAAGTAAGGGTAGCTTTGCCTTTTCGAGGTCAAGGTCTGGAATATCGCCATGATGTCCGGCAACAGCTGCCAGCCACGGTTGCCACAGTTCCCAATCCTCTGGCTGTTCTAGCATCCAATCATCACCATTACTGAAACGTGATTTAAAGTCTTCATAAAACCAGTTCAACCCTTGTGGGCCATGATAATAGTCTTTGATATCTCGCACGCTGAGCGGAAAGTCAGCCAATCCTATATCTGGATTAACAGCACTGAGCACTTCAGGCGCCTTGCGTTGAAACCTTAAATCCCACTTGCCGTAGTCATGCAAGGCAATAAAAAATAGCACCCAGGCTTTGGCCTTTCTCTCATCCAACCCTGTTTGCCTAACAAAATGCTGACGTATAGCACGACTTTGTTGCCACCAGCATTCTGCTACCGCCGCCACATCCAGACAGTGATAAGGCAACATATGATAATCAGCGCCTTTACTGTCGGGGTCTTTTTTCGCTTTACCCCAGTAGTACATATACAGCGGAATATTGGTCACTTTTACCCCTCCCACACTATTTCTATTTCAATCCCCCCGTAGGGCATTTTATCTGGGTTGATTTCTGCTATTACTGCATTGATTTGCTCACCTTCGTCGAGCATTTTGGCAACTGCAAAATTACTCAGGCGGGGTAGATAACCGAGTTTCCGGCCTTCCCAATATACTTCAATCGCTTGTGAGTCGTGGGGGTTTGTAGGTTCTCTTTTCAGTTGAACGGGGTCGTCGTAGGAGAGCTGGTCAATGACCTTTTCAGCATCGTAATAGGCCATCCCATCCCGTTGATGACGGTTTTCTGCACCAGCAGACGTTTTTTGGTATGTGCTGCGACAGCTTGAGCTCTGACAGCAACCGGGCCCCAAACCAGGCTTTTTAGAAAACCACGACGTTTCATGTTTCGTTGCCTCCGTTTTGAATTAAACCATCCCTGGTTTTTCCTTGTCCCTGATATCCGATTCGCCCTTCCCACAGGGCAAAATTTTCAATGATCCGAAAATATTCTCTTTCCTGAAAAGAGCCGGATACTTTCTGGCTGATTTCCTTATCCACTGTCTGACACTCTCTGAATAGGTTCACCGCAGTATTCTTGAGATCCGGTATGACTGCAAGCGCAACCTTCCTTTCAGGACAGCTATTTTTCCAGCATAGAGGACTGATGGTTTTTACCCGGATGTTGCGCCCGTTGGCGGAATACGCGTGTACACCAGCACTCAGTTGAAAAAACCAAGTGCACGCAACATCCAGGTGAGTGTAAATGGGAGTGGAGAGCAGAGTTTTAACCGCTCTGCACTCTCCAGTTTGCAATGGATTTAGAAGCTGTCTCCGGGGATGCGCACGTTGCCTTCCATGATCACGCGGGCGCTACGACTCATTACAGCTTTTTTGGCTGTCCATTCACCGTTTTCTTCAGCCGCTGCAGCGCCAACATTCAAGGTGCCGGATGGGTGGCCGAAAGTGACTGAATCACGCTCGCCACCACCTGCAGCCAAGTTAACCAGCGTACCCGGTACTGCGGCTGCTGTGGCGATTGCGACGGATGCTGTGCCCATCATTGCATGGTGCAATTTGCCCATAGAGAAGGCACGGACACATACATCGATATCGTCTTTAGATATTTGTTTACCGCTGGATGCTTCATAATCGGTTGCGGGTGCAACCATGGCAATTTTGGGTGTGTGCTGACGCGCTGCTGCTTCAGAGATATCGCTGATCAGGCCCATTTTCACTGCGCCGTGGGCGCGCATATGTTCAAACCAGGCCAGTACGTCTGCATCACCGTTGACATCTTTTTGCAGTTCTGTGCCGGTATAACCGATGTCTGCAGCGTTAACGAAGATTGTTGGGATACCCGCATTGATCATGGTTGCCTTGTAGGTTGCAGCAGGCTTATCTCCAAATGCAGGGACGTCGAGGTCATCAACCAGATTACCGGTTGGGAACATGGAACCTTCACCATCGGCCGGATCCATAAATTCAATGACCACTTCCGCTGCCGGGAAAGTTACGCCGTCCAGTTCAAAATCACCTGTTTCCTGTACTTCACCCTGAGTGATCGGAACATGAGCAATAATAGTTTTCTTGATGTTTTTTTGCCAGATTCGGACGGTGCAGATACCGTTCTCCGGGATACGCGCCGGATCAACCAAACCACTGGAAATGGCAAACGCACCCACGGCTGCCGTCAGGTTACCGCAGTTACCCGACCAGTCAACGAATGCTTTATTGATCGCTACCTGACCGAACAGGTAATCCACATCGTGATTTGGCTCTGAACTTTTGTCCAGAATAACCGTTTTCGATGTGCTTGATGTCGCACCACCCATACCATCGATCTGCTGACCGTAAGGGTCCGGGCTACCGATGACACGCAGGAGAATCTTATCACGTGCTTCACCCGGTTCCTGCGCAACTTCTGGCAGGTCCTGACGACGGAAGAAAACACCTTTGCTGGTACCGCCGCGATAATACGTCGCGGGGATTTTTAATTGGGGTACATGGGACATCTATTTTTCCTTTCTTGATTAGCGGTTGTTAATTCCAGCCGCGATTCAGAAAATGCTTAATGTCGATAACTATTCTGTATATCTGTTTGCCAACCCGATCTATGTCGGTTTCTCCACTCTGGCTTGGCAAATCAGGTAGTAATCGCCAGTAAAAATTCTCAAAATAACAGGCGTTGTCTGCCCGGCATGTACCCTGCAACTCATGCTGCAGGGTACCGATTTACAGACAACACCTATCCGGTTAGCTCGCGATCAGTTTCCTTCCAGGAAATCTTTGGCGAAGCGTTGCAGAACACCGCCCGCATTGTACACGTGTACTTCCGCAGCGGTATCCAGACGACAAGTCACAGGTACTTCGACCTTCTCGCCATTTTTACGGTTGATGATCAGGGTCAGATCACAACGGGGTGAGATTTCACCGACAATGTCGAACGTCTCTGTACCGTCGATGCCGTAAGTATTACGTGTATCGCCCTCTTTGAACTGAACAGGCAGTACGCCCATGCCCACCAGGTTAGTCCGGTGGATACGTTCAAAACCTTCCGCAACAATCGTTTCAACCCCTGCCAGACGAACACCTTTTGCTGCCCAGTCACGCGATGAGCCTTGACCGTAGTCGGCACCTGCAACGATGATCAGGTTCTGCTTGCGCTCCATATAGGTTTCAATTGCTTCCCACATGCGGCTTTCAGTACCTTCCGGCTCGATACGGGCAAGAGAGCCCTGCTTAATCTCGCCATTCTCATCACGAACCATTTCGTTAAGGAGTTTCGGGTTAGCAAAAGTGGCCCGTTGCGCAGTCAGGTGATCGCCACGGTGCGTCGCGTAAGAGTTGAAGTCCTCTTCCGGCAGCCCCATTTTCGCGCAATATTCACCCGCTGCAGAGCTCGCCTGAATCGCATTGGATGGCGACAGGTGGTCTGTTGTGATGTTGTCACCCAGTACGGCCAATGGGCGCATACCCTTCATTGTCCGCTCACCCGCCAATGCGCCTTCCCAATAAGGAGGACGACGGATGTAAGTTGACATAGGACGCCAGTCGTAAAGCGGACTTTCGGCACGTTCAATATCACCCAGATCAAACATAGGAATATAAACCTGGTTGAACTGCTCAGGCTTAACCGCCTTGGCGACAATGTCGTCGATCTCTTCATCAGATGGCCACAGATCTTTCAGAGTGATCTCTTTACCATCAACCACGGCCAATACGTCATTTTCAATATCAAAACGCACTGTGCCTGCAATGGCGTAAGCAACAACCAATGGCGGTGATGCCAGGAACGCTTGCTTAGCATGCGGGTGGATACGGCCATCGAAGTTACGGTTACCCGAAAGTACAGCTGTCGCGTAGAGGTCACGTTCAACCACTTCTTTCTCGATTACCGGGTCTAGTGCACCAGACATACCATTACAGGTCGTACAGGCGTAGGCCACGATACCGAAGCCGAGTTTTTCCAGCTCTGACAGCAGACCGGCTTCTTCCAGGTAGAGTTTCGCTACTTTAGAACCCGGAGCAAATGAAGTCTTAACCCAAGGCTTGCGAACCAGACCCAGCTCATTGGCTTTTTTGGCCACCAGGCCAGCCGCTACAACATTGCGAGGGTTGGAGGTATTGGTACAGGAAGTGATTGCAGCAATAATAACTGCGCCATCGGGCATCAGGCCTTCGGCTTCTTCTGCTTTGGCCGCTGCCAGCATTTCATCACTTGCAATGCCACGCTCATGCAGTGCTGTTGTCGGCAAGCGACGGTGCGGGTTGGAAGGCCCGGCCATGTTACGAACAACGGTAGACAGGTCAAATTCCAGTACGCGCTCGTATTCAACATTGTCCAGATCATCAGCCCACAGGCCGGTTTCTTTCGCGTACTGTTCTACCAGAGCAACCTGCTCAGGTTCACGACCGGTCAGTTTCAAGTAATCGATGGTCTGCTCATCAATGTAGAACAGGCCGGCAGATGCACCGTACTCAGGTGTCATATTGGAGAGTGTTGCACGGTCACCAATCGACAGCGTTGCAGCACCCGGGCCAAAGAATTCAAGGTAGGACGATACGACTTTCTCGTTACGGAGGAACTCGGTCATCGCCAAGGCAATATCTGTAGCGGTGATGCCTGGCTGGCGCTCACCCACGATCTTAACACCTACGATATCCGGCAGACGCATCATGGATGGCAGACCCAGCATAACAGTTTCTGCTTCCAAACCGCCCACACCAATCGCGATTACACCCAACGCATCAACATGCGGTGTGTGCGAGTCCGTACCCACACAGGTATCAGGGTAAGCAACACCGTCACGATTCTGGATAACGGGCGACATTTTCTCCAGGTTAATCTGGTGCATGATGCCGTTACCCGCCGGGATCACGTCTACGTTATCAAACGCCGTTTTACACCAGTCAATAAAGTGGAAGCGGTCATCGTTACGGCGATCTTCAATGGCACGGTTTTTCTCAAACGCATCTGGATCAAAGCCTGGCGCTTCTACTGCCAGGGAATGGTCAACGATCAGCTGTGTCGGTACAACCGGATTCACTGCTGCCGGGTCACCGCCTTGATCAGCAATCGCATCACGCAGGCCCGCCAGGTCTACCAATGCAGTCTGACCCAGGATGTCATGACATACAACACGCGCCGGGTACCATGGGAAGTCCAGTGTACGTTTGGTTTCAATTAATTGTTTCAGTGAGTCGGTCAGCGCTTCCGGCTCACAACGGCGTACCAGCTGTTCAGCCAGAACGCGGGATGTATAGGGAAGTTTTGCATAAGAACCAGGCTGAATCGCTTCGATAGCTTCGCGCGTATCGTAGTAATCCAGTTCAGTACCTGGTAAACGCTTGCGGTATAGAGTGTTCATGGCACAACCTGTCAGGTTTAATCTGGCCGAGAGGTAAGGTAAAGCTAATCTCTCAGCTTTATATTTTTAAAACTCAAGGCAGCGACCGCTGTTCCAGGAACAAGCAAGCCGCCGCTGATGTCGTCTCTTACGGACGATCTTCGATAGCAACCCACTCCGCAGATTCTGGACCTGTGTAGTCAGCAGAAGGACGGATGATACGGTTGTTAGCACGTTGCTCCATAACGTGAGCAGTCCAACCCGCTACACGTGAGCATACGAAGATAGGCGTAAACAGCTTCGTAGGAATCCCCATGAAGTTGTATGCAGACGCATGGAAGAAGTCAGCGTTACAGAACAGTTTCTTCTCGCGCCACATAACAGATTCAACACGCTCGGACACTGCATATAAATGAGTATCACCCACCTGCTTGGACAACTTCTCAGACCATTCTTTGATGATCGCATTACGAGGATCTGATTCACGGTAGATAGCGTGACCAAAGCCCATGATTTTATCTTTACGTGCCAGCATACCCATGATTGCTTCTTCTGCTTCATCCGCAGATTTCCACTGTTCAATCATGTCCATTGCTGCTTCGTTTGCACCACCGTGCAGCGGACCACGCAGGGAACCAATCGCACCGGTTACACAGCTGTGAATATCAGACAATGTCGATGCACAAACACGGGCAGTAAAGGTAGATGCATTAAACTCGTGCTCAGCATACAGAATCAGCGATGCGTGCATAACTTCAACGTGCAGAGGCTCTGGCTTCTCATTGTGCAATGTCCACAAGAACTGCTCGGCAATAGAGTCTGCTTCAGTTTCAACATTAACGCGTACACCCTTATGGGTGAAGTTGTACCAGTAGTTAATCATGCCAGGGAAGATTGCCAGCATACGGTCAATGTGATCGTGTTGCTCAGAGAAATCTTTCTCTTCTTCCAGGTTACCCAGCATTGAACAACCGGTACGCATAACGTCCATTGGGTGTGCGTCTGCAGGAATTTGCTCCAGCACAGTTTTCAGTGCATCCGGCAAGCCACGCATGCTCTTCAGCTTGGCTTTATAAGCATCCAACTCTGCCTGGTTTGGCAGCTTTCCGTAAAGCAGCAGGTATGCCACTTCTTCAAACTGGGCCTTGTCAGCCAGTTCTTTAATATCGTAACCACGGTAGGTCAGGCCTGAACCTGTTTTACCTACAGTGCACAGTGCCGTTTCACCTGCAGACTGACCACGCAGACCAGCACCACCGAGTTTTTTATCGACCATAATGTGCTCCTGTTTCCTATCTATATGGGTTTAATAGCCCACTTATTATCGATTAATGTTTTGCCTGTAACTGTTACTTGTTTTTACCTTCCTGGAACAGGGCGTCCAGCTTCTGCTCGAAGTCGTGGTAATTCAAGAAATCATAAAGTTCCATACGGGTTTGCATGGTATCAACAACTGCTTTCTGATCGCCGTCACGCAGTAACGCTTCGTACACATTCAACGCCGCTTTGTTGGCTGCACGGAAGGCAGACAGCGGGTAAAGCACCATTGTTGCACCGTTTTCAGCCAGTTCTTTGGTGTTGAACAATGGCGTCGCACCAAACTCGGTGATGTTTGCCAACAAATGGGCACCGTTGATGCCATCAGAGAATGCCTTGTAATCATCCAGTGTGTGCACTGCTTCGGCAAAGATGCCATCAGCGCCCGCTTCCAGACATGCCTGCGCACGTTCAACTGCAGCGTTCAGACCTTCCATCTGGAATGCATCAGTACGCGCCATGACAAAGAAATCATCATCCGTTTTTGCATCGACGGCTGCTTTTACCCGATCAACCATCTCTTCCAGGGATACGATCTCTTTATTAGGACGGTGGCCGCAACGCTTCTGGGCAACCTGATCTTCAATATGAACCGCCGCAGCGCCTGCTTTAATCATTTCTTTGATTGTGCGAGAAATATTGAACGCACCACCCCAACCGGTATCGATATCGACCATCAGCGGTGTTTCTACTGCGCTGGTGATGCGGTTGACATCGGCCAGTACATCATTCATGGATGTCATCCCCAGATCAGGCAGACCGTATGAATGGTTAGCGACACCACCACCCGACAGGTAAATGGCCTGATGACCAACACGCTCAGCCATCATGGCATGGTAAGCGTTGGTCGTTCCTACAATCTGAAGTGGATTTGCTTCGGCAAGTGCTTTACGAAAACGTGCACCGGCAGACAGGTTATTTGACATATTATTCGCCTCTGGTTTCGATCGTTTTATCCAGTTTTTTCTCTATATTCTTACGCGCTGAGCCAATATGGCGTCGCATGAGCATTTCCGCCAGTTCAGGGTCATGCGATTCGATCGCATCGATGATCTGACGGTGCTCCTTCAACGCCCGTTTGGGCCGCGAGCTGGAAACGCTAAATTGATATCTGTACATGCGTACCAGGTGATATAGGTCGCCACCGAGGAATTCCAGCAGCTTTGCATTTTTGCTACCGTGAACAATTCGGTAATGGAAGTCCAGATCACCTTCTTTTTGAAAATAGGATTGTCCATCAAGCTGTTCAATATTTGCTTCGTGTTCATCCAGAAGATCCCTCAGGCTATCAATCTCCTCTTGCGGCATATTTTCAGCAGCAAGACGACACGCCATTCCTTCAAGTGCTTCTCGGACACGATAAATTTCAACCAGCTCTTGTGCCGACAGGTTAACAACTCTGGCACCGACATGCGGTTTGCGCTCTACCAGGCGAAGGGCTTCCAAACGCCGCATTGCCTCGCGTAACGGACCTCGACTGATACCGTAAGTACGGGCCAGCTCAGGTTCACTTATTTTCTGACCCGGTGGAATATCTCCCACCACTATCGCTGTGACTATCTGATCACAAACCCGGTCAGCCAATGTACGCGTTTCGGGTTCAAGCGCGTTGTTATCTGTAATTTCTATCATAACAGCCAAAACAGCAAGATTGTCGACAATCTTAAAACAGGGCAAAGATACTCTGCCAATATTTGACAGTCAACTTGAAATCCATGAAAAATTGTCAACACAAGACAAAAGTTGAAGGGTTTTCCCTTATAGGGCTATTTTCCCTTTTTTTCCAGAAAACGCTGCTGTTCGGCATTCATAACCTGAGCAATCTGGCGGGGCTTTTGGAACGGTAAGGCATGATCAGTTCCGGTCACCAGGAAATAATGCCAATTGGGAAGCCGCTCTGCCAGGTCACGCTGATACTGGTGCAGCAAATCAACACTGTTGCCGCCAATAAAACTGGTCACATCCCCCTGCGCTGCAATCAATTCTTCTCTATCTATCTGCTGGATTGCCCTGGTGACACAATCCAGCGCAGACGCAAACCCTTGAGGCCGATACCCCAACCGGCTCACAGTCAATTTTTCCGCCTGAGGGGAAATTTTACGATTAGGCGATATGGTATTGAGGAAATTGGTAATGCCTTTCTCTATATCTGCTTGCTGACGCAGAGATATCGCTGTTTGCGAAAACTGCTGGCGCAACTCAAGTGTTGTTTGCCAACACGGGCGATCTAAAACCGCCGATTCCAATAAAAACTGCTTTTCAACCCTGTCTGAATGTTGCTGTTTAAAGAGAAGAGCGACCAGCCCACCCATGGAATACCCACCCAGATCAAAACGCCACCAGCCCAGATAATCCACCAACGCATTCAAATCACCCACCAGGGCCTGAACCTCAAAGGCATGCTCCTTACGGTCTGGATAATAGGTATCCCCCATACCCCGCTGGTCTGGAACCAACACTTCTGACCAATGACCAAGAAAAGCAATAATGCCCGCCCAGGTATCCACACCCGCAACACCGGCACCGTGCAGCAAAACTAAGCGACGTTGTGGCTTAATCTCAGGGTTACGATAAATACGATAAACAATATGCTGATCAGGCAGGTGGAACTCATTCTGTTCTACAGTGAAAGGGTGCTTCATGGAAACTGGCTCTAATAGACAAATATAGTAGGCGTAAAATTAAGTGGCTGCATTCTAGCCCGGATGTTGCACCAGTTCAGTTAGTTTTTTCAATTGCTACCAGATAAGCTTATTTTGCAATGACAAACCGGGCACATGACTGCAAGGTGACCTGCCATATCAGAACGGGACAATAGCGTAACTGCAGTTATTTTGACTGGCAGCATGGACAGTGAAACGGACGTTACATACAATTCTGCTACTTTAATTTAACAAACCTTAGTAGTCGCCTTCTTGATCACCCAACGCACTCTCCCCTATCTGAGTAATAGTGAACCCTACTTTGAGCGGATTCGTGCACTCGGACAAGCCGTTTTTCTCGATAGCGGCAAACCCAAATGTCCCTGGGGGCGTTTTGATATCATTGCTGCGGCCCCTGTGGAAAGCCTGGAATGCAGAGTAACCGATGGGGAAAACGCCTTCGCTCAACTTGAAGCGTTGTATCAGCGTTACGCAGTTGAAAAAATTGAAGACCCAAAACTGCCCTTTCAGGGGGGGATTATTGGTCACTTCTGTTACGATTTGGGTCGTGATATTGAAAACATCCCCAACCAGGCTGAAGCTTTCGCACAGTTACCTGATATGCGAGCGGGTATGTACCTATGGGCCGTCGTGGTTGACCATTTGGAAAAAACTGCCTGCTTAGTTGCTGACACCCGAGTGCCTGACCATGAAATCGATCAGCTTGAAAGACTTTTGCTACACCCTGTTGATGAGCACACTGAAAGCTTCTCACTGATCACTCCCTTTGCCACCAATATGACTAAAGCCGCCTATAAGCAAAAACTGGCAAAGATTGATGACTATATTCACGCCGGTGACTGCTACCAGGTGAATTTTGCCCAGCGTTGGAATGCTTGCTACCAGGGTGACAGTTGGCAAGCCTATAAAAAGCTTCGCCTGGTCGCACCAACTCCCTATTCGGCTTTTCTCGATTCAGGTAAGGATCAGATTTTATCCCTTTCCCCAGAACAGTTTCTGGAAACCACCGCAGGCCGAGTCACAACAAAACCGATCAAGGGCACCCGTGCCAGATCAGCCAGTCCTGCCGAAGATAACCAGCTCAAACAAGCGTTAATCGATTCCGTTAAAGACAGAGCTGAAAACCTGATGATCGTGGACCTGCTGCGAAATGATCTCAGTAAAGTGTGTCAATACAACAGCGTTAAAGTGCCTCAGCTGTTTAATATCGAGTCCTACGCGAATGTTCACCATAAGGTAAGCACAGTCACCGGCCAATTAAACCCTGACACTTCACCTATTGGGCTACTGCGCCATTGTTTCCCCGGAGGCTCGATCACAGGCGCACCCAAAATACGTGCCATGGAAATTATTGAAGAGCTGGAACCTCATCGGCGCTCTATTTATTGTGGTTCTATTGGCTACATCAGCCTGTGCGGGCGTATGGACACGAGCATCACCATTCGCACCCTGCTGTGTGAAAACAACAACATTTATTGTTGGGCCGGTGGTGGCATTGTCGCTGACTCGGAACCGGAGCTGGAATATAAAGAATCCTTCGATAAGGTCAATAACTTACTGCGCTGCATGGAAGACACTATTGCTTGAGGGCCTTCCCTTTAACCGACCCTGTCGCGAGGCCGTCCCATAGCCGATAAATCCTACCCCCTTGCACAAGCCCAATCGCTCAAAAGACTGAGCGCCTACATTGGCACTCACCCTGTAGCGAGGCCAGCCCCCTGGCCGATAAAACCTGCATCTTTGCATAAGCCGAATCGCTCAGAGGGCTGAGCTCCTACATTGGCACTCCCCCTGTAGCGAGGCCAGCCCTCTAGCCGATAAATCCTACACCCTTGCACAAGCCCAATCGCTGTAGCGAGGCCAGCCCTCTAGCCGATAAATCCTACACCCTTGCACAAGCCCAATCGCTCAAAAGACTGAGCGCCTATATTGGCACTCCCCCTGTAGCGAGGCCAGCCCCCTGCCGATGATAGGTCCAGCATATTTGTTGCCCGACTTTTATGACACCTTCTTTTACTTATACGACTACTGAGACAGATCAATACCACATCGTCATTTATACGACTTTGGTAGATTGTCTTCTACTTGCCAACCCGTACAATGTGCCCGCATAAATATAAAAACAACCATCGGCACAGCATGAGAAAAGTACTTATCAGCGCCTGCATGTTTGGCGAGAATGTTCGCTATGATGGCGGCAACCATCTGATCCAACACCCCATTATCCAGCGCTGGAAACACGAAGGTCGGCTTGTCTCCGTCTGCCCGGAGATGGTTGGGGGTTTACCAACCCCACGATCACCCGCGGAAATGCAGTGTAAATACCCTGTGTTTATCACTACCCGTGAGGGAACCGATGTCACACCGGAATTTCTCCTTGGGGCAGAGAAAACCCTGGAAATCGCGCGGCGTGAGGGTGTTGCCTGCGCCCTCATGAAAGCCAAAAGCCCCTCATGTGGAAATAAGCGCATCTACGATGGCAATTTCACCAATACGCTGATTGATGGTGCAGGTATTGCGGCCGCAGAACTTATCAGAAACGGCATTCCCGTTTTTAGTGAGAAAGAGCTGCCGGAACTCTTTACGTTTATGGAAGGCTCAGGAAAAGTACCGGCCTGACTGACCATCCTCAAGGCTGCAAGATAAAGTTACTTTAAAAAACACGCGTTAGTACTTGGCAGTCACAGAAGCTCCCCCTACAATGTGGCGGTTTGAAATCCTGTCAAATTAACCAGTTGAGTAAAAGTATGCGCACTAGCCAGTATCTCATCTCCACAGTGAAGGAAACGCCTTCTGATGCCGAGGTAATCAGTCACCAACTTATGCTTCGTGCCGGCCTGATTCGTAAAGTAGCTTCAGGTTTGTATAACTGGCTGCCACTGGGCTTGCGTACATTGCGTAAAGTTGAGCGCATTGTACGCGAAGAGATGGATAAATCCGGTGCAATGGAAGTGTTAATGCCCGCCATTCAACCCGCAGAACTGTGGCAAGAATCAGGCCGCTGGGAGCAATACGGCCCCGAGTTGCTGCGTTTAAACGATCGCCATAACCGTGATTTTTGTGTTGGCCCAACACACGAAGAGGTAATTACGGATCTGATTCGTCGCGAAATCAAAAGTTATAAACAGCTTCCGGCCAACTTTTACCAGATACAAACCAAATTCCGTGACGAAATTCGTCCACGTTTCGGGGTGATGCGTTCACGAGAGTTTATTATGAAGGATGCATATTCCTTCCATGTAGGCCAGGAATCTTTACAGCAAACCTATGATGTTATGCATCAGACCTACAGCAACATCTTCAACCGCCTGGGGCTGAACTTCAGGCCTGTACTTGCTGACACGGGCTCTATTGGTGGCGCGTCTTCCCATGAGTTCCATGTCTTGGCAGATTCCGGTGAAGATGATATCGCATTCTCCAATATAAGTGATTTTGCAGCGAATATAGAGCTGGCAGAAGCCCTAGCACCTGAAGGCGAGTTGGCAGCACCAACGGCTGAAATGACGACGGTTGATACTCCAAACGCCAAGACGATTGATGAGCTAGTAGAACAGTTTAATTTACCGATAGAGAAAACTGTTAAAACACTGATCGTGGCTGCTTCTGAAGCGTGCGAGTCAGATTTTGTTGCTTTGCTGGTTCGTGGTGATCATGAATTAAACGAGATCAAAGCCGGGAAACTGCCGGAGGTCGCTGAGCCTTTGGTTTTTGCAACGGAGGAGCAGATCCGTGCACTGATCGGTGCAGGACCTGGTTCGCTCGGCCCAGTCGGATTGAATATTCCAATCATTGTTGACCGCACAGTTGCGAAAACATCTGACTTCAGCGCTGGTGCTAATGTTGATGGCAAACACCTGTTTTCTATCAACTGGAACCGCGACCTGGATCTACCTCAGGTTGCAGATATCCGTAATGTCGTAGAAGGCGACCCAAGCCCATGCGGTGAAGGCACACTTGAGATCAAGCGCGGCATTGAAGTAGGCCATATTTTCCAGTTAGGCCAGAAATATGCTGCGGCCCTGAACGCTGAAGTTCTTGACCAAAACGGTAAAACCGTCACTATGGATATGGGTTGCTACGGTATCGGCATTACCCGTGTTGTCGCTGCAGCCATCGAACAAAATCATGATAACAGCGGCATCATCTGGCCTGAAGCCATTGCCCCATTCCATATTGCCCTCATTCCACTGCAGTACGATAAGTCTGCGGAAGTAAAAGAATTAACTGATCGCCTGTATCAGGAATTACAGCAGTCTGGCTACGACGTCATCCTAGATGATCGTGATAAGAAAACCAGCCCAGGGGTTAAGTTTGCAGATATGGATCTGATGGGTATCCCCCACCGTGTTGTTATCTCACCACGCGGTATTGAAGCAGGCACCCTAGAATACAAAGGTCGCCGTGATGATGAGAAGCAGGATATACAGATCGATGAGGCTCTACCCCTTCTGGCTGAACGTATTAATCTGTAAGAAAGTACGCTTATTATTGGTTTATTGATGCTTTATTGATGGCCTCAACCCGAGGCCATCGTCATTTACTCTGGATAGAGCACCCTGAATTCGTCAATATTCGAACCCACTTCCTGAAGTTTCCATATCAACTCAAATTCAGTTATTTCACCCGCCTGGTAAAGCGCATTTAGCTCAGCGAACAGATTGGCTAAAAACAAGGCAACTGATTCAGGCTGATTCAGATCGCCCGGTTCTGCCATCTGAAATTCCAAAACAGGCTTATAGCAGTGCTCTGGTAACTGCCATACCTCACACGCTTGTCGTGTTAGCGCAGCAGAATAATCATGAAGCAAGTTACTGAATACCTGCGGATGGGGTTCACTCTTATCAATTTGATGTAACTTGACCAGCTTTTTAAAGATAATCAACTTGCCTACATCATGAATAAGCCCGGAAAAAAACGCCATATTGCCATTATGACCACTGCTTTCAGCCAGTTTTCTTGCATTGGTAGCCACTTCAGTTGAATGCTCCCAAAGGGCTTTACCAAAGGTTTCGAAGTAATAGCTATCAATGGCAAACCTGTCAGCCATCAGTGAGCGCATAACGATTTCTTTAAGGCGTATTAAACCAATCAAACTCAGCGCATGCTCAAGGCTTTTGACCTCCGTATCAGCAGCCGTATAGGCAGGAGAATTAGCAATGGACATAACCTTCCCGGCCAAGGCTGGATCCTCTTTTACCGCATTCAGAATAGTTGCCTGTAGCGTATCCGGGTTGATCAAATCGGTCACAAGTGAAACCGCACTCTTCGACAGTTTAGGGATAGATTCTTCACTTAGCCCCACCATCTCAGCATCAAGTGTTTCCCGCAACAACGCTTCCTGCCGCTGGGATTGCTCGGTTGGCACGGCCCTGACACCAAGAAGGCTGCTGATAAATGCCAGGTTAAGCTCGCGTGCATGCTCTAATGATTTATGTCCATAAGCTTGCTCACCTTCCGGCAAAGCTTCAGGAGTTCTGACATCAGGAACTTTATCAGCCGTATTTTTAATACCGAAAAGTGACTTTATCGTATTGAACATCTGTGATCATCCCCAAAGGAAGTGTCAATATACAAGCACATACCAAATACCATTTCTGGCACCTCTCATCTTATGCAGTTAGCTTACCTGAAACGGTATCGGCAATATTTCTGCCGCTGCATATTCACACTGCACATCAGCCACACACGCCAATTCAGGCCCTTGACCAAGCCAAGCTTCAAGCCGCCTTACCGCTTTTTCTTCACCTGAGACTTTCACTTCAACACGCCCATCAGGCAGGTTCCTTACCCAGCCAGACAACGCAAGGTTATTCGCCATTTCTGTAGTTGATTGGCGAAACCAAACACCCTGAACTTTGCCGCTAATAAAGGCATGTAGCGATATGTCTGCCACAGATACACCTCAACCTTTAGTTATTGTTTTGTGGGCACTGCCTTCTTCGTCTTCGATAAAGAGATTATCCAGTCCCTGACCCAAAATTTCCTGCTCATAAGCTGCCAGCTTCGCTAATTTAGTATTAAAGCTTTGCTCCCAATTCAACCTAACATGGTCTGCCATGGGTTTTGGTACTGACCAGGGGAGCAAACGGTTCAAATCGGCAAGACTAAACTCACTCAGATCACGACTGAGAAGGTACTCACCCTGATCAGTCCGTTTAATGACCCCGCCCTCGAGCAAAAGAATAATGTAACTATCCCAACGCCCCTGATCAAGCGAATCAACTTCAGTCAGTAATGTTCGGTCAGACACGGACTCACCCGCTTTTTGAGCCTTCCATAAGCGGTGAATCACAGCAAGTACAGTATATAAATGGGGCACGTCTGCTTTACGATCCATCAGGCGATAAACTGTCATGGTTCTGGTCAGCTCTGCCCCCATTAAAATGATGACCCAACTGATAAAAATCCAGAGCAGGAATAGAGGTACAGCAGCAAATGCACCGTAAATCAACTCATAGGATGGAAACTGGGTGACAAACGCTGTAAAGCCCCGCTTGGCGCTTTCAAATAGCAGGGCAACTACCACCCCGCCAACAAGCGCACTTTTAAAGGGAACCCTGCAGTTAGGTACAGCGATATACACCAGAGTAAATGCAGCGGCTGAGAAAATGGCCGGCAATATACCCAGTAATCGAGCCTTTCCTACGGCCTCTGTCGCCTCGGAAACAAAGGACAGGGATGCGATGTAAGAGGTCAAACCCAAGCCAAGCCCGATTAGAATAGGCCCCAAGCTAAGAATCGCCCAATACAAAAGGAAACTGGATAAGCCTTTACGCGCTTCAGTAACACGCCATATCCGGTTAAAAGCCGCCTCGATATTTTTCATCATCATAATCGAAGTCACTGCCAATAAAGCAACACCCACAGCCGTCAGCTTTCGCGCCTGAGTGGAGAACTCATTTAGATAATCTTGCACAACCTGGCCGGTCGCCGGAACAAAGTTTTCGAACACCCAGCCCTGGAGCTCCTGCCCGACGCCTTGAAACGAAGGAACAGCGGCAAGCATGGCATAAGAAACAGTCATCAGGGGTACAACAGCAAAGAGCGTGGTGTAGGTCAGAGCAGCGGCATTCAGTATGCCCTTATTCTCCAGGAACTGCCTAAACAGGTATTTCAAAAACAAAATAAAGCGGTGTTGCAATAATTCTTTCATTGGACCCTCTTGGAAACCCTGAATAGACATATTCCTAAGCTCCGTAGTAACAAAGAGATTATAATCTCATGAAATCTATTGGTATGACGTATACAATGTCGCAAAATAACTTAACTGCAAAATCCTGACATCAATTTTTTGATGTTCTGTTAATATGGTATAGCACAATGAGCGAAGTCACTATCTATCACAACCCGCGTTGTTCCAAATCTCGCCAGACACTCGCTCTGCTTGAAGAAAAAGGTATTGAGCCACACATTCGCAAATACCTTGAAGATGCGCCTTCAGCAGATGAATTGAAACTTATTCTTTCCCAGTTGGGTATCAGTGCCCGCGATCTGCTACGCACAAAAGAATCTGAGTACAAAGAGAATGGCCTGGACGATCTGTCCCTAAGTGATGATAAAATTATTGAGATCATGACCTCTGTACCAAAACTGATCGAGCGCCCCATCGTCATCAGTCATGGGCAAGCTCGCATTGGTCGTCCACCTGAGTCCGTCCTGGAAATTCTGTAAATGAGTACCCCCTATATTCTGGTGCTCTATTACAGCCGCCACGGCGCTACCCGGGCCATGGCAAAGCATATCGCCAGAGGCGTAGAGCAATCGGGGATAGAAGCCCGTCTGCGAACAGTGCCTGCCATTTCTGCAAACTGTAAGGCAACGGAACCGGAAATACCAGAGGAGGGAGCGCTCTATTGTACAGAGCAAGACTTGGCTAATTGCGCCGGTTTGGCACTGGGCAGCCCGACCCGTTTTGGCAATATGGCCGCGCCGCTTAAGTATTTTATCGATTCCACCAGCAGCCTGTGGTTATCTGGATCACTGATTGACAAACCGGCAGCGGTTTTCAGCTCCAGCTCCAGCTTGCACGGGGGACAGGAAACGACGCTGTTATCAATGATGATACCGCTAATACATCACGGCATGGTCATTGTGGGCCTGCCATACAGTGAGTCCGGGCTGCTTAAAACCAGCACCGGCGGTACACCTTATGGTGCCACCCATGTTGCAGGTTCTGATAACCGGGACCTTGATGAAACAGAATTAAAACTCTGTCTGGCGCAAGGTAAACGCTTGGGCAGGTTGGCAGCACAATTAAGTTAACGGTATTAGTTGAGACACGACTGTGAAACCCTACATTCCGGACGACCACGATTACAAAACCAAATCACATATCAGCAGAATTATTTGCCTTTCCAGTTATATTGGCCTGATGTTTTGGTTCACCCTCTGGCACCTGTTTTTAATACCGGCCCCCACAGCCAACCCTTGGGTGATTTGGCTATTACACCTGGCACCGTTACTGGCATTTATTCATGTCATTATTACCGGCAATCCGCGTGGTCATGCCTGGATGTGTTTCGTGCTGTTACTTCTGTTTATCGGTGCAGTGCTGGCTGCAGTAAACCCTAACACCCGTGTCTACGGCATTGGTTACACCCTTCTGGTCAGCACCCTGTTTACCAGCGCGATGCTGTATACCCGCTGGAAGGCCCGTTATAACAAACAGTTAGCACACTGGGCCAAACAGAAACAGGCAGCACAGGACTAATACCCTTTCAATGACAGCAGCTCAGGATCTGATTGCGTCAATTCGGCAGCAATTTCCGATATTGAACCAGGCCATCAACAACCAGCCTCTGGTCTATTTTGATAACGCAGCCACCACACAGAAGCCGCACTGTGTTCTTGATGCTGTCGAACGTTATTATGCAAGCACCAATGCCAATGTACACCGTGCCAGCCACCACCTGAGCAGCAAGGCAACAGCGCTGTTCGAGCAGGCACGCGAAAGCGTCGCTAACTATATTAACGCCCCCGCTTCCCGCGAGGTTATATGGACACGCGGAGCAACAGAAGCGATCAATCTGGTCGCCTATAGCTGGGGAAGCAGATTGCGGGAAGGCGATGAGATCATTGTCAGCGCGATGGAGCATCATGCCAATATCGTACCCTGGCAACTTTTGGCGCAGCGCACAGGTGTAACGCTCAAGGTGATCCCTGTTAATAGTCAGGGCGAACTTGACCTTGCGGGCTACACAGCGCTACTCAGCAACAAAACCCGGCTGGTGGCCGTCACCCATGTTTCCAATGCATTAGGCACCATCAATCCGATTGAGCAGATAACCAGCCTCGCTCACGCGGTTGGTGCTCTGGTTCTGGTGGATGGCGCACAGGCCTTACCCCACTTCGACATTGATGTACAAAAGCTCGATGCCGACTTCTATGTCTTTTCCGGCCATAAAACCTATGCGCCAACAGGTATTGGTGTCCTTTATGGCAAAACAGCCATTCTGGAGGACATGCCTCCCTGGCAATCCGGCGGCGAAATGATCCAGCACGTCAGCTTCGCGGGGACGCGCTTTAATTCAATCCCATTTAAGTTTGAGGCTGGAACACCGCATATCGCGGGCGCACTGGGCCTTGCTGAGGCTTTAAAGTGGCTTGGTCGACAACCACTGGAACAGCTGGCCATACATGAGCAAAACCTTTTCCAGGCTGCTCTGGATGGCTGCAGTACAATCAAGGGGTTTCGCCGCACAGGTTCGCCAAGCGAGCATGTCAGCCTGCTATCCTTTACCCATGAAGCTGTCCACCCGCAAGATATCGGCTTGCTACTTGACCGTAAAGGCATTGCTATCCGTACAGGACACCACTGCACAATGCCCCTGATGGAGTCACTCGGCCTGAACGGCACCGCCAGAGCTTCCTTTGCTTTCTACAATACCCTGGACGAGGTGAACCATTTTGTCGCAGCGCTTGATGAAATCGTGCGCCCACTAAGCCTGACAACAACAGCCCATCAGATAGCTACAATCCAAGAAACCGCAGCAAACTATATCCGTGATTTGCTGCAGTTGCAGGGTTGGAATGCCCGCTACCGGCAGATCATGCTTTATGGCAAAAACCATCCGGGGCTGGATAAATATGAGAAAAGTGAAGAGCATCTAATCCCTGGATGCGAAAGCCGAACCTGGCTTACAGCGAGCAAGGACTCCGCTGGCCGTTATCAATTCCGTGCTGATTCTGATGCCCGCATTATTCGAGGTTTAATCGCGGTTGTACTCTCGGCCCTGAACAATAAAACGGCAGCAGAGATAAAAAACATCAATATTGATATGATCTTCGATCAACTGGAGTTACAGCAACACCTGAGCCCTTCACGAGGCAATGGTTTACGTGCTGTAATTGAGAAAATCGACCAAATAGTAAACCAGGACTTATCCTGACTTTTGGAGAAACAATGAGCAATTTTACCGACGTTTCCTACCTCAACACCGTTTTCGGTAATGAAAAAGGTGAGCTTTCCAGCCCGAATTGGGAGAAAGCAGGCAAGCAACTGCATCTGATTCAGGAAGAATTGGCTGAACTGGTAGATGGCCTCGCAAATAAAGACACCGCGGAAATTCGTGATGCGGTTGCCGATATCCTTGTTGTGACCTACGGCATGGCCCATATTATGGGTATCGATGCCGATAAAGATATGGCTGCTGTCCAGGCAAGTAACTTGTCCAAACTCTGTAAAACCCAAGACGAGATTGATCAGACATTGGCCTTTTACCGCCATGAAAAAGGGTTAGATGTATACGCAGGCGGAGAGCTGCCTGAAGCCTATATAAAATCGTCACAAGATCAGCAAGGTAGCGATGGTAAATTTTATCCTGCACATAAGTTCCTGAAGTCTATTAACTGGCACGAGCCCAAGCTGGACTAGCCACTTATCAAGAAGCGCTACCCATGCCGCTTAGGGCGAAGTATGGCTTCCAAAGCCTTCGGGAATCACACAATTATGCGCGCTATCTGATATTACAATCTGGCTATAAGGAAGGACATCAACAACGATGATTTTTAAATCACCAACAGAACGTGAGCTGGTTCAGCAGTGGCATCGTGATGGCCTGATCCAAACATCAGACCTGCAGAAGGCCATCGCCGCAACAGATTCTCTGCCCTCTTCCAGGCAATGGGAGCAGTTCATCACCCACCTACTGCTGTGGCTAGGCTTGGTTTCCTTAGGAGCTGGCATTATCTTCTTTCTGGCTTTTAATTGGCAGGATATGCCTAATTTCAGCAAGCTTGCACTTGTTCAATCCTGCATTGTTATCAGCGCTATTTTTTATCTTCGCTTACAAGCCGATCCAACCAGATCCACGGCAATAGCCACCCTGTTATGCCTTTTAATCGGTGCACTTCTGGCCCTGGTTGGCCAGACGTACCAAACCGGCGCAGACCCGTGGCAGCTCTTTGCAGTGTGGGCCATTTTCGTCATTCCCTTCTGTGTTATTCAAGGCTCCAGCACACTCTGGTTAATATTAAGTCTGCTCATCAACCTTAGCGTTTCTCTTTATTACAGCAAGTTTGGTTGGCTATACGATATTCTTTTTGATGATTGGCACTTGCTGAGTCTGCTCTTCGCTGTAAATGCAGCTTTGGCTTTGCTGCTTGGCATGGGCTACTACCAGGCACGCCCGTGGTCAAAAAATCAGATTGCCATTCAGGCACAAGTGTTCATTGCCGGTTTTATTGGCAGTTGGTTGGCTGTTTGGGGGATATTTGATTTCGATGAAATGCCTTGGGCTATCGCAGCATATAGCCTGTTTATAGGCGCTTTGTATTACTGGTTCCGTTTCAGGAAGCCCAATTTATTGACGCTGACCGGGATATGTATCAGTGCAATCTTTGTCGGTAGCGCACTGTTAATTAATGTATTTATGGATGTTGCTGAAGATGGATTATTTCTCCTGATAAGCCTCTTTATTATTCTGTGTTCCTCTGCCGCAGGGGTGTGGCTAAAGAACCTCCACACGAAACTCAGTGGAGGTGAACCAGATGAATAACACTAATCGAGCCAGCCTCTGGCAACGCCTTTCAGAACAACAACTTGTTTCAGGAAACCTCCCAGCAACCAATCCAGGTACGCTATGGTATCTATCATTGATGCAGGGCTTTGCTGGCTGGCTCGCCTCATTATTCATGCTGGGTTTTATTGGCTCCGTATTCACCTGGTTATTTCATTACGAAAACGAGGTTATTCTTCTTACAGCAGGCATTGCTCTTTGCACCAGCGCTTATGTTTTACAAAGGAATTCACAAAGTTCAATTTTTATTAGCCAGGTCGCATTAGCATCAAGCCTCTGTGGTCAGTTTATGGTTGCCTGGAGCCTGTTTGACTATTTTGATTTTAAAGAGATCCATGCTTTCCTGCTCTTGGGGCTGTTCCAGGCATTTCTGGCCATCCTTATGCCAAACTACCTGCACCGGGTTCTTAGCAGTTGGTTCAGTGCCATTGCGTTCTCCTGGCTATTCCACCGACTGGGCTTTTTGGGTTTGGACAGCGCCATAGTCGCCGTATTATTTACTCTACTTTGCTTAAACCAGGACAAACTCGACCGATTTTCGGAAATTATTGAGCCAATAACCTTTGGGTTAGCTATTTCTTTAGTGCAAATGAGCGGCCAGAGCCTGTTTGGCTTAGACTTTATAGGGTTCCATAGACACACTTTGTCATTTCCCTTCCAGCATTACCTGCCCTATCTCGGTATTGCGATTGTTTTCCTGAGTTATGTTTATTTGATCTTCAAAATTCTACAGCATCAACCAAAGGGTAACGCGCACAGTCATAAAGCCATGTACTGGACGTTAGCTCTGCTTTTTGGGCTCGCCAGTTTACCTATAACGGGGCTGACAGCTGCTTTGCTTGTGCTTATTACGGGCTTCTACCTGCAACATAGAACCCTCGCTGCACTCGGCCTGATCAGCATCATCAGTTTCTTTTCCTGGTATTACTACAGCCTGCATGAAACCCTGCTAATCAAGTCACTTTGGCTGATGGGTTTTGGCCTCATATTACTCCTTATTCTGCTGGTCGTACGCAAGCTATCAGTAACAACGCATAAGCCATGCCCAGCCGCTCGGCCTCACTCGAAACAGAAATGGCTTGGCTTTGCCACCATTACTTTACTGTTACTCGTTGTTAATTGGGATATTCTAAAAAAAGAAGAGTTACTCGCAACCGGGCAAGAGGTTCGTCTGGAACTAGCCCCTGTTGATCCTCGTTCACTCATGCAAGGCGATTATATGCAACTGCGTTTCGCAGTCGCTCAAGAAGCTTACCAGCGGCATAACGGTGACCTGCCGAATGATGGTTTTATGATTGTATCTCCCGATAAAAACCAGGTGTTCCGGTTTATCCGCCTTTCCACAGCGAATGATGTTCAAGGCACTGAATTGGCCCTGCAGTACCGCATTCGTAATAACCAGATGAAATTCGCTACAAATGCGTTCTTTTTTGAGGAAGGTACGGCAGAGATATATGAAAATGCCAAGTATGGTATGTTTAAGGTCAGCCGGGGTGGAGAAATGTTACTGCACTCACTAGAAGATGAAAACGGACAGACATTAGGGTTAAATCAGCCCTGATTCCGGACAAGCTTATATGATTTGTCTGCTGTAATGGGTTCACAGTCACCACAACTTGCCCTAGCCCGGACGTTGTATCAATTGGCGGAAATTGCGGAATGCGCTTGTACAACAGCACTCAGTTGAAAAAATCAAATGCACTGGTGCAACATCCGGGCTAGACTACTGGAAGGGAATAACGGGGAAGGAAAATGAATAAACGATTTCGAAAGTCAGTTATGAGCCTTGTGCTTACCGGATTGGTTATTATTCCAGGTATTTCAATGGCAGAAACCCAGCAGTTTCAATGCAGCTACACTCAAGCAAGTTACACTGCCCCATTTATGAAATCACCGGGTATTCGCAAGTGCCCTGAGAATCGTTGTATCTATATGATCTCGGTCATGGGGGCTAAAGCATCAGTAAACGGTGTTTCGGGTTTTGCTGTTACAAACACTGATACAGTGATTAAACTCAGTCGCACGGCCAAAGACCCGGTAATGGGTGGCATGGATACTACGATGATAACCATCAACAAAGGCGACATGAGCTTTAAGGCTGCCAAAACCACAACCCCTTCAGTTGTATTGACAACAACAGGCCAATGTTCTGCACTTTAAACAGCAGGAGTGTACGCAATAACGGGATGATCTCTCTTACAAGGCAAACAACAATGTAAGAGCTCAGCCCTTTGAGTGATTAATCCTTTGAAATACACCAGAATCATCGGCCAGGGGGCTGGCCTCGCTACAGGGTAAGTGCCAATGTGGGAGCTCAACCCCCTGAGCGATTCAGCCTGTGCAAATATACAAGGCCTATCGGCCACGGGGTGACCTCGCTACAGGGTGAGTGCCAATGTGGGAGCTCAGCCCCCTGAGCGATTCAGCCTGTGCAAATATACAAGGCCTATCGGCCACGGGGTGACCTCGCTACAGGGTGAGTGCCAATGTGGGAGCTCAGCCTCCTAAGTGATTCAGCCTGTGCCAATGCGCCAAACCGTGAAAATATACCCCCGGTTTATCATTGCAGAATAAGTTCATATTGCTGCACTCAATTGAAAAAACTCAATGTACTGCTACAACATCCGGGTTAAAGTGATGTATCTCTATACTTGCAGTTAAGGTAATTAGTTTGGCAACAATAGAATGGATAGACTTACTCTGGTGCCTGATACCTGTCATATTGGTTTGCGGCGTGTATATGGCCTGGTTGGGTAAGCCGGGTGAAGTAGTGATCGCCGTCAGCCGGATGGCTGTCCAATTAATCGCTATGGGTTATGTTCTCACCAGTATCTTTGCTAACCCGTCCCCTGCCTTCAGCCTGATTATTGTCAGTTTAATGTTAGTTGTGGCAGCCTGGATCTCGATCAGGCCCATCCGGGGGAATAAGGATGTAACGCTCAAGCATGTTATGCTGCCCGCCAGTATCGCCTTGGCCAGCGCCGTTGGTTTCCATCTTTTTCTATCTATTATCTTTGTGTTACAAGCCGAGAGCTGGTTTGCACCACAACTACTGATCCCCCTCGCCGGTATGTATCTGGCCAATACAATGAACGCAATCAGTCTTTCTGCCGAGCGTTATTTCGCTGAGCTAAAAAACCTTAAAGCACCCGAAGAAGCAAAATTGATTGCATTCAGGGCCGCCATGATTCCCCAGGTTAACAGCTTACTGGCGGTGGGGCTGGTGTCCCTGCCAGGCATGATGACAGGGCAAATACTGTCGGGGGTATCCCCATTAATCGCTGTACGCTATCAGATAATGATTATGACGATGTGTCTGGGAACCTCGGGCCTGGGATCGGCGATAATGTTATGGCTGATGTGCCGCTCAAAACAGGCCCACCAGCCATAAAACCGTTATTTTCTACGGATGCCTATTCTACGGCCAATATTCTCAGGCTGGCTTAAACCTTTTTGAGAGCTCGCCAGTTCGGCAATACCGGCTGCAACAGTTGCAGGAAATTCACAGGCTTTACGCAGTTTAAGATCAACACACATGGCCATCTGCTCCAACGTAGACGACAAATATTCATCCCCATCCGGGGTCTGGGCATACATCTCAAAATAAAGATGCAACCGTTTAGCATCATGATCCACTAACTGGGCGCGCACCTCTACCAACTGATCAAGCACAACTTCATTGTTATAAGTAATATGGTTTTCCAACACCATCCAGGAGATATCCGTCGCTGCTGTAAATTCTTGACTCAAACCGAGACTACTCAACCATTCAACTCCGGCCTCATCAAAGATAAGCACGTAGTAGGCAACGTTCATATGATTGTTGTAATCCAGCCATTCTGGCTTGATTCTGGTTGAATAGATTACAGGGGGACGAGCACTCATTATTGATCTCTCTGGTTAAAAATTTTCTAATTTTTATTGCAAGGACATTATCACTGACAGCGCCAACATCCGCTGCCTGGCAGATAATGTTTCTGCAATCCTTTATCCACTTTTCACCCCAAATAATACATCACTCACCGCTACGGCATAATCAGGTGCTGACTATTTGTTCTGAAATCAGCTTGCCTATTTCATCCTCGCAGGCCCGACGACATGGCAACTCATGCGACAAAATCCGAGCTTCAACTGATGCCATAGGGATAAACATATCAAAACCTCGCATAAGATGAATACAGATTATGTCGGGGAATTGATTAACCCGGATGTTGCGCCAGTTGGCGGAATTTTCGCAAAGAGATCGCTTGATTTGAGTGAGCATGTACACTCAAATCAAGCGCAGGGGTGCAACATCCGGGTTAAGGCTCTATTCGCCATTCTCTGTTATGCTGGTATCAATCGTAACACGGAGGGTGAAGCACTATGAAAAAACCATATTTGATTGCATCAATTCTGGCAGCATCCATCACTTCAGCACCGGTGCTGGCAGGTTGGGCCGATGCTTTACAAGGGGCGGTAAAAAATGAAGACCTGCAAAAATCTGTTTTGGGTGCGACCGTTGGCGATGGCAATTCTGGTAACAGCGCAAATCTTGATACCGAAACCTTGGTCAATGGCCTGAAAGAGGCCTTGGAAATTGGTAGTCGACGAGCAATTGAACAAATCAGTCAGCCAGGTGGCTATCTGGACAACGCTGATATTCGTATTCCTCTCCCGGGTGGGGTGAATAAAGTTGCTTCAATACTGCGTAAATATGGGCTCAGTACTCAGGTTGACCAGTTTGAAGAGAGCATGAACCGTGCAGCAGAAAAAGCAGCGCCGCAAGCCGTCGATTTGATTGCCGGAGCGGTAAAAGAGATGAGCTTTGAAGATGCCAAAAAAATCTATCAAGGCTCCGACGATGCTGCGACCCAATACTTCAAAGAGAAAACCAGTGATAAACTGCGCCAACTGTTTCAGCCCAGTGTCCAGGAATCATTGGGGCAAGTTGGCGCAACCCGCTACTACAATGAGCTGGCCGGTGAAGCCAAAGACATCCCCTTCGTTGGGCAGCAGTTAGACGTGGACTTGGACAGTTATGTCACAGAAGAAGCACTGAACGGCCTGTTTACCGTGTTGGCGGCTGAAGAGAAGAAAATCCGTGAGAATCCTGCAGCCCGTACAACGGAACTGCTGAAGCACGTTTTTAACTAAAGCTCTCAACAGCGAGTGACGAATCGATAGCCCGGATATAACATCCGGGCTAGAGGCTCGGCATTGAAGCAGGTAAAATGGCTCACTTTGATTGATCACCTAAGAACCGTTATGAAATCTATCGATGTCGATACCCCTGTCACAAAGGAAAGCGAGACAAACCAAACCAAAAATGGCTTTCTCGCTCTAGTTTCCAAGCTCTGCTTTGAAGAAAAGCTCCCTATCCGCTTTATGTATAAAACGGTGCCTGAACATCTGAACGATACCGGCTGGCGCATGTTTACAGGTTATGAAACCGAAGAATTTCTCCAAGATGAACTGTCCAACCTGGTACCTGTACCGGTCGAAAAAATGTGCCGCCTTGATAATTCCCTAACTGATCTAGTGGCCTACAATGCTGGTACTGTTTGGGAACGCACACCAGATAGCAAAGGCTGGGAGCGTGTAACAGATTACCGCATCCCGACCAGTAGCGTCGATGTGAACATCACCAACGATGTTGATCGCTTCAATGTTGGTGTTGAAGGTGGGGAGTCATAGAATATAAGCTGCGAGTAAATATAAAAAGGCCGCATGCGGCCTTTTTATTTATTTTTCTTTCTCTTCATCGGAGGCTGGAGGCGTCACAAAAGTTTCCGGAACCTCTCCCGGTTTAAACATACCCCACATCTGCATATTTTGGTCAGCAATACGATTCATCATCGTGAGCGGGTTAGCTGCTCCCATCATCGTCTGCATCTGATCACGAATACGGTCCTGATGTTCCAGAAAAGAAGCAATACTCTGCTCCAGATATTGGCTCATCATGCCCTGCATACTGTCGCCATAAAAACGAATCAGCTGCTGCAAAACTTGATTGGTCAACAACGTTCCGTGACCTTGTGCCTCCTGTTCACTAATAATCTGTAACAGAATATTCCGCGTCAGATCATTCCCGGTTTTTGAATCTTCGACCTTAAAAGCTTCACCGCTCAGCACTAACTGTTTCACATCATCAAGCGTCACATAACAGCTACGCGAAGTGTCATACAAACGGCGATTGGTATACTTTCTTAAAATACGCAATATATTATCTCTCTAACTAGAACCAGTGTTCCTTTGGGTAAGATCAGTCGTTTTTATTCTCAGAACTACCATACCCGGAAGTCATCATTCCCAACATTAATTTTTGCAGCACTTCCATAGATCCCAGGCCGCTGGTCAGATAAGGTTTAAACAGTGTCAGCGGGTCATATCCTTCAGCCCCTGCATCCATTTGTTCTGTAATTCTGTTCATCATCTCTTGCTGAAGTTTTTGCACATCCGGCAAGCCCAGAACTTTGCGCAGTTCTTCCGGGGACATATCAATATCGATTTTGAACTTCACACCCTAACTCCTACTCCAAGCAGACCTATGCTCCAATCCTATACCAAAAATATGGCAGCGCAAAAGACTCACATCAATTGTTTTGCTGCACTTTTTCTGGATAAATCCATATATACGCCAGCACGATCGCAACAAGGCTGGCGCCTGCGGAAACTGAAAAAGTAACAAGTGGGCCATAATCACCCCAGATTAAACCGCTGACGAATGCGCCTGATGCCCCGCCCAAACCAAAACCAAAACTGGAAAATAAAGCCTGCCCTTGGCCGTGAGTTTGTTGCGTAAAGTAATGATGTACCAAGGCAATCCCTACTGCATGAAGGCTGCCAAAGGTTGCAGCATGAAGTGTTTGTGCAAACAACATCAGTATAAGGTTTTCCGGCGTCATACCGATCAATAACCAACGCATGACACACAACATCAGGCTGATCAGCATAATCAACCGAATCCCCCAATGCTGCAGCAGCCTGTGCATAAAAATAAAGACCACAACTTCAGCAATAACACCTATCGCCCAAAGGAAGCCAACCTCTGCCTGACTGAACCCCACATCAACCATTAATACACTGTAAAAAGTGTAGTAAGCACCATGTCCAAACTGCACTAAAAAATAGATTAAAAAGAAAGCGATAACTTGCGGCCGAAAGAGTAATGTCCAGAATTCATTGCGCCCTGCTGTCTGCGCTTGCTTTATGTCCGATTGACCTGGCTTCGGGATCAACAGGGTATTCACCCAGATCAATAGCATCAGACCCAGCATTATCCAGGGCAGCCAGATAATAGAAGCCCAATCCAACAGCGCACCGACCCCAATGACTGTCAGAATAAAACCGATTGATCCCCACAGGCGCACTTGACTATAACGATTTTTATCCGGGCCTAATTGCTGCAGGGTAATCACTTCGAACTGCGGAAGCACTGCATTCGAGAAAAAACTATAGGCCAGCATTACCAGACCTATGCCAACCGCACTTTGCTGCCAGAATATGGCAATAAACAGTATCCAGGTTGCAAACGCACCCCAGCGTATAATTTCCACGCGCCGACCACTGCGGTCTGCGAGCCACCCCCAAAGATTAGGGGCAAAAATTCGAGAAAAATGCAGCAACGCCATCAAAGAGCCAATGGTTTGCGCATCGAACTGAAACGATTTCAGATATAGAGACCAATAGGGAATCATTGCGCCCAAGAGCGCAAAGTAGAAAAAATAAAAGCCGGAAAGGCGAATGTAACTTTCCAAACTATATCCCTTGCATGGCATGGAAACATGGATCATCGACTAAAAGCCGATTACCGCCAATGTGTAATCGGCTTTAGCAGTGCGCGAGCTTTGCCTGAAAGCCAGGACTCACGCCTGCGCCAGTGCCTGCAAAAGGTATTGCGGCAAGCCAAAGCAACCATAATGGGTCTGAGGGTTGTAATAGCGGGTGTTAATACCACTGGCCCGGTAACGTTTTTGCAACTCGTTTAAATCCAACTGGCGCAGCATTTCGTTATCAGATCCCCAAGCTAAGGTCATAACACCACCGATATAAGTGGGTACCGCAACAGTATAAAAACTCTGGTCTTTGAAGTAGGGACTCAGGCGACGCTTGGTTGTAATCACTTCATCCTGCTGCAAAAACGGAACGCCGTTTTGCGCTACAAAGACGCCTCCGTCATTTAGGCGCTCTTTACAGCCTTCATAGAAGCGGCTGGAAAACAGCACTTCCCCCGGCCCGACCGGATCCGTGCAATCGGAAATGATGACATCAAATTTTTCCGCTGTGGAATAAACGTACTCGACACCATCTGCAATGACAATTTTGACACGAGGATCATCAAATGCCCCTGCAGAGTGATCAGGCAAATATTCTTTGCACATATCAATGACAGCCTGGTCGATCTCAACCTGAGTAACATGCTGCACACTCTTGTGTCGGCATACTTCACGTAGGATACCGCCATCACCGCCGCCAATGATCAAGACCCGCTTGGCATTACCATGTGCCAATAAAGGAACATGAGTGAGCATTTCATGGTATACAAATTCATCCCGCTCGGTTGTTTGAATAATACCATCCAATGCCATTACCGTGCCGTAGATGGGGTTGCGAAAAATAATCAGGTGCCATGAATCCGTCTGTTGCTCAAACAAGACTTCTTCTACTTCAAATTCCTGCCCATAGCCCTTGTGAAGTGTCTCTTTGTAATTCGTTGTCATTCTACCCCACCCATCGATTTCCAGAGCCGTTTGATGTTATCTAAGCGGCCCACTTTCTGGCCAGCATTTATACCCCTAAAACCGTGCAAAAACAAAACTATATTTCCTTCCCGGATGTACAAACAGTCGACACACTAAGGAGAAGCAGCCATGGAAACTATTCTTTAAACCCCGCCTATATGTATGCGGAGGCGGTTTGCCGGGGTAGAATTATTTACAATGTTAAATAAATCAGCAATACATCCGGGAACCCCATCACTAAAGGGCTACGGCAGAAGGCAGACTAAAGTATAGCTATCAATACCGGCTGATATATATTTCGCTTGTATCATAACTGGGTTATTTTACCGAATCCTTTGCGATACTTAAGAACACTAAATTAAGAACAATAAAAATAGTAATAATGGCATCTTGCCTACTTATATTAACGGAGAAACATAATGAAACGACTTACCTCAGTAATTGCATCCAGCTTGGCACTAGGCCTAGCTTTTGGCGCACAAGCAGGCACTCTTGAAGATGTTCAGAAGAGAGGCAGTGTTTCGTGTGGTGTAAGTACGGGTCTGGCCGGCTTTTCTCAAAAAGATGAAAACGGCAGCTGGAGCGGCTTGGACGTAGATGTTTGTCGCGCTGTGGCAGCCGCTGTATTGGGTGATGCCAACAAAGTCCAATACAAGCCACTGACGGCTAAGGAACGTTTCACGGCTCTACAGTCTGGTGAAATCGACATGCTGTCCCGTAACACAACCTGGACACATACTCGTGATACATCTCTGGGCCTTAACTTTGCCGGTGTAACCTACTACGATGGCCAGGGCTTCATGGTGTCTAAAGACCTGGGCGTTAAAAGTGCTCTGGAACTTGATGGTGCAGCAGTATGTATCCAGGCCGGTACAACTTCCGAGCTGAACCTGGCAGACTACTTCCGTTCTAATGGCATCTCGTATAACGCAATCACGTTTGATACGTCCGATCAGACACGCGCCGGCTTTGAAAGTGGCCGTTGTGATGTACTGACATCCGATCAATCTCAGCTTTACGCCCTGCGAATCGGTCTGCAGAACCCATCTGCCGCCGTGGTACTTCCAGAAGTTATCTCCAAAGAGCCGCTTGGCCCGGTAGTACGCCAGGGTGATGATCAGTGGTTTAACATTGTTAAATGGTCTCTCTACGCGATGGTTGAAGCCGAGTTCCTGGGTATTGACAGTGCCAACGCGGATAAAGCCAAGGCAGAAGGTAACCCATCGCAGCAACGCCTGATGGGTGTAGACACTGACACTGGCCAAAAAATGGGTATCGATAACAACTGGGCTTACAACATTGTAAAGCAGGTTGGTAACTATGCTGAAAGCTTCGAGCGTAATGTGGGTGAAGGCTCTCCCCTGAAGATTGCACGTGGTCTTAACGCCCAGTGGAATCAGGGTGGTATTATGTATTCTGCTCCTGTTCGTTAATCAGAAAGGCGAAAACACAAGAGGGACATTTAGATGTCCCTCTCCTCTTTTACCTATAACCTTCTGAAGATAAGCGCTTAATTAATTATGTCTGCAAAGCCTCAGGTGAAATCATCACCTTCTTTCTTCAATAACCCCAGAAACCGCTCGATCATCTATCAGGCGCTTCTACTGTTAGGCCTTGGCTATTTCTTCTATAGCATTGTCAGCAACACACTGACGAATATGGAAGCCAGAGGAATTCAAAGTGGTTATGGTTTCCTCTCCAATACAGCCGGCTTCGATATCTTGATGTCCCTTATCCCGTATGATGCGACCAACACTTATGGTCGAACTTTTATCGTCGGGCTATTGAATACAATCCTGGTGTCTATCATAGGAATTATTCTCTCAACCATCGTCGGCTTCATTATGGGGGTCGCTCACTTCTCCCATAACCTTCTGATCCGTAAGCTGGCCACATTTTATGTAGAAACCTTCCGCAACATCCCACTCTTACTCCAAATTTTCTTCTGGTATTTTGCTGTATTGGCGACCCTGCCAAATGCACGCCAGAGTTTCAGCCTGGGCGAAGTCATCTTTTTGAACGTGCGCGGCTTGTATTTTCCGGGCTTGACACCGGAAAGCGGGGCTTCAATCGTTTATGCTGCCATTGCAGCTGCAATTTTTGGTATTTTTGTTTTAAAACGCTTGGCGAAAAAACGCCAGGACGAGACCGGCAAACAATTCCCCCTGCTATGGGCCAGCATAGGCCTGTTATTTGGCCTGCCACTTTTGGCCTTGGTTATTACGGGCTTCCCATTTGCCTGGGATGTACCTTACCTGAAAGGGTTTAACTTCCGTGGCGGTGTTACCGTTATACCTGAACTCATGGCTTTGGCATTAGCATTAACTGTCTATACAGGGGCCTTTATCGCTGAAGCGGTTCGAGCGGGCATTCAAGCGGTACCGCATGGCCAAACAGAAGCAGCCCGCAGTCTTGGCTTGAAAGAAGGCAAGATAATGCAATTGATCGTTGTCCCACAGGCAATGCGCGTTATTGTTCCTCTGCTTAACAGTGAATACCAGAGTCTGGTTAAAAACTCGACATTGGCTACGGCGATAGGTTATCCGGATCTGTTTACCGTGTTTGTAGGCACAACGCTTAACCAAACAGGCCAGGCAATTGAGATCGTCCTCATGACGGTGGCTGTGTATTTCGTTGTGAACATGACTATTTCTTTCCTGATGAACAGGCTCAACAACAATGTTGCGCTCACAGAACGATAAAGAGAGCTGACTGTTATGAAAGAGTTTAAACCATTACCAGATCAGCCAGCACCTAAGGATACGGTGGGACCTGTCTACTGGATTAAAGATAACTTCTTTTCTTCACCCTTTAATACGATAGCAACCCTGCTGATTCTTGCAGCTTTAATCACTGTGTTGCCACCCTTGTTTGACTGGCTAATCTTCTCCGCTAACTGGGCAGGCTCCACCCAAGATGCATGTACCAAAGACGGTGCGTGTTGGGTATTTGTTATTGCCTGGTCGAAGCAGCTTTTTTATGGCAGCTACCCGGCTGAGGAGATTTGGCGCATTAATGTTTGCATTATTGCATTGATTGCTGTCATCGCATCATCGCAGTTATTGCCTAAAAACTGGCGCAACCGGATTTCCATTCCTTTTTTCCTGTTACTACCTTTCTTCTGCATTTTGATACTGGATGGTAGCTGGATTGGCCTGGAGCCTGTTTCTACAGACTACTGGGGCGGTTTTGCATTGAACGTGCTTCTGGCTGCGGCCAGTATTATCGTCGCGTTTCCGCTCAGTTTCCTATGGGCACTGGGGCGACGCTCAGATATGCCATTCATTAAAAGTGTCAGTGTTGTTCTGATCGAGTTTTTCCGTGGTGTGCCGGTACTGGCGCTGTTCTTTATGGGTTCGGTCATGCTGCCACTGTTCTTCCCTGAGGGGACGAATGTCGACAAGCTGCTTCGGGTGTGGATTGTATTGACCTTGTTTATGGCAGGTTATATGGCGGAAGTGTTCCGCGGCGGTTTTCAGGCTGTGCCAAAAGGGCAATATGAAGCGGCCGATTCACTCGGTCTCAGCTACTGGCAGAAAACACTTCTGATTATTCTGCCGCAAGTTATTAAAGTATCCATGCCAAACATTCTGGCAACATTTATTATGCTGTTTAAAAACACCACATTCTTGCTCATTATTGGTATTTTTGAAATATTGAGCACCACTCAAACAGCACTGACTAACTCTAACTGGCTCGGCGGCCACTCTACTGAAGGCTATCTTTTTGTAGCAGTGGTTTTCTGGGTTTGCTGCTATAGCATGTCACGTATCAGCACATCTATTGAACGCCGTCTCGACACAAGCCATAAGAATTAAGAGGACCTCCTTGTGAGTGTAGAACACGAAAAGAGTATAGAAAATAACGAAGACATTATCGTTATCAAAGATCTCAACAAATGGTACGGCGAGTTCCACGTACTGAAAGATATTAATCTGCAAGTCAAAAAAGGTGAACGTATTGTAATTTGCGGCCCTTCCGGGTCGGGTAAATCAACAATGATACGCTGCATTAATCGCCTGGAGGAATTTCAACGAGGCTCCCTCACCGTTGACGGTGTAGAGATGATCGAAGATGTGAAGAATATCGAAGCCATCCGCCGCGAGGTGGGTATGGTATTTCAGCACTTCAATCTGTTTCCTCATCTGACTATTTTGGAAAACCTGACCCTTGGCCCTATCTGGGTACAGAAAAAACCGAAAAAGGAAGCGGAAGCAACCGCCATGAAATATCTGGAGCGTGTAAAAATTCCAGATCAGGCCAACAAGTTCCCAGGACAGCTTTCCGGTGGTCAGCAACAGCGGGTTGCTATTGCGCGCTCACTCTGTATGAATCCGGAAATTATGCTATTCGATGAACCCACATCCGCTCTTGATCCGGAGATGATTAAAGAGGTGCTAGATGTAATGATCGAACTGGCTGAAGAAGGGATGACCATGCTGTGCGTAACCCACGAGATGGGGTTTGCGAAAAAGGTGGCTGACCGGGTTATTTTCATGGATGCAGGTGAGATCGTTGAACAGAATACACCTGAGGAGATTTTCAATAATCCACAGACGGACCGTTTACAGCTATTCCTGAGCCAAATTCTGGATCACTAGCCAGGACAAAGTAAAGCCGCTAACGCCTGTCGTTAGCGGCTTTACTATCCCTCAAACTTCAATGCCCGCTTCATCCTCTTCGACAATATCTGTTTCTTGCAAAGCATCTTCTAACCACGCTTGTAAAGCAGGCAAATTGTGAACGGTCTTCATGTACTCCGCCGACAGTTCAGAAACCTGTGTGCCATACGTGATAAACCGCAAGACCACCGGTGCATAAAAAACATCAGCGATGGAAAATTTCCCAAACAGCCATGGGCCTTGTGCTGCATAATCTTTTCTTAACGCTTGCCAAAGAGCGTCGATTTTTTCGATATCACTCAAAGCCGCTTCTGTCAGCTCAACGCGGCGTTTTGCACGACAGTTCATTGGCATTTCATTACGTACAGCAAAAAATCCAGCGTGCATTTCAGCAACAACCGCCCTCGCCCTGGCTCTGTCAACAACGGATGCCGGCCAGCCCTTACCCTTTAAATAGGTTTCATTAACGTACTCACAAATCGCCAGGGAATCCCAAACCTTAACTTCACCATCAAGCAAAACAGGTACTTTGGCCGCCGGTGTTTTCCCTTCCAGCGTCTGATAGAATTCATCGGAAAACAGTTTCAGTACAACTTCTTCAAATTCGAGCCCAAATGCTTTTAACACCAGCCAACCCCGTAGGGACCATGAAGAATAGTTTTTATTACCAATATATAGCTTCATTGCATCTCTCCTGAATGTAAACTTGATTTTGACAACTTGTTTTCCCTAAAACCAACGATTAGTTTTGATAACTACTATTTGATCTGCTGATGGATACTTAAATGGATATTGATGCACTGAGAAGTTTTATTGCTTTTGTCGATACCGGAAGTTTTACCCGTGCGGCCAAGCAGACATTTCGGAGCCAAAGTGCCATTAGTATGCAGATGAAGAGATTAGAGGAGGAAACCGGGCAAACTTTGTTTATCAAGGATGGGCGAAACCTGGTTCTGTCTGACCAGGGACAACAGCTAGTCAGTTATGCTCGTAGAATCTTGGCATTGCATGATGAAGCCCTGGGAAATTTCTCTGAACATAACCAGCACCCACCCTTAGTTATAGGCTGTCCGGACGATTATGCAGAGTCAATTCTGCCAAAGTTAATAGCTTTGATAAATGAAACCTTGCCAACACAAAGCCTGCGTATCTGTTGCGATAGCAGCAGCAAGCTCAGGCTGATGCTGGATGCTGGAGAGATTCATGCAGCAATTCTGACACGGGCCCCTGAAGCTGAAGAGGGTTACTTGCTAAAGCATGATACTGGCGTCTGGGTACACGGTGGTTTTCCCGATCTTGGCACCGCTTCCGCGCTACCTTTGGTGCTGTATGAACCGGACTGCAAATTCCATAGCGCTGCGATTGATGGTTTGGAAAAACAAGGCAAACCCTACCGCCTTATATGCAGCTCATCCAGTGCAACTGCCATTAAAAGTTTGCTAAAGCGTGGACTTGGCATCAGTGCTATGGCGACCTCAAGTGTTACACCAGGTTTAGCGCAACTGGGTGGTGTTGAACTGCCGCCATTGCCATCGGTGGATATTGTGCTGGCGGTAGCACCTGTCCCCCACCCAATGTTCAGCACAGCACTTGCGGCCCGACTTTCAAAACAATTTTTTAATCATGAGCGTACAAGTGATTAGCCCGGACGTTGCTCCAGTTGACGGCTTTATCACACCGAGATCGCTTGATTCGCGTGGGTATGTGCACTCAACTCAAGGAAGATTAGGTGAAAAACCAAATGTACCGGCGCGACATTTGGGCTAATCAGATTGTGCATACCTGTCCCTGAGGATAGCGACACGCTCAACATAGGCTTGGGTTTCTGCATAAGGGGGAACTCCGTTATAACGGGTAACGGCACCAGGCCCGGCATTATAAGCTGCGGTGGCTAAGCGGACATCGTCTGAGAAGTTCGCCAAAAGAATCGCCAGGTACTTCGCCCCACCATTGATATTCTGTACCGGATTAAAGCTGTTGCTCACACCTAAGTCCTTAGCTGTCGCTGGCATTAGCTGCATTAAACCCCGAGCGCCAGCCCTGGAAACCGCTTTTTCTCTAAACCCGGATTCTGCGTGGATTACCGCCCTGATCAGCGCTTTATCAACACCGTATTTCTCTGCTGCCGATCGCACGGTTTCTTTATACGCATTGCGGTTTAACGGTGTTGTCTGCCAGTTAATTGAAGAACCGACCTTACAGGCAAAACAATCAAAGCGAATGACCTCAAAAGCAAAATCAATCGGCTTCTGGTCGGTAAAAGAAAGCACCCCATCGTTATTGCGGTATTTATAAACTTTCTGGGCTGATGATTTCTTCGTATTGGTATAATTAATAGCACGTTGTTTATCGGTCAGGTTAGTGTACTCAACTCGGCCATCAGGGTGCACAATTTTACGTATCTGCCCCGCCTCCACAGCAGGCACCCAGCACACCGCCATAAGGAATACTGCGAAAAAAGCACTTATATGATTTTTAACCAATATCTATTTACTCATATTTGCAGTTTAGCTGCCCAAGCAGATTGGAGACTATTCTGCTATCCCCTTTGGCATCTGATTCAAGTAATTATCGGCACCCCGGAAGTGGCATCCGCATTCTGGGCTCGATCTCTCAGCAAGTGATCCATCAATACAATCGCCATCATCGCTTCGGCAATGGGGGTCGCCCGAATGCCAACACAGGGATCATGACGGCCTTTAGTCACAACTTCGATTTCTTCGCCTCGGCTATTGATACTGCGACCCGGCAGACGCAAGCTGGATGTAGGTTTAAGCGCTATATGCGCAACGATATCCTGTCCTGTCGAGATGCCACCTAAAATGCCACCCGCATGGTTCGAAAGGAAGCCTTCAGGGGTCATTTCATCACGATGCTCGGTACCTTTTTGTTCTACAACTGCGAAGCCATCACCAATCTCAACGCCCTTAACGGCATTAATGCTCATCAGGGCATGTGCCAAATCCGCATCCAATCGATCAAAAACAGGCTCACCCAAGCCGACAGGCATACCTGTGGCAACGACACTGATCTTGGCACCAATAGAGTTACCCTCTTTACGCAGGGCATCCATATACTTTTCCAGCTGCGAAACCACTGCTGCATCGGGACTGAAGAAAGGGTTATTTGCTACTTCGTTCCAGTCAAAATTAGCCTTATCAATCGTGATTGGACCCAACTGTGACAAATAGCCTTTAACCTCGATCCCTTTTGTTGCCAGAAATTTCTTGGCAATCGCACCTGCTGCAACGCGCATGGCAGTTTCACGTGCAGAAGCACGGCCACCACCACGGTAATCACGAAATCCATATTTATGCGTATACACATAATCTGCATGGGCCGGACGGAAAGTTTCTTCAATATTGGAATAGTCTTTGGAGCGCTGGTCGGTATTTTTGATCAATAATCCGATAGGTGTACCTGTGGTTTTTCCGGCAAAAACACCGGATAAAATTTCCACTGCATCCGCTTCACGGCGCTGGGTTGTATGTCGTGAAGTGCCCGGCTTACGGCGGTCAAGATCAGTTTGCAGATCCGCTTCTGACAGCTCGATGCCAGGAGGGCAACCATCAACGATACAGCCAAGCGCTTTACCATGGCTCTCACCAAAGGTGGTAACAGTGAAAAGTTTACCGTACGTATTTCCTGACATCGTAGTATTCCATTAAAACAACCAAAACAATGGGCCGAGATTATAGCAGACAATCCCGATGTTGAAGCAGTTCCTTGGCCGTAATCGCGAACACACCGTTACCGCCACGTGCAAACTCAAGCCAAACAACGGGCAACTCAGGGTATTGTTCCATCATATGTACTTCACTGTTACCTACCTCAACCACCAGCAAGCCATCTTCAGTCAAATGATTATTCGCTTCGGCCAAAATCGACCGCGTAATATCCAGGCCATCCGGGCCTGAACCTAACGCCAGTTCAGGCTCATGTTCGTACTCCGCAGGCATAGCAGCGAGATCGGCAGCATCAACATAAGGGGGGTTACTGACGATCAGATCATATTTTCGGCCCTGCAAACCGGAAAACAAGTCACTCTCAATTGCATGAACCCGATCTGACATTTCATGCTTTGCGATATTGATATTGGCCACAGCAATCGCATCGGGTGAAATGTCCGCCAAATCGACTTCTGCCTCGGGGAAAGCATAGGCACAGGCCAAACCAATACAACCGCTACCGGTGCACAAATCTAAAACCCTTTCGACTGGCCCTTCACGTAGCCAGGGCGAAAATTCAACTTCGATCAGCTCTGCGATCGGCGAGCGTGGAATCAGCACCCGTTCATCAACATAGAACGGAAGCTGACAGAACCAGGATTCATGAGTGATATAAGGAAGCGGTTGGCGTTCTACTGCCCTGCGTTGAATAAAATCAAGGACTTTGAGCTTTTCATCAATAGTCAGCCTGCCATCCAGCACCGCCGGGTTAGCATTCCAGGGCAGATCAACCGCAGCCAGTACCAACTGCGTTGCCTCATCCCAGGCATTATCAATTCCGTGACCAAAATATACATTATGTATAGCAAACTGACTCATTGCATAGCGGATATAATCCCTTAAGCTATGTAGCTGATCTACAACCATTTTATCGCCCGAATGTGTTTCATTCATTCAATCAGAACCGATTATTTGTTAAATTAGAGCCGTCATATTAATAAAACTTATGCGGTAACACCATGGCAGCCCCGAACGACTCCGATGATGAACTATCTTTTGCTGATGCGATGCAGGGTGTAACTCGCCATAAACATGACAAGGCCGACCTGACGATCAACGCCAACAGGGCAAAAAGAGATAGGCAGAACGCTTATTATCGCCGTCATGCGGCAACCCGGACGCAAGAAACAGTCATTGATGGTTTGTCTGATGAGGGAGTTGAATTAGTCGAGTCCAGCGAAGAGCTGATCTTTGCCAACCCGGGTGTCCAGTTGCGCCTGCTCAAGCGCTTAAAGCAAGGCCACATACCCTGGGAAGCAGGGGTTGATCTTCATGGTTACACCGTAGATCAAGCCCGGGATTTATTAAGTAAGTTTATCTTTGACTCCCGCCGGGCCGGAATGCGTTGTGTGATCGTCGTACATGGCAAGGCCTATTCTTCGGCAGGCAAGGAGCCACTACTAAAATCCTATGTCAACGAATGGCTAAAACGCCTCAAGGGTGTTCTGGCGTTCTGTTCAGCCCAAGCTAAAGATGGGGGAACCGGTGCCCTCTATGTTTTGCTCAAACGGGATTAATAAGCCAGCCTGTCCTTTTCAGCAGTTAAGAATTAGTTTGTGCCGCCATTCGCCAAATGCATAGTTGCAGCGTCCGGGCTAATTCTCTTCGCTTATTACGGTAATTTGAATACTGCTATCGCTATCGTCTCTACCTACCATGCAGAATCCCCCTAATGGGTGGAGTATAATCTGATTTTCAGCTGCGCCCAAACCAATTAATCTGCGCTTTATTGACTCCCCTGTCTCTCGGGCTCTATCTAACTGTTTCAGTTTACTGCCTGCAGCTGCATCACGGGTTAAAATCCAGACCCGCTTTTCTGCATGCGAACCCAAAAACTTCACTATGGTTCCAAGTTCATCGTCCGAGCCCTGCAACCCTTTCTGTACACCCTGATTTAAAGCATCCATTAAGGCCAGTTCTGACGATTCCAACACATCCACTCGCAGATATACCCGCTTATTGCCTCTGCGTACTGAATACAGGGAGATATAGTGGTTACCTAAACGGAAGGATGAGAATTGCTGCGAGTCTTCCACACCATAAAGACGTGAATAATTAAGGATATTATTTGCCCATTGGTTACTGCTGCCACAATCTCGGCCCTGGCAATGAAACAACTCGGCAAAACCCGAATTTTCCAGTTGTCGAGACATAAAAGAGAAGGCTTCATTCGGTGTATGCGGCTTTGGTATACGATACGTAATGCGTGTCAGGCGACCATTCAGCCTTTGCTCTTTTTCAGGTGCCAATACACCGTTAATTTTTTCTAACCCGCCCAACACAAGGCGATAATCAAAGCCTTCTGATGCTTCATATTGAATAATATATGAACGTGGAAAACGCTCCAGAAGCTCAGTATCCTTGGCACCTCTGATATCAGTTTCAGCCGCGACAACGCTACTTAAAAACAACAAAACCCCGATAAACTTACCCATCAAAAACCTCGATATCAGCAGCAAGTTAAACCCAATCATTTAATCTCGCAGCAATGACTTTTGCAATTTCGGGATCAAGATGAAGATGGTGATCCCCCTTGATTTCAACAATTTCAACCGTTTCGATATAATCGGCCCAAGGATCAATGATCTCTGCAGCACCTTCCGTTGCTTTGATAACTATAGCCTCTGATTTCACCGATTTTAAAAAAGAGATAATCTGTTCCGGGCTGAAGCGTACCAACGAAGGCATCAGCAGTTTAGGGTCGTTGCTCCACACATAGCCTTTGGCTGTACGGATAAGCCCCCTTTCCAAAAGTTCAACCGCCGCTTCTCTTGGTACCGGCCAACGCCCATTAGCCCTCGCTTCTACTGCCTCGTCCCAGGTTTTATAGGGTTTCAACATTTTATCCGCCATTCTATTTCGTTTAGTAATAGCGTCCGACAGCAACCCAGGCAGTGCTTCCACTTCATAGGCCAAAGGGCCCAATCCATCGATTAACATCAAACGGTCAACTTTCTCTGGAAAAGTTGCCGCAAAAAGCATTGATATACTGGCCCCCATTGAATGACCCACCAAGTCAACTTTCTCCAGCTCAAGCGTGTTCATAACAGCGTGGATATCGGCAATATTGTCCCAGATATGATACGGCATTAATTGCGGACGATGCTCAGAACGGCCATGCCCTATAAGATCCAACGCTATCAGTTTGATCCCTTTAATATGTTTGGCAATCTCAAAAAAACTCGCCGCATTGTCCAACCAGCCATGCAAAGCCAACATCGGCTTACCATTTGGATCACCATATTCAACCGCTACCATCTGGTAACCTGCAGCATTTAAAACTATCTCGTGACTCATTGTCTTTTAGATCTCGTGAACTTAAAGCAGGTGTAAACATGACTGCAAAGCTTTTCCCTGGTTGCGCACTTTATCGAAAACCAGCGTGCCGACAGGATTTGCTCACACCTTCCTTAATCATCATTAACAGAAATATCGATGAAAATAAGATAACATACTGAGATATATGTCATTTACTTTTCTTTGGAATTGATTGTATGGGCTTTGCACTTCAGTTGAAACAGGATCACGTTCTGGAAAAGCCGCAAAAGGTTTTTTTTGTTTTATTTGGGATACTTTTCCTGCTTGCTCCATTCTATTACCAGTCAAACCTGGGTGGAGAGGGCCTGTTTATCCCCCATAATAGTACGATCTGGATAGTTGCCACTTGGGTTATCTCCGCAGCCTGTTTCATCATCTACCGTACCGGAGAGATCACCCTGCCTCGCTATTGGTTTGGACTGGCCCTAATGCCTATAGGAGCCTGGGTTACAAGCTTTATCGCCGACAATAACAACCCAACTGAATGGTTAGTCAGGCTTTCAGTGATAACTGGGGGCTATCTGTTTTTTCTCAGCCTTTTTCAGTTTCGCCTTAACAACAAACAGATCGATAGTGCACTTATTATTGTTTTACTGATGGGGTTCATCACTGGATTCTACGGACTTGTGCAAACCTTGAACCTGACTTCCCACTTCCCCTTCATACCATTTAGTCCTCAGTTGAGGCCTGTGGGTGTTTTTCAGCAAGTCAATATTCAGGCCTCCGTTATGGCAACCATGCTGGTTTTGGTATTTTACGTTGCCAGCCGGCAAGGTTCTGCAAATAATCGCCCGCTGATTTTAATTGCTTTGGCGCTAATCAGCGTATTGGCAAGCTATAACGTCTTAATTAGTGGCTCCAGGGTTGGTCTGCTCGCCATCCTCATCGCTCTGCCATGTATCATTCTCGGCCGCTGGCACTCGCTGACTTCACACAAATTTGTCTTCATTGCTTTGTTAATAGCGGTGTTTGCCGGGGGATATTTAGGCAAAAGCGGGTTAACCGCTACAACCGAGAAAATGGAACGCGTTGTCGATGGAATGGACAGTGATATTCGCTGGAAAATATACTCCCAATCTTGGGAACTGTTCAAGCAGTCGCCCATTGTCGGGCATGGCCTGGGCAGCTTCCAGAAAGTTTTTCAAGAACAAAGAGCAACCGTACAAGCTCAGGAGGAGGCCCCATCATTTGGCAGTTCACCCCGCTTTTCCCATCCACATAACGAGCTGATTTTCTGGCTGGTTGAAGGGGGGGCCTTGTCTATTTTGGGGATCGTGAGTGCAGCAATTTTCACCTTAATCCAGATTTTCAAAAGTGGCTGGCGCCCCGGTATCACCTTGGCTGCTATCATTTTCCCTATCGCCCTGCATACTCAGGTCGAATTGCCTTTTTATATTTCAAATACCCCCTGGATCCTATTTCTGGTTATTCTTTTTATCTGTCACAACACCGCGACAAAGACGGTCTCCACCGCAGGCATGTCTAAAGCCGCACAAGCAATGGTGCCTCTCAGTTTCTTTTTTATCAGCCTGATCAGCTCATTTGCACTGATTAACACCCAGGTCGCAAATGGCGGCATTGTAAGGTATCTACAATTAAAACAAAGCTATCCGCAAAATTTACTGCCCGCTCTTAATAATACGTATTTCCGAGAATATGGCACTTATCTTGTTTTGCGCAGGCAGATGTTTCTGGGTATGCGAGAAGGTAACACCACGCCAGCAAATGACTTCATTAGCTGGGCTAAAGATAGCCTTGAAATCACCCCCGCTGTTCAGACATATAGGGACTTGGTTGCTGCCTATCACTTTCTAGGAGAGCAGGATAATGCCGAACAAACACTTAAGCATGCATTAGCTATCTACCCATTACACCCAGAGCTTTTAAACCTGCAAGAAAAGATTAAAGTCAAACCGGCACAGCTGAAGAATGGACAGAGTAACCGTAGTGAAGGCGTTACAAGCGGGCCTTCTGCGTCCCCAGCCCAAGCGCCGGCCACTCAGCTTCAATTTCAACAATCTCAGCACAATTAAACGCAGTAGGGCTCAATACTGAACCCTGACAAAGCAAGGCTTCGACATAAGAGATCAAAGGCATATGAGTTACGATTAAGGGGGTCGATTCAACTAATGTTTCCAATGTCTCCAACGCACGCTCCGGGGCAGATTCCGGTGCCCAACTGGCAAGCTCAAAAACGGGCTTGTTGTCCATCACCTCGGCAATGATTCCCGCCGTCTCACGGGCACGTAAAAAAGTGCTATGGTAAACATGGCTGACGGCAGAAAGCCTGGCTTTAAAAGCTTCGGCTTTAGCTTGCACCTGTAAGCGACCTCTTGCTGTAAGGGGCCTTTCCCTGTCACACGCAGCATAAGGCTCAGCATCACCATGACGCATCAGAAAAAGCTTCACACGTCCTCTCGCGGAAGTACAAACTCAACATCAGTACTTTGCTCATTGGCCATCATCATTTTGACAACCTCCACTACGGGCGCATGATTGAACACAACTTCATACAGGCCAGCCACCAGCGGCATATATATCTCCATCTCCGACGCTTTTTCTTTTACATGCTTAATGGTAGAAACACCCTCTGCAACCTGCCCCAATGCTTCCACCGCTTCATCCAGGCTTTTTCCTTCGCCAAGCGCATAACCCACACGATAATTACGGCTTAGGGGGGACATGCAGGTAACGATCAAATCGCCGACACCCGCTAGGCCAATAAACGTCATTGGATTCGCCCCCATACAGACGGCAAAACGACTCATTTCGGCCAGGCTTCTGGTCATCAACATGCTTCGGGTATTTTCGCCCATACCTAATGCAGCGCTTAACCCTGCGGCAATGGCATAGATATTCTTCAAAGTTCCGCCCAGCTCAACACCGTAGGTGTCGGAGCTGGCATAAACCCGAAAATAGGAGGAATGGAGAATACTCTGAACCTGGTTTCTAAGCTGCTGGGATGCACTGGCAATCACCGTCGCGGTAAGCTGATGCGCTGCAATCTCTTTTGCCAGATTGGGGCCGCTCAAAACACCCACTTGAGATTCTGGAAGTTCCTCTAGCAGGATTTCACTCATCAGACTAAACGTCTGAGCTTCAATTCCTTTAGTTGTACTTACCAACATCTGCTCTGGTGACAAATAGGCTTTTGCCTGCTTGATTACCTGGCGAAAAGACTGACTGGGGATAGAAATAAACACCAACTCAGCATCCTGCAAGACGAATTCTAACGAAGCAGATGCCATCAACCCTGCAGACAAAGGATAATCAGGCAGGTAACGAGCATTCCGGTGTGTTTGATTCAGCTGATCAGCTCTGTGTTGATCGCGCATCCACAGGCGTACCTGATGCCCGTTTTCTGCAACCAGATTGGCAATTACGGTACCGAAACTACCACCGCCAAGAACGGCAATTTTTTTAGAATCAGTCATATTAACTTTTCACTATAAACCGGCTAGTTAGCAGAGTCGTCCATTGAATCCAGAATTTTATTGACGCCTTTAAACAATACAATAACGATAAAGTACCCAAGGACAGCCAACCCAAGAAACAGCATCAGTTGCAAGGGATCATTGGTACGCTGATACCCTGCAACACCCAGTGCTGCAATCACGGCACTGAAAACGATAGCAATGATATTAGCCAGACGTTTGGTTTTATGCTTATCCTCTTGTGACATCGCCGTCCTCATTCTGCGCTTCAGCCGCAACAACGTGTTCTTTCACTTCAACCTGGCTCTCAGGAGAAGGCTGCTCGGGTTGCTCCGCTGCAACCCCATCAGACTCAGCAGATATTACTGCTTCGATAACGGGCTCTGCAGGAGCCGCCCCTGCCTTGGCTGGCTCAATCAGCAATTCTGCTTCAGGATGCACACACTCCAATTTAACGCCTGTTTCAGCCTCAATTTCCGGGATCAAGAAGGAGTCATCTTCGCAGGCGAAACAAATAGAAGCACCTGCGGCGCCCGCGCGACCTGTTCTACCGATACGGTGTACATAATCATCCGGATCTTCAGGCAATTGGTAGTTAAAGACGTGGGTAACACCATCAATATGGATACCACGTCCCGCCACATCTGTTGCAACCAACACCTGAATCTTGCCGCTGCGGAAGTCTTCCAGGGTACGAACACGCTTTTGTTGTGGAATTTCACCAGACATTAATGCTGCACGAATGCCGTCTTTACACAGCCGTTCAGCCAAGCGGCGTGTTTCATCCCGCCGGTTACCAAAGACAATGACCTTCTCTGCTTGATCTTTGTCCATGTAATTACACAGGAGACGATATTTTTCCTCTCCAGAGACCAGATAAACTGTCTGGGTCACGTTATCCGTGGTTTTAATCTCAGGAGCGATCTCAATTTTGACCGCATCCAAAGTCCACTGTTCTGCCAGATTAAGAATATCGTCCGTAAACGTTGCGCTATATAAAAGAGTTTGGCGATCGGCCCCCTTGCGAGGCGTATTGCGGACGATAGTACGTACATCCGGGATAAAGCCCATACTCAGCATACGATCCGCTTCATCCAGAACAAGCACTTCTACGTTCCAGAGATTCACATCTTTCCGGTTGATAAAATCGATAAGACGGCCAGGCGTTGCCACCAGAATATCAACCGGTTTCTTTTTCAGTTTCTGCCGCTGTTTGTCATAGTCCATACCACCCACCAGACTCACAACATACAAGTCGGTGTACTTGGCCAACCCTTTTGCATCTTCAGCAATCTGCAGTGCCAACTCGCGGGTAGGCGCCACAACCAAAGCCCTTGGTTCACCCAAGCGTGGCTTTTCATCAAGAGGATAGTCAATCAGATCAGTAATAATTCCCAACAGGAAAGCGGCTGTTTTACCCGTTCCCGTCTGGGCTTTACCGATAATATCTTTGCCCGCTAATGCAACCGGGATTGTTTCAGCCTGAATGCCGGTGCAATACTCGAAATTGAGATCGGCAATCCCGTGCAGAACATCATCAGGCAGATTAAAGTCATGGAATCGCACCTTGCCTTCAACTGCAGGCACATCAAACTGGGCAGGACTCCATTGTGGTCTATTGCGATTGTCAGAGCGTTTCCTTTTAGAATTTCTCCGCACAGAATCGTTTTTTTTATTCTTTGACTCTTCAGCCACTTTTTTTTCTTTACTCAAGTCTTTATGTCCTAAGAAAATTTGCGCTTATAAGGGGGTAGCGCCGCCAATAACTGTTTTCCGTAACGACGGGTAATAAACCGTCGATCCAACAGGGTAATTTTACCCCGATCATTTTCTGTACGCAGCAAACGACCGGTTGCCTGGGTCAAACGCATTGACGCCATGGGAATCACCCACTCTGCAAACGGGTTACGCCCCTGAGATTCAATCCATTCGGAGTATGTAGCATCCACTGGATCATCCGGAACCCCGAAGGGCAGTTTGGTAATGACGACATGCGTTAGATACTTACCGGGCAAATCAACACCTTCCGCAAACGAAGCCAGCCCGAATATCACACTGGGCTTATCGTTATCAATGCGTTCCCGGTGCTGACGCAGAATCTCATGTTTCGCTAGATCCCCCTGAACTAATATTGTATCTGCGACCATATTAGCAGGCATCGCACTCAGAACATACCTCATCTGTCGCCATGAACTGAATAATACCAGTGTCGCTTTTTCAGCGGGCAGCGTATCACAAAGAATTTCACTGATCTCCTGATTATGGGCATCCGGGTTTCCAGGGTCTGTGCGCATTGCCGGCACCCAAAGTTCAGCCGCATTTGCAAAGTCGAAAGGACTGGGAAAAACTGCACATGGGCTATCCGGAGGAATCCCCAGGTCAGAATAGAGCCGATCAAACCGCCCCAGCGCCGTCAATGTAGCAGAAGTGACAACAGCGCCATAACACTGCTTCCAGAGATGCTCCTCGAGTGTTTCAGCGGCGGAAACCGGACTACTGTGGCATGAGAGGTCTATCCCATCGCTACCATCCACTTTGACAATCCAGCGTGCTACCGGCAACGCGCCCTGTTGATCTGACAATACATAGGATTTTGTCAGCCCATACATCGATTGAATACGTGAATGTAACATCCCAATCTGCGGGTACCACCTTTCACCTACATCGCGGGGCAAGTCCGCCAACTCGCCATCCATTGCTTCTTTCAGAAGATCCAGTATTTGCTCCAGTTTTAGAACAATACGCTCAGCGGCATGAGATAAATTTTGACAAATTAGCTGGACAGCTTCCGGAATAATGCCCTGCGCAAACCGGTATCGATCAGAGGGCCCTTGCAGTTTGTCCTGCAATAGCTGATTCAAGAGGCCCTGTAGCTCCTCAATCCCCTGTTCCATATCAGAAAAAGGCGTTGCGAGTTTATCAATATACGTCGTCAAAACGATATGTTTGGCAGCATCATTGAGCAGTTTATTCAGCGTGCGGGTTGCCGTGGACAGCCAGCGCAAACTGGACTTCAAGCGCATGCTATACGCAAAGTGTCCGGTGGTTTTAGTCGCAAGGTGATGGCCTTCATCAAAGATATAAATGGTATCTTCGGGAGCCGGCAGGATGGCTCCACCCCCCAATGACAGGTCGGCCAGAACCAGATCATGGTTGGCCACTATCAGGTCCCACTTATCCAGCTCCTGACGGGATTGAAAGAAGGGACAGTTTGAGAAGTGACTGCAGCGCCTATTGGTACAACGTATATGATCACTGGTTGCCAACTGCCAAACAGGATCTGCAACCGTATTTTTTAAACCATCCCGATCGCCATCCCACTCACCAGAAGCATAAAGGCTCAGTAAGGATTTTATTTCTTCAACATCACCGCTATCGAGCTTCTGCGCGGCTTCATCTTCATACAGAGCAATCTGACCCAATTCATTCTGGCTCTCAAGCACCTTCTCGGCATTGGAAATGCAGAAATAACGCCCACGCCCTTTGGCTAAACCGTAAGTCAGGCTGACTCCAGCCTCAGTTGCCAGTTGCGGCAAATCTTTCAGTATTAGCTGCTCCTGCAGAGCAACCGTTGCGGTGGATACAACAACCTTTTTCTTTCTCGATTGCGCTATGGGCACTGAAGCTAACAAGTAAGCCATTGTTTTACCTGTGCCTGTACCTGCTTCAGTTACGCAAATATGGCCGCCTCCCTCACGAAACCCTTCACAATCGCTCTGAATAGAGGCCAATGTACGCGCAACCTCAGCAATCATCATCTTCTGCCCATAGCGAGCTTTTAAGCCACGATTGCTTAAAAAAGATGAATAGGCCTGCTGGATGGTTTGCTTTGTTTTCTTCTCTAGCAAAAGTGAAATCCCAGAACAAATGAGTGGCTGGATTTTAACAGCTATACCGCCACAAAAACAAAAAATACTGTATAAAAAAACACTAGTCTCTTTACAAAACAAAAATACTGTATAAAAATACAATTACTGTATAAACAAACAGATTATTGATCATGAAATTAACTAAACGACAAACGGAAGTTCTTGATTGCATCAAACGACATATTGGTGAAACCGGATATCCACCTACGCGTGCCGATATTGCTCGTGATCTGGGTTTTAAATCAGCCAATGCTGCAGAAGAACACCTTAAGGCACTAGCAAAGAAAGGTGCCATTGAGATCATTCCTGGCACCTCGCGCGGTATTCGTGTGCCCGAAATGGAAGAGGATCTAGGCTTGCCCGTGGTCGGTCAGGTTGCAGCCGGATCACCTATATTGGCCCAAGAGCATGTAGAGGATCATTGCACAATCTCTTCAGACTTCTTCCACCCCAAAGCGGATTACCTGCTCCGTGTAAAAGGCACCAGCATGAAAAATATCGGCATTATGGATGGCGATCTGTTAGCGGTACACCAGTGCCACAGTGCTCGAAATGGCGAGATTGTCGTCGCACGACTGGAAGACGAAGTGACGGTTAAGCGTTTCAAACAAGATGGCAACATCGTTTACCTTATTGCAGAAAATGAAGAGTTTGATCCTATTGTAATCGACCTTCAGGAACAGGAGCTCGCAATTGAAGGTTTAGGTGTTGGTGTAATTCGCAGAGGTAACTGAAAATGATGGCATTACAGGCAAAAACAAGCACACCTGTTTTCGTAGGGACAGGTAAAGGGAATGTTGTCAGGCTAACACCGGAAAAACAACCTAATCACTTGGCAGGAAAAGTGACAGAAATCATCGTGCAAGATGATAATGTTTCTAATATTCCTATGCTCATGCCTCTGCTGGCCCAGTTGAGCAAAGATGATCGCTGGTTTGTCTGGATCGCCCCGCCCGTCTTGCTACCTAAGCACCTACTGATTGAAGCCGGTGTAGACTTGAGTAAGGTCATCCTGCTTAATCCGGATAGCAAACACAGCGCGTTTGAACTGGCGAAACAAGCACTGAGCACAGGTACCAGCCACTCAGTTATATCATGGCCGGGGTACCTGTCAAAAACGGAACTTAGCGAGTTGGAAAGTGCAGCTAAATCAGGAGAGAGTCACGGCATTATCATCAGGCATCGTCAACACAGCTAAGCGACAACGCCTGAAGCCATAGTGCATATTAATGAAGGGTAGGTTCCGGTTCTGGGTTTTGTACACTTCTTTCGGCAAGATCCAAACCAGACTCTGCAACCATTTGAATACCGGCCGTCAACATAATCCGGGCCACATCCAGATACTGATCACTGAGTTTATTTCTTATTTCTTCCGAGAAATTAATTTTAATAATAGGGTCTGAATCAGCGTGAACATCCCTGATGATCAGCTCACCACTCTCAAGCTCTACTATCTCCAAGACAAGTTCCTGATGACTACCTGACACTAATCTTCACCACTCTTCCATACCTGCACGAAGGCGATCAATTAACTCGGAAAGGGCCGTCAACCAAGCTTCATACTCAGTAATTATCGCCTCATCTTCAGCATGATCCGGATTTACCTGGAGGACATGAATTTCAGAAATGCTTGTTGTCTCAGTGGCCGCCGCACGCTTATCAGAACCGTGCCAACACGCTTCATAGGCAGCCACCATTTTATGTAACCAACCCGTTTCATCTGCCTCCAGCAGGCTTAACTGACTGATTTCCGGGCTTTCGACACCTGTTTCATCAAGTTCAGCCGCCAAAGAACGATAACCCGACAATGACTCCGTATCCACCTTGTACAATTCAGCTATCTCACGGAGAAATGCATCATAAGCAGACGCTAGGTGAAACAACACCGATTCGTTATAGGACTCAATTAGCGCATGTTTATTCCAACTTGTATCACTCTGAGCTTGTTTCAGGTGCTCGATATGGATGCGTGCAAAACTTAATTTCTGGTTTGTCCGTGCCAGATAAATACAACTCATGCTAACTCCAATTATTTTTTCGCTTTCTTCCGGGCTTCTTCTTCAACCCAAGCCCCATCTCGATAGAATGCACGCCAACCGGTCGCTTTACCATTGATCTCGGTCATAACGTATTGCTCCTTAGTCTTCCGACTATAGCGCACAACGCTTAAGTTACCTTCCGGGTCCTGTTTAGGTGCACTAAAAAGAAACTCATACTTCGGGTCGATCTCATTTTGGTGCGGCAAAAGCTCAACAATTTTCGGTGCACGAGTCTCGCGCTTACGCGGAAACTGGCTCGCTGCCAAGAATAAGCCCGATGCGCCATCACGCAAGATGTAAGTATCCTCAACTTTCTCACACTGCAACTCTGGCATAGGTACAGGGTCCATCTTTGGTGGTGCTGGCTCACCATTTTTCAGCAGCTTGCGCGTGTTTTTACATTCTGTACAACCAAAATACTTACCAAAGCGGCCTGTCTTCAGCTGCATTTCCGCAGAGCATTTATCACATTCCAGCGTCGGTCCATCATATCCTTTAATGCGGTATTCACCTTTTTCCACCTCAAAGCCAGAGCAATCAGGATTGTTACCACATACATGCAACTTACGACGTTCATCAATCAGATAGGAATCCATCGCCGAACTGCAGAGTTTACAGCGATGTTTTTTCCGCAGAATACGCGATTCCTCTTCATCATCACCATCCGCACTCACCACCTCATCACCAGGGATAAGGTTGATCGTGCACTTACAACGTTCTTTCGGCGGCAAGCTATAGCCTGAGCACCCCAGAAATACGCCTGTGCTTGCGGTGCGAATCATCATATCCCGACCACAGTCAGGGCATGGAATATCTGTGGCTGTTGGTGAATTGGGGCGCATACCATTTTCAACGTCCTGCGCCTCTTCCAACTTCTGGGAAAAATCGGCATAAAACTGGTCAAGCAGCTGTTTCCAATCAGTAGCGCCTTCTGCAATATCATCCAGGCCCTCTTCCATACGGGCAGTGAAGCTATAATCCATCAGGTCAGAAAAGTTCTCACTAAGCCGCTCAGTGACAATATCACCGATTTTCTGAGCATAGAAACGACGATTCTGTAACTCTACATAACCCCGGTCCTGGATCGTTGAAATAATCGCAGCGTAAGTTGATGGTCGACCAATGCCTTGTTTCTCAAGCTCCTTGACTAGGCTTGCTTCAGTGTAGCGCGGTGAAGGCTTGGTGAAGTGCTGTTTGGGATTCAAAGCAACCAATTCCAGTGAGTCACCAGCAGCCACGTCAGGAAGGATGATATCTTCCTCGCCTTTACCTTTGGCCGGCATGACACGCGTGTAGCCATCAAACTTTAGAATTCGGCCTTTGGTAAACAGCTCATAATCACCTGCTGATACGGTGACCCGGGTACTCAGGAATTGCGCTGGCACCATCTGACAGGCCATAAATTGGCGTCGAATCAATTCATACAAACGCTCAGCATCACGATCCATCCCTTTAAGCGATGTAGCTTCAACATTGACATCAGACGGCCTGATCGCCTCATGCGCTTCCTGCGCGCCTTCTTGACTGCTATAACTGTTCGGCGTTTCCGGCAGATACTTACTGCCAAAATGATCCCCGATATATTCTCGGCAACTGGCAACCGCTTCAGCACTCAGGTTCGTAGAGTCCGTTCGCATATACGTGATGTAACCCGCCTCATAAAGACGCTGAGCCATCATCATGGTTTTTTTAACACCGAAGCCAAGCCGTGTGCTGGCAGCCTGTTGCAAGGTTGAGGTGATGAAAGGGGCCGATGGTTTACTGGTTGTCGGTCGATCTTTACGGCTGACGACATTCAGGGCCGACGCCCTGATTTTATCTAAATGGGCTGTTGTTTCCTCTTCAGAACCCGGTCTGAAGGTTTCCCCCATGTACCGATGCACCTGTAACGGCAATTCAGCCTGGGCTGCTGTCAGCGTCTCAGCCTGTACTTCCCAAAACTCCTCAGGAACAAAAGCCCGTATCTCACGTTCGCGTTCCACAACCAGCTTTACTGCGACAGATTGAACACGTCCGGCAGAAAGACCACGTGCCACTTTTTCCCAAAGCAAAGGAGACACCATATAGCCTACAACACGGTCTAAAAAGCGCCGTGCCTGCTGGGCATTCACTCGATTCATATCCAGTGCCGAAGGTTCCTCAAACGCTTCACTAATCGCTTTTTTAGTAATTTCGTTAAAGACCACCCTACGGTAGCGCTCTTCACCACCACCAATGGCTTCGCGCAGATGCCAGGCAATCGCTTCACCTTCTCTATCCAAATCGGTCGCAAGGTAGATTTCATCAGCTGATTTGGCCAAGCGCTTTAATTCATCAACCACCTTCTCTTTGCCGGGAAGAATTTCATAATGCGGATCCCAACCTTTGTCCGGGTCAATACCCATTCTACTGACCAACTGCTGCCGTGCTTTTTTCTTTTTATGCTCGGCTTTTTGCTCCGGTGACATTTTCCGTGTCAGAGCAGCCTGGCGTGCCCTCTCTTTAGGATCACTCTTGGTCACGCTACCACTGGTTGGCAAGTCACGAATATGACCAACACTTGACTTTACGACAAACTGGCTGCCCAGATATTTGTTGATCGTCTTAGCTTTTGCTGGTGATTCGACAATAACTAGGGATTTTCCCATGGGATCCTTCTTAAAATTGGGGCTAAGTTAGAGTTGATGTAACATCCTTATATAAACAAATACACAATCATGATCCATTACACAACCACTATAGACATAACGACACCAACATCGCGCATTCATAATTCGGGTGCATATATAAGGGTTGAAATTGTTTCGGTCAAGCAACAATTGCAATTAAAGTAGACTAATGGATCAACTTCGCCTTTACCCGAAGCTCCATAAGATTCAAAATATTCGCTATATTTAACAGGCAGTTATTAACATTTCTAACTTATGATGAATGACAACCTTTTATATCTCGTGCTGATTGCTATCGTTGGCCTTATTGCGCTTACGGTTAATTTCATTATTACCACCCGGGAGCAACAGGAAGATGCGAAGGAGAAACGCCTGGCATGGATACAAGGTCAGGCAGAGCATATTTTTCAAGCCTTAGCTGTACTTCGTGAAGCAGACTGCAAACCCGAAATCATCCATAAAATAAATGAACATGCGACATCCCTTCTTGAAGAAGCTGCGCTCCTGGCGCCTGATTCAGAGTTATTTCATAACCTTTCCCAGCAGAAGGATAATGCAGATAAAGCTTATGCTAATCCCAGTGCTTTTGATAATGACAAATCGCTGAAGCGAGCACAGATTTACATCAACTTCGCAGAAAAGCTGGTACTGCAACTGGCAAGGGGGAATAAGATCACGCTGACACTGGCGCGCAGCTATCGGCAAGAGTTGTACTGGTTAAGAATAACAGTCGTAGCTGATGCCCACATTACTCAGGGAGATCGGTTCCGAACTGCTGAAGATCTGATGACAGCGTTATCACACTACCGCCATGCAAAGGCACTGTTAGTTCGAGCTAATATTCCACATCATAATAAAAAAGAACGGCTCGACAGGGTCGAGCAGCTGATTAAAGACATTCAGCCTAAAAAACCAAAATCCCAGGGAACGCTTTCAGAAACAATGGACCGTTTGCTTTAAATCAGTCAGTCATTGCCTGAAAGCGCGCCTTTGTTTCTCCATTAGCAGACACCACATTACCAACAAACATGTCCAACGGTCTCACCCAGATCGAGTTATCGCCATAACACTGCCTGTAAACCACCAGCCATTCCTCGGTTTCCGAATGCCGTGCTGTATACAACACCTCATATTCGGCCCCCTTATAGTGGCGATACATGCCCGGTGCTACCGTTTTCAGATTTGCGCTCATAGCTTGTTGTCCAAAAAGCGCGTCAGCGTTGCGTGAATAGCGGCCATTGCCTGCTCACCACCTTCTTCATCCCAGTGTACGCCCAAATAGACGGCACTGGACTCAATCGAAAACACTCCGCCGGGCAAGTCGCTAATGAGTTGGTTAATTTTTGCCAGCTCTTCTTCACTCAGGGTTCGCTCACCTGAACCCCAGCTCCACCCATCAGGTAATCCAATATCAGCAATGGATTCCACTCGATAGATATGCCAGGCCCGAAAACTGTTTTTCTCATTCTGCTTCAATCCATGACGCAAAACACGGTAAGCCGTCATCTCTTTTGAGTCGCTTTCCAGCTCGCCTTTGGCCCGCGGCGGGGTGACTTTTTCCAATTGAATCTGAAAGCCCTGTTTTTTAGCTTTCATGCGTAGTGCTGCTTGATACTTCTGCCGCTTGGTCGGCATCACCCACATCATCGACCCGATTAAAGACATCATAATCAGTACGATTATCATCCACTTCATGCCTGAGACCTTAATTAATATATTGAGAAAAATCAGATACGTTAGCTTATCAGAGTACTCACTCGAATGTTGCACCCGCGCATTGAGTTTTTTCACTTTAGTGCGGCTATACAAGCTTACTTCTGCAATGGTAAATCAAGCGCATATTGTTACGATAAAAATTTTCCGGGTTTTCTCTTGGTTCGAGCGCATACACTCAAATCAAACGACCCCGACGCGAAATTCCCAGTAACGGGCGCAACATCCGGGCTAACTGTTTCGCTCTATGCTAACCTGAAAACAAACGTCATAATAAGACCCTGCCAATGGGTCAATTTATACGATCAATAAAGGAAAGGAATATAAAGATGAGCACTTATCAAAAGATTCTGCTGGCTCTTGATCTCTCCAACGAATCTGAACAGCTCAAAAATAAAGCACAACAGATTGCAAAAGAAAATAATGCTGCTCTTTATGTCGTTCATGTCATCGAGCCGCTGAGTTTTGCCTACGGCGGCGATATTCCTATGGATTTAACATCTATCCAAGAACAGCTTGATGAGCATGCTAGGCAAAAGCTGAAAAAATATTGCGATAGCCTGGAGCATCCGGTTGCAGGCCAATTGATCATAACAGGCAATACAGAAACGGAAATTCATCGCCTAGCTGATGAGCACGGCATAGACCTGATCATAGTCGGCAGTCATGGACGACATGGTATTTCGCTGTTGCTGGGCTCTACTGCAAACGGAGTGTTACATGGCGCTAAGTGCGATGTTTTGGCCATCAGAATACAAAATGAAGACTAGGTAAACGCACGGAGGTGGTTAGCCCGGATGGTACAACGTACAACCTTCAAGCTAACCCCCTTCCTGCATTGCTTCCAGTTCTACCCAACGTTCCATCAACGCTTCAACCGTATTTTCCTGGGCGTGAAGTTCAGCGAGCTTAGCGTTAACCGTATCATGGTCTTGCTGATAGAAGTCTGATGCCGAAGTCGCTTCTTGCAATGCTTCGAGTGCCGATTCAGCCTGCTCCAGTTTTTCCGGCAATTCATCAAGTTCTCGCTGTAATTTATAACTCAGTTTTTTCTTACCGACTTGGGGTTTTGCCGCTGCTACCGGTTTTTCTGGTTCAACTGTTTTACCGGGTTGCGCGACCTTTTTCGGCCGTTGCCTCAGCCAATCGTTATAACCGCCAACATATTCCCGCAGAGCACCATCATCCTCAAACACAAGGGTACTGGTAACCACATTGTCGAGGAATGAACGATCATGGCTCACCAACAGGATAGTGCCATCAAAATCCAGAATAATTTCCTCAAGCAGTTCAAGGGTTTCAATATCAAGATCATTGGTTGGCTCATCCAGCACTAACAGATTGGCTGGCTGACTGAAAAGTTTGGCCAGCAATACGCGATTTGTTTCTCCACCCGAGAGTGCTTTTACTGGAGTTCTCGCACGTTCAGGCGCAAACATAAAATCATTCAGGTAGCTGATCAGGTGGCGGGTTCTACCGTTAATCGTAATGCTTTCACGCCCTTGGGCAATATTATCGATGACCGTTTTTTCCGGGTCGACCTGAGCACGAAGTTGGTCAAAGTATGCAACCTTAAGGTTAGTGCCAACTCTGACACTACCCTCATCCGGTTGCTGCTGCCCCAGCAGGACACTGAGCAGACTGCTTTTTCCGGCACCATTAGGGCCAATCAGCCCCACTCTATCCCCGCGCTGCAAAGTAAAATCAAAGTTTTTAAACAGATAGCGATCATTGTATGCCAAAGAGACGCCCTGAAGTTCAGCCACCAGCTTGCCGCTACGCGCCGCTTCCTCCAAGGCGAATTTGGCCTTACCGGTACGCTCGCGCCGCTCCAGCCGTTCATTACGCATTTTCTTCAACGCCCGCACCCGGCCTTCATTACGGGTACGCCGCGCTTTAATACCCTGCCGGATCCAGCGCTCTTCCTGAGCAAGCTTCTTATCAAACTCGGCGTTGTGCTTCTCTTCCTCCTCAAGCAGTTTTTGCTTGAGTTCGAGATAAGCGGCATAACTTCCGGGAAACGACGTCAGTATCCCACGATCCAGCTCGACAATGCGTGTGGCCAGCCGATCCACCAACGAGCGGTCATGTGAAACAATCAACAGTCCGCCTTTAAAGTCGAGCAATTGCTGCTCTAACCATTCAATCGTTTCAATGTCCAAATGGTTAGTCGGCTCATCCAGCAACAGCAAATCAGGCTGTTGAACCAATGCAGCTCCCAAGGCCGCTCTCCGCCGCCAACCACCGGATAACTCTGACATCAATTTATCGCCTGGTAGTTCAAGCTGCTCTATAACACGCTGTACGCGCTGCTCCAGGTGCCAGCCATCCACGGCCTCTATCTGGTGTTGCAGCTCTTCAAGCTTGCGCATATCCGTGTTTTCAGCTTTGGCCAATTTATCATAAGCTTCACGTAACGCTCGAATATCCTGCAAGCCTTCAGTAACGACATCACGTACCTGACGTTCATCTGCGGCAGGCATTGCCTGGGGAAGTTCAGCTATGCGGCACGTCGGAGACACCCAGAATTCTCCAGAGTCGGCTTTATGATGCCCAGCGATCACTTTCAACAGTGTGGATTTACCTGCACCGTTTAAACCCACCAAGGCAACACGCTCGCCCGGATCGATCTGGAAGTCCACATTATCAAGCAATGGTTTGGCACCAAAAGCGATGGCGACCTTATCTAATCTTATCAGAGGCATTATCAGTTCAGCTTTTCATCAACAGAAAACGGCTATTTTACTGTTTTTTTAGCCGGTTGTATGAAATTGCTGAATTTAAGTAAATAAACCTTTAGCCCGGACGTTTCACCAAGTGGCCGAATTTTCGCACCGAGATCGCCTAATCGCCCAGAGGGCTGAGCCCCCACATTGGCCCTTACCTTGTAACGAGGCCACCCCGTGGCCGATAGGTTCGGCATATTTGCACGGGCTTAATCGCTCACGGAGTGAGCATGTGCGCTTACATCAAGGGAGATCAAGTGAAAAGCCGACCAATGTGGACCATAACCGTGCGTACCCCTGTTTAGCATTGCGGAATACGCTTGTACAACAGCACTCAGTTGAAAAAATTAAATGCATTGGTGCGACATCCGGGTTAGGGTGTGTTGACCTTTGCTGATAATTTATGCAGCGATTGTGGAATATGTTTACAAAGCAATGGCTTTGAGGTGCCTTTGAAGTACAGCGCAACATAAAAAGCCGCTAACGCTGTAAAAATAATCCACAACCTCTGCCCGGAGGGCTCGATTAAAGCCCTTTATCTCAAACAAACTTTCATCCACAAAGGTCAAAACGCCCTAACTACATAATAAGAGGCCAAAAACATGAAAACCTATCAGACCATGCTCAACGGTGAGCTACAGCCTGTGCAAAATCAAATGGAAGTGCTGAACCCAGCAACAGGAGAAACCATCGGCTACGCTGCGCTGAGTTCGACCAGTGAGGTAGAAGCGGCTATTCAATCCGCCAAGCAGGCACAAACCCACTGGGCGGCGAAAAGCGATGACGAGCGTAAAAGCTTGATGATGCAAGTAGCCGATGTACTGGCTGAAAATACCGAGTATTTGGCCGAATGGATCACCAACGAGCAGGGTAAACCGCTCGCAGGCCCCGGTTCTATGTTTGAAATGTAAGCCTGTGTCGGTTGGACACAGGTACCGGCTTCCCTCGATTTGCCCGTTGAAGTGGTCTTTGAAGATGAAACCCGCCGCGACGAAGTGCACCGCAAACCTCTTGGTGTTATTGCCGCCATTGCACCTTGGAACTGGCCATTGATGATCGCTATTTGGCAAATCATTCCCGCCCTGCGCGCAGGTAATACTGTGGTCATCAAACCATCGGAGTACACCACCATTGGCACCTTAGAGCTGGTGCGTTTGATAAACACCGTGCTGCCCGCCGGCGTTTTGAATGTTATCAGCGGTGACGGCAAGGTCGGCGGCCAGCTAGCGGAACATAAAGACATCGCTAAAGTGATGTTTACTGGCTCATCCAATACTGGCAAGCGCATCATCGAAGCCTCTGCCGGCAATCTGGCACGCTTGACACTGGAGCTGGGTGGCAACGATGCGGCCATCGTCCTGCCCGATGTAAATGCAGCCGACATCGCTGAAGGCTTGTTCTGGGGTGCCTTCATCAATATGGGACAAACTTGCGCCTGTGCCAAGCGTCTATATGTTCACGCCGACGTTTACGATGCCGTGATTGACGCACTCAGCGGACTGGCCGCGCATATGCCAATGGGCGATGGCCTTCAAGAAGGCATTGTGCTGGGGCCGGTACAAAATACCATGCAGCGCAATAAGGTGATTGAACTGGTGGAAGATGCCAAAGCCAATGGTGCACGCGTCATCTGCGGTGGCGAAACACCCGAGGGTGCAGGGTTGTTCTACCCCATCACCTTAATTGCCGATATCGAAGACGGTGCCCGCCTGGTAGATGAAGAACAATTTGGCCCCGTACTGCCGATCATCAAATACACTGATATTAACGATGCCATTGCCAGTGCCAACCGTTTGGATGCGGGTTTGGGGGCATCGGTTTGGTCAAACGACATCGATAAAGCCAGCCAGATTGCCGCTCAAATACAAGCAGGTACGGTCTGGATTAACCAACACGGTGCCATTCACCCTATGGTACCTTTTGGCGGCGTCAAAGGATCGGGGTACGGCGTAGAATTTGGTATTGACGGCTTAAAATCCGTTACCCAACCACAAATTATCAGCATAAAAAAATAACAATAAAACAGGAGAATGCGTTATGAAACGCTTAATCACAGGGTTATCGCTTTTACTCTCTGTATCAGGCGCCTATGCAGGTGAGCCAAAAACTCACCCATAAGATGACCTCAGTGCAAATGAGTATGAGCAAATCACCTCAACTTCTATGCCAAACCCGTAGAAGGCTTAATACGCCGCCGTGGACCTCAAAGAAGGCAAAGTGCTCGAAGTCATTGATGAAGGGATCATTACCATTCCGGAGGATAACTGGGGTTACACTGAAGAAGAAATCGCTAAACGTGCCCCTTGGCGCAAGCATTACCCCGCCACTGAACTGGTACAAAAAGGCGAGCCTACCTACAAAATTAACGGTACAGAGACTAAATGGGATATTTGGAAATTCCGCTACCGTATTGACAAACGCCCTGGCATGGTGGTGTCTGATATTAAGGTCAATGATGGCAAGGACTGGCGTTCGGTTATATACCAAACACACTTATCCGAAGTTTTTGTTTCCCATTATGGATCCAAGTGAAGGTTGGTACTGGCGTACCTACATGGACAGCGGCGAATACGGTTTTGGCCTATTCCTAACCCCATTGCGTAAAAACGTAGACTGTATTGCCAAATAGCAACAGCTCCTAATAAAACGCCTAAACTGCCGTATTCGCTGGTAAGTCGTAATGAAGTCAGTAAACTGTTACATGCACCCACTGCAATTTATAGACTTCATTAGCAAAAACAGGAAACGAGGAATGCGTCAGTTACTACATCGAGCTTTACTGTTATTTATATGCTCAGCCTCTTTGTTATTTCCCAACGTAGCTTCAGCCTCGCTGGAGCAACAAAGACAAAAATTTATCGCTGCGGAAAACTTACTCAAAAGTAACAAACTGAGTGCCTATAAAAAGGCCAAGCGCGAACTTGGTAGCTACCCTCTTCTGCCCTATCTTGAATATCAGGAGCTGCTGAGAAACCTGGGTTCGAGCACCTCTAAAACAGTCAGCGCTTTTATCGAGAAATATCCGACCTTACCCATTACCAACCGCCTCAATCGCAAGTGGCTCAATCATCTGGCGAAGAAAAAGCAGTGGAAAAGTTACCGTCAGCATTACAGCAAATACCCTGTGGCACAGGTTCACTACACATGCCAATATCAAACAGCCATGCTTAATGGCACACCGAAACAAAAGAAAACAGCGCTGTATCAGGCCAAAAAGCTTTGGATGGTTGGTAAATCCCAACCCAAAGTATGCGACCCTCTTTTTAAGGTATGGATGGCTACTGGACGACCCACCTCGAAGGAAGCCATCGAGCGGTTTTGGCTTAGCCTTGAGCAAGGCAATATCAAGCTGGCCCAATATCTGACTAAAAAGATAAAAAACCAGAAGCATAAAGCTGAAGCCGCACAATTCTGGACCATCTATAAAAAGCCTGCGCTGATAGAGGGTAAATTATTGCAAAAACTCCCCACAGCCAAACGTATTCTGGCGGCAAAAATTGCTTATAAACGCTGGTATCGGCAGCAGGCAATCACAGCAGCCAAGAGTTGGATCAGGCATAGAGACCGATTTCTGCCCACCGAAGAGCAGGCCGATGTAACCGAATATATTGGCTTGAGACTCAACCGTAACTATCACTCTCAAGCAATCGCATTAAGCAAGAAACTGGATCCGGGCTATCACCTACCAAAACTTACCGAAGTCCGAATTCGCAATGCATTGGCACAACAAGACTGGAAAGCCGTACAACAAGGCGTGCAACATCTGCCGAAAAGCAGGGCTAACGATCCTAAATGGCAGTACTGGGGGTTAATTGCGGATAGTCATATTAACCCACGAGTATCACACAAAGAGGAGATGACAGAGCTAGCTCAAAACCGCAGTTTTTACGGTTTCCTCGCTGCTGAGCTGAATGGCACCCCGTTTAAAATAAATGCCCAAAGTGATGCGGTATCACAAGAGCAGCTTGATGCGCTCGCTGAACTTCCTGCAGCCAAGCGTGCGGGTGAGCTATTCAAACTAGGCCGCTTAATCGAGGCTAACCGTGAATGGAACTTGGCTCTTTCACAAATGTCAGATAAAGAGTTCAAACTCGCCGGCTACCTCGCCAGATCATGGGGCTGGCACCTACAGGCTATTATCAACGCGGCAAAAACAAAGCGTTGGGATCATATCGACCTCCGTTTCCCTCACCCGCATGCGAAAATTTTTTCCGCGCAAGCGATGAAGAATAACCTGGATTTGAGTTTTCCCGTTGCAATTGCCCGTCAGGAAAGTGCTTTTCTATTTAATGCACAGTCCCGTGTCGGAGCCCGAGGACTAATGCAATTAATGCCGCGCACTGCGCGAGAAACAGCTAAAAAGCACAAAATTCCATACAAAAAACGCTCACAGTTATACGACCCTGAAACCAACATTTCACTGGGATCAGCTTACCTGAGTGACATGCTCGAACGCTTCCAGCAAAATCCTGCTTATGCAGCTGCGGCTTACAATGCAGGCCCCCACAGAGTCAAAAGATGGCTAAAACAGCGCGGGGAGCTGCCTCTTGATGTCTGGATTGAAACCATTCCTTTCAAGGAAACGCGTCGCTATGTCCAGAACGTACTTGCCTTCAGAGTTATCTATGACCGTTTGGAAGGCAGGCAAGCAGATTTACTCTCAGAGAAGCAGCTTAAGCTGTTAGCATTGAATCAAAGTAGACACACAGCACTTTAAGAAGCAATTATGCAGCCACACTGGATCGATATAGGGGTAAACCTCACAGATAGCAGCTTTGATAGCGACCGTGAGGATGTCATCGCTCACGCCTTTGCTCAGGGTATTCAGCAATTAATCGTCACGGGTACAACGCTGAAAGAAAGTGAACAGGCAATAGCACTGTGTCAGCACTATCCTGGAAAGCTATATTGCACGGCGGGTGTTCATCCCCACTATGCGAAAGACCATTCAGCAGAAACACTCAATAGCCTTAGCGCATTATATAAAGAGCCTTTTGTTGTTGCCGTGGGCGAAACAGGCCTGGACTTTAACCGTAACGCTTCTCCGCCTGAGCAGCAAATCGCCTGTTTTGAAAAACAGCTTGAAATGGCGGCTGACACGGGACTGCCACTGTTTTTACATGAAAGGGATGCTCACACAAAACAACTTGAAATACTCAAAAGCTATAGGGACGACTTGACTACGGCTGTCGCCCATTGCTTCACAGGCAACCGAAAGGAACTTTATAACTATCTTGATATAGATTTGCATATCGGCATCACGGGCTGGATCTGTGATGAACGCCGTGGGAAGGAACTGCAAGAAATAGTTGGGGATATACCAGACGATCGCCTTATGCTGGAAACGGATGCGCCCTATCTAATACCCAGGGATTTGCAGCCGAAACCTAAATCCAGGCGTAATTCCCCAGTATACCTACCCCATATTGCAGAAAAAGTAGCTGAATTAAGAGGCACCTGCTTAACACAGCTGCAAAAACAGGTTTTTCTGAATACACAGCAGTTCTTCAGATTGTAACATCCAGATTTTCCAGAAATGTCTGTAATTGGTATGCATCAAAAGGCCAATCCAACTCCTGACCACTGGCGAGATCCACCAACACCGGAATACGCAGGGCATACTTTTCCATCAATCTATCGTCATCCGCTATATCAACTTGATAAATAGCCGTGCGTTGCATGTCGACATGGCTGCTGATGAGGCCCTCTGCCACTTCGCACAAATGACAACCCAATGTGCCCATTAGCTCCAGTTCACGCATATACACCTCACTTTATATTAATACTTACCCAGCAGGGCAATCATCCAAAAACTGAACACTGAATAAAATCAATATATCGTGCTAGACTTGAGAAATTGTTTAGAAACTATTTTATTGCTGACTAATGAAAAATAAAATCACACCAAAAAACAATGAGGTCCGTCTAGGTGATGACGAGTTTATCGTCTCCAAAACTGATCGCAAGGGGATAATCACCTACACTAACCGCATTTTCATGCAGATAGCAGGATACAGTGAAGATGAGCTCCTTGGGGTGCAACATAATATTGTGCGCCACCCCGATATGCCACGAGGCGTATTCAAGTTTCTGTGGCAAACTCTGGAAAAAGAAGAGGAATTCTTCGGCTATGTGAAAAACTTGTGTAAGGATGGTTCCTACTACTGGGTACTTGCCAATATCACGCCTGATTATGACGTTAACGGAAACCTGGTTGGTTACTATTCTGTTCGGCGCAAGCCCAGTCAAACGGCAATCAACACCCTGTCCCCAATTTACGCAGAAATGCTCGCTCTGGAACAAAGCACCAGAGCAGCCAATGCTGCTGATGCATCCATCGCATTACTGCAATCGAAGCTGGATTCACTAGGGGTCAACTACTTTGATCTGGTTATGAGTCTGGCTAAGGAGTAAACCATGGCGACGAATAATTACACCAACACAACCAGCTTGGGCACCCCTTTTCTACGTGCAAAAATACGCATAGTCATCACCTGTTGGCTTTTGCTTATATTCGGCTCTATAGCAATAACAACAGTCATGCACGGCTTTGAATGGTGGCTCCTGGCACCCGCTATTATCTCAATCATTTTATCGATCCATACCATCAAAACATACGACCGCAGCACAAGGGCACTGGAAAGGATCAACCTGACTTTAGAGAAGGCTAATAGGGGTGATTACAGCACCCGTATAACCTCTGTGGCTGGCCTAGGTGAAGTCGGCCAGGTTGCCTGGGCCATGAATGACCTGCTTGATCGGGTTGAGTCTTACTTCAAAGAAGTTGACACCTGTTTTGCCTATGTTGCAGAAGGCCGGTACGATCGCAAGGCATTATACAGAGGCATGCCTGGTAGACTAAGGAAGTCTCTATCCCAAATCAACGTGTCGCTTGAGCGCATGGAAGAAGGTGCCCAGTTCCTCGCATCCAACCAACTGCAATCAGAGCTGCACAACCTGAACACTGCTAACCTGATCGAAAACCTCAAGTGTAACCAGGCTGATCTGGCCTATATCTCAGATGAGATGGAACAGGTTGAGTCTATTGCCTCTCAAAACGGTAAAGCAGCAATAGAAAGTCAGGCAACTGTTGACGGCATGAGTTCTTCTCTGGAAAGTATCACCCAGAACATTGACAGTGTAACAAACGTTACCAAGGCCCTTGAGGAAGATAGCTCCAAAGTATCCGAATCCCTTTCTATTATTACCGATATTGCAGACCAGACCAGTCTTCTCGCCCTGAACGCTGCTATTGAGGCTGCGCGTGCTGGCGAGCAGGGGCGCGGGTTTGCTGTTGTTGCTGACGAGGTTAAAGCCCTGTCCAACCGAACCAAAGAAGCCGCTGTCGAAGTCACCAAAACGATTAACAGCTTTAGTGCCCGGGTTGCAGAAATGGTACAGCAAGCCAATGTTTCATCGGAAGCCGCATCGGAAATAAGTGAGCGCGTGCAACATTTCCGCGAGCAGTTTTCTGATATTTCCAGCTCAGCAGACGAGAGTCAACGCTATATCTCTTACGCCAAAGAGCGTATCTTTGCCTCACTGGCCAAGGTAGATCATGTTATCTTCAAGCAAAATGGCTATATCGCCCTTGATGATTCACAGAGTCACCCTGATGCCGTTGCCGCAGTTGCAAAAACCCATACCGAGTGCAGACTAGGCAAATGGTATTACGAAGGGCCTGGTGCTGAACATTTTCGAAATACCCAGTCCTACGGCAAGCTGGAGCTCCCCCATACTATCGTTCATGAAGCGGTACACAGAGCAGTTTCGTTGCGTACTGAAAACTGGCAAAAAGACGAAGCAATTCGTTCTGAAATTATCGAAAATATGCGCTTGGCAGAAGAAGAAAGTTACAAAATACTGCAATACATAGACAATATAATCGAGGAACGGCACGCGGAATCGCAGAAGGAGTAATAAGAACGAAAGGAGCGATTAAAGTGCCCGCTTATTGGTTATATCGCTCCGTTGCAAAGTAACACTCTGATTTCCCTAACACCTTAGTGTGATCGACCAAGGAATATCTTGATACATTACCTTGCACAAGAGAACATGCAGAAACATACTTTCATCTTCCTGCAATGCCAATGTGACAGGAGAGCATAAGCCCGGGGTACTCGGGTGAATCCTGACTAATGTTTTGCAAACATGTGAAGCCAGTGAAGATAAAAGGACGAATATGACAAAGAAAGGCGAATCAATGGACAACAATAATAATCTACTCTCTAACCCTCAGGAGTTTATTGACTACCTGAACACAGAAACGCAAAAAGTTTTGGATATGTTCTCTCAATCAGGCAGTGATGACTTCCTGACTCAGTTCACCCAATCCTGGACTGAACTGGCGGCACGCTCATGGGAAGACCCGACGGTTTGGGTTCGTGCAATCACAGACTATCAGCAGAGCCAAATCAACCTCTGGACTAACCTGCTTACAGGCAACGCCGATAATGCAGTTGTAGAGCCCGCACGCGGCGACCGCCGTTTTCAGGCTGAGGAATGGTCTAAGAATCCGGTTTTTGATTACATCAAACAATCCTACCTGTTAAGTTCCAAGCTGCTACAAGAAATGGCGGCCAATGCCAATTTGTCTGACCAGGAACAGAAAAAACTTGAGTTCTATACGCAGCAATATATTGATGCGATGTCGCCAACCAATTTTGCAGCAACTAACCCGGAAGTTCTGCAACAGGCACTGGAAACAAAAGGCCAAAGTTTGATTGATGGTTTAAAGAATCTGCTGGCAGACACCGAGAAAGGCCGCATTTCACTCACTGATGAAACCGCATTCAAGGTAGGTGAGAACATCGCAACAACAGAAGGCGCTGTTGTTTTCGAAAATGAGATGCTCCAGCTGATTCAGTACAAACCAACGACCGAAGAAACGTTCTCTCGTCCAACAATGATCATCCCCCCCATGATCAACAAGTTCTACATTCTAGACTTGCAGGAGCACAATTCTTACGTTAAGTACTGCGTTGAGCAAGGACAGACAACATTTCTGGTGTCCTGGACAAACCCACGCGAAGAACAGGGTTACATCTCTTGGGATGACTATATCGAAAAGGGTCTTATCGAAGCAACCCAAGCAGTTAAAGAGATCTCAGGTGACGATAAAATCAATGCCGTTGCCTGGTGCGTAGGTGGTACTCTGTTAGCAACAGCTTTAGGCGTCATGGCTGCACGCAAAGACACGTCTATTGCATCAGCAACATTCTTTACAACCCTGATTGATTTCTCTGATCCAGGCGATATCGGCGTTTTCATCGACGAACAGCAAGTGAAGCAGTTGGGAGAAAAAGTTGAGAGCCAAGGCTTCCTGAGCGGCCGCGAAATGGCGACATCGTTCAATATGCTACGTGCTAATGACCTGATTTGGTCATACGTAGTCAATAACTACCTGAAAGGCCAAACCCCTCCTCCGTTCGATATTCTATATTGGAACAGCGACTCTACTAACCTACCAGCCAATATGTACATGTTCTATCTGAACAACATGTATATCGAAAATAACCTGGTTAAAAAAGACGGGGTCACTTTATGTGGTGAAAAGATTGACCTGACTAAAGTTAAAGTTCCGTGTTACTTCTTGTCCGCAATCGAAGACCATATCGCCCCATGGAAAACCACTTTCACTGGTACAGAATTATTCAAGGGCAAGAACGAGTTTGTTCTAGGTGCCAGCGGCCACGTGGCGGGAGTTGTTAACCCGGCATCGAAAAACCGCCGCCATTACTGGATTAATGGCGAGCTGGGCCAAGGCCCGGATCATTGGCTGGAAACCGCTGAACGTCAGGAAGGTTCATGGTGGAATCACTGGGCCGAATGGCTGAAGCGTCGTGCTGGGAAGAAAGTTAGCGCACCAACAGAACTGGGAAGTGATGCCCATAAGGTGATTGAAGCGGCACCCGGTCGTTATGTTACCGTGGGTATCGATTAATCCCAATCAGGTCTTCAAGGCCAACTGACTTAATGAAAGGTGTCGTAGTCAGCCCAACTTCGACACCTTTTTCTTCAGCCCTGCAATATCTTCTCGCAATGTCTCATCTTCAGTAAAGCCTGCAAATTTCTCAGCCTTCAACAGCGCTTCTATAGCACTTTCCACCTCGTTCTCCTCCAGCATGCGAACCGCCAGAGAGTACTGAATGGATGCTTTATATTCATTATCCTTTTGCGCAACGGCAAGTTGGTAAGCCAATCGATACAAGCGAATCGCTTCGGTATTGCTTTCAGTAAAGTCGGCCAGTGTTTCCCACAGAACCGGATGATCTGCTTTGGTTCCGGCATTTTCTTCACATAGGTGCAGAAGCTCTGCATATAGATGATAAAACCGAGTGTCATCATCAGCCTCAGCGGCAGTCATCATTGCTTCAGCATAAGACGATACCTGTTGAAATAGCTTTCTATTCATTTTAACTATCCAACCACACTTCTTTGGCCCAATTCCAAATAGAAGGCCATTCATCAATTATTTCGCCACCCCGTTGCCAGAGCAGAATCTCAGCCTCTTGCGTGATGCAATAAAACCCATTGGAGTGTTCACATATAGGAATATATTCCCGAGGCATGCCCAAATCCCAGGCATGCGCAGCCAGCTCCGGCAAAAATGTGTGAGACATAGCATCAACTACCGTTGCGGGCTCTATCGAGCCACAGACCACATCACTCACTTCCAGAAGAAAGAGTTTATACTCATCAGGTAGTGAAATCAGGATTTGCTCTTCTATCTCAACCAGATCATCTTCACTCGGCAGATCAAGAGGAACCGGTACCTCGATGTTTCTCTCCCGGAGCAGTTCAATAATATCTTCCACCGTAACACACCCACTGAAAAATTTGCTGCAGACTAAAACAAGCAATTCACCTTGTAAATCCCCACAATAAATACCATATTAAGACATATAACAGTTTAAAGGGTACGCCCGTAACCAGATGAAGCTGAAATCCAAACCAGACCTAAGGCGTAAACACTGAAGGAAGGCGTGAGTATGTGCTCTCAAATTAAGGGAGATCACGTAAAAAGCCGGAAATGTTAACCGTGACAGGTACCCGGTTTGTCACGGCGGGGTAGGTTTGTGTAAACGTACTCAATTAAAAATGAAATGTACCGGCGCAACATCCGGGTTAAGACTGGCAATTAAGCCGAATGGATAACATTTTTAGCGTGTATTGCCCAAGACATTGCAGACAGAATCCGTATAATTCCTGCAACTGCACGACAACATAGAAAACCTGTTATCAGTTTATGCTTGGAATTGCAGATTAAGAAGTCTCCGGAGAAACCGGCTGAGCGGCGATCATATTGACTGTTACAGCCGTGGCCACAAGCCTTGTCACCGGTGCCACTTCAACAACCCATTACTATAATTAAAATGGCGAAGTTCCTATGACCACCAAATCAGCAGACGTATTACTCATCGGCGCGGGAGCAATGAGCACAACGCTTGGTGTTATGCTCAAACAGCTGGACCCTTCATTAAAAATTACTATGGTCGAGCGCTTGGACCATGTGGCTCATGAAAGTACCGACGGCATGAACAATGCAGGTACAGGCCACGCAGCATACTGCGAGCTAAACTACACCCCTGAACAGGCTGACGGCAGCATCAACTGTGATAAAGCATACACAATCAATGCAGCATTTGAAGTTAGTTTACAGTTCTGGTCTTACCTGGTTCAGCAAGGCGCTTTGCCAGAGCCTTCGCAATTCATTAACCCTGTCCCGCATCAGAGCTTTGTCTGGGGTGATAAAAATGTCGAGTTCCTGCGTAAACGCCATGAGGTGCTGAGCCAGCACCACCAGTTCGATGTCATGGAATACTCAGAAGACCCTGATGTAATACGCGAGTGGATGCCGCTGGTCATGCAGGGCCGAAAATCTGGCGAAAAAATTGCTGCAACACGTGTCCGCTACGGCTCAGATGTCAACTTCGGATCGCTGGCACGAAATATGGTTCACTTCTTGGAACAGCAAGAAGGCTTTGACCTCTTGCTTAGCCATGAAGTTATTAGCTTTTATCAAAACAAAGACAGCAGTTGGGATATTGGCCTGAAGGATGGCAACGGTGAAAACCAGACAATCAGAAGCCGTTTCGTTTTCCTCGGTGCCGGTGGCGGTGCCCTCCCCTTATTACAGAAAACCGGCATCTACGAAGCACGTGGTTATGGCGGCTTTCCGGTCAGTGGGCAGTGGTTAGTCTGCAAAAACCAAGAGATTGTCGAGCAGCACGCTTCTAAAGTATATGGAGCAGCGCCTATCGGTGCCCCACCGATGTCTGTTCCACACCTGGATACCCGTGTGATTGATGGCAAGAAAGCATTGTTGTTTGGGCCGTTTGCCGGTTTCACTACTAAATTCCTTAAAGAAGGCTCAGTAACAGACATGTTCCGTAGTCTATCAATTGACAACCTGAAGCCAATGCTGGAAGTGGGTGCGACCAGCATGGATTTGACTAAATATCTGATCAGCGAAGTTATGCAGACCCACGGTTCACGGGTTCAATCCTTAAGTAACTTTTACCCGGAAGCGAAAGAGGAAGACTGGGAAATTTCGCATGCAGGCCAGCGGGTACAAATTATCAAACAGGATGAAAATGGAAAAGGCAAACTTGAATTTGGTACGGAAGCCATCACCTCTGCTGACGGCAGTCTTGCAGCTCTATTAGGCGCATCTCCCGGCGCATCAACTGCTGTACCTGCAATGCTGAGCATTGTTGAAAAATGCTTTGCAGAAAACCTGCAATCACCTGAGTGGAAAAGCAAAATTGTTGAAATGATCCCATCCTACGGGCAAGATTTGACAACTGATGCAGCCTTGCTGAAAAAGGTACGCAAATATACTCTTTCCGCCTTGAATTTGGACCCGGAACACTCAGAAGCCTAAGGTGGAATTAACCTGGCTTCAAGGTAAACTTGGAGTGCTCTGATAAGTTTAAAAGCCGGTCGCAAGACCGGTTTTTTGTCTCTTTGACCCTATTTCAAGTAAAATAACGTTTATTTAACCCGGTAATATACATATACCCTATGCAGTGCAGATCGGAGTGCGGTGCCTGTTGTATTGCTCCCAGCATCAGCAGCCTGAAAAAACCAGCCGGGGTAAGATGCCAGTATCTTACTGAGGATTATCGCTGCAGGATTTTCAACCAACCTGAACGCCCTCATGCCTGCACCCAATTCAAACCTGAAGAAGCTTTCTGTGGCCAAAACAGAAAACAGGCGCTGCAAATTTTGACATTTCTTGAATCAGAAACGCTGGGGCGCTGCGAGTAGGTCGCATACTTTTTTATAAAGCGACAAAACGGCCGCATACGCGCAGGCTGAATCCGCCTTTTTCGTGTCATAACACATCCACTTCTTGCAGTTACACCGTCAATACTGAAAAATAGCTTGCCTTCCGAATCAAATACCCCTTGTAGCGCACAGGAGCCACTACTCTGAAACGCATAGTCGAAGCCCGAAAAATACTGATATTGGGATTTCCAATTATCATCGCCCAACTTGCACAAACATCTATGGGTTTTGTCGATACCCTCATGGCAGGCAGGTATGGTTCGACTGACTTGGCAGCAGTCGCACTTGGCTCGGGTATCTGGTTACCCCTTTTCCTTGCCAGCCAGGGCTTGCTAATGGCAACGACGCCAACTGTCGCGCACCTTGTTGGTGCCAATAAGGAAAACCAAACCCGCTCTACTCTGCACCTGGGTGCCCTCATTGCCATCGCCCTCTCTATCCTGTCTATCGTATTACTGCATAACGCCTCACTACTTTTAGCCTTCATGGGTGTAGAAGCCAGGCTTGCTCAATTAACCCAAGCCTATCTGGAAGCAATAGGCTGGGGGTTTCCTGCGGTTCTGCTCTACCAGTTAATGCGTAGTTATATCGAAGGCTTTGGCAAAACTCAGCCCGCGATGAAAATCTCTATACTGGGATTACTCTGTAATATTCCACTGAACTATATTCTGATCTATGGAAAGTTGGGCCTCCCAGAAATGGGAGGCGTAGGCTGTGGCTGGGCGACAGCTATAGTCATGTGGATAATATTCTTCTCTGCGGTTTCATATCTGCTTAAATCACCCAGCTTCAAAACAATTCGCCCACTGAGTCACTGGCAATTGGCCCCCTTCCAGGAATTTGTGCAGTTTATAAAACTCGGTTTGCCAATCGGCGTGGCATTGCTTATTGAAGTCAGCATGTTTTCTGTGATCGCCTTATTACTGGCAGACTTGGGGGAAACAATAGTCGCAGCCCATCAAATTACGCTCAGTTTTACCAGCCTTATTTTTATGCTGCCACTCAGTATTTCTCTGACTTTGACCATCAGGGTGGGCCATAACCTAGGGGCAGATTTACCGCAAGCAGCTCGCCACACTGCACTTACGGGCCTGTGCATTACCCTGATACTTGCGCTATTCAGCTCAAGTCTTATGGCCCTTTTTGCTGAAAACATCGCCGCCCTATACACCGCTGACCGGCCTATTATTGAAATTGCAACAACACTGCTGATGATAGCCGCCCTGTTTCAGTTTTCTGATGCAATACAGATCACTTGCTCGGGTATATTACGCGGTTATAAAGACACAACCACCCCTCTCCTTCTGGTATTTGTTGCTTATTGGATTGTCGGCTTACCATCGGGTTATATTCTGGGCAAAACCAGTCTGATCACTCAGTCCATGGGGCCGCTAGGCTTTTGGATAGGTTTGCTTCTTGGTCTGACAATTGGCGCCGTACTACTTTTCACCCGCTTCCTTTGGATAAGCCGGTTGCGTAAAGCCTAGCCCGGGTTTTTCGCCAGTTGGCGGAATACGCTTGTACAACAGCACTCAGTTGAAAAAACCAAATGTACTGGTACAACATCCGGGCTAGGGTTATAGCATTGAGGTTGGCAGACACGATTAGATTCCAGAATCATAGTGACTGAGGACGCAACGACTCTCTCTAAAAGCCGACCCTGGCTATGCCAAAATTGAATTAACCAGAAAAATCCTCTATGTTACAGAGTCTGCAAAATGGCCAGGCACTGACGAAGAATGAAAAGTACAACCTTTCCCGCTACCAGACGGTTGGAGTTCAGCCCTATAGGGCAGTGGTGCACAAATTGAATCGAACCACACCACACGTGGGCTATTAATGATTATAGAAGCTCCGACTAACAATCCTATACAGAGCCGTTTCTTCAGTATTATTTTGCAAGTCAATCCTGCAAGCATCCGGTTAAATTATCCGGGGCCCGAGATTAACATATCCCGACATGGCAAAGTATTCTAAGACAGTGTGCAACGATGCCGACAACAAGAACAATGTTGCAGCCACCCATCGCAGCACCTTGAAAGCCGCCTACACTGCGCAAAAACGCAGTATAAACAGCCGATGCAATCATATTTTTCTGGCTGTACTGTTTTTACTCGCCTGTCTTCTATTCATTAAGGTCGATGCCGACAGCATTCAGCTTAGCAAAGCAGACCTTGAAAGGCTGGGTAACACTTATGGTGAGAAGGCCAAACGCCGTTTAGAAGTCTGGCAGAATCTTCTGACCGAATTGGCCAATGAGGATGAGGAATATAAGCTTGAGCGAGTCAATGATTTTTTTAATCGGGTCCGGTTTATCGACGATTTAACGCACTGGAAGAAAAAAGATTACTGGGCCACCCCCGTTGAGTTTCTGATTTCCAACGGTGGCGACTGTGAAGACTTCAGCATCGCTAAATACTATACCCTTAAGGAGTTAGGGGTTTCAGTGGACAAGCTGAATCTGGCCTACGTAAAGGCCCTCGACTACAACCAGGCACATATGGTTCTCACCTATTATGCAAAACCGAACTCCATACCTATGGTGCTAGATAACATTAACAAAAAAATCCTGCCAGCCTCCAAGCGCCCCGACTTGCTGCACGTATACAGTTTTAACGGTGACAAGCTTTGGCTCTCTAAAATGGGCAGACGTACCACTCTGGTCGGCACTTCAGACCGCGTAAAACCCTGGGTTAAGCTACAATCACAAATAAAGAATAAGGACATCAACCTGAGATAGGGACGATGACGAGGAGTAATGATTATGTCACTGGTTAACCAACTGATTGCAGCTATCTTTGCTGTTCTGATCGGCCTGCTTTCCGGAACCCTATACATCATGTCGGAAAGTTCACGTTCGGTTCTACAGAACCAACTGGAATCACACGCTCAGGACTCAGCGACACATTTAGGACTCTACCTGGCACCTTATATGGCTGACAATGACGCTGCAACCATCGAAACAGCAGTGAGTGCAATCTTTGACAGTGGCTTCTATCAACGCATTATTGTCACCAATGCTGAGGAAGCTATTCTATTTGAGAAACATACCCCTGAAGTCATCAGTGAAGAAGTTCCCGAGTGGTTTCAGAATATGATTCAAATCACCCCTCCTTCGATGTCCAGGAAAATAACCTTCCAGTGGCGCCAAGTCGGCACAATCTACGTACAAAGCCGCGCTGGTTATGCTTATGAGAAACTATGGAAGGGTACTCAAGACAGCATTATTTTATTTGCATCCCTATCTATCATCTGCCTTCTGGCAATCAGTGCACTCGTTCGCTACCTGCTCAGACCACTAAACACGGTTGAGCACCAGGCAATCGCCCTTTCCGAGAAGCGTTATATCGAGCAAGAAAAACTACCGGGTACCCGTGAGCTGCGCAGCGTGGTCGAAGCAATGAACAGAATGGTGCGCCAGGTCAAGAGTATGTTTGAGGAGCAGACAAGAAACATCGAAGAACTACGTCGGAATGCTTATCAGGACAGCCTGACAGGTCTCTCTAACCAACGAGCAATCGAGGCTCAGTTGGCAGAAAGGCTCGACTACCGTAAAGATTTTGGCCACGGCACGCTATTAAATATTCACCTGAACAATCTACAGGCCCTTAACCAACAAATCGGCATGGATAAAACCAACAAGTTACTTAAGCACTTGGCTGGCCTTCTATCAGAGCAGTTCCAGGGTTCAGACCTGGGAGTGCTAGGCCGGCTCACCGGAGCCGACTTTGTCTTGTTAACCAGCCAAACCGATACGTCTCAATTAATGCTCAGACTTGAGCAGATAGATAACGAGAGCCGGAAGCAATTAGCTCAATTAACGGGAACAGAGATTACGTACCCCATCATTTGTATCGGAAGCTGTGAATGCAGCGATAGCAGTAACAGCACCCAGCTGATATCTGAAGCCAGAATCGCCACCACAGAAGCAGAGAGTGAAAAAGTTCTTTGGAAACAGTACAACCCAGAAAAGCAATCTTCGAAGCAGCCGGATCTGGTAGAATGGAAACAACATGTCGCTAATGCCATTAATCAAGGACGTATCTTTCTACAGGCCCAGAATGTATTTAGCAAAAGCCCTGGTTTCATGCCAATACAAGATGAAATCTTCGCCCGGATTCATGACCTGAACGGTCAACCGGCTTCTGCGGGCGCATTTATCAGCGTGGTAAAGGAGCTGGGCCTGATGGCGGATATGGACAAAGCTGTGATCTCTTTGGCTTTGCCGCACACCCGTAACAGCAGTTGCCCATTAACCATTAACCTCAGCCCCGAAGCGGTGGCTAACTCTGATTTTTCTGACTGGCTAGAAGAAACATTGCAAGCTGGTAGTTATGCAGAAAAGCTTCTTTTTGAGCTCGATGAAACAAGCGTACTTAATGATGTCGAAAGCGCCAATCGGTTTGGCAATATGCTAAAAAACTACGGGGTGGGTTTGGGTGTCGACCATGTAGGCGTACACCCAAGTGGTTTTGCATATCTTTATTCTGTGCAACCTGACTACGTAAAAATTGATGGTTCCCTGATTCAAAATATTGACCGCAGTGCAGAAGACCGCTTCTTTGTCAGTAGTCTGATAAGCGCAGCTCACAGCCTCGGGGTTAAAGCCTATGCAGAACATGTCGAACGTGACAGCCAACTTCAGGTACTTAATGAGCTTAAAGCCGATGGCTCGCAGGGTTATCTGCACGGGGCGCCCAAGGCCATAAAATAATAACCCAGATGTTGCAACGTCCGGGGCAAGGCTGTAGGTAAAAAAGAGACATAAAAAAACGGCAATTAAAGCGCCGTTTTTTATGTTCCTACTTAATTTCCATTTTTCACTTACGGGTCACCAGCATTTCAAGTTTCTTGTTCAGCCGCTCCTCGCGTTCCTGAGCCTTGCGCTTTTCCTGACGCGCTTTATTAATTTCTTTAAGCTTTCCTTTGGCATGATCTGATTCTTCTTTAGTAACCAAACCAGCCGGCTCACCATTAATATCAATGCGCTCTGCCCCCTCACGTAGAGAACGATAGTAATTCAAAGAACGCACATAACTGGCAAGAGCCCGCTTAATCTTATTCTTCGCAACCTTCTCATCAGCAACCAGATCTTCCTGAATGCCTATTTTTAAAGGCCTTACATTTTGACGATCAAAGGTTTTAGGGTATGCGTCCATTAACTGCTGCAAGGCAGCCATGTTTGCAGCTCGGTTTTTGGATTTCGCTTTTGGCGCTTTATTAACTACGTCATTCACCTGATTTTGCCTCTGATTGGAGCATCTGCGTTAAGCCTGGATGACATACACCTGACACTTTTAGCCCGGATGTTACACCCGTACATTTGTTTTTTAATTGAGTGCTGCTACACAAGCTTATTCTGTAACGATAAACCGGATACACACTGTTACGGTTCGCATTTGCCGGTATTTCACTTCATCTCCCTTGCTTTGAAAACACATGCTCACTCAAATCAAGCGATCTTGGCGCGATATTTCCGGCAACTGGTGCAAAACTCTGGCTAATTTTATAACAAATATGTTTACATCTGCTGTTATTAGCTTTTGCGAATATAATACACAAAAAACTCACCTTCAACGCACTGCCCCAGCAATTCATGTTCCAAAAAGGTACAGAACTTGGGAATATCGCGTTGCGTTGATGGATCAGTAGCCACAACATGGAGCACCTCACCCGAGGCCATATCCCGAACACAGTTATGCAACATCATCACCGGTTCTGGGCAATAAAGACCTCGCGCATCGAGAATATGATCTGCCTTGATGTCAGCCATTTTTTGTCTCTTGCAGAAAACGGCATATTGTCTCAAATTACCTATGATAGAAAAAGCGATTTAAACATAAATACATCAGGAAAATCGCTTGCCGTAAAGAGGTGGGCCTGGCCCGGACGTTGCGTCAGTTGGCGGACTACGCTGGTACACAAGCAATCAATTGAGAAAACCAAATGTACGGGTGTAATGGCCGGGTTAGCCTTTGATTTTACCGAATCCGGAGAAGACAAGTCACCTCTTCTCGATCATGGTATAGCTGTTTTCCGGACAGTTCGTAGGCAACACCTTCTGCCTTAAACCGCTCCGCAATCAGATTCATACAGGACATTACCGCTTGATAGCGCTGTTTCATTGGCAATTTAAGATTGAAAATTGCTTCCTGGCACCAGCCATTCAAGACCCAGTCCGCAGCCAGATGGGCGGTTTTAGCCGGCTTGTCCACAACATCACACACCATCATCTGCACGGGTCGTTCAGGAACAAACTGATAAGCATCTTCCTGCACATGCCTCACTTGACCTGTTTCCATCAAATCATGGCTCATCGGCCCATTATCCACAGCTGTAACGAACATACTGCGCCGGACCAACTGCCAGGTCCATCCGCCAGGTGCGGCCCCCAAATCAACTGCTGTAGAACCGTGCGCCAGGCGTTCATCCCATTGACTACGTGGGATAAACCAGTGCCAAGCCTCCTCAAGCTTTAACGTTGAACGACTGGGTGCGGATTTAGGAAACTTCAGACGCAGTATTCCTAACGGCCAAGGGGAAGCGTTATTAGCCGGAGTGTAACCCACAAAAATATGGCTGCCATCCAGTACAAACAGAGTCAGCCTGTTACCCTCTTTGCGAGGTTTCTTGGGCAAGAATTTTTTCTGCTTTAATTTCTGTGACAACGCTGAGGCAAATTTGCGCGAGAAGGTCACGACCTCTCTTCCTTCCGTGGTATCTGCATACTCCGCCCACAATTCAGTACACTCAGGAAAATCATGCAGAACTGCTTCTATCGAGGAGATTCTATCTTTTTGGCCGACATCCAGACAGTCACCACACACCATCCATTGACGAATAAAGATAAAACCAAAGAAGTTTATTGCCTCTAACGCCCGTTCAGCCTCCCCAGGCTGCGGAATATGAAACTCCACATAGCCCTGTTTAGCCTGCAAGGTACAGTAACCATAGATGCCGACCCTGCCGCATTGATCTATAATTTCAGCCGCAGCTTCTTTCTCAAAACCTGAGCGGCATTGCAGCAGGAGGCGATTAAAATATGTCACTGAATATAACCTTTGATAATACGGGCAACTGTCTTCAGATGCTCTGCCTGAGTAACTCCGGATGACTTACGCGGCTTGAGATCATGATCCCCATCAGCCAACCAATAGAGCTGAATTGAGCTCGGCAGATTGTACCCCTTCACTTCAAGAATAGAACCCATTGGATCCCTCTCGCCCTGGAAAATTAATACAGGCTTGCTTAATGCCATTAGATGTTCGGTTCTTAATTTATCCGCCTTTCCTCTTGGATGAAACGGATAACCAAAAACAAACACAGCATCAACCTTATCATTGCTCGCCAGCAACATCGTGGCTACTCGACCACCCATTGATTTTCCCGCGATATAAAGCGGCTCAGGCTCAGAGGAATACCGATCTATCACTTTTTGAAAAGACTCGAGCAATTTCGGCGCCCTATCCGGCGGCCGTCTTTTCCCTTCAATCCTGCTTTTAACCATGTATGGAAATTCAAACCGGATCACCTGCAAACCAATTGCGGCCAGCGCCAGCGCAATCTCCGCCATAAATTCACTTTCCATACCGGCCCCGGCACCATGAGCCAAAATAACCCTACCTTTTATAGGCGTTCCGTTAATTAACACAGCACTCCCCTTCAAACTAAGAAAACGACCCAGACAGCCCTCAGGAAACTTGACTTGAATCAATCAATGAATAGAAAAGCCATTCCGTAAAGCCGTAAAATGCCCGGACACAGGACAAAGAAAAAAACACATTCCCAATAGACATAGCCCGACAGACGAGTGAGCATTACTGTTTTTTTTCATTACATTTCAAAAAGATAAATACAACCAAATCAAGCCACACCCACACCAGATACGACTTAAGGCAATACTGCACACCTGCGACAAAATGTCCCATTTCATAACCTAAACACATTGAAAATACAGGCTTATTCCCAGATAATTATACGCGAAACTAAAAATTTACATAAATAGCTTGTTGATGAGAGCCTGACATGAGCACAGCAACTGAACACCCTACTTATAATTATAAAGTGGTGCGCCAGTTCACCATTATGACAGTTATTTGGGGTATCGTCGGTATGACCGTCGGTGTCCTGATTGCTGCACAATTGGTTTGGCCTGCACTGAACTTTGACACACCGTGGCTTACCTATGGTCGCCTGCGTCCGCTGCATACTAATGCAGTTATCTTTGCATTCGGTGGTTGCGCACTGTTTGCAACTTCTTACTATGTTGTCCAGCGCACGAGTCAGGTTCGCCTGTTCTCTGACGGATTGGCAGCATTCACTTTCTGGGGCTGGCAAATAGTCATCCTGGCTGCGGCCATTACGCTGCCACTGGGCATGACCTCCTCGAAAGAGTACGCAGAGCTTGAGTGGCCAATTGACCTGCTGATCGCAGTTGTTTGGGTAGCTTATGCAATTAACTTCCTCGGGACAGTTAAAATTCGTAAGACTTCTCACATCTACGTTGGTAACTGGTTCTACATGGCCTTCATTATTACGGTTGCGGTATTGCACATCGTAAACAGCGCGGTAATCCCTGTTAGCCTGACCAAATCTTACTCTGTATACCCGGGTACTGTTGATGCAATGGTTCAGTGGTGGTACGGCCATAACGCTGTAGGCTTCTTCCTGACAGCAGGCTTCCTGGGTATGATGTACTACTTCGTACCAAAGCAGGCTGAGCGCCCAATCTACTCCTACCGTCTATCGGTAGTTCACTTCTGGGCTCTGATCGCGACTTACATGTGGGCTGGTGGTCACCACCTGCACTACTCTGCCCTGCCTGACTGGACTCAGTCTGTAGCCATGGTTATGTCCCTGATTCTTCTGGCTCCATCCTGGGGCGGCATGATCAACGGTATGATGACCCTATCAGGCGCGTGGCATAAACTGCGTACGGATCCTGTGCTACGTTTTCTGGTTGTATCACTGTCCTTCTACGGTATGTCTACATTCGAAGGCCCAATGATGTCCATCAAGACAGTAAATGCTCTGTCTCACAACACTGACTGGACTGTTGGTCACGTACACGCAGGTGCACTGGGTTGGGTAGCAATGATTTCTATCGGCTCTGTATATCACATGCTTCCTCGCCTGTTCGGCAAAGCTCAGATGTACAGCGTTGGCCTTATCAACACTCACTTCTGGCTGGCAACAGTCGGCACTGTACTTTACATCTGTGCGATGTGGGTCAACGGTATCCTGCAAGGTCTGATGTGGCGTGCAGTAAACGAAGACGGCACTCTGACTTACAGCTTTGTAGAGGCTCTGGAAGCATCTCACCCAGGCTACTTTGTACGTTGGTTAGGCGGTATGTTCTTCCTGACAGGCATGGTTCTGATGGCTTACAACACGTGGCAGACTGTTCGCAAAGGCAGCACTGCACCAGAAGCTAACACTTCTGCACAAGCAGCTTAAGGCCATAGGAGCAGATAGAAATGATCAAACACGAAACGATTGAAAAGAATATCGGCCTTATGGTTCTGCTGATCATCATCGTGATCAGTGGTGGTGGCTTAGCTGAGATTGTACCTCTGTTCTTCTCAACTTCGACAACCAAACCGATTGAGGGTTTGCGTACTTATACTCCTCTTGAGTTTGAAGGCCGCGACATTTACATCCGTGAAGGCTGTAATGTATGCCACACACAGATGATCCGCCCGTTCCGTGCAGAAACGGAGCGTTACGGTCACTTCTCTACCGCCAACGAGTTCGTCTATGAATATCCACACTTGTGGGGTTCCAAGCGTACAGGTCCAGACCTGGCTCGTGTAGGTGGTCGTTACTCCGATGACTGGCATCGTGCTCACCTGTACAACCCACGTGACGTTGTACCTGAGTCCAAAATGCCTTCTTACCCATGGCTGTTTAAGGACAAGCTGACAGGTAAGGACATCGTTAGGAAGCTGGAAGCGCAGAGAGCTCTGGGTGTTCCATTCACTGACGAACAGATCGCTGGCGCGCGGGATGCTGTACAGGGTAAATATGAGATCGATGCTCTCGTAGCTTACCTACAGGCCCTGGGCAAAATGCATTCTGAATACACTAACAAGCGGTAAGTAACGCGTGAGCTACGAAGTTTATGGTCCATATATCCCGGTCGTGATGCTGATCACGTTCCTCGCCTTGTTTGCCTGGGTTCTCAACCCAAAGAATAAGGCTAAGTATGATGAGGCAGCCAATATGCCTCTTCAGGAACCTGATGATGAGCCGGTCGTGAATAGCGAGATCAATAACGGGAGAAAAGATAAATGAGTGACATGAATGCCTTTTGGAGTGTTTGGGTAACAGTGATTACCCTGGCAGTCATCTTTGGCTGTACATGGTTGCTGTTCGCCACCCGCAAGAGCGAACCACACAAAGAGACTACAGAAGAAACCCTGAATCATGCCTTTGATGGTATCGAAGAGTATGATAACCCCCTGCCACGCTGGTGGTTCCAGATGTTCATGGCTACAGTGATCTTCGGTATTGCTTACCTGGCTCTGTACCCGGGCCTGGGTAACTTCAAGGGCCTGCTGGGTTGGTCTTCTCACGGCCAGTGGGAAGAAGAGATGGAGCATGCTAAAGAAGCCTATAAGCCGGTGTTTGCAAAATATGCGGCTATGCCTGTTGAAGACCTGATTAAGCCTGAGAACGCAACAGGGCTGAAAATGGGTCAGCGCATGTTCGCAAACAATTGCTCCGTATGTCATGGCGTAGCAGCTACAGGTGCACATGGTTTCCCTAACCTGACTGATACTGACTGGCTGTACGGCGGTGATGCTGAAACGATTAAAGCATCTATCAGTAACGGTCGTAACGGTGCGATGCCTCCATGGGGCGCAGTACTGGGTGAAGAAGGTGTACGTGATGTAACTAATTACGTGTTGTCCCTAAGTGGTGCTGAAAGCGTCGACGCTGAAGGTGCTGCGCGTGGTAAGACACAGTTCACTGCTCTGTGTGCTGCTTGTCATGGTGCCGATGGTACGGGTATAGCTCTTTTGGGGGCTCCAAACCTGACAGACGACACCTGGCTGTATGGCGGCTCGTTTGAGAAAGTTGCACACACTATCCGAAACGGTCGTAACGGGGTTATGCCTGCTCACAAAGATTTGTTGAGTGATGACAAGATCCACCTGATCGCTGCCTATGTATATAGTTTGTCCAACAAATAGCAACTAAACTAAAAATAAAAAGGCGCTATGATTTAGATCATACCGCCTTTTTTTGTGCTTTTTTATCATAACATTCAATTCCTCTAATAAACCTTAAAGAGCAAAGGGTTAATTAGAAAAATAACACGACTTAATTATCACTGGTGAGCAACGGTATGAGTCAGATTCCGGTAAAAGATGTTACCCCGAAGTCTAAAAAGGCACAGGGTGAATCCTATGACCTGTATGCAAAACGTGAGCATATTTACGTAAGGAACTATAAGGGGTTTTTTAAGAAATTCCGCCAACTCAGTAGCTTCCTTATGCTACTCATGTTTTTCAGCTTTTCATGGGTCACTTGGGATGGCCGTCAGGCTGTCCTCTTTGATCTTCCTGAGCGGCAGTTTCATGTATTTGGCCTGACTTTCTGGCCACAGGATTTCATGTTGCTATCGTGGCTACTGATTATTTTAGCCTTTTCTTTATTCTTCTTTACAGTATTCGCTGGCCGCTTATGGTGCGGCTATGCCTGCCCACAGTTTGTCTGGACCTGGATTTATATCTGGATCGAAAATTTCATCGAGGGTGATCGCAACGTTCGCATAAGATTGGACAAACAGGGCTGGACCGCTGCAAAAATTCGCAAGAAGGTGATCAAGCATATTGCATGGTTTGTTTTCTCTGCTTTGTCGGCTATTGCATTTGTCGGCTACTTCTCCCCTATTCAGGAGTTAATCCCGAATATTCTGTCCTTTAATCTTGGGCCTTGGGAAACATGGTGGTTAGGCTTCCTGACTGTAGCAACCTACGGTAATGCCGGGTTCTTACGCGAGCAGGTCTGCATTTACATGTGCCCATACGCGCGTTTCCAGTCCGTCATGTTTGATCAGGATACACTCATCATTTCCTACGATGAAAAACGTGGTGAAAACCGTGGCAAACGCAAGAAAGGCTCTGATTATAAGGCTGCGGGCCTGGGTGATTGTATCGATTGTAATGCCTGCGTCCATGTGTGTCCGGTCGGTATCGATATCCGTGACGGTCTCCAATACGAATGTGTTGCCTGCGGCGCTTGTGTTGATGTTTGCGACGATATAATGTCTCGCGTCGGCTATCCCAAGGGGTTGGTGCGCTATACAACAGAGCACCAGCTTGAAGGACACAAGACAAGCATTTTACGCCCAAGGTTAATTGGCTATTTTGCTGTACTCTGTGCAATGTTCATCGCATTTAGCTACACACTATTTAACCGTATTCCTTTAGAGGTCGACATTCTACGTGACCGCGGTCAGCTTTATACAGAAACGCCCTCAGGTAAAATCGAAAATGTTTATACCCTGAAGCTTGCCAACAAAGAGCAGGTAGCGCATCAATACAAGATATCAATCATCGGACTTGAAGGTGTGGAGTATATCGGTGATGAGGTTGTTACCGTCCAATCGGGTGAGCTACTTGATCTGGCAGTGCGACTTAATATCGAACCCAAGTATCTGTTATCGTCCAACAACACTATTCTATTTAAAGTAGAAGCACTGGATGATGCCTCCATCATGGTAGAGGAGGAAAACAGATTTATCGGCCCGACACCTAAGCGCTAAGGGCTAAGCTGACAAAGGTCAATAACAGGGATGTGAAAAGACATCCATCTACCTGATATTTAGGGTAGAATAGCTGCTGAGCTCAGGCGACATCCGATTCACCTGGGTTCAGCAGTTTTTTTATGCAGGTACCGAATTAATGAGCGAAAACAGTCATTCTCCCATCGCACCTTGGTATAAACAGCCTTGGCTATGGTTCATTCTGGCTCCACTGATTGCCGTATTTATTTATGGGACATTTTTCCTTTATATGGCCATTACAACACACGATGGCATTGTAAAAGATGACTATTACAAAGTTGCTCGTGGCTATTTTGTTGATCCAACCAAATCAAAAAAAGCTCAAGCCCTCGGTATTGTTGCCACGCTGGAGATCGACAACCTGACGGGTGACCTCATGCTGCACTATACAAGCAATACCACAGAGCTGCCTGCTCAGTTGGTTTTAAGCATCATCAGCCCTACCCATAAGAAGTATGATCAGGTTCTGACGCTAAAATTGGTTGAAGGTAGCCAGGCATATACGGGCAACCTGCAAACAGCCTTAAAGGGCAAGCGCTATCTGATGCTTGAACCTCAGGATAGCAGTTGGCAGCTTCGTGCCGAGGTATTCCCTCCGCATGATCAGAAAACTGTAAAGTTGATCCCTAACATTGAATAACCTCTGAGAGCAGGCAGTCATATCGTGCAAGATCAAGTAGCAGAGGCGCAGTCAAATTCGTCCGCTTGTTACCATTGTGGCCTGCCTGTCCCTCCGGGATCTCATTTTCAGACTGTCATAAATGGTGAAGCCAGGGCGATGTGCTGCCCTGGTTGCCAGGCCGTTTCCCAGACCATTGTCGACAGCGGCCTGGACAACTACTACAAACACCGTACCGAAACAGCAGTCGCACCAGAAGTTAACGCTCGGGAATTACCCGAGAACCTACTACTGGAGCTGGAACTCTATGATGATGACACTATCCAAAACAGTTTCGTCACCACGCAAGACGGTGAATCCGAAGCAATTCTGGTGATTGAAGGTATTACCTGTGCTGCTTGTGTCTGGCTTTTGGAAAACCACATCAGAAATATTCAAGGCGTTGAAAAAGTCAGCGTAAACCTGACCAATCATCGCGCCCGGATAACCTGGGATCGCACCCAATGTAAACTCAGCCACCTTCTGGCCGAGATTTATCGCATCGGTTATCAGGCCCATCCCTACCACCCTGATAAAGAAGAGCAGCTTCTCGAACAGGAGAAAAAACGGGCAATTCGCCGACTGGGCGTTGCCGGGATTGGGATGATGCAAACCATGATGTTGGCGGTTGCCCTGTATGGTGGCGCGCTACAAGGGATCGATAATAGATACGTCGAATTTATACGCTGGGCCAGCATGGTCATCGCCACCCCTGTAGCCCTCTACTCCGCCCGCCCATTCCTCAGCGCAGCACTGCGTGACCTTAAAATTCGTCACTTGACCATGGATGTCCCGGTCTCAATCGCAATTTATGGTGCGTATATTTCCAGTGTCTGGGCTACGATCACAGATAGCGGTGAAGTTTATTTTGATTCCGTCACCATGTTTACCTTTTTCCTGCTGATTGGACGCTTTTTGGAAATGCAGGCCCGTCATAGAACAGGCCGCGCAGGTAATGCACTGCTTAATCTGATACCCACCAGCGCAATCAGACTGATTGATGGTGAAGAACAGCTGATACCGGCAAATGATCTCAAAGCCGGTGACATCGTCATGATTAAACCCGGCCACACCATACCGGCTGACGGCGTCATTATCTCCGGCAATAGCTCCGTAGACGAATCAGCCCTCACGGGTGAGTACCTCCCCATTCGCAAGCAGGCTGATGATATTGTCGTTGGCGGTACGATTAACGTTGAAAACCCGATGACTGTCAGAATCACTCAGGTTGGCCAGGAAACCCAGCTCTCTGCAATTGTCCGTTTGCTTGAACGTGCCCAGGAAGAGAAACCGGCAGCAGCACAAATTGCCGACAAGGTTGCCAGCTATTTTGTGGCCGCTGTTCTGATTACGGCGTGTGGCGTTGGCCTTGGCTGGTGGGTTATCGATCCAGCCAATGCGTTTTGGATAACACTGTCTGTATTGGTCGTGACTTGTCCGTGCGCATTATCACTGGCAACCCCCACGGCACTCACTGCAGCGACAGGGACCTTGCGCCAGAATGGTTTACTGATTACCCGCGGCCATGTTTTGGAAAGCCTGGCAACAGCGACACACGTTGTCTTTGACAAAACCGGCACCTTGACTGAAGGCAACCTGAGCTTGCAAGAAGTCATCCCCCTCGGTGATCTGGACAGAGAAGATTGTATTAAAGTTGCCTCCGCCCTGGAGCAAAACAGCGAGCATCCTATAGCCCGCGCTTTTACTGAGCTATCTAAAGAGCTTAAAGCGACCAACATTAACAATGAACTGGGTCAGGGGGTTGAAGGGGAAGTTGACGGAATAACCTATCGCATTGGCAAACCCGAATTTTCCATTAGTCTGTGTCAACAGAATACACCTGAACTGCCAGCGACCAGTGGGCAATGGTTACTACTATGCAGTAACCAGCAAGTCATCGCCTGGTTCCGCCTTAATGACCAAACTCGCCGTGAAGCCCAGGAAGCTATCGGTTATCTGCAACAAATGGGGCTGCAGTGCCAAATGCTCACCGGGGACAACTCTTCTGCTGTACATGAAGTTGCTGAAACACTGGGCATTGATACAACTATTTCAGGTGCTTCCCCTGCGGACAAGCTGGAACACGTGAAACAGTTACAGGCCCAAAGTGCACGGGTCATTATGGTCGGTGATGGTATTAACGACATACCGGTACTTGCCGGCGCTCAAACGTCCATTGCGATGGGCAATGCAACCGATCTGGCAAAAACCAATGCTGACGGGGTTCTTATCAGCCATGACTTATTGCGTCTCGTCGATGGCATCACACTGGCACGTAAAACGCAGACGATCATCCGGGAAAACCTTGGCTGGGCGTTGTGTTACAACTTGCTGGCACTGCCATTAGCCGCTTTGGGCTTCGTTGCCCCCTATATGGCTGCACTGGGCATGTCAGCCAGCTCGCTTGTGGTAGTGGGTAATGCCATGCGCCTGAGTCGGCAACCCAAAAGGCCAAAACGCACATCAATTGCAAAGCCGGCGGCAAACAGCAACAGGGACGAAGTTAACTCTATCTCATAAATTCAGGTAGAATAGCGAGCTTATAGTTACTGACTGACGTGGACTCGATGGATATTATTTTCCTGCTTATTCCAATTGCAATTATACTGGCTGGCGTTGCTGTCTGGGCCTTTTTCTGGAGTGTTAACAATAACCAGTATGATGATCTGGAAAGCCCTGCACACAGCATTCTCTACGACGATGACGAAGACCTGATCCCCGAAGATGCCAAGGTAAAGCCGGAAAACAAACAGGATGACTGAAACCTTAACTCTGGGTACCGCTTTTCTGCTTGGTTTATTGGGTGGAACCCATTGTTTAGGCATGTGCGGCGGCATTGCTGCCACCATTTCTATGGGCGCTCCCGCCGGTACCAAAGGAACACTTCTGCTGTTCGGTTATAACGGCGGACGAATCATCAGCTATGCAATAGCCGGAGCTATTTTTGGTAGCCTTAGCTGGCTGATTGACAACCCGACAGTGCAAATCATTCTGCGAACTTTTGCTGGCATAATGCTGGTTCTAATGGGACTCTATATTGCCCAGTGGTGGCAGATACTCACGCAACTGGAACAAGCAGGCGGTGTATTCTGGAAGCATATCAGCCCCTTTGCCAGCCGCCTGCTACCTGTCAAAAATCTCGACCAGGCTTTTCTGTTGGGTCTGCTTTGGGGGTGGCTGCCCTGCGGCTTGGTATACAGCACGCTCATATGGGCCTCTGCAGCATCTAACTGGCAACTCAGCGCTGGCCTAATGGCAGCATTTGGTTTAGGCACTTTGCCCAGCATGCTCCTCACCGGACTTCTGGCAAAACACGTCAAAGATATACTTCAGAAACAACTGACCAAGCATATTTCTGGCAGCATAATCATACTCATGGGTCTGTTCACAATCCCCTGGACAGGTTTAATCGGCTCGTAAATACATGGCTTATTAGGATTTGAGGGACGCTTACATGGATAACAACCTAATTAAATGGGATCTGGACCTGATTAAACGTTACGACCTGGCCGGACCTCGCTACACATCTTATCCAACCGCAGTTCAGTTTGACCCTCAGCTTACACCGATTGATCTGGTGCAGGCCGGACAAAAAACAGCTGACCCGGAAGCCCCGTTGTCCCTCTATGTACATATCCCGTTTTGTGAACACATTTGCTACTACTGCGCCTGTAACAAAGTCATCACACGCAGCCGTAAAAAAGCACAGCCTTATCTGGATACAGTTTATCAGGAGATGGCTCAGCTGGCTGCATGGTACAGTCATGGCCGCCCCGTCACCCAACTGCACTGGGGCGGCGGCACGCCCACCTTTATTAGCCATGAGCAAATGGTCGAGCTAATGGGGCAAATGCGCCAGCATTTTAATCTGCTTGATGATGATAGCGGTGACTACTCTATCGAGATTGATCCACGGGAAGCATCTCTAGAAACGATCAAGCTATTACGTGCCATTGGTTTTAATCGTATCAGCCTTGGCCTTCAAGACATTGACCCCAAAGTTCAGGAGGCAGTCAACCGCGTACAATCCGTAGAGCAGACGGCTGCAATTCTTAAAGAAGCACGCCAACTCGGTTTCCGCTCGCTTAATCTTGATTTGATTTACGGCCTTCCATACCAAACACAGGCAGGATTCAACGCAACGCTGGATACAGTGATTGAGATGAACCCCGACCGCCTGTCCGTGTTTAACTATGCACACCTGCCGGATCGTTTCAGACCACAACGCCACATTCAGGAAGAAACCCTGCCATCTCCAGAAGTTAAACTGGCCATTCTGGAGTCGACAATTAACAAACTGCTTGATGCTGGCTACGTCTACATCGGCATGGATCATTTTGCAAAACCGGACGATGAACTTGCCATAGCCCAACGCACAGGCAATTTACATCGCAATTTCCAAGGTTACACAACACATGCAGAGTGTGATCTTGTTGCCATGGGCGTTTCTGCTATCAGTCAGGTCGGCTCTGTTTACTACCAAAATGAACATGAAATCAGTGCCTACTCCCAGGCTGTTGCAGCCAATCAGCATGCAATAAAGCGCGGTATATCACTTACCGGGGATGACATTATTCGCCGAGAGGTAATCACCCAGTTGATCTGTCATTTCGAGCTGGATAAACGCCCCATCGAGCAGAAGTTCGCGATTAGGTTTGATGAATACTTTTCCGATGTCCTGACTGAGTTGCAAGCACTGGCCGCAGATGGGCTCATTACACTAGATGAACACCGGCTTCAAGTAACCCCGTCAGGTCGCCTGTTAATACGCCGAATTTGCATGGTATTTGATGCCTACATTCCTAAAGTTCAAAGTACTCAGCGCTTCTCACGGATTATTTAACTTTCCGAATTCCGAGAAATATTACATAATCAATCATCTGTAGCCACTCGATCTAACCACAACAGGATTGAATTATGGGTAAAAACAAGGCAACCGAAGGGAAACTGAGGAGCTTGCCGCAGGTAAATTGTACTACATGCGGACTGAGTTCATTGTGCCTGCCCGTTTCTTTGGACATGAAAGAGATGGAGCGCCTTAACGAAATCATCGATAAGAGTCGCCCCCTGAAAAAAGGTGAACACCTTTTCCATCAAGGGGCAGCCTTTGACAACGTATATGCCATCCGTGCTGGAACGGTAAAAACCTACACCATCACCAATGAAGGTGAAGAGCAGATTACCGGTTTCTACTTTCCCGGCGAACTCGTTGGTATGAGCGGTTTCGATAATAACGAATACCCGGTTTCGGCGAAAATTCTGGAAACAACGACTGTATGCGAAATTCCTTTTGAGCAACTAGATGAATTGTCCGGACAGTTACCGGAACTAAGGCGGCAACTGCTACGAACAATGAGTAAAGAAATTCGTGAAGAGCAACAAATGATGCTGCTCCTATCGAAGAAGAACGCAGAAGAGCGTGTCGCGACGTTCCTGATCAAACTGTCTTTGCGCTTCAAAGCACGCGGTTATTCTGAGACCAGTTTCAGGCTATCAATGTCGCGTAACGAAATTGGTAACTATCTTGGTTTGGCCGTAGAGACCGTCAGCCGGATATTTACCCGCTTCCAGAAATCCGGCTTACTTCAGGTTGAAGGTAAAGAAGTGCATATTGAAGATCTGGATAAACTCTACGAACTGTCCGGCGAAAGCTCACCGCACGATAAAATAGACACTAGCCAGATTATATCCAGTAAAGACAGCCGTCCCTAGATCGAGGATGGGTTCAGAAATTTAAAACTTCGGAAATTAAAAAGCACCGGAAACCTGAGTTACCGGTGCCTGTCAGTTTCACACTTAAGTAGCCATCTCAATGTGTAACCCAACACGTTCATTAGAACCTTTGTATCATTTGAAAACATTGAGCCACGTCAAGGCGTAGCAGCTAAGGAGTTTTTCATGTCTTATGACGAGTGTTATGTGAAGTCTGTTATCAGAACCATTCCTGACTGGCCTGAGCCTGGCGTTCAGTTTCGTGACATCACACCGCTGTTTAAAGACCCAAAAGCACTGAGAATGATCTCTGATGCATTTATTCAACGCTACATAGACAGTGAGATCACACATATTGCCAGTATTGATGCACGGGGCTTTCTGATCAGCTCTATCATGTCTTATCACTTGAATATTCCCTTGGTACTGGTCCGTAAAAAAGGCAAACTGCCCGGCGATACCATCCATCAGGAGTACAAGCTGGAATATGGTACTGCAGCCATCGAAATGCAGACTGACGCCGTGACCAAAGGCGATAAAGTGCTTATTTTTGACGACCTGATTGCCACTGGCGGGACAATTCTCGCAACCTGTAACCTGATCAAAGAACTGGGCGCAGAAATCTATGAAGCAGCTGCATTAATCGATCTGCCCGATCTGCAAGGCTCCAGTAAAATTCAGGATGCCGAGGTTCCGGTTTATACACTGCTGGCTTACGAAGGCCTATAGGTCTTGATCTGAACGCCCCCAAACGACTTAACTATTTCGCAAACAATAACGATAAAGTCGTTTGGCGCTACCATCTTCCTTTTCATTACTGACAGCCCTGAGGTCATTCTGATAAAAGCCTCAGGGCAAATTCTGTAAAAATAAACCACTGATTCCTTCGCCCCCCTTCCATCAGGTGAAATTCTTGCTAACATGCACGACCAATTTATCGCACTGGAGCCGCTATGTGGTTTAAAAATATTATCTTCTATCGTCTGAATGAAACGTTCGACCTGACCCAGGAGCAGCTCCAGGAAAAGCTTCAGGAACAGGTTTTCCACCCCTGTAAAAGCCAGGAGCTGACCCGCTACGGCTGGGTATCTCCGTGCCAACAACTCGAAGATGTCTACGCCCACGAAGTCCACGGCTTCTTTATGATTTCTACCCGTAAGGAAGAGAAAATTTTGCCTGGCGCTGTGATAAAAGAAGCAGTAGGCGAAAAAGTCGCATTGATCGAACATGAGCAGGCAAGAAAGGTTTACAAAAAAGAACATGACCAACTAAAAGATGAAGTGATCATGGATCTGTTACCCAGAGCTTTCAGTAAGTTCCAGCAAACCCACGCATTGATTGCTCCCTCACAAGGCTGGATTGCTGTTGATGCTGCCAGTCACAAACGCGCCGAAGAACTGCTTTCACATTTGCGGGGAACGCTGGGAAGCCTGCCAATCGCCCTACCCGATGTCCAACAATCACCTTCTGCTGTGATGTCTAACTGGATAGAGCACCAGGACAGCTTGCCGGAAGGCTTTGAAATTCTTGATGAGTGTGAACTGCGAGACAATGTACTGGAAGGTGGCGTTATACGCATAAAAGGTCAGCAGTTGGAGGATGAGGAATTTATCGCCCACCTTGAAGCGGGTAAGCGGGTTGTGAAACTTAGCCTGGAATGGGACGAACAGTTGCGTTTTCTACTCAATGAAGATCTATCGATTAAACGCCTCAAGCTCAGTGACCAGCTTCAGGAAAAAAGGGCTGACGAAGCCGCCGACGATGAAATAGCGCAATTTGATGTCGATATGGTGCAAATGGGGCTGGAACTAAGCAAACTCTACCCGAGGATAATCGCTGCGTTTGGTGGAGAGGCGCAGCGTCCTTAGCCCGGCCGTTGCGTCGATACATTTAATTCGGACCAAAGCCAATAGAAACATACATTTTTGCGCCAAAACTGTATAAAGCCTGTAGCACTTTAGCGCCATACATTATATTATATTAGACAAATCTAATTTAAGCTCTGGTAACAATTATGACTTCTGAACAACTTGAAAAAAGCAAGCTTGCTTATTTTCCGATCTCATTCTTTGCCATGGTAATGGGCCTGACGGGTCTCACACTTGCTTGGGAAAAAGCCGCACATATCCTGGCGATGAACATCATTGTCGCCGAGGTTCTACTAGCGGTCAGTGCTTGTGCTTTCCTTGTGATTGTACTGGTGTACCTTCTCAAGCTTGTACGCTACAAATCAGAGGCGATGGCAGAATTTAACCACCCAATTAAGATAAGCTTTTTTCCTGCTTTCAGCATCAGCCTTATCTTAATGAGCATAGCAACCTTGCAGGTATCAGCTGTACTCTCGGAGTATCTCTGGCTAGTGGGCGTTTCAATCCACCTGCTCTTTACGCTTTATGTACTGGGGCAATGGCTGCATCATACCAAGTTCCAGGTGAATCATAGTACCCCTGCCTGGTTCATTCCCGTGGTAGGTAATATTCTTGTCCCCATTACCGGGGTTGAACATGGTTATGTAGAACTAAGTTGGTTCTTCTTTTCTATTGGCCTGATTTACTGGATCGTTTTGAAAACACTGATTTTTAATCGCATGTTTTTTCATGATCCACTACCACAGAAATTACTACCAACACTATTTATACTAATCGCCCCGCCTGCTGTTGGTTTTATCTCATACGTAAAATTGAATGGTGAGCTGGATAACTTTGCCCATATCCTTTTCTATGCAGCAATGTTTTTGGTTTTGCTTCTGTTATCGCAATTACCGAAATTCGCCCGGTTGGAATTCTTTCTGTCATGGTGGGCCTACTCATTCCCGTTAGCGGCTTCAGCGATAGCCAGCATGGTTATGTACCAATTTAATCCGACACCTGCTTTCTATGCTTTATCCCTGGCACTGCTCATTTTAGTCAGTGTCATTATAGGCATGCTTTTCATCAGGACGCTCATTGCTATATTTCGTCATGAGATATGCCACCCTGAATAGCAGATACCCAAGGCACAAAGTTAAAAGCCGGTTCAGAAAACTGAACCGGCTTTTAACTGAAGGGGCCGAGCCAATGCTAAAACTCTGGCCACACTGATAACCATACCTTTCGGTTTCTTTACGGGCCGCTATTTAAGCAAATCAAGCATATCGCTAGTAAAGTTCGCCGGGTTTGCATCCAGTTGCTGCTCGTCACACTGCTTTAGAAAGACGTCCTCTCTCTTTTTAGTATCACTATAGCCGAACTCATTCCCATCAAGATGCTGTAGTTGCAAAGTCGCTTTATAATAGAACCCCAATACCGTTGCAGCCGTTTTATCGCCTTCGGCCAAACGCTCCTCCCAACGGTGACGGCGATTCTGTATTTTCAGTGCCTGTCTCTTTAGATTCCAGCCATAACGAAGTTCATCAAAAAAGGGCCTGGATATCACCTGAGTAAAAATCACGATTGAGATAAATAAACCAATCAGTACCCCAGTCAGGTTGACCGCCATATTTTCACCTTCCGGCCCACCATAGAAGTGACGTAGGAGCGCGCTGATACTTAACCCTAATCCTGCAAAGATAAGGCAGAACACAACTCCAACTGTGCGCTGCTTCTGCTTATACGTCGCCTTATCTATCTCTCTTAATTCCACGTAAATACCTTATTTTACTTATATGAACCAAATTAACTTGAAGTCGTAAGCCGCCTGTGTAGACTTAGCGCCTCATATTTGAAGCCCCTTTCTATCATAATCATAGATCTATGTATTCCGTAAAAGAGATTTTTTATAGCCTGCAGGGAGAAGGCGCACAAAGTGGACGTGCATCAATCTTCTGCCGTTTTACCGGCTGTAACTTATGGTCGGGTCGAGAGCAGGACCGGGGAAAGTCGATCTGTGATTTCTGTGATACAGACTTTGTTGGCACGAATGGGCAAAACGGCGGCAAGTTCAAAACAGCAGAAGCACTCTGCACTTTCCTAAAAGGGTTTTGGCCCGAAGAAAGTAAAGAGCCCCCCTATATAATTTTCACTGGGGGTGAACCGGCCCTGCAGCTTGATCAAACCTTGGTCGATACCTGTCACCAACATAACTTCGAAGTGGCCATTGAAACGAATGGGACCAAACCGCTACCGAACAATATTGACTGGATCTGCGTCAGCCCAAAAGCCGATGCTAAACTGGTTATACACCAAGGCAACGAGTTAAAGCTGATTTACCCTCAACCGCTGGCAAAACCAGAACAATTCGCTGAATTGGATTTTGAATATTTTTACTTACAACCCATGGATGGACCAGCCCGAAAACTGCATACGCAAGATGCCATCAACTTCTGCCTGAAACACCCGCAATGGAAACTCAGCCTGCAAAATCATAAAGTACTGGGAATCGATTAAGCCCGATTAGGGAAGGCGCCGTTAGGGCTTGGCCACGCTTTCCCACAGAGTCAGCCGTGCAATTCAAACCCTGTAGGTAAAAAGCTGCTCTCGGTTACGATAAACAATCAGCATGACGACCGGGATATTCATCAAAACGCCGTAGATCAGTGCGCTCGCTGACATTTCAGGGTTCTGCAGAATTCCCCCCGTGACGAGAAGAGCCGTCGCCGCATTCTGAACACCCACCTCCACAGCCAAAGATATACGCTCTCCCTGACTAAAATTGAGCTGTTTGGCCACCATAAATCCAAGTAGCATTGCCAGAATAACCAGAGTGAGTGTCGCCGGCCCCAATTCCAGCATAAGCCCAGGTAACCGGCCCCAATTGGCTTTTACAATACTAAAAACAATGATGATTAGAAAAATACAGGCAAGCAGCTTCACCCATTTCTCAACGCTGCGACAAAATGCCGGCCAACGGTGGTTAACAGCCACACCAATGACAACGGGAAAGATTGCAATCATAAACAATTTAAGCGTTGTTGCTAAAATTGGGAAATCGAATGCGGCAGTCTCACCTAACCAGAAAGCGATAGCAAAAACCGTCAACCAGGGCATGGTAAAAGGCGTTATCAATCCAGTAATCGCTGTCAGACTAACAGACAACGCCGTATCGCCACGCACCAGGAAAGTGATCATATTCGATGTTGCCCCCCCGGGAGCAAACGTCAATATCATAACGCCAACGGCTAAAACAGGAGGAAGCTTAAACAGGATCACAATCAGCGTACCCAATAACGGCAATAGCAACAGTTGTAAGAGCACGCCCACAATAACCGCTTTCGGTGTTTGCCACAGAGCCGAAAACTGAGAAACGTGCAGCGATAACCCCACACCTAACATGATAAAAAACAGCGCAAGTAGCAAAACGACTTGTGATATAAATCCACTATCCATAATCGACCCAAAACAAAATGCAACTTAATACCAAAGTCGAAGACAAAAGTCCTCGAATTTTTTTCTTATTTTCTGTGTAAAAACGACTAAAACCTCGAATAATAAGGCCTACAGCACCCTACCCACACAAGTTGTGGATAACTCTGTTTATTATTACTTCAAAACGTCATCTAGCCCCTATAAAAACAGGCAGACAAACAAACTGTTTACTTTTTAAACAGCAAAAAACAAACATTTAAAAAACAACAAGTTACATATATCAACAAGAAAAACATCCAAATTTTATAGTATTTTTTACAGTAAGTATTCAGATAAAGTTATAGCGGTGTAAAACATAAATTTTCAGTAAAACAAAACACCCAGGCGAAGCCCGTAAATTCGGGCAATCAACGCTATAATTCAAACAACAAAGCAACCTTAACCCGGATGCTGTATCAGTGGGCGGAATTTTCGCGCCGGGATCGCTTGATTTGAGCGTGCTCGTGAACGTAAACGCTGCCGTAGCAGCGTCAGAGTGAGCATGTGCACTCACATCAAGGGAGATCAAGCGAAAAACCGGCAAATGCAAACCGTAACTGTGCGTACCCCCTTTTAGTATTGCGGAGTACGCACGTATAACCGCACTTAGTTGAAAAAACTAAATGTACGGGTGCAATATCTGGGTTGAGTCAATTAGGGTTAAAATAACCAGTACCCAGGCTTGATATAAAATTTTACTACCCAACAAAGTGGTGCCAATGCAACGAGATGAACAACAACACCTGGCAGCCCAAAAGGTGACCTGGATTGGCGCTGTGACCAATGCAGTGATTAGTATTCTGAAACTGATTATCGGCTCTATTTTCAACTCAGCAGCTCTGGTTGCTGACGGCATACATTCCCTCTCTGACCTGGCCACCGATTTCATGGTCGTGCTTATCCTCCGCATCTCAGGGAAAGGGCCAGATGAAAGCCACCCATGGGGACATGGTCACTTTGAAACAGTGGGTACTGCATTGTTAGGTAGTTTACTGATTGCTGTTGCCGGCGCTTTGGCCTATGAGAGTCTGGTATTTCTTTTCAGCACCGCTGAATTTCAGATCCCCGAGTGGCCGGCGCTTATCGTGGCTATTCTTTCAGTGTTAAGTAAAGAATGGATTTATCGCTACACCCTGGCCGTCGGCAAAGCTGTGAAATCAGAACTCCTGATTGCCAATGCTTGGCACAGCCGCACAGATGCCCTGTCATCGATTATCGTCTTTATTGGTGTGTTGGGAGCTATGGCAGGTTTTCCGTGGCTGGACAGCATTGCCGCTGCGATGGTCGCCATTTTTGTTGCCAAAATAGGCTGGGACTTAACCTGGAACAGTTTCAAACAATTAGTGGGCACCGCACTGCCGATAGAGCAGGTAACGCAGTTTAGAAATAAAATTCTGGCCATTGAAGGCGTGAAGGATGTTCATGACTTTAAAACACGTACTATGGGGAGCCAAAAGTTACTTGAGTTTCATATTCAGGTTTGCCCTTGGCTATCTGCCTCGGAAGGGCATCATATCGGTGTACAAGTTTGCAACAAATTAAAAGAAGACCAGGAAGTTGGTCATATCATATTTCATATTGACACTTATGGTCAGCAAGAGGAAAGTACAGAGCCTGATCAGCCCGCTCTCCCACACAGGCAACTGATCACGCCCATAATCAAGACAACCTTAAAGAAAGCATTGGGCAATCCGGAGTTCCATAGGATCAATCTCTACTACCAACAGGGACAGGTTGACATAGATATTTTACTCTCTAAGGGTAATAGCGGTACTGATACAAACGCTCACCGTCTTATCGAAACAGAAGCACTTGCGCAACTGCGTGAGGAACTGTGTGCGAAGTTTGATGACAACAGCTGGATTGGAGAAATCTACCTTGCAATCGGAGGTTCAGATTGAAGCAATACATACCTGATCAAAACGACTTCTGCTCAGAGCTGGAAATTAAACACAGTCGCTTTATCACCTATATATCACATACGCCATCACCTGAAGCCGCCCGAGATTTTATAAGGCAAATTAATCAATTGCACCCTAAGGCAAATCATAACTGCTGGGCCTACATCGCAGGTGAACGGCAAAACCCAAGAATCTGGAACTGCAGTGATGATGGGGAACCCAAAGGCACCGCAGGAAAACCCATGCTTAATGTTCTGGAACACAGTGAAATGTGTGAAATCACCGTTGTGATCACACGCTACTTTGGTGGGATTAAACTGGGTGCTGGTGGTTTGGTCAGAGCGTATAGTCAGGCCTTAGCGGAAGCGCTGAAAAAACTCCCCATCAGAGAGAAAATCCACTTGTATGCATTTTCTCTAAGTTTACCCCACTCTCTTGTTGGGGAGGTAGAACATCATTTAGCTGAAGCCAAGGTCCAAATCAAGCAGCGGGACTGGACAGACAAGCTGTGTATTGACGGCCAGGGCAGCAGGGAAGCACTCGCAAAGCTGCAACAGCTTCTTGCCAATTTACAACACTTGATCCAATATCAAGATGAGACACAAGCTAAGCAGTGACAATCGCTGGGAAGACAACAAAAATTAGTTAGCCCGGAAGTTGCACCGGTTGCCAAAAGTTTCACGCAGAGGTTACTTGGCTTAAGAGCGTGTAGGACGTGTTCATACCTCTAGCTGAAAAGCCAGTATGACTAAAAAAGTAAGGCTCAGACGCTTAAGTTTATTTGGCAACTGCCGACAAAATATGGAATGGATAAAGCTCTTTTGGTACTTGAAATAATTTGCCTTTAAATTATTCTCAAATTAAAACAATTGTTTTAGAGTTGGGTGATCACTGATGTATAGGGATGATTGATCAATATGAGGTGCACCTATAGTGATAATGTTTGTTCAACGATATAACACGATTGAGGTAGTATGAAATTCGCTGAAAGTAACAATCAGGCTACTGAGTACCTTCGTCAGGCTATTCCGCTCATGGTGAAGCATAATATTCCGCCTAGCCCTCTTAATTATGCTTTGTGGTATACCTATGTCAGCGATCGTGTTCCAGAGCTTAATGTTCAACTGGATAAAACTCTGAATACCTATGGCACATGCCCGGCAATGTTAGGTGAACAATTGTTCCGTGAGCATATGATTAAAGAGGAGATTCAGGGAGCGGAGGATATCCAGGCCAGTCTTATTCATCTGATTGACGATCTGCAAAAACACTCCAGTATTACCGCTGAAAAAACCGAACAGTTTAATGATGTGCTAGAAGAAAGCTTAGACTCATTACAAGCTCAAGCAGATGGCAAAACAAGCCTGCCACTGGAATCAGTTATTCAAGCATTGGCTCAGCATACCAGCTCTGTTTCCGTCACCACACGCATGTTTCAGGAGCGGATGGAGCAAGCCATGGCGGAGATAGAATCCCTTAAAGAGGAATTGCATAAAACTCGCCAGGACGCGCGTATCGACCCACTGACAAATCTGTTCAACCGCCGGGTCTTTGATGCAGAGCTTACCCAACTGATAGGTGTAGATGACCCCAATATTACGTCGAGCCTTATCATGATCGACATCGATCACTTTAAGAAATTCAACGACACATACGGTCACCTGATGGGAGACAAGGTACTACAATACGTCGGCAAGCTACTTAAAGACTTTTGTTTGGAACCCATGCTTCCTGTTCGCTTTGGTGGAGAAGAATTTGCTGTGCTTATGCCTGGTACAAATAAGACAGAAGCATATGAAGTCGCTGAAAAAATCAGACATAAAGTTCAAGCGATCCGAATAAAACAGAAAAAGTCAGGCGATGTTATCAGCTCAATTACTGCCTCGTTTGGTGTTTCACAACTTAACAGCTCCATCACAACAGAGGAGCAATTGATCGAAATTACAGACCAAGCACTCTATCAAGCCAAACAGAACGGCCGTAATCAGGTCGTCGTGGCTGATTAATACCGATCTTTCGCTAACGTATTCATCCTTAAAGAGCCACCCCTTCGGGTGGCTTTAAGTCTCAGCACCCCTCATAAGATCAGTAGCTATCAATAAAGCATGAATGAGCTATAACTGAATCTGCTGTTCAATATATTTGAGAATAAGTAAGGTATCTGGTTGATGAGTTATCATCAAACAGTCAATCAATACGTCAGCCACTAAGCATATGAACCATATTGTTGCACTCGCAAGGTTGAGTCGACTTAATCGATCCACTGGCAGAGTAACTGCGCCAGAGAGCACAAAACCTGATACAGCAGACGCTAACCCGGATGCTGCACCCGTGCATTTGGTTTTTTCAACTGGATGCGGTTGTACACGCGTATTCTTCAATGATACGCGGGGGTACGTATTGTTACGGTTTGCATTTGCAGAGGCGTTACATGAAAAACGGCCAATCCGTTTTTATTCAGATATACTTACATGGTATAGGTTATGTAACGATCCCAAAATAAATCTATACCGGCATGAAATAAAATCGCTCGAACGCCTAAGCGCCACCGTTGTTTGCGGCGTTAACACTTTCAGGTAGGAACAATGTACGGCACATTATTATTACTTCATATTTTGTCAGCGACGATATGGACAGGTGGGCACATCGTTTTATCTGTCGTCATTTTACCAAAAGTGCTACGAGAGGACTCACCGGAAAGGCTGTTGGATTTTGAGTCCGTTTACGAAAAAATTGGTATGCCAGCCTTAATCATTCAAGTAGTGACAGGTTTAACACTAGCTCATGGATTGGTGCCGGATGTAAGTCAGTGGTTTAATATGGCTAACCCTGTGTCTCACGCGATTGCAGCTAAGCTGCTGCTTTTATTGCTAACAATATGCTTTGCGATACATGCCAGGTTTCGAGTCATTCCCGTTTTATCGAAAAGCAATCTTAAAGTTATGGCTTGGCATATTATACCTGTAACATTCTTCTCTATACTGTTTGTCGTGGTTGGCGTGTCATTTCGGACAGGATGGCTGTATTGAAACCAGTCGCCATAGACCTTTCGGTATACGCCTTAAGGAAAACTCTTCTCCAAAGATGCACGGCTTTTTTGGCTTTCACCAGAAAAAATGAAATAGTGCGACCCTTAACCAAACGACCTTGCTGTATCGTAATCTCCTAGAATAAATTCATATTAGAATTTTGATATAACCCAAGTAGATTTCAAGCCGCCTTTTTTCATTTAATACATATCAGCCAATCTTTGCTCTCGCCTCGCCCGGACGTTGCACCCGTTGGCGGAATTTTCTCGCAGAAGTCGCTTGTTTTGAGTGTGCTCGCGAACGTAGCGTCGGAGTGGGCATATGTGCTCACCTCAAGGGGGATTAAGTTAAAAGCCGGATAACAGTTCTTCCTTGGCACAGCCTTATATAATATACACACAGGGCTATACAGCGTCGTGATTTATACGCAGAATAACCCTATGATTTTTCGCCTTCTTACTATCACCTTCTGCCTACTCAGTAGTGCTTTGCAAGCTGGAGAGACTCTGCACATCTTTGCGGCTGCATCATTGGCAGAACCCTTGGAAGAGCTCTCTGCAGAGTTCCCTCTGGATCAGGGCCAAAAAATTTCACTTTCATTTGCGTCATCATCCACTCTAGCCCAACAGATCATTCACGGTGCTCCGTCAGCCCTCTACCTATCGGCGAATTCACACTGGGTTGATTACCTGCAAGAAAATAAAAATAACCTGGTAGAAAGCAGACAGCACATTTTGGGAAATACGCTTGTGATTGCCAGTCATCAGGATGCCAATATCAATGCTTTCACATTTTCCCCAGCACTGAAAATCGTAGAGATTAACCCGCAGCATGGCCGCATAGCATTGGGAAACCCCGATTATGTCCCATCCGGTATCTATGCCAGAGAAGCCTTAGAGAGTATCGGTCAGTGGCAGTCATGGCGTCCTTATCTTGCCCCTGCTAACAATGCACGCTCAGCTCTCGCCCTAACAGAACGACAGGAAGCGGCGTTTGGTATTCACTACCGCTCCGATGTGGTTAATCATACTGAGCTTAGAATACTCAGTGAAATCCCCGCACAACTACATAGCCCGATCAAGTACGAGATGGTTCTGATTCGGGAAAATGCGACCGCGCTGGCCAGAAAATACGCCGAATTTCTGACATCCGCTTCCAGTAAAAGAGTCTTTAAAAAGTACGGTTTTACTCTGCCAGAGGAACGCCATTGATGTTCCTTTCAGAATATGAACTTTCGGCCCTCGCTCTAAGCCTAAAGGTTTCAATCGTATCAGTGCTAATCAGCCTGCCTTTTGCCATAGGCATAGCTTGGCTCTTGGCCAGAAAACAATTCCCTGGAAAAACGTTGCTAGATGGTATTGTGCACCTACCCCTTATCCTCCCCCCGGTCGTAGTCGGCTATTTATTACTTGTAGCATTTGGCCGTCAAGGGTGGTTAGGGAAGCCTTTATATGAGCTCACCGGTCTAAGCTTCAGCTTTAGCTGGCAGGGGGCAGTTCTTGCAGCGGCAATCGTTTCCTTTCCTTTGCTGGTTCGAGCGATCAGGCAAGCAGTGGAAGCCGTCGATTATAAATTTGAAGAAGTGGCCAGAACACTGGGCGCATCACCTGTCAGAGTGTTTATGACGATTACTCTGCCACTGATTCTACCGGGCATATTGACTGGCACCGTTTTAGGCTTTGCCCGTTCTCTAGGTGAGTTTGGCGCCACCATAACCTTTGTCTCCAACATTCCGGAAATCACGCGGACAATCCCGTTAGCCATGTACTCATTTATCCAAACACCTGGAGCGGAAGCAGAAGCAGCCCGCCTTTGCATCATTGCCATTATTATTGCGCTTATTTCCCTACTCATCTCCGAATGGCTCAATCGAAAGGCTCGAGCAGCACTGGGAAAAATCGATGGTTAACCGGGCTGTTTATCCGTTAACGAAAGTTTTACGCAGAGCTCTGGACTGGTTATATCTTTTAGGAAGGCTATCTACTTCCGCAGCCTTTGCGACAGCAATAAAAACCGCGAAATGCAGCCCTTATACGAATTACTTTTTTGGAGGGGGTGACATCAGAAGAGAAAACCAACAGCCAAATCAAGCGACTGACAGGGCAAAGCAGGAACCTGCGAAGCGCAGGCTCTGCCGAACCCGGATTATGCCAGGCGGTGATCAGCTTCCATTTTTCGTGCGTACGCAGCACCGACACGGCAACCATATACACCGACTTCACCTTTCCAGCGCATCCAGGTAATAAACTGGCCCACTGCTTCGATGGTATGGCCCCAAAAAGACGCTTTCTCTTCTATACCATCAAACGCACCCATTGCTTGCAGTTCAGCAGCAATACGGCGATCATCATTAGCAACGCCAGTAAACTCCATATCATTAACATTCATATTTAACACCTTATACACCAAACTTTAATCATTAGACTAAAGTGTAACCTATTTTTGTGCGCTGCACAAATATTTAGTTATACTTTAGTTTAATTTGCAGATATAAACGAATTGCTGGTCATGCTGATCCCACATCCATAGATTTTCATTAGTGATATGAACCCCGCCTCTCCATAAATCCAATTCATTATCACTTTGCCATCGCCTCTGTCCTTGCAACGCTTCAACGCCGGCACGCGTCAGACAATAGTGCTCAGCACCTTCTTCCCCACGTACGCTAATATAGGGGAGGTTAGCAGTAAGCAGGCGTTCTAATTCCAGCTTGACCGACAAATCTCCCATAAACGGATTCACCTCAAGTTGCTGAAGGTGATGAAAAACCCGGGTGAATGTTGCCGGCCCGGATAAAATTTCATAATAGCGCTGTTCTGCAGTATCTCCCTTGAGACCACCCTGACGCTCCTGCTCCCGTAGACGGTATTCCAGCGCGGGCAGTTCTTCCGGGCCTGTCATAATTGCTAGTAGCAAATAAGTTTGCGTAAGCGTCAATCCAGTCTCAATCGCTGGAAATTCACAGCAGAACCGCCGCAGGGCCTGGGTCATAAATGGCCAGCCTGGCACGCCATCAGACACAATCTCACTTAAAGATTGGGGCGTATTATCCGTTAGTTTCACCCAGAGTTTTTTGCCCATTTGCAGATCAGCAACCGAAACCGCGACTCTCAGCACAGTGTGTCGTTTTCAGCAACTCTTGCAGATATTCAATACGGCAGCGGCGATGAACGGTTTTATCCGCAAATAAAGGACCATCATGCAGTAGGTCTCTCCAGCATAAAATTTCGCCCTCTATTCCAGCGGCAGCCCTGATCATGTCCCCGGCACAGTCGCCATTGGTGATATGTAATTTCACTTGAAGTTCCTGAAAGGATATCTTCGTTGAAGAGTAGCCTTTTTCGTTCACTGCGTCAGCCTCCGGGCCAACCTGACTCTGATAATGAACCTCCGCTTGAAAAAGCACTACTTAAGCAAGCGAAGGTGATAACCTGTAGAAACCTGACCTGTAGCAGGTAGAATATTCAGTTTTACCTATCGGAACCCGACTATGTTCTCTGTACTGGTGATTGGTTATGTCTGGCCAGAACCGAATTCTTCTGCCGCCGGATATCACATGACCTCGCTACTTCGTCTGTTTCGTCGCGAGGGGTGGGAGGTGAGTTTTGCCAGCCCGGCACAGAAAACAAAGCATATGATTGATCTCTCTGATGAAGGGATCAGCTATCACTCAATTGCATTAAATTGCAGTAGTTTCGACCAGTTTCTGCAGGAGCAACAGCCTGATATCGTTATGTTTGATCGTTTCATGATGGAAGAGCAGTTCGGTTGGCGGGTTGAGAAAAACTGCCCCGATGCCCTGCGTATTCTTGATACAGAAGATTTACAGTGTTTGCGTCATGCCCGACATCAAGCCGTCAAACAGAATCGAGAAATACGTCTTGAGGATTTATATTCTGATCTCGCTAAACGCGAGGTTGCAGCCATTTTCCGCTCCGATCTATCACTGATTATTTCCGACTATGAAATTTCACTATTAAAAAATCAGTTTAAGGTTGCAGATGAGCTGATTCATCACCAGCCTTTTATGCTTGATTTACAAAAGATTGATAGTTTTGGGAGGGCGCTACCGACCTTTGCCGAGCGCGAGCACTTTATAATGATCGGCAACTTTCGCCACGCACCAAATTGGGATTCAGTCCTTCAGATGCAGCACATTTGGCCTGAAATAAAGAGACGACTTAAAACGCGGGAAGGAATAGACCCTCAGTTACATATCTGGGGTGCATATCCACCACCCAAGGCAACGGCGCTGCACAATCCTAAAATCGGCTTTCTGATAAAAGGCTGGGCCGAAAGTGCCTATTCAGTCATGCGTTCTGCTCGCCTTTGTTTGGCTCCTTTGCGCTTCGGCGCCGGAATTAAAGGTAAGCTATTGGATGCAATGGTCTGCGGCACCCCCAGCATCACCACACCAATAGGCAGTGAAGGGATGCTAGATAGCAACAGTAGCTGGCCCGGCATAATTGCCCGGAATGATGAAGAGTTTATCGTAGCTGCGGTTAATCTGTATCTGAATAAAGCACAATGGCAGGCGGCACAAAGCAAAGCTCCGCCACTCCTTGAACAACGCTACGATGCTGCTAAAAACAGCCGCCAACTTATCACCAAAATTAAGCAAATAAAGGAAAAACTACACCAGCACCGCCTCAACAATTTCACTGGTGCAATGCTCAGTCACCACAGCATGAAAAGCACACAATATATGTCGCAATGGATCGAGCTTAAGAACAAGCCGGGAAAAGAATAATTTCCTTCATAAAGATGTAACCGTTTTGTCTTAATCTGCCATTTTTAAACGTAATACAGGTACACACAATGCAGCAGACTTGGGAAGTTTTCTGGCGCTTTTTACTCTTAGGTTGCACCAGTTTTGGTGGTCCCGCTGCACATATTAGCTATTTCCAGAAAACCTTTGTTCAGGACCTTAAGTGGATTGAGCAAGACGCCTACGCCCGGCTTATTTCCCTGAGCCAGTTCTTACCCGGCCCCGGTTCCAGCCAAGTTGGTTTCGCTTTGGGTTTGAGGCGAGCTGGTCTTTCCGGGGGAGTCGCAGCCTTCCTCGGCTTTACCCTGCCCTCATTTTTTATCCTGTATTTGATGGCAACAACCCATGCACAAGGCAGTGAATTCCTGTCAGGTATCACTCATGGCTTGAAATTACTTGCCGTTGTCGTTGTTGCCGATGCTACACTCAGTATGCAGCGCAGCTTTTGCAAAGAGAACGCATCTCTCTGTATAGCGATTTTTATGGCGGCAGCTTTACTGGTTGCCCCCTCACTATGGACACAAATGGGAGGGCTGATTGTGGCTGCGTTCCTTGGCATCGGACTGCAGAAGCCAAAACAACAGAATCCGAAAGAAAGCGCTAACAACTCAGAGGCGATTAAGCCCGCTAAACTCCCATTAATTATATTCGCCGCACTCTTTTTTGTATTGCCACTACTCGCTCTGGTATCCGATTGGGCGGCGCTTTTTTCTGCCTTTTATCAGGCCGGCAGCTTGGTATTTGGTGGAGGTCATGTGGTACTCCCTTTGCTGCAACAAACTTTAGCTGAAACAGTCAGCCCGGATAGATTTTTACTGGGCTATGCCGCCGCCCAGGCCATTCCCGGCCCCATGTTCACATTGGCCACCTTCCTAGGTGCCGAATTACAAAGCGAGCTCGCATTGTTGGGTGCTATTGTGGCAACTTTGGGCATATTCCTCCCTGGTTTTCTCCTGGTACTCGGCCTGCAAGGAACCTGGCAGGCGTTATCCGCAAAACCGAAGGTTGCAGGAGCCGTATGGGGAATCAATGCAGCCGTTGTCGGGCTGCTACTCTCAGCGCTTTACCAACCTGTATTTATCAGTGCTATTCATTCTGGATTAGATATGGCTTTGGTCATTATCGGCTTCTTTGTACTACGGTGCTATCAGCCACCTATTCTTATACTTGTAGCAGCATTTGCAGTGTCTGGCGGGTTACTCATTTGAACTAAAGCGTGCTCCCTCCTGAGTCCGGGCGTTGCACCCGTATATTCCACCTTTGCAGTTTAGCACTGCTATACAAGCTTATTCGGCATGGATAAGCCGGGTTAAGACTTTTACACATCGATAGCACCACCGCACCTATTAAAAGTGTTATTCTCAGAGTAGCAATGAAGAATTGGTTCATAAAAGGAAGAAGCCAATAAAGAAGCTACAGAGAAATAGGAGAGCATAGTAAAACGTGCATTGTGCAACAGCTGATCGTGGCTGGTTTATTGAAAACAGAATTTTTTTTCTGACTGAATAACTATGAAGGGCAGCATAAGATATGCCGGATTCAAACAGCGTCTTTAGCGCCAGAGGTGTCACCAAGGTCTACGCTATGGGCGAAATACAGGTGCATGCATTAAGAGGTGTGGATCTGAAATTATATCCCGGTGAATTTGTGGTATTTCTCGGCGCATCGGGTTCGGGCAAATCCACACTTCTCAATATTCTTGGGGGCCTTGATACCGTCACTGATGGGGTTGTGCACTACCGTTCGATTCGGTCTGATGCCAACCCGGACCATTCAAGCTTCACCCGCGAAGAAACCGATCTGACCCGCGCTTCGGAAAAGCAGCTAACCACCTACCGTCGCCACCATGTCGGCTTTGTTTTCCAATTTTACAACCTGATCCCCAGCCTGACGGCTCGGGAAAATGTGGCTGTGGTAACCGATATTGCCGAAAACCCCATGACACCAGAAGACGCGCTGGCCATGGTGAGTCTTGAGGATCGGCTGGATCACTTCCCGGCCCAACTGTCCGGTGGCCAACAACAGCGTGTCGCCATCGCCCGGGCTATTGCCAAAAGGCCTCAGGTACTGTTGTGCGATGAGCCTACCGGCGCCTTGGATTCCGAAACGGGCATTATCGTGCTGCAAGCCTTACAACGGGTAAACCGTGAACTGGGCACGACCACAGCGGTGATTACCCACAACGCCGGTATTGCCGAGATGGCCGATCGAGTCATTGAATTGGCCGATGGCCGCATTAGCGATGTACGGATTAATACTGACATTAAATCCCCCACCGAGATCCGCTGGTAATGCGCTCGCCGTTCAGACTTTCCAGCCTTCATATTAAACTGTGGCGCGAGCTGTGGCAGATGAAAGGACAGGCACTCGCAATTATGCTGGTCATTGTAAGCGGTGTCGGTGTTTGCGTGATGAGCCTGTCCGCCTATGACTCACTGCTCAGTACCCGCGACAGTTATTACCGGGATGCTGCCTTTGCCCATGTCTTTGCCAATGTAAAACGGGCACCGGAGTCCATTGTTTCCCGGGTAAGAGAAATACCCGGTGTCACCGCCGTGGAAACCCGTGTGGTATCACAGGTCAATCTGGAAGTTCCGGGCTTCAGCGATCCAGTTTCGGGCCTGCTAACCTCGACTCAGGACAGCGGCGAAAACCACATTAATCGTTTGCATCTGGTCAGTGGTCGTCTGCCTGACAGCCGCCGCGATGATGAAGTAGTGATCAGCAGCGCCTTTGCCAATGCCCAGCGTTTAACCCCCGGCAGTTCCATCTCCGCCGTAATCAATGGCCGCTACCGCCGCCTGCAAATCGTCGGCGTGGCGCTGTCGCCTGAATACATCTACCAAATCGCCCCTGGCTCTATCTACCCTGACTACGAGCGCTTCGGTGTGTTATGGATGAGTAACCGGGCCATTGCGACCGCCTTTGATATGCAAGGAGCTTTCAACAGCTTGGTGCTGCGTGTGCAACCGGGTATCAACCCGGCAGGCATCATGAAGCGCCTGGATTTACTGCTGGCCCGCTACGGTGCCCAAGGCGCATATGGCCGGGATGAACAGTTGTCCAACCAATTTTTGCGAGAGGAGTTTTCCCAATTACAAGCCATGGCCTTTATCTTTCCGGTGATTTTTCTGGGAGTGGCCATATTCCTGCTCAATGTGGTACTTACCCGCCTGATCAGTGCACAACGTGAAGTCATCGCCGTATTAAAAGCCTTTGGTTACAGCAACCATCAGATTGGTTGGCATTATGCCGCCATGGTACTGGCGATCAGTGCATTGGGTATTCTCGGTGGCTATGCGCTAGGCATGTGGCTTGGCGTACTGCTCACAGAGCTCTACACTCAATACTTCCGCTTCCCCAACCTGCTCTATACCCCCCGGCCAACTATGTTTATAGGGGTGGCTTTATTGACCCTTGTCGCCTCCCTGTTTGGCACTTTGCGTACCGTGCTCCGCGCAGCCAGTCTGCCACCGGCACAGGCGATGCACCCGGAAACGCCGAGCCACTTTACACCGACTTGGCCGGAGCGTTGGGGTCTGGATAAAATTCTTTCGCCCCCTTCAAAAATGGTCTTGCGTCATCTGCAGAATAAACCATTAAAAACTTTGTCGGTAATCCTGGGATTGGCTATGGCGACCGCGATTATGATGGTGGGCAATTTCCAGCAGGATTCAGTCAACCTGATGATGCACGCCCAGTATAAACTGGCGGCCCAACAGGACATTGATGTCACGCTCTATGAGCCGGTGTCGGAAGCTACTCTTCGTAGCTTCCGCACCCTGCCCGGTGTTGCGCACGCTGAAGGCACCCGTGTCATACCTGTCAAATTACAATACCAGCAGCGTACCTATCGCACGTCCCTGCAAGGCCTGAAAGAAGACAGCAAGCTGCAACAGGTTCTGGACCTTGATCTAAAATCGATTGAGCTACCGGAACAGGGGCTAATGGTAACCGAACATCTGGCCAACAAACTCGGCTTTACGCTTGGTGATGAAGTCCTTGTCGAGACGCTGGAAGGCGAAAAGTTGATTCGGCCAATGGTGGTCACCCGGCTGTCCCAGCAGTATATGAATCTGGGTGCCTATATGCGCCTTGAAAACGTCAATAGGCTGATGCGCGAAGGCCCCGCGATTAACCGGGTTCTCTTGACGCTGGAACCTGGGGAGATAGATCCCGAACGCATCCATGAACTCTACCGCCGCCTACGCGAAATGCCGGCTGTAGCCGGAATTGGTTTACGTCAGGCAGAGATCGACAGTTTCCACAACACCATTGATCAAACCCTGCTGGTGTTTATTTTTATCAATTCCATTCTCGGCGGGGTAATTGCGTTTGGTGTAGTGTACAACACAGTGCGTATATCGCTGGCCGAAAAAGCACGTGAGCTCGCCAGTTTAAGAGTGTTAGGCTATACCCGTGGCGAGGTGGCCTATATTTTATTGGGTGAACTGGTGGTGGTGACGCTGCTCAGCTTACTGCCCGGCTTTTTAATCGGCGCCGAACTATGCCAGATAATTGCCGACAAAGTTGCCTCGGATCTGTATCGAATGCCGCTGGTGTTAACCACCTATAACTACACGTTTGCGGCACTGATTGTCATCGTTTCAGCCACCGCTTCAGCACTACTGGTTCTATACAAACTCAACCAGATGAATTTGGTGGACGTGTTGAAAACACGGGAATAAACAACCGGCTTAACCTGTACAAGAACGACCGGAGAAATTGCTATCATGAGCGTACAAAGAAATCTGTCCATCGCCGCACTGGGTCTGGTCGTGGTTATCGGACTGGGACTGGGCCTGAGACCGACCCCCGTACTGGTTGAAGTCAGCGAAGTGAAAAAAGCGCCGATGGAAGTAGTGATTGAGGAGGAAGGAAAAACCCGGGTTAAAGATCGGTATGTTATTTCCGCACCCGTCACCGGTTACTTACGGCGCATTGATCTGGAGATTGGCGATTCGGTGAAACCGGGGCAGATACTAACCCAGCTGGAACCTCTACCCTCCAACGTACTTGATCCCAGATCGCGTGCTGAAGCTGAAGCCCGTGTTGCCGCTGCCCGTTCTGGCTTACTGGCTGCCGAAGAGCAGGTGGTGGCCGTTAAAGCCAATGCCGATTACGCCGCATCCGAATACCAGCGTCATAAAGCGTTAAAAGTCAAAAACCTGATTTCCGAAGAAACCCTGTCTTTGTCACTGGCCGAGAAGCAACGTACCCAGGCCCTGTTACGCTCGGCCCGTTTTGCGGTTGAAGTCTCCCGTCATGAACTGAATGCCGCCAGTACCCTGCTACGTTATTCCGCAGCACAAACCAGTCCGGCAGAACTAAAGGAGCGTGTCAACATTAAGGCCCCTGTATCTGGCTCTGTATTATCACTGCATCACAAAAGTGAAGGCGTGGTTATAGCCGGAAGCCCGTTGGTTGAAATTGGCGACCCATCCGGGCTGGAAGTGGCCGTGGACGTCCTCAGTTTTGATGCGGTGCAGATTAAAAAAGGCATGAAGGTCAAACTGGAACGCTGGGGAGGTGACACTCTGGACGGTATTGTCCGGGTAGTCGAGCCGGTCGGTTTTACCAAAGTCTCCGCGTTGGGTGTCGAAGAACAGCGGGTATGGGTCATTATCGACATTAATGCTCCCACCGAACAGTGGTTGTCACTGGGTGACGGTTATCGGGTCGAAGCCAAATTTCTACTTTGGCAAAACGATGCAGCGCTACAGATACCGAACGCCAGCCTGTTTAAAAAGGGCCAACAATGGGCGGTCTACCACCTAGTGAATGATGAGATTAAAATTAAAACCGTAGAAATCGGTCAGCGTAACGGTTTGAATGCCCAATTACTCTCGGGGTTGTCTGAGGGGGATAAAATTATCGTTCACCCTGGCGACGATATTAAGCCCGGTGTTCGGGTGAAGGTGCGGTAGTTATCTGCTGATCGCTGCTGGATTACGGTGTTGATCATGGGCAGACCGTCCATTTTACGTCACCTTACCCAGTGCTGCTATAAAGGCGGCAATCAAAAGTAAAGTGTATACCTTGAATGACTCTACAGGTACCTGCCAAAAACAGATACCTCCGTTCAAGCCTGAGCGATTATCACTAAAAAAGGTGTAACGATCGGTTAACTCTTTTATTTTTTATAATGGCATAGTGCGGTCTATAAACTGTAGCCTCTCAATATCAACCAGGGTGTTAACACCGTCTCTGTCGCTTTGGTTATCGGCAACCACCACAGCTTTGCTTGTTATCCTTATGCTGTATTCGTCAGAACGCCCGGAAAAAACAACCGTATTCACGGCTGAATTCCCTGTAATACGGTTATTAAGCTGATTAACTCGGACACTGGAATTTTTATTGCCTGTCAATGTGACATCTTTAAGGTATTGGGAATGGTGTGTATAAGGTAGCTTCTTATTAAATTTTAATGAGAAAGTACCCTCAAAGTCGGCATCGATTCGAGCATTGTAAGTCAGATAGGGGTGAAAGAACTGATTCTGCATTAGCGCTGCCCCCATTGGGTCTTTCGTAGCGATATCCTGTCTTGTTTTTGCAATATACAGCCCCCACATGCCATGTGTAGCACTTTCAGTCCATGCTCCCCAAAGCCCATAGTAAACATTGATGACTGCTGCCAGGTATTCTTGTGAAAGGCTATTTTCTGCTTCTAGCTCATCAACCCAGTCACTCTCACCGATTCCCCAAAGATTTTTCTCTAAGCCGTTTTTTTGTGCTGCCCGAATTTCTGCTTGAAAGCCGGAAAGTGCACCTGGAAGCCCGCCACTACCATCCACGCCAATACCTGTATCATGAACCAAATGCAAATTTCCTCGAAGGTTGCATCTCGATGGCTATAATCCTGATTGATATACCAGCGACCACCCTCAACCTGAATTTCATTTTGATATAGCGGCTGCCCAGCTAATTCACTCGCTGGGTTCTTGCCATCACCTTCACCATTGAGAAGTAATAACATCGCATTATTCTCAGCCATCTTATTCGCGACGGCCGACTTGTCTTCACCATAAAGCGATCCAGGCAAGTTTGTTAAATAATGCTCTAAAACACTCCTCGCACGAACAACTTGCTCGTTTGTAAGCTGACTCTGCGCAAGAATATGTATTGAGACACCATCAGGGGTCATTACTTTTGTATAGCGATTAAAATGCGACACATACTCATCCCCCAAGTATGCTGGTACTGCCTCAATACCAAGCGAGGGATCTATCAGGGTAGCGCGTAAGGGCGCGGTAAAAACTCTTTCACTACAACCAAGGGAGAACACCGACAATAGGACTAAAAATACTAAGTTGAGCTTCATTATTTCCCCTGTGCAAGCATGTCATAACAAACCGGATACATAGTGTCACAGCTAACATCACGTTCAAACCCTACCGGTCGTAAAGAGGGCCGGTTCAGCGAGTAAAATAGAGCCTGGGCAGACAACTGACCGCCACTGTATCCTTAAGACGGGTCTTAGTTGCAAACATTTAGCGCCGTAGCAGCGAATACAGTACCCTCCGTAAGCAGAAGAAGGGCTTCCCCTGCTTGTGCAACCGCCGATGCGGGTAAATTGAACCGTTTATCCGGCTATCCTGACAGCTATGCAGGTCTCCTGATCACAATCTACAGTTATCCGTATGCGTGCAGATGGTTCGGGACAAATGTTTATCACTCATGAGGAGTGCCAGATTCAGAACCGGGTTCTGCCGTGACACAGGAGGCGGGAATATCGTTGGCCCATTTTTTGACTTCGAAAGCCTCCACCACACCGGCATAATCGGCAGCAAACCCCTCTTCTGCTACGGGTAACAGTGCCAGGTGCACCTCGGCATAAATGCTCTGATAAGGGCTTTTTAGCTGTTTGGCTTTGGCAAGACTGGCATCCCTGAGTGTATCCAACACTGTTTTCTGGCCGGTGATCCAGTAATCTTTTTTAGAGTTACAGGGGGTAAAAGATTCAACCTCATGACCGTAGGTGTATACACCGGCAACGGGTATTGCCGGGCCTGCACTGCCCCAAGGTTGAACGACTCGATACATTAAGGGTTCTTCAGCAAGATATTCAATGGTTAGGGTCTGGCCAAGCTTTGGCCGGTAAGTCAAGCCAAATATATTTTGCACTATAGAACCGGTAACAGCTTCTCCTGCTGCGTTCACCGCCGTACTGCCGGTTACGGGATAAGACAGGGTATACGCATATACGCCTTCAGCCACTTGCGCTGTTGACTGAATGGTCGCCTCGGCTTGCAACCACTTTGGCTCTTGCTGTTTCGCTTGTTGTTGCATTTGTTGTTGCGTTGTTTGCTCATTAGGCGCTGGCAAGTTGCACCCTGCCATCTGCGCTGCCAAGAGTACTATTAATGCGCTTTGCTGGATTCTATTCATGGAAAGTACCCTTTGGGATTGACATTCATTAATGTATTGCAGGCGGCAAGGCAAACGCATTGGTCATGGCAGGGGAATCGGTTACCTTACCCGACAATTCGATATACGCCCTGCCTAATTTAGAAGCCTTAGGTTGAAACCGGATCACGCATGGTCACGAACTCTTCAGCAGCCGTTGGGTGAATGCCGATAGTAGAATCAAACACGTCTTTTGTAGCCCCGGCCTTAAGCGCAACACCGATTCCCTGAATAATCTCACCGGCATCCGGGCCAACCATGTGTACACCAATAACGTTGCGTGAATCAGCATCCACCAGCAACTTCATCAGTGTGCGTTCATCACTACCACTGATTGTATGTTTCATTGCACGAAATTCTGACTTATACACTTCAATATTGGCGTATTGTTCACGCGCCTGTTCTTCACTCAGGCCTACGGTGCCAATATTAGGTTGGCAGAATACAGCCGTTGGAATCAGGTCATAGTCTACTTTCTGGTCCATGCCTGCATACAGATTGCGTACCAGCGCCATGCCTTCCGCCAGGGCGACCGGTGTCAATTGAACACGGTCAATCACATCGCCTACCGCATAAACAGATGGCACGTTGGTCTGGAAATCATCATTAACAACGATGGCACCGTTCTTGGCCTGAGCAATGCCCAGATCTTCCAGGCCCAGCCCTTCAACTTTCGGGTTGCGGCCGGTCGCATACATAATCAGGTCAGTTTCAATTGTAGAACCATCGGTCATCTGCGCCAGGTAAGAGCCATCAGCCTGTTTTTCAATCGCTGTGACATTATTATTAAAGAGCAGATCCACACCTTTCTTCGCAACTTCCTGGGCGGTAAATTCACGAATTTCGCGATCAAAACCACGCAGGAACAGATCACCACGATAAGTCAGTTTGGTTTCGGCACCCAGGCCGGCAAAAATACCGGCAAATTCAACCGCGATATAACCGCCACCAACGACTAATGCCCTTTTAGGGAATTTTTCAAGATAAAACACCTCATTAGAGCTGATAATATGCTCTTTACCCGGAATATCCGGAATATTCGGCCAGCCCCCTACAGCCACCAGAATGCGCTCTGCGGTATACTGCTTGTCAGCCACGGCAACGGTGTGTGGATCAATCAACACCGCACGGCCATTAATCAGCTCACAACCGGCATTCACCAGCATATTTTGATAGATACCATTCAGGCGTTCGATTTCTTTGGTTTTGTTATCACGCAGGGTTGGCCAGTCAAAATCAACACCCTTATGGGTCAAACCAAACCCGGCAGCTTCCGCAAAGCCCTCAGCATAGTGAGACGCATAAACAAACAGTTTTTTCGGAACACAGCCTACGTTGACACACGTCCCACCCAGGTAACGCTCTTCGGCTATAGCGACTTTAACACCCATACCTGCAGCCATACGTGCCGCACGCACGCCGCCTGAACCCGCACCCATTACAAACAGATCAAAATCATATTCCGCCACCGCTGGCTCCTTTACGTTGTGAAGCTTGTTGATAGATAGACTTTACTCAACCCTTACTCTGAGTGCCAATTAAGAAATTTTAATACCTCAATAGGTTTTGCTCATCCAATATAAGTATCAAAGTTCAATTTTGTTCACTAGAATACGGCTTTATTTTTATCTGGAATCCTACCCCCATGAAATTAATCTGCTTCAACGTAAACGGGCTGCGTGCACGCCTGCACCAGTTACAGGCGGTTATTGATAAGTATCAACCCGATGTGATCGGGTTACAGGAAACCAAAGTCCATGATGAAGCCTTTCCGTTGGCCGATGTGGAGGCAATGGGTTATCACGTAGAGATTCATGGGCAAAAAGGTCACTACGGTGTCTGCCTTATGTCCAAAAAACCTCTTTCTAACGTGCAAAAAGGCTACCTGACTGATGCTGAAGACGCCCAGCGACGGATGATCATGGGTGATTACGAAACTGATTCAGGTGAAGTGATTCGGGTCATGAACGGTTATTTCCCTCAAGGTGAAAATATTGAGCACGAGATAAAGTTTCCGGCCAAGCGCAGGTTCTATGCCGATTTAATGACACACCTGGAAGAACACTGCTCAGCCGAACAGAACATTGTTGTCATGGGCGACCTGAACATATCACCTGAAGACAAAGATATTGGTATCGGTGAAGCCAATCGTAAACGCTGGCTGAAAACAGGTAAGTCAAGCTTCCAACCAGAAGAGCGTGAATGGTATGCCAAGCTGACCGGCTGGGGACTGACGGATTGCTTCCGCCATTTACACCCGACAGAAGATCAGGTTTTCAGCTGGTTCGATTACCGCTCCCGCGGTTTTGAGGCAGAGCCTAAACGTGGCCTGCGAATTGACGGTATCCTACTGACAGCTCCTCTTTTGGATAAGTGTCAGAGTGCAGGCGTGGATTACGAGCTACGTGGTATGGAGAAGCCATCTGATCATGCACCTATCTGGGCAGAACTTAATCTGTAAGTGTTTCTATAAATGTCTTTCACCTCACTTGGCCTGAGTAAATTTTTATCTCAAGCGGTTGCCCGACTGGGTTACAACGAGCCAACCCCTATTCAGTTACAGGCCATACCCGCCATTCTGGAAGGGCGTGACATTCTTGCTGCGGCCGAAACCGGCTCGGGTAAAACGGCAGGGTTCGCACTCCCTATCCTGCAACAGCTCAGCCTGGTACCGACACCACAACACAATCAGGCCCATGCCTTAGTTCTGGTACCAACACGGGAACTGGCGGTTCAGGTTAATCAGGCTATTGCTGAATATGCTTCTTCTTTCCCAAGGGAGTTCAGATCTCAGGCAGTATATGGTGGTGCGGCGATTAATCCGCAAATGCAGGCACTGTGTAAGGGGTGTGACATCGTAGTCGCCACCCCTGGTCGCCTGCTTGATCTGGTGCAAAGAAATGCGATTGACCTACGGAGTATCACCACATTAGTGCTCGATGAAGCGGATCGAATGCTAGATCTGGGTTTTGCCGCTGAGCTGGATAGCATCCTCGATCAACTTCCCGAACACAAGCAGACCTTACTGTTTTCAGCTACGTTTCCTGAAAAAGTACGCAATCTGACAACGGCGCTGCTATCTGATCCGCTTGATATCGCCGTAAAACCGGAAGCCACCCTACCGGAAAAGCTCGTGCAAGGCGCGATTGAGGTCGACAGGAATAACCGCACAGCATTATTGAAGCACCTGCTCAGAGAGGCCGATTGGCAGCAGGTGCTTATTTTTGTTGGTAGTAAACGAACAGCCAATAACATCGAACTGAAGTTTTACCGTTCCGGGATACAGGCATCCATTTTACATGGTGACCTCAACCAAAATGAGCGTATGTCCACTCTGGCAAACTTCAGCGCTGGAAAAACCAGACTATTGATCGCAACTGATCTGGCCGCACGTGGGATTGATATTCCCTCCCTGCCCTGTGTTCTGAATTACGATCTGCCCCGGGCCACCGCAGACTATGTCCATCGCGCCGGACGCACTGCCCGTGCCGGGGCAGCCGGCCTTGTTATCTCATTGCTGGATCATGAGGGTGATGCCCATTTCAAATTGATTGAAAAACGCATTCGACAGAAAATTCCACGCGAGCAAATTCAAGGTTTTGAACGCAGCCCTGAGCCTCCCCCGGAACTTACCCGGAAAAAGGGGCAAGCACCGATTAAAGGCAAACGAAAGAGCAAAAAAGACAAACTGCGCGAAGCTATGGCACTCTCCGGGAATTAACGCCAGCTGGCGGAATTTTCGCGCAGAGATCGTTTAATTTAAAAATCATCACAAACGCTATAGCAGCGCCAGAGTGGGCGCCTGCTCTTAACTCAAGGGAATCACATAAAAACCCGGCAAATGTAAAGCGGAACAGTGTGTACCCGGTTTATGCTGCCACAGGGCTGCCACACTTTTGCAATTTCAAGAGAAAAAACGGCGCTCAATCACGCCTCAACCGGACACACAAAGTCGGGATGTTTTACGATTAGCACATCACATTCAACATGATCCACCACATACTCCATTGTGCTACCGACCAGCAATCGATCCAGGACACCACGGGCTACAGCCCCCATGACCACAATATCAATATCATTATACCCGGCATATTGGCTGATAACCGATTCAGCCTCGCCCTTAATAATATCAACCACCTCAGACTGCGTACTCAAGCCAAACTCTTCAAGGGTTTGGCTACAGCGGCTGAAATGGGTCATTTCAACTTTCGCCTGGAGCGCTTCATAATCAGTAACCAGATGCTCATTAAAGATAGCTTCATGGGAAAGTGTGTTATAACAATGTAGCACTCTCAGTTCATGAATATCCGCTGCCAGATTTTTCGCACTGTGCAACAGGTCACGATCCAGTTCGGCACCTTTATCTCCTTCGTGCATGGGATCAATACAGGCCACTATTCTCATATGCTCAGGCCAATCTTTTTCCTTTACAAACAGGACAGGTACCGGACATTTACGCGCAATTTGCCAGTCAACCGGCGCAAAGAGATAGTGGCCAACACGGGTGTGTGGTCGAGTCGCGTGAAGCAGGATATCAGGTTGAAAACGTAGCACTTTACGGACAACCCCTTCAGCGGTATGACGATCCCAGCCCGCATCGAAATCACAGGAAATTCCTGCAGAGTCCAGTTGCTTACATAGTACCTCAAGTTTGGCCTCCATTTGGCGGACGTAGGCATGCTCGGCTTTTTGCTCTTCTTCTTTATCAAAGATATAACCATGCTTAATCGCCCGGTTATAACAACAGCAGAACAACTCAACATGAGCACCCTCCTGTTTGGCAAGTGTCGCCGCCTTATCCAAAAGAGAGCGGCTATCATGCCTGAAGTCGATGTTAACCAGTATTTTTTTCATTATTCACATCTGCCCGATACTCGTGAGTTGTTAGAAGACGACCCCGAACTAGATTGAGTGTGTACGTTAACCCGCCGATAATCCAATTTTTCGATCACTTATAACAATTTATTTACCATAAATTACTCTTTATAAGAATTTAAAATAAGAGAATATATTTATATTAGATACAACTTATATATAATATGCTTCAAATATTAATCTTTTTTGGAGTTCATATGACTATTAATGCTGCTTTACGCCTGACGGCGGGTGTTGTAATTCTACTTAGCTTGGCATTGGGTTTTTATGTCAATGCTAATTGGTACTACCTGACGGGTTTTGTAGGCCTTAATCTTTTTCAATCTGCCTTCACTCAGTGGTGCCCTATGGTGTTCGTCTACCAGAAGATGGGACTGAAAGCTGAAACGTGCAGTGCCAGTGGCATGACAGTTAATCAGGGATTACACATTATTGCAGGCAGTATCGTGTTGCTGACCGTAGCTCCGGTTCTGTTTATGGATGCCGATATCATGTTTCTTGCCGTTACTGCGGTAGTGGGTTTAAGCCTGACACAGTCGGCTTTCACTGGCTGGTGCCCGGCAATGATGATTGCCGGCCTGCTGGGCTTTAAGAAAACAGAAAAGCCTAACTAAATTATTTATGCAAAGCCTTTCTCCTACGAAAGGCTTTTATAATCCTCTGGAGCGAGTACGCTTCGTGTTTGCTTCAAGCCGGGCTCTTTAGCCCGGCTTTTGTTACGTTAGCCCCATATGCTATTCCAGGTTCCGGCTATAACGAAAAGATAATAACTACCAAGGGAAGGTATGAACAAGGCCTGATAACAACCGATGCTTTTGAAAACCATAGCCTTAATACTGCCATCGTTGATTCTACTCTGTAGTGCTGGTTTTCTTTTGCCGATAACAGCGCAGCTCAGCCATGAGTATCAACAGATACTAACATTAGCCCCCTATCCCTTGGCTATTATCGCCTGTTTCCTCGGCTACGGGTTTAACCGCAGTCGCATTTTGTTTGCAACACTGAATCTTACAAGTGCTTATTGGCTGATCCAACATGGTTTGCAAACCAGTCTCGACCACCCGGATGCTTTTGTATTATTCAGCCTTATCTCCCTGCTTCTGCCCCTTCACTTAGGCTTAATAGCACTTTATAAAGAACGGGGCCTGCAAACGCTCGCTGGGATGATCAGGATATTACTGATCGTGCTGAGTTATGGAGTGCTGGCATTAGCATGGTCACAAGGATCTTTGGGCCTATACTTGCCCGACCTGCCCATGTTGATGCTTGAAATGCTGATGCATGGATATTATCTAAGCGAAGCGGCAGCCTTAGCTTTCAGCCTGGGGGTAATACCCATACTCATCTCTTTTGCATTGCGCAGAACCCACACAGACGCAGCCCTATTAACGGCCTGGGTATCATCACTTATCATGCTGAGTTGGTTTAACCGCCCAATGATCTCTGCATTGTTTGTTTCTGTAAGCCTGATTGCCCTGGCTATTTCTGTGCTGCAAAACTCTTACCGCATGGCCTTTATCGATGAGCTAACGGGCATTCCAGCCCGGCGCGCCCTGATGGATAAGCTGTCGACTTTAGGTAAACGCTACACCCTGGCGATGTGTGATATCGATCATTTCAAGACATTCAATGACACCTATGGCCATGATGTAGGTGATCAGGTATTAAAAATGGTTGCGGCAAAACTGAGTCAGGTTAGCGGTGGAGGGAAAGCCTACCGTTACGGCGGCGAAGAATTCACCCTGGTGTTTCCGGGAAAGGATGAACAAGAGGCTCTTCCCTATATTGAGCAATTACGAGAAACCATTGCCAACTACCCCATGCATATTCGCAATCAGAATCGTCCCGGCAATAATGAACAGGGCAAAAAGATGCGTCGCCGGAACAATAATAGTGAAACCGTCAAGGTAACAATCAGTATCGGGTTCTGTGAAAAAACAGCAGAGATACCTGACCCTCTGGCAGTCATCAAAAAAGCGGATGCGGCCCTGTATAGCGCCAAAAGAAATGGCCGAAACTGTTCAACAGCTGCGCATTTTAAACCTGGACCGAAACCACGCAGACGCGGGCATCGAAAAGACTATGCTTAATGTTCAACTCCTTACTCAGGCACAATAAGACGCTCAGCCCCTGAGCGATTAACCCGGATGTTGCACCCGTTAGCGGAATTTTCGCGCAGGGATCGTTTGATTTGAGCGAGCATGTGCGCTCACATCAAGTGAAAAACCGGCAAATGCAAACCGTAGCAGTGCGTACCCCCGTGTATCATTGCGGAATATGCCTGTACACCAGCATTCAGTTGAAAAATCAAATGTACGGGTGCAACATCCGGGCTAGTAACTCCAGCGTAACCGCGCATAGATATTCGAAGCATCTTCAAACTGCCCAAAGAATGTATGCGCCTGCTTGCCGCCGAAGAAGTTACCTCCCACCGTCATGCTAAGCTCGTCGCTAAAGCGGTATTTTGCAGATGGGCGATGATAATAGTCCGAATCTGTCGGGGAATAGAAGCTAAACCAGCTTAACAGCAAATTTTCCTGCATCGCACTGTAGGTAAGCCTTAGAGTCCACAAGCCACGATTTTCGTCGGGCCGATAGGGTGATCCACCATCATTTGCGGCGAGATGATCATGATCCAGAGTATATTCATGGTAGTACTGCACTCCCATTGTCAATTTAGGTATCAGCTCTTGCTCATAGCCCAACAGGAAGCGCAGTTGATTATTGGGGAGCCGCGGGTTACTGCCCTGATCATCCTCACCGTTGTACCAGGCAAATTCAGCATGACCAATACCCTTGGCAACATTAGTTCTCAGGCTGCCGCCCAAACTGGTTAAAGGCGAGAAAAAGGCTTGACCGGCGTTGTTAATCGCATTCGGTTGCTTCCAGAAACCACGATAAGCGTATAAAGCCCACTCAGTACTACTTTTGCCAAATAGCGGCGCAGAACCATATAAACGTGCCGCAAATTCGCTATTGGAAAACGTTTCATCCGGATATTCAGGGGTCACTTTATTTGCCGGTGCTGCCACCTGTTGCCCCGCCATGGGTGAAAAGTACGAGAAACGCTCGCCTTCAATAAACTTATCGTTGGCAAAAACCGGCGTCCAGACAAAGTCCAGATTTGCCTTATCACCGTAGTAGGCCAACTTGATACTGCTGGAGGGCGCTTTCAGGTATTCGTCATCCCGTCCGGAGAAAAAGGAGCGCCAATCTTTGGCAAACAGGTCATTCAGAAACACTAAATCCCCTGTGCCCCAAGTCAGGATCTGATGCCCTACCCGCATGTCCAGATTATCACTCAAACTCAAATCGGCTATCGCTTCACGCAGATTTAACTGCAATCCACCCTCAACGCCATCGGCATAAATGTCCAACTTACCACTGAAACGTGTATCGCCCACGTAAGCCTCAGATTCAACCCGACCTCTCATTTCGGCCAAGGTCATATCATCATCGACTAATACCGGGTCGTTACCTGTTCGCCAGCCTGTTCCCGCTTCGAGGAATCCATGAAGCTGAACACCCTGTTCCTCTTCATCACCCCAGGCATCATCGCCCCAGTCATCCGCAGCATAGGAAGGTGTGACCAAAGCAGCTAAGAGCAAAAAGGCCGGATATTTGTTCATCGATGTTACCTCTTCAACCATTCACGCGGTGGCTTGCGTAACGAGCGTTCGGTAAATACATCTTGCCCCATACCCAGATCATACTTCTGGAAACGGAATTGCAAGGTTGTTGAACCGCCGCTACGCAGATCGGAAACCTTGGATTTCGTTACCGTGATATGTCCTTGCACCCTCTCGCTTTCCAGCACTTCTACCCGGCGATACAGCTCACCATTTTCATCCAGATATTCAATTTTTTCTGGTAGGAAGTGCTCTTTATTAATCCAGGCAGTATAACGGCTGAACTCGACAGTAGATGGATCTTTAGGTGTATTTTCAATCACATAATGAGTATCGGTCGTTTCCTTCAAACTGTGATTATCTTCCTCTGTGCCACGACCGGATACATCTTCATAGAAATAATGCGCCCCAACAAAGCTGGTACGCTTATCACCCGCAGAGATACGTTTGACCAGATCCAACCCCGGCAGGTAAAGCCAACGATCATCGTCACTACCCGGCTTTTTCGCCACCAGGAAAACCGTATTACGCACATCTGCCGGACGGCTGAAGACAACCAGAAAGTCTTGTTCACCGCCTTCAGCTCTGTCGCGACGCAAAATCGTAAACTGACGTTTCTGTTCACGGCCTTGTCCGTCGGTTATCAACATACGCGCTTCTGAGCGACCATCATTGCCTGCATAATAGGAGGCCAGGTTTGCCTTTTCTACAATTGCATTCGCATCTGTCAGATCAGCGGCGTGCGCCCAGGAAAAACTCAGAGAGGCCGCAGCCAATAACACCTTTACCGATTTCGACAGGCTAGATTTAAGCATTTTCCTTCTCCTTTTCAGACGAGCCAGACACTGAGAATAGCGCATCTTTATTTTTAATTGAGTCGATTACTGCAGGCAACAATATAACAGTCACCACTGCTGAAACTGCCATAATCATTGCCAGGAAGAAACCAACCGTAATGTAGGGCACCAACGGTGCGAATAGCAGCGGTGTAAAGCCAATTGCAACCACAATCGCATTACGACTGATTGCACGCGCAGGGCCTTTGTAGACCTCATTCACTGTTGCTGGCCAGTTGCCGGTTTCACGATAAATGGCACGGCAGCGTTCCAGGAAGTGAATCGCAAAATCAACGGACAGACCCAACGTCAAGGCAGACAATACCGCAATCGGCATATCGTAATCCTTACCTATAAAGCCAATCAGACCGTAGATAAACAGGATAGTGACCGACAGCGGTAACATCGCCAACAGGCCGATCTTCACTGAGCGGAATAGAATCAACATCATGAACAGTACCATAAAGAACGCACTGATCAGGCTGTTGAGCATACCGCTCACCATTTGTTCCTGCCAAACCACATTAATATAGGTCAAACCGGCCCAGTTCATCTCCACACCTTGGGGTAATGGGTGTTCGGCAACATACTGATCAACCAGCGCAATCACCTTACTCATGTCCTGGTTATCACCGCTTTTCAGTTGTAACCACAATGCTGTTGAACTGTAATCCGGAGTCACCATGTGCCATAAATCATCAGGGCGGTGAGAGGACTGGAAGCTCAAAATGGTCTGTGCCGCCGCCTCAGTCGTCGCTGGCAGGCGATACTGTGCAACATCTCCACCCTGCAATTCCCGATAAACTGTCTTCAGTAACGTCACCAAAGAGTTGCTCTTACCCACCAGCGCCGATTCATTAAGGAAATTCTGTAATCCATCCAGGTAGCCCAGCGCCTCTGGCGACAAGAAGTATTTACTCTGACTCTGCGCCTGCTCTACCCGATCCAGCATATCCAGCCATTGCTGCTCATTAGCACTGTCTTCATACGCCAGGTCATCCAACGCAAAGGCCAAACGCTGCAACATTTCATTAAATGGCAGATTTGCAGTCTCGGCCCATAACTTGGCGAATTTTTCATTACCTCCCGCCATGCCATCTAATGCGGCCTTCAAATCAGTTTTGATTCCTTCCCGATCACGCTGCTCCAAAACCAAAAATGCATCATAGGTACCGGAGAAGTGTTCATTCATCACTTTATCCGCTACGCGCAAGCGATGATCTTCCTTAAACCAGCGCACCGGGTTGTCATTAATCTGAATAGTGGTTACGCCATAGGCCGATACCGCACTGACCAGCACAAACATGACCACCAGACCTTTCGATTTCGCAATCGAAAAACGCCCTGTCGCCGCAAGTACACGCCCAAGCAAACCCGAGTCTTCTTCAGAAAGTGAATGATCTTTCAGCGCTTGCAAACGCTTTTCTGAAAGGCTGACAATATACGCAGGCACCAGAGTGATGGTCAGCAGGAAAGCCAACAAGATACCAAAGGCAACATGCAGGCCAAATATCTGTACCGGCGGAATGGGTGTAAAGGCCAGAGAAGCAAAACCGACTGCGGAAGTGACTGAGGTATACAGCATCGGTGTAAACAGATGCCCAACCACTTCTTTCAGCGCCTGTTTTGGGTCTTCACCTGGCTTATACCGATCAGAAAACTCTGACAATATATGCACAGAGTCCACCACCGCGATCGGCATCAGGAAAATAGGAATCATCGAACTCATGATATGCACGGTGTAACCCTGACCAATCAGCAAGCCCATCGTAATAATCACTGCGCCCATTGCCACAAGCATAGGTGCGCTGATCAATAGCATAGAGCGGAAGAACACCCACATCAGCACAAAGATCATCAAACCCGCCAGGGGTGCAGAGATCGCCATCTGGATAAACATTTCTACACCAAATGTATCTTCTGCAACCGGCAATCCGGCCATATAAAACTCATTGCCTGAATCAGGGGACTTGAGTTTCAGCTCATCAATGACAGCCTGAATCTCATTCGATATCCGGTAGCTCTCCGATTTGGAAACAATCGGTACATAAATACCCGCAGCCTTGCCATCACCCGAGACCAGGGTGTTATGGAGAAGTGGTAAGCGCTCAACGGCACCTTTAATCAGCTCTGCCTGGGCTTGCGTGGTAGGCGCATCCTTCATCATCCATTCAAAACGAATAGTACCCGGCTGCTCTGGTGACTGGCTGATATTATCAACCGTATTCAGCGACATCAGATCCTGGCGTACCACGCCGTCCATCGCTTGTACTGCCGTTGACAGGCGATGCAAATCTGACAGCGTCTGCGGATTATAGACCCCCTCTTTATGCTCATGATTGACCACGCCGAGAACGATCATGTCGTAGAGAGAAAAGCGCTCTTTCATCGCATCATGGAAAGCCCGGTCCGCCTGATCATGGGGCAGCATATTTTCCGGATCTGTATCCACTTTAATGCCAGGTATCTGTATCGCAGCCAAAACGACCAGTGCAAGCACTCCCAAGAAAACCTGCTTTGGTTTATGCATAGAGAGACCAACCAACCACGCTTTAAATCCCATTTTAACCCTCAACGATTGATTTAACCGGAAATTGATCCCTCATTATATTAGAATATTCTAATACTTCAACCTATATATATTAGGAAATTGCGATTTATAAGGTTTTTGCGCTATTATTAGGGCGGCTAGAAAGGAATTCCCAAGAGCCCGACGGATTGGTTCTTGGAGTTGGCTCCTGTATAGAAACCGGTTGAAAACACCGCTATCAAGTGCTGACATAAATAACAGCGAAATCAGCTTCAAGAAGCTTTTACGCCGCTTATAGGGATGAAGAGGGTTTATTCAAGTAACAACAAAGCACTTCGGAGTAATATTTTGAACGATAAAGTAGCACCTCTGGATGCCAAAACTTTAGAAATGATGCAGGCCAATGCTGGTCAGGCGGCGAAGTTAATGAAGGCGCTCGGCAATGAAAGTCGGCTTTTAATTCTCTGCTATCTTGATGGCAAAGAGCTTTCGGTGACCAAGCTAAATGATTGCTTGGGATTAAGTCAATCCGCGTTGTCGCAACATCTGGCTGTTTTGCGAAAAGATGGCCTGGTAAAAACGCGCCGTGAATCGCAAACCATTTTCTATTCACTTGAGGGGGATACCGCCAAGCGGATCATACATACCCTCCATGATATGTTTTGCCCAGCTGTTTAGCCCAGATGCCGCGCCCGTGCATTTGGTTTTTTCAACTGAGTGTATTGTACAAGCTTATTCCGCCAACTGGCGCAACGTCCGTGCTAGCGGCCTCATCAGTGCTTAAATCAAGCAGTACGGCCTGATCGGCCCAATATAGAACTTCCCGCGAAAGCGGGAAGTTTGTGTGTTGTATATTAAAAACGCCTGTCGAAAGTCCAACCCTCGCAGGAATACCGTCAATTTCTCAGTGAGGGAGATTAAGGCGTAGCTTCTGCCAATCCTCTTGCGGCTCATTCAACATCAGCTTCATCTCCACGACTTCTTCCTCAGCATTAAAGCTATTTTCAAAGCCCAGCTTTTTAGCCAGGTTCTGCATACCTTTATTGCTGGGTAGCGTTGAACCGATTATTTGCAAAGTGCCTCTGCTCTTACAGTACTCAATGACTTTCGTCATCAGAATTACGCCAAGTCCCTCTCCCTGAAGGTCATCCCGGATCACGATGCTAAATTCAGAACGCACATTGTCAGCATCTGTTACCGCCCGTACGACCCCAAGCGTTTCCGTACCACGCTCAGAATCACACGGAATAGAAATAATAAATGCCATTTCACGGTCGTAATCGATTTGGGTCCAGTTAGCCAATTCATGATGCGTCGGTACACCTCGACTGTAGAAATAACGCAGTCGAACCGATTCCGGACTCAGTTTGTTATAAAATTCAAGGTGGCTTGGCTCATCTTCGCCACGTATCGCACGCATGGTCGCCTTGCGACCTGAACGCTTCAATGTAATCTCTTCAGTCAGGTGCTCCGGATAGGGCGAGATGGACAGCTTACCCTCCTCTGTAGATAAAGAGACCGCTACGTCAGTCACTAAAAGCCCTGATTTATTGATAAGTAGCGGATTAATTTCCAGACACTTAAGCTGCGGCAAATCCACAATCATTTCGGACAGGTTCAGTAAAAGCTGGCAAATGTGCTCTACGTCCTGCTCTGGGCGATAGCTGTTTTCTTCGAGAATTTGGCAAACTCGGGACTGGCGAACCAGTTCCTTCGCCAACGCCATATTCAATGGAGGCAGCATCACATGACGATCGGCGATAACATCCACCCTATGACCGCCTGCACCAAACACAATCACCGGGCCAAAAGTCGGATCACGGGTAATGCCCACATTGATCTGCAATGAGCGAAATCCCCGTTTCATTTGCTGTACGCAGAAGCCCATCTGCTCATCTGAAGAGAAGCTTTCTGCCATACGGTATGACAATTGCGTGGCCGCATGCTTTACCTCTTCTGGTGAAGACAAATCCAGCATCACATCCCGCCAGCGCTGGCTTCCTTTAGCATCATAGCTAAACGGATAAACATTTTTCCGATGCAGTGCTTTTATTCGCACTGAGCTTTCAAGACTGTTTGCCTTCTCTACGATTTCATCAATATTGTGACTATAGTAAGCATTGATCACCGGAATATCGTACAGGTCCAGCAAAGAATAGGCTTCCTGATGAGTCAGATAGTCTCGGTTTTCAAGCAGTGCATTCTGAATCAAGTCACGGGCTTTAATGTGGTTTGGTGTATTTTGTTCAACATAGGGCGGCGGGGTCTGTCTCATCACCTCCTGATTACGATGGAAATCCACCATATGCATAAACGCATCAACAGACTCTTCAGGTGTCAGAAAAGTTGAAATTCCTGCTGAGTGACAGCGATTGCGAGCTTCGACAGCGGTCGCCTGCCCCATAAAGCAGGTCAATATATTACGTGGCGTTTTCTTCGCAATTTGTACCACCTGATCAGCCGTTTCAGCAGCAGGCGCCATCCTCGTAGGGGCATGTAAAACCAGTACCGCATCAACATTTTTATCTTTTGTCAGGAGACGTGCCGCTTCACCAAAACGCACAGGGTCAGCATCCGAATTGATATCCACCGGATTGCATCTATTCCAGTGCGCAGGTAGAACATCTGCCAATGCAGCAACCGTATCTTCTGTCAGTTCAGACAATTGTCCGCCTCGCGCCAACAGTTTTTCCGTGGCCAACGCATTTGGAGCCGCGCCATTGGACAAAATAGCCAAGCGTTCACCACGCATTGGCTTCATACAGGTCAGTGTTTCCAGAGCATTAAAAAGCTCATCGGAAGTTTCAACACGTACGACCCCTGCCCGACGCAAAGCCGCATCATAGACCTGATCATCATCGTGAATACCTGGAGCCAGCTCAGTGCCTGACTTGTCACCCTCAAAAATATCGTTTTTAAGGACAAGTACCAATTTATTGCGGGATGCCGAACGCACAGCCGACAAAAAGTCACGCGGAGAGCCATCCACACGATTCAACTGGATAAGAATTGCGTGTGTGTACGGATCTTGCGCCAAATAATCAACCACAGAAGGCAAATCAACATCAGCACCATCACCCAGTGTCAGAAAGTGGGAAAAGCCTATATTCTGTCCTGTCGCCCAATCGATCATTGCTGTGCCTAAAATACCGGATTGACCGATATAAGCGACTTTGCCCTTAAGAATATTGACGTGGGAATAACTGGCATTCATATGATGCCCAGGCACCAGCATTCCCATACAGTCTGGCCCCAGAATACGAATACCATAGGATTCTGACGCCGTCCTGACTTCTTCTCGCAAAGTCTGGCTGTTATCGCCCTCGGTAAATGAAAGGCCGCCCGTTAGAATCATGGCAGCCTTGACCATGTTGGCCCCCAGACTATGAATAATGTCCGCAACAGTGCCCGGTGGAGAGCAAATGATAGCCAGATCTGGCATTTTAGGCAGGTCATTCAAGTGGCTAAAACAAGCGACGCCATGAACATCGGAATATCCTTGAGGGTTAACCGCATAGAGCGCACCTTTAAACCCACTCTCCAGCAAATTCTGTATCACCAACCCCCCCATACTGTTTTCGCGCTCAGATGCGCCAAAAACGACAATGGAAGCAGGCTTAAAAAAACGTTTCAGATACTTAGTAGACACGCGGCATTTCCCTCATACTCATATATGCGTATTCTACATTTTTTTGCACTGCAACAAAATAAAATTATTATACCAAAGCCTTATAAGAAAATATGACCTTACTACCAACCACCAAGGACAGAGGTAAATCACCCACTTATTTTATTGCCCGACATTGTTACAATGGCCGCATGATCAAAATCACCAACCGCGTATTTATCAACTTTCATGAGCTGGAGCTCAACGCTATCCGGGCGCAGGGTAGCGGTGGGCAGAACGTGAATAAAGTCTCTTCAGCAATCCATCTTCGGTTTGATATCGCCCGCTCATCCCTACCCGACTTCTATAAAGAAAAACTGCTTAGCTTTCAGGATCAAAGGATTACATCTGATGGTATTATTGTCATTAAAGCGCAGAGTTATCGAGACCAGGAACGTAATAAAGAAGATGCAATAACCCGGCTGATTAATCTGATTCAGGCTGCAACCAAAGTTGAGAAAAAACGCAAGCCGACCAAACCCACTCGCAGCTCACAGCGAAGACGCATGGATAAAAAGACACAACGCGGGCAAATAAAAAAGAACCGGGGGAAAGTCAGCCATTAAGCCGATTGACCGTTATTTCCAGCTGTTGCTCTCCTGCAGTGACGAATACCTGATCCTCACTCAGCGTAATGGTTAGCTCCATATTCCGCTCACAGATCGATTCCAACCCCTCAACTTGCGCCGCTTCCATACTGAACACCTCGGTTTTAGGCAATGCACTCAAATCTTGGCCATGCTTAGCCCACCAGATATCCACTTCAGAGCCGTAAGCATATAAACGAACCCTGTCTGCCCGGCTTACACCTTTACGCAAACGCTCTACAGAAGCCTGACCAACCTCTATCCAATCAGCGATAGAATCATCTGAACGCTTCAACCAAAGATCCGGCTCATCCGCAGTGGATAAGCCCTTGGTAAATTGCAAATCTTGAGCATAATTCAGTGCATAAGCTAATAATCTGACCATCATTCGGGTTTTCAGTTCTGAGGGGTGCAACACCAAAGTCAGCTTTTCACTGGCGTACACATTCCGGTTCATATCAACCAAGTGTAAAGTTACTTTATAGATCGTTGGCTTTAACGCCATAGAATGTACCTGCTTGTTAATTCAACGCATCTTTATACTGCATAGCCGCAAGGTTTTAAATACAATTCACAGCCTCAGAAACAGGGTTTTCCACGAGGGCAGTATGGAACTGAAACATCTGGCAATAAAAGAGCTAATTAAAGAATCGGAAGAAGCACCAGCACGCATAACCGAACGGGGTGGCATTATTCCAGCCACTGAACCCGTTGCCTACCAGCTCTTTGACACCTTGCACGCAGCGTTTAGTCGTCGCTCCAGCCTAACCCACGGCTCTTTTAATCATGAAAATGAAGACGGCTACCCTTTTATTTCCGCCTTTGAAACCTTTGTTAATACCGAGTGGAATGAACTGAACTTCACTGAACTGACCAACAAAAGCATGGCCCAGCTTGCAGCCGCCATTAATAACCCCTCTGCACATACCGCCCATGGAGGGTATGTGCTCTTTGCACTCTACGCCAGCGACCGCTACGAGTACCTGTTGATAGCCCTGGTTCGAGATAAAGCCAGTATCAGTTTCGACAACGACCTGCACCCAACCGAAGTCATGGAGATTAACCTCGATCAATTACATCAAGGGGCGCGTATCAATATCAGCACCTTCAAGAAAAAACAGGACAGCTACCTGAGTTTTATCGGTAGCAAAGAGAAAGGCGAGATTACCCATTATTTCTCAACCGCACTTGGCTGCACCGATGTTACACCGTCCCGCAAATCAACAGGCGAGCTCATCCGTGCAGCGCGGGATTTCTGTAACCAGCATGATATGTCGGATCGGAAAGAAGAAGTCGTCGAAGATGTGGTGAGCTATCTTGAACGACAGCGCTCAGAAAAAGAATCAGCCAACCTCAATGACATTCAGAACCTGTTCGATACTTATATTCCACCTGAGCAGGCTGAAACAGTTGCCGGTACTTTTGGCACCTTTGCCAATAAAGAGCCTTACAACGTCAGCCAAGAGTTCCAACCTCACACCAGCACAATCAACCGTTTTTCCAAACTGAAAGTTAAATCTGATAACTGGGCCCTGGATTTCACAAAGCGAAACCTGGGCGATATCAATACAGGTAAAGACATAGAGTTTGATGAAAACAACAGTCGAATTATCATCAATCGCCTGCCCGGAAAAGTGATCAATCAACTACGGGAAGCACTGGAGCAAGAGAGCTGAAAGCACCTACGTGAAATGCTCTCTACAGCTTATGAAACCTGTGAACAAGCTTTGCCAATAAAGCTTGTTCACCAACGCTTTATGCAAACCAACAACGCTCTTTACAGGATCATTCCCACCCATAGCGACACAGTCAACAATGAGGCCATTGTTGCCAGGACCACCACCAGTGACGTTTCCTTTTCCTTAATGTCATATTTTAATGCAACCACATGCGCCAACGCGCCCGTTGGGAGGGCCGACAAGAAAACTGCTGCTAAAAACCAGTTCTGATCATCAAGACCGGCAACTGTGAAAATGGCAAAGGTCACTGCGGGATGGATCACCAGCTTAACAAATACCAGCCAGATTAATTCTGTCTTGCTTTTTTGCAACGCCTTAAACTCCAGGCTGGCCCCCAAACAAAACAGCGCCACAGGAACCGTTGCAGGTGCCAGCATATCCAGAGTTGATGAAAGCACCTCTGGCAAACTGAGTTGCATAGCTGACGCCGAAACACCTGACAGCGTTGCAACAAAGATCGGACTGCGCAAGAGTGAGCGGTCAAGGATTTGCAGCAGTGACTTCACCCCCTTCCCCTCCTGGCGCTGGCTTTCTATCAAAAATTGAGCCCCCCCGATCTGAAACACATTACCCAATAAAATAATGCTGATCAGTGCTCCATAAGCGGGTTCACCCAATAAACCGTATACCAGGGGAATTCCCATATAGGCATAATTAGAAAAAGTTCCGTTTAGCCCCCTGATCACAAGCACGCTCGTGTTTCGCTCCGCAAATAAAACGCGACAACCAAGCGCTGCAATTACCGCAGTCAGGGACACTCCGATAAGAAACATAAGCAGGTAAACAGGCTGAAAAAAACTTTCCAGCGGCAGTCTGTATACAGAATTAAAAAGGAGAGCCGGTACAGCAAAATAAAAGACAAACGTATTCAGCGAAACAAGAGACTGCCCAGCAAGCACCGTTCGCTTTCCAACGTAGCCAAGCCCTATCAGAAGAAAGAGCACCAGAATTGTTTCGACCCCTGCCATAAAATCACACTGTTCCAACGGTTAACTGAGCCGTCAATTAGAACAAGAGCATCCACCAAGATCCAGCCATCATCGTGCTATTTTCACTGCCTATAATAGGTGATGGTTAATTTTTTTGTGCACCGCACAAAAAAGTGTTGACTTGACCCAAAATCAGCCTAAAATACCCCCATATTGTGCAACGCAACAAACTAATTGAAGGAGTCCCAAGATGACTAACCCTATTGATTTCCAGAAATCTTTCGAAACTGTTCAATCCCTGATGAACCTGCAGGCTGCTGCAATCACTAAATCTATTGAACAGCAGAAAAAATCAGGTGAAGAACTGACTGCCTTCTTCCAGACTGAAGCTGAAAAAGCAAAAGAACTGAAAACGCCTGAAGAACTGATCAAGTTCAACATGGATGCTAACAAAGCCCTTTTCGAACTGCTGAAAAGCCAAGGCGAAGCTTTCACTGCAATCGCGAACGAAACTCGCGAAGCAGCAATGGCTGAAATAAAAGCAGTCACTAAATAATTTAGATGATTAGATAAAAACCGGGCATAAGCTCGGTTTTTTTATTTTTAGGGCACGCAAAAACCTGAATATGTGCACTGCCTTCCTGTTCTTGACCCCACCCTGTAGCGAGGCCAGCCCCCTGGCCGATGAGTCCGACATATTCGCCAAAGTTCAATCGCTCAGAGGGCTGAGCTCCCAACTGGCACCCCAC
>PDWJ01000168.1_pt1 | contig 205957 bp, 135 predicted proteins | sample 1430881 | NCBI WGS metagenome assembly PDWJ01 (sample SAMN01162460, study PRJNA174530) | Oral metagenome, whole genome shotgun sequencing project. | biome: Marine environment; feature: Marine mammal; material: Swab sample of the gingival sulcus; isolation source: swab sample of gingival sulcus...
AGGGCGCCTGCTGGTAGCAAGCAACCGACGAGCAACAACCGCTGTGATTTCGCAGACCAGCGCAGCGACGGGAGGTAAGTTGGTCAGCGCTCTAGGGCATCAGCGCCAGCAAGCGGCGGTCGTAGAGAAACCTCGGATCGACGTTGGAGAGCGCCTTGCGCATCTGATGGCGCACGTCGGCGTGCTCGCCCTCGAGCTCGTCGAGGAGCCGCTTCATCGACTGCCGTCGCCGATCGCCGTGGCCGCAGCTCGGGCTCGCGCACGGGATCACAGGGACCGCCAGGGCCTGGGCGTAGGCTGCCACGTCGCGCTCGAGCGCGTAGCAGAGCGGGCGGATCAGCTCCGGCGGGCCATCGTCGCGGACCAGCCTCGGCGGCATCGCTCGCAGCGAGCCGCTGTAAAAGAGGTTCATCAGCAGCGTCTCGAGGGCGTCGTCGAGGTGATGGCCGAGCGCGAGCTTGTTGCAGCCGAGGCGGTTGGCGGTGGTGTAGAGCGTGCCGCGGCGCATCCGCGCGCAGAGCGGGCAGGCGCTCTCGCCGGCCGCGAGCTTCGTCTCGATCAGCTCGCGGATCGGCGCCTGCACCATCGCGATCTCGACGCCGTGCTCCTCGGCGAAGGCTTTGACCACCTCCGGGCGGTAGGTCTCGTAGCCCGGGTCGAGGTTGACCCCGCGCAGCTCGAAGCGGATCGGGGCGCGCTTTTGCAGCTCGAGCAGCACGAGCAGCAGCACGTAGGAGTCCTTGCCGCCGGAGAGGCCGACGAGGATCCGGTCGCCGTCGGCGATCAGCGCGAAGTCTTCGATCGCCTTGCCAGCGGCCTTGAGCAGCTTGCGCTGCAAGGCGCCCGAGCGGCGACGAGAACGCGAGTGTTTCGTGGTGGCTCCCTCCATCGGCGACAGGGATAGTGCATCGGCGGCGTTGACTCAAGAGCACCTCCACATACCTCCCGTCGCCGCACACCGCACTGCCGGCCGCTTTCTAGGCCTCAGAACACTCGCCGTACCACCCATACAAGGCCGGGCTCGATCGTCGTGGTGAGCGTGGCTGCCATGGCCTCCGCTCGAGCCCGCTTTGCTGTCGCAGGCGCCCCCGACCACGCTGAGATCGCCGCGGTGCCCGGCGAGCACCGGAGCTAGAAAATCTGTGCGCTGCTCTCGAGCAGCTGTGCGGTGTTCCCTCGCGGCGCTCGCACTTCTGCCGCAGCGCGCTATGCTGGGGCGAGATGTCCAAGCTGTCGAAGCCCTCCGCTGAGAGCAAGCCGCTGGTCGCCCGCACCGACGCGGGCTGGATACTGCCCTCGCTCTTTTTCGGGATGGGCGCTCCGGTCGCTGGACTCGGTGGCTGGATGTGGGCAACGGGGAGCTTCGGCACCGGCGCGACCGTCGGTGTGTTCGGGCTCGGCTTTCTGCTGCTGACGCTGCGCCTCGGCCTCGAGACAGCGCGGGCGCGGATCGAGCTCCACGACGAGCTCGTGGTCTACGTCACCCCCTGGTGGACCCGCCGCGTGCCCTATGAGGACTTCGAGGAGCTCGCGGTCGAGGAGATCCGCACGATTGATCGCGGCAAAGAGAGCGTCCGCCGCTTCTACTCGCTGCGGCCGCGTCGTCGTCGCGGGATGCACTTCAACGGCGAGTGGTCCGGCGCCGAGAAGGTCGCCGACGCCGTCCGCGACCACGGCGTCCCGGTCAACGTCGCCCTCTTCACCATCGACCGCGACCAAGATCGCCGCGCCGCCGACGATCCAGACCGTCCCTGGCTGAGCTGAGCCTGCTCTCAGTCGCCTGGCGGTGCGGTGGTGGTGAGCGTCTCGAGGGAGCGTCGCGAGGCGTTGTCGATCCTGATCGCTTGCCAGCGCTTGTCGCTCCGTGTCGGCTGCCGGCTCTTTCCGTCGACGGATCCACCCAGGCCTATGGCAAGCTCGGTTGCCACCAGCGTCGGCAGCCCCGACGATCCAGGCTGGGGGGCTCATCGGCCCCTGCGAGGTGCCTTGACCAGCTCGATAGACCTCTTGTGGTCGTCGCGCGTTGTGAAGCCGGGGAAAAGCGAACGTCTCGTGATGAAAAAACAAGCCCAACAAGCACCGCTCGGACATTGTAGCCGTTGCCCTGTCGGCGACGAAGGAGTTCTCATGCGCCGACCGTTCACCGATGAGCCCCCCCCCACCCTCCTCCCGTCGCCGGGCACAGCACTGCCGGCCGCTTTCGATGCCTCAGAGAGCTCGCCAGACCACCCGTCTCGCTCGTCTCTTCGGCGACGAAATCGGCTCGGCAGCTCAGCACCCGGCTGGGTCTCGAGTGTGTGGGGAAGCTCCTATCTGCGGATTCCTTTCTGTTGCGCTGCTCTTTGGGTCTCTGTGCTGCTCGCTGGCAGCTGCGGGGGGGCCAAGGGTAAAGACGATCAGCCGCCATCGTCGCTGCCGCCGCTGAAGGTCGATCCCTTCGCCGGCCTCGACCCGCTGGGCAAAGACGACGCTCAGCCTTTCACCTTCCGCAAAGGGCCCAAGGCGCCGCCCACGACGACCAAAGCGGTCTCGCTGAGGTTTCCGGTCGCCGAAGAGAAGAAGATCGCGGCGGCGGCGGCGGCGCGGATGGTCGCCAAGGGGCCGCTGAAGGTCACGCGCGTGCAGCCCAAGGGCGAGGCTAAGAACGTCGGCGCGGTGAGCGTGACCTTCAACCAACCGATGGTCCCGGTGACGAGCCTGCAGCAGCTCGGCACCCTCAGCGTGCCTTTGAGGCTCACCCCGCAGCCCAAGGGGCGCTGGCGCTGGCTCGGCACACGCACCGTCGCCTTCGAGCCCGAGGGCCGGCTGCCCTACGCCACCGACTATACGGTGACGATCCCGGCCAACACCAAGAGCGCCCTCGGTGGCCGCCTCGAGCGGGAGCAACAGATCCGCTTCAGCACGCCGCGACCGAAGATCATCCGCGCCCTGCCCTACCGCTACAGACGTCAGACCCGCCCGGATACGGCGATCGCGCTGCTCTTCAATCAGACGATCGACGTCAAGCAGCTGCTCTCGCTGATCACGCTCTCCTCCAAGCAGGGCGGCGGCCATGACCTCGAGGTCGTGCCCAAGGCGCGCTGGGAGAAGCTGCGGGACATCGGCTCTTACGTCGTGGTCTGGGATCCGGAGCGTACGGTGGTGCTGCAGCCGAAAAAAAACCTCCGCAAGGCTACCGGCTACACCCTCAAGATCGCCCCTGGCCTCCGCGGGGAGGGCCCGCGGGTCTCGAAGGCCACCCTCTCGCATTACTTCAGCACCTACGGCCCGTTGAACGTCAGCGACGTGCGCTGCGGTCACTACCAGACATGCAAGCCCTCGGCGGGCTTTCGCGTGAGCTTCACCAACCCGCTGGTCACGAGCGAGCTCTCGCGCTTCGTCTCGGTCAGCCCCAAGGTCTCCGGGATGACGGTCACCGGTAGCGGCAGCTACGCCTACATCAAAGGCGAGTTCGAGCCCCAGACGCGCTACACGATCAGGATCGGCGGCGTGACCAAGATCGGCGCCGAGCTCACCGACATCCACGACCAGAAGCTGCAAAAGGCCTACACCAAGACGCTGAAGACCGGCGATCGCGCGCCCCAGCTGAGCTTCCCGGTGCGGGGGCTGGCGGCGCTCGAGCGCACGGGCAAGCGCCTCGTGCCGCTGACGGTCACCAACGTTCAGACCAGCCGGCTTCGGATGGTCAAGGTCGCCCCAGAGCAGCTCTTCGAGGTGATCCAGAAGGCCCGCTACTCTTACGACGATAACGGGCGACGCGATCCGCTGGAGGGGATCAAGGGGATCAAGGTCCGGCGCACGCTGCGTACGGGGGTCGCGCCTAACGGCAAGGGTCAGGTGGGCATCGCCACCGACGAGGCCCTGGGTCGCCGCGGCGGCGGGCCGGTGTATATCGAGCTTCGCTGCCAAGCGCTGCAGAAGACCTATCGCTGGAGCAACCCCTACCGCGGTATCGTCGTGCAGGTCACCGATCTGGCGCTGATGGCGCGCTATGGCAACGACGCGATCGTCGGCCTGGTCACGCATATGCAAAGCGGCAAGCCCGTGACCGGAGCGCGAGCGCTGCTCCGCGACAGGAAGGGCAAGGTGATCTGGCGCGGTACGAGCGACGGCGAGGGGATGATCCGAGCGCCGGGGCGCCGCGCGCTGGGCGGCCAGCATCGCGCACCCTTCGTGCTCTGGGTCGAGCGCGGGCGCGACAAGTCCTTCGTGATCCTCGACCAAAGCGGCGACGACGGCAGCGCTCTCTATGCCTACTCCGGCTGGAGCCAGGTGCCGCCCCGAAAGACGCTGAAGATGCATCTCTTCACCGATCGGTCGCCCTATCGCCCCGGGCAGACGGTGCACGTCAAGGGCGTGCTGCGCGTGGTCGACACCACACCGACGGGCGGCGTGGCGGAAGCGCCGGCGGCGCTGAAGAAGGTGAAGGTCGAGGTCGTGACCTCCCGCGGCCACGCGATCGCCAAGCGCGAGGTCGCGGTGAGCAAGAGCGGCGCCTTCGCCCTCGACGTCAAGATCCCCGCTGGGGCGGATCTCGGCGCCTATTTTGTGCGGGTCTATCCGCGAGGCGGCCCCTACGGCGGGCAGCTCCACGGCATGTTCCGCGTCGAGGAGTACCGACCGCCCGAGTTCAAGGTCGAGGTCGAGACGGCGAAGGGCCCCCATTTCATCGGCCAGACCCTCAGCGCGAAGGTTGGCGCCGACTACCTCTTCGGCGCGCCGATGCGCGGCGCCAAGGTCTCCTGGACGCTCTCGCGCAAGCACGGCCACTACACGCCGCCTGGCAACCCGGGCTTCTCCTTCGCCGATCCCGTGCCGTGGCGCTGGCGTTGGCGCCGCTCGCGGGTGCGCCGACGCCATCGCGGCGGGCGGCGCATCGGCTATGTCTGGCGGCAGCGCGGCGCCGATGGGGAGATCATCGCCTCGAAGAGCGGCATCCTCGACGCCAGCGGTCGTGTCGGCGTCGAGGCTAAGCTCTCGGAAGACAAGGAGGATAAGCGTGTAGGTCCGCTGACCTATACGCTCGAGGCGCAGGTCGTCGACGCCAACCGGCAGTCGATCGCCAACCGCAGATCGTTGGTGGTGCATCCAGCCTCGGTCTACGTCGGGCTGCGGGCGAAGAAGACCGTGATCCGCGCCGGCGAGAGCGTCGACCTCGAGGCCGTGCTCGTCGACCTGGAGGGCAAGCGCCAGGCGGGAACCTCGCTCGAGATCGAGGCCCTGCAAGTCAAGACGACCATCTCGACGGTCTTCGAGGATGGCCGCTGGACCTACAAATACGAGAGCAAAGAGGAGCGGGTCACCCGCTGCAAGGTGAAGACCGCTGACGTCCCCGCGAGGTGCTCGGTGAAGCTGCCCAAGACCGGCGCCTTCAAGCTGCGGGCGAGCGCTGTAGACGATAAGGGCCGTAAGACGCGCACGACGATCCGCGTCTACGCCTACGGGCCGGGTTATGTGCCCTGGCGGCTGAAGAACCAAGAAAAGCTCGAGCTCGTGCCGGATAAGAAGCGCTACGAGGTCGGCGACGTGGCGAAGATCCTCGTCAAGTCGCCGCTGAAGCGCGCGATCGGGCTTTTTTCGGTGCAGCGCGGCGGCATCGACCGGATCGAACGGCTGCAGATGAAGGGCAACGCGCAGGTGATCGAGGTGCCGATCAAGGCTCATCACCTCCCGAACGTCTACGTCGCCGTCGCCTTGGGGCGTGGCCGCTCGCGCGACAAGGCGCTGGGTAAGGCGGCCAAGGATCTCGGCCGGCCGACCTTCGCTCACGGCTCTCTGCGGCTGCCCGTGTCGATCGCCGAGAAGACCTTGAAGGTCGCCGTGAAGCCGGCTCGCGTGGTCGTCGGGCCTTCCGAGACGCTGAAGATCGAGCTTCAGACCACCGACCATCAGGGTAAGCCCGCCGCCAGTGAGCTCGCCGTGATGCTCGTCGACGAGGGCGTGCTCTCGCTCTTGGGCTATCAGACACCCGATCCGAACCGCGTGTTCTGGGCCAACCGCGGCCTGGGAGCGCCCCTGGCGGACCTCAGAAACGTCCTGCTGGCCAGACAGAAGAGCCTCGTCGCAAACAAGCGTCGCTCACAGCCGATGCGTCATTCGCGCTACAGAAAGAGCACGTTGCAGCGAAAAGCGTACGCCCTCCAGAGCAGCTACGACGGGCGCGGCAAACGGCGCAGAGGTGTCAGCGATAAGCAGCAGGAGGCGCCGCCGATGGCCGCCACTGAGAAGCGGAGCGTACTCAGCGACCGGTCCGCGCCGCAGAGGATCCGCTCGCGCTCGGTGTTCGCCACCACCGCCTACTACAACCCGTCGGTGATCACCGACGCCAGCGGTAAGGCGACGATCACCGTCCCGATGCCTGATAACCTCACGACCTTCCGCATCATGGCCGTAGCCCTCGATCGTGGCCACGCCGATCGCTTCGGTCAGGGTGAGGCGCAGGTCAAGGTGCGCAAGCCGCTCTTGCTGCGGCCCTCGCTGCCGCGCTTCCTCTCGGTGGGCGACCGCTTCGAGGCGGCGGTGATGGTCCATAACAACACCGACAAGGACGGCGTCGTCGACGTGCTGGTCCGCGGCCGCAACGCCAAGCCTACGAGGGGCAACCGCCGCCGCGTGACGATCCCTGCCCGCGGCTCCAAGGAGGTGCGCTTTTCCATGGGCGTCGCCCAGGCCGGCCCCTCTCGGATCCAGTTCGCCGCCGTGCTCGGCGCGGAGGTCGACGCGGTAGAGAAGCAGGTGCCGGTGCTGCTGCCGGTGACCACCGAGGCCTTCGCGACCTACGGCATGACCGATAAGAGCGTGGCCCAGCCGGTGGTGCCGCCGAAGAACGCCCTCCCCGGCTACGGCGGCCTCGAGGTCTCGATGTCGTCGACGGCGCTCAACGGCCTCGAAGACTCCGTGCGCTACCTCGTGCGCTACCCCTGGGAGTGTACCGAGCAGACCGCGAGCCGGGTGATCCCGATCTTTGCGCTGAAAGACATCCTCAAAGACTTTCAGATTGGCAAGCTGAGAGACCAAAAGAAGCGCGCGGCGCTGGCTCGCGCCAGCGTGCGCAAGCTCGAGTCGTATCAGCGCTGGGACGGCGGCTGGGGCTTCTGGAAGGGCTCGCGGCAGAGCTGGCTCTACATCTCGACCTACGCGACGATGGCGCTGGTCGAGGCCAAGCGCTACGGCGAGAAGATCGACGCCTCCAAGCTCCGTCGGGCCAGGCAGTTTCTCAAGCGGCGCCTCGATCGCCCATCCCGTTTCGAGCGCTACGACTACGCCAGCCAGGCCGCGGCGGTCTGGCTGCTCAGCGGCTTTCAGCAGCACGAAAAGCAGCATATGACCCGGCTCTTCGGCTTGCACCAGAAGCTGCCGATGTTCGCTCGCGCCTGGCTGATGACGGCGATCTTCCGCGCCGAGGGCAAGACCAATCGGGTGGAGGAGCTTCTGCGCCAGCTGAATAACGCCGCGGTGCAGACCGCCTCGGCGGCGCACTTCGCCGAGGGCGACACCGAGAGCCTGCGGCTCCTGATGCACTCCAACGACCGCACCGACGCGATCGTCCTCGCCGCTCTGCTCGAGGTCGCGCCAAAGCATCCGCTGATGCCGAAGATCGCGCGGGGGCTGCTGCAGTCGCGGGTCCGCGGCCGCTGGTCGACGACCCAATCCAACGCCTACGCGCTGATGGCGCTATCGCGCTACTACGCGCAGGTCGAGAAGGTCGTCCCCGATCACATCAGCCAGATCTGGTACGGCGACGGCTATCTGGGCAAAGGGACGTTCCAAGGCCGCGAGATGAAGGTCGTGCAGCAGAAGATCCCGCTGGCCGCCCTGCGCAAGCTCGGCGACCAGCAGCTGGTGCTGGCCAAGCAGGGCAAGGGCAAGCTCTACTACCGTATCGGCATGCGCTACGCGCCGCGCGACCTCATGCTGCCGCCCCAGGAGCAGGGCTTCTCCGTCTCGCGGGTCTACGAGCCGATCCAAGATCCAAAGGGCAAGGTGCTCAAAGACACGGTGAAGCGCCGCGACGACGGAAGCTGGGAGATCAAGGCCGGCTCGACCGTGCGCGTGCGCGTCGTGGTCGTCGTCCCCGACCGCCGCTACTTCGTCGCCGTGATGGATCCGCTGCCGGCGGGCCTCGAGGCGGTGAACCTCAGGTTCAAGACCTCGGCGAGCTCGCGGCTGGCGGGGCAGCTCGATAACCGCACCTACGACAGCTGGTCGTGGTACTCGCTCTTCGCCTTTTCACACCGCGAGCTGCGCGACGACCGCGTCGTGCTCTTCTCCGACCGCCTCCCCGCGGGCGTCTACGAATACACCTACCTCGCCCGGGCGACCAACTACGGCAGCTTCGTCGTCGCCCCGGTCAAGGCTGAGGAGATGTATCACCCCGAGACCTTTGGCCGCAGCGGCACGACGTGGGTCCACGTGAAGTAGGTGGTCGTCGCCGAGCAGGCATCGCTCGGCGTGGAGGTCGTGCTCGCTTGCTCCGAGCGCGCTCTAGCCGGAGAGCCTCGCGTCGCCGCGAATCGACTCGCCATTTCGTACGTCTGAGGGCGTATCGGCGTCAGGGGCCGAGCGCGTCGGCGTCAGGGTAGTGTGAAAACGTTGGCGTCCAACGTTTGCGTCCAACGTTTGCGTTATGATCCTACCCTGGTGATGATCCGACCCTACAGAGGTTCGGAGACGACGGCGGAGCGAGGAGCAGCGAATGCAGCGCAGATGTAGGAGCTTTTACGTCGCCGCGATGGCGCTGGGGGTGATGACCCTCGGCCTCTCGCGGCCGGTGCAGGCCAAGATGGACCGCCCGACGCGGCTGAGCGTGATGAAGCAGGTCGTGAAGCTGCGCATCATGGTGCGCGGCCCCGGCGGGCGCTGGCGGCAGCGGGGCCACGGCTCGGGCTCGATCATCACCTCCGGCGGGCTGATCCTGACCAACAACCACGTGGTCTCGAACACCAAGACCGGACAGCTCTACGACGCGATCGCCGTCGCGCCGAACACGGGCTTCGACAAGGCGCCGAAGTCGGTCTGCATCGCCTGGCCGAAGCGCGCGATCCGACACCCCAAGCTCGACCTCGCGATCATCAAATGCGAGGCCGACATGCGCGGCCGGCCGCTGAAGACGACGTTCAACTGGCCGACGGTCTCGGTCGGCGACTCGCGCACGCTGGTCCCCGGCGACGACATCTTCATCGTCGGCTTCCCCGGGGTCGGCGGCGCCACCATCACGTTCACCTCGGGCAAGGTCAGCGGCTTCCTCGCCGATCGTCGCGTAGGCAAGGGGCGCGTCTGGATCAAGACCGACGCGCTGATCTCCGGCGGCGTCTCCGGCGGCGCGGCCTTTGACGAGTCGGGCCAGCTGATCGGCGTCCCCACGGCCTACCGGCGCGGCTCGCGCGGTCATACGGCGATCGGCCTGGTGCGCGTGATCCACAAGGCCAAGCCGCTCTTGGCGTTGGCCCAGCGCAAGCCCTGGACGAAGCTCCCCCGCGTGGCCCGCGTGATGCCCGCTCCGCAGCGCTATCCGCAGGGCCTGCGCGGCTCCCCCCAGCCGCCGCCCAACGCCCGCCCGATGCCGCACAAGCTGCCGCCGATGCCGGGCTATCGCGGCGGCCCACCGCGGCGCTATCCCCGGGGCGGGAGGCAGGCGACGCCTCCCCCAGAGCAGGGTGAACGCCGCGGTGGTGAGATCCGCGAGCGCGCCCGACCGCGTCGCCGCGGCGCGACCAGCGGCTACAGCTCGATCAGCGGCCGTGTCGTCGACGCCTACACCTCGCGCCCTGTCCGCGGCGCCGTGATCGTGGTGCTCGAGCCCGGCGTCAACGTCTATAGGGTCACCACGCGTACCCTACGCCGCCGTGTCGCCACCGCCGGGATCACCAATCCCCGCGGCTTCTTCTTCTCCCAAAAGCCCGTACGGCAGGGCAGCAAGCATGGCCTGATCGTCGTCGCCGCGGGCTACGAGCCGTTGCGCCTGAACAACGCGATCCAGGTCTTCCGCGGCGGCCCGCCGATCCTAAACGTCGGCCTGGTCAGGCTGCGGCGCAAGGGCGTGCGCAAACCCAAGCACCGCGAGCCGCTGCCTGAGGTGCAAGAGGAGATGGGCCGCTAGCGGCGGCGAGTTTGAGCGACAACGAGCTCGGTTCGAAGGGCAAGCGAGCGAGAAGGGCGCCTGCTGGTCGCACGCAACCGGCGGGCGACGACCGCTGTGATGTCGCAGACCAGCGCGACGGGAGGGGAGTTGGTCAGCGCTCTAGCCTGTCGATCTAGCCTCGACCCCACCCCTCGAGACGCTCGACCTCTTTCCGCAAGTGATCTCACCCCTTCCGCAAGCGATCTCGCCCCGTGTAAACTGGCGACATATGCGTCAGTTCAAACGGGTCCGTTCATCGACAGCGGGTTGGGTGTTCTCGCCGCTCGGCTGCCTGCTGCTCGTCGGCGCCTTGACAGCTCGCGCCGACGCTGGCGACAAGAAGACGATCTACCGCTACGTCAACGCTGAGGGACGTCTAGTCTTCGTCAACGACCTCGCGTGGGTCCCCACACAATACCGTCCCCGGTGCCAGGCGGTCGACCTGTCCACCGTCTCGACCAACCGAGCGCTCGGCGCGGAGCTCGAGAAGGCCGTCAACGCTGAGATCGCGCGTCTCACCGCCTCGGGCTATTGTGTGCAGCTGCGCCAGAGCGCCGAGGCGGGCTGGCTCTCCACGCTCTGGCGTCGCCACAGCCGCCTGATCGTGATCGGCGGCGTGATGCTGCTTCTGCTCGGCATCAGCCCCTGGGTCACCGCGCGGATACCTGGGCCCCAATGGGGCAAGATCCTGCTGGTCTCGCTCCCCGCGCTGGCGATGTTCGCGCTCTGGACCACGGCGGTGGTCAAGACCATGCGCACGACGAGACTGTTGCGCGAGGCGGCAGCGCCTTGCCAGCCAAAGACCTACCGCGAGGTGCCAAACACCCCCAAGGCCCAGCGCCAGCGGCTGGGCATGATCGGCAAGCTGAAGGCGCAGATCACCGAGATGCGCAGCGGTCGCCGCGATCGGGTCGACGCGGCGCTGCGCGAGGGCAAGGGCGAGCTGCCCAGGCGCCTCGATTGGATTGGTCCGGAGAGCCCATGAATTGGCTGCTCGATCAGCTCAACCGCGAGCTCTTTACGCTCTCACGCACGCCGGTGACGGTGCTCTCGCTCTTCGTCCTCGTCGGGGTGGCGTTGCTCGCCGGCTCCCTCGGGCCGATGGCGCGCGATCAGCTGCGGCGCTTCAGCGGTCGTGATGTGCCACCGCAGCAGGCGCTGCGAGCCAAGCGCTTCGGCGCCTTCGCCGGCGTCTTCACGCCGAGCATCCTGACCATCCTCGGCGTGATCATGTACATGCGCCTCGGCTGGGTCGTCGGTAACGCCGGCCTCGGCGGGGCGCTGCTGATCGTCGGCATCTCCCACGCGATCACCCTGGCCACCGGGCTCTCGGTCTCGAGCATCGCGACCAACCGCACCGTCGGCGCCGGCGGCGCCTACTTCATCATCAGCCGCTCTCTCGGCGCGCCCGCTGGGGCGGCGATCGGGATCCCGCTCTTCTTCGGCCAAGCGCTCTCGGTGACCTTCTACATCGTCGGCTTCACCGAGTCGCTGCGCCAGCTCGTGCCCTCGCTGCCCGATCTCGTCGTCTCCAGCGCGATCTGCCTGCTCTTGACGCTGGTCACGCTCAAGAGCGCCGACTTGGCGTTGAAGACGCAGTTCTTCGTGATGGCGGCGATCGCGCTCTCGCTGGTCTCCTTCTTCGCGGGGAGCAGCCCCAACCCCGGCGGCATCGAGTGGTGGAACCCCAAGGGCGCCGGCTTCGCGCAGGTCTTCGCGGTCTTTTTCCCGGCGGTGACCGGGATCATGGCCGGTGTGGGGATGTCCGGCGATCTCGAAGACCCGCGTCGCGCCCTGCCCAAGGGGACGCTCTGGGCGATCGTGATCGGCTTTCTGGTCTACTCGATCTTCCCGGTCTGGTTGGCGCGGAACGCGAGCAACGCGGCGATGGTCGCCAACACGCGGATCGTCTGGGATATCTCGGCGCTGCCTTCGTTGATCTACGTCGGGGTCTGGGGCGCTACGCTCTCGAGCGCGATGGGCAGCATCCTCACGGCGCCGCGCACCCTCCAGGCGCTCGCCGCCGACGGCTTGGCGCCGCGGATCCTTGCTCGCGGCTCTGGGCCCTCCAACGAGCCTCGCCTCGGCACGATCCTGACCTTCGCCCTCGCTCAGACCGGCATCCTGCTAGGCAACCTCGACGTGATCGCGCCGATCCTGACGATGTTCTTCCTCGCCACCTACGGCTTCACCAACCTCGCCTGCGGGCTGGAGAAGTGGGCCGCCAGCCCGAGCTTTCGCCCTGACTTCAAGGTCCCCGCGGGGGTCTCGTTGCTCGGGGCGCTGGGCTGCTTTTACGTGATGAGCATCATCGACATGCTGGCGATGATCGCGGCGCTGGTGGTCAGCGCCGGCATCTACGCGATCACCCAGCGCAAGCTCCTCGGCACGACCTACGGTGACGCGCGGCATGGGATCTGGTCGGCGCTCGTGCGCAGCGCCCTGCAGCGGCTGCGGCGGGTCAGCTTCCACCCGCTGAACTGGCGACCCAACGTCGTGGTGATGGGCGGCGATCACGAGAAGCGCCCCTACCTGCTCGAGCTCGGCAGCGCCGTGGTGCAGGACCGCGGCGTGGTGACCTACTTCCACCTGATCAAAGGCTCGGTGCGCCAGTACGCCGAGGGGCGCCGGCAGGTGCAGCGGCTGCTCGATGATCGCCTCGAGGAGCGCTACCCCAACGTGTTCTGTCGCGTGGACGTCGTCGACGACGTCTACCGCGGGGCGGTGGCGGTGGCCCAGTCCTACGGCGTGGGGAGCTTCGAGGCCAACACCGTGATGCTCGGCTGGCTCTCCAAGCCCGAGCATCGTCGCCGCTACGTGCAGATGCTGCGCGACCTCGTCGACCTCGATCGCTCGTTGCTGCTGGTCGCCTACGACAAGCAGCGCAAGCTGGGTGAGCGCCACGACATCCACATCTGGTGGGGTGGCCTGCAGAGCAACGGCGGGCTGATGCTGCTGCTCGCCTTCTTGCTCACGGCGCATCACACCTGGCGTCACGCGCGGGTCTCGCTGATGACCATCGTCAACGGCGAGGAGGAGCGCGCCACCGCCGAGACCAACATCGCCAAGGTCCTCGCCTCGGCGCGCGTCGAGGCCAACGCGAAGGTGCTGCTGCGCGAGGGCCGCGCCATCGCTGAGGTGATCCACGGTGAGAGCGGCCAGGCGGATCTGGCGATCCTCGGGCTGGCGCTGCCACAGGACGACGAGGCGGCGGTCGACGCCTTCTTCGAGCGGATAAACGGGCTGCTCGCCGGGCTGCCGACCACCGTCTTGGTCCATAGCGCGCGCCACTTCGAGGGCGAGCCCGTGCTCTTCGATCAGCTCCCGACTCAGCGCGAGGTCGGGGAGCAGGCGCAGCCTGGCGCCGACGGCGAAGACGAGCTGGCAGAGGAGCCGGAGGAGCAGCCGACGGGGCCTATGGTACCATCGTCGAAGTAGCGACGTCGCGATGGCTGTGGCGAACGACGAGAAGGAGCAGGCATGCGCAGCGGCTCGATCAAGGCAGTGGCTCTGGGAGTGGCCCTCGGTACCCTAGGTCTCGGCGGCCTCGGCTGTGGCGACGACGGCGGCGGCTCGCTCCCAGCGTCCGACCAGAGCACGCTCCGCTCCGACGTGATCGCATCGGATACGCACGTGGCCGACAGCGGCTCCGCGCTCGCCGACGCCGCGGGGGACGCGGGGCCGCCGAGAGAGGACAGCGGCGAGCCGAGCGCCGACGGTGGCCTCGCCGCCGACAGCACGACCCCCACCGGCTGCAACCTCTACTCGAACTGGAGCTGCAAGGTCGGCCAGGGGGCGCTGCTCTGCATCACCCGCTGCGGCCCCGACGAGCTGACCTGCACCAACGGCGGCGTCTGCCAATGCGGCATCGGCCTCGGGCCCTGCAAGGGCACCTTCAGCGCGTCGACCCCCTGCGACGTCTGCCGCAAGGCCTGGCTCGCCGGCTGCTGCAAGTAAGCCCGTCGGGCCGCGTGGGTCGGGATCCGCGCTTTCTCGAGAGCGCCCCCACATCGCCCCTCGGGTGTCGATCAGGCGACCATCGGCGGAGGCGGTCGCACCATGACGCAGCGCGCTGGGCGGATCGACCTGCGGCGTAAGCTCCTTGGGCCGAGCAAGCATCCGTGATCAGCGGCGCGTTCGCGCCACCTTCGAGCGGCCGAATGACGGTGCGCTCTCATGGGCCGACTCCGGGCGGTTGAGCGGGCGGCGGGGCGTCTGGTAGGGTCGAGGGCGTCGCGGCTGCCTCGAGGCGGGCGGCATCGCGCGAAGACGCGGCGGATGACAGCGGGAGAGCGCATGAGCAGGACGGCGCCGAGCGACGTGGCGGGCGATGGCTCGAGCGGCAGATCCGATGGGGGCAGCCGCCTGGCCCTCTACCTCCCGCATGCGCTGATCTTCTTCGCCTCCGCCTGCATCATGATCGTCGAGCTCGTCGCTGGGCGGCTGATCGCGCGGCATCTCGGCAGCTCTCTCTACACCTGGACGTCGATCATCGGCGTGGTGCTGGCCGGGATGAGCTTGGGCAACATGGTGGGTGGCCGCCTCGCCGATCGACGACCACCGCGGGCCTACCTCGGGCTGCTGTTCATGGCTGGCTCCATCGCCTGCTTACTCGCGCTCTATCTCAACGCGTTGTTCACCGGTCACCCGCTGCTCTACGGTCAGAGCTGGCCGATGCGCGTCTTCGTTACTGTGGTCGCGATCTTCTTTTTGCCAGCCGTGGTGCTCGGCATGATCTCGCCCGCGACGGCGAAGATGGCGATCGAGCGTTCCCGGACGCTGGGGCGCACCATCGGTTCGGTCTACGCCTGGGGCGCCGTCGGAAGCATCATCGGCACCTTGGCCACCGGCTTCTACCTGATCGCCCTCCTTGGCGTCCACGGCGTCATGCTGGTCACCGCCGCCTCGCTGGCGCTGGTCGGCGTGCTCCTTGGGCCGCAGCGTTGGGCGCAGCTGCTCTGGTTGGCGGTGCTGATCGGGCTGATCACTGTCAGCTGCGTCCCCGCCGCGCCGGCGACCAAGGTCGCCAAGGCCTTCGGCCTCCGTGACAACCTCGACCAGGACTTCATCTTCGCCAGAGACAGCCACTATCAGTTCGTCAAGGTCTACAAGCAAGCGATCCCGCGGGCGCCAGTCTTGGGCCAGAAGCAACCTCCCCGGGAGGTGCTCGTCCTGGCGCTGGACCACTTGGTCCATGGCTTCATCGATCCGAGAGATCCGACCTATCTCCACTATGGCTACGAGCGGGTCTACCGCGACGTCAGCCGCGACTTCTTTCAGAGCCCCCCCACCCATTTTGGACCGAGGCAGGCACAGCCCTGCCAGCCGCTCTCGAGGCCTCAGAACGCTCGCCGTACCAGCCCTATGGCTCGTTTCTTCGGCGACGACATCGGCTCGGCAGCTCAGCACCCGGCTCGGTCCGGAACGTGTGGGGGGGCTCTTAGACGGCGTAAGGTGAGCGCGCTGTTCATCGGCGGCGGTGCCTACACGTTCCCGCGGCTCCTGCTGCGCCTATGGCCTGGCTCGCGCGTCGACGTCGCCGAGATCGATCCGATGGTGGTGGAGGCGAACCACGTCGCCCTGGGGCTGCCTCGTGACACGCCGATCCGCACCATCGCGCTGGACGGTCGCAACGCGGTGGCGGACCTCCCCGCCTCACGGCGCTACGATCTCATCGTCGGCGACGCCTTCAACGACCTGTCGATCCCGGCGCACCTGATCACCTTGGAGTTCACGCAGGAGCTCGCCGAGCATCTGACCCGAGATGGTGTCTATCTCGTCAACGTGATCGACGACTTCCAGGTGGGGAAGCTGCTCTGCGCGTTCGTCTCGACGATGGAGCGCGTCTTTCCTCATGTCTATGTGCTCTCGACGAGCCGCTACGGCGCGGCGGCAGGCCGCGAGACCTTCGTCGTCGCTGGCTCTCGTCGGGCGCTGCCGAACGCGCGGCATTGGCGGGCGGGTCATGCGACCAAGCGGGAGGGGAGCCTGCTCACCGAGGCGGAGCGGGTGACGCTACGCGGACGCTGTGGCGGCCGTGTGCTCACCGACACCGACGCTCCAGTGGAGAACCTGATCGCGCCGGTGGTGCAGAAGAAGCGCCGCTGATGCTGCTGACCATCGGCTTGAGCCCTGCCTGGCAGCAGCTTTTCTCGCTGTCCGAGCTGCGCCCTGGGGAGGTCAACCGAGCTCGAGAGGTCCGCTGGTGTGCGGCGGGTAAGTCGCTTGACGTGGCCTTCGCCGCCCGCGCGCTCGGCGCGGAGGTCTGCGCCCTCACGTTGCTGGGTGGAGCCAACGGCGCTCGAATCGCTGCCGAGGTCACGAAGGCGGGGATCCGCCTCGAGGCGCTCGAGGTCGCCGCCGAGACCCGGATCTGCACGACGGTCCTCGCCGATGGTGGTCTCGCCACTGAGCTCGTCGAGCCCGCGGCGCCAGTGCCAGGGTCGGCCGTAGATGCGCTCTGTGCGCGGGCCGACGCGCTCCTCGCCGCGGCTGAGGTGGTGGTGTTCAGCGGCTCGCTGCCCAGCGGCTGCCGTCGCGGTGTCTTCGCCGAGATCGCGCGAAGCGCCGATCGCGCAGGCGTGGCGCTCGTCGCTGATATCCGGGGTGAGGAGCTGAAGGCGTTGCTCGCCGCCGCGGCTCACCGGCGAGCTCCTTCCCCACCGTGGATCGTGAAGCCCAATCGGGTTGAGCTGGGAGAGACCTTGGGCGCTCCCTGCGCTGGAGACGCGGCGCTAGCCGATGGCATCGAGGAGCTGCGAGGCGACGCTGGCACCTGGGTGCTGGTCAGCGATGGGGCCGCCCCAGCTTGGCTCGTTGGGCCTGGGCAGCCCTCACCGCGGGTGCTGTTGCCGCCGCGGGCTGTGAGGGTGAAAAACCCGATCGGCGCGGGCGACGCGTTGGCCGCCGGGCTCGCTGTGGCGCTGGCGGCGGGAGACACCGTCATCGACGCGGCTCGCCGGGGGCTGGCGACAGCCGGCGCGAGCTGCGAGACGCCGCTGCCAGGGAGGCTGAGCGGCGAACGCGCGGAGGAGCTGAGCGCACAAACGCGGCTCGCCTAAGAGCACCCCTACAAATTCGGGACCGAGCCGGGTGCTGAGCTGCCGAGCCGCTTTCGTAGCCGAAGAAATGAGCCATACTGGTGGTACGGCGAGCTTTCTGAGGCCTAGAAAGCGGCTCGGCAGTGCGGTGCCCGGCGACGGGAGGAATTTGTAGGGGTGCTCCTAAGAGCTTCCCCACACATTCGGGACCGAGCCGGGTGTTGAGCTGCCGAGCCGATCGCGGTGCCGAAGCCATGAGCCCTACGGGTGGTACGGCGAGCTCTCTAGAGCGCTGATCAACTTACCGGACCGAGCTGCGCTAAGGATGCGGAATCACGGCGTAGGAGCGAGAAGGGCGCCTGCTGGTAGCAAGCAACCGACCACCGGTCAACACCGTATCGCGACTCACGCCTGCCGTGCTCTAGTTGAAGCCCCAGACGGCGTCGAGGTCGAACCCGCGGGTGTTGGTGCCAAAAGAGCTGGCGCCGCTGTCGGTGATGCGGACATAGCGCATCGCCGCACGGGCAGGGATCGGATCGAGGCTCTTGGAGAAGAGCAAGCGGTCGCCGCCGGCCCTGCTCGAGCGGGTCGGGATCGTGTTTTCACTGTTCGCGAACACAGCCTTGTACCCAGCCTTGCCCAAGCGATACCACTTGCGTCCGTCAGGCGAGACCTCTACGAGCGCCGGGGTTGGTGAGCGGACGTTCTTGCGACCGCCGAAGCCGTTCTCGAAGACCTTCAGACCGCGTCGGACCGGCATCCCCAGCCTGAGCGTGATTTGGCCCTTATGCCCCAACGAGACCACGTGGAGGCTACCTCGGCGCTTGCCGCCACCTTCAGGTCGCCCCAAGGCGACCTCGGTGCGATGCTGGTTGAAACCGCTGCCCTCCCCAGGCTTGAAGGAGACCACCTCGGCGCCATAGCCGGAGCCCTCGAGGCGCACCCGCCGACGCACAGGTTCGTAGCCAGCGATGATGCTCGCGCCCATCTCTGAGGCCGAGTTGGCTCGGATCCGGCCGGTGCGCTTGTTGATCGTCGCCTTCACCGTCCGGCCGCCCATGTTCAAGAGCAGCCGCAGGCTGCGACCGCTGCGACTGCTGCCGACGGTGCGGATGCCGACCTTGGAGCTGTTGACCAGCCCACGCTTGGCCAGGTAGTCAGCGACGTTGGCCCGCACCCACTGGCGCGACAGCCGGCGCGCCGAGCGGCGTACCTGTGCTTCGCCGGTCGAGGCAAAGAGCGTCAGCGCTGCGACTAGGGCGATGGCGAGTCTTGACCTACGTAGCATCAGTCCGCTGCTCCTCTTGCAAGATAGCCACTGAGCAAGCATGTTCCATGCCAGCAAAACAACGGCATCCACAGCTGAGATCGTTCTGCTTTTTCGGCCGGCAGGCCAGCAGCTCGTCTCCGATCCTCGTAGCCGTGGCCACCTGCGACCACGCAGCCGAGACACGCAGCTCGCGACGGATCGACAGCTGGATTCGCGCTATGGCCCCCCCGGACCGTACCCTAGAGCGCGGACCACCTGACCTCCCGTCGCCGCGCTGGTCTGCGACATCACAGCGGTTGTCGCTCGTCGGTTGCGTGCTATCAGCAGGCGCCCTCCTCGCTCCTACGCCGTGACTTGGCATCCTTCGCGCAGCTCGGTCCGGTCAGCTGATCAGCGCTCTAGGCGCACCCCACCTACCCCTGCCGTCGCCGGGCACAGCGCTGCCGGCCGCTCTTGGGGCCCCTTGGGCTGATTGACTTGGGTCGACTCTTTGTGTATCCCTGACCCTGAACAGCTGCCGCGCGGTTCCGGGAAGCCGGTGCAAATCCGGCGCGGGCCCGCCACTGTGATTGGTCATGCCCTGCGACGCGCCACTGAGGAGCCCCTCGGGAAGGCCGCAAGGGATACCGGCCATGAGCCAGGAGACCGACCGTACGGCGATCAACTAGGTGCAGCCGAGGATGTCCACGGCTGCCCCGCGATGCCCGCGGTGCCGGGCAAGGAGTGCAACGATGTCTCGTCTTATTCTCACCTTTGGCATGGCGACGCTGCTAACCCTAGCCGGTTGCAGCGACGACGATTTGCCCAACACCACAGACCAGGGGCAATCCGAAACGGATGGCGGCACCAAGGATGGTCTGACGTCGGACCAGAAGGTTACGTCGGACCAGACGGTCACGTCGGACCAGAAGGTCACGTCGGATCAGGAGGTCACGTCGGACCAGCAGGTCACGCCGGACCAGCAGGTCACCCCTCCTCCCGTAGACCTCAAGCCCTTCACCCTCGACAGCGGCTATCAGGTGCTCTTTCGTTTCGACGATCCCGTGGCCACCGGTGTGGCGGGCTTCAATGTTCAGGGCAAGAACATCTACCTGCACGAGTTCACCAGCAGCTCGAAGAGCGGGACAGTCAACGTCGGCGCCATCGACCCCGCCAAGGGTCAGCTCGGCGCCTTGAGCCCCGTGTTTAGCTACTCCGGAACCCTGACCGGCAAGGCCTTCGCGGGCTTCTATCTGGCGCTATCCCCTAGCGCCCATGCCGCCGTGGGCTACACGACCGACGCGAGCGTCGCCGGCGAGGTCTACTGGGGCGACGCCGGTATCAAGACGCCCAAGGCGGTCTCCAAGGCCACCGGCAACTTCGACGTGGTGTTCCTCGACGACAAGACGTTGCTGATAAACGGCACCGGCGTCGGCACCGCGCAGAGTGGCCAAGGCGTCTACTGGTACCAGGAGGGCAAGTCGCCGCGGCTGCTGATCAAGGGCCTGGGCACCAGCTCGAGCTACCTCGCCCTCGGCAAATCAACCTTCTATGCTGGCGGCTTCTCGACCTCGAATAAGCTCTACGGCTTCTCGCAAGCCGAGGTGAAGGCAGCCATCAGCTCCAAGTCGACCCTCAGCGCGACCGCCGACGGTGACCTGATCTTCGACGGCAACCTGATGGGCGCAATTGGACTCGAAGACGATCTGGCGATCCTCGAGGTCGATGCATCGTGGATGCCCAAGGGTGTTAGCGTGATCCCGGTCACGGTCAGCGGCGACACGCTGACCAAGGGGACCAGCAAGACCGTCATCAGCGGCGGCAGCCCGGCTGTCCTCGGCAAGCTCGCCGGCGGACATGGCACCAAGGAGTTCGGCATCTATTTCAAGAACGGATCCAAAAAAGAGATCGCGATCATCGAGAGGAAGTAGCGTACCACAGCTCCGCTCGCGAGCCGCATGGCGAGAGACTCCATCGCGGCTCGCGCGCTGGTCGAGCTCCCCTTGGGAGCGTCCCCACAGATGCCTCCCGCCGTGCTGGCCCGCGACGATGGCTGCGGGGTGGCGATGCTGCCCATCGGCTACGCTACGCGGCCGCCGCTGCCTTGGCTACGCTGCGCGGCCGGTGCCGCCTTCACCACGTCGCGAGCTCGACGATCTGGTGCACATCGAGCGCTTTCGAGACGCCCGACGAGAGGGTAGTGTATCGGCTCGATGTGGGCGTCGCCCACCATGTTGTGATGGCTGATGACAAGATCATGATCGACGAGGCGACCCTCGAGCGCATCGAGGGGCCGCAGCTGCGCGCTTTGATCGAGGCGCGCTGCGCGCAGAACCAGCGTGGATCTGTGCTGGCGGCGCGAGGACATCTCATCACCGAGGCGGTGTTGGTGCGTGTCGACGAGCGGGTGCTCGAGCTCGAGCTCTTTGGTCCCTCGGCCAGGCAGCTGCGCTCACAGCCCGCGGTGACGATCTGCTTCGCCGATGGCACAACCGCTCACACCTTCTTCGCCCGGGTTGATGGCTACCTCCGAGCGACCCTCGACACCCCGGCGAGGCTTCGTGTGTTGCTGCCGACGCTGCTCTCGGCGCTGACCATCCCCGCTGCCCGGATCACGAGACATAGCTTTCGTGTCCCCGTGGTCGGCGATGTGCCGATGACCGTCGATCTAACGGACGATGACGGACAGCTCTTCGAGGCGCGGGTGCTCGACATCAGCCTCGGCGGGATGCTGCTCGAGTTACGTCGCAACGTGCCGGCCTCGCTTTTGCCAGGGCGAGGGCTCGAGGTCAGCTTCATCTATGCGGGCTTGACGCTCGAGCTCCGCGCCGAGGTGCGCTCCATCGCGGGCGCTGAGCTCGGCATCTGCTTTTACACCTTCGGAGAGGGCGAAGACCTGCGCCCGCCGCCGCGCTACGAACGGCTGGTCTCGCGGCTCGAGCGACAGTGGCTACGCGACAAGAAGGGCGGGGCCGGCTGAAGCGCGGAGGAGCGAGGGGTGGGGCTCGTTGGTCGGTTAGTTTTGATGGGTCGCTTCTTGCTCGGCGATCTCCTTGCGGACGTCGTCCATGTCGAGCTCTTTGACCTTGTCGACGAGCTCGTCGAGGGCGGCGCCGGGCAGCGCCCCGGGCTGCAAGAAGAGCAGCACCTTCTCGCGGAAGACGGCCAGCGTGGGGATCGAGCGCACGCCGAAGGTCGCCGCGAGCTGCTGCTCGGCCTCGGTATCGCATTTGGCGAAGGCGATGTCTGGATGCTTCTCCGACGCGGCCTCGAAGACCGGCGCGAAGCTCTTGCAGGGCCCGCACCAGTCGGCGAAGAAGTCGATCAAGACGATCTCGTTGTTCTCCAGGGTGCTCTCTAGCTTATCGAACGTGAGGTCCATGGTTGCCATAGTGGGCTCCTTGCCTGTAAGCAAGACGCCGCAGCCGCCGCAGGCGTTACAGTGTGGTGAGTCGCCCAGACCTCCGAGACCTGCCAGACCGTGAGACCTCGTCGCGCTGGAAGCGATAATGGTTTGAAGGGGCGGCAACTCTGCTACCCTTGCCCCCGATCGGGCACCAGACTGGAAAGAACTCAACCTGCGAGTGACAGCCCATGCACATCATTCACATCAGCTCTGAGTGTGCGCCGGTCGCCAAGGTTGGCGGCCTGGCCGACGTCGTCTTCGGTCTCAGCCGAGAGATGGGTCTTCGAGGTCATCGCTGCGAGGTCATCATGCCCAAGTACGATCGTCTCTGGTACGATCAGATTTGGGGTCTCCACACTGTCTATGAGGATCTCTGGGTGCCCTGGTACGATGGGGCGATCCACTCTTCGGTGCAGGAGGGGGAAGTCCACGGGCTTCGCTGCTACTTCATCGAGCCCCACTCCAACGACAACTTCTTCAATCGAGGGCTGTTCTACGGCGCCGACGACGACTCGCTGCGCTTCGCGTTCTTTTCTCGCGCGGCGCTGGAGTTCATCTACAAGGCCGGGCTGATGCCCGATATCTTGCATTGTCACGACTGGCCAACAGGGCTGGTCCCAGTGCTGCTCTATGAGCTCTACCAGCCGATGGGGATGTGGGCGCAGCGGGTCTGCTATACGATCCACAACTTCAAGCATCAGGGCGTGATCGGTGGCGAGGTGCTGTCGGCGACGGGGCTCCACCGACCAGAGCACTTCTTCGCGCCAGAGCGGCTCCGCGACGAGGGCAACCCGCACGCGATCAACATGATGAAAGGCGGGATCGTCTACAGCAACTTCGTGACCACGGTCTCGCCCAAGCACGCCTTCGAGGTCCGCCAGACCGACCAGGGCTGCGGCCTGCAGCACATCTTGAACATACACCAGGGCAAGTTCGGCGGGGTCCTCAACGGTGTCGACTATGACGTCTGGAACCCACAGAAGGATCCCCAGATCCCGCACCACTACGATGTGGACCACATCGAGCCGAAGTACGGCAACAAGAAGGCGCTGCGGGATCGGCTCTGGTTACGAGACGACTATAGCCCGGTCCTGGCCTATATCGGCCGCCTCGACGATCAGAAGGGCGTGCACTTGGTGCGCCACGCGATCTTCTGGGCGCTCAGCCGCGGCGCGCAGTTCGTGCTGCTCGGCTCTGCGCCGGATCCGGCGATCAACCGGCAGTTCTGGGAGCTGAAGCATCAGCTCAACGACAACCAGGACGTGCACATCGAGCTCGGCTACGATGAGCAGCTCTCACACCTGATCTACTCGGGTGCTGACATCATGGTCGTGCCGAGCAACTACGAGCCATGCGGTCTGACCCAGATGATCGCGATGCGCTATGGCACGGTGCCGGTGGTGCGCTCTATCGGCGGTCTGGCTGACACCGTCTTCGATCGCGAGCATAGCGACGTACCGCTCGACTGGCGCAACGGCTTCGTCTTCAACAGCTCGGACGCCGCGGGCATCGAATCGGCGCTCGAGCGGGCGGTTGGCCTCTGGTACGACTATCCTGAGAACTTCCAAGACCTCATCGTCAACGGGATGCGCCACGACAACTCGTGGAACCATCCAGGGCAGCACTACCAGAACATCTACGAGTACATCAAAGCCTAGAGCGCTGATCCGCTGACCGGACCGAGCTGCGCGAAGGATGCGGCATCACAGCGTAGGAGCGAGAAGGGCGCCTAGAGCGCTATTGGGCTGCTTGGGTTCTGTCCCTGCGGTTTGGAGATCGGGTTGGTCCCGATCGTTGGTCCACTCAAAAAACGCGCAACCTATTGAAAATGTTTTACTTTTTCTGTGTTTTCAGAAGGGGACGGGGCTAGCGCGCGGCGGGTGAAGCGATCGCCCCAGATCGAGCCGCTCTGAGTTGTCCGACTCTCCACGATATCTCCAAATCAGACAATCTGGAAATTGGAAGTTCTGAAGTCTTCCTTTGGAGGTCGAGTCACCTCCAAATCTACGATTTGGACTATTCCATTTCGCCGCAGTCTTCTTTCCAAGAAGGGACTTTTGCGGATACGTAAGACCCACCGACATGGTTTCGCAGTGTTGAGCGGACGGCACACATCGTGCTTTGGGAGCGAGCAACGTTCTGAATTCACAGGCGCGTTTTGGAGGTGTGATGCAAGCCGCTGCTGTTTCGACCCGTGAGCACGAGAATAGCGAAGAGATCCTGATGGCCAACTATGTCAATGGTAATGAGCAGGCCTTCTATGAGCTCTTCCGTCTCCTCGGGCCGCGGGTCCGGCGCTTCTTTCTCCGCAAGTTTGGTGACGAAGCTCTTGCCGATGACATGCAGCAGATCACCTTCCTCAAGATGCACCGCGCGCGCCAGGCCTATCGCATCGGTGAGCCGGTTCGCCCCTGGCTCTTCACTATCGCGGCGCGGGTGCGCATCGACGAGCTGCGCCGGCGCCGCAACGTCGAGAACAACAGCGACGATCTCGACCGCGCCGACATCAGCAACGCGATGGCGCGAGCTTATGAGAGCGACCCGGTCGAGCGCGCCGACATCGCCTCGAAGGTCCGTATCGCCCTCAACACTCTCCCCGACTCCCAGCGCGTGGTGGTGCAGATGCACCGCTATGAGGGCATGACCTTTCGCGAGATCGCCGGCCTGCTCGGTGTGACCGAGGCCGCTGTCAAGCTGCGCGCCTTCCGCGCCTATGGGCAGCTCCGTAAGCAGCTCGCCCCCGTGCTCGGCAAGGCCGCCTAGAGCGCTGATCAGCTTACCGGACCGAGCTGCGCGAAGGATGCGGAATCACAGCGTAGGAGCGAGGAGGGCGCCTGCTGGTAGCAAGCAACCGACCCCGGCGACAAAAGGCATGTGTGGGGGCTCCTCGAGCTCAGCGGTCGGCGTTGCGTGCGCTGATCCGCTGGACGGGCGCGATGGGCTCCTTGTCGGCCTTCTTGTCGGCCTCCGCGTCTCTTTTGGGCCGTTCGTCTGCGTCGACGTCGATGACCACCGGGCCACGGGCTCCACGCCCGCGCTGATCGCCATCAAAGGGCCCACTGGCGCCGCCAAACGGGCTCGCTCCAAACCCGCCGAAGCTCGGCTGCACGCGGCCCTCGAGGCTCTTGGCGACGCGGCCAGCGGCCAGCCCGCGAAGCCCCGGCACCAGCATTACAAAGCCCAGGATGTCGGTGATGAAGCCGGGGACAATCAGCAGCGCGCCGACGATCAGAAGCACGAGCCCGGAGACGATCTGCACCGCGGGGACCTCACCACGGCCGACGGCTTGCTGGATCTGCTGCAGCGTCCGCAGCCCCTGGTGGCGCACCAGGGCGCCGCCGACCATCCCGGTGAGGATGCAGAGCCCTAGGGTGGCAACGAAGCCGATACCGCCCGCGACGTTGACCAGCAGCCAGAGCTCGGCGAAGCCGAGGACAAGCACGAGGAGGAAGAACTTACCGACGAACGACACGACGCAAAGCTAGCATGCTGGTCGCCGCGAGGGTCAAGGCGTGGCTTGGCGATGGTCAACCAGCCCCGATCTGCGGTACCATCCCTGCGGTTTTTCCCTTTACCACCGGATAGCTATGACCGCCTACGCTCGAGCAGTGGGACCCGACGCCGGTCCCGCCCGTCAAAACATCCTGATCGTCGAAGACGAGGAGTCGATCGCCCTGCTGCTCCAGAGCACCCTCGAGGCCGAAGGGTACGCCGTCGAGCTGTGCTCCGATGGCACCTCCGCGCTGGCGCGGCTGGCCGAGGGGGGGATCGACCTGGTCCTCCTCGATCAACACCTCCCCGACATGTTGGGTACCAGCGTGCTCGCCGAGCTGCGCGTCAACGACGGCCAGCTGCCGGTGGTGATGGTCACGGCCCACGGAGACATCGAGCTGGCCGTGCAGGCGCTGAAGGCTGGCGCGATGGACTACCTGGTCAAGGATGTCGACCTGGCGTTCTTGTCGATGCTGCCGCGGACGGTGGTCACGGCGCTCGAGCGTGCCTCTCTCGAGCGGCGAAACCGCGCTCTCGTCTCCGAGCTGCGGCGCAATGAAGAGCGGCTGCGGAACATCTTCCAGCGCTCGCCGATTGGGATCTTGTTGCTCGATTGCCATGGCCGTGTGGTGTCAGCCAACGCGGCGAGCGCACGCCTCTTTGGCTTGGTGCACCCATCGGAGCTCGAGGGCTTTCGGCTGATCGACGCGCTGCAGGTGGGCGACGCGTTTCGGGCGATCGCCGATGAGCGCTCTGACGGCTCTGGCGTCTCGCAGGAGCGGTCGATCACCCTCGATTTCGCCCAGCTCGGCGCCCTCCGGTTGCCGCGGATGCGCGACAGCGGGCACGCCCACTTCGAGCTCTTGCTGACACGGCTCGCGGCGGATGGTGAGGCGCGAGCGGTGCGGGCGATGGTGCAGCTGCACGACGTGAGCACTCGTCGCCACGCCGAGGCGGCGCTGCAGCAGGCGGAGCAGCGGATCGAGGGGCTGCAAGAGCTGCTCAAGATGCTCGGCAGGTGCCGATTGCTCCGCAACGACCCCAGGCGCCGTGAGCAGGTCGAGCGTCTGCTTGCCGAGGTTCTCGACGAGCAGGACGAGTGCCACGAGATCTGTGAGGATGCTCCGGTCTCTGAGCTCCAAAAGGCGCCCAAGCCATCCCAGCCTAGCAGCGCGACGAGCTCAGCACCCCTGCTCGTGACGCTACATAACAAAGCGCTAGAGCGCTGACCAGCTTCCCTCCCGTCGCCGCGCTGGTCTGCGACACCACAGCGGTTGTCGCTCGTCGCTTGCGTGCTACCCGCGGGCGCCCTTCTCGCTCTTACGCCGTGATTCCGCAGCCTTCGCGCAGCTCGGTCCGGTAAGCTGATCAGCGCGCTAGACCCTACGTAACACAGCGCTGGCTCGAGGTCTCTTAGCGAAGACTCTCTCACAGAAAAGATACGCGATGCATATTCCCTTGATCCTGATCGGCGTGGTGATCCTCCTGTTTCTCGTCGTGCGGGCCTTCGGCCCTTCCGTTGACCGAGCGCTCGAGACCGCGCTACGCGAGAAGAACCTGGATGAGCTCGGGCGTGCGCTCGAGGCGGTCTCTCCGGCCAAGCAGGCCAACGCCTACAACCGCGCGATCCGACGGCTCTGGGATGCCTACGAGCGCGAGATGGCGGCGGCGCTGGTGCGCAAGCTCGCGGAGGCGCGCCCACAGGAGCGCATCGCCCAGTACTGGCTCGACCAGGTGCAGCAGGTCGAGCCCGAGCTCTCGCAAAAGATGTTCGAGAGCGGTTTCCTAGAGCAACACTTCCGTCCAGATGTCGCGCAAAGCTGCGGGAGCTTTGGCTGAAGCATCTGAGCGGGCGCCGGTCGGCGTCTTCCAAACCACCCCTACACAGACCTCCCGTCGCCGGGCACAGCACCGCCGGCCGCTTTCTAGGCTTCAGAGACTCCCGATGATGTCTAATCTGGAGGGGAGCCGGCCCTTACGAGCAGGCTCTTGATCTAGCCCTCCCGTCGAGGCGCGCGACTGCACGTGGTGCGGAGCAATGGTCACCGAAGGCGATGCGTCTTGGTTGTTGTTTGAGCGTTGGTAAACATTAGGCGAACCTTGTATATCAAGGTATGATCATCCTGATCACTGGGGCAACGGGTCTGATCGGTCGACAGCTCGCGCTGCGTTTGCGTCGTGATGGGCACCAGCTCTTCGCCTGGGTGCGCGACGAGGAGCGCGCGAGGCAGCAGCTTGGCGCCGAGGTCTGTTTGATCTCGGACAGCGGGGCCAGAGCTGGCAGGGGGAGCCTCGAGGACGCGGTGCAACGCGCCGACGCCGTGGTCAATCTGGCGGGCGAGCCGATCGCCGCTGGGCGCTGGAGCGCGACGCGCAAGGCGGCGATCTACGACAGCCGAATCAACCTCACCCGCCGACTCGTGCGCGCGATCGAGGGCGCGGAGCGCCGCCCCGAGGTGCTGCTCTCGGCCAGCGCCGTGGGCTTCTACGGTGATCGAGGCGGAGAGACGATCGATGAAGCGTCTTCTGCGGGAGAGGGCTTCATGGCCGAGGTCTGTCGCGACTGGGAGCACGAGGCGCGCGCCGCAGAGTCGCTCGGTGTGCGCGTCACAATCCCCCGCATCGGTATCGTGCTGGCGCGAGACGGTGGGGCGCTGACGAAGATGCTCCCGCCTTTCCGGGCCGGCTTCGGAGGCCCTCTCGGGGACGGTCGCCAGTTCATGGCCTGGATCCACCTCCACGACCTGGTCGAGGTCCTGGTCACCGCGTTGACCGATCGCCGCTACAGCGGCCCCTTCAACGCGACCGCGCCAGCACCGGTGACCAACCGAGTCTTCACCAAGACCCTCGGCCGTGTGCTCCGCCGACCGACCTTCTTTCGAGTACCGGGGGCCATGCTCTCCCTCGCGCTGGGCAAGATGGCGCAGGTGGTGCTGCACGGGCAGCGCGCCGAGCCCGAGCGCCTCGTTGCCCTCGGCTTCTCGTTTCGTTTCGGCGTCGTCGAGGAGGCGCTGCGCGACCTGCTCGCTGACGATGACAGCGTGGGGATCGAGCGTCTTGGCGCCGACAGCGGCTAGCCGAGGGCGTCTACGTGGCCCAGCGGAGGCCGCGTGTTATGCTGCGCCCCTGTCTTCCTTCCTCGCGCCTCGCCCGTGAAGCTCAGTCCGGCGCGCTCTGTTGACGTTTTTCCGGGTCGCAGAACAAGACAACGACCCCTTCGAGGTCATGGATGACGGTCATCCCCCCGAGCGCCCTCTCTTCTCAGCGCCTCACCGCCGCCAACGACGCGCCGCTTGCGGCCAACGGCGCCTACATCTTGTACTGGATGACCAGCAACCGGCGCCGACGCTACAACCACGCGCTGCAGCGCGCGGTGGAGCTCTCGCGCGCGCTGAGAAAGCCGCTGGTGGTCCTCGAGGCCCTACGGCTGGGGTACCGCTGGGCGTCCGCGAGGCTCCACGGCTTCATGATGCAGGGCATGGCAGATAACGCGGCGGCCTTCGCCGACGTCCCGCTGACCTACCTACCTTACCTGGAGCGAGCGCCGGGTGAGGGTAAGGGGCTCCTCGAGATCCTCGCCTCACGAGCCTGTGTCGTCGTCGGAGACGAGTACCCCTGCTTCTTCCTGCCGCGGATGCACGCCGCGGTGGCCTCGCGGCTCCGCGTGCGCTACGAGCTGGTGGATGGTAACGGGCTCTTGCCGATGCGCGCGATCGACAAGCTCTACCAGCGGGCTTACGACCTACGCCGCTATCTGCAGAAGACCTTGCCGAGGCAGCTCTTGCCCTTCCCTCACGCCGACCCGCTGGCCAGCGTGACCTTGCCCCGCCTCGCCGCCGACGCGCTGCCCACAGCCCTCGCGCGCTGGCCGCTGGCCAAGGAGCCCGAGCTGCGGCGCCCCGTCCTCGACGGCCTCGAGCTCGACCCAAAGGTGGGGTTGGTCGCAAGCACGCAGGGAGGACATCGAGCCGCTCGCTCACGGCTGGAGACCTTCCTCGATGAGGGCCTGCCGCGCTACGCGGAGGAGCGCAACCAGCCGCAGCAGGACGTCTCTAGCGGCCTATCCCCGTATCTGCACTTTGGGCACATCGGCGTCTTCGAGGTGATGGACGCGCTCTTCGAGCGCGAGGGGTGGTCTATCGACCGACTAGGAGCGGAAGACCGGGGGCAGCGCGAGGGCTTCTGGGGCGTGTCGACGCCGGCGGAGAGTTTCCTCGACGAGCTCGTGACCTGGCGTGAGCTCGGCTTCAACTTCTGCCACTTCCGCCCTGACGACTACCACCGCTACGAGTCGCTCCCCGCCTGGGCGCGGGAGAGCCTCGAGCTACACGCCAGCGACGAGCGTGAGCATCTCTACGACCTCGTGACCTTCGAGGAAGGCCGAACCCACGACCCGCTGTGGAACGCCGCTCAGGGGCAGCTCTTGCGCGAGGGCCGCATCCATAACTACCTGCGGATGCTCTGGGGCAAGAAGATCCTCGAGTGGACCGAGCACCCGCGGCAGGCCCTCGGGGTGATGCTGGAGCTGAACAACAAATACGGCCTCGATGGCCGCGATCCGAACTCCTATAGCGGTATCCTCTGGGTGCTCGGGCGCTATGATCGGGCCTGGGGACCGGAGCGGCCGATCTTCGGCAAGATCCGCTACATGAGCTCGGAGAACACGGCGCGCAAGGTCAAGGTCAAAGAGTACATCGCTCGCTACGGCAGCTAGAGCGCTGATCAACTCACCGGACCGAGCTGCGCTAAGGATGCGGAATCACGGCGTAGGAGCGAGAAGGGCGCCTGCTGGTAGCAAGCAACCGACGAGCGACAACCGCTGTGATGTGCAAGAACGCGACCTTCATCGCGCCGGTGTCGAAGATCGCCTTCCCCTTTTGGGCGCGGATCCGAAGCTGGCCAAGCTCGCCGCCGTCATAGGTGCCAGCGAGGGTCTTCAGCCGATCGGCGGGGACGGCCTCGCCGACCTCGTCGCCGAGGCTCTTCAGCTTGGCGCCGATGCGCTTGCGGAAGAAGGCCATCTTCTGCGTCGACTTGTCTTGCTGGCCAAAGAGCATCGCCTCGATCTTGCTGCGCACGACCGCTAGCAGCGCGTTACCGCGGCTGCCGTTGGTCAGGATCACGTAGCCAGCCCGCGCCGCGGGGATGTAGGCGAAGTAGGAGCGGAAACCCATCGTGCCGCCGCCGTGCCCATGTACCGGCGTGCCCTTGTACTGACGGGTCATCCAGCCCAGACCGTAGGTCGTGTGGGCGAAGACCTTGACACGCTCTTTCCAGAGCTCGGCCAGCTGCGCTGGCGGGGGCAGGCCCTTGGCCGGTCTCTTGGCCGTCAGCGCCATCAGCAGCTTGGAGAAGTCGTCGACGGTGGACCAGACAGCGCCGGCGGGGGCGTAGGGCTCGACGAAGCGCTCTTCTCGGAGCGAGAGCGGCACGATCTTGCCGTCGATCGTCTCGGAGTGGGGCAGGGCGTAGCGACGCTTACGCTTGACCTGGCGCATCGAGACGAAGGTGTCGTTCATGGCCAGCGGCTTCAGCAGGTGTTTGCGCAGCAGCTTGCCGTAGCGCGCGTTGAGGTCGCCGCTACCGTCGACCTGGGTGGCCACGATGTACCCGGCGGCCGCGACGAGCTGGTTGGAGTACTGGAAGGTCTCACCGAGTTTCGTCAGAAACTCCAGCTGCGCCAGGTCGCGCAGCACGGTCTTGGGCGTGTGTTTCTCGGCCTCGAAGAGCATTGGCAGGTCGCGGCGGGGGACGCCGGTGCAGGCGCAGAGCAGGTGCGCGAGCTGCACGGCCTTGGTCTGGTCGGGCCGTTTCAGCTTGAACCGCTTGTAGAGCTCGGTGGCCGGGGTGTCCCAGCTGAGCTTCTTGGCGGCGACGAGCTTGGCGATCATCAAGCCCGTCAGCGACTTGGTCATCGAGCCGATCATCATGTGGGTCTTGGTCGTGACCCTCCTTTTCTTTTTCCCATGGTCGACAAAGCCGCCGGCGGTGGCCATCAGCTGCTTGCCGTCTTGCACCAGCGCGACCTCGACGCCGGGCACCTCGAAGGTCGTGCGGGCCTGCTCGATGAACGTGGCCAGCGCCCTCAGCTCGTCGGCGGTGGGGGTCTTGGCGTCCTTGGCCGTGACCTTCGGCGGCTGGCTGCCCTTGGGGCGCACGCTGCCGAGCACTTCACGCAGCTGCGCCGCGCGCTTCTTCACCTCGCCCATCGGGCCGCGCACCAGCAGCACATAGCTGAGCCTCTTGTAGCGATGAGCGGTCGCCTGGTGCAGCACCTGATCGGCCTCGAGCCGGTACTTGGCGACGATCGACGCCTCGAAGGGCGGTCGCGCCGAGGGCGGCTTGATCACGTCCTTGGGGGCCTTGGTGAAGGCAGGCTCGACCTTCGTCCAGGCAGAGGCGATGGCCTTGCTCAGGTCGGGCTCGGTGCTGGCGACGATCACGACGTGGAGCTTCGGGTCTGGTCCTTCGATCACCATCTGCGGGCCGTCGGCGCGCTTGCGCCAGCCTGCTGGCAGCGAGAGCACCACCTCCGCTCTTGGCTCAGCCTGGTTTTGGGTGAGCTCGGTGTTGGCGGTCTTGGGCTTGGCGGTCTTGGGCTTCGGCTTGGGTGTGGTCCCGCAGCTGGTGATCGACGCGAGCGTGGCGGCGACCGTAAGCAGCTTCTTCACAGACAACATGGATCGTTCCCTCTCGTTCGAGGACTTGTGTCTACCATGATCGCCGACCATGGCGCGTCCCCATTTACACGACCCCATTTACACGACCCCATTTGCACGACCCCATTTACACGACCGCCTCGGAAGCTGCGCTACACTTGGGAGCTCTCCGAGATTGAGGGCGAGCGCATTAACGTCAACACGAGATCGGCTCGGCAGCGCAGCACCCGGCTCGCTCCCCAATGGGTGGGGAAGCTCTTAGCGCGAGTGGCTCGAGGTCGATCGAGAAAGCGACGTGCGCCTGCGAGGCGGGCTGGGTAGCCTACGCATGATGTTAGGAGCACCCCCACACACTCCTCCCGTCGCCGGGCACCGCACTGCCGGCCGCTTTCGAGGCCTCAGAACGCTCGCCATACCGCCCGTATGGCTCATGTCTTCGGCCACGAAATCGTCGGCGCGGCAGCTCAGCACTCGGCTCGGTCCCGACTGTGTGGGGAGCTCTTGGAGCGGCGCCTCCGGGCGCCACGCACCCAGGCTGAACGCGGAGCCTCGATGACCACGATCGGAATCCTTGGAGGAGGGCAGCTCGCGAGGATGATGATCCAGGCGCGCGGGGCGGCCAACCTCCCTATGCGCTTGCGTGTGCTCACCCCTCGCTCCTCCGATCCCGCCGGGCGTCTCGCTGGCGCCGAGCTGCTGCAAGAGGACCTCGTCCTCGGCGATCCGCGAGACCCTGAGTCGCTCCGCGCCTTCCTCGCCAGCGTCGACGTCGCCTGCTTCGAGAGCGAGTTTCAACCCGCCGACCAGCTCCGGGCCGCCAGCGCAGGGCTGGCGGTCGAGTTTCGTCCCTCCCTGAACGCGTTGGCCACCACGCAAGACAAGCTCGAGCAGAAGGCGCTCTATCGTCGCTTCGAGATCCCAACCTCGCCGTGGATCGAGCTGACCGCCTCGGCGGGTAGGTCGGGACGCGCGGCGCTCGCCTTCCTCCAAGAGCGCGAGGCGCGGGAGGCGGTGGGCGAGGCGCCGGTGCTGAAGTGGGCTCGCCTCGGCTATGACGGCAAGGGCACCTTCTTCTGCGCGGTCGAGCCCGCGGCGGACGAAGAAGAGCGGCTCGATCGCTTCCTCGCCGCCGCCGCCGAGCGGGAGACACCGGTCTTCGCCGAGCGTCGCGTCGACTTCGTGCGGGAGCTGGCGATCGTCGTTAGCGCGAGCCGTGGGGGTGAGCTTTGCGAGTATCCGCTGGTGATCAGCGAGCAGCAGCACGGCATCTGCAAGCGGGTCTACGGTCCGGCCGTCGCCCTCGGCGTCGATCCGGCGCGGGAAGAGGAGGCACGTGCCGCGGCTCGCCGCATCGCCGAGCGGCTGCCGCTCGAGGGCAGCTTCGCGCTCGAGCTCTTCGAGACCGTCGACGGGGCGCTGCTGGTCAACGAGATGGCCCCGCGGGTCCATAACTCGGGCCACTACAGCATCGACGCTTGCCACTGCAGCCAGTTCGAGAACCACCTGCGCGCGGTGGGTGGGCTGGCCCTCGGCTCGCCGGCCCTCCGCGAGCGTTGCTTCGCGATGCTCAACCTGCTCGGCGATCGGCGGCGGCGCGACCCGCCACGACCTCAGCTGCCCCTCGACCCGAAGCTGATCGACCACTGGTACGAGAAAGACGAGTCGCGGCCCGGTCGCAAGCTCGGTCACCTCAACGCGCTGGCTGCCGACGAGGGGGCGCTGCGAACGACGCTCGCGGCCTTGGATCGGGCCGACGAGGCTTGGTTGCAGCGGCTCGCCTCCCGAGACGTTTCCGCCTAGGAGATCACCCGATGAGCATTATCACGACGACTCCTGTAGAGCGCCCACCTGAGGCCCCGGTGGTGGCCGTGATCATGGGCAGCGACTCCGACTACCCAGTGATGAAGGAGGCCGGCGCGGCGCTCGAGAGGCTTGACGTGCCCTTCGAGATGAGCATCGTCTCGGCGCATCGCACACCTCAGGAGATGGCCGATTTCGCCCGCACGGCGCGCGACCGAGGGTTGCGCGCGATCATCGCCGGCGCTGGCGGCGCGGCGCATCTCCCCGGGATGGTCGCGGCCCAGACCGAGCTGCCGGTGATCGGGGTTCCAGTGCCGATCGGCTACCTCCAGGGGCAGGACGCGCTGCACTCGATCGTTCAGATGCCCAAGGGGGTCCCGGTGGCGACGGTGGCGATCGGCAACGCCTTCAACGCGGGGCTGCTGGCCGCGCAGATCGTGGGCGCGGGAGACTCCGCGCTGCTCGATCGCGTCGCGGCATACAAGCGCGAGCTGCGCGAGCTGGTGCTGGCCAAATGTCTCCCCAAGCCTTGACCTCGAGCCGTGAAGAGCGAGCGCTCCGCCGTTCACCGCACCCCGCGCTCATCTTCGCCGCTCAGATGCCTCCGCCGTGCTCGAAGCGCTCCCGTCGTGGGGCCTGCGTCGTGATCCGGCCGCCCGGCGAGACGCTACGAGTTAGCCAGACGTTGCCGCCGATGATCGCGCCTCTGCCGATGGTGACGCGCCCGAGGATCGTCGCGCCAGAGTAGATGCAGACGTCGTCTTCGATGATCGGGTGGCGGGGGATGCCCTTGATCGGCTTGCCGTCGTGGTCGAGGGGGAAGCTCTTGGCGCCGAGGGTCACCCCCTGGTAGATCCGCACCCGCTTGCCGATCACGGAGGTCTCGCCGATCACGATCCCCGTGCCGTGGTCCATGAAGAAGGCCTCGCCGATGGTCGCGCCAGGGTGGATGTCGATCCCGGTCACGCTATGAGCGTGCTCGGTGATCATCCGCGGCAGCAGCGGGGCGCCGAGGACGTGGAGCTCGTGGGCCAGCCGGTAGTTGGTCACGGCGTGGATCCCCGGGTAGCAGAAGATCGCCTCTCCCGGGCAGGTCAGCGCCGGGTCGCCCTCGTAGGCTGCCTGCACGTCGGTGGCGACGAGCTGCTGAATCGTTGGCAGACGAGCTAGAAAGGCGGTGGTGACGTCCCGGGCCTCATCCTCACAGCGGTGGCTGCAGGTGGTCTCCGAGCACGTGAAGGCCATCCCGCGGCGGAGCTGCCGCTCGAGCGTCCGCTCGATGTCGTCGAGGGTGTGGCCCAGGTAGTAGTGCCGCCTGGCCGGGTGGAGCTCGGAGCAGCCGAAGTAGCCGGGGAAGAGCACCGAACGCAGCTTCTCTGTGATCTCGCGCACCACGTCGGTAGAGGGGAGGGGCTGAGCGCAGGGCAGCCGGTCAGAGCGCCGCACGAGCTGGCAGTCGCGATCGCAGAGCCGCTCGACGACCGCGCTGAGGTTCCAGCGCTTCGCGTCAGCCTCTTGGTCGACCTCATCGTCGTGAGTTGGCGTGTCGCCTCGAGAGGAGGGGCCTTCCGCGTCGTCGAACGGCCTGTTCATCCTTGCGCCTCGTCAAAGAGCCAAGTGCTGAGGTAGCGCTCGCCGGAGTCGGGCAGGATCGCGACGATCACCTTGCCCTTGCTCTCTTCTCGGCGCGCTACGAGGAGCCCCGCGGCGAGCGCGGCGCCGCAGGAGATGCCGAGCAGCAGCCCCTCCTCGCGCGCCGCGCGGCGGGTGAGCTCTCCGGCCTCATCATTGCCGACCTGGATCACCTCGTCGATCACGCCGCGGTCCAGCACCTCGGGGACGAAGCCCGCGCCGATCCCCTGGATCGCGTGAGCGCCGGGCTCCCCGCCGGAGAGCACCGGTGAGCTGGTCGGCTCGACGGCGACGATCTGGACCGAGGGCTTCTTGCGTTTCAGGGCGCGCCCGAGGCCGGTGACCGTCCCGCCCGTGCCGACGCCGGCGACCACGACGTCCACCTGCCCAGCGGTGTCACGCCAGATCTCCTCGGCGGTGGTGCGCTCGTGCACAGCAGGGTTTGCGGGGTTTCGGAACTGCTGCGGCATGAAGTAGCGCGGGTCCTCGGCGGCCATCGCCTGCGCTCTCTCGATCGCGCCGGGCATGCCCTGATGCCCTGGCGTCAAGATAAGCTCGGCGCCATAGGCCGACAGGAGCTTGCGACGCTCGACGCTCATCGTGTCGGGCATCACCAGGCAGCAGCGGTAGCCCTTGGCCGCCGAGAGCAACGCCAGGGCGATCCCGGTGTTGCCGCTGGTTGGCTCGAGGATGATCGTCTCCGAGCCGAGCTTGCCCTCGGCCTCGGCGGCGTCGATCAGCCCCTTGCCCAGTCGGTCTTTGACGCTCGCGCCAGGGTTTTGCGCCTCGAGCTTGCCTAAGAGCTCGACCTCGAGGCCAGCCGCGAGGCGGTTGATCCGGACCAGCGGGGTGTCGCCGATCAGGTCGGCGACGTTCTCGGCGATACGCTTCATCGCTGACGTCTAGTACCCGGCGACGGGAGGAGTCTGTAGGGGTGCTCCTAGATCAACAGACCGCTAAGGAAGGACGGCGTAGACGATGTTGGGCTTGGTCTGCTCGGTCTCTGCGACTGGCGTGCCGTCGGGCCTGTAGACGCCGCCGCCATAGCCCTTGCTGTGGGTGTGGTTGGAGACCACGGCGTAGACCTTGTACTTGCTGCTATAGGTCTTGTACCAGCTGACGGAGCCGTTGACGGTCCAGTAGGAGGAGACGGCGACGGCCTTGGCACCGAGGGTGGTCGAGAGCTTGTTCAGCAGCGTCGAGTTGCCGTAGATGTCGGCGCAGATCAAGAGCCCCGTCTTGCCCAGGGGCGTGTCGAAGACGCCGACGTCGCTGCCCGGCGTGAGGCTCTGGTTCTCCTTGCCGAAGAGGTTGAACTTATGGTGCATCGCCACGACCTTGCCGGTCGGGTCGTAGGCGATCTGGGTGTTGAAGTACTTGGTGTTGGGCTTCTTGCCCTCGTAAGTCAGCAGGTTGAAGACGAGGTAGACCTCCATCTTGCGGGCGATGATCGAGAACATCTTGATCAGCGTGTCTGCTGGCCAGACCGAGCCGGTGCCCGGGTTCTCACCGATCTGTGGGTGTGGTTCATAGTACTTCTGATCGATCCCGTACTCGGAGTGGACCACGAGCTGGGCGCCAGCGGCGCGGGCGTCGGCGGTGAGCTTCTCCATCGCGCAGACGTCGGGATAGGTCGCCTTGGTGCAGCTAGAGAGCACGAGGCCAGCCTGGCCCTGGCCGTATTGGACCGCGGCGACCTTCTTGGGGTTGATTGGTGTGCCGAAGTCCGGCGCCATCCCCTGGTCCGGCGTTGGTGTGCCGGCGTCCGTCGGCGGGCTGCCCTCGTCTTGTTTGGCTTGGGCGTCGTGGGCTGGCGGGCCGCCCTCCAGCTCTTGCAACCCTGCGTCGCTCTTTGGTGTGGTGCCATCGGCGCTGCTATCAGCGGTGACCTGGCTATCTCCGGTGGGGGTGGTGGCGCCGTCATCGCCGCAGGCGCCGAGGACCAGCGCTCCGCTGGCGATCAGCAGCGCCAGCCAGCGGCTTGGCTGCGTTGTCGTGCGGCTCATTGTCATCTCTCCTAAGATGAAACCCATCTAGCGAAAGGCGGACTATGGTAGGCGAGTGTAGGCAGCGCGCCAAGAGCGATGTGCAGACCCACGCAATCGTGGTGGAAAAAAGGTCGCCGGGCCCAGCACGGCCGGCCGCTTTCGAGGCCTCAGAACGTTCGACGTACCACCGGTATGGCTCATGTCTTCGGCTACGGCGCTCTAGAGCGCTGATCAACTTACCGGACCGAGCTGCGCTAAGGATGCGGAATCACGGCGTAGGAGCGAGAAGGGCGCCTGCTGGTAGCAAGCAACCAGCGCTCTAGAGGCAGAGGGCGAACCAGTTGTTGCCGAGGTCGTCGAGTTGCCATTGGCAGGTGCGGGGCTCGGGGCAAGGTTCGATCTCTTGGGTTGGATCGCAGAGCGCCAGGCACTTCGAGCTGATCGGCGAGCAGTAGAGGCCCGAGCGGCAGCTGCTGCCGAGCTCGTTGTACGTGCAGAGCTCATCGACGTCGCCGTCGCCGCTGGCTCGGCAGCCTGCGGTGTCGTTGTCGAGGGGCTGGCAGGCGAGGCGGTAGCCGGTTGAGTGGCTCATGGGGGGCTGAAAGCGCTCGCAGCCGCGCTGGGTGTTGGGATCGCAGCGGACGGCCTCGCGGCGGCAGACGTTCTCGGCGGTGCCGAAGAGGGCGTCGGCGGGCATGCACCACGCGTCGGGGCCGCAGCCGGTGATCGACCCGTAGGCGCGGCGGCAACGTCGCCGGCAGATGTTGTCGAGGCGGTCGCAGCCGTAGCCCTCTTGGCAGTCGTCCGCCTCAAGGCAGACGCCGTCTTCGGGGCTTGCGTTTTGTGGGTAGAGGTCGCGGGTGCGGAGCGACTCTCGCGAGTAGGCCTCGCCGCGGAGGACCACGGTCTCGATCGCGCCGACGTTGTCGATTGACGCCAGCGGATCCGCCGTCAGCAGCAGCAGATCAGCCGGGTCCCCGGCGCGTACCCGGCCGCCAGGGAGCCCGAGGAGCTGGCGCCCGCCGAGGGTCGCGGCGCTCAGCGCTTCGAGGGGGGTCCAGCCCAGCTCGACCAAGCCACGGAGCTCCCAGCGCAGCCCGAGGCCGTGGGGGATGAAGAGGTAGCCAGCGTCGGTGCCGACGGCCAAGGTCGCGCCGGCATCTTTCATCGCCTGGAGGTTGGCCTTGGCGGTGGCGAACCAGCGGCGCGTGTGCTCGACGTAGCCCTCGAGCAGCTTCTGCGGGTTGCTCTTGATCAGCTGCCAGTTCTCGACGACGCCCGGCGCCACGATCAGCTCCGAGGTGTCGATCTTGACGGTGGCGTCGAGGAGCTGAACCACCGCGCCAAACGCGCCGAGGGTCGTGTGCACGGCGCGCGCGCGGGTCGTCGCCGCGAGCGCCTCGGCGGAGAGGGGCCCTGCGAAGACAGGATGAGCCAGCACTAGCTCAGCCCCTGCGGCGTCGGCCGCGGCCACGGCGTCGATGGCGTCGGCGTTGGCGTCGACGTGGACGATCATCGGCACGCCGGCCTGCGCCGCGACAGCGGCGGCGCGATCGAGGGCGGAGAGGGCGAGGCGTGGGGTCGGCCACGGCGTGAAGGCCGCGTCGGCGAGGGCCAGCTTGAGGGCGTCGGCGCCCGCCTCGAGCAGCGCCTTGCTCTGCCGCGCGGCGTTGGTCGCGTCGATGAAGACGCACTCGCGGTAGGGGAAGTGCTCGCAGGGATGAGAGCCTAAGGCCGTGAGGAAGGGGCCGGTGGCGCGGATCGTGGGCCCGAGGATCTCGCCGGTGGTGACGCGGTCGCGTAGATTGAAGAGCGCGCGGGGCGTCGAGCCGACGTCCATCACCGCCAGCACGCCGTGATAGAGGTTGGCCCGGAGGTTGGCGCCGAGACCCGAGCCGACCCACTTCGTCGCTCCCGAGAGGGCGAGATGCACGTGAGTGTCGACCAGCCCGGGCATGAGGAAGCGCCCCGTGGCGTCGATCACCTCGACCCCCTCAGGCCAGAGGCCGCCGGCCGCCTCGACGGCGACGATCATACCCCCGTGGATCGCGACCGCCCGATCCTCGCGACGCCCGTCGGCGTCGATCACGGTGACGTGGTCGTAGACCCGCGCTCCGACCGGCGCGCTAAAGCTCGGAGTCGAGGTGTCGCCGGTGCAGCCAGCCAGGGTCGCGAGGACGGCGAGGGCGGCGAAGAAGACGAGGGTGGCGCGGCTAAACATTGGCCAAACATTGAGGTCGCGAGGATGAAAGGGTGCAAGGACCACGGCGCGCAGGAGAGCAGGGGCCTCCGCTGCGCCCGCCTCTCTTCGAGAGTAGAGCGTCGAGTCACGACTGTCCACGTTGAGTCACGACTGTCCACGTCGAGTCACGACTGTCCACGTGGAGTCACGACTGTCCACGTGGAGTCACGACTGTCCACGTCGAGTCACGACTTTCACGTCGAGTCACGACTGTCCACGGTTGCTCTGCGGGATCGGACAGCGCTCTCGGGAGCACCCCCACACATTCGAGATCGAGCCGGGTGCTGAGCTGCCGAGCCGGCCTCGTGAAGGGCGCTTTTTGCGACTTCTGAGTTGCCAAGATCGCCCGTACTTGCCAGAACACAGCTTTGATCCCGATTCTATGGCCGAGGAGGGGCGATGAAGACGATGCGTGTGATCACCATGGGCGCCGACAACATGGGCTACGGCGGGGCCGAGGTGTTGGTGAGCAACGAGCGCCCGATCCCGGAGCCGAAGGCGAGCGAGGTGCTGATCGAGGTCACCGCCTGTGGCGTCAACGGCCCCGACATCGTGCAACGCAAGGGGCTCTATCCGCCGCCCAAGGGCGCGTCGGATCTGCTTGGCCTCGAGGTCTCGGGGGAGGTCGTCGCCCTCGGCGAGGGCGTCACGCGCTGGGCGATCGGCGATCGTGTCTGCGCGCTGACCAACGGCGGCGGCTACGCCGAGCGGGTGGCGGTCTGCGCTGACCATTGCTTGCCGATCCCTGAGGGTGTGAGCGAGCAAGACGCCGCTGGCCTCTGCGAGACCTACTTCACGGTCTGGTCGAACGTCTTTTTCGGCCACGAGATCTCAGAGGGCGCTCGGCTGCTGGTCCACGGTGGCGCTGGCGGCATCGGCTCCACCTGTGTTCAGCTCGCCAAGGCGCGGGGGCTCGAGGTCTTCTGTACGGCGGCCGAGGGTGAGCGCGTGTTCTGCGCGGGCCTCGGCGCCAACCACGTGATCGACTACCAGCAGGAAGACTTCGTCTCCGTGCTGCGCGAGGTCGGCGGCGCCGACATCATCCTCGATATCATCGGCGGCGACTACGTCGCGCGGAACATCAAAGCCGCGCGCCACGACGCGCGGATCATCCAGCTCGCCTTCAACGCGGGCTCGAAGGTCGAGCTCAACCTGATGCCGGTGATGCTCAAGCGCCTGACCTACACCGGCTCGACCTTGAGGTCGCGGCCCGAGGCCTTCAAGAGCGCGGTCGCGCGGTCGCTCGAGGCCGAGGTCTGGCCGTTCTTCGCTGCGGGCAAGCTGCGCTCTGTGACCCATACGGTGCTGCCCCTCGAGCGAGCCTCCGAAGGTCACGCAGCGATGGAGGCCGCGCGCCACCAAGGCAAGATCCTGCTCGCCCTCCGCTGACCGCTCGAGCTCGAGCTGGCGGCGCTCTGAGCTTCCCCACACCTTCGGGACCGAGGCGATCTCCTCGATCGGACGAGAGAGCCCCGCCCAGCCCTCGAAGGGCAAGGTGAACACGCCGCGGAGATCCTCGTCGCTGGTGTCGTCGGCGAGCCCCCAGGCGGTGGCGCCAACCACGGCGCTCTAGAGCGCTGACCAACTTACCTCCCATCGCCGCGCTGGTCTGCGAAATCACAGCGGTTGTCGCTCGTCGGTTGCTTGCTACCAGCAGGCGCCCGGTAAGTTGATCAGCGCTCTAGCAGATCCGCCCGCGCAGCTCCTCCCGGTTGAGCTGCCGACGCGCGATCGCGGGGAGCTGATCGTGCTTCTGGATCGCTAGCTGATCGCGCTGGCGGCGCGCGTGCCGCCCGGCCTACCCGTCGGCGAGGGGGTAGTCGGTGTAGCCTCGGGGGCCGTCGGTGAAGAAGGTGTCCAGATCGGGCGGGTTGAGCGGGAGGTCCTCGGCGAAGCGGCGCGGTAGGTCGGGGTTGGCGATGAAGCGCCGACCCCAGGATACGGCGTCGGCCTCGCCCGCTCGGATCAGCTGCTCTGCCGTCGCCGCGTCGAGCTCCTCGTTGGCGATCAGCGGACCGCCGAAGTCGCGCTTGAGCTGCACGAAGCGCCGCGGTTCGCGCTGCGACTCACGGATGAACAAGAAGGCGATCCCGCGCGCTCGCATCGCGCGAGCGACGTAGCCGAAGGTGGCTTGCGGATCGGAGTCGCCCATGTCGTGGGAGTCGCACTTCGGGGCGAGGTGCAGGCCGACCCGATCGGCGCCCCAGACGTCGATGGCGGCGTCGACCGCCTCGAGCATCAGCCGCGCGCGCTTCTCGAGCGTCCCGCCGTAGTCGTCTTGCCGCAGGTTCGTCGAGTCTTGTAAGAACTGGTCGAGCAGGTAGCCGTTGGCGCCATGGAGCTCGACCCCGTCGAAGCCGGCCCGCTGGGCGTTCTCGGCGCCGCGGCGGTAGGCTTGCACGACCGCCGCGATCTCGTCGAGGTCGAGAGCCCGCGGGGTCACGAACGCTCTCTTCGGTCGCAGCAAGCGGACCATCCCTGAGGGCTGTACGGCGCTCGGCGCCACCGGCTGCGCACCGTTGAGGTAGTGGGGATCGGAGATCCGGCCAACGTGCCACAGCTGCAGCACGATCGTCCCGCCACGCTGATGCACCGCCTCGGTGACGCGCTTCCAACCCTCGACCTGCTCGGCCGACCAGATCCCCGGCGTCCGTGGGTAGCCCACGCCGAGCGGGTCGACGCTGGTCGCCTCCGTCAGGATTAGGCCTGCGCTCGCGCGCTGCGCGTAATACTCGACCATCAGCGGGGTGGGGACGCGGCGCGAGTCGGCGCGGCAGCGCGTGAGCGGCGCCATGATCACCCGGTGGGGCAGTCTCCACGCGCCGATGGTGATCGGGGCGAGCAGCGCAGACAGCTCGTGAGGTCTATTGGGCATCAGCGATTCTCCGTGGAAGCGCAAGACGTTAGCACGGCATCGGGTGCGGTGCAGGCGCTGAGCTCGAGAGCCCACGAAGACTGTCCGGGGCGACCCACGCGGCGCTTCGGGGCTGGCGTTTTCCAACGCGCGACAAGAGCCCTCTTCGGCTCTCACCATCGTATTGGCTGCTCGAGTGGGCAACGAACTGGGCACCAACCCCAGCGCGACGTCATCGCAACGCAACGCAAAGCCAAAAAGCCTAATTAAAACAAGATGTTAAGAGAGAGTATAGGTCAGCTGGCATGGCAAGTGCCGCAGCATGACATCAACCCCTCGCGAGCACACCTGCCGACGATCGCGCGGCTCCATCGAGCCTACCGCGAGATCGCCGAGCGCCTGGCCGACGCGAGGCGTCCACCTTCCCTCCCCACGCCGCAGCGCTGCCATCGTGGTGCCATGGCGAGCGCTCGATCAACAGGCTGCGAGTCAGCGCTCTAGAGCGCCGCGAGGATCGCGTTCAGCGTGGCGCTGGGGCGCATCGCGGCGCCGGTCTTCTCCGGATCGGGGAGGTAGTAGCCGCCGATGTCGACGGGCGCTCCTTGCGCGGCGAGGAGCTCCTCGCTGATCGTGGCTTCGTTCTCCGCGAGCTGCTTGGCGATCGGCGCGAAGCGCGCCTTCAGCTCGGCGTCGTCGTCCTGCGAGGCGAGGGCCTCGGCCCAGTAGAGCGTCAGGTAGAAGGTGCTGCCGCGGTTGTCGATCTCGTTGACCTTCCGCGAGGGGGCGCGGCCGTTCTCGAGGTAGCGGCCCACGGCGTCATCGAGGGTCTTGGCCAGCACGCCCGCTTTGGCGTTGTCGTGCTTGTCGGCGATCAGCTCGAGGGAGGGCACGAGAGCGCAGTACTCGCCGAGCGAGTCCCAGCGCAGGTGCCCCTCTTTGAGGAACTGCTGCACGTGCTTGGGCGCCGAGCCGCCAGCGCCGGTCTCGAAGAGGCCGCCCCCCTCCATCAGCGGCACGATCGAGAGCATCCGCGCGCTGGTGCCAAGCTCGAGGATCGGGAAGAGATCGGTGAGGTAGTCACGGAGGACGTTGCCCGTGACCGAGATCGTATCCTCGCCAGCGCGGACGCGCTTCAGCGTGAAGGCCATCGCCTCCACCGGCGCCTGGATCGAGATCTCGAGGCCCTCGGTGTCGTGCTGCGGCAGCGTGGCCTCGACCTTGGCGATGATCTGCGCGTCGTGGCTCCGCTCCTTGTCGAGCCAGAAGACCGCCGGCGAGCCGCTGGCGCGCGCGCGGTTGACCGCCAGCTTGACCCAGTCGCGGATCGGCGCGTCCTTGGTCTGGCATGCGCGGTAGATGTCGCCGGTCTCGACGGGCTGGCTCAAAAGCACCTGGCCGCTCGTGTTGTCGACGATGTTGATCGCGCCGGCGGCCGGCGCCTCGAAGGTCTTGTCGTGAGAGCCGTACTCTTCAGCCTTCTGCGCCATCAGGCCGACGTTGGCGACGTTGCCCATCGTCGACGGGTCGAACTGACCGTGCTGCTGCGCGTCGGCGATGATCGCCTGGTACATCGTCGCGTAGCAGCGGTCCGGCACCATCGCGACGGTGTCTTGTAGCGCGTCGTCGTTGTTCCACATCTTGCCGCCGTCGCGGACGACGTTGGGCATCGAGGCGTCGATGATCACGTTGTTGGGCACGTGGAGGTTCGTGATGCCCTTGCGCGAGTCGACCATCGCCAGCGCCGGCTGCGTGGTATAGACGGCCTCGAGGTCGGCCTCGATCTCCGCCCGCTTCTCTACCGGCAGACGCTCGAGCTTGGCCAGCACGTCGGCCAGGCCGTTGTTCAGGTTCGCGCCAACCTCCTCGAGGCTCCCGCGATGCTTGTCGAGGGCGGCGGCGTAATAGACCGCCACGCAGTGGCCGAACATGATCGGGTCGGAGATCTTCATCATCGTGGCCTTGAGGTGCAACGAGAGCAGCGCGCCGTCGGCCTTGGTCGCCGCGATGGTCTCGGCATAGAAGGCCCGCAGCGCCGCGACGTTCATCACGGCGGCGTCGAGGACCTCGCCGGCCTGCAGCGGCAGCTTCTCCTTGAGCACCTGCGCTTCACCCTCGGCTGGCATGAACTCGATCCGCGCCTCGGTGGCGGCGGCCAGCGTCGTCGAGACCTCGCTGGCGTAGAAATCCTTCTCGCTCATATGGGCCACGCGCGTCTTCGAGCCGCGCTCGGGCCAGGGCCTCATCATCTTATGCGGGTTCTTCTGGGCGAAGGTCTTCACCGCGCCGGCGGGGCGGCGGTCCGAGTTGCCCTCGCGAAGCACCGGGTTGACGGCGGAGCCGAGCACCTTGGCGAAGCGCTTGTGCAGCGCGCGTTCCTCGTCGGTCTTTGGCTCCTCGGGATAATCTGGGATCTCGTAGCCCTTCTCGCGGAGCTCGGCGATCGCCGCCTGCAGCTGGGGGATCGAGGCGCTGATATTCGGCAGCTTCAGCACGTTGGCCTCGGGGGTCTTGACCATCTCGCCGAGGATCGCGAGGTGATCGTCGATCTTCTGGTCATCACTCAGCGACTCGGGGAAGCTGGCGATGATCCGGCCGGCCAGCGAGATGTCGCGGGTCTCGACCTCGATGCCCGTCCCCTTGGTGAAGGCACAGACCACCGGCTGCAGGGCCTGGGTGGCGAGGGCGGGGGCTTCGTCGATCTGGGTCCAGGTGATCTTGGCGTTGCTCATCGGTTTCTCTTCCTACGTGGCGGCGAGCTGGCCGAAAGGAGCCAGGGTCGCGTGATCCGGGTGGTCAGCGTGGCGGAGGATAGTGCATCAGCTGCGGCGGGGGTACCACCGAGGCAGAAGAAGAGTCATCCCTTGTGAGTGCAACCAACGAGGCTGCGATGTCAGCGGAGGTGGCGATGTCAGCGGAGGTGGCGATGTCAGCGGAGGTGGCGATGTCAGCGGAGGTGGAGGGATAGGGGAGCGATCAGAGCTGGAGCGGATAGCCGTGCTCGTTGCGTGGCACGTCGTCGTCCTCATCGCTCTCTTGTGGCTCGCCCTCGGCCTCGGCGGCGGCCGCTTCCGCTGCCTCGCGCGCCTTGCGCTCGCGGTAGAGCGGGCACTCGATCCACGTCCCCTCGAGGTTGTGTACGCAGTGCGTGTCGTCGCCCTCGACCTGGATGTCGTGGCAGCGCAGCACCTGGTTCCATTTTTCTGGGTTGGAGCTGCGCAGCATGCAGGTGGCCTCGCGAAGCGCCATCGGCACCCACTCGCCCTCACCAAACTGCGCCAGCTCGAATCGAATATGACGACAGACCATGACTCTCCCTTACGGCTCGTAAGCTCGGGCAGCGTCGACGCTACTCCTGCCTACAGTATGAACGCTTCAGCGGCGCGGGACTAGGTTTGTGTCAGGTTGGGGATGCCCTTTTGAGCATCACCGCGCGCCCGAGGCCCGGTCAGACGTGCGGCTGGCTCGTTGGTCTTCACGAAAACACATCCACCAGAGGTGTGGGATCAACCTGCCTTGGCCAGGACCATGCGGAGGCCTCCGCGGCGGGGGGTGACGCGTTCGATGTCGACCTCGACCTCTTGCGCGACGGCGAGCGGCGCGCCGCGATGAGTTAGCAGGCCCTCGGCGCCGCTCTCGAGGAGCTGAGCCTTGTAGCCGGTCTTCACCTGGGCCGTGATCCGCGCTGGGCGGCCTTTGCGCTCGCCCTGGGCCGCATGCTCGAGCGCCCAGCGCTGGGTCAGCGTCGACTCGAGGCGCTTGTTCTCCTGCTCCGTGCGCTCGACGGTGGCGAGGACCTCGAGCAGCTCCCGCGGCTCGTAGGGCGGTGTCTCCCCGGCGAGCCAGGCGCAGAGCTGACGCTGCTGCACCAGATCACCGTAGCGTCGCAGCGGCGACGTGATCTGGGTGTAGGTTGGCAGCCCGAGGCCCCAATGAGGCGAGGGGCCGAGGGAGAGGGCGGCGGGCTTGATCAGGCCGCGGAGCTTGAAGAGCGCGCCGGGATCGGTGGGGTCGAGCTCGGGAAGCTTGTCGACCGGCGCGGGCTGAGCGCGAAAGATGATCGGCAGGCCCTCGTCGACGGCGAGGCTGGCGATGCTCTCGTTGGTGGCGATCATCATCTCCGCCACCAGCCGTCGGCTGGGCGACGCCGCGGGCAGCGGCTTCGACGTGACCTGGCCCTCGGCGTTGACGCGGATCTTCCACTCCGGTCGCTGGAGCATCAGCGCGCCACGCTCCTTGCGGTGGCGGCGGCGCGCCTCGGCGACCTCTTGGAGTAGCCCGAGCTCGGCGGCGACGGCGCCCAGCTGCGCCTGCTTGGGGTGCTCGCCGGCGAGCAGGGCGTCCGCCTGGTCGTAGTTGAGGCGACGCTCCAGCTGGGCGACGCAGCGCGAGACCTCGCGCTTGGTGATCATCCCGCTCGCTGGATCGATCCAGAGCGAGGTGCGGAGCACGCCCCGGGGGCTGTTGGGCAGAAGGCTCCCGCGCTCGCAGCCGATCGGATCGGGCAGCATGTAGTAGATGCCAGTCGGCAGGTAGACGGTGGTCGCGCGACGGCGGGCCTCGCGGTCGACGGGATCGCCGGGCTCGACCTGCGCGGCGACATCGGCGATGTCGACGTCGACGCGGATCAGCGCGCCGTCGCGAGCGGCGGAGAGGGCGTCATCGACCTCGCGGGTCTCCGGGTCGTCGATGCTGAAGGCCGCGCGGGTGGTGGCCTCGGGCTGCGGTCGCGCGGCGATCTCCTCGGCGTAGCTCACGGCGGTGGTCGGCAGCTCTGCCTTGAGGTTCGCCGCGAGGAGCTCGGGATCGGTGGTCTTGGGCAGGTGCCCCTCGTCGACCAGCCGCCAGCAGAGCTTGCGCTTGGCGTCGAGGACCTGCTCTCCAGCGGCGCGATCGAGCATCCTGTCGCCACCGCCACGCAGCCATTGGTTCAGCCGCTTGGCCAGGGCGTCGTCAATCTCGCCCTTGCCGGCGATCAGCGCCCGCAGCGTCACGAGCTCAGCCTCGACGCGCTGCTCGGCCTCGAGCTTTCGCGCGAGCTCTGCCACCTCGTCGGGGCTGCGGGCAGAGAAAAGCGTGCCGCGGCGGCGAAAAAGCACGCGATCGCGCCAGAGGGCGCGAAACACGGCCGAGCAGTGGGCCGTGTCGTTCGCCTCGAAATAGAGCGAGGCGAGCTGGGCGGAGCTCTGCTCTTTGGCGCTCGCTTCGGCCGTGGCGCCGTCGCGGACGGTCTCCCAGAGCAGCTCGACGTCGAGCTCGCCGCTGAGCTCGGCGATACGAGCGTCGAGCGCGCTCGGGTCATCCCCGCGGTGTTCGAAGAGAACGCGATCCGTCGAGACCTTGCTCTCCTGGCCTCGACTATCGCGGATCGTGACTCGCTTGGCGTCTGAGGCGCTGAGCTTGGCCAGCCTGACGGCGTCGCCATCGAGATACTCGACGATGGTCGTCATGTCGCCAGTCTAGCAGGGCGCGGAAAAAGTCGCTTCGTGCCTTTTCTCAGTCCTCGATATCCTCTGAGCGAGCAGCTCCAGCCGTCGTCGTTCCATCCCTTGGGTCGAGGTCAATCTGTTGCTGTCAAACCCCAGTCGGGTTTGGTATTCTCGCCTACGGATTGAATGCCTCGAGTAAGGGGGACGTGATGAGCGAAGATGGACCGGTAGATGGTGGTGACACCACGCAAGAGGTGCCAGCCTTCCGCCACGTCGACGATGATCAGGCGAGGCTGCAGAGCGGCGCCAGGTTGGTCGAGCTGGCGGGTAGCCGTACCGGTCGGGTGCATCGAGTCGAGGGCGCCGAGGTGGTCATTGGACGGGATCCTCTGGCGTCGCTTCAGGTCGCCGGAAACGACATCTCGCGGCGTCATGCGCGGCTATATAACGACGAGGGAGCGTGGCATGTCGAGGATCTCGGCAGCCGCAACGGGATCTGTGTCAACGGTCGGCCCGTAGCGCAGAGCCGGCTGGCCTTCGGCGATCATCTTCAGCTTGGGGGCAGCACGCTCTTCGTCTTCACCTACTACGATCAGCTCGAAGAGCAGATCATGCAGGTCCAGCGGATGGAGTCGATGGGCTCGCTAGCCGGCGGCGTCGCCCATGACTTCAACAACCTGCTGTCGGTGCTGGTAGGCAACATCGACTTTCTGGAGCAGCGGCGGCGGATCGGCGAGGTGGAGTTGGAGGTCTTGGGCGAGTGCTTGCAGGAGATGCGCAACGCCTCGAGCCATGCTGAAGACCTGATTCGGCAGCTTCTACGCTTCTCGCGGCCAAGTCGAGGTGGCGCGAGCACGGTCGTTGACTGCGCTCGCCTGCTTTTCGACGCGGTGAGGCTCTGTCGGCGCACCTTTGGGCCAACCATCGAGATCGTAGCACACGCCGACAAAGAGCTCAGCGTCCAGGGCGATCTCGGCCAGCTCAACCAGATCGTGATGAACCTGCTGATCAACGCCCGCGACGCGATGCCCGAAGGGGGTAGGTTGACCGTTCGGGCGACGACGCTCCTGTTCGACCACGAGGTGGTGAGCGTGCCCTACCTGACGGCGGGCAGCTATGTGCGGATCGAGATCGAGGACAGCGGCGTCGGCATGGACGAGGAGACGCGGCGTCGGGTCTTCGAGCCCTTCTTCACGACCAAGGAGCCCGATCAGGGGACGGGCCTCGGGTTATCAACTGTGTATGGGCTAGTACGCAAGCATGGCGGCCATATCCAGGTCCGAAGTGAGCTCGACGAGGGGACGACGTTCACGGTCTTTCTACCCTCGGCGATCCCGGCAGAGTACGAGCCGAGCGCGACAAGCCCAGTCGACGATCGGCTCGAGGCCGAGTCGCTGCTCTTTGGGATGCCGAAGATGCTCTTGGTCGATGACGACCAGGCGGTGCTGCGCACGACCTCGCGGCTGCTGCGCCAGATCGGCTACGAGGTGCTCGTCGCGGCCAGCGGCGAGGAGGCAATCGAGGTCTATCGAGCCAAGCAGGCGGAGATCGAGCTCGTGCTCCTCGACGTGCTCATGCCCGGGCTCGACGGTGATGGCACCTTTGCCAAGCTGCGCGAGTATGATCCTGGTGTGCGGGTGCTGTTGATCTCCGGGCGCGCCGATGAGGGCCGCATCGCCGCGCTCTTGCACGCCGGCGCGCGGGGGTTTTTGCCCAAGCCCTGCGGCGCCAGATCGCTGCAGCAGGCTATCTCCGACGTCCTGAGCTGAAAGCTCGGGCGGCTCGCACTGCTGTATGAGGTGCGAGACTCTCAGCTGCGTCGTCGCGCGAGCGCTAGCAAGAGCAGGCCGAGCAGGCTCCACGCCGCTGGCGTCTCACCGCTGGTGCGACATGAGCAGCCACCGTCGAGGCTAGCGTGCTGCCCTGCGTTGGGCGGCGCCGCATCAGCAGGCTTGGAGGATGTGTCGCGGGGTGTGGCAGCGTCAATCGGGGCGCCGCCGTCGGAGGCGCTGCTGTCGGAGGCGCTGCTGTCGGGGACACTGATGTCGCTAGGCGCCGGGCCGGGTACCACGGGGCCGTCCGGCATCCCGGAGCCGACGTTGGCGACCTCGGTGTCGGTGTAGTAGTGGCCGATGATCTGGGCGTAGGTGAAGCTGCACGACGCCATCGACTGAGCGCCACGCTGACAGAGGCCGATGCGGTGGCCGAAGATCCCCCAGCAGGTCGGATGTGAGCTGGGGCATTTGGCGTTGTTGCAGGTGCTCGGCTGACAGATCGCCGAGCAGGAGCCGGTCTTATTCTCGATGCAGGTCACGCTGCGAAGGAAGGGGCGAAAGCTCCAGCCGCCGTCCTCGCTGTTGACCGTGGCTCCGCCGCAGCTGGCGGCGAAGTAGCCGCCGGCGAGCTTGAGGTTGTAGGTCGAGTTGGAGCCGGTGTAGACGGCGACCTGGCTGCGTGTGTCTTCGACGGCCTGGTCGGTGCTGGCGTAGTGGGTTGGGCTCCAGACCTGGCATTTGGTAGTGGTGCAGATCGCCTTCTGGCCGCCGTTGGTGTAGCTGATGGTGTAGGTCCGCGCAGCGACCGCTTGTGCCTTCTTCGCCTCGGCGGGGAAGCTCGTGCCGATCTCCTTGGGTAGCACGCCCTTGAGGTACTCCTCGAGGTCCATCGTGACGATGGTGCCATCGGTCATCTTCACGTCGATGTTCTTCGGCACGGTGTAAGTCAGCCCACCGCTCGCCCCCAGCGGCGTCGCGAGCACCTCCGGCGACGAGACGCGGCGCTGCACGCGGCGTGGGTCTTGCGCGGCGGCGCTGCGGATCAGCTCGTCGGCTTCGGCGAGTCGGTCTCGCGGCGGCATCGCGATCCGTACCCGCGTGGTCGTCTTCGCCGAGAGCATCGTCTCGGTGGTGCCGAGGTAGCCCGCGGCGCTGGCCCGCAGGGCGAAGCGCGCCGCCTGCGTCGGGCGCGTTACCAGCGCCCTCCCGGCGGCGTTGGTGATCGTCTGGCGCTCCGTCCCGACCACCTGCAGGTGGGCGCCGATCAGCGGTCGACGGGTCAGCAGGTCGACGACCTCGACCTGGATCCCGGTGGCGGGCGCGGCGTCTACGGTGGCGGGCTGTTGGCTGGGCACCGCTGCGAGCAGACACCCTGCCGCGAGGCCGACGATAGCCGGCGTCGAACGTCGTCTCATCTCATCGCTCCATCGAGGCTCCAGGATACCCCAGAGCGAGCGCTGGAGAGAACTCCCTGCTTCTCGTTGCTTCTCGATGTTCTCTTGGTGCGGCGGTGCTTGCGTTGCTCAGCGCCTGCGGAAGGCGCCGGCGCCGAAGTATCTCCAGAAGGCCCACCAGGGGGGTGTGGTGGGGCGCAGCGTCGGCGGCACGTAACGCCCGCGGGTGCGCAGCAGCGCGTCGAGCGGCTCCTGCCAGGTGCCGCCGTGGTAGGTGACCGTCAGGCTGACCTCCGGCTCGTCCACCGCGCGCCGCGCGCGGGCCTCCCAGCGCTCCTCGACCTCGAGCAGCCGATCGACCGCCTCGCCGTCGGGCTTGCCCTCGACGTAGCGATCGTCGAAGAGCGAGACGCCAAAGTCGCGGCTAGCCTCCCGCGGTAGCGCCGGGGGATCGGCTCCTGCGAGAGGCACGGCGCGCACCTCGATGGGCGTGTTCTCGAAGCCCTCGGGAGGGCGCTCGTCGTCGCCCTGCGGCACGAGCGCGAGCCCCTCACCGATCGTCTCGGGGGGCGCCGCGCCCAGCGGCGCGAGGTCGATGCCCAGCAGCGCGCCTGGGATCCCCAGGGCGCGGAGTGTGCGGAAGGCCTTCTCCTCGACGTCGTCGTAGCGCGGCATCGGCCCGGCGTGCTCGGCCAAGACCTCCCACGGCAGCGACTCGGGGCTCGCTAGCAGGTGACGCTGCTCGCCCTTGACGTATTGGCCGCAGCGCAGCCGCAGGGAGTTGCCGAGCAGCTCCAGGCTGACCGCGCTGTCGGCCTGCCGGGAGAGGCGCTCGCAGGCGGCGAGTAGATCGTCGAGCCAGGCGCTGAGGCCGTTGATCGCGACCCAGCCGTCGCACGCCGGCGAGAGGCGCACCGGCGCAGGATGACCGAGCACCCCGTCGTTGTCGCGGGCGATGGCGGCGTCGCCGAGGAGCCCGCCGACCTCGCCGGCGAGCGCTTCGACGCTCGCGCCCTTGACGAAGACCGTCTTTGTCATCCAGGCCATGGTTATCGCTCCGTCCTTACGTCGTCGTCGAGGCTCGACTGCACCAGCGTCGTCGCTGGACGGTAGCCCAACGACACGAGCAAGGCGAGCCGCGCCGCCGGCAGGGGCGCGCCAAACTGCTGGTCTCCGAGCGTTACGCTCGCGGCGTGGAGAAAGGCGCCATCAGCCGGAGCGAGCGCCACGGCCAGCTGCGGTCCGCCGTAGAGCTCGTCACCGATGATCGGGTGGCCGAGCGCTGCGAGGTGCACCCGGACCTGATGACGCCGTCCGGTGGTGCAGCGTACGGCGACGAGGGTCGTGTCATGAGCCAGCGCCGCCAGCGGCTCGACCTCGCTCCGCGCTGGCAGGCCCTCGTGGCGCTGCTTGGCGATCGAGGCGCGGCGTCGATCGCCGGCGCGCGTGCGCAGCGGCAGATCGACCTCGTGCCGCTCCTCGAGCCGTCCGCTGACCAGCGCGAGGTAGCGCTTCTCGACGGTTCCCGCGCTGAAGAGCCCGCGCAGCTTTCGGTAGACGGCTGGCGAGCGCGCGGCGAGGAGGATGCCGCTGGTGCCCCAATCGAGGCGGTGCACGACGCCGCCCTCGCGGGCGTTGTCGGAGGCGCTGACGCACTCGGGAAAGCGCGCGGCCAAGGCGTTGGCCACGGTGTCGAGCTCGCCGGGCAGCAGCGGGTGGGTCGGCATCCCAGCCGGCTTGTTTAGCGCCACCAGCGCTGGCGTCACGTCGATCACCTCGAGGGGCAGGTCAACCTGCGGCGAAGGGCGCTCGTCAGCGGCTGCGACGGCGACGATCACCCGCTGCTTGCTGCGCAGCCGCGTCCCCTTTTGCGCCGGCGCGCCATCAAGCAGCACCTTGCCCTGATCGAGGAGGCGCCGTAGAGAGCCCCCGGAGATGCCCGGGAGCGCGTCCTTGAGGAAGCGATCGAGGCGCTGCCCACGCTGCTCCTCACCGACGTCGAGCTCGATCGGTGGGCGCTGTTTGCCGTCGAGCAGGGGGCGGGTGGTCATGGCTGCGGCTGCTCGAGCAGCAGCAGGCGCCCCTGTAGGTAGGCGCGGTTGAGCGCGTTGAAGCTCGGCGTGGCGAGGTACCGGGAGAGGTCGATGGTCGCCCCTGGAGCCGATCCGGGCCCGGCCTCCATGATGTTGAAGCCGGGGGTGTCGATGTGGCCGGCGGTGGTGCGGTTGGGATCCGTGAAGCTCGCCTGTTTCTCGCCGCCAAAGAGCCCATGAGGCGGTGGTCCGCCGGCGACGAGGCCGAGGGCGTGACCCATCTCGTGGGCGGTGAGCGCGCCGAGGAGGCGAGCGAGGAGCTCGGCGAGGAAGACCAGCTTCTTGTGGCGGCTGCGCGCGGTGGCGGAGGCCTGCTCTGGCTTGAAGCCGGCCGAGAGGATCTCGGCGTCGACCGGATCCTCGCCGACGCGCCGCCCGCCGAGGCCAAGCTCGGGGACGAACTCACCGAGGAGGAAGCTGACCAGCTGCTTGATCGTCGAATCCTTCGCCATCAGCGCCGCGGCCATGGCCAGGGCTGTGGTGGGGAACACGCCGTATTTCGGCCCAACGTTGGCCTCGTTTCGGCGGTTGCGCAGATCGACGGTCTGCGAGAGGCCGAGCAGCTTGCGGCTCGGATCACCACCGCCGATGCTGATCATCGAGAAGTTGCGCGCCGTCTCGCCGCTGGCGAGCTTCTGAAGCGTCCACTCGTGCGCCTTCGGCGCGCCGGGATCGCCCTCAGCGACGATGCGCAGCCTTGGCGACTCGGGGTTCTGGCTGCCATCGGCCTCGAGCAGGTAGGCCTGCCGCGTGCTTTCGACCACCAGGCGCTCGATCCAGACGCGCAAGATCTCGTTGGTGCCCTTCACGCCGTCGTTTTCGGCGGCGGCGGCGGCGGGGAGCATCTTCGAGGTCCCGAAGCCGGCGACGCGCAGATCCTCGACGAAGTCCGGGATGCCGTTGGGGGCCTTGCTCGTCTTCACGAGCCAGTCACCGTTGGCGTCGAGCTCGGTGCCGATGGTGTAGTGATCGAGGCTGAAGATCAAAAGCCAGGTGTCCTCGAGGGCGAAGGGATCGCGCTCGGCGGTGCGCTCGGCGATGTCGACGGTGAGCGTGGTCTCGCGCGACGTCTGCCCCTCGTCGAGGCTCGCGGTGAAGGTCACAGCGCCGAGGGGCAGGGTGTCGGCCTTGGTGACGAGCCAGCGCGCGTGGCCCCCGTCGATCGTGAAGCGTCCCGAGAGATCGTCGCCAGCCGCCACGCCACCGATCGCGACGTCGGCGCTCACGTGGAGCGTCTCGGGGTGCGCCTCGCTGCCAGCGAAGCGGACGTCGACGGTGAAGCCGTCCTGCGGCAGCGCGAGGCGAAAGGCCTCCGGCTGGCCGCCGCTGTTGGTGAAGGGCTCGCTGCCGTTCATCGCCTGCGGGATGTCGTTGACCGTGAGGCTGAGCGAGAAGGGCACGAAGACGTCGGGCTTGGGCGTGTCGGGCGTCTGCGGCAGATCGAGGCTGGTCTCGACGCCGAGGTCGCTCGGTGCGTCGACGGCGGCGTCTGTCGAGGTATCGGAGGAAGAGCAGGCGCAGGCTGCTCGCGAGAGCAGGGCCAACGCCGCGAGGTGCGTCGCGAGCTTGTGCATCAACGAGACTCTAGCATGTCGGCGAGCCGTCTAGAGCGCTGACCAACTTACCTCCCGTCGCTGCGCTGGTCTGCGAAATCACAGCGGTTGTTGCTCGTCGGTTGCTTGCTACCAGCAGGCGCCCTCCTTGGTCGCCTTGGTCGCCCTGGTCGCCTTGGTCGCCTTGGCCGCCTTGGTCGCGCGTTTGCGTCGCACGCGACGCTTGGTGGGCTTGGCGGGCTTGGTCGCCTTCTTGGCGCGCTCGCGGCGCTTGGCGGTGAGGTGGGCGCGTTTGCGCGGAGGTCTGCGTCGCTGCTGCCGAAGCCGGCGTCGCCGCTGCCGGCGCAGCCGTCGCTGCTCGCGTTTGGCGGCCAGCGCGCGTCGTCGCTGGGCACGCAGCGTCTCTCGCGCGCGCTTGCGTGCCTCATGGCTCTTGGCCTGGTAGACGATGATCGTCTCGCCCTTACGGAGCTTGGTCCGTCGCCCAAAGCGGTTGATCCGCATCAGGCTGCCGACGCTGAGCTTGAAGCGTCGCGCCACGCGGGTCAGGGTGTCACCACGACGCACGGTATAGGTCAGCCGGCGACGTCCCTTACGCCGCTCGTGCTCGTCAAGGAAGCGCGAGCTGCCCGCGATATGCACCTGCACCCGCCGTGCGTCGAGCAGCTTGACGTCGTCGAGGCGGCGCCTGGCTGGTACGAAGGCCTGCAGCACCATCCGCGAGATCAGCTTCGCCTTGGGGTCTAGGGCGTTCCAGCGCGCCAGCTCAGCCACGGTCACGCCAAGGTGGCGTGCGATCACGGGCAGGGAGTCACCAAGCACCACGCGGTAGAACACGCGGCGGCGACCGGCGAGCTTGCTCGGGCTGTCTTGGGGGACGGCGACCAGCAGCGGCTCGTCTTTGCCCTTTGCCTTTTTGCCGACACCTCGGTGGCGCCGGGCGGCTGCCAGGTTGCGTGGCGCGCGGGCAGGGACGAGGATCAGAAGCCCTGGGCGGAGCTCCGCGCGGGTCGAGACACCGTTGATCCGTCGCAGCGTGCGCCGCGAGACACCAAAGCGCGCGGCGACGCTGTCGTCATCCTCACCGAGTCTCAGCCGGTAGGGTCGATAGCGGAGCGCGCCGAGGCGGGCCAGGTTGCTATAGAACGAGTGCGCCTTGCCCTTTGGCACGCGGACCCAGTAGTCCGCGCGCGGCGGCGTGCGTCCGCGACGAAGCTCCGGGTTGAGCTGCCGTAGCTGCTCCACCGTCGCGCCGGTGACCCGCGCGATCTGAGCCAGGGTCAGCGAGCGCGGCGTCTTGACCTGCTCGGCGGCCAACGGCGGGTCGATCGGGACCTTGTCGTAGCCGAAGGCCTTGCGGTTCTCGCCGACGATCGCGGCGGCGAGGATCTTGGGCACATAGAGCGAGGTCGACCAGGGCAGGCCAGCCTCGTAGCGGGCGAGCTTCCAGTAGTCGTTGGTGTTGTATTTCTGCACCGCCTCGAGCACAGCGCCGAAGCCGGCGTTGTAGGCTGCGAGGGTCAGCTCCCACGAGTTGAAGCGCTTGTAGAGGGCGTGAAGGTAGCGCAGCGCGCCCACCGTCGCGCGCTGTGGGTCTCGGCGTTCGTCGACCCAATAGCTGCGCTTCATCCCATAGCCGCGGCCCGTGCGCGCCATGAACTGCCATAGCCCCGAGGCGCCAGCGCGAGAGGTGCGCCGGGGGTCGAAGCCGCTCTCGATCATCGCCACGTAGATCAGCGCCTGGGGCAGCTTCTGCCGCCGCAGCTCGGCCTCGATCAACACCTTGTAGCGGCCCATGCGCCGCAGCCAGACGCGCATGATCGCGCGGCCGCGGCGATGGGTGCGGTAGAAGCGCAGATAGCTCAAGAGCTTTGGCTCCCAGCGGATGGGAAGGTCCGGCATCTTCAGCTTGGCTAGCCAGGCCATCTTTGGTGGCAGCGATCCTTTGGTCTTGGTCTTCGCGGCGTCGTTTTCGCGGGTGTCAGGTTGCGCCGAGCTGCCCAGCGGGGGCGGCGGCGCGAGCGTGCCAGCCCGCGGCGCTGGCGTCTGCGGAGGTGGCACGCGCAGGGCGCGGCCTGGACGTGGGAAGGCGTGCCTCTCGAAGCGCGACAGCTCGGCCAGGGGGTCAGAGACCTTGGGCAGCGGCCGGATCGCCGCGGGTTGCGTGGGGCGCGAGGTTGGCTTGTCGGCGCTCTTGCTGAGCGTGGGCTGTGGCTTGGTGGTCTCGGGCGAGGGCTTGGGAGCTTTGGGACCAGGGGTTGCCGCGGCGAGCTTGGGCACGGTCAGTGGCCTCAGAGTCGCCGGGCTCCTTTGAGCGTAGCTCGCCGAGAGCGGCCATAGCACCGCGACGCCAAGGATAAAAGTGCACGATTTCAGTGGGGTAGACAGCGCAAACCTCAATCTCGGCCAGGGTAGCAGCGCTGTTGGCGTGGCTCAACTTTTTGGTTTCGGTCCCGAATCAGAGCCCGACGTGTTCTCGTCGAGCGCTTTGACCTCGATATCTGACCGCGATCGCGCGCCCGCGCGCATGTTGTGCACCGCCCGGCCCAGCGCTTCGCCGAGGGCCGGCAGCCGCTTGAAGCCGAAGACGATCACGAGGATCACGATGATGTAGAGCAGCTCGACGAAACCGGGCATTACCCTTCGTTGCTACCACGAGCCGCTGCGTCTCGCGACTTCGATCGTCTTCATCCCGCGTTGGGCCGGGTCGTTTTGGCTGGGTCGTTTTGGCCGGGTCGTTTTGGCTGGGCGTTTTGGCTGGGTCGTTTCGGCCGGGTCGTCTTGGCCGTCGGTGGATCAACGTTGGCGGTCGGTCGCGAGCTGCTCGGCGGCCTGCCGCACGGTCTCGGAGAGGGTTGGCGTCTGGCGTACCAGCTTGAGATCCATCGAGGTCAGAAAGCCCAAGAGCCGGATCGCCAGCTCGGTCGGCGTGTAGGGGTTGAGCACCAGCGCGCGCTTGACGGCGTAGCGACAGATCCAGCGTCGGGAGCTGAAGATGACGCGCTGCACCTCGGGATCGGTGGGGCGCCGGGCGGCGAGCTGCACCACGTCGCGCTCGACCAGCCGAGGGTTCTCCAAGAGGTTGTGCACCACTGGCACCTCGGGATCGCGGAGCAGCCGGTCGAGGACGTCCCGATCGGTGCTGCGCGCCATCGTCTTGCGGTGGCCGAGGGTCAGGAGCCGTTGCTCGTCGCGATCGCGGGGCTCGGGGGGAGGCTGCTCGTGGCCTCCGCCGGAGAAGAAGAGCTGCCCCAACGTCGCGAAGCCGCCATCTTTCGCCGCTCGGTAGAGCTCGGCCAGCGCCTCGTAGGGCACGAGGTCGCGGCTGAGGGTGCTCGCCATCGCCAGCAGCGCGACATCGAAGGGCGGGCCGCCCTTTCGTCCGAGCTGTTGGATCCGGGCTAGCACCGGCACCACCGCGGCGGCGTCCCGCTCATGGAGGTAGCGCAGAAACGCCGACTGACGCATCTCTAGCTCGGGGAGAGCGGCCAGACCAAGAGCGAGTGTCTTCGCCGCGCGAGCCTCCTCAACCCCTCGCGCGTCACCATGCTCGTCGACCGCGACGACCTCGATGTTGGTCATCTCGGTGGCCTCATCATCGCCCGCGGTTGCGATCGGGTCGTGCTCGTCGCTCATCGACAGAGAGGCTCAGGGGCCTTCGTAGCGCTCGGCCTTGGAGACCTTGACCTTCACTGTGTACTTTCCGCCGACCTTGAAGTCTTCGGGCACGTCGGTGAAGACGACCATGTAGTCGACGGAGCGCTGGGGCGCGATCTTGGTGTTGCGCCCGTTCTTGCCTGCTGGGTTGGTCAGGTCGTAGAGGCTGCCCTTATCGTGTGTCGCCAGCTCACCGGGGGTGAAGCTGTTGCCGGCGGGGGCCTCAGCCCGGGCGACGATACGCTTGCCCTCGAGCAGCTGCGCCGAGACGTGAAGGTAGCGCACCGCCGTCATGTTGCTGTTGCGGACCACGCCGCTGGCGGTGAGCACCTTGTTGCCGTTGGCGAACTTGGCCAGCGCCAGCGATGGCCGTGAGGGTTCGAGCTGCTCGAGCAGGCTCTTCTGCGCCGGCGGCGTGGCGTGGCCCATCGCGCGGTTGAACATCGTGTCGAGGTTGGAGAAGTCGACGTTCCAGTCGTTGCGGTAGAGCACGAAGAGGCTGAAGCCCAAGACGCCGATGATCGTCAGCAGCATCAACTGGCCAACGAAGCGTACAAAGCGTCCCTCGCGCGGGCCCTCGAGGCTGTTGTTGTAGAGCTCGAGCTCGGCCGCGGTCAGCCCGAGCGGTGGCACGCTCGCTGCAACGCTCGCGGCAAGAGGGGCCTGTGTCGCGGCGGGGCTCATCGCGACTGGCGTCGCATTCGCGGTCTGGGGTGCGGCTTGCTCGAGGCGCGGTTGGGCCTGGAAGGGCCCAGTGAGGCGGGTCTGGTCGGGGATCGCTGGGAGATCGGTCGCGCGCTGGAGGTTCGGCGCGGGCGCGCTGCCGGGAGGGGGCGGGGTGTCGAGGCCGACCATCTCGGCTGGGGCTGGCGCTGTCGCGGGGACGTCGTCCACCACGCCAAAGGCCTCGAAGCCGCCGGAGTCGTCTTTCGGGGTGGCTGGGGTGGGAGGAGGAGCCGAGGATACGCGCTGCAGCGGGGCGCCCGAGCCACCCGCTGCCTCTGGTGTGGGCGCGGTCGTCACCGGCGACATGAGGGGGGGCGCCGAGGGCTTCTCTGTTGGCGCTGCGCTCGCTGGCTGGAGCTCTTCGATCGAGTCGACGGCGGTGGGGATATCGTTCACCCCGCGGCCCAGCGCTGGCGGTGCCGGCTGCGGCGCGCTCGCTTCGGCTTGCTCTGCACTCCCAGCCTCCGCCATCCGCGCCTCGTCTTCGGCGATCATGGCCTGGAACTCGGGGCTGAGCTTGATGTTGCTCTTGGTTTGAGCGGGGATGAACGCCTCGCGCTGCCCAGCGCCGATCTCGCCCACAGTCGAGGCGGTCGAGCGCGAGCTGGTCACCCCCTCGATCTCAACTGGCTTTAGCGGATCGCGCTCGGGTTTCTCCTTCTTGTTGGCGTTGGGATCGCCCAGGCGCATCACGAAGCCGAAGGAGCATTGAGCGCAGGTGATGCGAGCGACACCGCGGGCCAGGAGATCCTGCGGAACGGTCACGGGAGCCGAGCACTTTGGACAGGGGACTTGCATAGGGTGCGGGTGCCTCTCGGATTATCGACAAAAAGGGAGGACCAGGCAAGCTCGGGGCATGGGTTATTCGGATATCTATCCTTGGACGATCACCTGGTTTTTTTCCTGCACCGGGGTCCTTTTGACGCGGTGCGCATCGTCGTTGTCGCGTGGGCCAAACTGTGCTAGAGCGACCAGAATGACGGGCTCCATTCGAACCATCAAGCGCTACGCCAATCGAAAACTCTACGACACCCAAGACAGCCGCTACGTCACGCTGGATCAGATCTCCGATATGATCCGAAACGGCGAGGACGTGAAGGTCGTCGATAACAGCACCAAAGAGGACCTCACCTCGGTCACGCTGGCGCAGATCATCTTCGAAGAGGAGAAGCGCCGCCGCAGCTTCCTGCCGCTGTCGGCGCTACGGAAGGTGATCCAGAGCGGCGGGGAGTCGCTCCACGACTTTGTCAGCCAGATCCAGGAGTCGGCCAACCGCGTAGGCCGCGTCTTCGTTCGTCGCGACGAGAAGGGTGAGGGCGAGCCGGACGGCGAAGAGGTGCACGAGCCCGCTGTGGAGGTCGCCGAAGGTGAGGTCGAGCCGAACTCTCCCGAGGCCAAAGAGCGCGAGCCCGTTCGCATGCTACGCGAGTTCATCGACAGCGTTCAGAGCACGGTCGACGACTGGCAGCGTCGGGTCGACAGCAACGTGCAGAGCGCGATCGAGAGCATGTCGCCGCTAGCGCCGCTACAAAAAGAGATGCAAGGCCTGCGAGAGCGCATCGTCGACCTCGAGCGGAAGCTGCAGGAGATCGACGCCACCAGTGACCTCGCGCCCAGTGAGCCCCCCAGAGACAGGGCGCAAGAGCCCCCCTCCCACTGACCAATCCCTCCCGTCGCCGCGCTGGTCTGTGTCATCGCGCTGTCTACGGAATCGCGCTGGTCTGCCGAGGGCGATCAGCGGTCGAGGGCGATCACTAGGCGAGAGCGATCAATAGTCGAGGGCGATCGAGAAGCTGACCGAGTGCTGGGCGCCGGATTCGTCTTCGATGCTTCTCGTACCGACGGTGGGGATCTCCACGGAGGCGATGTCGCGCCCCTCGGTGAAGAAGCTGTACTCGAGCAGGAATGAGAAGACGTAGAGGTTGAAGCGCAGGCCCAAGAAGATGCGGTGGCGGATGATGTCGGACTGATCGAGGAAGGCGAACGACGAGTTGCAGTCCTTGCTCGCCGTCTCGTTGCAGACGTTGCGTGCCGCGGGGTTGTTGCCAGCGGCCTCGAGCGAGAGCGCGGTGGCGTCGCGGTTCGGCGTGGCGTCGAGGACGCCGGAGTCGGCGATGACCCACAGCAGCTGGTAGCCGATGTAGGGCGTGATGTTGAAGGTCGACGCGATGCCGAAGTGCTTGCTGATCGCGAAATCGAGGCCGACCACCGTGAGGTTGAAGCCCGGCGTGCCGAAGACCCGGCTGGCCATCCCTCGCACCGAGAGCGCGGGGACTGGGTAGCCTTGATAGCCCTCATGGAGGGCGACCTTCACCGTGCCGACACCGGCGACCATCTGGCTGTCGATCAGGTGGCGGATCCCCATCCCGAACTCGAAGCTCGGGCCCGGGAACCAGAAGCCCTTGCGCATCATCAACGACACGGTGCTGGCGATCGCCGGTGGCAGCTCTCGTTCGATGCGATCGCGCGCCTCGGCGGTGAGCGTCTCGTCGGCGAAGGCGGTGTCGCTGACCGACTCGGCGGCGCGCCAATAGCGGTGGGCCAAGCCCGGGTCGCTGGCGTTGGCGTTCTTCTTGGGGTTGGTGGTGACGAAGCCGAATTCGGCGCTGAAGTTGAAGCCGTTGAAGCCGAGGGTCTCGGCCGGAGAGAGGACGTTGGGCGCGAAGATCACGCCGAGCTCGCTCATCAATGAGCGGAAGGCTGCGTTGTCGGGCAGCACGTTCCGCACGCCCTTGTGGCGCTGAAAGTCGTAGCTCCCGCAGAGGATAGTCTGGCCGCTGACCGTCTCGATACGACAGAGCCTGTTGAGCTTCAGGTCCCAGGCTCCAGCGGCTGCAGGAGTGGGGACAGTCAGCGAGCCCAGCGTGACGGTGAGCAGCGCGAGGGAAAGAAAATGGGGCGAGCAGTGGCCGCGCATGCGATGTCCTCGTTTGGGCGAAAAAAGCCGCAAAGCGGAGCGCAGGATATCAGCGGTTCCAATCGCGATCAACTCCCCAAGAGCGCGGGCAGGCGCTTGGAATCAGTAGCGAACATCGTGCCACCCATGCTAGTGTCGGGGCTCTCATGGAGGGATGTGAATGCGCGCCTTGCTGCTGCGAGTGTTGATCTCCCTATTGTTCGTCGCCTTCACCGTGCCGACGACGGCCGCGGCCGGGCCGAAATCGGCCGAAAAGAAGGTGAGAGGCAAGAAGGGGAAAAAGCGGGTCTCTAAGCGAAAGCGCCGTCGCCGTCGTCGCCGTCGTCGCGCTCGTCGCCGTCGTGGTCGACGCAAGGCCGCGGCCAAGAAGGTCGTGCCGAAGAAGGCGGCCAAGGAGGCGGCCAAGAAGACAGCCAAGAAGACAGACCCACGTATCGCCCAGGCCAAGGCCGCCTTCACGGCTGGCCGGGTTGCCTTCAGCGCCAAGAACTGGGGAGAGGCGATCATCCAGTACAAGAAGGCCTACGAGATCACCAAGGACGGCCTGGTGATGGGACAGGTCGCGCTGGCCTTCGAGAAGGCTGGCGATTTCAAGCGCGCGCTCGAGTCGATCAAGGTCTATCGCTCGGCCCTGCCACAGAGCGATCGGGCCTCCGTCAACGAGATGGTCGTCCGCTACGAGAAGCTGGTGGCCGACGGCAAGAGCAAGCACCTGACGCTGCCTGGTGAGACGCCGCCACCGCCGGCGAAGCCGCCTACGGTCGTCGCCAAGAAGAAGCCGCTGGTCGATCCCGACAAGCCGATCGACAAGCCGAAGAAGCGCCGTCGCTTCTGGACCTGGGTCGCTCTTGGCGCCGCGGGCGCGTTGGCGGTCAGCGCGCTCGTCGTGGGTCTCAGCGCTCAGAGCAAGTTCGATGAGGTTGAAGACAGTGGCTGCAAGCCGAACTGCAGCAACGACGACGTCGACTCGATCCGCGCCCGAGCCATCGCCACCGATGTGCTCTGGGGCACGGCGCTGGCCGCCGGGATCACCGCCGGTGTGCTCTTCTTCCTCGAGGGGCGCGGCGGGTCTGGCGACGAAACCAAGAAGAAGGACGACGACCTCAAGGACCTGGAAGAAGAGAGCGACGAGCTCGTCAAGAGCTTCAAGGTCACGCCGCTAGTTGGAGTGGGGACCTACGGCCTCGGCGCGGATATCCGCTTTTAGCACCTTGGGGAGATGATGATGAGACGGAACCTACAACGACTGCTCACTGTCCTCCTCGTCGCGCTGGCGCTGCCAGCCTGTTCGGCCATCCTCGACATCGACTCGCTGCAGAGCGACGATGATGGCTCGATCCAAGAGGACATGAAGACCCCCTACGACATGTCGCTCGGTCTGCTGCGGCTGCGTCCACAGCGAGAGCAGCGGCTGGCTCTCGAGGGCTCTTTGCTCTTCCGATGGCGCGCGCTGCCTGGGCAGCCCGCTCCCGTCGACCTCAGCGTGGCCTCCGAGGCGGGGCGTCCGCTCGCGCAGGTCTTCGCCCGCTCGGGCAAGCCCTATCTGCGCCTTGGCCTGAACCTCGTGCCCTTGCGCCCCGAGCGCAGCTACCGGCTGAGCTACCGCGCTGCCGGCCTGGAGCTGCATGACGCGGCCGGCCGGCTGCTAGCCAGGCGGCCGCTCTCCTCGAGCTCGACTCGTGGGCTCTTGCTCTCGCTCGATAGCGTCAAGCGCGTCGATCTGGCGGTCACGTCGGGGCGGCCTGCCGCGAAGCGTGGGCGTCAGATGGCCGCGCGCTAGCTCGACTATTCCTCCAGTCTCTCCTCACACACCGCCGTGTCGTCGTCCTCTCGTCGCCCATGGCTTCTGCCCTTGGCCATCTTCGTGCTGGCCTTGTTGCCGCGCGGGGTGCAGCTGGGGCAGCTGAGAGCCAACGCCCCGACCTTCGAGGCACCAGAGGGGGGCGACTCGATCTTCTATGACCGGGTCGCCTCGGGCAGCCCGGTGCCAGCACGGGCCTACTTCCATTCGCCGCTCTACCGTTGGTTTGTCAGCGGCTGTTATCGCGTCTTTGGCCGCGATCTTCTGGCGTTGCGACTCTTTCAGCTGCTGATCGGGGCGCTCGGTGCGGCGCTAGCGGCGTTGCTGGCACGACGGCTCTTCGCCAGCGAGCTCACCGCGGCGGTCGCGGGCGGGTTGGTCGCGCTCTGCGGACCGCTGGTCTTCTATGAGGGGCAGCTGCTCCCGGCGGCGCTGCTGCCGACACTGGTGGTCGTCTGCGCGTTGGCGATCGAGCGCTGGGCTCGACTGCGGAGCGCTGGCAGCGCGGGCTTGGTCGGGCTGAGCTTGGCCGCTGCCGCTCTGACGCGGCCGACCGTGCTGCTTTGGTTACCTGCGCTGCTGCTCTGGGCCTGGCGACAGGGCGGCCTGCGCTGGCGCAGCGAGGGGATGCTTGTGGCGACCTTGTTGCTCGCCATCGCGCCGGTGACCGCGCGTAACTATCTGGTCGAGCGCGATCTGGTGCTGATCAGCGCCAACGCGGGCTTGAACCTCTACATTGGCAACAACGACAACGCTCGAGGTAGCTACAACCTCCCAGCCGGGCTCTGGTTCGAGCCCGGCGATCCGGAGGATGACTTCGCCGGACGACACGCCGCGGCCCACGCCCTCGGTCGTCCAGCAGCGTCGCTGCGTTCGTCGCAGGTCTCTCGCTGGTGGGCCGGTCGCGCCTTGGCCTGGATCGGCGAGCATCCGGGCCGAGCGCTGGCGTTGGTCGGACGCAAGCTGCTCTTATGGCTCAACAACGCTGAGACGCCGCAGCTTGTCAATATCCGCGGCTACCGCGAGGTGGCCTCCGTGCTCGCCGTGCTGCCAGGGGCTGGCGCCCTCTTGGCCCCCGCGTGGGTCGGCTTGCTCGCGCTCCTCTGGCTGCGGGAGCGGCCCTCCACGACGCTCTATTGTTGGTGCTCTGCGCTCTATCTGCTGGCGTTTCTTCCCTTCTTCGTGGTCGGTCGCTACCGCGCGCCTTGGCTGGCGTTGGTGGCGCCGGCGGCTGCTTGGGCCTTGATCCGCGTCGCCTCGGAGCTGGCCGGGAGCTCGTCGACCAAGCGCAAGCTCGGCGTCGCGCTGGCCCTAGCCGCGGCGATCAGCCTCTGCGCCTTGCCCTTGATCCGGGCGACCCGCGCGCCACAGCTCTTGGCCTTCGCCAAGGCGGCGGCGGCGCGGGGCGATCATCGCGAGGCCACACGTTGGCGACGCGCCCTGCTGGCAGAAGCCCGACGGCGCCATTGGAGTCGGCCACCGGCGGCCGCAGCGCTCGCCCGCACGCTGCTCGCCCGCGGCGAGCTCGTTGGCGCGGAGACCGTGCTGCGGCGCGAGCTGGAGACTCATCCGCGCTCCTCCCTGCTGCTCCTCGCGCAGGCAAAGCTCCGCCGCCAGCAGAAGATGCTGCCCGCCGCGGAGGAGGCGCTGCGCCAGGCGATCGCGGCTGATCCCGGCGCCCTCGCCGCCTGGATCGCCCTCGGTGAGGTCTGCCTGGCGCGGGGCAAGCCAGCGCAGGCTCGGGCAGCGCTCCGGTCTGCGGCGCTCCTCGCTGCCTCCGACGCGGCGGCTCGGCGCCGAATCTATGACCTCCAGCGCCGGCTCCACTGAGGGCGGCGGCGATTGACGACGTCGCGAAGCTCCGCGCGGTATCTGAACCTCTGAGCCCGCGACCATGGGCAAGCTCGGTCCCCTGTGGTAGACCCTCGCGATGTCTTCTTACGAGTTCTTCGTCGGCTGGCGTTACCTCTATGCACGCCGACGCTCCCCCGCTACCTGGATCGCCTTGATCGTCTCGGCGGCGATCTGTGGCGCGGGCATCGCGCTCTTTCTCACGACGAGCCTCAAGGCCGTGGGCGCGATCTTGCTGCTGGTCGGCGGGGTCGGCGTCGCCGCCTCGGGGCTGCTGATGGTCTTTTCCACCTTCACCGCGATCTCCGTGGTGGGGTTGGCCATCGGCGTGTCGATTCTGATCTGGGTGCTCAGCGTGACGAGCGGCTTCCAGGACGAGTTTCGGCGGAAGGTCCTCGGTGTCAACGCCCACGTGCTGGTGCTGAAGTACGGCATCGACTTCTCCGAGTACCCCAGCGTTATTAGAAAATGCGAGAAGATTCATGGTGTTGTGGCGGCGGCGCCCTTTGTCTTCAACGAGATGATGCTCTCGAGGGGCAACCGCCTCTCGGGGGTCTTGGTCAAGGGCGTCGACCCCCTGCGTGTGGGTAAGGTGCTCGACCTGCCGCAGCATATCGTCGAGCCCAAACGCACGACCGTCAAAGACCTGCCGCGCCTGCTGCGCGCCTCAATAGACGCCAAGGGCGCCGATCAGGTGCCCGGGTTGATCATCGGCCGCGGGCTGGCGCGCAAGCTCGACGCCAAGGTCGGTGACCCGGTGCGGCTGCTCTCGCCGCTCTCCGGCCTCGACACGGCGGGGTGGTCGGCCAAGTCAGAGCTGCCGCGGTCCCGCGACTTCCGCGTCGCCGGCATCTTCTTTTCTGGCTTCGACGAGTACGACAAGCGCCTGGTCTACCTGCACATGCGTGACGCCCAGAGCTTCTTCGACCAGGGCGACGTGGTCACCGGCGTGGAGATGAAGATCGAGGACGTCTTCCGCGCCCGCCCGCTGGCCAAGACCATCGCCAGCGCCCTGGGTGGTGCGCCCTACCGCACGGTCGATTGGAGCGAGCTGAACCACAACCTCTTCACCGCGTTGGCCGTGCAGAAGCTCTTTTTGCAGATCGTGATCGGGATCATCGTCATCGTCGCCGCCTTCAACGTGCTGGCGGCCCTCGCGGTGTTGGTGATCCGCAAGACCCGCGAGATCTCGGTGCTGAAGTCGCTCGGCATGTCGTCTGCGGGGGTGGCGCGGATCTTTCAAAGCGCGGGGATCATCGTCTGGGCGGTGGGGACATCGCTGGGGCTGCTTTGGGGCTATGTCGGCTGCATCGTGCTGCGTAAGTACGGCTTCCCCCTCGACCCCAAGGTCTACCTGATCAACGAGCTGCCGGTGCGGATGAGCCCGGTGGAGTTTGCCTTCACGGCGGTCTTCGCGTTGGTCGTCTGTGTGCTCGCGACACTCTACCCCGCGATCCGTGCCGCGCGGATGGACTCCGTCGAGGGCCTACGCTACGAGTGACGAGCCGGTCAACGGCTGGGTTGTTGAAGATGACAAGAATGACGAGGCCGCTGGGGGTGCGGCCTTCGCCGAGGCAATCGACACGCCACGACGCTCGCCGAGCCGTACCTTCTGCTACGCCTCCGGTGTAGGATCGCTCCAGTGGCCGTCAAGAGGACAGGGGCCTGGGTGGTCGCGCTCGTCGCTGCCCCGCTGCTCGTCAGCGGCGGCTGTCTCGTCGACGAGTGCGCTCTGCCGGCGCGTTGCTGCCGCAGCTGCGACCAGCCCACGGCGCGCGTCGCCTGCGAGAGCTGCGACGCCGACGAGACGCCGGCCTACCTCTGTCCGGCCCGCTCGACCTGCGCGCTGTCGGCCTTCGTCGGCCAGGGGCCAGCGCTCTGCTGCCCCGAGGGCTGCGAGGCGGTGGCGACGAGGGAGCGCCCCCAGCGCTGCGAAGCCGAGGAGCGCTACCTCCACGAGTGCGCGATCGACAGCCACTGCTTTCAGGCGCATCAAGCCCGTGTGGCTGGGACCGTCTACGTGCCGCTGCGCGTCGAGGCCGCTGGCGGCAGCGAGCCCCTGTTGGCGCTCTGGGGCGTGGTGTCCCCAGGCGACGAGCCAGAGGTCTGGGCCGTCGGCCTGCGCGGTCGGATCCTGCGCCGCGCCGCGGGGAGCTGGTCTCGCGAGCAGACGCCCACCAGCGAGCCCCTGACAGGGATCTGGGGCACGGCTGCCGACCGGCTCTGGGCCGTGGGTGGCAGCGGCACGATCCTGCGCCGCGACGCCAGCGGTTGGCGGCGCGTGTCGACCCCGACCACGGCCTATCTGCACGCGATCTGGGGTCGGGCCGACGACGCGATCTGGGCTGTCGGGGCCGAAGGGACAGCGCTGCGCTACGACGGCAGCAGCTGGACTCGCGAAGCCACACCCACGCACGCGCAGCTCGAGGATCTGCACGGCGACGCCGAGATGCTCTGGGCTGTTGGCGGGGAGGGGACCGTGCTCGAGCGGCGCAGCGAAGGCTGGCGGCGGGTGTCGACGCCGATACTGAGGGGCTGGCATGCCGTACAGGTCGACGCCGCTGGCGCGGTCTGGATCGCGGGCGACGAGGGCGCGCTGCTCGAGCGCCGCGGCCCAGACTGGCGTGGCGTCACCCTCTCCACCGCGATCGCGATCACAGACCTCGGCGCCACCGAGGGCGCGCTCTGGGCCGTCGGGCTCTCCGGCCTCGTGCTACAGCGCGCGGCCGACAGCTGGCAGCAGGTCAGTTACTTCTCGGCGATGAATGCACCACAGGACCTCTACGGTCTATGGGGGGAGGGGAGCGCGCTCTTCGTCGCCGGCAGCGCCGGGACGGTGCTCGCGACCGGCCTCGATATAGGAGATACACCATGAGCTCTGCTCTCGATTCGCGGGGACGCGCGGCCGCGCTCTGCCGCTGGAGCTGTGCCCTGCTGGCGCTCACCGTCGTCACGCCCGCCCAGGCCGATCGGACGCCGCTGCTGAAGGTCAACCTGCGCACGGGGAAGAAGACCAGCATCGACAAGAAGGATAAGAAGAGCGCCGCCGACAAGGAGCTCGATGCGCTCCTCGATAGCACCACCGGCAAGACCTTCACCACCCGCGATCTGGACAAGATCGAAGGCGCCGTTCGGCGCTACCTGAGGGCGACGCGGCCCCGCGCGATGCCGCGGCTTTTGCTCTTTCTCTATCCGGGGCGGATCACCAGCTCGCGGCTGAAGGAGCTGCGCGAGGTGCTGATCGACATCGACCTCTTGGTCGATCCCTGCGGGCGAACGGTCTGCAAGGACTCGGTGGCCAAGCACCTGGAGATCATCGGCAAGGCGCTCAAACAGGCCGTGATCCGCACCAAGGACTACCTGATCCGCTTCAAGAGCGTTAGCGTCCGCACGGCGACGTCGATCGGCGGCACCCAATATGACATTTACAGGTTTCGCGCCGAGGAGGTGGTGCGCGCGGGTAAGTCCGGCAGCGGACAGAAGCTCGTGCGCCGGGTGCAGGGCGCTGCCCAGGCCTACGGGCGCTCGATGGCTAAGGCGACGGCGCGGGCGCTGCGGGCGCGTCGTGTGCGGTTGAGCAAGACGCCGCTGATCAGCCGGCAGGCTGGGCTCGTCACCGTCGACCTCGAGCTGAAGAGCGACCGCGTGCGCTACAAGCGCCACGTGCTCAACGCGCTGCTCGCGACGATGAAGGTGCTGCGCCAAAACAAGCTCACGCCGCCACAGGTGAAGCTGACCGTGATCGCGCTGGTGCCGCGCCGGGGGATCGAGCGCAAGCGCTTCAGCTGCAGTGGGCGGGCCGTGCTGCAGGCCCTGAGCGGCGGCATCACCAAGAGCAGCCTCTGGTCTGACTATGTGATCGAGAAGAAGAAGGGCGCGCGCTCGATGAGCTTCTCCGACGGTGAGGCTCGGGGCGGCGCCACCGTCGATCGCAGCCCGGACCGTAGCGGCCAGATCCTCGCCGAGAACATGCGGCTGCTCGCGCCGTGTCTGCAAGCGGAGGCCACGCGCAACCGCCGCTTCCGTGGCGTGACGCTGCTCTTCTCGGTCGACGGCAAGGGCCGAGCGGTGAAGGTCCGGACCAAGAAGCGGAGCAGCTCGCGGCTGCTGGGCTGCGTCAAGTCAGCTTTGCGGCAGATCCCCTTCCAACGCCACGGTGGCGCCCCTCGCGCGATCACCTATCCGATGCTGATCAAGCGTTAGCGTCGCATCCCTTTTCCGAACGATTCGTGTATCATCGGGGCACTCTAGAGCACTTTCCGGCGGTGCGCCGCCACACGCATGGAGCCCGCAATGAAGGACGAGCTGATTCTCACCCTATGGCAGTTCGCGCGCAGCTTCGGCTGGGCGATCGTGGCCGCGATCTCCTTCGCCTTCGCCATGGGTCTGGCGATCAAGGTCTTCGACATGCTCTCGCAGAACATCGATGAGTGGGAGGAGATCAAGAAGGGCAACTGGGGCGTCGCGATGATCTTCACCGCGATGATCCTCTCGGTGGGATTGGTGCTGTACAAGGTCATTTGAGCCCAACCATCTCGTAGTCCGACGAGCGTCTCTTGAGCGACGACCAAGACAAACGATCCCCTATCGTCGACCGTTACCGTCGACGAGGCGGCAGCGCACGCAAGGATGCCGGCAAGAGCGAGGGCTTCTGGCGCAAGCTCTTCAACGCCGATGGCAGTCCGGCCGATGGCCGCGAAGGGGGGGGAACCGAAGGCGCCGATGAGCCCGATGAGGCCAGCCCACCGCCGAGCGATGAGATGCTTCCGGTGATCAAGCCCCTGGCGCCGGAGGTCGACGAGGGGTGCGAGCGCGATGAGCTCAGCGAAGACGTCGGCCTCGACTGGGATGACGAGCTGATGGCCGAGAGCTCCTCCGCGACACCGAAGAGCGCCTCCGCCCTCGCCCTCGACCCCCTCGTCCCGCTGCCGCCGGTGAAGCCCCTTGACGAGGAGCCGCGCCCCGCTGGGGCGTCGCGGGAGCTGGATATCGCGCTCTGCGAGGCGAAGACCGACGGCGAAGGTCTCTCCCCTGTCGAGGCATCGAAGAAGCCCCAACGGCTCGCGCTCGAGCTGGTGCTGCCGAGCGGTAGCCGGCTGCTGCTGGTGGGCAAGATCTCCGGCGCCGCCCGGGCAGGAGGCCTGCTCTCCCTCGAGGTGGAGGACGTTCCGGTCAACCCGGAGCGGCTGGTCAACGGCCTCGCGGAGCTCTCGGAGCGGATCGCCGCGGCGTCGACCTCTCCTGGTGCGGGCGATGAGAGGCACAGCGTCGATCCCAGCGACGAGGAGAGATCTTCCTTTGTGGCGGCGATCACCAAGCCCCAAGGCGAGCGCGAAGCGCTGCCCGAGGTCGCGCTCCCTCCGCCAAAGCGGCAGCGGGAGCGCGAGACCGCGAGCAACCTCGAGGAGCGAGCGCCGCCGGAGGAGATCGCCACCGGCGGCGTCCGCGCCCTCGATCCCTTGCATCCGATGGATGGTGGAGCGAAGGGCTGGCACGGCCCGACGGGCGCGTCAGCCTCCAAGCCGCCGCTGGAGGCCACACCGACGAGCTCGCTCAAGAATGACTCCTCTCTGGAGGAGCCAGAGAGGCGGAGCTCCGCCAGCACCTTCGGTGGTTACGCGCAGGTCGCTCTCGACGAGCCGCCCACAGCGCCGGTCTTTCCCGATGTGGATGAGGTCGCCGGCCTCAAGTCCACCAAGGAGGCTTCTTTCAGCGACGAGACCTCGTCTTCGCGTGGCACGCCATCGCCCCTCGAGCCTCTCGACGATGATGAGCTCGAGGCGACCCGGAAGCGGCAGCCGTCCAGCGGCGTCAAAGGTCTGACGAAAGAGATCCCTCGCCGGCGGGAGGGTCGAGGCGATGGGCCGACGAAGGAGATCGCAGCCCCTGTCGACGCTAACACACCGACGAAGGAGACCGCGGCCCCGCTCGCCGATGGACCGACAGAGACCGCCTCCTCACCGGTGGCTGCCCCGGCCCGTCGCAAGCGTCGCCCACGAGTCTCTTCGATCCAGCGTGGTGGCGCTGCCGCTGACGCGAAAGGCGAAGCCGATCCGCTCGGTCGCTGGACCGAGGAGGATAGGCCCGACCAGAGGAACGCCAGCGAGGGCGAGAAGGCTAGTGAGAGCGGTGGAGAGAAAACGCCTGCGTCAAAGCCAAGCCCGAACTCTTCGACTTCCAGCGCCGAGCGCCGCTCGAAGCCGATAAACCCGGCCGCGTTGGCGACGAGCTCATCGCCACCTGAGCCGAGCCGGCTGGCGCCCAAAAAGCCAATACCGGTCGCTCCGGTCGCGCCTCCTGTCGCCAAGGCAAAGCGGTCCACGGTAGCGCCGGCTGCTCCTTCGCCGGCACGCTCGGCGCCCCCCGAACCGACGGCGCCCGCAGCACACCTGAGCCCGTCATCGTCACCTCTGGGGGGCGGGAGTCCTCGCTCGGAGCCGATCACATCCACCGGCCGCGACTCGGTCGCGGTCTCAGGCGAGCTCGGCGACAGCGAGCCAGCGCAGCGTCGAGCCCAGCCGCCCACCGCGCCTGCTACCGTCGCGTCGAAAGGACCGTCTGCTTCGGGTGCGTCCGTCGGGCCTCCGCCCACGGCGCCTCCGATCACAGCACCCCCGGCCCCCGCGCGGGCGGAGCAGCCCACGCCCGCGCTGGGCGAGATCGCGCCGCCCGATCCCCTCGATCGCGGCGCCCCTGGGATGTCGCGCCGGCGCGCGCGCAAGACCGCTCCGGTGGTCGGCGTCGATTTTGGCACGAGTTACTCCTGCGTCGCCTTGTTGCGCGCCGGGCTGGAGTTGATCCCCGGCCCCGCCGGCGACGTCATGATCCCTTCGGTCGCCTCATTCCCCAGCCCCGGCGAGGTGATCATCGGCGCCGAGGCCAAGCGGCGCATGGGTGGCGAAGCGCAATGGACCGTCGCTTCGCCCAAGCGGCTGCTCGGCCGCCCCTACAAGGACCCCCACGTAGCGAGCCTGCTCGGCACGCTGGCGATGCGGACCTTCGCCGGCACCGACCAGTTCACTCGCTTCGAGGCCCACGGCGAGATCTACTCGGTCACCGACATCTGCGCGATGATCCTTGGCAAGCTGCGCGAGCGCGCCTGCCGCTACCTCGACGCCGACGTAACCAAGGCCGTCTTCGCCGTACCCGTGGCCTACGGCTCGCTGCAGCGCTCGGCCCTCGAGCTCGCGGCGAAGCAGGCTGGCCTGCAGGGCGTGGCGCTGCTCACCGAGCCCTCGGCGGCGCTTCTGGCCCACGGTTTCCGTGGGCGCCGTGGCCTCGCCGCGGTCTACGACTTTGGTGGCGGCACCTTCGACTTCTGCGTGGTCTCGGTCTCCGAGACGGCCTTTCGCGTGGTCTGCGCTGGCGGCGATCCCTGGCTTGGCGGCGATGACTTCGACGACGCGCTGGCGACGATGGTCGCCGACCGCTTCTGGAACGACTCGGGCATCGACCTGCGCACACGCGCCGTCGAGTGGCAGTCGCTGGTCCACGGCTGCGAAGAGACCAAGCGCCAGCTCTCGAAGGATCGCTCGGCCTACGTGCAGGTCGACAACCTGCTGCATACCTCTGATGGCATGCGCGGCCTCAAGTACAAGGTCACGCGCAAGGAGTTCGTCAAGGTGGTCACCGAGCTGGTCGAGCGCTCGGTGACGATCACCAAGCAGATCATGCAGCAGGCTGGCATCGACCCACGCAAGGTCGACCAGGTCGTGCTCACCGGTGGTACCTCGATGATCCCGGCGATCCGTGACGCCGTGACCAAGCTCTTCGGCAAGAAGCCGATGACTGGCGACCCGGAGCTTGCCGTGGTCCGCGGCACCGCGTTGCGCGCCGCCGAGCTCTCCGGCGAAGCGATGGGCGAGACCTCGATGTCTGGCCGCACCCTCCGGGAGGTCGCCGGGCGCACCATCGGCGTCGGCACTGAGGGTGGCGGCGTGGTCACGATCTTCGAGCGCGATACCCCGCTACCGGCGGAGCGCGATCACTCCTTCAAGACCGTGCGCGCCAACCAGACCGATATGATCGTGACGCTCTACGAGGGGGCTAAGAGCCGCGTCGACGAGCGCCAGGTGCTCGGCCAGCTGCGCTATCGCGGGTTGCGTGCCGCGCCGGCGGGCCAGAACAAGGTCGACTTCACCTTCATCCTCGATGAAGACGGCCTGCTCCACGTCACGGCGATCGTTGAGGGTCGCACGTTCGATAAGACGATCAAGCTCGGTTAGCAGGCGTGAGTCTAGAGCGCTGATCCAGCCCTCCTGTCGCGACGCTCGCCCTATCACCAAGACCACCAGGAGAGCTCGTTTCTTCGGCACGGCAGCGGTCCAAGATCCTCGCAGGTGATCGTTTGGCGCGCTGTCATGTCTCGTCCCTGTTTCGATCGCTGCGCTGCTCGGGGGTGGTGCGCTGACGAGGTCCGACCTGACCGAGGTGTTGACAGACGGTGAGCAGTTCGGAGGCTTCACGCAGGCGCCCCGCGATCGCTTCGCCCGACATGTTGACATCGGTTCGCGCCTGAAGCTCCTCGGACCACGTCACCGCCAGCCGCCTCGCTTGCTCGGCCTGCCACGCTGGGTCCTTCTCGGCCTCGAGGTTTAGCTTGGCCACCCGCTGCAAGCGCCCTGCGATCGCCGCTGGAGACATGTCGACCATCAGCCGGCTCCCTCGAGGGCGTGAATGTCGGCGAGGTCTTGCGGCCGGCCGGCGATGCGCTTCATCTCGATCAACGCCGCCCGCGAGACGACCCACAGCGGCAGCTCGCCGATGGCGTGACGCTCGCGGGTCGACCAGGCCCGCTCGAGCGCCTCCCCGACCAGTACCAGGTCGATGGTGAACGGGGCCTGCTCTCCGAGCTTACTGATCCGCGCCACCTCGGTTCCATTGGCGAAGACCATCGGCTTGGCCTCGATGGTGTAGTCGAGCGCTCGCAACACGACCTTCAGCCTCGCTAGATCATCAGGATGCACTAGCAGATCGATGTCCTTGGTCGCCCGGGGCTTTCCGTGGACGGCGAGGGCGAGACCGCCGCAGAGCGCGTAGTCCAGGGCGCTGGTATCGAGCGCACCGATCAGGTAGCGCAGCTCCTCGTAGAGGTCGAACTCAGCCATGACCCATGATCGTATGCTTTCTGGTGGGCAATCAAGTCGGCGAAGGGCCGTTGTCGTCGGCGGACGATGGCTTTTTCTTTTTCGAGCAGCCTAAGAGCACCCCCACACATTCCTCCCGTCGCCGGGTACTGCACTGCCGGTCGCTTTCTAGGCCTCAGAAAAAGCGCCGTACCACTGGTATGGCTCATTTCTTCGGCTACGAAATCGGCTCGGCCGATCAGCACCCGGCTCGGAGAGCTCGCCAGACCACCCGTATGGTGAGACGGTGAGGCTCCCCTGTGGCAGGTCAGGGCGTAGCAGGTTCATCGCTCGCCCTTCTTTGCTCGTTGCCCCGTCTTCGCCGCTCGGGCTCTCCAGCGGCGGTAGGCTTCGCGTCGTCGCAGACGATAGCGTTCCCAGCGCAGCTTGCGGCCGAGATAGGTCGCCTCCGGGACAAAGACGTCGGTCCCCAGATAGACCGTCGGGTCGATATGCGTTCCCTTGACCCGCAGCTCGAAGTGCAAATGTGCACTCGACTTCTTCATCCCCGTGCGCCCTACCAGGCCGAGGAGCTGGCCTTGCTCTACCTTCTGGCCCGCATGTACGTCGTAGCGAGATAGGTGCATATATGCCGAGACCAGGCCGCCCCTATGGCGGATCATCACGTAGAGCCCTCCGGCGCCGAGCTGGGCTTTGGGCACGGCCTTGGCCTTCTCGAAGGGCATGTTGCGCGAGGGGCCGTGGCGGGCGTCGATACCGGCGATGATCACCCTCCCCGCGGCGACGGCCCGTACGGGCTCACCGAAGGTCGAGGAGAAGTCGAGGCCCTTGTGGCGGCGCTTGCCGTCGGCGCGCTCGTCGCCGAGGCCGCTGGTGATCTTACGCGGCGGTGCGTCCAGAGGGAAGCGGAGCGCGAGCTTCTCGTAGCGCCCGTGGTTGGGCTGGTTCGTCTCATCGCCCGCGTAGTAGAGCAGAAGCCGTCGCCGCGCGCGTAGCACCCGGTCTTCGGCGCCAGCGTCTTTGACCTGATCGCCCCAGATGAAGTGGGAGACGGCGTGGCGATGGGGCACCGATCCGAAGGCCTTGCAGACGCCGGCCTTATGCTGCTCGCGGTAGATGGACATCAACGCCGCAGCAAAGTAGATGCTTGGCCGCGAGCGGCGGGCGTTGGGCGGAAAGAACAGGTAGCGCGGCATCGGCTTGAGCTTGCGCGCCCAGCGACCGCTATCGAGGACCCAGTAGCGGTAGCGCTTCTTGCGCACGAAGTCGCTATGCATCCGCACGTTGATCCCGGTTAGCCCGGCGCCGTAGTCGCTCTTGCGGTTGGGCACGCAGAGGCTCTGGCGGTAGATCAGCGCCGCGATCAGAAAGGGATCCACGGAGAACTCGCGGCTCGACTCGAGGATCCATTGGGCATAGCGGCGGGGCCGCTTGGGCGGCATCCAGCCGCAGATCGTGCGGATCGCCCGGGCGAGCTTGGTGGCGTCGACCGGAGACGGGCTCGCAGGCTCGGCAGGCCAGCGGGAGAGGTCCATCAGGCCCTGGCCCCTGACACGCATCCGCACCAGCGTGCCGCTGTCGGCGCGGCGCCGCCTCGGCCGCCAGGGTGGCTTGGGGCCGCTGTAGCGAGCCTTTGGCGCCTCGATCGGCTTCGGCGGCGCTTCGGCTGCGACGAAGCGCGTGAGCGCCAGCAGGCTCGCCAGCGCGAGGATAAGGCTAGGTTTTTGAGAGACGAGCAACCAGGCCTGCGGCGTTCGTGGTGACGTGGAGATGCGTCGCATCAGGCCTCCTCCGGTCGAACAAAGCGCACCACGCCGACCTCCTTCCCTTTCGCCCTCGCGTTGGCCTCGCTTGCGCCTTCGTTTCGTCTCGCGATGCCCTATCGTGGGCAGAAGGTTGGCGGTGCGGGGGCGCCAGGGGTGCGCGCGCTGAGCTTTTTGGGGTTGCGTTTCCAGGTGGGTGAGGCTCCGCTGTCGAAGGGCTCGGAGGTCTCGTCGTGACCTGTGGCGCCGTTGCCGCCGGTCTTCTTCTCGCCGCTCTCCGTGTAGTCGCAGCGGTGGAGCGAGCCGCCCTGCTGAGGCACTTTCAGCGCGCTCTGCTGGGTGACGGGCGTGTCGGCGAGGTAGCAGCTGGTCGTGGTGTCGACGTCTGGGCCGTCGATGCAGATCGTCGGGCCTTTGGCGAACGCGCTAGCGGAGCTGCCCTTCCAGACCACATAGTCGAGGTCCTGCACCAGATCGCTGACGCCATTCCACGAGAAGAGCACCAAGAGCTCGCCAGTGTCGGTCAGGCCGACCTGGCTTCCCAGGGAGTTGGTCGTGGCCGGGAGCATGTCAGGGACCGCCGCGTCGCTCGACCTCAGCTCGTAGTCAGGGGCCTTGCCGTAGGCGATCTTGAACTTCAACCCGTCGACGGCGACCACGGCGTAGGCGCCGGGGTTGAGCACGGCGCCAGCGGGAAAGCGGACCACAAAGTCGGTAGAGATGCCCTTGAAGGCCGCCGCGTCGACGATCTGGAAGTAGTCGACGCGATCCGAGAGGTAGACGTCCTTCAGCGGTACGGCGACGTTGGAGGGGTTGTAGATCTCGATGAACTCGGCCTCGCTGGGGCTGGTGGCCAGCTCGGTGAGCAGCAGGTGACCGCCGGGGAGAGTGCAGGCCTTGGTGCAGCCGTCGTTGCCGACCTGGTTACCGTCGTCGCAGACCTCTCCTGGCTCTTTGATGCCGTTGCCGCAGCAGGGCGTCAGTGCGTGATGCTCACAGCGCGCGTCGCAGTCGGCGGCCGTGCCCAGCAGCGTGTCGGCGGTGCAGGGGTCTTGGTCATCGCAGCTCTGGGGGCAGGCCCCCGGATCGCCAGCGGGGATGCCCGGGTCGCAGTCCTCGCCGGTCTCGAGCAGGCCGTTGCCACAGGGGCCGAGATCAGGCGCGAGGGTGTCCGGCGCGAGGGTGTCCGGCGCGAGGGTGTCTGGCGCGAGGGTGTCCCGTGCCCGCGTGTCTGGCGTGACGGTGTCGGGGGCGAGGGTGTCCACGCCGCGATCGCGACCGGCGTCGTAGAGCGTGGCGATCGGGTTTGAGGTCGAGCAGGCTGCCAGAGCGAGCGGCAGCGCTCCGGCCAGCAGCCATCGGCAGGGGTATCGTATCAGCATGAGCCTATCATATCAGCGCTAGGGGAACCTCAGCCAGCGCTTCAAAGGAGGGTTTCGCAGGGCGCGGAGCTTCAAGCTCGCTCGGATACCCCCACCACAGCGGTTGTTGCTCCGGCGATCGCAGGCCCTATACTGGCACGCGATGAGAACGCTGCGCTTCGATCTGCTCGTCGTCTTCCTCGGGCTGCTCGCGCCTACGGTGGCTTTCGCCGACGCGCCGGCGGCGCTGAGGGCACGCTGCAAGAGCGCTCGCGGGGTGGGGATCTTACTCTCGCCTCGCCAGCCGCATACTCGAGGCGCGCTGCGAGCGTTGGTCGTCTCCGAGAAGGCGCGACCGGGCGCGCAGCTCTGGCTCCGCGGGCCAGGCGGCGCGCGTAAGCTCTCGGGGCTTCATCGTGGCGGGCCGCCCTGGTGGTGGTTTGCCGAGGTCTCACGGCCGAAGGTCGGGCGCTACCGCGTGGTGTTGGTCTCGCGCGAGGGCAAGCTCTTGGCCTGCGCGCGTCGTCGCGTCGAGCCACGAGCCTCGCGACGCAAGCCCAGCGGTGACCTTTGGCCCGCGCGTCGAGGCTGGACCCGCACCATGGAGAACTTCTACTCGGCGTGGATCGAGAAGCTCTTCGACGCCAAACCTGGCGCGAAGGTGGGCTGGAAGCCGCTGCATCAGGTGCTGCGCGATCCGAGACGCAACCTGCTTTACAACCACCTCGGCGCCCGCGAGGATGGCCCCAAGCGACGTCAGGCGGTGATGGTCAAGCCCGACTGCGCCGACCTGCCCTATTTCCTGCGTGCCTACTTCGCCTGGAAGCTGCGCCTGCCGATGGGCTACCGCCACTGCGATCGCGGCACCTCGACGCGGCCTTCGCGCTGTCGCGAGCTGAAGACCAACGTCGGCCAGGTGATCGCCAGCGAGAAGCGCTCTGTTGGGCGGAGCTTCTCGCGGTTTCTGCGTCTACGGGTCAGCTACGTCCACTCGGGCTCGGGCCGCACGGGCGCCAAGGACGACGAGAGCGATCTCTATCCGCTGAAGCTCTCGCGGCAGACGCTGCGTGCGGGGACGGTCTACGTTGACCCCTTCGGCCACCTGCTGGTGATCGCCAAATGGGTCCCGCAGCGCGGCGACAAGAGCGGCCTGCTCTACGCCATCGATGGTCACCCGGACCTCTCGGTGGGGCGCAAGCGCTTTTGGCGCGGCGCGTTCATGTTCTCCGACAAGCTCAAAGGCGGCGGCTTCAAGGCCTATCGGCCGCTGCGCCTGCGCGGCGGGCAGGTCGTGGCGCTTGGTAACAAGGCGCTCTCACGCACCAAGGGCTACCGCGGTTTTTACTCCGCGGAGCAATACAAGCTCAGCGTGCCGCAGTTCTACGAGCGCATGGAGCGCGTGATCAACCCGCGGCCCCTACCCGCGGTGGCGCTCTTCGAGGAGCGGCTCAAGGCGCTCTACGAGCTTCTCCAAGAGCGCGTCGACTCGGTGAAGGCCGGCGAGGAGTTCATGAGAGAGCGCGGCTATCGGGCGATCAAGATGCCGCGGGGGCCGCGGATCTTCGAGACCCGCGGCGCCTGGGAAAACTTCTCCACGCCGGCCCGAGACATGCGGCTGCTGATCGCGATCCACGACGTGCTGAGCTTGCCCGGCCGCGTCGTCAAGAAGCCCGACCGCTTCAAGCTCGCCGCCGGGCAGCGCCCCGAGCAGGCCAAGGCGGCGATGCTGGCCTTCTACGGCCGCTTCGCTACGGCCAAGACCATCGCCTACAGAAAGAGCGATGGCACGACGCAGACTCTGACGATGAAGCAGGTGCTCACCCGCCAGAGGCAGCTCGAGGTTGCCTACAACCCCAACGATTGTGTCGAGCTGCGCTGGGGGGCCACAGGCAAGGAGCGCGAGTCGTGCAAGCGCCGCGCGCCGGCAGAGCAGCAGCAGCTGATGCAGCGCTATCGCCGCTGGTTCGCTTCCCGCGTGCGTCCACCGCTTCGCTGAGACAGGTGCCAGCACCTCGTGGGTGGACCGCGGATGCGGGTGGCTCTGCCACAGCGTCGTGAGTGAGCGTCAGGAGCACCCCCACAGACTCCTCCCGTCGCCGGGCACAGCACCGCCGGCCGCTTTCGAGCTACGACGAGCTTGAGCGACACGGAGCTCGGTTTGAAGGGCAAGCGTCGCGACGAGAGGGCTTGATCAACAGGCTGCGAGGCCTCAGAGCGTTCGGCGTACCACCCAGATGGCTCATGTCGTCGGCTACGAAATCGGCTCGGCGGCTCAGCGCTCGGCTCGGTCCCGAATGTGTAGGGGTGCGCTTAGTTGAAGGCAGGCCACTTGAAGACGATCGCGGCGACGCCGAAGCCGAGGAGCAGGAGGGCGAGACCGAAGATCACAGCCCAGCGCGCGTGGCGCTTGTTCTTACCCCACGACCAGAGCAGCCCGAGCAGCCCGAGGGCGACGCAGAGCCGCGCCGGTGTGACATGGACGCTGTTGAGCTCCTCTTTGACCCAGCCCGCGGCGCGGCGCGCACGACCTTGGACGGTGCTGACGGAGCGCTGTTGGTAGTCGCGTCGGTCGTCGACGCGATAGAGGCGCTGCCCCTGAGCGCTCGCTGCGCTCCCCTCGATGAGTAGCGGCGCGAACACTACACCTATGGTGAGCAAGGCAACCCAACAGGCCAGGCGAGAGGTGTTCATCTGCCGATTGTCGACGGCTCTGGCGCCTCGTGCAAGGCGCCGTTTTTTGCGTCGGCGCGCGAACGCGCCGATCATCGTCGAGATGGACAGGCGAGCGATCATGAGGTGCACACTGGCGGTGGTGATGATCGCTGCTCTCTTCGGGGGCTGCGCGACGACGTCGCCGGTGCGGCGCGCCGCCGGCCCCAAGGCGATCGTGGCGCTGGCCCATGACGCCGCGCGGCGCCATGGCGTCGATCCCGACCTGGTGGTGGGGGTGATCGCCGTCGAGTCCTCCTTTCGCACCACGGCGCGCTCCCACGTCGGGGCTCGGGGCCTGATGCAGCTGATGCCACGCACCGCTGCGTCGCTGGCCCGGCGACTGAAGTGGGACGATCCGGATCCCGAGGATCCGCGCTTCAACATCGAGGCGGGCACCTACTATCTGGCCTACCTGCTGCGGATGTTCGACAACGATGAGGCGTTGGCGCTGGCGGCCTTCAACACAGGGCCGGCGCGGGTGAAACGCTGGCAGCGGCGGGGGAGGGCGCTGCCACGCTACAGCCGGCGCTATGTCGCGGCTGTGCGTCGAGCCAAGCGACGCTATGGTGGCGGGCGGCTCGACACCGCTCCGCCCCCAACGAAGGATCGTGAAGGGCTACGCAAGCTGCTCCGTGAGAAGCTCTATGGAGATCGGCCCAACGCGGATCTGGATGACGGCGTGCAGGCGCAGCACCCGGCTCGGTCCCGAACGTGTGGGGGGTGCTCTTAGTTGGGTAAGAGGACGGGCAGGTCCCAGCGCTGCAAGAGCTCGACCAGCTCGTTGGAGAGCCCATCACGTACCTGATGTGGGAAGGGCGGCGTCTCGCGCTCGAGCGCTCTGCGCAGGGCGCGGCGTGCTGCGTGCATTCGCCAGGCGATGGTGCCCGGCGAGCAGCGCTGCACGATCGCCGCTTCGGCGTGACTCAGCCCCTGTAGCGAGACGAGCACGACGGTGGCGCGCATCGTCGGCGGGAGTTCGTCAAGAGCGCCAAGCAGCCGGGTGTAGGTCTGGCGCAGCTCGGCGGCGCGCCCCGGATCCCCCGGGGCGTCAACCTCGATCGCGCGCTCGATTCGGGGGTCGTCGAGGGACTCGGCACGACGCTTGCGATCTCGGCGGCAGTTCAGAGAGCGGTTGACCGCCATGCGGTAGACCCATGTGAAGAACTGACTTCGGCCCTCGAAGGTGTGCAACGCCTTGAATGCGCGTAAGAAGACCTCTTGCGTTACATCATCTGCGTCACACTGGCTGCCCGTGAGGTGGAGGCAGAGCGCGAAGATCCGCTGGCGGTAGCGGCGAACCAGCTCCCCAAAGGCACGCCGGTCTCCTGCCTTTGCTCGACTGACGAGCTCGCTGGCGGCTTCGTGGGGGTTGGCCTCTGGCATCGCTCTTCTTAGACGCAGCACCCAGGGGCTGGTTTTGAACTTTTTCCTCGAGGCACGACGTTTCGAACTGCTGCGTCAGCATCGCCGGGGGGCGGCGAGTCTCACCGCTTGGTACTGCGACAGTCTACCAGCACCAGGCTGGGGATTCTAGTCCCCAGACCTGGCTGTGAGGAGGTGATGCAGGTCTAGCTGGCGAGCAGCCCGAGCGCTCGCTGAGCTTGAGCTCACCGACGAGGCGGAGGGGGGAAGGCCTCGTTGTCACAGGGCCAAGCAGCGACCCCGACGAGCCCGCGAGCTCGGGTGGCCGTCCTGCTGCGCGCGACGGTCAGGCAGCCCGGCGCCTGAGGGGGGGATCCCCAGGTGCAACCTCGCGGCGACACGGTTTTTCCCCGCCCGACGCGCTCGGCTGCCCGAGCTTCACAGATTACAAGCGTTTTTGGCGCTTGTTAGTGGCTCGAAACCTGCTTACAGGCGAGGTCAAGCCGATCTCTGCTTGCGAGAGGCGGCTTTGGCATCGCAATCGCGAGACTTGGAGGTTGATGACGTGAAGCGTCGTGTTTGGTTGCTCTCTGCTGCGAAGAACAGGCAGCGTAGGTGTGCTGTGTTGATGGCGCTCTCGCTGCTCTTGGCCGCGAGCTGCGTCGGTGAGGTCAGCCGCGACGCCCCGGAGTTCGTCGGTGACGAGGAGGGGCTGAGCCGGACGACCTCGTCGGTGCCCTGGCGCTCGCTGGCGACGATCATCTCGCAGGGCGTGTCTGGGCGGGTGAGGTTGCAGAGCGCCCAGCCGCACATCAGGTACGTGCACGTCCGTGTGCTCGGTCGCTCGCAGAACGTGCGCAAGATCTACTTCGCCTTTCATGGCGATCACGTCGCGGACTACGTCGGCTCCACCGCCGCCGATCGGACCGCGATGGCTCAGCGCCTCGCCCCGGGGGAGGGCGCCCTGGTGGTCTACCCGATCAGCCGCGCCGACGCGTGGCCGGGCTTCCGCAATGGGATCAACGGCGACGCGCTGATCGCGATGTTTCGGGAGATCGAGCAGGCCACCGGCCAGCAGGGCGTGCGAGCTGAGCTCTTCGGTCTCTCCGGCGCCTGCCGCGTGCTCTACGCGCTGCTCAAGACGATCAACAACAGCTACGACGCGAGCGCTGACGTTCGCGACTTCGTCGACGAGCACCTCCGCGGCATCCACAACGGCGACGCCTTTTGCAACGCCACGCCGACGATGCACGAGCAGTACATGGCCGCGATCAACCGTTTTGGCAAGATCCGCTACGCCTTCGTCCATAGCGCGACGTCGCGCTTTTACTACATGTATCAGTACCACGCGGGTATCGCGCGAGCTGTGGGCGGCGTGGAGCTGGCCTACGGCGGCGAGCTGACGCTGAATAACGGGCGCTTTCGCTTCTGGCGCGGATCGAGTCACTTCCGCGCCTGGGCCGGGCAGTTCGACAAGGTCTTCTTTGGCACGACCTGGAGCGGCGGGGCCAATCCCTCACCGGACCCGAACGGCCCCCAGACCTGCTACCACGGTGGCAAGGCCGGGACCTGTCAGCCTGCGACTCAGCCCTGTGAGGGGACGCAGGCTGGCGTGGGCTGCACTCGCGCAGGGGAGGTCTGCTGCATGCCGAAGGGCGCTGGTGGCAACAACCCTGGCGGCAACAACCCTGGCGGCAACAACAGCAGCTGGGGCAGCTGCAGCTTTGGCGGCCAGACGGGGACTTGCCAGCTGACCTCTAACAGCTGTGCCGGTGGTTACTACAAGAGCAACCTCTGTCCTGGTCCGAACAACGTCCGCTGCTGTCTGAGCTGGGGATCCTGCAGCTACGGCGGCCAGACAGGGACCTGTCAGAACACCAGCGAGACCTGCGTGGGTGGCTACCGATCGGGGCTCTGTCCAGGGCCAAGCAACATCAAGTGCTGTCTGCCCTGAGAGCACCCCTACAAATGCCTCCCGTCGCCGGGTACGGCACAGCCGGCTGCTAGAGCGCGGATCAGCTTACCAGACCGAGCTGCTGCAGAAAGGATGCGGAATCACGGCGTAGGAGCGAGAAGGACGCCTGCTGATAGTAAGCAACCGACGAGCGACAACCGCTGCAACGTCGCAGACCAGCGCCTGCGCTCTAGATCCGGGCGAAATCAAGAGGCTGCTAAGGGACGTCGAGGCTCATCGCTCCTGCGACAGCGTCGTAGAGCGTCACGCTGCTGTAGGGCTTGCGGGCGGCGCCGACGAAGCCGTAGTCGCGGTAGTTGGCGATGATTGGGTCTTCCGCGTAGCCGCTCGAGACGATGGCGCGCACCGAGGCGTCGAGCTGGCGCAAGCGCGCCAACGTCTCCTCGCCGCCGAGGCCACCAGGGACCGTCAGGTCGAGGAGGACCAGATCGAAGGGTTGGCCAGCGTCGAGCGCCTTCGAATAGCTCTCGATCGCCTCTTCACCGTGCGCGGCGACGACAACCTCGTGGCCAACGCGGGCTAGGATGCGACGCACGGCGCGACAGACGAGGGGCTCGTCGTCCATCACCAGGATGCGCAAGGTCGCGCCAGAGGCACCTTCTTTGCGTGTGCTCTTGGAGGTAGCAGCGGCGATCGGCAGGCGGACGACGAAGCGCGCCCCGCCGGACGGGGCGTCCTCGACCCAGAGCCGGCCGTGGTGGCGCTCGACGATGCGAAAGCAGATCGCCAGGCCCAGGCCGCTGCGACCTTCTCGTGTGCTGTAGAAGGGGTCGAAGATGCGCTCACGCTGCTCGAGCGGTACACCCCTGCCGCTGTCGTCAAAGCAGATCTCGACGCTCGGCTTGGCTGCGCTGTTGTTGTCGGGCTCGCGCCGCGCGCGGATCTTCAACGTGCCGCCTTCAGGCATCGCCTCCATCGCGTTCATCGTCAGGTTCTGCACCACCTGCTCGATCTGTTCGCTGTCGCCGTCGACCAGGGGCAGCTCTGGCTCGATGTCGATCTCGGCGCTCACCGAGCTGCTGCGCAGGCAGAAGGCGACCGTCTCTGTGAGCAGGCCCTCGAGGGGCGTCGCCTGCCGCAGGGGCGCGCCGCCGCCAGCAAAGGTCAGAAGCTGTCCCGCGAGGGTGCGTGCTCTGTTGCAGGCCAGCTCCGCGTCATGTAGCGCCTCTCGCGAGCTGGCGCTGAGGGTTTGGTCCTCTTGGGCGCAGGTCACGTTGGCCAGCACGCCGGTGAGTAGGTTGTTGAAGTCGTGAGCCAGGCCCCCGGCGAGCACGCCGAGGGCCTCGAGCTTGCTCGCGCGCCGCAGCTCCTCCTGCGCCCGCCGCTCCTCGGTCACGTCTTGGGCCGCGGCGACGATCTGCGTGATGGTGCTGGTGGTCGGGTCGACGAGCGGCTGAAAGGCCATCGAGAAGATCCGGTCGTGCTCTCCAGAGTCTGCCAACGCGATCTCTCCGCGTTGGGTCTTGCCGGTGTCGCGCGCGGCGCGCAGCAACGAGAGGAAGGGCAGCTCCCTATCAGGGAAGAGCTCTTCGTTGGTCTTGCCGATGAAGTCCACGCTGCGCAGGGACGTGTAGCGGAGCACGGCGTCGTTGACGTAGCGGAACCGAAGATCGGCGTCGTAGAGGGCGCACATCGTTGGGATGTGCTCGGTGATCGCGCGCAGCAGCGTCTCCTCGCTCTCGGCGAGCTCTTGCCGGGCCGCGAGGTGAGCCGTGATGTTGTAAGCGATGGCCACGATCTGCGTGACCTCGCCGTCACTCATCAGAGGCAGATAGAGCGCGTCGAGGTGAACCTCGCCGCTGGGCCCGCCGACGGCGAGCGTCCCCTGTTGGGCCTTCCCCGTGTCGCGGGCGCGCATCAAATAGGTCAGGTTGTCGGGGTTGCGACGTTCGCCGAAGACCTCCTCGACGGTGTGGCCAATCACCTCTTGAGCGGAGCGGCCGATCAAGGCGCAGGCGGCGGCGTTGATAGAGCGATAGCGCAGGTCACGATCGTAGACTGCGCACAGCACATCCAGGTCCGCGTCCCCAAGCTGGTCTATCATTCGAGCCTCTGTCACACGCGCCCCCTCTCAGCTGCTCATCTTGGCAAGAGGATAACCAGAGATTCGGCGATGTGAAAGAGCGCCGTTCTGTCGGCTGGGCTGAGGAAGATCCACGACATCGCCCAAGAGCACCACCTCGATGATCACCTTCTTGGATGATCACCTTCTTGGATGATCACCTTCTTGGATGATCACCTTCTTGGATGATCACCTTCTTGATTGTGAGCGCGCATCTCAGCCCTGTTTATCCTCTTTGGTGGGCGGCGAAGAGGGCGATCGGCAGCAGGTGGTCGAGGTAGGCGCGGTAGGTGCTGTAGCGCAGGTGTAGACCGTCGCCGTCGTCGAGGCCCTCTCGCAGGTGGCGGTCGTTGCTCGAGACGCGCAGGGCGCGCTCGAGGTCGAGCAGCGGCAGGTCGCGTTTCGCGCAGAGCTCTCGCAGCCAGTCGTTGAAGTCCCAGATCGCTTCCACGCGACCGGGGTTCGCGCCCGCATGGTTGGCGGTGACGGGCACCACCGTGGCGATGATCGGCCGCGAGCCGCTACCGGCGATGCGCTCGATCCAGCCGACGAAGGCGCTGCGGTCCACCTCGTCGCCATGTTTCGGGAAGTACGCCGCGCACTCTTTGAGCACCACCGCGTCGGGGCCGGCGGCGAGGGCTCGATCGAGGATCGGTGTCTTGTCGAAGGCATACTCGGTGTAGGTTGTGACCCTGGGGTAGACCAGCGGTAGGCGCCAGCAAGAGCCAACCGAGGCGCCGCAAAAAGCTACGCGCCAGCTCGCGACCTCGGGGGGTAGGGGCTTCTGAGGGGTGATGACCCGATAGATCCGCTCGAGGGCGAGGTCCCATCCGGTCTCCCATAGCTCGTGGACGTTTGACGGCAACATAGCCAGACCCTAAGCCGGGTGAGCCCAGCAGACAAGACGCAGCCGTTATAAAGGGCCCGCGAGTGTCCTGTGGCGAACCCCGAAAAACGTCAAGGATCGCTGGTCCTGGACTCGGCTGGCTTCGTTGCTCGTCGATCGGATCGCGCCAGTATCTTCCCTCCTCGCGCCTCGCCAGCGAAGCTGTAGTCCGGCGTGCTTTGAAAGTCTGCCATCGCCTCTGACGCCACACGGCAACTGGGCTTGCCGCTGGGCTCGTGAGAGCTGTACCCGTCTCAGTCATTCCATGTGGTTGAGATTGGTTCGATAGTTGCATATTTCGCCAATCTCTCGAAAGGGTGGTGGCGTCATGTGTCGTGTGTCTCGAGCAACCCCAATAGCTCCGGTCGTCATCGCCACACTGATCGCGCTCACGCGCCCTGCGAGCGCCGAGGTCTGTCCTAACGCCATCGCGCTTCGTGTCAACGAGCCCGGGCTGCGCTTCGTCGCTCAGCAGGCCAAGCCGCTGTTGCCCAAGCGCATCGATCTGCCGGCGCTCGACGCCAGCGTTGCCGGCGTCTCGGTCAAGGCCGCGCCGCTCACCGCGACCATCGAGATCTCGAAGCTCGAGCTGTCGATCAAAAACAGCGCCCTTCGGCTCTTGGGTCGCGCTGACATCAGCACGGGCGGCGCCGTCGCCGTTGGCAGCTCGCAATGCACCGCTGACGTCCAGCTCCGCGCCCTAACGATCGACGCTGGCTTGAAGGTCGACACCGTCTCAGGTCAGGTCCGCGTCACGGTCACCGATCTCACCGTCGACCTCGACAACAAGACCTCCGTCATCGCGCTGAAGGGGTGCACCCTCGGCTCGATCCTCACCACCGTCCTCGACTTCGTCCGCTCGCATTTCATGGGTGCGATCCAGAGCGCGATCGAGGGCATCGCCAAAGACAAGATCCCGTCGCTGGTCGCCGACAAGCTCGGCGCCACCCTCGAGTACAGCCACACCTTCAAAGGCTTCGCCTTCACTGGCCGCCTCGAGAGCTTGCAGACCGACAGCGCCGGTATCCTCGCCACCCTCGGCGTTGGCATCGAGAACACCACTCCCACCGCGCCCTGCGCGTCGAGCGGCGGTGCGGCGCCGAGCTGTGTCGCGGCGGTGATGCCCCAGCTGTCCCCCGGCGGCAGCGCGATGCTCGGCGTCGCGGTGACCTCGGCGCTGCTAAACCGCGGGCTTCACCGTGTGCATCAGTCCGGGATGCTCTGCATCGACAGCGAGAGCCTGACCTTGCCCGCGCTGCAGCAGCAGCTCGTCGGGTTGGCTCCGATCTTGGGTCTCCCGGCCACGACCAAGCTCGGCTTCAGTGTACGCCTCGCCAAGGCGCCGCGCCTGCGGATGAGGCCCTCTCATGGCGTCGAGCTCTTGGTCGACGGGCTGCAGGTCGAGCTTCGCCTCCAGGCGCCCTATGGCCAGGTCGAGCGGGCGCAGATCAAGGCTGACATCGTCGTCGCGGCGACCCCCTGGATCGATCCCAACAAAAACAGCGTCGCGCTCGACCTGCATCATCTCGCGCTCAATGGCGTCGCCCTCGGCGGCGCCACCGCTGGGGCTCTCGCGCTCGATCCCGAGCGCCTCTCCCGCTTTCTCTCCGACGTGATCGTCCCGCTGCTGCGCGCCCGCCTGAGCGAGACCCAGCTCTCGCCCTCGTTGATGAACGTCTCAGACTACGTTGTCGAGCTGGCGACGATGCAGGTCAGCGACGGCTACCTCAGCGCGCAGCTCAACGCCTACGTGCCCAGAGCTGTCGGCGACCGTGAGGGGCCGGATACGGTGCTCCGCCAGGGCCCAGCGGATCGCAGCGTGATCGGCCCGCAGGTGCTGCACCTGCAGGTTGAGGGGAAAGACAACATCACGCCAGCGGCGCTGATGCGCTACAAGCTGCGCATCGACGGCGGAGCCTGGAGCGAGCCGACCTACGGCGGTCGCTTCGAGATCGCCATCGAGACCACGACGGCGCGGGTCGAGGTCGCGGCGATCGACGAGGACGACAACGTCGATGTTAGCCCGCTAAAGCTCGATCTTCGCGTCGACGCCGAGATGCCCCAGCTGACGATCACATCGCGTCCCGACGCCTTGATCGACGGCGGCAGCGCTGAGGTCGGCTTCGTGGCCAGCGATAACCGCACGCCGGTCGGCGGTCTCACGGTGATGGCGAAGCTCCTGCGCGTGCCCGATGGGGGCGGACTGCCGCAGGTGATCGATGAGCAGGTCGTTGCCGCCGGGATGACTCGGGTCGGCTTCGAGGGCTTCGAGGGCGGCGTCTATAAGATCCGTGTGATCGTCAAAGACGAGGTCGGCAACGTGACCTCGCAGGATGTCGGCTTCGTCGTCGATGAGGGCGGCTGTTCAGCGCTCCCCGGCGCCGGGTCCATGGGCTTTCCGATCGTCTTGCTGATGCTCCTCATGGTAGCAGTGCGCGGCCGCTTCCGTGAATAACGCGCGAGAGCCATTGGATGGGGTAGGTAGAGACATGGGAAGCCATCTGCGGCGCCGCGCGGCGCTGCTGACCCTGAGCGTGCTGACCGCGCTGAGTGTGCAGCTGACGGTGCGCAGCGCCTCCGCCAGTCAGATCGGGACGATCTTCAGTGGGCCCACCACGGCTGACGCGGCGAGCGTCTACTGGAACCCGGCAGCGATGACGCAGCTATCGGGGACGCGGATCCTGCTCTTCGGCGCGATCTCGGCGGTGCGCCTCTCCTTCCAGCCAGCCCAGGCGAGCCTCTTCGACGGCTCGACCTATCCAGAGGCCGACGTCTTCGTGCCTAAACCCTCGCCGGCCTTCGGGTTGGTCACCGACGCCACACTGAAGAGGTGGCGCTTCGGTGTCGGCTTCTCGCTGCCGCTGCTCGATGGCGCGACGTGGGAGGCGAGCTACGATGGGCGCCCCTCGTCGACACGCTACTTCGCCGAAGCGGCGCGCTTGGGGAAGTTCATCCTCCACGGCGCGGCGGCCTACCGCATCGCGCCGTGGATCTCCGTTGGTGTGGGGTTGGACGTCTACGGCGTGATGCTGCGCCATCAGGTGCGCACCGACTTCGGCGCAAAGATCAACCAGGTCGCCTGCGCCTCCGCGCCGAGCACCTGCAGCCTCTCGTCGCCTCTGCAGCGCGAAGATCCGACCTACGACGCGCCCACCGATCTCGACGGCCTGGGCTGGGGCGTCGGCGTCTCGGCGGGGATCCTGCTCACGCCCCTAACCTGGCTGCGCATCGGCGCGGGCATCCATAGCGGAGCCGGGACGGTCAAGGTGCCGGTGACCCTCAGCGTCGACCTGCCGCGCTCGGTGATCGATTTCATGCGCAGCAACTACCCCTCGGTGCAGCTGCCGTCGCTCTCGGCGGAGGGAGATGTCAAGATCCGCACGCCGATCATGGCCAACGTCGGCGTCGCGATCATGGCCACGCCGAAGCTTGAGCTCGCCCTCGACCTGCACTGGATGAACACCTCGCAGACCGTGGTGATGGTGGGCACGATCACCAAGGATCAGAGCCTGGGGCTGATAGGCGATCAGGTGCTGATCAAGGCCCGTGGTGACGCCCTGCTGATCGGCGTCCGCGCGGCCTATCGGGTGGTCGAGCCGCTGCTCGTCGCCCTACGCATCGAGTACGACCGCAACACCCGCCCCGACGAGTTCATCAGCCCAATCAGCATCGACTTCCACCGCATCTCGTTTCATCTGGGCGCTCGCTGGCGCTTCTCGCGCTACCTCGCGCTCAGCCTTGAGTACGCCCACTACTTCATGCCTAGCCGCGACATCACGAGCAGCCGCTTCGCGCCCAACGCGAACCCGACGACGCCTGAAGAGGAGGGGCTCGACAAGCCCTCGGCGACGGGGCGCTACACGGCGGCCGCCGATCGCGTCGGCCTGGCCGTGCAGGTCGCGTTCTGAGCCTCACTCATTGACGACTGGAGAGTAGAGCCGGCGCCCGGCGCGCCGGGGTATCAGGCCTTCGAGCGCAGGTCGTCTCTGGCGAAGACGAACGCCTCCACTGGCTTGCCGCCGATCAGGTGCTCCTGGATGATCCGCTCCATCACCTCGCAGCTGAGGTCGTGGTACCAGACGCCCTCTGGGTAGACGACGGCGATCGGGCCCTGCTCGCAGATACGGAAGCAGTCGACCTTGGTGCGTAGCACGCAACCCGGCCCAGGCTCGGCGGGGCCAGCGGGCTCATCGACCTTACCTCGCCAACGGGGTGGGCCGTTGTCCAGGTTGAGCTGCTTGAGCCGCTTTTTCAGGTAGACCCAGACCTTCTTGCTCTCTTGGGCCGTGCCGCAGCGCGGCAGCGCGGGATCGGCGCAGAGGAAGATGTGGCGCTGTTGGCTGCCGATGGCCATCACCTCGGCGATCTTGCGGAGCCGCTCTTTGCGTTGCGCGTCACTCATGGGAAGCAGGCTAGCGCCGGATTGGCCGAGGGCAAGGTCGAGCCAGGCCGCTAGCTGGCGTCGGGGCGAGGGCGCTGCTAGCCTAAGAGGCTTATAGATCGACAACGATCGCCCGTTCGCGCTCGCCTCGAGGCCTATGGGCACCTCGCGCGGCGTAGAAAGCTCTTACCGGTTCGGTCGACGGAGGATTCATCGATGCGGTCTCTTGGCTCTTTCTGTCTTGCCTTATCTACGACTCTGGCCTTCGCGCTCGCGCCCACGGTGACCTGGGCCGAGGGAACGGCGCAGCTCGGCGCCAACCAGAACCTGCACCAGGACACGATGATTCAGGTCGACGTGCTCACGGCCGGCGAGGTGATCAACATCTCTGCCGGTAACGACTCGATCATCAACACCAGCGCGGTCTCGGTGACCGTGCTCGACCCATCGAATACCCCCGTGGCTGGCTCGCCGTTCACGATCCAGCCCGGCAGCCCCGGCTGGCTCGCGACGCCGGACGTGCTCCCGCCGACGACGATCGCCAAGCCGCTGCAGGTCACGGCCTCGGTGGTCGGCACCTACACCGTGCGCTTCAACAACACAAACGTTCAAGCTGAGCTCATCGACCCCTTTGACATCACCGTCACGCCTACGGCGACCACGCCGGTGCAGCCCGCGGCACCTCCCGGGGGCTTCTCCCGCGTCCACTCAAAGCAATGGCGCATCGAGGCTACGGCCTTTACCAAGGCCGGCGCCACCGACGCGGCATTCTACGTGCTCACCGACGCTGGGCCGACCTGGCTGCTGAAGTTCAATGGCCTCGCTGGCTACGTCTTCGAGGTGCAGGGCAACGAGGTTGGCCTGCCGGCCCCGAACTCGGGTTTCTCCATCGACGAGTCGAAGGCCCCGGTCGCGGGCGCATGCGATCCGGGCTACCAGATCTTCACGCCGCCCTCGGGGCCAAAGGTCTGTCTGGCCATTGGTCCGGCGCCGCAGTTCAAGATCTACCTCGGTGTCCCGGATGTGGCGCAGGGGATCAACCTCAACCCGACGGTCAGCAACTTCACCTTCCAAGGGCCCAACGGCGTCTGCAAATGCGCGGTGGCGAGCCTCGAGGCGACGTTCACCTTCGACACCAACGTCGTCGGCACCTACCAGCTGGTGATCGATATCAACAACGACGGCCTCTACGATCCCTCCGGCGGCGACGTCGTGCTCGCCGGCAAGACGGTCTCGGGCACCAACACGGTGAAGTGGGACGGCAACGACAACACGGGGCAGCCGGCGCCGGCGGGGCAGAGCTACAAGGCTCAGATCTCTGTGCGCGTTGGCGAGTTTCACTTCGTCGGCCGCGATATCGAGACGGCGAAGCCGGGGCTGCGGATCTTTCACGTTGACCCGTCGAATAAGGCCAACATCAAGATCACCAGCACCAAGATGTACTGGAACGACTCGCGGATCGCGACGACCGCGGCAGACGGCACCCAGTTGCCCTTGCCTGAGCAGAGCGTGCCTGCGTCAGCTCTGCCGCTAGGCATCGACTCGGGCAACCCCACAAACCCCCCAGTCTGCGGCAACGATGCCTTGCCCTCGCAGACGGTCAACGCGCACTGTTGGGGCAACTTCAACCCCACCGGGCGCAGCGCGGGCAACGAGCGCTACATCGACACCTGGGTCTTCGCGAGCCGTGCCGAGACGACGGCCGTGACCTGCATCGACGACGGTACCAGCGACATCGACAAGGACGGCCTGACCTTGCTGCAGGAGTGCAGCGGGAAGAACCCGACCGACCCGAACAAGGGTGACACCGACGGTGACGGTCTCTTAGACGGCGTCGAGAAGAAGGGCTCCACCGACCCGAACAAGGCCGACACCGACGGTGACGGTCTCTTAGACGGCGTCGAGGACAAGAACAGAAACGGCGTCGTCGACCCCGATGAGACCGATCCGAGCAAGGCCGACACGGATGGCGACGGGCTATCCGACGGCGTCGAGGACAAAAACAGAAACGGCGTCGTCGATCCGGGGGAGACCGATCCGCTGAAGGACGACACGGACGGTGACGCGATCACGGACGGCGCTGAGGACAAGAACAGAAACGGCGTCGTCGATCCCGGTGAGCTCGATCCGACCAAGAGCGACACCGACGGTGACGGCCTCTCGGACGGTGCTGAAGACAAGAACAAAGACGGTAGGTACGATCCCACCACCGAGACCGACGGGACGAAGGCCGACACCGACGGAGATGGGCTCGGAGATGCGCTCGAGGACACCAACAGAAACGGTGTCGTCGATCCGGGGGAGACCGACCCGAAGGTCGCCGACACCGATGGCGATGGGCTCTCGGATGGCGAGGAAGACACCAACAAGGATGGCGAGCTCAGCGCTGGCGAGACCGACCCGAACAAGGCCGACACCGACGGTGATGGACTCGTCGACGGCATCGAGAAGGGCAAGAACAAAGACGGCAGCGCCATCGCAGGCGCCACCCTCACCGATCCGCTGAAGACCGACACCGACGGCGATGGTCTCCTCGATGGCGAGGAGGATATCAACAAGGACGGCAAGGTCTCGTCGGACGAGAGCGATCCGAGCAAGGCCGATACTGATGGCGACGGGCTCGGCGACGGCATCGAGAAGGGCAAGAACAAAGACGGCAGCGCGATCGTCGACGCCAACACCACCGACCCGACCAAGGCGGACACCGACGGTGACGGGATCAAAGACGGCGTCGAGGACGCCAACAAGGACGGCAAGTACGACAAGGGCGTCGAGACCGACCCGAACCTCACCGATAGCGACGGCGACGGCCTCGTCGACGGCTGGCGAGACGAAAACGGGGATGGCAAGAAGCAAGCGTCGGAGGGCGAGGACCTCGATCTCGACGGCAAGGTCGGCGCGGCCGAGACCGACCCGCGCAAGGCCGACACCGACGGCGGCGGCGAGTCCGACTTCTCGGAGGTGACGATCACGGGGCACAACCCGCGCGACGATCGCGACGACCGCCCCGACTCCTTCCGCATCCTCGGAGGGGGGGGCTGCGCCATCGCGGCCTCCGATAGCTCGCTCGAGGGCGCTGGCAGCTTCGCGCTGCTGGGGCTGATGCTCGTGTTTGGAGTGGTGCTCCGTCGTCGGAAGCGCGCCGTTATGCAAAGGGGGTGTCTTCAACAACTGAAGCGCTTCATGGTGGGAGCAGTGTGCCTGCTGATCCTGAGCAGCTCGTCGATGGCGAGCGCTCAGAACGTGGTCGGCTTTCCGGTGCAAAACTTCCGGCCGGGGCCGAGCAGCACGAGCTACTACGTCACCGAAAACGGCATATTGCAGCCACATCTTCGCCCCTCGGTGCAGCTCTGGTTCAACTTCGCGCGGCGACCGCTGCAGCTCATCGACAACACACAGGACAGCCGCGTCGCCGATATCGTCTCCTGGCGCGTGAACATGGACCTGATGGCGTCGATCTCTTTCTGGTCGCGGCTCGAGCTGGGTATTGCCTTACCCGTCGTGCTGGCCCAAGGCACGGAGAGCCTGACGCTGCTCAACCGACCGGTCGGCGAGACCCTCTCCGCGTCCCTCGGCGACCTACGCTTGGTGCCGAAGGTGCGCATCGCCACTGGTGGTCCGGCTACGCTGGCGATCGGGCTCAACGTGACCTTCCCCACCGGCGATCCGGAGAGCCTGATGGGCAACGACGGGGTGACCTTCGCACCGCGAGTGATCCTCTCATTTGACACGGCGTACTTCGACCTGGCGCTGAACGTTGGCTACCGGCTCCGCAACCAGCAGAGCTTCAACTTCACCCCACAGCAGCGGATCGTGATCGACGACGAGACCTTCGCCTCTGTGGGCATGGCGATCGCTTTTTGGCGAGAACATCTCGATCTGATCGTCGACGCCTGGGCGGCGATCCCCACCGACGAGCAGGACGCGGAGGAGGTCCCGGTGGAGATCATGGGTGGCCTACGCGCTCACTTCACCTATGGCTTCATCGCCAACGTCGCGGCCGGCGGCGGCATCACCCGTGGCGTCGGCGCGCCGCAGTTCCGCATCATGTGGGGCATCGGCTGGCTGGACAAGAAGGTGGTCGATCTGGATCCAGATAAGGACGGTATTCTCGGCAACAAGGACCTGTGTCCCCTGAAGCCCGAGGACAAAGACGGCTTCAAGGACGAAGACGGCTGCCCAGATCCGGATAACGACAAAGATGGGATCCTGGATATCCACGACAAATGTCCGAACATGCCTGAGGATAAGGACGGCTTCGCGGACAAGGACGGCTGCCCAGATCCGGATAACGACAAAGACGGCATCCCAGACAAGCTCGATAGGTGTCCGCTGAAGCCCGAGGATAAGAACGGCTATCAGGATGACGACGGGTGCCCCGATGGCAAGGGCGATCGCGACAAGGATGGCATCCCGGATAGATTGGATCGGTGTCCAGATAAGCCGGAAGACAAGGACGGCTTCGCGGACAAGGACGGCTGCCCAGATCCGGATAACGACAAGGACGGCATCTTAGATGCGAAGGATAAGTGTCCGGACGAGGCGGAGACGAAGAACGGCTTCCTCGACGACGACGGCTGACCGGACAAGAAGCCGCCAACGAAGGTCAAGATCATCCGCGGCAAGATCACCGTTCCACCGGTGTTCTTCGCCACGGGCAAGGCGCGGATCCTGGCGCGCAGCAAGCCAATCTTGAAGCTCGTGGCGCAGACCCTGAAGGATAACGCCTGGGTCAAGAAGGTGCGCATCGAGGGCCACACCGACAGCCGCGGCAGCGCGCGCTACAACAAGAAGCTCTCGCAGCGCCGCGTCGACAGCGTGCGGACCTACCTGATCGGCCAGGGCATCGCGGCTGGGCGGCTGGTAGCGCAGGGCTTCGGCGAAGAGAAGCCGATCGCCTCGAACCGCACGCGGGCCGGTCGTGCCAAGAACCGCCGCGTCGAGTTCGTGATCATCGACCCGCCCAACGCGCAGACCGTCACCTCGCCATAGCTAGAGCGCTGACCCGCTTCCCTCCCGTCGCCGCGCTGGTCTGCGACATCACAGCGGTTGTTGCTTGTCGGTTGCGTGCTACCAGCAGGCGCCCTTCTCGCTCCTACGCCGTGATTCCGCATCCTTCGCGCAGCTCGGTCCGGTAAGCGGATCAGCGCTCGAGGCAGCCTGTTGATCAAGCCCTCCCGAGGACGACCAGCCCCTCGAAGCGAGCCCTTTATCGCTCATACTCGGCGTAGCGCGCGTGCGTGGAGCGCGGCGTAGGTCTGCTCCGGCGCGGGTTCAGTGCTGATTGGAAGCCCCAACTCGAGCCAGCCCGTGACGAAGGCGCCGCTCGGATGGTAGCCGCCGTGGTAGCCGCCGAGGACGTTGGTCGCTCGTTCGTAGCCGGCCTGCTGGAGCAGCTCGGCGGCGAGCTGCGAGCGGACGCCGCCGGCGCAGAAGCAGAGAACGAGGCCATCGCAGGGCACGGCGGCCTCGACCACCTTGACGAAGTCGCCGTTGATCTGCTTGCCGAAGACCGAGGGGAGAAAGGCGGGGATGTTCAGCGCGCCCAGCGGGTGGCCACCGTCAAACTCGGCCTCCGTACGAACGTCTACGAGGACCGCTCCATTCTCTTGAACCAGGCGTTGCGCTTCGGTGGGTTCGCAGCTTGAGATGGCCATCTTTGGGATCTAGCGCGCCTGACCTCGGTTGGCCACCTCGTCGCCCGCGGCGGTCAGTCTTTGGCCTTTGAACCCGATGAGTTAGGCGGTAGTCTTTGGCCGCCATCTAGTCGCTGGTAGGGAGACCACGGAGGTGATTGCGTGTCCGTCGTCGAGCTGCTTCATGCCTACGGGAGGGCGTTCTGGAAGACGCCCTCGGTGCAGGCCGAGCAGCATGACAGCAGCGTGCAGTTGCGCCACCCAGGCTTCTTCGAGCCGGTGCACGTCAGCTTCGCGATGATGCGTGATTTCAACGACGTCGACGCCGCGGTGCTGATGTCGTGCAAACCTACGGGGCGTCACGGCTACACAAGCTGTCTGCGCCGCGAGGTCTTGGTGCGCGGCGCGGGGGATCCGCTGACCGAGCAGGTCGTGGGCTCGGGAAAGGAAGCGAACCTGCTCGCTGAGGTCGTGTACGACGATCTGCGCTACCGCCTCGGCCCAGCGAGCACAGTGCTGCAGCTCGTCTTTTCCCATCTCTACCCAATCGACCAGGTGGACTTCTCGGCCGAGTACGCGATTCGCATCGAGCCGGCTTATACCGAGTCGATCCAGGATGACGATCTCACCCGTCGGCTCTCACAGATGAACGCCCAGACGCGGCTGAGCCAGCTGACTCGCATTGGCGACGAGGGGCTACAGCGTTTCTTGGTCGAGCTGTCGAGCGTGCTCAACCTACACCTGCAGGTCTGGGACGTGCCTGAGGCCCTCGAGTACGCCTACATGGACGCGCAGCGGCGGACCGCGATCGAAAACCCCCACCGCATCGCTCAGGTCTTCCCCTACAAGACTGGCGTCGAGCTCTATCTGCGGGCGATCCAGGTCAACCAGCCGCACCTCCGGATTTTCGGGCTCTTGCAGGTGATCGAGTCGCACTATAGGCACCACGCCTATGACGCGACGCTGACGCGGCTGCGCGAGCAGCTAACCAGCCCCAGCTTCGACGTCAGCAGTGACGACCAGCTGCTGATGCTCCTGGCCGAAGCTGGGCACGCTCAGCGCTGGCGAGACCACACCGTCGATATCCTCGCCGAGCTGCTCGAGGTCTACGTCGACCGGGATGAGCTCTCGTCGGCGCTCAGCGACCTGATGGCCGAAGAGGTGGTCGAGAAGCTCCGCGACCCGGAGGAACTCTCGCTCTTCATCCACGACCTCCGGGACGTCGTCAGTGGCAGCATCGAGCCGCGACGCTCCGCCGTCTCCATCGACCCGGCGCAGATCCGCTCCTACGTCCCCGTGGTGCAGTGGCTGACCGTGACGATCATGCGCGGCCACGCCCTTGACGAGGAGCTCGCCGCCGCGTCGACCAGCCATCCAGATCTGTCGTGATCTCGACCTATCAGGTGGGTCGATGGTCACGTCGGCGCTCAGGTTAATGAGCTGATCGAAGTCGCGCGATAGGATCAGCTGATCGAGCTGAACCCGTGCCGCGACGCGTTGCTGGCATGCCCTATGTGCGGTCCACCGCGGCCTTCATTGCGCTCCCCTTGCACATCGGCCAGAGTTAGATGATGGGAGACTGAGGGCGAATGGTGAATGACGAGAAGCGCTCTTTGGCGAACTCGAGCGTCGAGCGAGACGCTAAGCTGATCTCCGAAGAGTGGGACGCGTTTATCCGCCGAGGCAGTCGACCAGCTCACGTGGCCCCGCCGGTGCTACGCTCATGGGAGCGCAGCCGAGAGCTGGGCGTCGATCCCTTCGGCGGAGGGCGCTCCGAGCTGCTCTTATCGCACGCAGAGCTAGAGCGTCAGGTCGCCAGCAATCAGCGCTTGCTGACGACCGCTCGCCCCTACATGTACCGGATCAACGACGCCGTTCGTGGCCAGCGGCATCTCATCTATCTCACGGAGGTCAGCGGCAACATCCTGGAGCTTCTCGGCGACGAGGCAGATAAGGCGGCCTTCAAACACCAGTACAACTTCTGCGTTGGCGCGTCGTGGAATGAGTGCGCGGTGGGCACGACAGCCGTCTCCGTGGCGCTCTTCGAAGACACGACGATCTCCTATATGTCGAGCGCGAAGTACTGTTTCAACCTCAAGCTCACCTCTTGCGCGGCGATTCCGCTTCACGATGATGATGAAGAGCTGGTGGGCATTCTCGGCATCGCGACAGACTCCCGTGAGCTCAACGCGAATATCTTCTGGATGCTGATCTCGGCTCAGATGGGGATCGAAAACCGATTCAGGCTCAGCCGCTACGAGGCCGATATTCAGGTGATCCACGACCGCTTTCGCGCGCTCTACGAGAGCACCTCCGACGTGATCGTCTGCGTCGACGCCGCGGGCCAGATCACGAGCATCAACAGCGCCGCCGAGGAGCTGCTGAACCTCGAGTCGAGTCGCGTCCGCGGACGAAAGGTCGAACAGGTCCTCGACTTCTCGCCGATGCTCTTCGATCTGCCAGCCGACGACGTCCGAAGCGAGCTGCCCTGTGGGGGATTCCTCAGAGACAGCCGCAAGCGGGTCTATCCGCTCCGCCACCAAGTCTCCTCCGGCGAGGGGATCTCGGCCGAACGTCTCTATATCTTTGGTCACCACCACGGCACGCCCGCCGCCTCGCCGAGCCGCGAGGCCGTGGCCGCGCCCCCGCCGCGCTCTTCGTTTTCTCCCGCCACCAGCCCCATCCTCTCCTTTGATGAGATCGTCGGGGAGGCGCCCGCCTTCGCGGCGATGAAAGAACAGGCCCTGGTCGCCGCCGGCTGCGACGCCAACGTGCTGATCTGTGGCGAGAGCGGCACGGGCAAGGAGCTCTTCGCCCAAGCGATCCACTTTGGAGGAGCGCGAGCGAGAGGGCCCTTTGTCGCGATCAACTGCGGCTCGATCCCTCGTGAGCTGGTCGAGAGTGAGCTCTTCGGCTACGCCCCTGGCGCCTTCACGGGAGCGGACCGCCGTGGACGCGCGGGGCGCTTCGAGCAGGCTCATGGGGGGACGCTCTTTCTCGACGAGATCGGCGAGATGGCCCCCGATCTGCAAGTCAACCTGCTACGTGTGCTTCAAGACCGGCAGGTGACCCGCATCGGCGCCACTCACCAGGTCTCTGTCGACGTCCGCGTGATCGCCGCGACGAATAAGGAGATGCTCACAGAGGTCGCTCGAGGGCGTTTTCGCAACGACCTCTTCTGGCGCCTCAACGTGATCGATCTCTCGTTGCCGCCGTTATCCCAGCGTCGCGCGGACATCCCGCACTTGATCGACCATTTCTTACGCAAACACGGCCGTGGTCTGACCTTCGAGGTCGACCATGAGGCTCAGACGCTGCTTTGCGAGTACACCTGGCCTGGCAACGTCCGTGAGCTGGAGAACGCCCTCCAGCGCGCGGTGGTCTTTTCACCGAAAGGGACCATCCACGTCGACGCGTTACCGGCGCATATCCGAGCCCTTTCGTCCACAGCGGCCCCCGCCAGCACGACGGTGAAGGGCCGCGCGAGCGATGACGTCGAGGCGCCGCGGGAGGGCTCCTCGGAGCGAGGCGCGAGATCCCTCGAGCAGAGTGAGCGGCTGCGCATCGAGGAGGTGCTCAGACAGAACGACTTCAACATCAGCCGGTCGGCCCGCATTCTTGGCATCGCTCGCAACACGCTCTACAACAAGATCAAGCGCCACGAGCTCGACTGCCCCTTTCGGCAGCTCCGCCGGCGGAAGTAGCAGCACGGCTCTCTTCACTCCGCTCTACCCCTCACTGCTCGATAATTGAACACTCGTCCTGTCTCGTGCCTGAACAGCTGCCCGACCTTGCGCAGCTCCGGGGCGGTCTCGGCGATTGTCTATTTGTTCCTGTTTTCAGCGCTTTAGTTGCGTTCTCCTCCTCCCTTCGCACCTCCAGTTTCCTGGTATCCAACTTGCTATGGTTCGGGCGTCCCCATCGCTACCTGGCTGCCTGGCTGCCTGGCTGCTCGGCTACTCGGCTCCTCGGCTCGGCCGCTCAGCGGTGGCGGGGACCGTCGTTTTGATAGGAAATGGCAGCGCGTCGACGGGACGCCTCATGACCGCAGGAGGGCTCTATGGGAAAAAAAGAAGCGATTGACTATTCCCTCGGAGGCAAGGACCAGCTTCGATGGAAGGAGAAGTACACGTTCGGCCCGAAGGGTGTCGGTTTCCTCGAGCCCGGCGTGGTTGGTCTCGATGACCCCACCATGAGCGCCTATAACGTGGCGAAGTCTTCCTATCAGATCCACCCGGAGGTCTTCAACCTCGACTCTATCGCTAAAGCGACCGGCCTGAAAAAGGACGACATCCGCAAGCGCATGCTGCGAATGTACGATGAACACTTCATCATGTATGTGATGAACCCCGCTACACAGGTCTATGGCTGGGGCCTCTACTATTGGTTTGTCAAGCTCAAGGACGGGACGAGCGCGGCGGATAAGGCGCGCCTATCCGAGTGGTTTCAGAACAAGGATGACATCTGCACCGGCTACGAATGCGCCGGTGGCGACTTCGACTTTTACAATGGCAACCATATGCGCGTCCTCGACAACCTCTTGTCGAGCGTGATCGGCCCCTGGAAGGACGACCCGGCGGTCGACTTCGTGCATATCTGCCCGATCCGTCGCGACATCCGCGAGTCTCACGTCAACATGTGGGACGCGTTGCCGGAGAATTATCGCGATAACTATTGGGGCGCGGGTCAGATCGAGAAGCTCGCCGCCTACCAAGACAAGCTCGACCTCAACGATCTCAAGATCATCAAGGCCCTCAACGACAACAAACCTGTCAAGGAGATGTTTGACTTCAAGGAGCTCTCGAAGATCTCCGGCCTCGACGAGAAGGATATGGAGCAGGGCTTCGCCAGCCTCGTCGAGCAGAAGCGCATCATCGTGCCGCTGATCTATCTCAACTTCGAGAAGCTTGGCCTCTCCCACCACGCCTTCGTGATCCGGATGTTTCAGACCACGCCATCTTTCCGCAAGGCCGAGATCGTCGACGAACTCGCGACCATCGGTGAGTTCAACCTGGTCAAGGAGTTCTCCGACGCCTTCTACGACGCGATCTTCTTCGCCTACAACGAGATCTCGGACATCGACGCGTTGCGCGCAAAGCTGCAAGGTTACGCCGAGATCGAGGAGATCAAGGAGACCGAGATCCCGCGGATGTACCGCCGCTGGGTTTGCCGGCTTGATGAAAAGAATGGGTACTGGGAGGAGTGTGTCTTTACCGACGACTTCTTAGAAGATCGAACCGATAAGGGCGCCCCCGAGTATTGCCCGATCCTCAAGAAGGCGGAGGTGCGAAAATGAAAATCGACGCCCCCAGAAAATATGTCGTCGACAACCTTCGCTACGCGCTCAGCCCGAAATCTATCGCCGTGGTTGGTGCCTCCCGTTATGACGGAAAGGTCGGCTACAAGGTGATCGAGGGGCTCAATAAATGGGGCTACTCCGGCACGATCTATCCGGTCAACCCCCGCGCCGAGAAGGTCCACGGGCTCAAGGCCTACAAGACCATCAAGGATATCCCTGGCGAGGTTGACCTGGTCTTCGTCGCTGTCCCGGCTCACCTCGTCAAGATGGTGCTGGAGCATGCCGTCGCCAAGAAGGCCAAGATCGCTGTCATCGCCACCAGCGCCTTCAAAGAGATCGGCCGCGGCGACCTTCAAGACGAGCTGACCCGCTACTGCCGCGACAACAAGCTCCCGTTGATCGGGCCAAATCTCGTCGGCATGGGCAGCCCTTACCTGAACTTCAACTGCGGCTTCATCCCCTACCTCCCCGTCGAGGGTCCGGTGGCGATGATCTCCCAGTCCGGCGCCAACCTGCTAGCGGCGCTCGGCACATCGCAGACGCAGCATTTTGGTATGAGCTTCTTCGTTGGCCTGGGGAACAAGGCAGACGTCGACTTCTCCGAGTTCATCGAGTACGCCGGCAACGACCACAACACGGGCTGCATCTCGGTCTACAGCGAGGGTATCGACTGCCCCGAGGCCTACATCAAGGCTTGCAATAAGGTCGTGTCGAAAAAGCCTGTTGTGGCGATCAAGGTCGGTGGCTCGAAGATCGGCGAGAAAGCGGCCTTCGCCCACACTGCCTCCGAAAACACGGGCACGGACGACGCCTTCTACGACGAGCTCTACGAGAAAGCCGGCGCGATCCGCGTCACCACCTGGCAAGAGTTCCTCGACGTCTCCCTCGCCCTCGGGCTGCAGCCGCCGCTCTACGATGATAATGTCGTGATGATCACCAACGGCGGCGGATCCGGGCTGCTCTCCTGCGACCACTTCGAGCGAGTGGGCATGCCGATGCGCGAGCTCGCCTCGATCTCTCCGATGCTCTCGATGCGCATCCGCGCCTATATGCCGATGTTCGGCTCGCCGCTCAACCCCGTAGATATCGCTGGCACCGCCTCGCCGAAAAACTACAAGGGCGCGATCACCCAGGCCGTGCGCGATCCCGCGGTCTCCTGCGTCTACGGCTCGATCTGCCCGACCTCGGTCACCGACGTCGCCGCCGTGACGGATATCTACATCGCGATCTATGAGCGCTACAAGCACCTCGGCAAGCCCTTCATCATGGAGTGTCAAGGTGGCCAGGAGTGCCACGACTCGATCATGAAGCTGCGTCAGCACGGGATCCCCGCCTACGCGACCCCGGAGCAGGCGGTCAACGCGATCGTCGCCCTTCGTCAATACGGCAAGATTCGCCAACGCTTCGCCAAATAGCGCCTCTTTCTGCTCTTCCCCACGGCGTCTCGCGCGCGGACGCACCCCCCAACGCCTCGCCTCGCTTGGTCCGAGGTCAATCGTTGCATGCCGCGACCACGCCCTCCTCCCTCGAGCTGCGTAACAACAGACTCTTAGCGGTCCGATCGTTGACAGGAGAGATCTATGCAAGCAGGTTTCGCATAGGCGAAAAAGTGAAATCGAGCCAACGAAGCTCGAGCGGCTTCTACACACGATTCTAGCGGTCTGTCGATTTATGCTTCAGAGGTGGGGTCTTCGGTAGATGCCTATCCACATAGGCAGAAATCACCGCATAGAGCGCAGGGTGGCGCTTGTTCCAGCCGGCGGCCATGCCGCGCCGAAACTCTAGGACTGTATAGACCGAGCCGCCGCCTTCATGAGGCTTCGCTATCGGGTCTAGCGGCTCCTCCGAGAGGCCGATCTCCATCGACTCGAGGCTCACGAAGGCCCAGACCTCCCAGGGCTTCCCCTGGGTCATGCAGCGGTAGTACCACCGCCCCTCCCCCAGGGTCTCGACCTCGCTAGCGCCGCGCTGCGCCTTTTTGCTCTTCGACACGATGCCGTCCCTCGTTTCTCGTTTTGCAGCAAAGCTTCGCGATCGTTATGTGTGCGAGGGCTCCCTTCGATCTCCTTCGGAGGGCGCTCGTTCAGGTGTTTTTTTTCGGCCTTTGGGGGGGCGCGCTCAGGGTCCTCAGGTGCTCCACTTCGCTTCTGGAGCCCACCACCGCGAGGGTGTCGCCGGCCACCAGGGGGCGCTGCGGGTGGGGGATCTCCGCTTGGCCACGGGGGTCTCGGATGGCGTAGACGTTGACACCAAAGCGCGTACGCAGGTCGAGCTCCCGCAGCGTCTTGCCGACCATCTCGCCTCCGACCTCCACGGTGTCGCGGACCTCGCCGTCGGCCAAGACGATCTCCTCGTGGTGGGGATCGGCGGCCTCATCGTGGATCATATCAAAGGCGGCCTCTTGGCGTAGCAGCTCGCGGCTGTAGTAGGCCAAGAGGTCACCCTTGGTTACGCTGCCCACGAGCTTACCGTCATCGTTGACGACAGGGAGCTCCTCCCGGAGGCGCTCTTGGAGGGCGGCCATGCAGTTTTCGAGGCTGCTGCTGGTGGTGACCGTGGCGACGCCATGCATGAGCGCTGCGGCGCGGAGCCGTCGACGATGGGGGGCATGATCCTCGATATGGCTCGCGACGTCGTCCATGGTCACGACGCCGAGGACATGACGTTTGGGGCCGACGACGTAGACGTCGTGGGTGTCGTTCTCGTGGGCACGCTCGACGATGGTCGCCAAGCTGGCGCTGGGAGAGACCCAGGCGACCAGCGGCTGCATGATCTCGATGACCTCGACGTTGCGCACCCGCTCGGCTGGGGCCGACCCGGCGCCGAGGCGCGCGCCGCGGCGTACGAGCTTCATGGTGTAGATGGACTCGCGGCAGAGCGCCATCGCGACCACGGTGCCGATGACGGTGCTGAGCATCAGCGGCAAGATGATGCTGTGTCGGTCGCAGAGCTCGAAGACGATCAAGATCGCCGTGAGGGGGGCGTGGGTGGTGGCGCCGACGACGGCCCCCATGGCCACCAGGGCGTAGGCGCTGGGGGGCGCGAGGGTCCCTGCCGGCATCCAGCGCTGGGCTACCCCGCCAAAGGCGGTGCCGAGGGAGGCGCCGAGGAAGAGGGAGGGGGCGAAGACGCCGCCAGAGCCTCCAGAGCCGATGGTGCTGCCGGTGGCGAAGATCTTCAGCGCAATGAGCGCCACCAGGGTGAGCTGCATCGAACCCTGGTCGAGCGGCAGGCCGTGCTTGGTGGCCCCTAGGACGCTCTCGATCAGCTCGTAGCCGACGCCGAGGAGCTGCGGGAAGTGGATCGCTATCGCGCCTACGATGAGCCCGCCGACGGGGGTGTGGAGGTAGGGTGGCCCGGGGAGCTTCTCCCAGAGGTCTTCGAGGAGGTAGAGGCCACGGGTGAAGGCCACGCCGACGAGCCCAGCGATGAGCCCCAGGAGCACGTAGAGGGGCAGCTCCCAGCCGCTCTGCAGGGTGTAGGCGGAGACGGGGAAGGCCGGGCTCTTGCCGAGGTGCGCGTGGGTGATCGCCGTAGCTGTCACCGAGGCGACCACCAGGGGGCCAAAGTGGCGCGGCGAGCCGCGGCCGAGGATCACCTCGACGGCGAAGACGACGCCGGCGATGGGGGCGTTGAAGGTCGCCGCGATGCCCGCGGCAGAGCCGGCGGCGACGAAGTCCACCAGATCGGCGCCGCGGAGGCCGAAGCGCTGCCCGAGGGCCGATCCCATGGAGGCGCCGATCTGCACGATGGGCCCCTCGCGGCCCACAGAGCCGCCGCTGCCGATGCAGATGCCACTGGCGAGGGTCTTGATCGCGGCGACCCGAGCGCGGATCCGGCCGCCGCGGTTGGTGCAGGCGTCCTTGACCTCCGGCACCCCATGGCCCTTCGCCTCTCTGGCTAGAAAATGGACCAGGGGCCCGACGATGGCTCCACCGACGGCAGGAGAGAAGAGGCGCCGATACCAGGCCTCTTTCGCGGCAGAGCCCTGGGGGAAGGCCAGGCGCTTGACGGTGTTGATCAGCAGACGAAAGAGGAGCGCCCCGTAGGCAGCCGAGACCCCGAGGAGCGCGGCGAGGACCAGTCGAAGGATCGCGCCTTGGCGTCGGGGAGCGGTCGCGCGCCAGCGGTGCAGGCGCTCGATCACGCTCAACCGTTCGTTTGGCTCTTCGGCTTCCCTTACCCCGTCTGTGCAATCTCTCTTCATCGCCTTCTGCTCCTGAGTCACCCTCCTGTGCCTACACCTCGGTCGGAGGACAGACAAGCTGATCGCTGATCACCGAGGCTGGCGCCTCCACCACCTCTTCGGAGAAGACGCGTTGACGACGCACTCGGCGGCATCCCTTGACGACGCTGCCCCGGCGACGCTGCCCTTCTCGCTCCTACGCTGTGATCCCGCATCCTTCGCGCGGCTCGGTCCGGTAAGCGGATCAGCGCTCTAGCCGGCGAGCTCGCTCTTGAAGAAGGCGTTGACCTCGGGATCGTTGAAGCGACGGTAGTCGATCTCGAAGGGGGTGATCGTGCTCACCCCGGCGCGGTGGCGGATCGTCAGGGCCTTGGGCTTGACGCTTCTGTAGGTGCTCGTCTGTGGCAGGTCGGCGTTGTCGTGGCCACCAGCGGAGAAGACTGTCAGCAGTTTGCCGCTCGGCTCGTCGTAGACGATCTCGAAGCCGTCGTGCACCACCTCATGGCCGCGGATCAGCACCTTCGAGCCGATCTGGCTCATAAAGTGAGCAAACTGCTTCTTGCCGAAGGGGAAGCGCGCGCTGGCCTTCTGCAGGTCGAGAGGCACGGTGTCGACCTCGCTCGGGTCGCTCCACATCATCTGAAAGCGCAGGTCGAGCTCGTTGAGCGAGGGCAGGCCCTTGAAGCGCTCGGCGAAGGTGTCGGAGCGAGGGATCCCGCCGTGGACGAAGAAGGTGTCACCGAAACCGAGCATCCCTGGGAGATCTTCAAAGAGGCGCATATAGGTGGCGAAGACCTCGTTGTCGGCGACCGCGGCGATCGAGTCCATCGCCTCACAAGGGCGCACCGGCGCGAGCACCTTGCCGTCGAGCTCGACGTAGTACTCATGGTTGCCGCGGAGCAGAAAGACGTGGTCGGGGAGCTTGAGGTAGAGCTGCATGGCGGCGCGCAAGGTGCCGGCGAGGCTGAAGCGACCGCGGTCGATGTAGTCGCCGAGGAAGACCAGGTACATCGGCGGGTGCTGTTGCGGGTCGTCGGCGTGGGCCTGGACCTTCTTGAAGAAGTCGACCTGCATCAACGCTGCCTTGAGGCAGGAGTAGCAGCCATGAAGGTCGCCGAGCACGAGCAGCTCGCAGTCCTGCGCCGGATCTGGCGAGAGCACGCAGACGTACCCGTCGAGGAAACGGGAGCCGGGGGCGAAGGAAGAGAAGCCCGTAGCCTCGGCGAGGCGGCCCTTCCCGGCCTCGCGCTGCTTGCGCAGCGTGTTCATCACCTGACCAACGATCAGCATGTCCTGTGTCGACTGCCTGGCGAAGGTGTCGCGGTCGCGGGCGAAGTCCCACTCGTGTTGACTCAAGAGGGGGTGGTCAGTCATCACGGCCTTGGGCTTCTGTGGCGCGTCGATGATCACCTCGCCCTCTTCGATCAGCTCGAGGTCGTCGATGTCGATGTCTTCTTCGACGTGGATCAGCGCAACGAGCTCATCGAGGAACGCCTGCTCGTTGGGGTGCACGACGCCGTCGGCATGCATCAGCTGCTCCACCGACTCGAGGATCGCTTGCTGACCGCCCTCATCAAAGCGCTTGAGCAGCTCGAAGCAGCCGAGCTTCAGCTTGGCCAGCACGAACTGTTCGGTGGACTCGCCGTCGGCGATCGACTCCTGAAAGAGCGCCTGCACCTGTTGATCGATCTGCTCGAGGACCTCCTCGAAGTGACCGGTCCAGCGTCTTAGGATGTCGGGGGACAGTGGCTTGTCGCCGAGGGCCGCGCGGGCGCGGTCTTCGATGAGCTTGGCGATGTGATCGCGGATGAACTGCTTCTCCGCAGGATCGAAGTCGGCGTCGATATAGCCGAAGGCCACCAGGTGGTAGATGATGGCGTGCATCTGGCTTTCGGCGACATACGGATCGCTGCTGAAGGTGAACATGGGCCTCCCTGGTCCAAGGTGAGTCTGTGAACGCAAGCGCACTATAGCAGGCCACTCAGAGTATACTCACTCGTCCCTGACTTCCTGTGAGCTTGCCTATGCGACCTGTGAACGTCTGCGCGCTATCCTACGCTGCGCTCGCCTCTTCCGGCCTCCTTGCGGCCTGCGCAGAAAGCCCATCTGGCTTCAGCAATGACGCCGGTGTGAGCTCGTCGGCGACCAGGCCGGCGAGCTGCCCAAGACCCTCGAGGGGATCACGCCCGTTGTCGCGCTGGTGGCGCTGATGGGGGCGCTGATCGACGTGGAGACGATGAACCCGGTGCGAGCATGAGCGTCGTCGTCCGAAACACACTCCTTCCCATGGTGGCTTGCCTGGTCGTCGCTGGCGCGGCGAGCGCTTGCAGCAGCTTGGTGCTGAGCGTGCGCGCGACGCAGCCGAAGATCGACGAGCCGGTGCAGGTCGTCGTGACCCTCGAGCGTGAGCAGGAGCGCGGGGCCGAGCTCGATTGCTTGGTCGTGGCGGCGACGAGCACGGCCAGCGTTGACGGCGTCGCGCTGAAGCTCGTCGAGCGCGGCGGGCGCGACAAGAGCGGCACGCGCTGTCGTCCGGCGCGCTTCGAGCTGCGCAGCGACGCGGCTCCCACGCCGAGCAAGGAGAGCGTAGTGCGCGTCGAGCTGGCAGGTGACGACGGGGGGGAGGGCGAGGTCGCCGAGATGCGCGTCGCCCACCTGCTGACGCCACGGCGGCCGACCCTCTCGCCGAGCACCCGCGTCCGCGCTGGCGATCCCGTGACGTTGAGCTGGAGCCCGGAGACCGATGAGCTCTTCGACGCGATGTCCGGCCTCGGGCTCTACTTTTACTGGGAGGCCGACGACTTCTCCGGCCAGCTCGGCGCCAAGCGGATCCGCCGCGAGGGCAGGGCGTTTCACTTCACCGTGCCGACGATGCGCATAGGGAGGGTGAAGCTGCGTCTCGAGCCGGGTACCCCGCATCCGCGAGTCAAGGTGCTCGCGTGTAACGTCTCACGCTGCGATGGCGGCCCCGCGCTGCCGGCGCGGCCGATCGAGCTGCGTGTGGTGCCTTGAGAGCACCCCTGCACAGGCCTCCCGTCGGCGGGCACCGCACTGCCGGCCGTGTTCTAGAGCGCTGATCAGCTTACCGGACCGAGCTGCGCGAAGGATGCGGAATCACAGCGTAGGAGCGAGAAGGGCGCCTGCTGGTAGCAAGCAACCGATCCCGAATGTGTGGGGAAGCTCTTGAAGAGCTGGGGCTATCGCGAGGAGGTGCGGAGGCTATCGGATCGGGCGAGGGGGCTACTTCTTGGCCTTGCGCGGCTGGGCCGTCTTGACCAGCGTCGCGCGCTCGAGCTGCTTCACGAGGCGCTTGGGCAGCGATGACCGTGGCACCAGCACCTCGCCGACGTAGGTCTTGAAGTAGTCGCCGTACATATGCATATGGCCCTTGTCGCCGATCTGCGTGCCCCAGCTGTTGTCGACCTTCCACTTGCGGACCTTCGTACGACCATCGGGATCGTAGCCGGTGAACGCCATCGCGTGGTTGGGGCCGCTGATTTTCGTCGCCACGCGCTGCCGCTTGGACATCTTGGTCTGCGGAATGTAGGCGTCGTAGTCGAAGGCCTTGATGCTGAGGATGCCCTCCGCGCCCTTGGGTACGTTGGGGCCTCGGACGCGGTGCGGGTTGTCGGCCGAGACGTTGGTGCTGAAGTAGACAGCCTCGCCACCGCGGATCGTGCGCTTCACGGCGCGCTCGAGGGTCGCCTGAGCGACGTTGTAGCGCTTGTAGTCAACGATGAGCGCGGACTGAGCGTAGGGCCGATTCCAGGCGTGCGTGGGGTCGTTGGCCAGCACGACGTAGTCAAGGTCGTCGGCTTTCAGGCCGAGGTAGTCTTTGGCGTAGGTCGTCGGTGTGTACCACTTGCCGTCGACCTTGAAGCGCGCCGGGGGCCGACCGATGGTGGCGGCCAGCAGCGCCTTGATCTCGCGGCGGTACTGCTTGAGCAGCTTGATCCGCTTCTTTACCGACTGCTTGTCGTCGGCGACCTTGGCGAACTCGGCGCTGGCATTCACCACAATCCGCTTGAGGAGGTTCAGCGTCACGCCGGAGTTGTTGCCGTCGGCGGTGGTGGGCATCTTGCTGTCGGGGACCAGGCCGTAGCGCTTCACCAGCGCCAGCGCGGACATCCCGGTGCCGCCTTCGCCGAGCAGCTTGTTGGCCAGGTCCGGACGCTGCTTGCCCTTCATCCGCGCCGAGGTGACCAGCAGCGTCATCGCCTTGTGATAGAGCGAGTGGTAGTTCAGAAACGAGGGGCTCATCGCCGTCAGCGGCAGGCCCTTTTGGGTGAGCTTGCTCTCGAGGACCTTGTTGGTGGCGAAGGCCCAGCAGCGGCCGCTGCTCTTCTGGTCTTTGATAGGCAGCCTCTCTGCGGGGATCTCGACCTTGTAGTTGGGGTTGTGCTTGGCCACAAAGCTGCGCCTCAACGCCATCGCCTTCAGGCCATAGCGTCGCAGGGCCTTGCGCTTCTGCCGTGGTGTGAGTGAGGCGCGGGCGCGGTCTGACATCGACAGCACGTTATCGATGCGCACCTTCGGTCTCGCGAAGGCGCTAGGTGCCGCGATCAGCAGCAGCACCACGATCCCGAGCGAGGTAGTCATCCTTCTGCTGCGTCGGGTCTGGCTCACGGGGCCTCCTAGGTTGAAAGGGCACAAGGATCTTTAGCAAGCGCCGCGCCAGTCGCTGAAATGTTTATTTTCAATTGGTTGCGTGTTCCGAGAGGGCGATGAGACCACCGGTTTTCAGTGAGGCGCAGCGCGAGCAGCCGGAACCTTCATTCGTGACCGCGCTGAAGAAGCTGAGAGCGCTCTCGGACGATCGCCGCGAGCTCGGCGAGCGCGACTGACCAGAGCGACGACTCTTCAGAGCAACGACTCAGCGGAGCGGTAGACCTCTGCGGAGGCCTGGCGCACGGCCTCTTCGACGATGGCGAGCAGCGTCTCCGGTGGTTCTTCTCCTTTGGAGACGCGCTCGAGCGTCACGCGCTCGTCGGCGATCGCGGCTCGGGCGGTGTCGATCGCCAGCTCCGCCGCGACCTCGCCCGCCGCGTGGCCGCCCATCCCGTCGGCGACGAGGTAGAGCTGAAGCCGGTCGTCGACCAGGTGTCGGTCCTCGTTGTTCTCGCGGTGAGTCGACTCCGATGGGAGTAGAGGCCGCCACGTAGCGGCGTCGCCGCCGTCATCGGCCGGCAGCGCGCCAAAGGAGACCTTGCGGATGCCGGCGCCGACCAGGTGCACCTCGACGATGTGGCCGCCGCACACCAACACGCACCCGGCTCGGTCCCGAATGTGTAGGGTGCTCTTAGGGTCGATCGTACCGGTCTTGATCGCGGTCAGCACGGCCTGGGCTTCTTGGCCGAGGGCCCTTGCTTATCGGCAAGCCCCGCAGCGGTTTCACCACAGGCCGAGAGCGTGCCGCAGGTGAGCAGGGTCAGCAGTGGCAGCGCGTCGCGGCTCACTCTTGCTCCCTCACCGAGGCCAAGCCCTGGCGAGTCGGCACGGCGTCGATCCCCGGGGACGTGGCGAAGGGCAGCTGGGCGTTGGCGAGGATGCGCTCCATCTTGCGTTGCGCAAAAGAGAGCTCGGCGCTGGTGTCGCGGAGGCGGCCGATCAGCTCCTGGGCGAAGGCCCAGAGCAGCTTCACCGCGAGCTGTGGCTCGCGCTGCAGCAGCGGATAGAGATCGCCGCGGCGGATCACCATCACGCGGCAGTCCTGCTCGGCCAGGATCGTCGCCGAGCGCGGCGCGTCATCGAGCAGACACATCTCGCCGAAGTGAGCGCCGGTCTCGAGCTCGGCGAGCTTGCGCCGTTGCTTGGTCACGATCGCCTTGCCTGTCAGCAGCACGAAGAACTCGTCTTCGTGCGCGCCCTCCTCGATGATCGTCTGCTGCGCTGCGTAGTCGCGCTCGCTGATCACGTCGAGGAGCGTCATCAGCTCCTTATAAGACATATGCGAAAAGAGCGGGATCTGCTTCAGCACGTCGACCTTGTAGGCGACGGGGATCTCGGCTGCGCTGGGGCAGTCGTCGGCGACGAGCACGCAGATGGCGGTGATGTTGTCCGGGCCGCCGGCGTCGCGCGCCATCGACACCAGGTTCTCAGCCGCGGGGCGCGGCCCGTAGAGCCCAGCGACGCTGCCGATGTCCGGAGACTTCACCGGGCCCGAGAGCCCATCGGAGCAGAGCACGAAGCGATCACCAGGCATCAGCTCGATGTGCAGCGTGTCGACCTGCGTGACCTCGCGGGTGCCCACGGCGCGCATGATCACGTTGCCAAAGTTTGAGGTCTCAGCCTCCTTTTCGCTGATCAGGCCGCGGCGCAGCTGCTCGGCGATCAGCGAGTGGTCCTCGGTGAGCTGGTGGATTTGCTCGTCGCGGAGCAAATAAACTCGCGAGTCGCCGACATGAGCGACCACCGCGTTCTCACCAGCGATCACCAACAGCACGATCGTCGTGCCCATGCCCCGCTTGCTCGGGTCTTGCGCCGACATCTCGTAGATCTCGGCGTTGGCGGCCTGAATCGCGTCCTCAAGGAGCCCAAAGAGCGCGCGACGGTTCTCCGAGCAAGGGTCGTGATCGAAGGCGTGGATCAGCTGCTCGTTTTGGCGCACCACGCTGTGGACGATCTCTGCGCAGTGCTTGCTCGCGACCTCTCCAGCCGCCGCGCCGCCCATCCCATCGCAGACCATGAAGAGCCCAAGCTGCTCGTCGACGAGCATGTAGTCCTCGTTGTGGTCACGCTTGCATCCGACATCGGTGACACCATGGGCAACGACTTCCATAGGCTCCCTCGCGTGAGTCTTCGGAGAGCTTATCGCAACTTGGTGGTCTCGTGGGGGGAGGTGCCGGGGAGGACAGCGGTCGAAGGAGGCCGACGGCGGTCGGGGGAGGCCGGCTCGCTCAACCGGCTGCTAGAGCGCTGATCCGCTTACCGTACCGAGCTGCGGGAAGGATCCGGAATCACGGCGTAGGAGCGAGCAGGGCGCCTGCTGGTAGCACGCAACCGACGAGCGACAACCGCTGTGGTCTCGCAGACCAGCGCGGCGACGGGAGGTAAGTTGGTCTGCGCTCTAGAGATCGATGCGCTCGACCCAGCCGAAGGGGTCCTCTTCGCGGCCGTACTGGAGCCCGAGGATGTAGTCGTAGAGCTTCTGCGACAGCGGCCCTGTCATAGCGTCGACGACCTTGTAGGTCTTGTCGTTGTGATGAAAGCGGCCTACTGGCGAGATGATCGCCGCGGTGCCCGTACCGAAGGCCTCCTTCAGCGTGCCCTTCTCGGCGGCCTCGACGACCTCGTCGATCGCGACCTTGCGCTCGACGACCTTATGCGTGCCCCACTTCTTCAAGATCTGGATCACCGAGTCGCGGGTCACGCCAGGGAGGATCGAGCCCGTCAGCGGGCTCGTCAGCACCTCATCGCCGATCACGAAGAACATGTTCATCGTGCCGACCTCCTCGACGAAACGCTTCTCCTTGGCGTCGAGCCAGAGGACCTGGGTGAAGCCCTTCTTCTTCGCCTCCATCTGCCCCGCCAAGCTCGCGGCGTAGTTGCCGCCGGTCTTGGCGTCGCCGACGCCACCCTCCACGGCTCGCACGTAGTTGGTCTGGACCATGATGCTCACCGGGTTGAAGCCCTCGGGGTAGTAGGCGCCGACCGGGCTGAGGATCATGTAAAAGAGGTATCGCGTCGACGGGCGGACGCCGAGGAAAGGGTCGGTCGCGATCATCGTCGGGCGAATGTAGAGCGAGCAGCCCTCGGTGTGAGGGATCCACTTGCGGTCGAGCAGCACGAGCTGCTTCAGGGCGTCGGCCGCCTCGTCAGCGTCGAAGACCGGCATGCAGAGCCGCTTGGCTGAGCGCCGCATCCGCTCGATGTTCATGTCGTGGCGGAACAGGCGTATCCCGCCGTCGGCGCCGCGGTAGGCCTTCAGCCCCTCGAAGATCTCCTGCGCGTAGTGGAAGACCATACACGCTGGATCGAGGGCCAGCGGTCCATAGGGCTCGATCCGTGGGTCGTGCCAGCCCTGCTCCGGGGCGTAGTCGTACTTGAAGATGTGATCGGTGAAGTAACGGCCGAAGCCAAGCTGCGTGTCGTCTGGCGCGGTGGGCTTTCGCTGACTCGCGTCGCATGGGGTGATCTTGATTTCCATCGGGCCTCCGTGGCGCTCGGCTCTCCGCCGGTCGGCGAGAAGGAGAGGGGCGGTTGACCGACGCGCAGTTACGACGACGCGAGCCGCCGTGAGGCCTCGTTAGCGAGCACCGGGCGACCGCGCCGGCTTCACGATAGCAAGGCCCCGGGGGGTAAGGCAATGCGATTTAAGCTATTGAAATAATTGATATTTCTGCCGGGCCCAGGGCGACCTCTTCACCGCAGGAGATCGGCTGCGGGGCCACCGCTCCGGTGCTCTCGATGCGATCGCCGAAGACCCGGTAGATCTGGCATGCCTTGCCGCCGAAGATCCGGTCGAGGCCGTGCAGCCGCAGCGTCTGTTTGGCGTGCCAGTCCTTGTTCACCAGCAGGAGCAACGGGCTGCGCTCTCGGTCGCGCTTGCAGAGCACCGTGGTCGGGCTGTCGAGGTCTGTTTCGACCTCCCAGCGCCCCTCGACGCCCAGCGTCTCGATCTGGTCGAAGAGGCTGTTGACGGCCTTGATGAAGGGCGAGATATCGGGGCCGTGGTCTTCCCAATCGCTCGGTGAGCTCTCGACGACGTCAAGCTTCTTTTTGAAGCAATGCTCGTAGCCAATCGGCATCAGTACACCCGAGGCGAAGGCAGCGGCGAGCACATAGCGCTGCTTCTGCACCTGCACGGCCCCCTCCGTGTCTCGGAAGAGGCGGTGCGTGTCGTGAGTCTCGGGGAAGGAGACCGAGGGCGCGATCTCCGAGAACTCGGCGTGCTGCTCGATCGCCCAGCGCTCGTCGAAGTTCCACCACTTCGAGCTGTTGAAGAGGTAGTCGAAGCCCGCCGCGCGGAGGCCGCGAACCTCGGCGAGGCGACAGCCCAACGTCTCGGCGACGAAGAGCACCTCGCTGTTGCGCTTGCGGCCGGCGCTGATCAGCAGCTGCCAGAGCTGTGAGGGCACCTTGTAGGCCGCGTCGCAGCGAAAGCCATCGAAGCCGAGCTCGAGGTAGTACTGAACGAGCGCGGTCCAGTAGGCCCAGAGCTCCTGACGCTCTCTGGAGTTCGCGTTATCGATCTCTGCTAGATCGCCCCAGACCGTGACCTTCCGTGAGTCGGCGGGATCGATCGCCGAGGGGCTGACGACGTAGCCGTCGGCGTCCTTACGAAACCAGGACGGATGCTCCTTGATCAGCGGCGAGTCTTTGGCGGTGTGGTTGACCACCAGGTCCATCATCACCAGCAAGCCCTGATCGTGCATCGCCGCGATCGTGCGGCGCAGCTCCTCCATTGGATCGGCGCAGCTCTCGGGAACGAAGAGCGGGTTGAGCTTGTAGAAGTCTTTCACCGCATAGAGGCTGCCGGAGAAGCCCGGATAATGAACCGGGTTGATGTGAATCCAGTTGAAGCCCATCTCCGCAGCGCGGGCGCTGTGGTCGAGCCATTCGGGCATGGCGCCGGCGAGGCGCGGGAAGAGGGAGTAGATGATTGGGCTCGAGGTCATGGTGTCTCGCAGGCCTGTGGTGAGAAAACCCTTGTAAGAGTGGGAACGACCGGACAATAACCCTCGACGGACGACGGGCCAAGGTCGAAGCTCTCGTCAACCATCAGTCGACGGAGAACACCCTATGGTGCAACGAAACGCGCGCATCCAGATCTGCCTCGATGACCGAGCGATTGACGTCGCCGCTGGGACCCCGGTTGGCGACGTGCTCGCCGAGCACGCCGACGTCGAGGCCGGCCAGCTGCTGGCCGCGATCGTCGACAACCGATGCGTCGACGTCGACTTCCCGCTGCTCGCGTCGACCACTGTGCGGCCGGTGACCTACGCGATGCGCGAGGGAGTGCTGGTCTATCGACGGACGGCCTCTTTGGTGCTGCTCGAGTCGGCGCGCCGGCTCTGGGGTAAGCGCGCCCACCTCTCCATCGGTCAGTCGCTCTCCAACGGCTACGTCTACGAGGTACACCTCGAGGGCGAGGATGGCCTCTCGCAGGCGGCCTACGCTGAGCTCGAGGCCGAGGTGTGGCGTCTGATCGGCCAGGATCTGCCCCTCCGTCGCGAGCTGGTCAGCCTCGCGGAGGCCAAGCGGCTCTTTGCGGGGAACGGCAACCTCAACCGTCTACGCCTGCTCAAGACCGGCTGGGCGCCACAGGTCGAGCTGGTCTACTGCGGTGAGTTCGTCGACATCCACCACTACCCGGTGGCGCCGCGGACGGGGATGGTCGGGGTGCTCGAGCTCGACTACCAGCCCCCCGGTGCAGTGCTGCTGCGCTTCCCAACCCGCAAGCAGCCCGACGAGGTGCCTCCCTTCGAAGACTCACCAAAGCTTCGGCACGTCTACCGCGAGACGCGGCGGTGGCTACGCTTGCTTGATGTGTCCACGGTGGGCCAGCTCAACGAGCTGACCCTCGGTGGCCAAGTTGGCGAGCTGATCCGCATCGCCGAGGGGCTTCACGAGAAGAAGATCGCCCAGATCGCCGACCAGATCTGCCACGCCGAGCGCCCCGTGCGGGTGGTCGCCATCGCTGGCCCCTCGGCCTCCGGCAAGACGACCTTCTCCAAACGCCTGAGCCTGCAGCTGCGGGTCAACGGCGTGCGCCCCGTCGCGCTCTCGACCGACAATTTCTATGTCGACCGGGAGACGACACCACGCGACGAGAACGGCGACTATGACTTCGAGGCCCTCGAGGCGATCGACCTCCCGCTCTTCAACGACGTCCTGGCGCGGCTGCTCGCGGGCGAGGAGGTCGAGACGCCGCGCTTTGACTTCACCAGCGGCAAGCGACGGCCCAAGGGGCGCTGGTCGCGGATGCGTCTAGCCGAGGATCAGGTGCTGGTGATCGAGGGCATCCACGGGCTCAACCCGCGGCTCACCGAGGCGGTCGACGAGGACCGCAAGTTCCGCGTCTACGTCAGCGCCCTGACCCAGCTCTGCATCGACGACCACAATCGTATCTTCACCTCGGACACCCGCTTCTTGCGGCGGATCGTGCGCGATCGGATGTTCCGCGGCTACTCGGCGGAGCAGACCATCGAGGTCTGGCCGCGGGTGCGTCGCGGCGAGCAGCGCTGGATCTTCCCCTACCAGGAGGCGGCCGACGTGATGTTTAACTCGGCGCTGGTCTATGAGCACGCGGTGCTGCGCCTTTACGCCGAGCGCTTCTTGCTCGAGGTCGGAGACGACACGCGGGCCTATGCCAGCGCCTACCGGCTGCTGCGCTTCCTCTCACACTTCGTCCCGGTCTTCGATGAGCACTTGCCCCAGACGTCGATCCTTCGCGAGTTCACGGGCGGGAGCTCTTTTGACTATTGACGGGGGCGGCCGGCGCAGGGTGGGAGCGCTGCGCTGCTTCTCGGTTTTCCGAGATGGGTTGACGGCATTTTCGAGAGGGGCCGCGCGACCGAGATGTCAATATGTTGAGATGACATTGGATTTGTTGTCGAGCGAGCACGCCCAGATGGTCTTCCAATTGCATGATCGGCATTCATGTCGGAACGAGAGATCCGCGCCCGTGTGCGCGAAGCCCTGCGGAAGCTCGATCAGCGCGCCGGTCGCACCTTGCGGCGAGTGGTGCTCCCTTCTGTCCTCGGCGTCGGCCTGGTGTGCGGCGGAGGCGGCTGCGGCGAGCGCGCCGTCCAGGATGACGCTGGTGCTGAGCTCCAAGACGGAGCCGCGCTGCACGACAGCGGCCGTGAGCTCGCGCCGCCTCCTCTCGGGGCCTATGGGGTCCCGGCGGCTGATCTTCGCGTCGACATCGACGACCCCCAATTGGACTACGCGGCGCCGTTTCCAGAGCCCGACTCGGGGAGTTGAATCATCGGCGTCAGCGCCACGTCTTTGGGACTCGAGCGGGGCCTCGGGTTGACGGCCCCTCATCCACGATGCTAGGCCGCGATCCCAGATGAGACGTATCCAGCCCCAAATGAACTCGCGGGTGCTCGCGGCGCTGCTGTTGCTCGCCCTCTCTGGGGAGGCCGCGGCCAAGGCTCCCGCGGCACCAAAGCTGACGGCGAAGGCCGTGTTGGTGCTGCATAACAAGACAGGCAAGGCGCTGCTATCGCACCAGGCCAACCAGGTGCGTTCGATCGCCAGCCTGACGAAGCTGCAGGCGGCGCTGGTCGTGCGTCGGCGAGGTGTCGTGCTGAAGCAGGGGACGCGGATCACCCGCGCCGACCACAAGGTCGCGCTCCGCGGGGCGCGGACGAGGCTCGAGCTGAAGTGGGTCTACCGCAACAGCGACCTGCTCCACGCCGCGCTGATGGCCTCGGATAACCGCGCGACCTCGGCCCTCGGTCGCGCCGTAAAGCTCGACGCCAACGCGCTGGTACAGGCGATGAACGAGATGGCTCGACGACAGGGGCTACAGAGCACCGTGTTCAAGGGGCCGGTGGGGATCCACCACGGCAACAAGAGCAACTGCTGGGAGCTGTCCCGGATCGCGCGCCACGCGGCCAAGGACAACGTCTTGCGCAAGATCATGAGCAAGCACGACCATATGGTCAAACCGCTCAAGGGCTACCTCAAGGTCTACTACCGCAACACCAACCCGCTGGTCGGCAAGACCAAGGGCGTGACCTTTCTGGCCTCTAAGACGGGCTTCAACGACGAGGCGGGGTACTGCCTCGCGGTGGTGGCGAAGGTGCGCAGGCTGGGGGAGGTAACGGTCGTGTTGCTCGGCAGCAAGAGCAAGGTCGCGCGGATCTACGACGAGCGCCGGGTCTTCCGCTGGCTGCTCAAGGGCGGCAAACGCCTGCTCACGCGCTCGCCCTAGAGCGCTGACCACCTGACCTCCCCGTCGCCGCGCACAGCACCGCCGGCCGCTCTCCAGGCCTCAGAACGTTCGCCGTACCACCAGCACCCGCCACAGTCCCGAAGGTGTGGCGGTGTTTCTGGTGGTTTCGCTATTCGAGGTGGGTTTGGGTGATCTGGCGGGCCCAGCGGTCGGCTCGTGCGATGGTCTCGAGGTCATCGGCGGGCTGGACGTCGTGGGCTTGGAGTGCGCGGTCGATCAGCTCGGTGATCTGCTGGTAGCTGATGCGCGCGTCGAGAAACGCCGCGACCGCGGCCTCGTTGGCGGCATTGAGCACGGCCGGGGCCGTGCCGCCTCGTTGGAGAGCGCCATAGGCGAGGTCGAGGGCGGCAAAGCGCTGCCGATCGGGCGCCTCGAAGGTCAGCTCGGGGCGTCCGGTGAGGTCGAGCGGCGGCATCGCCAACGGCGGGGAGAGCAGCGGCAGGCGCTGCGGATAGCCCAAGGCGTAGGCGATGGGCACGCGCATGTCAGGGGTGCCGAGCTGCGCGAGGACGGAGCCGTCGCAGAGCTCGATCAGCGAGTGGATCACGCTCTGCGGGTGGATCAGGACGTCGATCTGCGAGGCCTGCACATCGAAAAGCCAGCGAGCCTCGATCACCTCGAGGCCCTTGTTCATCAACGTCGCTGAGTCGATGGTGATCTTCGGGCCCATCGACCAGGTCGGGTGCTTCAACGCCTGCGCTCGGGTCACCGACGAGAGGTCTCTCACCGTCCGAAAGGGGCCACCGGAGCAGGTGAGGACGATCTTGGCTAGCGCCTCCCGAGGCTGGCCCGCGAGGCATTGAAAGATCGCGCTATGCTCGCTGTCCACCGGCAGGAGGGTGGCGCCGCGCTCTCTTGCGCGGCGCGTACAGAGCCCTCCCGCCGCGACCAGCGGCTCCTTGTTGGCCAGCGCGACCTCGACGCCACGGTCGATCGCCGCGAGCGTTGGCGGCAGGCCGATCGCGCCGACCATCGCTGTCAGCACCAGCTCGGCCTCCGGATGACGCGCCACCGCGAGTGGGCCCTCGTCTCCCGCACAGAGCTCGAGCCCGTCGAGTGACACGCTGGCGTCACGGAGCCGATCGCGGAGCTCGTCGAGCCGAGTGGGGTCGGCGATCGAGACCAGCTGCGGCCGCACGCGGGCGACCTGCTGGGCGAGGCGCTCGAGGTTATGCCCTGCGGCCAAAGCGACCACGGAGAGCTTCTCTGGGAAGGCGCCAACGACGTCGAGGGCGCTGACGCCGATCGAGCCGGTTGAGCCGAGGATCGCGATGCGCTTCATCTCCACTCCACGAATCAGGTGATGAAACCTGAGGTCTGCCGCCGCACCTGGCGAAATCAACCATCATACGTTGCCTGAACCCTAGCAGCCTGTCTCAGCAATTCCTGGCAGAGTTCGTTCGATTCAGACGAGCTGTGGCGACCGCTGGCCGAGCACCGCTGTAAAGAGCGGTCGGCAGTGATGTGTCCGGCGACGAGAGCAGATGTGTAGGGTGCTGTTGAGCTGCGACGTCCCGCGAGAGGCCGGTATCCGTCCCGAGCCGGACCGGTCACCGGCCGTTTGGGATCGAGTCGTTTTGGTGATCAATTCATTTCAATGACTTGGCGCTGAGATGCCCGTGGCCCAGGGGTTGCTCTCTTCGGTGGGAACCCTGAGACCGTGGGCTGCGCCAAGCAGCTCTCGAAAGGAGGCAAGCATGTCTAGCGTCAACAAGGTCATCTTGGTCGGTCACCTGGGCAACGAGCCCGAGCTGCGTCAAACGCCCTCGGGACAATCACTGTGCAAGTTCCGGATGGCGACGACGCGTCGCTGGCGCGACCAGCAAGGACAGACTCAGGAGGACACCTGCTGGCATAGCGTGGTCGCCTGGGGCAAGAGCGCGGAGCTATGCGCGAGCTACCTGCACAAGGGGCGACAGGTGTATGTGGAGGGTCGGATCTCGACTCGAACCTACGACGACACCCAGGGGATCCGCCGCTACTGGACCGAGGTCGTCTCGACACAGGTCCTCTTCCTCGGCCCCAAGCAGGGGGCCGATGCTCCAGCGCAGCTCAGCTCGACTGCGTCATCGCAACACGAGCAGCGCTGGGGACAACCCAACTCTCCCCCAGACGAACCCGAGGCGATGCTCGAAGACCTGCCAGACGATCTGCCGTTCTGAGCGCGTCCCCCGAGCCTACCGGGCACAGCGCTGCCGGCCGCGTTCTAGGCCTCAGAACGTTCGCCGTACCACCCGTATCGCTCATGTCTGCGGCTACGAAATCGGCTCGGCAGCTCAGCACCCGCCTCGGTCCCGGATTTATGGGGAAGCTCTTATACGACCTGCTACTCTTTTGTCTCATCCCATGGAGCTTCTCGATCCGCATAAGCTGGTCTTCGTCGTCGACCTGACCGAGCAAACCATGAGCAACTGCAGGCGCGACTTCGAGCCTGAGGATACTGCCCCGCCTGCGACCAACCCACCCACGACGACGCTGCGCAGCCCGCGGCAGTGGTCAACACCACGACATGAGGTGCGGGCTGTCGCGTTGGTCTTCGAGTGGCAGGATGACCCCGTGCTCTTGGCGGTCAACCCGACGCGAGACATCGAGATGCTCGACGCGCTGGCCAGGCTCCTACGGGCGACTCTCGTCACCGGTCACAGCGTGGCGCACCTCGCCACCGAGTTTGGCGGTCCCGCCATCCAGCGGATGTACTTCGCCCGGCGCTTCCCGCGCTTCGTCTATAGCGGTATCCCGATCTCGGCGCGCAAGCGGCTACCCGAGCAACTCGTGGCTGCGATGGGGAGCTCGCGTCGTTGATCGGTCACGCCTCGGTCGTGTCCTTTTGCTCCCGTATCGCCTCGCCGCTCGACGCTGTTGGGAGGGCGTGAAGAGCGCGCCGCGATGCGCTGGCCGCAGGGTCGATTTCCTGCTACACCACCCCTTGCGTAGGCGTCACGCCGCCACGTGATGTCTCCTCACCAACAGGAAGGCGAAAGGCAGCGATGTCCTTCGACGAAGGCGCTCGACGCCATGGGGATCCCGGCAGCCTGGCGGGCCCTCTCAGTCCCAATCCACGGGCCAAGAACCGCTTCGAGCGCCTTCAGGAGGCCATGGAGACGAGGCGCATCGACACCAACGAGTTGGTCGAGGATGCCTTCGAGGATGACATCGACCATGCCGTGTTCGACTTCGAGCGCTTGCCGCAGCTGCTCGAGGAGCCAACAAGCGACACGACTCGTTCACCCCAGCCCACTGAAGACGTCACGCCGCCCCCCGAGAGGCATAGGCTCGACGAACAGATTGAGGCGAGGGACCAGGGCGATCGAGAGCCCACTGCCTCAATGCGTGTCTCAGACAGAGCCGCACGGCCGGCCAGGCCACCCCTGGTACCTCGCCTGATGAACACCCAACCAGCGGACATCCTGGTGTCGCACACGCTGCCGCCAGCAGCAGACACGCTTCAGGTCAATGGCGCGGGTGGCGCCGCCGCTCATGCGGCGTTCTCTCACGCCACGACGCTCCTCGACCTCGAGGTGGGAGAGCTCGCCTCCGATGAAGTAGAGGTCAGCGACCCCGAGCTCGAGCGTCCAGAGTTGGCCTGGGACGCGCCCGAGCCTCAGGTGCTCTCTCCTCAGCCCGAAGGCGCGATCTCGAGGGGAGGCTCGACAGGCGCGCAGCGACGAGCGCTACCTCCGCCCCCGGCCCTCGCCCATCGCTTCGGCACAGCACGCCGTCGCGATGTCGGCACGACAGCTCAGAGCAGGAGCAGGGGCAGAGAGCGCTCCCCTTGGCTTCTGACAGCGAAAGTGCTGGGCTACGTTCTGCTCGCGGTGGCCGCTGGCGTCGGCCTCCGGTACCTCACAGGGATGTGAGCCAGGCCCGTCTCCTGCTCCAAGGTATCCACGAGCGTTTTTTGGCCCCCCGCTCGCGCTCTGGGTAAGATCGCGCGTGAGTCGGAGCCCCCCGAGGTGCCGACCACAGACGGGCCTGGTCGAAGAGCTGCGGATGGATAGGGTTTCCGCATACGTATTAGTCAAGACTCACCTTCGCAGGGTGGAGAGCCGGCGACGTGCCCGCCGTCTGGAGGCGATGGTGGAGGCGATCGCTGCGCTCGTTCCCGAGGCAAACGCCGAGCGCTGGGGGGCCCTGGCCTTGCTGGCCTGCATCGATGATGACTATGCAGAGCACAACCCGGAGACGCGTGGCGTGACCGCCGCCGAGCAGGCCGCGCTCGAGGGTGTCGACGAGGAGGGCTGCGCCATCCTGCGCGGATGGCGTGAAGGAACACTGCGGTCAGCGATTGGCACGCGGGCGCGCGTCCTGGCGGCGGCGCTGAAGGTCGCTGACGAGAGCCACCGGCAGCTCGTGGAGCACTTCGAGACAGCAGCGCAGCCATCGCTCGAGCAGGCCGAGCGCGAGCTGCAGACGTTCTTCACCCGGCGGCGCGAAGGCTGTGACGCCGCGGCGCGATGGTTCGACCAGAGCCTCGAGCTCCTGGGAGACGATCTAGCCGCTCTCGCGCGCTCGACCGCTGACGGTTGGCGCCTAGTCGAAGAAGGGCGCCCGTGATGAGCGATCTCGTCGAAGGCGGCAGCCTCTCCGCGAAGGACGTCGAGTACCATGATGGGCTGCATCTGCGGGAGACGCTGCTCTGGTTCGACGCGCCAGAGCAGCGTGAGCTGAGCTTTGTCAGCTCCGCTTCGATCCCGGGGGCGCTTCGTCACACCAAGATCATCTGCACTGGGCAGACCGCTGAGCTGCTCGAGGCGCTCGGTGCGGTTCATGGGCGGGGTCGGCGAGCCCATGAGCCTCAGACGTTGGTGACCCCCTACGGGCGGCGCTTCAGCCTAGGCCCGCTCAGCCTCGAGCTCTTCCCCTCGGGGTTTGGCTTGGGGGCTGCCTCGCTGCTGGTCGAGCGAGGAGGCCGCCGCTTGGTCTACGCCGGCTACATCAACACTCGGCAGCATCCGCTGGCCGAGCGCCTCGAGGCGCGGCGCTGCGAGGTCTTGGTGTTGCCGTGCCTGTCGGGTGCCCCGGACCGCCTGGCCCTGCCTCCTGAAGAGGAGGTCGAGCGCGCGTTGATGGCGTTCGTCAAGGATGCCTTCGATGATCAGCGTGTGCCGGTGCTCTTTTGCTCACTGCTCAACGGGGCGCCTCGCGTCGCGCATCTGCTCAGCTCGGCGGGGATCGCGCTGCGACTGCATCGCTCGTACTTCGCCACGCTGCGCGTACACCAGCGCGCCTCGACCCCCCTCGATCTGTCTCGGATGCGGCGCTACCGGAGCGCGCTCGATGTGGCGCGGCGGCCGGAGGTGCTGTTGTGGCCGCTGAGCTTGCGGCGCTCCCCGGCGATCACCCGTCTGTCGCGGGCGCGCCTCGGAGTCGTCTCGGAGCGCGCTCAAGACGTTGAGTATCGCGCAGAGCTCGACGTCGAGGCTGGCTTCGCGCTGCCAGGACACGCCGACCACGGAGCGATGCTGGACTATGTTCGCGCTTGCCAGCCCGAGTCTGTAGTGCTCGCGGGCTGTGACGAGACCTCGTTGCCGTGCGACCTCGAGGGGCTCGGCCTCGAGGTCCATCGAGTTGGCCCGCGGCTGCAGCTCGGGCTCTTCGAGCGCTGATCCGTCTTCACCGTTCTCAGGCCGGCCAGGCATAGCGCGCTTCGCCGCTGGGAGCTATATTGCCTGCAGATGTTTGGGCTCTCCTTTTGGGAAATCGCCATGGTCGCGGTTGTCGCGTTGGTCGTGCTTGGGCCGAAGCGCCTGCCTGGTCTCGCGCGAAGCATTGGCAGCACGTTGCGCTCTCTGCGCCGCGCCTCCGCCGATCTGCGGCATGCCGTCGAGGAACCTCTACGTGAGGTGCAGCAGCCCCTCGAAGAGATGCGGCAGGAGCTCTACGAGACGGTCCACCACTTCGAGGGCGAGGTCGCTCGCTCGCTGCGGGACGATGACGAAGACGCCGAGGGCGAAGAGCCCGATGTGCTCGCCGCAGGTGGAGAGCCCGAGGAGCTGCCGGCGCTTGACCAAGGCGAGCCCTTCGATGAGGTCGACGACGACGGGCCGGTGGCGTCAACCGATCCCTTTGGCTCGGACGCCTACGACGCTGACCCTCTCTCTCTCTCTCGACGGGAGGGAGGGGTCTTGGATCAGGGCGACGGGGACAGAGGAGCCGACGGCAAGAGTGGCGACAAGGACGCCGATGGGGATGACGACACGCCTGCTGACGCCGCGCAGGCTGGCGAAGCTGTGAAGGCCAGCGAAGCCGCGAAGGCCTGAGCGCGAAGAGAAGGGTTGATGGCCGAACCCGACAACCAGCAGCTGATGAGCTTTGGTGACCACCTCAGCGAGCTGAGGACGCGGCTGAAGTACGCGCTCTACTCGTTGCTCGTGGGCGTCGGGGTCGCCTACATCTTCTCCGACTTCCTCTTCGTGCTACTGGCTCAGCCGCTGGTCGAGGCCTGGCGTGCCGCTAGTCTCGGGCCGCCCAAGATCCACTTCGCCAACCCGATCGAGCCCTTCTTTACCTACATCAAGATCTCGATCATCGGAGGGGTCTTCATCGCCGCGCCAGCGATCTTCTACCAGCTGTGGAAGTTCGTCGCTCCGGGCCTCTACAAGAACGAGAAGAAGTACGTGATCCCTTTCTCGGTGATCTCGGCGGCCTTCTTCATCGGGGGCGCGGCCTTTGGCTACTTCATCGTCTTCCCCTACGGCTTCCGTTTCTTCCTCGGCTTCGCGCGAGAGAACATGGGCTCGATGCAGAAGCTCTTCGGCCAGCACGTCGAGCTGGGTGTCAACACCAAGACCTTCGAGCTCAAGCCGACGCTGATGATGGGCGAGTACTTCGGTCTGGTTTGGCGGCTACTCCTGGCCTTCGGCCTGGTCTTCGAGCTGCCGCTGCTGCTGGTCTTTCTCTCGATGGTCGGCCTGGTGACACATCGCGGGCTGTGGAAGTGGAACCCCTACTTTGTCGTGCTCGCCTTCGTGATCTCGGCGGTGCTCACGCCGCCGGATGTGATCACCCAGGTCTTCATGGCTGGGCCGCTGATCGTGCTCTACAACATCAGCATCATCTTCGCCTACGTCTTCACGCGCCGCAACGAGCGCCGCCGCGCGGAGCTGCTTGGTGATGTGAGCCAGGAGAAGGACGAGTAAAGGGGCGCGAGTTGAGAGCGCTGTGAGCTGAGCCCGCGTGAGGGTGATCTGGGGGGCGAGGCAGACCAGGGACGAGGCCGACCGGGGACGAGGCCGATCGGGGATGAGGCGGACCGGGACGAGGCAGACGTTACGTCGCGTCCGCGGGCTTCGCGTCCGCGGGCTTCGTCGCGTCCGCGGGCTTCGTCGCGTCCGCGGGCTTCGTCGCGTCCGCGGGCTTCGTCGCGTCCGCGGGCTTCGTAAGGGCCGGGTCGCCGCTACCCTCACCCGGGCTGTTGTCCCACTCGTCGGGCTGACCGTCGCCGTTTTTGTCGCGACCCACGCGCGCGAGCTTGCCGCCGCGGTAGTGCTCCCAATAGTCGATGCGACCGTTGCCGGTGCTGTCGCGCTCGACGCTCGCGAGCAGCTTGTTCTGATAGTACTTCCAGATGTCGGTCTTGCCGTCGTAGTTGGTGTCCAGCTCTTCCCGCTCGAGCTTCCCGTTCTTGTACACACGCGAGATGTCCACGCGACCGTCGAAGTCGAGGTCCATCTCCTCGAGGATCAGCTTTCCGCCCTGGTAGTGGAGGTAGAGGTCCTTCCGGCCGTCGAAGTTGAGGTCCTTGACCTCGCAGACCAATGTGCCTCCCGCCATGAACTTCCAAAGGTCGGGCTTCTTGTCGCGGTTCAGATCCATCGTCTGCATCTGCGCCCTGGAGGGATCACACGCGCTGCGATCGAGCTTGGGCTTGACCGCGACAGGGGCCTTGAGCGTCTTGCCGGCCTTGCCCGCCTTGGTGTTGCCGTTGCAACCGACCAGCAGACCGCCGACGACCAGCACGATGGTGGCGCGGCTCACGATGAATCGGAAGCCTTCGAACTTGGACATCTCCATCGCTCCTTCTCGATCAGGTAAAGCGGAACCACAAAAAGAGTAGCAGCGCTGCGAGCACAGACCACAGCAACATCATGTAGATGGTGTAGCGCTGGCTGATGCTGTTGATGGTCGATTCGATCTGCTCGGGTGGCTGATAGCCAGGTGTTGACGCCATGATCGCGCCATGGGCTTTCGCCGTTGAGAGCTCGAGCAGCAGCGGCTTGATCCGATCGCTCTGCACCGACGACGCATGGCACATGGGCAGGATCGAACTCAAGCCGACGCAGAGGATGAAGCCAGCGGCGACCCGAGCGCGAGGCCAGGTGCGCAGCTTGCCACCGAGCAGCAGGGGCGCGCTTGGAGTTCGTCGCGCGATCGAGCGCGGTCGCGGGCGCTCGGCTGCTGGGCGCTCGCCTGTGGGCGAGGCGCTCGCCTCAGGCGTGCTCGCCTCTTGGCTGCTTGCCTTGCCGCGGTCGGTGGCGGGCTTGTCTGCAGGCGCCCACTCGAGCTCACCGTCGTCTGTCATGGTGGGCTCGCCCTCATCGCCTATGGGGGCGAGGGAGGCTGGCTCGGGGGGAGGCGGTGGATGCTCGAGCTCGAGCGCTTCCTCAGTCTGCAGCTCCCCCGCGTCTGGCGGGAGGAAGCTCGAGTCGTGAACCCCGCTAACCGGCGCTGAGGGCGTCTTGGAAGGCGCCGCGCTCAGGCCGAGGCTGTCGGATGAGCCGTCGAGCATCACGAGGGCGTCAGCGTCTAGGCTGTCGAGGTCGAAGCCATCTTTGGCGGTGGCGGGAGCCGCGAAGCTACCGGCCTCCGAGAGTTCGAGCCTCTCCTCGGCACCCACGTCCACGGCACCCTCGCCGATCGTCGAGGCCGCGTCGGCGAAGCCACCTGGGCTGTCGAGCTCGATCTCTCCTTCACCGAGCTTCTCAGCGCCAGCGCCGAGGCCGATGGCGCCTTGAGCGACCCTCGAGCCCGGCGCCGCGTAACCGCCGCCCTCTTCGAGCTCGAGCTTCCCGGAGGGGGCGGCGCTGATTGACACGGCACCCTCGTCGATGGTGGCCCCCTTGGCGGCGAAGCCGCCGTCATCTTCGAGCTCGAGCTCTCCAGAGGGAGCGGCGCCCATCGAGAGGGCGCCCTCTCCGATGATGGCGTCCTTGGCGGCGAAGCCTCCATCGTCTTCGAGCTCGAGCTTCCCAGAGGCGGGGGCGCCGACCGAGATGGCGCCCTCGGCGATGGTGGCCCCCTTGGCGGCGAAGCCGCCGTCGTCTTCGAGCTCGAGCTTCTCTTTGGCACTCGCCGCTTGGCTCTTGGCCAGCGCAATCACTTCGGGGGCGTTGAACCCGCCCATCATCGTCTTTGAGCCCACCTCCGGCCTCGTCGACTCGATCCGCGGTGGTGTGGTCTGTTGAGAGTCGACCTCTTCGCCATCCTCATCGAGGATCACGAAGTCGGCGCCGATGGCCAGCAGCTGCGCGCCGAGGCGACGCGCCTCCACCAGCGACCCCGCCGCGCCTACGCAGACGCCCGTGTCACTGAGCGCATCGATGAGGCCGCTGAGATCGACGCTAAAGGCTTGGCCGATCTCCTCCGATAGCCTGAGCACGATCGCGCGCTCGCGTCCCGTTGTGGCCGCGACGACTTGGAACTGTTCACTCACGAGTTCTCGTCAACCCATCTGTCTAGTTTCACGCCAGCGTACCGCAAACCGACGGCAAACGTTATCCCGACCTGCTGAACGTTATCGGGGAGATCCACTTGTTGGGGAGGTCCACTTGTCGGGGAGATCAGGAGCCCCGGGAGATCTTGCGGACCGCCGCCTCTAGGCCCGTCCGGGCTGCCCGATTTCTGGGGCTGACCTTCAACGCGCGACGATACTGCTGCACCGCCGCGCTGGTCTTGCCCTGCTTGAAATAGACGTTCCCGAGCATCACGAGGTACCGGCTGCTGCGAGGGTTGACACGCAGCGCGCTGCGGAGGTGGCGCGACGCTCTACCGTAGTTGCCGAGCTCGAAGGCGACCTCGCCGAGCCCTCCATGGGCGCTGGCGCTTTTGGGGTTGGCCTTCAACGCGGCTGCGAAGGACGCCTTCGCTTTGCTATAGCTACCCCTGCGCAGGTGGGCGCGGCCCTCCACAACGAGCTTCCGCGCAGCGGCACGATCTCCCATGGGCTTGGGCTTGGCGACCACCACGGGGCGCGGCTTCGGCTTTGGTGTTGGTTTCGGCTTTGGTTTCGGCTTTGGCTTCGCGGCGACCGTCGGCCTGGGCTTCACCGAGGCCGGCTTGGGGTTTGCTGCGATCGTCGGTTGGGGTTTGGAGGGCGGCTTCCCAGGCGTCGACGGCGCAGGCTTGACCGCGAGCTTGGTGGCGGGTTTTGTGGGGGACGTGTCACTCGCGGGTGCTCCTGCGTCGGAGGCGCGGCGGGGCGGGGCCGCATCCGCGGCGCGTCGCCCTTTGACCAGCAGCGGCATGTCACCGCCTCGGCGCTGCTGCTTCTTTGAGCCACCGCCGGTGATCAGGAAGATAGCGCCGAGGATGATCACGGCTGCGCCCACCACACAGACGATCACCATCGACGCTGAGATGCGACGCTTCGGCTCGATCTCGTCGATCGAGCCGTAGATCGCAGGCAAGGGCTGACTCTGGCTTGCCGTGACGAGCTGCTGCTCGGCGCGCACGCCCTCAGCAAACCAATTTCCCGTATGTCCTTGAGGGCTGTCTGGGTCGTCGTAGGCCGGATCGATCGAGGGGTCCGTGGCGTCGTCGCGGGTCGAGGCTTTGATGCTCTCTGCGGCCTGGCGCACGCTCGCGGAGTCCATCGACTCGGGGATCGCGGCCGAGAACGCAGCCGCCGCTAGCGCTGGTGTCTCCGACGGTGTTGACATCTCGGGCTTGGTCTCGATGGCGCTCAGCTTTGGCTCGCCAGCGGGCTTGCCTGACGGCACAGTCGTTATGGCCGCGCTCTGCTTCTCGGGGTGGTTGGCCTGCTTGGCTCTGGCTCTGGCTCTGTTGGTCTTCTTGGCCCTCTTGCCCCTCTTGCTCCTCTTGCCCCTCTTGGCCTCTTGGGCCTCTTGGGCCTCTTGGGTCTCTTGGGTCTCTTGGGCCTCTTGGGCCTCTTGGGCCTCTTGGGTCTCTTGGGCCTCTTGGGTCTCTTGGGTCTCTTCGGCCTCTTGGGTCTCTTGGGCCTCTTGAGCCCACTCGGCCTCTTCCGCCTTGGTGGCTTGCTTGGCCTCAGCGGTCTTTTGAGCCCACTCGGCCTCTTCCGCCTTGGTGGCTTGCTTGGCCTCAGCGGTCTCTTGAGCCCACTTGGCCTCTTCGGCCTTACGAGTGACCTCCGCTCGGGTTGGAGCGGGGCGGCCCGGGAGCGTCGTCGCGCCGGGATGATCGTGTGCTTGCTTGGTCTTCGCCGCCTGCTGTGCCTCTTTCTCGGCCAACGCCTTGGCGACGTCCTCGGCGGTCACGCCAAAGCCGAGCATTGTCTTTGCGGGCTCAGCTTGCTCCTCAGGAGCTGGTGGCTTCGCTGGTGTGGTGGGCGCGGCCGCGGGTGTGGATGCCGGTGGGCTGGCGCCAACGCCGTCAACGGAGAGCTGGGCACCGGTCATAGGCGCCTGACGGAGGGCGCGCTCGTTTGGGGTCTCCTGCACCGGACCCCGCCCCGTGAGGGCCTCGATGAACCGGTCTACCGTTGGATAGCGTCGCTCCGGCCGCTTGGCCAGCGCGCGATCGACGGCCTCTGAGTAGTGCTCGCTGATCGTGTCGAGCTTATCCTCCAGCACCAGCGGACGCGCTTCGATATGCTTGCTCAGCACGTCGAAGGTGCCGGTGCCAACAAAGGGAGGAGTGCCGCAGACCAGCTCATAGGCGACCAGCGCCAAGGCGTAGATGTCGCTGCGTTGGCCGACCTGGACACCCCGCGCGTGCTCCGGCGAGACATAGCGTGGATCGATCGCTGCCGTAGCCCGCGGCGTCTTCTTCTCACCCTCATGCTGGTTGGCCGGTAGCAGGTTCGCCAGGCCGAGATCGAGGAGCTTCGCGACCTCGCGCTTACGCTTCTTGGTGATGAAGATGTTGCTCGGGCGGATATCCCCGTGAATGAGGCCGAGCTCATGAGCTTCTCCGAGGGCGTCGGCGATCTGCTCGAGCAGCTCACTGGCGCGCTCTTCGTCGAGCTTGCCTTCTCGCGCGATCAGCTGGGCGAGGGTCTCGCCGTCGAGCAGCTCCATCGCCACGAAGAGCTTGCCCTCGTCTGTGCGCCCGAAGTCCGAGACCCGGACAATGTGGTCGCTCTCGATGCGCGCCGACGTCGTGACCACTTCATGGTAGCGCTGCACCGCGGCTTCGTTCTGGCTGAGCGAGTCGTGGAGCAGCTTTACCGCCAGCCGGCTGCGCAGCACCGCGTGCTCTGCGCGGTAGATCACGCCAGATTGGCCCTCGCCAATGCGCTCTCGCAGGATGTAGCGATTCGAGATGACCAGCCCGATGGACGGATCGTTCTGGGCGTCTCCGCCGCTCTGCAGGCTCGCCCCGGCCGCCTGCTCGGCTGCGCCCCGGCGCTTGCTCTTCTGTCGTGCTTCGGCCACTCGCTACGCCTTCCTCAGAACGTCCCGCCGGCGCCGAGCATCACGCCCCCCTCGAGGGGAGTCACCGCCACCGTCCGCTGGCCGCGCAGCCAAGCGCTGGCTTTCTCGCGCTGGCCGGAGGTGAAGTAGAGATACGCCAGTACACCAGCGGTCGCTAGGCCGGCGAGCCCGATCGTGGTCATCGCCCAGCCAGCGCCAGAAGTGGAATAGACGTCGGCGCAGTTGCGGCCGTCGGGACGAGACTCACCACGGCAGTTGGTGGGGTCACCGTCCATCGAGAGCAGCGGAATGCCTACGGCCAGCCCGAGCACGCCAACTCCCGCCGCGGCGAGGGTCGGCCACAGCGGCCAACGGCGCCCGCTCGTTGCGGACCTCTGCGACGTCTTCGTGCTCACAGCGGGCCTGGAAGTGGGCTCCGGCGTGGGCTTCGGTGTGGTCTTTGGCGTGACCTTCGGCGTGGGCTTCAGCGTGATGGCTGCTGCCTTCATCCCGCCCTCCTGAGCCAGCTTGGCGCCGAGCTGGCGGGTCGTCTTCAGCGCCTCCATCAAGGTACAGATATCGCATCGGCCGCTAACCTTGGCCAACGGGCGGCCTCCGCTCTTCGAGACCATCATCAGCTCGAAGCGGTAACTCTTGCCCACGGTTTCGATGGTGCATAGCGCCGCGTTCTCAGCGCCGAGGACGTGGAGCGGAGCGCTCGCGCAGCCTGGGCGAGCGCACGGGGCCTTGGCTCTGCTCCGAACCGTCTTGGTGGGCACAATGGTGACGCCTCCGCTTGTCAACCCCTGCCCGAGAGCGTCGTGAAACCGCGCCACGATCTCGTCGGCCTTCTTTGGTTTCATCAGGGGTTTTAACGGCGCCACCTTGGGCGCGCTGAGAGCCGAGGTAGGCCAGAGCACCACAGCTGCCAGCCCAACTGCTAGCCAACGAGTGTGTGGTAAGGTCATCACGTTCGTCCATCGTGCGAGCCGCTCGCGGGCTCGAATCCTGCGAGAAGCGTAACCATACCAGCGGCGCGTCCAGCCGCCAACGTCCCCATGCCCACCTATAATAACGCGTCGACTGCGAGTAATAACGCCTCGACTGCGAGGCATTCACCGTCGGTTGGCGAAGGGAAGGTCATTCGGTGCGGTTCGCCTGGTCGTCCCTAGGATGGACGATCGCCCTGAGCTGGTCTTCGTATTCTTCTTGCGTCACCAGCCCTTTACGCACCAGCAGGGCGACGAGAGCGTCGACCCGATGAGCCGGAGAGGCCTCCTGTTGGATTCGCCGCGCTGGCTTGGTGTGCAGCTCCGTCTCTTGGAGGGTGCCGCCAAAGGGCGCCCGCGGGCGCCGCCGTGAGGTGCGAGGGCCCTGGGAGCTCGTGGCCTGTCGCGGGATGATCCTCGTCACCATGTGTCGGTAGTGACACCGGATCGCATCGGCGACCTCAGATGGGCGGGCGATCAACGGCTGCACGTGACAGCCGCTGGCAAACTCGATCTCCTCGATCGCCTGGGTGTCGAGCGGATCTGCCATCGCCACCACCAGCAGCCGCTCGCCGGTTGGTGCGCGGTCCAGCCGCACGGGCAGGAGCCGGAAGCGACTGGCCTGGTCGTGAGGGACCTCTCGGATCGCGTCGGGCTCGACCTCGGTGCCAGCGTCGAAGAGCCCCAGCGCGAGCCGCTCACGAAGCGCTCGCACCAGCGTCTCTTCCTGAATGAGCCCCTGGTCGAGCAGCGTCGAGACCACGCTCGAGCCGCTGCGCTGAGCGGCGCGTCGGACCTGCTCGAGCTGCGAAGCGCCGATCAGGTTCGCGTCGACCAACACCTCGGCCAAAGACAGCGGTGCGCCGGAGTCAGGTCTCATTCGGCCGTCTTCTCTGTGCGCGCGATGAAGCTCTCGATTCGCTTGCGATCGTCGTCGTCGAGATCGAGAAACTTCACTCCCATACCAAGATCGTCAGCGTGGTCGCCGACATTCACGATCTCGCCGCGGACCTTCACGGGGCTGGCATCTCCTGGGAGGGTGAAGCGCAGGTTGATCACCGTGCCGCGGGTATGGGGGATGGTGCGCTGGAGAAAGATGCCGCCTACGCTGATGTTGGCTCCGCGCTGAAAGTAGAGCTCTCGGTCGGATGACTCTTCGACCCACGTCTCAACTGGGATCCGCGGCCACTCGCGACGATCGTCGTCACTCTCGGTCGCAGCTCGGCCAGCGGCCTCGTCCTCGTCGCTCATGCCGTCGCCTTGGTTTTGCGTCGTCTGCGTCGTCTGTCGCGGCCGGCTGCTGGGCCGGTATGCGCGTTACAGGATTCGAACCTGTGGCCTTTGGCTCCGGAGGCCAACGCTCTATCCAGCTGAGCTAAACGCGCCTGATCTCGCGCTAACCGCGAGAGATCCTCCGTATAACGAAATCCCCTAGCCAGGTCAAGCGCACGTCTTGGGCCCGGAGCGCCTGCGTTGACGCCTCCATGCCGTGGGGCTAGAAGTCAGGCCATGCCTAGTACGCCCAGCAAAGATCTCGAGACCTTTGACAACCCCAATCCCGGCCGCGACTACCACATTACGCTGTCGTGCCCGGAGTTTACCTGCCTCTGCCCCAAGACGGGGCAGCCTGATTTTGCAACGATTCTAATTGATTATGTTCCAGACCAGCGCTGCGTCGAGCTGAAGTCGCTCAAACTCTACCTGTGGTCGTTTCGCAACGAGGGGGCCTTCCATGAGGCTGTTACCAACCAGATCCTCGACGATCTCGTTGTAGCCCTCGACCCGCGATACCTGAAGGTCGAGGGTGACTTCAGGGTACGGGGGGGGATCCGCACAGTCATTTCCGTCGAACATCGAAAAGGTGGCGAAGGCTGAACCAACGCCCATTGGCGCTGTACACGGCTGTGTCGAAAACCGCTTGCGGCGTCGCGGCACCTCGTACTACTTCTGTAAGTAAGTGCATCTCGTCTATCTCGTCCATCTCGTGTATCTCGTCTATCTCGTAATAGGAGTCCGATATGGTTCGCAGACTGTCACTTCTGGTTGTGGCGACGCTCTTCGTCGCGTCGCTGGCTGCCTGTAGCGACGACAGCAACACCCCGACGGCAGATCAGGGCGTAACCGCAGATCAGGGCGTAACCGCTGACCAGGGCGGCACCCCCGATACAGGGCCCGTCTGCGATTACCCTGCGGGTCCTTACGGCACCAGCGAGGGCGAGACCGTCGAGAACTTCGAGTTCAGCGGCTTTGCCGACCCGCAGTTTCTCTGCAAGACCGCGAAAGACCAGAAGATGGACCTCTCCACCTCGCGAAAGATCTCGTTTCGGGACTTCTACTGCAACACCGGCTGCGAGTCGAAAAAGCGGCGCTTGCTGTGGGTGATGGTGAGCGCTGGCTGGTGTGCCCCTTGCCATAAAGAGGTCTCGGATACGCAAGCGCAGTACGAGAAAGGCGCCATCGACGCCGAGGTTCACCTGCTCAACATCGTCTATGAGGACGACCACCGCAAGCCAGTCGATGAGACCTTCGCCAAGCTCTGGGCCAAGAACAACAAGTTCCAGATCAGCTTCCCTGTGGCGATGGATCCGACCTTTCGCATGGGGGCCTACTTCGACAAGAACGCCGTGCCCTTTAACATGATCGTCGACCTCGACACGATGAAGATCATCTTCCGCCAGACCGGCGCCAACCTTCCGGCCGTCGGTCAGGCGATCTTCGACTACCTAAACAAGTAGACGCTTCAACTGCGTTCCATGCTGTGGCAGAGTAGAGAAATGATCACGCTTCGAATACCTACGCCTCGGACACTCATCGCGTTCGCTTCGGTCCTCTCTCTTACCGTAGCTGTCTCCTGTGCCGGTGACACCCCCACCACGCATGGCAACAAGGTCGAGGCCGGCTGGCCCGATCAGGGAGATCCGTGGCAGTACGACGCCACGCCCCAGCAGGACACCTCTGGCTCCAAGGCCGATCAGTATGTGTGGCCCGACACGAGTGGCAACTCTGATACGTGGTCTTGGCCCTCGGATACCTACAGTGGCGCTTCCTTCGGCTGCCAGATCGACGCCGACTGCTTTGGCAAGCGCTGCTGCCCTACGCCTTGGGGTGTGAAGGTCTGCGCTGACGCCTGCTCGTCCGCGCCATAGTCTGTCATCGTCATCGTCTGTCATCGTCATCGTCTGTCATCGTCACCGTCTGTCATCGTCACCGTCTGTCATCGTCACCGTCTGTCTCCTCCACGCGCCCGACGCTCCCGACAGCTTACGATGCGTCTAGTCGTTGTCGCTGCGTTCTTCCTTTCGTTGTGCGTGTTCGAACCCGTCCAGGCCGATCATCGGTGCCGATTTCGTATGATCCCCAGACCTACGCAGGTGCTCCTGACAGCTGACGAGCGCAAGGAGGCGCTCCTCGCCCTGCTGCCGACGCTCGAGGTGCACCACGGTCGGCGCCGGTGGCGTGCGCGTTTCGTCTCTCAGAAGCTAGAGCAGCAGGGGGGGCGTGTTGTGCTAGAGGCTCGCGCACAAGGCGCGACGCTAGAGGCCACCTTCGAGCTCGTCCGCGAGGCAATGAGCTCTGAACTGCTGCTCCGTGTCGAGCGGCGCTATCGGCGGGCCGTCGTCGTCCATCGAGAGGCGCTCGTCTTCAGCGTGCCAAAAGGCGTCGAGCTGTATGGGGTTGATCGCTACTATCAGCTGCAAAAGGCGCGGAGTCCGCTGCTCATCGGGGTCGCTTCGCCGGTGGCGCTGCTCCTCGAGCGCGGTCGCCGTCGGATCGCCTGGTATGGCAGCCCGTCTCTGCCTCGGGCGCTCTGGCGTCCACGTCGTCGCCAACTCGAGCTGGAGCTCGATCATCGGCTTCACCATCCGCTGCGGGCCTTCGAGCGCTGCACCCGGCCGCTACGGGCCTTTCCGCCCCCGCGACGCGATCTCAGCACCACCCGCCGCCGGCTCGGTGAGCGCGTGCGGGCGCAGGGGCGCTTCGTCCTCGCGCCTCGGGTCTTGGTCGTCGCCCAGCGCTACCCCAACGGCTACGCGGCTGCGCTGAGCTTCACGGATCACGCCGACCAATCTTCCGCAGATAAGCTCGAGGCCTTCGCCTTCGGAGCCTCTGGAGCGCTGAAGCGGGGAGAGCTCGGGCCGCGCTTCGCCGGCTTCGTGAACCGAGGGCTACGCTACACCAAGACGATCTTCCTTGCCCAGGCCAGGGCCTACGATCGGCAGTTTGATGATGCTCGCTATCGCAAGGTCTTGGCCGAGCTGCAGCGGCGTGGCAGCGAGATCGGCGTGCACTCACCCTCGGGCGGGGCGGACACCCCACGGCGCACACGAGCCCTGCTCAGCGCGTTCGTGTCGGCCTACCGGGGGCGCAACTGGATCGACCATCAGCCCTATACCAACTGCGAGGCGCTCTCGATGCATGGCCTCGATCCACGCAGCCGCTGGTATGTACTCCCCGAGCTGCGGCGCGCGGGGTTTCGCTACGTCTGGGCTGTTCCTGACGTGGGCATACGTCGCGGCTCGCTGAACATGCTCCGCGGGCGTGGAGCTGCCGCCCGTCGCGCGGCCGTGTATCGGCACCCCCGGCTTGGTGGGGGCAAGGCGCAGCAGATGATCGCCTTTCGCTCCGCGATGCTCTTCGCTCCGCGGGAGCGCTTCCTGCGTCGCTTCTCCGCCGCCTCGTTGAAGCGGCTGGTCGACGAGCGAGGGCTGCTGATTGGCCACGTCTACCTGGACTCCCATCGCCCGCGAGGCCTCTTCGCCAACAGATCCCTGCTGAGGCGTGAGCCCAGCGGGCGTTACGTCCTGCGCAAGGTGGTGGACGCGCTCTTCCTGCGCCTCGCTGCGCTACAGAGACAGCGCGCGCTCTGGGTCACGGGGGTGGAGGCCCTCGCCCATCACCTGATGGCGGCGCAGGCGCTCACCGTAGGCTATCGGGTCGACGGCAAGCTCGGTCTCCGAGGCGTTGTTGGGGGGCTGACCCTACGCATCTGGGCGCTCGCGGGTGTGGGCGCGTACGCTGGCTCCGGCGGGCGCCCTGCGGCGCTCTCGGCGAAGGTCGATGGCCAGCCGGCGACCTTGAGCCAGGGCAAGAACGCGGCGTGGGAGCTGGTGCTCGCGACCAAGGGGCGCGCGCTCATCGAGCTGCAGCGGGCCAAGGGGCAGCTGCGGGCGAGTGACAGGGTGACGCTCGAGGTCAGGCAATGAGCGCGGAGATCGTCATCCAACCCCTTGGCGAGGCTCAGCTCGACGCCTGCGCTGCGTTGGTCGACGGCTCGCCGCTGCTGGCGCGTTACCGCTTCGGTGGCGAGCAGGCGCGACGTCAGCTCGCCGCTGCCCTCCAAGGAGAAGACGGCGCGGAGGTGGAGCTGAGCGCCGCGGTGGATCAGGAGCGGCGGCTGCTGGGCTTCAGCTGGGTCTTAGCGCGCGGAGCGTTTGGTCGCAGCGCCTACCTCAAGCTGATCCTCGTCGAGCCGGCTAGCGCGGGCCGCGGGGTCGGCAGGGCGCTGATCGCGGAGCTGGAGCGGCGCCACCTGCAGCGCGCCGGTGTGGTGCTGCTCTGCGCAGCCGACAATCACCCCGCTCAAGCCTTCTATCGTCGCCTCGGCTACCTGCAGGTCGGTCGGCTCGACGGCTACGTCCTTCCTGAGCTCGACGAGCTCGTGTTCTACAAAAGACCACCGCAAACCTGACCGATATGTAGTGGTTTTGACTACATATGGCAGGGGATGTAAGGTGATCCCCAGGGCGTTGTCAGCCTTCGGTCACGGTGTGTCATGACTTCACACTCGAATCGGGCTCGGTGACCCGATTTCCGTGACTTGGATCATGGTGCGAAAGTTGCTTTCTGGTAGGCCGCTATGAAGCAGCACACTGAAAACCGCGCGCTACGCTATTCGAAAAGGCGAGCACAGCGACTCCTGAGAGAGGCGTTAGAGCGATTCGCTGTGAGCGTCACGGCTCGTCCTCTTCGGATGTTGGCTCTCGCGCTGGTCCTCGGCGCCGCAGCGCTCTACGCGACCTCCTATTTACGCCTAGAGTCCTCGTACCTCGCGCTGTTGCCACAAGACGCCCCAGAGGTCGAGGCGATCGAGACGGTGAAGCGCTACTCCGGCGGCACGGCAGAGCTGGTGATCGCAGTCGGTGGGCCGAAAGAGCGTCGGTTGCCGTACGCTCGCAAGGTCGTGTCCAAGCTCAACAGCTCGGGGCTCGTGGCGTGGGCCGAGGCGGAGCTGCCAACGGCGTTTTTCCGGCATCATTTTCTCTATTTCGCAAAGATCTCAGACCTCGAGCGAGCTCGTGGTCTGCTCGAAGAGAGGATCGCCGAGGCCAAGCGCAAGGCAAACCCGCTTCTACTGGATCTCGATGAAGACGATGACGAGCCCCAAAAGGGCCAGGGGCCGAACCCACTAGCGCAGCTCCGCTCCATACTCAAGGCGCGCCGCGCGGAGCTGAAACGAACTCGTACCACCTCCGATGATCGCTATCTGCTGATCTCAGTCAAGCCTCGCGCCGCCGCCTCACAGCTCGATGAGGGCAAGAAGGTGCTCGCCGGGATCCAGCGCGTCCTGCATGACGTGCGTAGCGCTGGCGACGAGCAGATCGAGGTTCGGCTCGCTGGCAGCCTGGTGACCAACCAGGAGCAAAACCAGCGCATGTCGACCGACCTATCGTCGGCCTCGCTGCTGGCGTTGCTGCTCGCGATCGGGCTGATCACCGTGGTCAGCCGCCGCCTCAGCGCGACGCTGGTGGTCGCGATCCCGCTGGTGCTGGGTGTGTTGCTGACCCTCGCCGTCGCGACGATCGCGATCGGACACCTGAACTTGGTCTCAGGCTTCCTCGTCGCTGCGCTGGTCGGCCTCGGGGTCGACTTCGGGATCCATCTTTATCTGCGCTACCTCGACGAGCTTGCGCTCACCGCCAACGACGCCCCCCGCGCGATGCGCACCGCGATCGCGGCGACGTTCGGGCCTTGCCTCACGGCGGCGGTGACGACCTCGGCGGCCTTCCTGGCGCTGATCATCGCCGACTTTCGGGGTTTCTCCGAATACGGGCTGATCGCGGCGATCGGCGTGTTGCTGACCCTCGCGGTCACCTTCATCACCATGCCACCGCTGGCGTTGCTGATCGCACGCTACGCCCGCCCCTGCGTCGACGACCACACCCGCAAGCGGCTGCGCAACACCCGGCAGCTCTCGCGGCCGCTAGCATGGGCCATGGTCGCCGCCGGCTTTGCGTTCGTCGCGCTCTCCGGAGTTAAGCTGCGAGATCTTAAATTCTACAATAATTTCAAGAGGTTAAAGGGCGGCTCAGCGCAGGTCGCCTTCGATGACTTTATCACCCGCGAGGTTGGCGGATCGCTCTCCCCGGCGCTTCTGATGGTGGACGATCTGAGCAGCGCCAAGCGCGCCGAGCGTCTGCTGCGGGCGCATATCGAACGGCGCGGGGAGAACTCCCCAATCGCAAAGGTCGTCTCGATCGCCTCGCTGTTGCCTCGCGACCTCGATCGTCGAACGCAGCTCTTGGAAGACCTGCGGAGCCAGCTGGCGATGGTGCTGGCGCAGGACGACGGCGCTATGTCCGCCGCCGACAAGCGCACGCTGCTCGAACTCTATCGGGCGACCACGGCTCAGCCCTGGGGCGTCAAGGCCGTGCCGCGCACGTTTCGTCAGCGCTTGGTGGCTCGCAAGGGTGGCAAGTATTTCGTGCTGCTCTGGCCGAGCAAGCCGCTCGAGGACGACCGACGGATCGCGGCCTGGGCTGACGAGCTGCGCCTGGCGATGGGCAAGCTAGAGCGCGAGGGTGTCAAGGCGCTGGTGCTCGACGAGAACCTGATCGCGGCGCGGGTCGTTGAGCTGATCCGTGCCGATGGGCCGCGGGTGCTCTGGCTCGCCGCGGGCGCTGTACTACTAATCTTGATCATCGACTTCCGACGCTTCGATCGCGTGCTCCTCGTCGGCAGCTCGGTGGTTCTCGGCGTGACAGCGATGCTGGGCGTGATGGTGCTCTTCGACATGAGCCTCAACCTCTTCAACGCGGTGGTCTTGCCCACGGTCCTCGGCATTGGCATCGACAACGCCGTACACCTGATGCACGCCTACCAGGAGCGCGGTCGGGGCTCGGTCCCGCTGGTCGTCGCGACCTCGGGTCGAGCGGCGCTGCTGTCGTCGGCGACCACGGCGATCGGCTTTGGCTCGTCGATCATCGCCCATCACCTCGGGATCCAACAGCTGGGCGTGTTGGCCTTGATCGGCGTCGGTACCACGTTCCTCGCCTCCACCGTGCTTCTCCCCGCCGTGCTGCGCCTCTTCGAGGGAGACGGCAGCGAAGCGACACCAGAGCTCGTCACTGCCCCTGCGCCTCGGACCTCGACGGCGCTGTCGGGGATCCAGCGCTCCCACCTCTAACAGCCCGTTGATCGGGCCCTCCCGTCGCGACGTGCTCTTCGAAAGGATCTCGTGGTCGCTCAAACTCGCCGTAGCACCACGATGGCTGCGTTTTCACGCCGCGATCTCGGCTCGAATGGCGTCGCCTCGCTCGGTCCGGGCTCAATCAACAGCCTGCTAGGAGCTGTGTCCCCGAGCTGTGTCCCCAAGATGTGTCCTCGAGATGCCCCCGAGATGTGGCGCGCTATCGCGGCTATTGCTGCTGGTCAACCTCGGGGGTAGTATGATCCACTACATACCGCCGTGCAGGCTGGCCAGGCCGTCGGTTTGCCTGTTGGGCGGCGTGGGAAAAGGAAGAAGACATGCGTAGCTTAGGAGCACCCCGACACACTCCTCCCGTCGCCGGGCACAGCGCGGCCGGCCGCTCTCGAGGCCTCAGAACGTTCGCCGTACCACCTGTATGGCTCATTTCTTCGGCTACGACATCGGCTCGGCAGCTCAGCACCCGGCTCGGTCTCGAACGTGTGGGGGGGCTCTTTGAGAGCACCCCTACACACTCCTGCCGTCGCCGGGTACAGCACGGCCGGCCGCTTTCGAGGCCTCAGAACGCTCGCCGTACCACCCGAATGGCTCGTTTCTTCGGCTACGACATCGGCTCGGCAGCTCGGCACCCGGCTCGGTCCCGAAGGTGTGGGGGGGCTCTTAAGAGGTTGCTGGTAGCGTTGCCGATCGTGATGCTCCTCGGCACGGGGGCTTGCTCCGATGATTCGGCGACCAACCCAACGGCAGACAAAGGACCGACGCTCGACAAGGGCCACGGTGACGGCGGGACGCCCAGCGATGGCTCTGGGTTTGACACGACCCTCTGGGCTTGCGAGGAGGTTGGCAAGCCCTGCAACGCACATGATGCCTGCGCGCTCAACCCGATCTGCGGTCCCGACAAGCTCTGTCGTCCGCAGTCCTATCAGAACTGCGATGATGGGCTCGATTGCACTGAGGACATCTGCAAGAGCCTCGGCCAGTGCGAGAACCTGCCGAAGGCCGGAACCTGCGCCTTGCGCGTCATCAGCGCTGTGGGCACCGAGATTCGCTGCTTCAAGAAAGACGACCTCAAACCCGACGACCCCTGCCAGATCTGCGACCCGGAGAACAACGCGCTGAAGTGGAGCGACAAGAACGGTGGCTCTTGCGACGACGGTGACCTCTGCACGAAAGATGACTACTGCCAGGCCGGCGTCTGCAAGGGTACCGACTATCGTCAGGACTGCACAGACGCCATCAGCTGCACCGAGGACGTCTGTGACGGCAAGGGCGGGTGTGGGACGCCTAAGCTGAAGGCCGACTGGTGTCTGATTGGCGGTGAGTGCTTCAAGGACCAGGTCAAGGACAGCACGGGCTGTAACATCTGCGACGCCAAGACCAGCCAGAGCGCGTGGACCGCGGTATCGTTACACTGCCGGATCGGCGGCAAGTGCTACCTCCCAGGGGAGAAGGACCCGACCGGCTGCGCCGAATGCGATCCCAACGTCAACGACAAGGATTGGACACCCCTGACGGGCAAGTGCACGATCGGTGGCAAGTGCTACGCCTTGGGTGACAAGCACCCCACGGCGACCTGTGGCGAGTGCGACCCGGTGGCCAACCCCAATGGCTGGACGGTGAAGACCTCCAACCAATGCCTGATAAGCGACACCTGCTACAACACGGCCGATCTCGACAGCACCCAATGCGCTGAATGTGATCCGACGGCTGATAAGTACGCGTGGACCCCCTTGACTGGCAAATGCAAGATCGATGGCAAGTGCTACAACAGCGGAGACAAGTACCCGGCTGGCTGCGCCGAGTGTGATCCGGCCGTCAACGCTACCGGCTGGACCGTCAAGACGACCAACGAGTGCCTGATCGCGGGCGTCTGTAAGAAGGCCGGTGACCTCGACCCGACGCAATGCTCGCAATGCGAGCCGGTCAACGATAAGTATGGGTGGACCGCTGTGGCGGGAAAATGCAAGATCGACGGCAAGTGCTACAGCGCTGGAGATAAGTACCCAGCTGGCTGCGCCGAGTGTGATCCCGCCGTCAACGCTACCGGCTGGACCGTCAAGACCACCACCGACTGCCTGATCGCGGGCGTCTGCAAGAAGGCGGGCGACCTCGACGCGACGCAGTGCTCGCAATGCGATCCTCTCACTGATAAGTACGGGTGGAGCGTCGTGGCGGGCAAATGCAAGATCGACGGCAAGTGCTACAGCGCTGGAGACAAGTACTCGGCGGGCTGTGCTGAGTGTGATCCTGCCATCAACGCCAGCGGCTGGACCGTCAAGACGTCCACCGATTGCCTGATCGATGGTCTTTGCAAAAAGACTGGCGATCTCGACGCGATCCAATGCGGCCAATGTGACCCGGCGACGGATAAGTACGGTTGGACCCCGGTGATGGGCAAATGCAAGATTGCCGGGCAGTGCTACTTGGATCAGGCGAAAGACGTCACCGGCTGCCTGATGTGCGACGTGGCGACTAACACGACCGCCTGGACTCCGGTCACTGGCGCGACCGCCACGACCTTCGACTTCGAGGGTTCAACAAGCCTGCCGGCTGGTATCACGCAGACCTCCTCTCAGGTGGGCTGCCACTGGCATGTCTCGAAGGTCCGAGTGGGCAGCGGCGCCAACTCGCTGCGTTATGCCAACCCCGCCACAAACGACTACGACTGTGACGACGGCCTAGGCGGCGGTAACAACGGTACCGCGACCATCTCTGGCATCAAGGTCCCCGCAGGCAAGAAAGCCGGCATGCGCTTCAGTATCTATTTGGATATCGAGAGCGGTCTCGCCTTCGACCCCTTCGAGGTGCGCGTCAAGGGCTCGACGACCCCGCTCTGGGTCAAGCCGACCTCATTGAGCGACTATCAGAAGTGGCTCGAGGTGACCATCGACCTATCAGCGGAGGCGGGCAAGACGATCGACATCGAGTTCTTCTTCGACACTGCAGATGATTATCTCAACTCCAGTGAGGGGATCTTCATCGACGACATCACGATCTACACCGGCTGCTAGCTCCGAGGATCACGCGCGAGACCCTGCACAAGACGTTTGGAGTCCCCGTCCCGAATGGGTGGGGGTGCTCTGAGGAGCGATGAGTAGCCAAGCCACGCTTGGCTCGCTACCTTCACCTCGTGGCTGACGACGTCTCCAACGCTGATGGACCTGGAGCTGCCGAAGTCCGTGCTTCGACCACGAGCCCTGAGCGCTACGAGCTCGGCGAGGTGCTCGGCAGCGGTGGGCAGGGTAATACGTACCGCGCCGTCGATCGGGAGACCCTCGAGGCGGTGGCGGTAAAGGTTCTTACGCTGCGCGGTTCGAGCTGGAAAGGTTTCGATCTCTTCGAGCGTGAGTGTTCAGTGCTGGCGACGCTCGACCACCCTGGTATTCCCCGCTACATCGACCGCTTCGCCGATGAGGAGGCGGGGCGCTTTGGCCTGGTGATGGCGCTGGTGGATGGCACGCCGCTCTCGGACGCCGTACGCAACAAGGTCTACCCCAGCGAGGCTCGGCTCTGGGGGCTTCTGGAGCAGGCGCTGGAGATCCTCGACTACCTTCACAATCTGCGCCCCCCGGTGATCCACCGAGACATCAAGCCGGCCAACCTACTTGAGCGCCCAGACGGCAGCCTGGCGCTGGTCGACTTTGGTGGGGTTCGCGCCACGCTGCGCCCAGAAGGGGGCTCGACGGTGGTCGGCACGTTTGGCTACATGGCGCCCGAGCAGCTTCACGGCGAGGCGTTGCCGGCGACCGACGTCTACGCGCTGGGCGCGACGCTCACAGCGCTGGCGCTGGCGCGAGAGCCCGACACGTTGCCGCGCTGCGGGCTGAAGATCGACATGGCGCAGCTGATGACCGAGGGGCCGCTGCGGGATGTGCTCGACCGGATGCTCGAGCCTGATCCGGCCAACCGCCTCGCGGATGTGGCCGCCGTACGCGCGGCGATCAGCCACGGTCGGGCCGCGGGCGGTATGCTCGCGTCGCCCGCGATCCGACCTCACCCAAACAGCCCAAACAGCGCGGCGCTGTCACAGCCGCCTGCCGACCTCCCGAGCGATCCCATCTCATCGCCGCCAGCCGGTCCCGGCGCGGTGATCGGCGGGGTGCTCGGCGCGATCGCGGCCCTCGGCTTTGGCTTGCTCGACATGGTGGCGATCCCGCTGATCTTCGCGCTGGTCTCGATCCTCGTGCCTCGCGCGAAGCAGGCGCGGTTGAGGGAGCGTCAGCAGCGCGTCCGTGAGCAGCTGCGGGGTGGCCGCGACGCCTTTCGCCGGCGCCTGGCGGGCCGCTCGCCCTCGCGTGGTCGTGGCACACCTCCGCCGGCACCGCGTCAGCTGCCCCCGGGGGGAAGACGAGGCGGTCGCGGCCACGGTCGCGGCGGTCGCCGCGGTCGTCGTGGGGGGCGTCGCCCCCGCTGAGTTCCAGTCATCGAAGAAGGCATCCCCGAAATGTGGTCGGATTGCGCGCCGTTATTTGTCCGGTGAGCCACGATCGGGATAAACTCGCGGCAGTAGGGTGCAATGCGCTTACTCCGTCGTCTAACGCCGCGCTCTGCGCGCGCGCGGGCAGCCGCGGGCGTGCGATCTCGACGGGCTCTTTGGAGAGCCGGACTGGGGATCCTGCTCTCGGGGCTGATCCTGGGCCTGATCTCGCCCGGTGCGCGTGCGTTCGTCTCGGGCACCCCTCCGTCGCTGCTCTCCTCGCACTCGCTCTTTGGCAACGCCAAGGGGATCGGCGCGTCGCTGATGCTCCCGGACATCCAGGAGCCGCAGACCCGCTCGATCCTGCTCGCGAGCTCGACCTCGAGCCTCACGGGGCTGCCACCCGACGCTCAGATCGAGCGAGCCTACCTCTTCTGGACCGGCTCGCTGGCCGAGACCGGGCTGAGCGGACCGAAGACCGCTGACACGCAGGTCAGCTTCACCGTCGTGGACGGGACGGTCTTTACGGTCAACGCGCCGGCGGGGGGCTGTCGCACGGTGGTCAACCCAACCAACCCCGCCTTCCCACCCTTCTACTACTGCCGCGCCGAGGTCACCGGTCAGGTCGCTGCGCACCCGCTGGCCGGCAGCTACAACGGCCTCTATCGCGTCGGCGGCGTGGACGCCAGCCCGGCGGTCTTCGTCAACAACCCGCCCCCCGCCGGCCGCACATGCCAGACGGCATTCTGCCAGGCCAAGTACGCCGCCTGGTCGATGGTGGTGGTCTACCGCTCGGCGAGCGAGACGACTCAGCGCGACATCCGGCTCTACGACGGCTTCCTGATGCTCGATCACATCGACGGCTCAAACGGCAGCACGGCCCAGACCACCTTTACGATCAGCAACTTCCTCGCCGACAACAACCCCAAGGCAGAGCTGACCTTCTTTGCGTTGGAGGGTGATGATCGACTCGGCCAGCCGGCCCAGGCGCTTATCGATCCGACAGATGATCTCTTCTGCACCACGTGCAGTGACTCTCTACGTTTCAACGGCACCCTGGTGCAGGACAACGCCGGCCAGCCAGGCAACCTCTTCAACGAGAGCCTCGACTCTGGTGGCAACTCAGGTGTCGACATCGACACGATCGACGTCTCTAGCCTCGTCGCGCCGGCCTCGACCTCGGCGACGATCCAGCTGATCTCGGGCACCGGGCCTGTTCAAAACCCGCCGCCGGGGAACGGCGGCGGCGAGCTCTTCGCCTACGGCTGGACGCTGCTCTCGCTCTCGCGTCCAGCACCGAACTTCAAGAGCTCGGCGACACGCAAGACGGTCAACCCGACGACGGCGGGGCAGGGCGAGACGGTGGCCTATAACGTGACGATCACCAACACCGGCTCCGCGAGCGCGACCAACACCCGCGTCACCGACACGCTCCCAGCCGGGACAACCTACACGCCAGGGTCGCTGCAGATCGGTGGCGTGCCCTGCACCGACGCCCCCGACGGCGACGCCTGCACGGTGGTCGGCAACCAGATCACCGTCGACCTCGGCACTGTGACCTTCCTGCCGCCGAATAACAGCCGGCAGATCGCGTTCCTCGCTCGGGTGGCCAATACGGCGACCAACGGGCAGAGCATCTGCAACACCGCGTCGGTGGTCTCTGACGAGACGCCGACACCCTTCACCACGCCGCAGGCTTGCTTCACGGTGCAGGCACCGACCCTCGAGGCGCCGACGAAGGTCGCCTTCGACCTCGACGGCGGGGTGGTCGAGCCCGACGACATCATCCAATTCACCATCGCCGTGCGGAAGTCCTCCGCGGGGCAAGCCAGCGCGATCCGCTTCGTCGATGAGATGCCGCCGAATCTGCAGCTATTGTCGGTGATCGCGCCAGCGGGCGCGACGAATAACTCCTCGACCACCGGCGGCGCCAACGGCACAGGGCGGGTTGATATCGACGATATCGTGATAGCGGCGGGCCTCTCGACGGTGAACGTCACGATCCTCGCCCAGATCGACTCGGAGGCCGAGTTTGTCTCCAAGGGTGTGCCCGCGGGGAGCATCGATGGTCGCACGATCTGCAACCAGGGCAGCGTCTCGGCGCCGTTCTTGAGCGCCGTTCTGCTCAGCGACGACCCCGCAGTGATGGGGAACGACAACCCGACCTGCTTCACCCTGACCTACCGGCCAAATCTCTCGACCTCGACCAAGACTGGCCTCGACGTCAACGGCGGCCAGCTCGAGCCGGGGGATACGCTTCGCTATACGCTTACGTTGAACAACAGCGGAAACCGGGGGGCGACGGTCTCGTTGATCGACGACCTGCCGGCCTTCGTTACGGGCTTTTCGCTGGTCACGCCGACGCCGGGCTCCGGCTTCACGCCGCCGCCGGCGGGGGCCAACAGCACGGGTCGTTTCACCTTGACCAACCTGCCGCTCGCGGCGGGGGAAAGCCGCGTGATCACCTTTGAGGTGCAGGTCGCCGCGCTGGCGCCCGACGCGACGCCATTGCAGAACTGCGCCCCCTTCACGGTCGCCGAGCGGCCGGCGGAGAACCGCACGATCTGCTCGTCAACGCTCTCGGTGTTCGCCAGGCCGGATCTGAGCCAGTCGGAAAAGACTGTCGTTGACGGGGACGGCGGATCGGTCAACCCCGGTGATACGTTGACCTATACCGTTAGAGTGCGAAACCAGGGCAACCGGCCGGCGACCGCGCTGTTGATCCGCGACAGCGTCGCCGCGAACCTGACGTCGATCATCCCCCTCGACGGTGGCGTCTTCAACGCTGCCACGCGCACCATCACCTGGAGCGTCGGTAGCCTCGCGGCTGGCGCGACAGCGACGCGGCGCTTCACCGCGCAGCCTGTGGTTCCGCTGCCCAACGGCACGGTGATCTGCAACCAGGCGACCGTCGACTCGGCGGAGCTCCCAGACGAGCTGACCAACGATCCGTCGACGCCGGCGGATAACGACCCGACCTGCGTGACGGTGCTCTCGACGCCGGACTTCTCGACCACGACCAAGACCGTCACCGACGTCAACGGCGGTCAGACGCGCCCCGGCGACACGCTGCGCTACGCGATCGTCGTGCGCAACAGCGGCACGGAGACGGCGACCAACGTCCTGGTCTCCGACCAGATCTCGCCCTTTCTCGACACGGTCACGCCGCAGGACGGTGGCGTGTTCAACGCTGGCACTCGGACCATCCGCTGGACCCTCGCCAGCCTGGCGCCCGGGGCGAGCGCCACCGTGCGCTTCACCGCGCGGGTGATCACGCCGCTGGTCAACGGCACGGTGATCGGCAACCAAGCGTTCGTCAGCGCCACGCAGGTCTCGGCGCCGGGCACGCCCTCGGACGACCCCAGCACCTCCACGGTCGACGATCCCACCAACGTCACGGTGACGTCGGCGCCAAACCTCTCGGCGTCGACCAAGACCGTGGTCGACGATAACGGCGGCCAGGTGCAGCCTGGTGACCTCCTACGCTACACCATCATGGTACGTAACAATGGGGATGCCTCGGCCCGCCAGACCTCGATCACCGACGTCGTGGACGCCAACCTCGACACCGTCGCGCCGGCCGATGGCGGTGTCTTCAACGCGGCGACGCGCACGATCACGTGGCCGCCGACCAACGTCGTCCCTGGCACCGATCGCGTCGTCCGCTTCACCGCGCGGGTGGTCGCCCCATTGGCCAACCAGACGGTGCTCTGCAACCAGGGGCAGGTGAGCACCACGGACCTGCCGCATACGGTGAACACCGACGATCCGTCGACGCCAGCCGCCAGCGACGCGACCTGCGTGACGGTGATGAGCGCGCCGGACCTCGGCGGTAGCACGAAGGTGGTCACGGATGTCAACGGTGGGCAGATCGAGCCCGGGGACGTGCTGCGCTACACGATCACCGTCGACAACGTCGGCACGGAGAACGCGATCAACGTCATCGTCACCGACGTGATCGACAGCAACCTCACGACGGTCACGCCCCTCGATGGTGGCGTATTCAACGCGGCGACCCGCACGATCACCTGGACGCTGCCGAGCGTCGCCGCCAAGACCCAGCGCCAGCTGCGCTTTGACGCGACGGTGGTCACGCCCCTCGATAGCGGCACGACGATCTCCAACCAAGGGCGCGTCGTCGCGCAGGGCCTCGCCGCGATCTTCACCGACGATCCTTCGACGCCAGCGAACGACGATCCGACGGTGGTGACGGTGAGCTCGGCGCCCGTCTTTACCGGCTCGACGAAGGCGGTGCTCGACATCAACGGCGGGATCGTCGAGCCCGGCGATCAGCTGCGCTACACCATCGTGCTGCGTAACGACGGCAACTCAGCGGCAGATAACGTCGTGGTCTCCGATCCGATCGACCCCAACGTCGACTTCGTCAGCGCGACGGCGGGCGGCGTCTTCGACACGGCGACTCGCCTCGTGAGCTGGAACAGCACGACGACGCCAGCGCTGACGCGTCTGGGCGTGGGCGGGGGCAACGCCGTGACCTTGACCTTCGTGGTGCGGCTGAAGACGCCCCTGCAAAACGGCGTGCAGATCTGCAACCAGGGGCGCGTGAGCTCCGATGAGATTGGTACAGCGCAGCTTACCGACAACCCAGCGACGCCCGTCGCCGGCGACACGACCTGCGTGACGGTCGTCTCGGCGCCCGATCTCTCGTCGGCCAGCAAGACCGTTATCGACCAGAACGGCGGCGACCTGCGGCCGGGTGATACGCTGACCTGGACGATCACGTTGACCAACACAGGCAACGAGGCGGCGCAGAACGTGACGGTGGTCGACCAGATCGATCCGACGCGGCTCACGACCATCACCCCCGGCCAAGGTGGCCTCTTCGCTGGCGGGACGATCACCTGGAGCGCCGCGACGACGCCGGCCTTGGCCAGCCTCGCGCCCAACGCCTCGGTCACGCTGACCTTTAGCTCGGTGGTGGTCAAGCCGCTGCCCAACGGCACGATGATCTCGAACCAGGCGGCGATCAACGCCAGCAATCTTCCCGCCCCGGTCGTCACCGACAACCCGGCGACGCCAGCGGTCGACGACGCGACGGTGGTCAAGGTGCGCTCTGCGCCGAACCTCTCGACCTCCACCAAGACGGTGGTGGATCCCAACGGTGGCGAGGTGGTCCCCGGTGACACGCTTCAGTATACGATCACGCTGCGCAACACCGGCGACGCCGTGGCGACGAACGTGGTGGTCACGGACGTGATCGATGCCAACCTCGAGAACATCTTCGCCCTCGATGGCGGGGTCTTCAACGCGGCGACACGTACGATCACCTGGAACCTCTCTCAGGTCGCGCTCTCGCCCGGCGGCGACGTGACGTTGCGCTTCAACGCGCGGGTCGTCAGCCCGCTGTCCGACGCCACGGTGATCGACAACCAGGCGACGATCAACGTGCCCGGTGTCGGGGCGTTCCCGACCGACGATCCCAGCACCCCCGCCCCGGACGATCCCACCCGCGTTATCGTCGTCAGCAAGCCCGATCTTTCGACGACGACCAAGGGCGTGGCAGGGGCTCAGGCCAACCGCACGGTCGCCCCCAACACGCTGCTGACCTATACGATTACGGTGCCGAACACGGGCACGGACGTGGCGACCAACGTGCTGGTGACCGACACGGTCTCCGACCAGCTCGAAGATATCCAGGTGCTTGACGGTGGCGCCTTCAACTCCGTGACGCGGCTGATCAGCTGGACCGTGGCCTCGATCAGTGTCGGCCAGAGCGCCACGCTCCGCTTCCGCGCGCGGGTGCGCGCAGACGCCAAGAACAACGTCAACATCGACAACCAGGCCTTCGCCGAGCTCGCTAGCGTGGCTGGGACCAAGGTGCCCTCTGACGATCCGCAGACTCCCGCGGTAGACGACGCGACGCGGGTGCGAGTGATCGCGATCCCCGACCTGCGACGCTTCGACAAGGCGGTCGTAGACAACAACGGTGGCGACGTCGAGCCCGGCGACACGTTGACCTATACGCTGACGGTGCGAAACGACGGCACGGCCTACGCGTTCAACGTGCGCGTCGTCGACACGATCCAGATCGCCGACCTGGTCAACATCACACCGGCCCAAGGGGGTGTGTTCTCGGCGGGGACCATCACCTGGACCTCCGCGACCACGCCCGCGCTGGCGCAGGTGGCGCCGGGGGCGAGCGTGACGCTCAGCTTCACGGCGCAGGTACGGGTGCCCACCGACAACAACAAGCTGATCTCGAACCAGGCCTTCGTCGTCGATGACGTGAAGGCCGAGCCCTCGAACGATCCGGCGACGCCCATCGACAACGACCCGACCAACGTGCGTGTCGTCTCCGAGCCGAAGCTCGCGACCTCGAGCAAGGTCGCCGTGGACCTCGACGGTGACGGTGTGTTCTCCCCGGGGGACGTCATCGAGTATCGCATCCGCGTGATCAACGACGGATCGGGGCCGGCCACCGGCACCCGGGTCGTGGACGCGATCCCAGCCTACACCGTCTATCAGGCCGGCTCGACCCGACTCAACGGCGCCGCTGTGCCCGACGCGTCCGGCGGCCAGAGCCCGCTGGCCACCGGCGTGCTGGTCAACTCGCCCGGATCGCCGGCAGGCACGGTCACCGTGGGCGCGGGGCAAGCCGCTGAGCTGCGCTTCCGGGTGCGCATCCGAGATGACGTGCAGCAGGGCACGATCATCGAAAACCAAGGCCTGCTGCGCACCAACGAGGCGCCGCTCTTCGTGACCGACGATCCCTCGACGCCCCCCCAGGGCGACGCGACGCAGCTCGTGGTCGGTCGTGGTCCGAACCTCAACGTCACGACCAAGACCTACGCGAGCCAGCCGGTGGGAGATAACGGCAACGGCGTCTTCGACGTCGGCGAGCAGATCGCTTATACGGTTACGATCCGCAACACGGGCAGCGCAAAGGCGACGAACGTGGTCTTCACCGATCCGATCGACGGCGCGCGCGCGCGCTACGTCGGTAACACGCTCGGCCTCGACGGCAAGCAGCTCACCGACGCTAGCGACGGTGACCCCGGCAGCGTGGCGAACAACAACCTCCGGGTGGTCGTCGGCACGCTCGCGGCGGGCGCCTCCGCGACGCTGACCTACCGCGTCGCGATCGTCGCGGGCCCGCTGGTGAGCAACCAAGGCAAGGTTCGATCCCGCGAGCTGCAGCCCGTGTTGACCGACAACGACGGCGTCGACAGCAACGGTGATGGCGCGACGGTGGTGACCGTGGGCAGCGACGTGCGCCGCGTCGAGGCGGTGAAGACCGTACGCGACGTCAACGGCGGGAGCATCGCCGCCGGTGATGAGTTGCTCTACACGATCACCTTGCGCAACCTCGGCAACGTCGACGAGCGGGCCGACGTCGTCGACAACCTCCCGGCACGGAGCAACCTCGTCTCTGGCAGCGTCCTCGCCCCACCACGGGCGACGCTGCAGCTGCAACCGCCGCCCAGCGGCACCAACAGCCGCGGCGTGGTCACGGTGAGCAACATCGATCTGCCCGCGGGGCAGTCGGTGACCTTGGCACTGCGGGTGCGGCTCGATAACGACGTCCCCGACGGCGAGTCGGTCTGCAACACGATCCGCTTCAATGGCAACGCCGGCATCGACGTACGTTCGAGCGGTCCAGCTTGCGTCCTGGTGGGCGCGCCGCTCGGCACCGGGGGCCTCTCTGGGACGATCTTCCGCGACATCGGGGTCGACAACCGACTGCTCGAGAGCGGCGACGACGCGCTCTCTGGTCTGCAGATCCAGGCCTTCTACGCTGGTGATCCCAACGCGACCCCGGCCGCCACGGCGGTCTCCAACAGCGAGGGGCGCTACCGCCTGGTCGGCCTGCCGCCGGGGCTCTACACCCTGCGCGTGCTCACCGCGAAGGGCACGCAGCTCGGCACGCTGACGCCGGTGACGCTCCCCGGCGGGCAGGCGGTGACCCGCGACGTCCCGGTGGATCCGAGCGGTATCGTCTACGACGCCGTCAGCGGCCAGCGGGCGGCGAACGTCCGGCTGACGCTCTACTTCGACGAGAAGGACCCGCTGGCGCCAGGACAGAAGGTGCCCGGTGCGCTGCTCGCGCAGGGGCAGCAAGATCAGCAAACCGACGCGACGGGCTTTTACCGTTTCGACGCACCAGCCGGGCGGCGCTACCGCGTCGAGGTCACGCCGCTGTCGGCCGCGAAGGTGGCGCCGTCGTCGTTGATCCCCGCCAGCGAAGGCTTCGCGCAGGTTGGCGCCGAGGGCGAGGTCGTGCCGGCCGATAACCCGGAGCCGAAGCGCGAGGGCGCGAACCTCCGCTACTACCTGCGCTTCGAGCGCGCCGACGGCGACGGCGGTCTGCACAATAACCACCTGCCTGTCGATCCGATCAGCTCGTTGATCAAGCTCAAGAAGCGCGCCGATCGAGCGCGAGCGAGCCTCGGCGATCTGGTGACCTACACCATCACAGTGGAGAACCGCTCGACCCGCGCCTTCGTCACGGCCGGGCAGCGGGTTGGCATTGAAGATCTGCTGCCGCGAGGGCTGACGCTGCTGCGCGGCAAGGTGCGTCGGCTTCGGCGACTGGCGCCGAAGGCCAGCTGTATCGCCCCAGAGGTCGAGCGGCGGGACGTCGATGGCGCGCGGGTCTGCCTCGATCGCACGGCGCCGGTGGCCTCGAAGACCGGGCGCCTGATGCGCTTCGGGCCCTTCCCTCTAGGCGCGGGTGAGTCCATGCGCTTGGTCTATCAGGTCGCCGTCGGGCTCTCTTCGAAGCCTGGTGTCTACGAAAACCTCGCGGTGCTCAAAGACCGCGGCTTCTCCGGCGATCTCTCCAACCGCGACACGGCCCGCCTGATCGTCGTCCCCGATCCCGATCTGGATCAAGGCCTACTCCTAGGCAAGGTCTACTGCGACCACGACAAGGACGGCTGGCAGGACAAGGGCGAACGTGGCGTCGCTGGCGCCAGGATCTACCTCGACAACGGCAACTACGCCGTCACCGATCGCTTCGGGAAGTATCACCTGCGCGGGATCGATCCCGGCTTGCGTCTGGTCAAGATCGACATCAACACGCTGCGCCCCGGCAGCAAGCTGACCACCGCGGAGTCGCGGGTGATCCACTTCACCCGCGGCCTGCCGGCGAAGGTCAGCTTCGGTGTGACCTGCAAAGAGAACTGGGTCACGGTCCAGCAGGTCGAGAAGGCGAAGAAAAAGACGAAGGGCAAGCCGAAGGCGACGAAGCGGAAGCCGGTGGTGCCGACCTACGAGCTGGCCGGTGACACGCAAGCGCTCTCGCTGGTGGTCGATGGCAAGCCGCTCTCATTGCTCGACGCCGACCTGGTGGTAGCTCAGGGCCGGCTGCCCAGCGGCGTGGTCGCCAACTGGAGCAAGGCACCGGCGCCAAACCTCCGACCGCGAGGGAAGAAGGGCGCCAAGCTCGTCTTCAACCTCCGCGCGCGTTCGCGACCCGCCCACGGGTGGCGGCTGACCATCTGGCGGCTCGTCGGCGCCCAGCGGCGGGCGCTCAAGCGCTTCTCCGGGGCCGGCCCGCCGCCGGCGCAGCTCGCCTGGGACGGGCGGCTCGGCAAGCGTAGGGTGCTCGTGGTTGGCGGGACCTACGCAGCCCGTCTCGACGTGGTCTCGAGCGAGGGCGCTGGCGCGACCTCGCCGCTGCGGGTCTTCGGCTACGGCGCGCCCAGTGTTCCTCAGCCGCGAACGCAGAGCGCGGTGGTGCTCGTCGACGGTCGACCGCTGGCCGTCGACGCCGAGGGGCGCTTTAGCGCGAGCGTCGGACGTGGCAGCGAGAAGCCGATCACGCTGGAGCTGCAGCGAGGGGACGGCAAGAAGAGCTGGATCACCCTCGGAGAGCTCCCCGCGCTCGAGGACGCGGAGCCCGCCGAGCGGCTGAAGGTCGAGGGTAACCTCGGAAGCGGTCGCTTGGTCGTCGATGGGAAGGTCGTCGATACGTCGTTGTTGCGCAGCGCTCTGGTGCCGGCCAAGGGGAAGCGCGCGCAGATCGCTCTCGACCGCCGCGGTCGTCCACGGCTGCCGCTGACGCTCTCGGCGCAGCTGACATCCTCAGCCGTGCAGCGTTGGACGCTGCGGATCGAGGACGGCCGAGGGAAGGTGCTGCGCGCGATCAAGGGCATCGCCCCACTACCGAAGCTGCTGACCTGGAATGGTCGGGACAGCCAGGGCAGGCTCGTGGTGGCGCCTGGCGCACGTTACCTCGCCAAGCTGACGCTCTTGGACGCTCGTGGCAACATGGCCCAGACACCCCCGCTAGAGGTCGCGGTGGACCAGGCGGGCAAGGCGCCGAAGCTCAGCCTACGCGGGCGGCGACTCTTCGAGCGGCGTCGAGCCCGGCTCCGTAGAGGCTATAGTCGGCTGTTGGCTCGGGCCCTACGCAGCGTCAGCAGGCGCCCTGCGCAAGAGCGTTATCGGCTCGTGGCTCGGGTCGCACCGCCGCTGAAGGCGGACTCGAGAGTGTGGAAGAGGCTCCTCATCGGAGCGCGGGCTGATCTCGCGCAGGCGCTCCTTCGGGCAAGGCTGGACAAGCGGGTCTCGTTGGTCGTCGAGGCGGTGCCGATGCCGCCCCAGATCGTTGAGGAGAAGAAACGTCGCCGAAGAGATGCGAGGCGAGAGAGCCTCGAGCTGTCGACGCTGGCGCCCACGCCGCTGATGGCGATGAAGGTGGCGTCGCGGGTTCGTATCGACGGCGAGGTGGTGAAGCTAGACCCGACGGGTAGCTTTTCGATCCGCGCCAAGGTGCAGCTCGGCAGCGCCGTGGTGATCGAGCTCCGCGACGCTCGGGGCGCGCGGGCGATCTTGCTGGTGCCGACCTCGCCGAAGGCGCGGATCCCGACCTCGAGGCGTGGCGGCCAAGGCCCATCGGAGCGCCTGGTCAGCAGCGGCTACCGCGGGAGCCGTGTCGCTGGCGCGGCGCCGCCGCCACGACCGATCAGCCAGCTGCTGCGGATGCGCGGGGGCGGCACGCTCGAGCTGCGGTTGGCCCAGGCCAGCGTTGGACGCAGGTCCCGCCGCTCCGAAGGCGCGCCGTCGAAGCCGACCACCGCGCCATCGTCGAAGCCGACCACCGCGCCATCGTCGGAGCGGACCACCGCGCCATCGTCGAAGCCGACCACCGCACCATCGAAGGTCGCGGAGACCAAGGCCGCGTCAGTCAACCCCTGGCAGGACCTCGATCGCCGCCTCTCTCGCTTTGGCCAACAGGAGCTGAAGAGGGCCTTCGACAAGACGCCGCAGCCCGCGAGCAGACCCAAGGCCACGGCCAAGCCGATCGCCGCGGCCGCGCTGAAGGTGGACCTACCACCACGCGGCACCGTCCTCAAGGCCAGGCAGATCACGCTGCGCGGCGAGAGCAATCCAAAGAACGTCATCACCGTCAACGGCCAAAAGGTGCGCCTCAACGAGCAAGGCAAGTTCAGCCATACCGTGAAGCTCCCCGAGGGCAAGAGCGAGCTCGTGATCACGTCTCGCGACGTGGCCGGCAACACGGGGACGATCCGCTGGCCGGTGGAGGTCTCCGATAGCGCGCTCTTCCTGATGGCCCTCGCCGAGGGGGCGATCGGGCAGCCCGGTGTGGAGCTTGCAGAGGATAACGACCAGAGCCGGCTCTCGTCGGAGACGCTGCTGCTGCGCGGGCGGGCTGTGCTCTACCTCAAGGCGCGGGTCAAGGGGAAATACCTCTTTAAGCGCTACGCTATCACGGCGCACGTGGATACGGCGAAGAAGCGCGAGTTCGAGGAGTTCTTCGACCAGGTCGTCGACCCGAACCGCTACTACCCGATCTACGGCGACAGCGCGGCGCACGTCCGCGACGTCAACGCGCGAGATAAGTACTATGTGCTGGTCAAGGCCGACGACTCGACGCTCCGGGTGGGTAACTTCCGGGCCGGTTTCCGAGGCGTTCAGCTCTTGCGCTACGATCGCGTGCTCTATGGGGCCAAGGTCGACCTGAAGAAGGCCTTTTGGAAGGAGCGCGTCAAGGCCAACCTCAAGGCGTTCTTCAGCCGAGACGACGCGCGCCGCGCTCGCGACATGAACTTGCTACGAGCCACCGGCGGCTCGATCTACTACCTGCGCCACGGGCAGGTCCTCGAGGGCACCGAGCGGGTGCGCCTGGTGGTCCGGGAGCGCGACACTGGGCTCGAGCTCGGCTCCGCGCCGATGACCCGAGACACCGACTATCGCATCGACTACGCCGGCGGACGGCTGCTCTTCAGCTCACCCGTGCCTTCGGTAGCGGACGCTGGCTTCGCGGCTGCTAACCCGGGGTTGACGGTGAGCACGATGGCTGGCAACCCGGTCTTCGTCGAGGTCAACTACGAGTACGAGGCCAGTGAGGACCAGGGCAAGAGCGCCTGGGGTGTACAGGGCAAGACCACGCTCTTCGACGTGCTGACCATCGGTGGTTCCTACGTTGGCGAAGAGCGCGTGGACGGGCTCGGTGGCGACTATCGCCTCTATGGCGGCGAGCTGACGCTGCGCCACGGCAAGGCCTCGAGGTTCACCGCCGAGATCGCTCGCTCCCAGTCGTACAACATGAACAACTTCCTCTCCGAGGATGGCGGCATCACCTACCAATCGCTGAACAGCGTGGCCCAGGTCTCCGCCGACGCGCGCGCCAACGACTCCAACGCCTATCTGCTGCGGGCCACCGTCGAGGCCTCTGACTTCTTCAAGAAGCTCTCCGCGGGGACGTTGCGCGGGCAGGCCTATTTCGACCGCAAGGAGCGCGGCTTCTACTCTGGCGGCACGATCCTCGACCAAGGCCGTACACGCTACGGCGGGCGGATCGACCTGCGGCCCGCGCCGCGACACGCGCTCACGCTGCGTCACGATGGGGCGATCGCGCTGCTGCCCCAGCTGCCGGTGACGGGCAACACCTCCCTCGACCCGCTGGCGATGCGCGAGATCGAGCAGCAGCTGACGCGGCTTCGCTACGAGTACGAGGGCAGCCGGATGCGGCTGGCCGGCGAGCTCGCGCATCTCTACACCAGCGATCCGACCCTCGCGGGGGCGAGCGGCAACCACCGAGACACCGTGGGTGTGCTCGCCAGCTATCGCTTGACGAAGTGGCTGACCCTCTCGATCGGCCAAGACGCGATCCTCTACGCTAGCGGTAACGATCCCCAGTGGGGAAATGGTGCCCAGCAGGGGCTCACCGCCGCCTCCGGCGCGGGCTGGCGTCACCGCCTGCTAACCACCGTGGGAGCCGAGCTAGCGCTCTGGCGTAACTTCTCTTTGCAGGTCGCCGAGTCTGTCCGGTGGTCCGGAGACAACGCCACTAGCGTCGGGCTGAAGACCGCGATCTCCAAGACCGCCTCGATGTACATCCGCCAGGTGCTCTCGGACGCCAACGACACGTTCAAGAGCACCACAGTGGTCGGCGCAGAGGATCGCTTCGGCCCGCGCAAGGGCGGCCGGACCTACGGCGAGTACCAGCTGGACAACGGGATCAACGGCCGCCGGAACCGAGCGATCCTTGGCATCGCGCAGAAATGGAGCCCCTGGCGCGGGGTCGCCTTCTCCGGCGGCTACGAGCACCAGCAGGTCTTCGGCGCGCGGGCTCCGGATGGCACGCCGATGGGAGATATGCAGCGCGACGTGATCCACGCGGGCTTCGAGTTCATCCGCCCGCGCAAGCTGAAGCTCTCGACCCGCGCCGAGCTTCGCTATGACTCGGCCTCTGGCGTCGCTGGTCTCGGCCCCAGCGGCTTCTCACAGCGGTTCACCGACCCGAGCGGCGCGAGAAGCCTCAACTCGAGCAACGTCGATCCGCGCGCAGGCTTTGGCGTCGGCCACCACGCGGATCGCTCGCTGAACATGGGCCACCAGCTCAACGTGACGCCGGGAGAGCGCTGGCAGGTGCTGACGCGTAACCACCTAGCGTGGTCGGCGTCACGCGACATCACGCTCTTCGGGCGGGTGAACTACTACCGCACCTACAACCGCAGCGAAGAGATGCTGGAGGCTGAGGCCCTCGAGCTCGGCTTTGGCGCCGCGTTGCGCCCGGTGGCCTGGGATTGGCTCGACATCCTCTTCAAGTACACACGGATCCTCGAGCTGCGCCCGATCAGCCTTAGAGATGACCTGGCGCGTCGGCGGACCTACGATGTGCTCTCTCTCGCGGCCATCGTCGAGCTGCCCTGGCGGCTGCAGATCGTCGAGAAGATCGCCTACAAGCGCATGGCTGAGCAGCTCGACGTTCTCACCGACGAGCGCATCGACACGACCCTCCATACCCTGCTCTGGATTAACCGGATCAACTTCCACCTGATCGGGCGCCTCGACGCCGGGGTCGAGTATCGGCTGCTGAAGATGGTCATTGAAGGGCAGGGCGATCAGCTGCAACATGGCTTCTTGGTCGAGGCAGGTTACTGGGTCCATCGGCTGGTGCGGCTCGGCGCTGGCTACAACTTCACGCGCTTCTCCGACAACGAGTTCGCCGACCAGGACCGCGACAATTCGGGCTTCTTCTTCCGGGTGGTTGGCCGCTACTGACGCAGGTTAGAGTGGTCGTGAACGAGGGCTGTCGGATGGACGACTACCGGGAAAACGGCGAAGGCTGGCTGAGGCGACGCGCGGAAGACCTGATCGACCGCATGCGGCGCAACCCGAGGTCGATGGCGCTGCCCGACGGCGCCGATCTAGTCCATGAGCTGCTCGTTCACCAAGCCGAGCTGCAGATCCAGAACCGCGACCTACGCGACACTCAGGACGCGCTAGAGATCTCGAGGCAGCGCTACCTTGCCCTCTTCGACCTCGCGCCGGTGGGCTACGTGATCCTCGACAGCGACTCGGTGGTCCTCGAGGCCAACCGGATGGCCTGCCAGATGCTCACGATGTCGCATAAGAACCTGATCGGGAAGCCAATGATCGCGCTGGTCGACGCGGCCTACCACGAGGCCTTCGTGCGCTACCAGCGGCGGGTCTTTCGCGACAACGTCCCAGGTCGCAGTGGGGTGCAGTCGGGTTGTGAGCTGCTGATGCCGGGACGCGGCGGCGGCGCCTTCTTCGCCCACGTCGAGAGCATGGTGATGGGGGAGCCAGGCTCTGACGAGGTTCGCTGCTTGACGACGATCACCGACGTCACGACGCAGAAGGAGGCGGCGGAGCAGCGGCGAGAGCTGGAGAGTCGCGTGCAGCAGGCGCAGAAGCTGCAGAGCTTGCGCGTCCTCGCCGGGGGCATCGCCCACGACTTCAACAATCTGCTGGTCGGGATCCTCGGCCACGCGGACCTCGCGCTGCTCGACCTTCCCCTTGCAGCGCCAGCGCGCTCGGCGATCGGTGAGATCCGTAGAGCGGCGCTGAGGGCAGCGGAGCTGTCCAATCAGATGCTGGCCTATTCGGGGCAAGGGAGCTTTGTCGTCGGGCCGGTGGTGCTCAACGAGCTCTTGGTCGAGGTCGAGCAGCTGCTGCGCAGCGCGTTGCCCGATCAGGTCGCGCTACGCCTCCATCTCGCGGCCGACCTGCCGCCGATCGACGGCGACGTCTCGCAGCTCAAGCAGGTGCTCTTCAACCTGCTGACCAACGCCGCCGAGGCGATCGGCGAGAGCGCCGGTATGGTCACGCTGAGGACTAGCGTCGAGCGTGTCTCGCACGGCTTCTTCGATCCACGGCTAACGCCGGAGGCGCTCCCTGAGGGCGACTACGTGCAGCTCGCAATCGAGGACACGGGCTGCGGGATGGACGAGGACACGCTTGAGAGGATCTTCGAGCCCTTCTTCTCGACCAAGTTCACCGGCCGCGGGCTGGGGCTCGCCGCTGTTCTTGGGATCGTGCGTGGCCATCACGGCGCGCTGCGCACCAGCAGTCAAGAGGGCCGCGGCACGGTCTTTCAGATCGTGTTCCCATTCTCGGCGAGCGCTGGCAGCACCTCGGATCAGCCGATCACCAAGCCGCTGGCCATCCGTCGCAAGCCGATCGTGATGCTCGTCGACGACGACGAGACGACGCGCAGCGTGGGCGAGCGAATGCTTACGCGCCTCGGCTACGGTTTCGAGCTCATCGCCACCGGTCGAGAGGCCCAGGAGCTCTTGCGCCAGCGGTCGAGTGATTTCTCGGCGATCATCCTAGAAATGGCGCTCCCAGGCATCGACGGTGCGTCCACGTTGACGGCGTTGCGAGCCCTGAACCCGCTCGTGCCGGTGGTGCTGACCAGCGGCCACCATTCCGAGCAGTTCGCGGAGCTGCTCGAGGGAGAGCTGGCGCAGGGGTTTCTGCAGAAGCCGTTCAACGTGCAGCAGCTGGCTGAAGTGATCGAGAGCGTCCTCGGCAGGAAGGGATCAGGCGCTTCGTCGTAGGCCGGCGGGCTGGGAGTGGTCGCTTGGCTCTGTGGCGGCCTGGTCGAGGTCCTCGCGGCTTTCGCTCGTCAGAGCGGCCGATCGCTGGTTGGCTTCGGGATACTCGAGTCGCGCCCAGACCGCGTGGTGATCGGAGAGATCGTGGTAGCGGCGCCCGCCGGGGAGCCGACGCCAGTGAAAGGGAGAGCGGATCGCGCGGACCTCGAGCTCGGCGGCTCGCGGTTGGAGGTGAGAGCGTGACCAGAGCACGTAGTCGAGCCACTCGTCTCGCCCGCCGCAGAGCGGGTTCTCACCGGGCTCCCAGGTCGCTGGTCGACCCCATCGCTCCTCAGGCAGCTTGGCGTCAAGGAGCTCGAGCATCTGGGCGTACTCGTCAGGAGCGCCGAGCATGTCAGTGTTGAGGTCTCCTGCGATCACCACCGGCTCGTCGGCAGGGGGGGCGACCTGCTTGATAAAGCGGCCGATCATCGCGAACTGCTGCAGCCGCAGATCACGATAGATCGCGTCGGCGTCGCGGCGAACCCAGCGGTAGACGACCCGGAAGGGCGACTCCGGTGGCGCCTGCGTGTGACTACCAAAGAGATGATAGCGGCGACCGAGCTTGCGGATGCATGCGTAGAGCACGCCCTTGTCGGCGTAGGCGTCCGGGCCGCGCAGGCAGCCATGGAAATGGCGCTCGTCGCGGGCGACGACGGGCCAGCGGCTGAGGATCGTCACGCCCCCGTTGCCAACGCGCATGGGTCCGTCGGTCAGCCGCGGCTTGCCCAGCACGCCGCTCTGGTAGGGGTAGTGTGGGGCGAGCGCTTCGAAGAGCAGACGGCTGCTGGCGGCGAAGGTCTCCGAGAGCACAAGCACGTCGTGACGCAAGAGCTCCCGTGGCAGCAGCTTTGCTCGCGCCGCCTGGCCGTCCAGAAAGTAGCCTGGGCGCAGCCAGACATTATAGGCCAGCACCGTTAGCTCGTTTTCTCGGGGTGGTCGTGGCACGGTTGACTCCGCCGCGTGGTGTCTGCGCGAACGTTTGCGTCCGAAGACGCGCCGGGTGAATAGGATGACACCGAAGAAGAGCTACGCAACCGGGCTGTCGAGTTCGATGCCTGGCGGCGTGATCCCGAGGGGGAGGCGGACTGTCACCCTCGTCCCGACCCCGACCTCGCTGTCGACCTCGATCGTGCCGCCATGAGCTTCGATGATGCGGTAGGCGATAGCGAGCCCAAGGCCGGTGCCGACTCCGACTCCTCGGGTGGTGAAGCCGGGCTCAAAGATCCGGGGCAGGACGTCCTCGGGGATCCCGGCGCCGGTGTCGGCGACGCGGATCACCACCTGCCCGCGCTGCCGATCCTCGAAGAGCCCCACGGTGATCTGCCCGCTGCCGTCGATCGCCTGGACGGCGTTGCAAAGCAGGCTCATGAACACCTGATGCAGCCGCTCTCCGTCGGCGATGACCTCGCGCAGCTCGGGGGCGTAGTCGCGCGTCACTCCGATCTTCTCGCCGAGGCGGAAGGAGAGCAGCGAGAGGGCGCCGTCCATCCCTTCGCGCAGGTCGACGGGCAAGCGAGGGGCTCGGTCGAGGTGGGCGAAGCTCTCCAGCGACTCGACGACAGCGGTGACGCGAGCCATCGCCTCTCGCGTGATGGGGAGCGTGCGCCCGAGCACCTCGAGCGACCGCCGAACCTTACGATCGTCGGCGAGAGGCGGACAGTCGCCGCTCTCGAAGCGCTCACGAAGGTTGCGCACGGCGCGCTCTATCACGTCGACGTTGGCGTAGAGTGAACCGACGGGGTTGTTGATCTCATGGGCCAAGCCTGCGGCGAGCCCCGAGAGCGATTGCAGCTTCGACGACTCGGCGACGTCGAGCACGTGAGAGCGTTGCGCCCGGAGCCGCTGGTTGTCGTCCTCGAGGCTCTTGGTGCGGGAGCGGAGGTAGTCGCGCTGCGCGAGCAGCTCCAGGCGCCGATCGATGATGCCCCAGCGCAGCTGATAGAGCAGCGCCCCAAAGACCATCGCCGCGACCGAGAGCAGGGCCACCTCGAGGCTGATCGAGAGCACGATCGCCCGTGGTGCGCCCACCAGCAGCGCGGCGCTTCCCGCCGCTAGCGTGACGCCGGTCGAAAGCGCGAGGATCTGCAGTGGGCGGAAGGCCATCAGGCCCACCGTGAGCAGGAGCAGCAGCGGCGCGGGCCCGCTGACGGTCGGGAGCCTGGAGGGCAGCGGGGCCAGCCCGCTGGCGAGGCCGACCACACCGCTGAGCGCGACCAATAAGAGCCCCACGGCGGGCCGCGCGAGGCGCCGGCCGAGGGCCCACCGAGAGCCCAGGAGCGCGACGAGGCCGGCGATCCCCATGGCGATGGAGAACAAGCCTACCCTCGAGCCGAAGCCCCCCGCGGCCCCCAAAAAGAGCAAATGGGCCAGGCAGCGGGCGCTCGCGTAGAGCAGGCCGACCAGGCCGAGGACGGTCATCCCGAGGCTGTTTTGCCAAGAGATCTCGAGCTGATGGGCGCGGCTCCCGGCCTCGCGAGGGGGGCAGATAAAGCGTCGCCAGCGCTGTCCCGGCTGCGGAGCTTCGCCGTCTCTGGCAGAGACCGGAGAGAAGCTCAGCGTGGGGATCCGAGACCGCATGTCTAGCCCTTCGGGCGCCCTACCGTCCGTGCAGGTGGGTTAGCGACTAGAAGACGTAACGCTAGAAGACGTAACGCTAGAAGACGTAACGCGCTCTAGCGTAGACGTTTGTATTCTCTTGGAGCATGCCGAAGAAGGTGAAGTCGTCCTTGCCCCATAGAATGTTGGCGCCAGCGGCAAGCTTCAGGGCGTCCGAGATCTTGTATTCGATCTTGGGCCGCAGGTAAACGTCTCTCTCGTTGGGCGAGTAGAAGGCGAAGAGGCCGACCACAAGATCGTCGCGCAGTAGGCGGTACATCCAGCGCAGGGTGATCACGTGCCGCAGCTCCTTCGGATCGAACGGCGACATGCCCATCGCCGCGGAGGCGGTCTGCAGCTTGTCGTGTTGCAGCGTGTACTCATTGTAGTACTGCAAGCCGAGGGTCATCTTCGGCACGAGCTCGTGCTCATAGCCTACGAGGGCACGCAGGTGGTGGTTCGGGATCAGGGGGTTGTCGCCGCGCTTGTCATCGAGGGAGTGATAGAAGGCCGTCTCGAGGTTGAAGATGCCGCCCAGGAGCGTGCCGCGGACGCTGGCACCATAGACGGCGAGGCGCGAGTGCAGCGCCGAGCCCTCCGGAGGCGGACCGGGGTTGGTGATCGTCAGAGACAGCGGCTGCTTGAAGTAGCCGAGGTAACCGTAGAGCGCGAGCTCCAGCCCGGCTACGGTTCGGTGTAGGCGTCCATGAAACTCACCGTTTCTTAGCTCGCGGTCGATCGGTGTCGGCTGGATCCACATCTTGCCGCCGACGATGCCAGGCTGCCCGCCGCTGAGGGGGTAAAAGAGCGAGAGGCGCTCGCCGGTGATGAAGCGGTCGGGCTCGAAGATCGGGGTCCAGATGAGGTCGAGGTTTACCAGCGAGGAGTAGAGGGCGACCTTCACCGAGGTCGAGGGCGCCTTAAGGTACTCGTCGGCGCGGCCGCCGATGAAAGAGACCCAATCCTTGGGGAAGAGGTCGTTGAGAAAGAGCAGGTCGCCTGTGCCCCAGGTCAGCACCTGACGCCCCGCCTTGACATCCATAAAGGAGAAGAGGCGGAAGCTGACGACCGCCTCACGGATGTCGACGCTGATGCCTTTGGTCGCGCCATCGGCGAGGAAGTCGCCCTTGAACGAGAGGGAGACGACGTCTCCAGCGTGGCGCGCCTCGAGACGGAAACGCGCCTCGCCGAGGATCAGCTGGTCGTCGGTGGTGGGATCATCGACCAGCCTGAGCGACGTCGCCGACTCGACGAAGCCGTGAAGCTCGAGCTTCGCGCCGCCGTCGTCATCGTCGTCGTCATCATCATCTTTGGCCCCCTGTTTTCCCTTCCCCTGCTTGTCGTCGTCGCCCCAGTCGTCGTCATCGTCGCCGTCGTCGGTGGCGAGGAGAGCAGGGCCGGCTGGCCTCTTCGCAGCGGGTTTCTTCGTCGTGGTCTTCTGCGTCGCCGGCTCCTTTGTCGCGGTGGGCTTGGTCGCAGCGGTCGCAGTTGGCTTTACCGCCTTGGCCGGCGGACGGCTCGCTGGCTGGCTCGCCGCGCTGCCCTGAGCGCGCGCGGCGGCGGCCGTCGCGACCAGGAAAGCGAGCGCGACGAGCAATGTGAGAAGATGTTGCCGTTTCATCGGGGGGCTCCGTTCCCTGGGCGTTGAGAACCGTGCGGTCTGGCGCTGCTGTGCGTATGGCGTTACTTTAGCCACTTGCGGGGCGGGTTACGCAACGAGCGCTCGGTGAAGACGGACTTGGGCACACCGATGTCGTACTTGATCCCCTTCATCAGCAGGATCGTGCTGCCGCCGTTCTTTAGGTCCGAGGCGCGCATCTTGGTGATCGTCGGCTTGCCTTGGATCGTCTTGACCCGCAGCGCCTCGACGCGGCGGTAGAGCTTGCCCGACTTGTTGATGTACTCGATCTTCATCGGCAGGTAGGTCGCCTTGTCGACCCAAACCGTATAGTGCGAAAACTCGGCGTCTCCGCGCCTCTTCGGGGTCGAGTGGATGATATAATGCTTGTCTGTGGTCTTGAGGAGCTTATGCTTGTCCTCGTTGGTGCCGCGGCCCGATATGTCCTCATAGAAGAAGTGGGAGCCGACGAAGCTGGTTCGCTTATCCGCCGAGGCGATGCGCTTGACCAGGTCTAGGGCGGGGAGGTACATCCAGCGGTTGTCGCTGCCCTGCGGCTTCTTATGGACCATGAAGACCGTGCGCTTCACGTCCGCCGGACGCTTGAAGAGCACGAGGAAGTGCTGCTTTCCGCCGTCAGAGACATCGGATCGGATCATGGAGAACACGCGGACGCGCTTGCGGCCCTGCGCGTCCTTGATCTTCATCTTGACCTTGGCCTTGCCGTCCTTGCCCTGATAGTAGTTCGCGATGTTAGCTTTGTTGATGATCGCCTGGGCGCTGGGGGCTGCGTTGGCTGGCAGCGCGAAGGCGCAGACGAGGGTGCCCGCGAGGGCGATCTTGGTGATGCTGTTTGGGTGTCGAGTGCTCATGTTCTCCTCCATGTAGGTAATGGTCTGCTTTGAGGGTTAGCTGCCTGTTGATCGAGCAGCCTGTTGATCGAGCCCTCCCGTCGCGACTTGCCCTTCGAGCCGAGCTCTTGGTCGCTCAAGCTCGCCGCAGCACCACTATGGCTGCGTTTTCGCTCCGCGAGCTTGGCCCGAATGGCGTCGCCTCGCTTGGTCCGGCCTAAATCACCAGACCGCTAGCGCTATCGCCGGCTTTTCCCTTCAGCTTGGGAAGGCGCTCGCCGATGATCGCCATCACGGCGGGAAGCAGCATCAGCGTGACCAGGCCGGAGACGGCCATGATCGCCGCCATGAAAAAGCCGACTGTGTTATAGGGCACGAGCGGCGCGGCGAGGAGCGGCAGAAAACCGATGGCGATCACGATCGCGTTGCGGGTGATCGCGCGACCTGGGCCCTGGAACATCGCTTGCAGCGATCGCCTCCAGCTGCTGCCGAGCTGCACGTGGAGGTTTCGGGCGCGCTGCAGGAAGTGGATCGCGAAGTCCACTGAGAGGCCAAGGGTCATCGCCGAGAGGACCGCTACCGGCATATCGTAGTCTTTGCCCACCAGGCCGATCAGGCCATAGATGAATGTGATGGTGATCGAGAGCGGGATCATCGAGAGCAGCCCGAAGACCAAGGAGCGGAAGAGGAAGATCATCATCACCAGGACGATGGCGAAGGAGCCGAGAAGGCTGGTGAACATGCCGGTGACCATCGCCTCCTGCCAGACAACGTTGAGGTAGGTCATGCCGGCCCATCGGATCTTCACGCCCGCGGGGGGCGGGCTCTTCTTGATGAAGGCGGCGAGGTGCTCGACTACGCGCTTCATGTTCTGATTGTCACCGCTCTTCAGCTGCACCCAGACCGAGGCCTTGCGCATATCAGGGGTGGCGAAGTGCCAGAGGTCGTGGGGGCGGTGAGACGACTGATAGGTCAAGAGCGCTTGCGCCACACCCGCGCTGCTCTTGGGCAGCGTGTAGTGCTTCTGCGACCCGTCGTGGAGGTCGCGGTTCAGCGTCTTGACCACGTCAGCGAGGGAGTTGGTCTTGCCGACGACCTTGGTGCTCTTCAGCGCGTCCTGCAGCTCGGCGATGTAGGCGAGGGCCTTCGGCGTCTGGAAGAACTTATGCTCGCTTTGGGTCTTCTCGAGCGCGTCCACCACGGCCTTCCAGGCCTGCTCTTCGGCGCCCTCTGCCTCCTCGGAGGCGGTGTCGACCTTCTCGATCAGGTCCGTCAGGCGCTGGCTCATGTCCTTATCTTTCACCTTGGCGGCGATGGCTGTGTACGCCTTGGCCACCTTGTCGAAGGCCTTCTTGGCGTCGTCGTCGCTGTCGAGCTTCGCCTTGCCGGAGCTGAGGGTCTTGGCGATCGCGGCCGTTAGCGCCTTATTCGGATCGACGTCGTCCTTCTCGAGGACGAGATAGGCGGGGTAGGTGCCGGCGAAGTGCTTATTCAAGACCTTGTCGGCGATGCGCAGATCATGGGACTCCTTGAACCAGAGCACCGGGTTGTCGTTGATCACGATCTTGGTCACGCCGTAGACGCTGACGGCGGTAAGGGAGGCGAGCGCCAGCACGACGATATAGGAGCGGCCGATGGCGAAGGCCCCGACGCGAGGGAGGGTCTTCGCTAGCAGGCCCTTGGCGTTTTTGCCCTCGACGTCGTCGTCATCGGATCCAGGGAGCTTGGCCAGCGTCGCCTCGCCAAGGCTGACGATATAGGCGGGGATGAAGATTACGCTCAATAAGAAGCTCAGCACCACGCCGAGAGCGACGAAGGCGCCAAAAACGCGCACCGGGGGGATCGGGGCGAAGGCCAGGGAGCCGAAGCCGGCGATGGTCGTCAGCGAGGTATAGAACATCGGGGTGAAGAGCTTGCCCATGACCTCGCGGATCACCTCGCGCTTATCCCTGCCCGGGGCGTAGCTGTCAGAGAACTCGCTGAGAATGTGGATCGAGTTCACCACCGCGATGGGCATCAAGAAGATCGGGATCATCGAGCTCATGATGTGTACGGTGAAGCCGAGGCCGATCAGCGCGCCCATGGTGATGATCACCGTCGCCATGGCGAGGAGCATCGGCGCGGTGATCAGCGGCAGAGAGCGGAAAAACCACCACATGATCAGAAAGATCACGAGGGCGGCCAGCGGCGCGCTGATCGCCATCTGGACGAACATCTCGACCCCGAAGGTGTCCTCGGCGACCGGGAGACCCGTGATGAAATACTGCTCGTCGCCGCTCGGAAAGCCGGAGAAGACCTTTTTGATCTCCAGCGAGAGGCGATGGGACTCTTGCTTGTCGGTGATCGGCACGTACATCGCGGCGGCCTTGCCGTTCTCGGTGACCATCGTGCCCTTGAACATCGGCATCCGTAGGGCGGCGTCGCGCACAGCGAGCGCCCCCTTACGTGTCTTGGGCGGCTCTTTGAGCAGCCAGGAGAAGCGCACCGTGCCGGCGCCCTCGGGGGTGACCTTGTCGACCGTGGCGAGGGTCATCAGATCGCGCTCGATCACGCCCTTCATCTTGGCGATCTTGTTCGAGAGGGTGTGCATCTTGGCCAGCGTCTGGACGTTGAACACGCCGTCAGCGTGCTTCTCGTTGACTACACCGACGACGATCATGTCGTGGAGCTGGAAGGCCTTCTTGGAGGCGTTGTGGAAGAGCCGCTCGGCCTGGTCCGCCGGCAGCATGTTCTGCGGGTCCGTGTCGACGACGATCCGTGCCATCTGCGAGCCGACACCGGCGACGAGGATCAACACGGTCAGAAAGATTGCCTTGGGATGCTCCGTCGCGAGCCTGACGAATCGCTCTCTCATCGCTACCCCTGTCTCCAGTCGTCGGCCCCAGGGGGCCTTCTTGGCGTTGGTCTCTGGCGCGAGGGCGCCTTCGCATGCATAGATGCGCGTGCGCAGACAAGTGCAACAGGGGCACCCGCGACCTGCCACGATCGACGCCATTGGAGGTCGGGTCGTGGGCAGAGCTCTCCAGCCCGGCTACCTGAGCTCCCGGGGCGAGGAGCGCCAGGCTCGCAAGAACGCCACGAGAGCGTCGATCTCGCGGCCGATCGCGGTCTCATCCGATAGGACGAGCCCGCCGAAGCCCTCCTCGGCCAAACGAGCCAGCTGGACGACCTCGGCGCGGGTCGGCTCGCTGTGCGCCGTGAGGTGCTCGAGGACCTGGCCGGCGAGGAGGGTCGGGGTCGCCGAGAAGTCCCGCTCGTGGGCTTCGGAGAAGCGCCGCTGCAGGTCGCCGAGCGCGAAGATCCCGGCCTGCGAGCCCAAGTCGCCCCGGCAGAGCCACAGCTCGTCGAAGTGCGCCGCGATCGTCGAGAGGTGTTGGAAGGCCTCGACGCGCTCGATCTTGGCGATCAGCCGTCGTCCGGCTTCTCTCGCCTTCGCTAAGAGCGTGGCCTCCTGGCCATCGTGGACGAAGGAGAAGGCGAGCTCGCTGAAGGGAAAGGCCAGCGCCACCGAGAGCATCGACTCGTCGCGCTCGAGGAGGTGAGGGCAAGGGATGGGGTGGTCGGGGCGGTTGAGGCCCTTATGCGGCCGCAGCGTGCCCCCGCGAAGCACCCGCGCGTCGATGACGCCCGCGCCCGGATCGACATCTTCGACCTCGACCTCGAGTCGCGCATCGTCGAGCCAGAGGCGCTCTCCCGCTGAGACGGCCTCGTAGAGCTGGGGGTGGGGTGCGGGGATCGCGTCGATGGAGGTCGCGCCCGATGCGTCTCGGACGAAGCGTAGGTGCTGGTCGGTGACCAAGGCGACGGTCTCGTCGAGCGCTCCGACGCGCATCTTCGCGCCCTGGAGGTCGACAACCACCGGCAGCTCTCGTCCGAGCTCGCGGTAGAGCTCGTCGAGCGAGCCAAGCCAGCGCTCCAGCCCTGGCGGATCGAGGTGAGAGGCGTTGAGCCGGAAGCGGTCGACGACGTCGGCCAGCGCGCGTTGGACCTCTCGCGAAGAGGAGGCAGGGCCGAGGGTGGCGACGACCTGCATGCGGGGCTCCGATGACGAGTAGAGGAGGGATTAGGCGACTGACGGCCGGCGCGCGACAACCTTGGGGATCCGCACGCGCGGGCCAACGGAGAAGGTCATGTGGCGGACGTCGGGGTAGAGTTCGCCATCGATCACGGGCGCCAGGAGCTCTTCGCCCACGGCCTCCATCGTCAGCTGGCTGCAGCCGCCGTCGTAGGTGTTCGGCGCGGTGAGCTTGCGCCCGAGCACCATCAACGGGAGGTTGGCGATCACGGTGATCGGCGGAGGAGCGCCGACGATCGCGTGCAGCTGGCCCGCTTTGGCCGCCTGGCCGAAGAAGCGAAACACGCCGCCGAGGTCGATGCTCATCGAGGCGACGTTGATGGCGCGGCAGTCGACGCGTGGGAGCACCTCGCCGTCGACCGTGACGCGAGCCAGGGTCGGCTTGAACATCTCGCCGGCGTAGCTGCGCAGCAGCCGGGGCATCCCGGGCAGGTGGCGCAGCGGCGTCATCGCAACGGGATAGGAGGCGACGGTCTTGGCCGTGACCTCCACGATCGTCTTGGTCGTATGCGAGCCCGCCTCGAAGAGCTTCTCGAAGAAGCGTTGGGCGACACCGCCAGCGGCGCTGGCGAAGCCGAGAGCGCGGATCGGCTCGTCGCCATCGGCGCCGCGGGCGACGCCCTCCACCTGCAGCGTGTCGACCTCCACCTCTTCGAGGGTCTGGCCGCGCTCAAGGGCGCGCGCCATCTCGGCGAGGATGTCTTCGGCGTAGCCCTTGATCCCGACGTTCTTGGCCACGAAGTCGATGCTGCCGCCGTTGGTCGGCACCGCCACCGGGAGTGTCCGCTCCTCCGACGCGAACTCCTCCTCGTCAAGGACCTCGAGGCCAGCGCGCAGCATGTGGTGCAGCGAACCATCGCCGCCGTCGGAGACCCAGTAGCGCGCCCGCTTGCGCAGAAACTCGCGCAGCACCGGCTTGAGCGCCTCGGTGTTGGGGGTCTGGTGAACCTCGCCGAGGTCACCCACGGCGCGTTGCAGCTGCTCGCGTCGTTGCGGTCTGCCGCGGTTTTTGCGGCTGTTGGGGTTGGTGATCACGCCGATTTGCATCGTTTGACAGCTCGCCTTCTTTTGCCCACGATGGCACAACTGGCCGCTGTGGCAAATCCTGTTGGTTGGGAAGGCCTTGGAGAGCCCACCTCTACCGTGGCCGCAAGCACGATCCAGGCTAGCTGTCAGCTCTGTGATCTCAGCATGTTAAGAGCTTCCCCACCAATCCGGGACCGAGCCGGGTGCTGAGCTGCCGAGCCGATTTCGTAGCCGAGGAAACGAGCCATACGGGTGGTACGGCGAGCTTTCTGAGGCATAGAAAGCGGCCGGAGGGGATGGAGTAGGCCTCCGCGACGAAGGCGCGAAAGAGGAGGGCGAAGAGGACCGAGAAGGCGAGGCTGGGCGCCGATTCGTCGCGGTGGCGGGGGGGCGGGGGTGGGGCTCCCTTGCGAGAGGTGTCTCTTATCGGAATCGCAGCCTCCTGCAGGCCCAACCCGCGACGGCGCGAACCGATTCCCCTTGGTCTTGCTCATCACCGGCCTCACCGACGACGTCGACCTCGCCTCGGGCTGGGCCGGCCGATGCCGGTGCTTTTCGGCAGGACGGCCGTGATCCTCTGCTTGTATCCTGCCGCCAGCCCTCGTACCGTCTGGGCATCAACGAGGTGCACCAATGAGCGAGAGACCTTTCAAGATCCTAGGCATTCAGCAGGTGGCGATCGGCGGGCTGGACAAGGGCAAGCTAGCCGGTTTCTGGGTCGACGTGCTGGGGCTTCAGAACACCGGCACATTCAAGAGCGAGCGCGAGAACGTCGACGAGGACATCCTGCGCATCGGCACCGGTCCAACGGCCGTGGAGGTCGACATCATGCAGCCGATCGACCCTGAGAAGAAGCCCAAGGTTCACGAGCCGAAGCTCAACCACGTGGGGCTCTGGGTCGACGACCTAAAGGCGGCGGTGGAGTGGATGATCGCCAAGGGCGTTCGCTTCGCTCCAGGGGGCATCCGAACGGGCGCCTCTGGTCATGACGTCTGCTTCGTCCACCCCAAGGGCAACGAAGCGTTTCCCCTCTGCTCCGAGGGTGTGCTCGTCGAGCTCGTCCAAGCTCCTCGAGACGTGATCGACGCGCTGGGCTAGCAGACACCCACGACCACCGGCATCCGGGTGGCGGCACAGCGCTTCGGATGCGTGCCTAGCGCTCTTGGGTAAAGCGCCTAATGACGGGACGCCGCGGCGATCTCGTCAGCCTCGAGTTCGCGCCAGGCTGCCGGCCCGAGGTCGAGATCGTCGAGCGCGAGCGCGCCGATCGCGCTGCGGTGGAGCGCCTCGCAGCGAGTGCCGGCGGCGGCCAGCATGCGCTTGACCTGGTGATACTTGCCCTGGTCGAGGACGATCTCGAGCTGCCGCGGGCTCTCGGGTAGCGCTCGGCAGGCGAGGGCCCGAAAGCGCTGGGGCTCATGGTGCAGCTGAACACCCTCGAGCAGCCGCGCGCAGAGCTCGGAGGTCACGGTGTCGGCGATGGTCGCGAGGTAGACCTTGTGGACGTGGCGCTTGGGTGCGCTCAGGGCGTGGTTCAGCGCGCCGTCGTCGGTCATCAACAAAAGCCCCGTCGTGTCCGCGTCGAGGCGGCCGATGGGCTGAAGGCCCCGGGCGACGTAGGGCGCGGGCAGCAGCTCGAAGACGCTCGCGTGGCGGCTCGGGGAGCGTGAACACTCGTAGCAGGCCGGTTTATGCAGCGCCAACGTCAAGCGCTCGCGGTAGGTCCAGCCCTCGCCCTCGAGCTCGAAGCGCAGGCCGTCTTCGACATCGATCACGGCGAAGGGATCGCGGAGCACCGTGCCGTCAACAGAGAGCAGGCCGTGGCGGATGAGCCGTCGACAGCCCTTCCGGGTGTCGAAACCCTGACTCTGCAGCATTTTTTCGAGGCTAAGCTTCACCAAGAGTGAAGAGTACGCGTTAGAATGGGCTTGTTGGTGACAATTCGCTTGAGTAGCGACACGAATCCGAGAGTTCGCCTCGAGAACGCGAGAATCCGCCGGAGTGGGGTTCGTCTGGCCAACTCTAGATGCCCTACCCGCCAAACGGTCTTCGACAGGCGCTGGCGACGCGGGTCCCTGAAGGCCCTGCCCACGATGTAGCATGCAGAACCACAAGCTGACGCTGGCCTACGACGGCCGACCTTTTTGGGGCTGGCAGCGCCATGGAGACAAGCCGACGATCCAGGGGGCGGTGGAGAGCGCCCTGAGCGAGGCTTTCGGCCAGGCGGTGAGGATCAGCGGCGCAGGGCGCACGGACCGGGGCGCCCACGCCGAGGGGCAGGTCGCCAGCTGCGCGTTGCCCGCGCGCCTGAGCGGCGGCGATCTCGCCACCCCAGCGGCGATCAAGGCGGCCCTCGACGCTAGGCTGCCTGCCGAGATCCAGGCGGTCGAGGTGGAGGTCGTCGACGAGGCCTTTCATGCTCGGACCTCGGCCACGGGCAAGCGGTATCGCTACGAGGTGTATCAGGGCCAGCGCTGTCCTGCGGAGCTCGAGGGGCGGGTCTGGTGGGTCAAGCGTCCCCTCGATGTCGCGGCGATGCGGGCCTGCTGTGATGTACTCCACGGCGAGCATGATTTCGCCTCGTTCGCGTCCCGCTCTAACTTCACCCCTGCACAGACCATACGGCAGCTACGCATGCTTGACCTCGAGGGGGACGGCGCGCCGCGCTTTCAGCTGGTGTTCGAAGCTGATGGCTTCCTCTACAAGATGGTGCGCAACATCGTACGTGCGCTGGCGAAGGTTGGAGAGGGGCGCTGCGACCGAGTCAGGCTGGCTCGGATCCTCGCCGCTCGCGACCGGCGGGCTGCTCCCGGGACGGCGCCAGCCTCCGGGCTCTACCTCGATCACGTGTTCTACAGCTGAGCGGTGGCTCGAGAGCGCCCCTGTAAGGGCTGCTCTCAGAAGGCGAGCTTCAGCAGCGCGACGTCATCGTCGAAGTCGTCTCTCCCCTGAAGACGTTGCAGGTCGGCGACGATCTCGTCGAGCTGCTGGTCGGCTCGGCAGGCCTGCTCGAGGCGCTCGAGCCAACCCTCGAGGGTCCAGAGCTCGCCATCATCAGCGCGCGTCAGCTCGAACGCCCCATCGCTATAAACATATAACTCGGCGAAGGCTGGCAGCTCGCGCTCGAGGGCGTCGAAGTCCGCCATCGACGGCGGAAGGGCGCCGATCAGCGGGCCGTCGCTGCGCAAGGGCTCGGCGGCGGCGGCCTCGCGCTGTGCTCCAGAGACGAGCAGGGCCGGCGGGTGGCCGCCGCTGCCGTAGCGTAGACGCCGAGTCGAGCGCTGAAACACGCCGTACCAGGCCGAGAAGAACATGTCGTTGTTGGCCTCCATGGGGAAGGCCCGGTTCAGCTCCCGCAGCACCTCCTCCGGGCGCCGGAAATCGACATCCGTGAGGGTGCCGGCGCGCAGCACGTTGAGCAGGGAGACGGCGAGCAGCGCCGCCCCGACACCGTGGCCGCAGACGTCGAGGAGGTAGCAGGCGTAGTGGTCGTCGTCGATAGCGTGATAGCCAAAGCCATCACCGCCGAGCTGCGCGGAGGGGCGAAAGACCCACCGCGCCCAGGGCGCCTCCTCCCGCGGAGCAGGCAGCAGGGAGCGCACGAAGGTCGCCGCCTCCTTGAGCTGCTTCGCGAGCGCCTCATAGGCGGCGTTTCGCTCCCTCAAGGCCACGTAGGCGCGGCTGTGGTAGTGGACTCGCGCCTTGAGCTCGAGGGCGTCAGGGAGCTTGACGAGATAGTCGTTGGCGCCGATGGCGAAGGCCTCGGCCTTGACCTTGGGCTCCTCCCGCGAGGAGAGGACCACCAGCGGGATCTCGCGCGTCTCTGGGTGCCCGCGAAAGAAGCGCACGAGGGTCAAGCCGTCGACCTCGGGCATGATCAGGTCTTGTAGGATCACCGTCGGCCGCACCTTTAGCGCGACCTCAATCGCCTTACGGGGGTCTTGGCAGAAGTGAAAGGTGATCGCCTCGTCGTCGGCGAGGAGCTGCTCCACCGCGGCGCCGACGATCCGCTGGTCATCGACCAACAGCACGGTGATCGTCTGATTCCCGCCGGAGCTGACGGTGTTGGTCGACGAGAGAAACGGGTCTGCCCGATGTCCGCTCATGGTTGGCCCTCACTTGAGCGCACCAGCGTCTCGATCGCCAGGTCAAAGCGTTCGCTGCCAATGTCGCTTTTGGATAGGTAGCATTGCGCTCCAGCGTCCAAGCCCGCAGCGCGGTCGTCTGCCGTCGCCTTGTAGGAGATCACGATCGCCGGGACCTTGGGCGCGGCGGTCTGGCTCATCCGCTGCTTATGGAGCTGCAGCAGCTCGAGGCCGGACATGCGGGGCATGTCGATGTCGGTGATCAGTAGCACATAACGTTGCACGCCAAGCGCGGCCCACCCGTCCATGCCGTCAATCGCAAGATCGACGTCGAAGCCGCGCGCCGTGAGGAGGCGGCTGAGCTCTTCGCGTATCGTTGGCGAGTCGTCGACCACGAGGATCCGAGGCCGGCCGCTCTCGCGTCGGAGGTCCCCGTGGATCGTCGTCACCGCGCGCCGGCCGGTGAGCATGGCGCTGGCGGCGCCGCGGAGATCATCGCCATCGAGCAGTAGCACCACGTCGCCACCTGCCATCAGCGCAGCGCCGTTGATCCCCGGGATGCGCCCGAGGCGCGCGTCGAGGGGGCGCTGCAGCAGCTTGGCTGCGCCATGGACCCGATCGACGACGAGGCCGTAGCGCTGTTCGCCTTCGGCGAGGATCACGATCTCGAGCGTCTCGACGAGCTCCTGCCGGCTATCGAGCTCGAGCAGCTCGCGGGTTTCGAGCAGCGGGATCGGCTCGCTTTCGCCGTCTTCGAGCATGAGCCGACCGCGGCCGTTGGCCATCAGGCTGGCCTCGTCGACGCGCACCCATTTCTCGACGTCGCGGGCGTCGAAGGCGTAACGCTCCTGCGCGAGGTCGACGACCAGAGTGCTCACCACCGATCGGGTCAAGGGCAGCGTGAGGGTGAAGGTCGTCCCGGCTCCTGGACGGCTACGGACGGCGATGGTGCCACCGCAGCCCTTGACCGCCTGCTGCGTCACATCGAGGCCACCCCCCCGCCCCGAGAGGTCGCCTACCTCGCTGGCGGTGGAGAAGCCCGGCAGAAAGAGAAACTCGTAGAGCTCCGCGTCCGTGAGGCGCATCGCGACGTCTCGGCTTGCGAGCTCACGGGCGATGATCTGCTGGCGCAGCTGGCTGAGGTCGATGCCGCGCCCATCGTCGGCGAGCTCGACGATCAGCCGATCACCGCGGCGCTGCGCCGAGAGCCGCAGTCGTCCGCGCTGCGTCTTCCCGGCCCGCTTTCGCGCCGCCGGCGGTTCGATGCCGTGACCGATCGCGTTGCTCAGCAGGTGCATCAGCGGGCCCTCGAGGGCCTTGAGCAGGTCTCGGTCGACCAGCGTGCTCGCCCCTGCGACCTCCAAGCTGCAGGGCTTACCAGTGCTGCGCGCCAGGTCCCGGACCATCCGCGGGTAGGGCGCGAAGAGATCGCCGATCGGACGCATCGTGCTCGCCATCGCCTCGCGATGGAGTCGGTCTTGCAAGTGTTGTTGCGTCTGGGCGAGCTCATCGAGCGCCTTGGCCTGGCGCTGCGCTTCGCGGTGGGCGCCGTCGAGCCCTTCGTTAAGCCACGCGAGGGAATGCCCTACAGCTGGCAAGTCGTTCTGGTTTAGCGCCCGAGCGGCGCCGCGAACATGAGTCTTGAGGATCGCGAGGTGCTCGGCCATCGCTTGCGCGTCGCTGGCGTGGGCTGGCAGTCCATAGCTGCGCACCAGCAGCTCGCCCGAGAGCTCGAGCAGGTTGGCCAGCCGCGCGGCGTTCACCGAGACAGCGGCACCAGGCGCCGTCGGAGCTGGCTGGAGCGCGGAGGCCGTCTGGATCGGCGCAGCGGTGACGGCGCCACCCTTGACGGGCTCGACCTCCGTGTTCGGCTCCTCGTTCGTGTGCGCTGGCCGCTCGCTCCACGGCAAGGAGGTGTTGGTGGTCAGCTCGAGCAGCGCCTGCTCGGTGGAGACCGCCAGATCGAGCACCTCGGAGGAGAAGCGGTTGGTGTTGGTGCCTGGTCTTGCGTGGGTGTTGACGCTCGTGGGGGGTGTGGCGTCGCTGAGCTGTTCTTGAAGGCTGGCGAGCTCGCCTCTCGAGCCTAGCTCGCCGACGTGGGTGGCGTTGGCTGCGGCGTGCTGCAGCGCGTCTGTGCAGGCGAGGAGCAGATCGATCTCTGCGCTGCCGAGCTCGATGGCGTGCTCCTTGGCGCCGCTCAGCAGCTCCTCCATCGCGTGGGCGAGGTTCACCGCGCGACTTGCCTTGACCACCCGCGCGGCGCCTTTGATCGCGTGCGCCGCTCGCATCATGCCTTCGACGAGCTTGTTGCTGAGATGCTCGCCACGCTCGAGCTCGAGCAGGCCGTCGACGAGGGCCTTGGCGTGGAGCGCGACCTCGCTCTGGAAGAGCGTAAGCATCGACGCCGACTGTCGGGTCAAGGTCGGGGCTAGGCCACCGGAGCGGGGGGCGATCTCCTGCGCGACCTCCGGCGCAGAAACCTCGGGAGCAACGGCAGGCTCGACGGCATCCCGCCAGCGGCTTGTCTCTTTGCTCAGCTGAGCGAGCCAGAGCTCGAGGGGGGTCTCATCGAAGCGCTCGAGCAGCGCGGCGATTTGCTGGCAGAGAGCCCGCTGGTCTGTCGTGTCGTGGAGGGCGACGTCGGCGGCGTCGGCGAGGGTCGTCACCTCTATCAAGCCGACGAGCGACGCCGCGCTGCGCAAGACCCCGAGCACCCGCCCCACAGAGACAGCGTCACCACGCTCGCTGGCTTGCCCCAGGGCCTGCGCCGCGCGCTTGACCTCCTGCGCGAAGAGCGTCAAGAGAGTTGAATCGATGGAGCTCACGAGGGCTGCTCGTCGTCGCCGGTCTTCGCGGATCGCACGAGGCGACCGAGGGCCGCCTGCAGGCGGTCAGGGGCCAAAACCGCCAGCGTCTCCCCTCGCCACTCGAGCTCGTGTTCGAGGAGGGGGCGTGATGGATCGATCAAGGTCTCAGAGAGGGCGGGCGAGGCCTCACCCTCCACGGCGTCGACCTCGAAGGCCCAGCCACCCTGGCCTTCGATGAAGAGCAGCTGCCGATCGTCGGCTGCCTGGAGCAGCTCGTTTCCCAGCAGCGCGTGCAAGCTCACGCAGAGCTGCAGTTGACCCTCGTGGGCGACGAGACCCTGCAGCAGCGCGTCGCTCCGCCGCGGGATCGAGTGGATGGGGCGCGCGCGGCCTTGGCCGACGACGACCTTCGCTGGCAAGGCGTAGAGCTGGCCACCGATCCGAAAGAGACAGAGCTTGGCGCGGGACGAGTGTCTGTTCGTGGTCTCGCTCGTGGTCACGTTCGTGGTCTCGCTCGTGGTCTCGCTCGTAGTCTCGCTCGTAGTCTCGCTCGTGGTCACGCTCTAGCCGCTCCAGACGCCCCCAAGAGGATCGCAGGCCGCTATTGGGACCTCAGAACGTTCACCGTACCACTAATATGGCTCATGTCTTCGGCTACGAAATCGGCTCGGCAGCTCAGCACCCGGCTCGGTCCCGAATGTGTAGGGGTGTTCCCAAATCAAGAGGCTGTTCGGGTGCTGAACAGTAGCTGACATGTGGGAATGCCGGGCCAAACGCCAATGTGCGAGAGCGGTGAAGACCGCCGTTCTCGCGTCGCTACTTGCGAGCGCTGCCGGACGCGTGGCACGTTCAGCGCCCATGTCTCGCCTTCCACCGCTCTCGCTCTCGTTGATACTTCTCGCGGCGTGTCAGACACCGGCGGGACGTCCACTGATCGTGGCGCCACGCCCGGCTCAGCTGCTTCGCGTCGCGGGCCTGACGCTCTTACACCAGCGCCAAAAAGGAGCGCGCACGCTGCTCCAGCTCTGGCTGCGCGCGGGGAGCGCCAGCGCGCCCTCACCAGTTGTCGCGATCGCAGCACACCGCGCGAGCCTTCACGCAGCGCGGGCCGCGCTCGTGGGGAAGGACGCGCGAGTCGGCGGTTGGCTTACGGTCGACCATGCGGTCTTTGAGATAGACGTCCCTGCTGCGTACACCTCCGCGGCGGTCGAGGCGCTACATCGTCTGCGTGACGCGCCGCTGCCGAGCGCTGCGCTCGAAGGGGAACGTTCGACGCCATCCGGGGCGCTCTCTAGGCTCTCGGGCGACCTGCGCGACCTGCTCTCCCTCTCGCTCGGCGCTGATCACCCCTACGTCGGTTCAACGGCGTCCGCTGAGGAGGAGGTGATGAAGGCTGCGCGCCACCATCGTCAAGAGCGCTACCGTGGCGGCACTCTGGTGGCCCTCGGCGCCATCGACGAGCGCGAGCTCATCGCCAGCTTGCGCGGTGTCTTCCCGCCGAGCAAGGCGAGGGACGATCCCTGGCCGGCGGCCGTCGAGGCCCCCGATGGGCCTCGCTTCTCGCGGGTCTCACGGCCTGGGGTCGCGGGGGCCGAGCTGCAGCTCGCCTTCGTCGACACACGAGCGAGCTCTGCGCGCGATGGCGCGGCTCTCGAGCTGCTGGCGCGGATCGTCGACGAGCAGGTGTTGCCGCAGCTGGCGACGCGACCCGATGTGCAGCTCGGCGCGGCGCGCGCGTTTGCCTACGCTGGGCAACGAGCGAGCTTGCTCGTCGTCAGCTGTCGCGCCTCGGCAGGGCAGACCGAGCAGACGCTTCGGCAGCTCCTCGCCGGGCTTTTTGCCCGCCGCGCGCTCTCGAGGCAGACGATCATCCGCGCAAGCCGAGCTTGGGCTGTTCAACGGGCGCTGCTCGCCCAGACGCGCAGCGGTCGGGCGCGGCTCCTCGCCGCCCGAGTGGAGCACCGGATCGGGGCGATCCGCGCCCAGGCCGCGCGCCAGCTTGCGACGTATCTTCTTCGTCCAGCGCGTCTCGCGTTGCGCGTTAGAGCCGCGACGCCACCGGCGAGCGCCGCGTTGCGCCGTTGGGTCGACGTCGCGGATCGTCAGCTGAACAAGGCGCTGGCGCGTTCCGCGGGGGAGCAGCTGCGCTTGGCCAGCGGCGCCCGCTTGGCGATAGATGGCCGACCGACCGACTCGCTGGTCGCGCTGCGGCTGCGATGGCTTGGTGGTGGGCGCGCGCTCGAGAGCGTGAACACGGCGGGCGCGGCGCGACTGATTGCCGGGCAGCTGACGCGCTGTGTGCCCCATGACGCGCTGGGCTGGCGCGCCGAGACGATCGGGGGCGACGTGGCGCTGGCAGCGGTGGGGCTCCCCGGCAGCGCGGCGGAGCTCTTGCGAAAGGCGGCGGCTTGCGTTTGGCGGCTGCCCTCTGCGGGGCTCTCGCGGCTTCGCCTGCGCTTGCTCGGTGCCCACGTCGCGACGACCCCGCGGGCGCGCCTCGACGGGCTCTTCGTCTCGATGCTCTACACCGACGGGCGAGGGCTCCCCACCGAGGGAACGGCGACCGGCTTGGGGCTGTCGGCCGAGCGCTTGCGGGCACGGGCGCGGCGAGCCTTGACCGCGTCGAGGTTGCGCATCGCGGCGGCGGGCGCGGTCGAGCGCCCCGCCTTGATCGCGGCGAGCTACGCGCTCTTCGGACGACGGGCGACTGTAGGCCGCAGCTCACCAGCGACGCGGGCGTTACCCACGTCGCCGCTCGAGGCGATCGACCCTGCCCTCTCGGGCTCTCTGGGCAGCGTGGGCGCCGCCTTCCCCTCTCCGACAGCAGAGCAGCGGGTGGTGCTGCGCGGCATCGCGGCCTGGCTGCGCTCGCAGCCGATCGCGATTGGTCAGCAGAGCCTCTCGCTCGATGTGCGTCTCGAGGTGGTAGGCGGCGGATATCTCCAGGTAACGCTTAGGACGGCGGCCGACAAGGTGGACGCTGCCGTGGCGCAGCTGCATCGGCGCTTGCTTCGCATCGGCGAGCGGGGGCTGCCTCTGCGTTGGCTCGAGCGTTATCGCAAGAGGCGGCTCGTGGCGGTGGCTAGCCAGCGCGAGCGCGTGCTCCCGCGCACGGCTGCGCTGCTCGCGGCGTTGATCAGCGGCGAGACGCCAGACGCGGAGCAGCGGGCGTTGAAGGAGCTTGGCGATCCCATGCTGCGGCGCGTCGCGCGCAAGCTGCTCGGACCGCGTAAGCTGGTGGTGGCGATCGTCCGCGAAGATCCGGGCACCACGCCAGCGGCCAAGGGCGCGGCGAGGCGCCGCTGAGTATCAGCCGAGGCGGCAGGACCTGGGCTCTATCTACAAGGGCTTGGTCACACTATCTTCAAGCACCTGCGTCAGGCCGCGCATAGGCATCATCGCCTCAACGACGCCAATCGTGTTGGGTTCCCAGCACCATGTCATCCCCGTCGCCAGGCTGCGAGCGCGGCTGGGCCCGATGACGCTGTCGTCGGCTGGGGATCGGGCGCTGGCGCGGTGCAGGTCGGCCTCCCCGCGTAGTACTTCATGAAGCGGCAGTCGTCGCATTTGTTGCGGTAGGTGCCCTTGAAGTAGTTCAGCTCGAGGAGCTCGGGGTCGTCCGAGCCAATGTGGAAGCGGTGTCCGAAGCTCGGCGGAAAGTAGGGACAGTAACGGTAGCGGAGCACGGGGCGGCCCTTGCGGACCTTTGGATCGAGGGCGAACCGAAGCTCCACTGGGCGGCTTCGGAAAGCGCAGCGTTCCACGCTGCCGTCCTCGAGGAGGTGAGCCATCTGCTCGAGGCTGCCCTCCGCGCGCTTGACCCGGCCCCAGCCCGCGCCGTCGACCAGGGTGTCGAGCTCACGTACGCGCCTATTGATCAGCTCGCGGGTCTGGGCCATGCGATCGACCATCAGGCCGTTACCTTGGTCGTTGATCACCTTCAGGCTGAGGTGAAAGCTCTCGTCGGGCGTCACCAGCTCCTGGAAGCGTCGGATCTCGTCGGCGAAATGCTCGTGGTTGATGATGAACTTGAAGCGCTTGCGCGCAGGAAGTCTCGCAAGATAGCGCACGTTATCGAGATAGACATCAAAGGGGAAGCCTTGGGTCAGCTTCTCCCAGTTGCCGGGTTCGAAGTAGATCGGGGTGTGGTTGAAGACGATCTTGTCTAGCGGCAGCTGGTCGAAGGGCATCTTCTTACGCTCGCTGACAGCCCATTGATACGAGGTGAAGAGGTTGATCAGCTTGACATGAGGCGCGATCTCCGAGAGCAGCTCTGCGATGTCTGGCGAGAGCATTGGCTCGCCGCCGGAGAGGAAGACCTCCTCGGGGTTCAGGCGCTTGATGGTCTCGATGTAGAAGCGGTGGATCTGCCCGGCCAGGCCGCTCTTGACCATGCTCTTGAAGAGGTGGTTTTTCTTATGTGTCGCGCACCAGACGCATTTGGCGCGGCAGGGGTGCACGACCTGGATCCGTAGAAAGCGAAACATGAGCCCACCATAGCGGCTCGCCGTGACGACGACCAATCGTAAACGGGGTCGTGGTGCTTTTGCATCGGGTGCGAAACCACTCAGCTCGCCCTGAGCACTTCCAACCGTTGGAATCAACGGATGAACCCGGAGGAGTTGCACCCTTTCACCTCGTCTCCGATAGTCAGATATCAGCCGAGATCGCGGAGCGAAAACGCAGCCATAGTGGCGCAACGGCGAGGTTGAGCGACAGAGACCTCGCTTCGAAGGGCAAGCGTCGCGACGGGAGGGCTAGATCAACAGGCTGCTAGATCAACAGACTGCTAGATCAACAGACTGCTAGATCAGCAGACTGCTAGATCAACAGACTGCTAGCGTTCGACACTGCCGAGGTCTTGTAGCCGTCGCAGCTCCTCTGGGCTTGACTGCTTGAGCCGCTGCTCAACGCGCTTGAGGTCGTCGATCAGCGCCATCACCGACAGCCGCATCGACTCGCCATCCTCGAGGCTGCGCGTCAGCGTGTGGACCAGCGGCGAGAGGATGCGCTCGACCAAGGCTACCTGGTGGTCGAGGAGGTCGTTGACGCCCGCCGGGAGCTTGGTCTCGAGGTTGAGCTCGATCTGTGGGCGGGTCAGCTCGGCGAGCTTCGCGGCGAGCTGAGAGAGCCCGCCGCTGAGGTGGCCAAGCCCACCGCCGAGCTTCTCCAGGCTAGGCGCCAAGGGGTCCTCGACGTCGACCTCTGTGAACTCCGCCTCGATCCGTCGAGCGTTATCCATGGCGGCCTTCTCGACCTGGGCGCGGATCCCGTCGAGCCGCTCGCCGATATCGCCGAGCTGCGCGATCATCCGCACGGCGGGATCGTCGGCGGATCCGCCGAGGCGCTGCTTACGGCCGAAGCCGTCTTTGATCTCCTGCCAGCGCGCCGCCTCCTTTGCACCGAGCGTGCCTCGTAGCTCGCCGAGCTTGAGCAGGTTGTGCTCGGCGCCGGTGGTGAGGGTCTGCGCCTCGCCGACGTAGTGGTCCGTGAGCAGCGACGCGAGCTCCTGCTCGTTCATCGCCGCCACGACCTTCTCGGCGATCTTGTTCATGTTGCGGTAGGAGCCCTGCAGCTGAAAGCGGGGCTCGGTGCGGTAGTCGTCGTCCTGGGCGGCCGACTCGATGTATTGGCCGTTGACTCGCAGTAGCAGATCGCGAGCGACGAAGAGATGCTTCAGGACGGCGGTGATCTCCGAGAGCTCAGCCGCGGAGTAGGGGTGGGAGAGCTCGGTCGCAGGGATGTCCTGGCCCTCGGCCATCCGCACCAGCATGTAGATGTCTTTCTGGGGGCGGCTGGCCAGCGGCGCGAGCACGGGGTTCGAGGTCAGCGAGTTTTCGAGATAGCTCAAGGCGAAGGCGTCGCCCTTGCCCTCCAGGATGTCGCCGAGGTTGTAGGTATCGGCGCGGTTGGCCAGCATGTCAGGGATCTGGAACTTCTCGCCGGACTCGGTGTAGGGGTTGCCCGCCATCACCATACAGAACTTCTTGCCGCGAAGATCGTAGGTGCGGGTGCGACCGCGCCAGACGCCCTCGACCCGTCGCTGAGCATCGCAAAGCGAGATGAACTTCTGCAAGAGCTCGGCGTTGGTGTGCTGGATGTCGTCGAGATAGAGCATCACGTTGTTGCCCATCTCGAGCGCCAGGTTGATCTTTTCGACCTCCTGCCGGGCGGTGGCGTTGGGCGCCTCGGAGGGGTCGAGGGAGACCACGTCGTGGCCCAAAGACGGCCCGTTGACCTTCATGAAGACCAAGCCGAGCTGGCTGGCGATGTACTCCATCAAGGTCGTCTTGCCGTAGCCGGGGGGCGAGACGAGCAGCAGCAGGCCCATCAGGTCCGTGCGCTTGTCACCGCCAGCGGCGCCGAGCTGCTTGGCGAGGTTGTCGCCGATCAGCGGCAGGTAGATGTCATTGATCAGCTTGTTTCTGACGAAGCTGGTCAGCACGCGGGGCTTGAACTCGTCGGTGCGTAGCCGTACGCGCTCGTCGTCGACGAGCTTGCCCCGTCGTTTGCGGTAGGCGCGGTAGCGCGGGACCTGCTCGCGGCGATAGCGGCCGAGGCGGTCGAGGAACTCGTCGAGGCGAAGCTCGAGCTTGCCGTCGAACACGCGACCGTGTTGTCCGAGCACGCCATCGAGGGTCACGGCGCCGCCCGCGTTCGAGATGTCGCGCTCGATGCGACCCTCGGAGCAGAGCAGCGCGGCCGCCTCCAGCGCGAGGTGAGCTGGTGGGTCGTCTTGTCCGGCGAGGAAGGCGTCGATCCAGGCCCGCGCGAGTGAGAGCGCCTCCCCGGGGCGCTCGGCGAGGGCCATGAGATCGTCTTCGAACTCGCCTCGGCCGCCGCTCGCCTCTAGCTGAGCCAAGAGGCCTTCGCGGAGGCGATCGGCCTCGCCGCTGACGGTGAAGAGCGGCAGGGATCCGCCCCGCAGAAGCTCCTCGGCGAGGTATTCGCCCGCCAGCGCCGCCTCCTTGCTTAGGTCTTGGTGACCAATCTCCCTGACGAAGGTCGCGATCTCGCGAGCCAGCTCGTCGCCGAGCGCCGAGATCGCGGGGCTGTGAGCGAAGCTCTGCCGTAGCCGCGCCAGGCTCGAGGCTCGTCGGCTCCAGCGCTCGGCCCTTCGCTCGGCCCCGTCCTGATGGGCTCTGTCCTCTCCCTGACCCGGCCTTGCTTCGCAGCGAAAGGCCCAAAAGAACGCGGCCACGGCACGCGCAGCGGATGGATAGCGCAAGAGCCCTGCGGCGGATCGCAGGGCCAGCAGCTTTTCGAGGATCGCCGCCGCGTCGGCGTCGTGCACGCCGCGCTCGTAGCCCTCGTCATAGCGATTGGCGGCGAACTCGCGCAGTAGCGTCAGGAGGCCGCCGTGCCCGCCGGCCTGTGCTTGTGTGAAGCGCTCGAGGGTGAGCCCGCCTTCGCGGGCCTCCGCCGCGGCGAGGGCCTCGGCGGCGAGGTACTCGGCGCGATAGACCTCCGCCGACTCGGAGATCAGCGTCTGATCCCAGAGGTCGGCCGTCTCGGAAAACTCAGGATCGTCGACGAGCTGGTAGAAGTCGGTGCCCGTCAGGTGGAAGGCCATCTCCGTCTGGCCATCGTCGCCGACTCGCGGCACCATCGTCAGCTCGAGGGGTTGGGTGTTGACGCTGAAGCGGTGGCGGCCGAAGCGCAGGATCTCCGCCCCATCCTCGAAGAGCTCGCTGCGGTCGCGTAGGAGTCGCAGGGCGTCCTGTCGGGCTGACTTGAGCCGGCTCTCGAGCTCGTCGGATTTGACACTGTCGCCTAGCGTGCCGAGACGCCCGACCAGCTCGCGGAGCTTGAGTAGCATCGGATCGGCGGCGAAGTAGGCGTTGAGCTCTTGCTCGTCTTTGAAGCTCTTGGACCGTCGGGAGACGCCTGTGAGGATCCGTTCGCCCGCAGCGAAGAGGTTCTGGGCGCGGCGCTGGCGCTCTTCGACGAGGGTCTGCTTTCGCGAGGTCAGCGCCTCATAAATCTCCTCGCGCTTGTCGGCCAGCTGGCCGAGAAACGCGTCGAACTCGGAGAAGCGGCTCTCCACCTCTTCGAGCTGCAGCATCAGCCGTGAGAGCTGATCGTCGCAGGCCTCCGGGGTGTCGGCGCGGCCCAGGGCGCTGTCAACGCTCTGCGAGAGCAGCTTGAACTGGGCGGCGAACTCGGCGCGACCTTCAGCGCCAAGGATGCTCTCTCGACGGCTCTCGAGGGAGGCTCGCAGCCGGTTGAGCTGGGCGAAGACCTCGGAGATGCTCTCGAGGATCGTCGTGCGCGCCGTGGCGTCGGCGACCTGCAGGCCTCCTGCGATCTCCGAGAGCACGTCGAGGCCGTCCCCGAGGGCGTCGACCTTGCCGGTGGTCTCTTCGAGGTCGGTGGCCTTCGAGGCCCCGGCGATCTCCGCGTCCAGCGCCTCGATCTGTGCTACCAGCGGGGCGAAGGCCGCGTCGCCGAGCAAGAAGTCGACGCAATGACCGCTGACCGTGTCGAAGGCCTCGACGGTCTCTTTTTCGAGCTCATCGACAGCGGCGAGGTCGATATAGCGCAGCTCGCGCAGACCTATCAGCTCGCCGCGCTGGCTCCGCAGCGCTCTCAGCGCCGTCATGTAGGCCTCGACGCTCGGCAGGTCCTCCGGGCGCAGCTTACGCGTCACCTCGTACTGCTTGCGCCTGGCCTGCTCGAGGGCTTGTTCGGCGCGCAGCCGGATCGCGACGACCTTGTCGAACTCGTCGAGGATCGCCTCGGTGGTGCTGCGCAGCTCCTTGACCGTGGAGAGCAGGTCGCCGACGTCCGCGTGGCCCAACCAGTAGTAGGCGTCGATCGCGCGGGTCGTCGCCTTGAGCAGGTCTTCGTAGCCATGGCGCGTAGCGTCCGAGGCTTCGGTCATGCGGCGGATTGAGTAGGCGTCTGAGATGCCGCGCACGAGCTCGGCGTTGCCGACCTTTGCCAGATAGGAGCCGTCGGTCGGCGCCGCGGCGGCGAACTCGGTCGAGGTGAAAGGCGTCTGCCAGATCTGCATCGTATGCACGCGCACCGGCTCCTCCGATGCGATGCGGAAGAAGAGCATCTTGCCGTCGTCGAAGATGCTGTAGCCGTGGCAGTGAATCGGGTTTTGCACCTCTTTGCGGATCAGGTTGTAGGGGAGGAGCACATAGCGTCCCTCCCGGGGCTGGAAGAAGGCGTAGAGCACGTCCTCACCGTTGGGGGCGCGCACGGTCTGCACGAGCTTGAGATCGGCGGCGTCCTCCTCGAAGACCTTGCGCTCGCCGGTGCGTAGGTAGTAGCCGCCGGGGAAGATCACCCCGTGGTCTTCGGGGAGCTGGATGCAGGCCTCGCCGATGCCGTCGATCCGCAGGACGCTCTGGGTGCGGGTGTTGAAGATGAAGTAGCGCCACTCCTCCTCGCGGTAGGGCAACACCTTGAGCAGGATCAAGGTGCCCACCTCCGCGTAGTGGATCTTGCCGTCGTCGAGGGATTGATGTGGGTCGTCGACCGGCTCCGAGTAGATGCCGGCGCCGTCCTCGGTGTTGTCTTCGACCTTGATCGTCAGGTCGCCACCGACGGTCTCGACGAAGACCTTGTCGTGGATCGAGACATGTGGGTGACGACCCTGCACGTGCTGATCGCGGGTGGTCTCTTTCCACTCGAAGTCATGTGAAGGAGGGAAGACGTGATCTCGCTCGCCTCGGTCGTCGATGTAGGTCGGCGGGCGCTTACCGTCATAGGCCCAGCGGAAGACCCGGATGTCCTCGGCCTGGCTGCCGACCTGGAAGATCGCCAGCAGCTTGGTGTCGGTGCGCCGCAGCTGCAGCAGGTAGGCGTCCTTGTAATACTTGTAGAGTTCTTCGAAGTCGCGGACGAAGCTCTCTTCGGCGAGGAAGCCCCCGAGCCCCTCGTCGAGGGGGACCTGCGAGAGGTCTTCAGGAGGCTCCCCTCCGGTGGTCGGTTCGGCTCCGCCTGGCTGCTCGAAGCCTTGCCCGCTGGCACGATGCAGCGCGAAGACGTCGGCGACGTGGGTCTGCGTGCGCAGCCCGATATAGACGTTGTAGCCGAACCAGAGCAGCCCGCCGACGCTGACGATGTCAGCAGGGAGACAGTTGTTCTCCGTGCGGATCTTCTCGTTGCCGACGACCTCGAGCTCACTGCCGCCGAAGGTCTGCTTGCGGCCCTCATTGAGCTCGTCGGCCTTTTCGGAGAGTTCGCGCCCTTGCGCCTGGAGGCGCGCGCGGAGCACGTCGTAGCTGCCGCCTTCGACCTCGGCGGCTTGCTGCTCGACCTCGGTTGCGGTGTTCTCGACGGGAGGCTGGTCGTCGGCCATCAGGGACGTCCTCGGTCGGTCTTAGGCCGGTCGCTCGTGTGCGACCTCGCGGGTTGGCTGTTCAGTCGATGTGCGGCTGAGGCGTCACCTCTTCAGCCGCCGAGGCGGCCGTCGATCCCCAGCTCCTTTGCCTTGGCCATCAGCGCCTCGAGCTTGCCGCGATCGCCGGGGCTGGCCTTGGCCATCATCGAGCCCAGGGCGGCCGAGAGGCTCGCCGGCGCGCCGCCGCGCCTCGCCAGGACGTCTTTGACGTCGTCGACCAGGTTCGCGTCGCCGTCGACATAGCGCTGCGCCACCGACCTGAGGGCGTCGGAGTTATCCAGCGCCCCATCGAGGCTCTTGCCAAAGCCCACGGCGCCGATGAAGTTCTGAAAGAACTCGCCGTCGCCGCCGACGATGTTGATCTTGGTGTTGCCCATCGCCTCGGCCAGCACGCGCGCCTGGGCCTCGGCGATCTCTCGCCGCACCTGGATGCTCGCGAGCTCGACCTCTTTGGCCTTCTCGAGCTGCAAGCGGAACTCCTCGTGCTCCTTGCCCACGCCGTCTAGGGCCTTCATCGCCTCGGCCTTGTCGGCCAGGCCGGCGGCCTCGGCGGTGAGCTTCTCTTTGATCCCCGCCGCCTCGGCGAGGGCCTTCTTCTCGAGGGCGGTAGCTTCCGCCAGACCGACCTTCTCGATCACCGCGGCGTCGGCCTCTTTCACGCGCACCTCAGCCAGGCCAGCCTCTTGGATCCCCGCCGCCTCGGCGAGGAGCTTCTGCCGGGCGACCTCGGCCTCGGCGAGGCCCTCCTTCTGGATCGCCTCGGCGTTGGCCTCTTTGACCCGCACCTCGGCCAGGCCGACCTTCTCATTGGCTGCGGCGCTCGCCTCTTTGACCCGTACGCCAGCGAGGCCCTGCTTCTCGGTGGCCAGGGCGTCGGCCTCTTTGACCTTCGCCGTGGCGAGGCCCGGGGCGGCCTGCTCGGCCTGCACACCCTCGGCCAGGCGGATCTTCGCCTGGGCTTCTTTGTCGGCGGCCTCGAGGGAGGCGTTGGCGCGGGTCAGTCGCTCGCGAGCCTCGAACTTCGCGACCTCCTCGCTCGCCTCGGCGGCCTTCAGCTCCTTGACCAGCTTCTCCTGCGCCTCGCCCTCGGCGGTGATGCGCACCACGTCCTTGGTGCGGTTGGCGTCGGCGAGGGCGCGCAGGTCCTTGATGCGCTCCTCCTCCTCGGCGACGTTCTTCTGGACGGCGATGCGGTCGCGGACCACCTCGGCGATGTTCTTGCGCTCGACCTCGAGGGCCTTCTCCTTCTCGATGCGCTGCAGCTCGACCTCGCGCTCACGAGTAATCGCCTCGAGGGCGCGATCCTTCTCGACGCGCTCGTGCTCGACGGCGACGACGCGCTCGCGGTTCTTCGCCGCGACAGAGACCTGGCGAACCTTGTTCTCCTCGTCGATCGAGACCTCTTCTTCAGCCTTGATCCGCGCGCGCTCGGCCTTGGCCTTCTCCTCGGCCTGCACGCGGTGTGTCTCGGCGGCCTCTCGGGCCATCACCGTGGCGATCTCGCGCTTCTGCTTGGCCTCGGCGTCCGCGCGCTGCCGGTCGAGCTCGAAGATCTTTTGATCTGCGTCGACGTTCTGGGCGCGGATCTCCTTGCGCTCCGTTTGCTTGAGGTCGTTGGTCAGGATGTTCTGACCCGTGGTGATCTCGGTGATCTTGCGGATACCTCGGGCGTCGAGGATGTTGGCGGGATCGTGCGACGCCAGCGGCGTCTGCTCCACGTAGTCGATCGCTGCGTCCTCGAGGATGTAGCCGTTGAGGTCCGTGCCGATGACCTTGATGATCTCGTCTTTAAAGACCTCCCGCTTCTGGTAGAGTTCCTCGAACTCGAGCTGCTTACCGACGGTCTTGAGCGCCTCGGAGAACTTGGCGCCGAAGAGCTCCTCCACCGTGTCCTGGTCGGAGGCGCGGGCGCAGCCGACGGCCTGGGCGACCTTCAGCACGTCCTCTTTGATCTTGTTGACGCGCACGAAGAAGGTGACCTTGATGTCGGCGCGGATGTTGTCTTTGCAGATCAGGCCCTCGCGGCCCCGGCGGTCGATCTCGATCGTCTTGAGCGAGATGTCCATCACCTCGGCCTTGTGGACGATGGGCAGCACCATCGCGCCGGTGAAGTAGACTTCCGCGTCTTTGCCCATCTTGTTGACGATGAGCACGCGCCCCTGCTCGACCTTGCGATAGAACTTCGTGATCATCAGCAAGATGCCAATGATCACGACGAAGGCGATGCCGATGATGATCAGGATCGTTTCAAGGCCCATGCTTTACTCCGTCTTTTTCTCTGGCTCGAGGCCAACCTCGGATTTCACGTTCGGAGGAGTCGTTCGCTATAGGGTGTAGGCGGTTAGCCGTGCATGATGTCTTCATAGGGCTCGACGATGAACGCCTCTTTACCCTTGTCGTAAGCCACCACCAGCGCTTTGTCTCCGCGCTTCAGCGTGTCGGATTCGCAGCGGATCTGGATCACATGAGCCGTCCCGTCCTCATCGTAGCGGGCTTGGCCAAAGCGCTTGTCGACGCTACCTGTGTCGACCATCACGATCTTGCCAATCAGCGTCGAGCGTCCAGCGCCTTGCTGGCCCCGGAACACGCCGCGGAGCGGTCGCGAGGCGAGAGACGCCAGCACCATCCCGAGCAGCAGCGAGAGCACCAACAGCAAGGTGTTTGTCAGCCAGCTGGGGAGGGCTAGCAGCACGGGGCGCAGGTGCGCCGTGCCGATCATGGACAACACCCAGCCGAAAAAGACGATCATTGAGAAGACGACGGTGATGGGAGCGTTGCGTAGACGCAGCGCCTCGAGCACGCCGCCCAATCCTCCGCTAGCTCCCTCAACGCTCTCGACGCCCTCTGCGGCGCCCTCGACGGCGCCCTCCAGAGCTCCATCGACGGCGCCGTCAACGGTGCCGTCTGCGCCTTCGAAGGCCCCGTCCGCGTCGAGGATGTCGATGTCGAGCGCGCCGAGGATCACCATCAACCAGTAGAGCAGCGCGACACCGACCAAGATGGTGAAGAGCGCCGTTGGAAACGCGGTGATCAGCGCCAAAAAATTGCTCATGTGACGCTCCTCCCTCGCGGCGCCCCTCAGTCGAAAAACGAGCTGAGGACTGGCGCGAAAGCAGACGACGCCTGGGATAGCAAGCCCTTTGCCAACTGTCGCCTTGTGACCGTGGAGGGATTCTTCTACAAATCCGTCGAGGAGATCCACCCGAAAGCGACGGTCCTGATTCGTTGCGGTTCTTCGCCCTTCTCACGCCCGTCGAGCGCGGATGGCGGCGGAGGCCAGCGAGGGAGGTGTGGGACGCCGCCGATTCTGTTGGGACTAGGCTCGCGTGTGTTCCCACCGAGGCTGCCGCTCCTAGGCCCGGCAAGAGCGCCGTGTGCCGTCGCGCCAGCACAGAAGGGCCGTTTTGAACGAGCAGTCGCAGAGAGCCGAGGACGTCGCGCTGGGTGACCTCCAGATGGAGGGAGGCGGATGAGACGCTCCACAGACATAGGGAGCCACTAGAGCGCTGATCCGCGTACCGGACCGAGCTGCGCGACGGATGGGGCATCACAGCGTAGGAGCGAGGAGGGCGCCTGCTGGTCGCACGCAACCGACGAGCGACAACCGCTGTGATGTCACAGACCAGCGCGGCGACGGGAGGTCAGTTGGTCAGCGCTCAAGAACACCGTGTTCAGCGCGTGGCTTTGCGCAAGGACTTGGGGGCGCTTCCCCGTCGAAGGTCGCGCGAGAGCTGTAGCCGGTGGTTCCCCACGGCGCCCCAGTGGCGGTGGCGCCACCAGGCCTGGTAGGCGAGAAAGACGTTGAGCGCGTCGAGTAGCCAGCGCCGCGCCATCTGGTTGTTGCTCGGTCGCTCGACGAGGTCGCGGAGCGCGTAGAGGTGGTGCCCAGCCGAGGTGGCGATCAGCTTGAAGCCGCCGAGGCGCAGCGCCCACTCAGTGGCGAGGCGGGTGCTTACTGCACCGCGTGGCGCCGAGGTGGCGACGCGTCCGTCGACGAGGGCGCGCAGGTCGGCGCCTTGGACGTTGTCCGGCGGCGCTACATCGAGCGCACCCAGGACCGTCGGCATCAGGTCTACACCAGAGACCGCGGCGATGACGCGCGCGCCAGGCCGAAAGGTCGGGGGGTGGTACAGGAGCAGAGGCACCCGCGTTATGTAGTCGCGGAGCTTGTGGCCGTGGCCAAAGCCTCCGTCGTCCCAGAGTTCCTCGCCGTGGTCTGCGGTGACGACCAGCAGCGTATCCTTGGCGATCCCCTTGCGCTCGAGCGCGGTCCAGAGCCGCGCCAGCTGCGCGTCGTTGTAGGAGATCGTGCTGTCGTAGATCGCGATGATCCGTGCGCGATGTCGTGGGGCCACTGGGTTTTTGAAGACCTTTGTGCCCTCCCGGCGCGTGTAGACGGCCTCCTTGAAGCGTGCGGCGACCAGACCATAGAGCGCGTTTCGATAGGCCCCGCGATAGGGCTCAGGGTGATAGCGTGATATCCAAGGCTCGCGCGCGTGCAGTGAAACGTGGGGGTCGATGGTGCCCAGGTAGAGGAAGAAGGGTCTTCCCTTCGCGTTGTTGACGAAGCGGAGCGCGCGATCGACGAGCGCCTTGGTGTCGGTGCTTCCACCATCATGAATCGAGTTGTGAAAGCGCTGGCACCCGTTGGCGTATCCCGAGGACATAGCGACGAAGCCGTTGGCCCCAAAGCAGCCGGTGAGACGGCCGGCGCGCAGCATCGCCTCTGGGAGCGTGGTCCAGCGCGAAGGCAAGGCCGAGCGCGCCGCCAGCGCGAGCTCGCCGTTCTGCGCGGGGTGGGCGCCGGTCCATAGCGCGCCATAACCTGTCTGCGACTCAACGCCGGTCGAGTAGGCGTTCTCGAAGACGACGCCACGACGAGCCAGCCGGCTCAGCAGCGGTGTTTGGACGCGAGTCTTGGTGTTGTAGAGGGGATAGTGGTCAGCGCGAGCAGTGTCGATGACCCACAGCAGCACGTTCTTGGGTCGGCGTCTCGTTTGTGAGGCTAGGTGCAGAGATGCCGCGGAGGTCACCACAGACGCTCGCGTGACGAGCACACCTTGGCAGCGTCGGCCAACGCCGCGCAGGGTGATCCGTAGCGGCGCATGAGCGTAGCGGCCCAGGGGCAAACGGCGTCGTTTGAAGCCCCTCGATCCTAGGGGGAGCCGTCGGGTCGTGGTGCGTCGAACGCCGATCGGTCGGATGACCGGCAACCGACTGCGCTCCAGCACGACGTCAAGCGCACACGAGCCGCCGTGCCGCGATAGTCGCCGGAGCTTCAGCTCCAGCAGCCCGTTGGCGGGGGGCGCCACGATCCAGCTCGCCGCCGAGTTCGCGGGGAGCGCGAGGCCACGAGAGTCGAAATGGGGCAGCCTGGCGCGAGGCGGCGCGGGGTGAGGACCGACGTGCAGCCAGGCTAGACGACGCCCGGGATGGGTGCTCCCCCAGTCAAGCGTCAGCGGGTTGTCGCCACGGTGGAGAGCACCCTTGGGGAGGGAGACGCGCACGCGCTGCCAGCCGCGGCGCAGGCGTATACGACCTCGCGCGCCACACCGGTCGACGTACACCGTGAAGGTCGCGCGACTCGGCGAGCGGAGGCGAAGCGTGATCGCTCGCGCTCTCGCCTGGTTGGCATCGAGGGGGAGCATCAGCTGTGTGCTGCGGCCGGCTGGCGCGACGCCGTCGGTCGTGCGGCCCGGATTGAGGTTCCAGTTGCCCATCGGGCGCCGACGATCGACGAGGCGGTGCCGATGAAGGTACTTGGCCAGGCTGTGATCGCCGGATACGAGGAGACCATCGCGAAGCGAGAGATGAGCTAAGAGTCGGTTGTCGAGCAACGAGTAGACGACCTGAGTCGCGAGTTCTGGGCGCTTGGTCTTCGCCGACGCTGCGGCTCGCGAGGCCGGCGCGGCTGCGTCAGCGGCAGGCTGAGGGCGGGCGTCGCCGACGCGCCGAGCCGGCTGTCGGGGTTTGCAGCTACTCGCGGTGAGGAGAAGCATCAGAGTGAATCGAGCGAGGGTAGGGCACATCATCGAGCTCCGAGCGATCGCGCAGTGACTGGATTCGTCAAGAGCACCCCTACAAATCCCTCCCGTCGCCGGGTACAGCGCGGCCGGCCGCGTTCTAGGCCTCAGAACGCTCGCCGTACGACCCGTATGGCTCGTGTCTTCGGCTACGACATCGGCTCGGCAGCTCAGCACCTGGCTCGGTCCCGGATCTGTGGAGAAGCTCTTGAAGAGGCAGGTTACGTCGCTCGCCAGAGTGCTCGCTAGAGTTCGTCGCGATAGACGACCTTGTAGCCCTCGGCGAGCATCGCCTTCATGATACGCAAAGACGTCGCGGCAGCGGTACCGGTGGCGCCGCGATGCCCGCTTGCGATGCCCAGTTTCGGAGTCGGAGCTATGAAATCAAAGCGGAAAATGGCCCGATAGATCGCACACCGCTGCGGGTTGACCCACGGCTCTCAACGACCGCGGCGCTCCACTCGATGACGAGGCACAGAACCCGAACGGGTAGAGACGACCGTATCAATGGTGCCCGTCGAGCGTCAACGGGCTCGACGAAGGGCGCGGAAACCGCTAAGAACGTGGCGCAAGCGGGGCCTCCCGCTATACTTTGGGCTCCGGTGGTGCGTCACTGAACGAACGGCATGAGTGGTCGTAAACAATCGCCCGACGAAGCTGACCGCGCGGTGAAATCACGCGTGGAAGAGCCCCCAGATCTCGATCCCTTCGAGCGCGAGATGTTCGATGGTCTGCTGCGCAGCCTCGCGGTGGCTGGGCGCGACCTCGCCGCTGACGCCACCGCTGGTGAGGCTGGCGCGCCAAGCTTGGGCGGCGAGATCTTACCCGAGGGTGGGGGGCCGAAAGACCTCGAGTCGCCAGGTGAAGCTGAGTCGGCCACCGGACGGGAGTTCAGCAACGCTGTCGCTGCCCTTGATGCGGTCGGTGAGCCGAGCTTGGAGCAGCTCGAGGCGCTTGAGGACGAGCTCGCGCTCGACGAGCAAGAGGATATCGATGAAGAGGAGCTAGCTCGGCTCTTCGCCGGCGCCGCGGACGACCCGATCGCCGCGGACGCCGCGAGTATGAAGACCAGCGAGCCTGACCCGCTCACCGCAGCGCAGGGCGCGATCAGCGCCCCTGGCGCGGGGGAGGCCTTGCTGGCGAAGCTGATCGGTGGGCTCTCCAAAGAGGGCAGCCTCGAGGGCCTCGACGATGAGGGTCTCGACGATGAGGACGAGCCCGAGCCGGAGGGGCCACAGACCCCCGCGCAGCTGATCCACGCAGCGCTCGAACGCGCCCTGAAGCAGCTGCTCGACGCCGAGCTTCTCGAGCTCACAGGACCCAAGCAGGAAGACCTGCTCGAGCAGATGCTGGCGCCTTGCCTCGCCGCGCCGTCGCTCGACGCGGCGTTGCAGGCCGCCCTCGAGGGGCTGGTGGAGTCCGAGCACGTCGAAGAAGTCTACGGTGACGACGGCGAGCTCCTCGGGATCCTGCGCGAGTCCTTCGAGAGCGTGCATCGCGAAGCCGTTCAAACGTTGGCCTGAGCCCGCACGCCTTGACAACGACCCTGTCCGGGATATGAGCTTGGGCCTGTCTGCGGGCGATTGGTCTGGAGCGGCCCTCGACGAAGGCTCTCAACAAAGCCTCTGGAGTGACAATGATGAAGAGCAAGATAATCATCGGTGTGGTGGTGCTCGTCGCGGCGGGCGCCGCGTACTGGGGCGTGTCGGATGACAACCAGCGCCGTGAAGAAGACGCCTCGTTGGTTTTCGACAGGGCCTGGGTCGACTCGCTCCCTGGCAAAGACAAGACGAAGTACATCCAGGCCTTCGTGGTCGCCAAGCGGCTACCCTTCGGCGTGGTACAGAAGGCCTCGCGCTATCGCCTAGAGGTTGAACGCTTCGGCTACAAGAAGGTCAAGGTTGGCGAGCTAGCGCTGACCTTCCCGCAGACGAACAAGCGGGTGTCGGTGCGCTACACGATCTTTTCGTGCAACGAGCTGCCGGGGTACGACCTCTGCCTCGAGCTCGCGAGCAACCCCTGGGGTGGGCCAAATCGCTACTATGGTAAGCGCCAGCGCCGCAAAGGCCGTGTCCATGCGGCGCTCGAGCTGCTGACCACCCGCTAAGTTCTCGCCTTCCGGTATGGGTCATCTTGAGAGCACCCCTACAAATCCTTCCCGTCGCCGGGCACAGCACTGCCGGCTGCTTTCTAGGCCTCAGAAAGCTCGCCGTACCGCCAGTATGGCTCATTTCTTCGGCTACGACATCGGCTCGGCAGCTCAGGACCCGGCTCGGTCCCTAATTGGTGGGGAAGCTCTTGACGCTTGCACGCGGAAGAATTGATCCCATACTCCCGCCATGAAGCGTCTAAAGCCGGCCGACCAGTCCATCTCGGAAAGCTACGGTGTGTACACGTTCAGCCTTGAGCAGATGCGCAAGCGTCTGCCGCGCCCGACCTTCGAGGCGATCGAGGCGACGATCGCTGCGGGCGAGGCGTTGGATATGACGTACGCCAACGAGATCGCTCACGCGATGAAGGAGTGGGCCATCGAGCATGGCGCTACGCATTTTACCCATTGGTTTCAGCCGCTTACCGGCGCTACGGCGGAGAAGCACGACGCTTTCCTCACGCTGAGCAGCGATGACAAGGCGATCGAGCGTTTCTCGGGCAAGCAGCTCGCGCAAGCCGAGCCAGATGCTTCGTCCTTTCCGTCGGGAGGCATGCGCAGCACCTTCGAGGCACGCGGCTACACGGCCTGGGATCCGACCTCGCCAGCGTTTTTGGTGTTCAACGAGCACAGCGCGACGCTGACGATCCCCTCGGTCTTCATCTCCTACACGGGTGAGGCGCTGGACAAAAAGACGCCGCTGCTGCGCTCGATGCGCGAGATCAACCGTGCCGCCACGACCGCCGTGAACCTCCTCGGTCGTGAGGAGGTGCGCTTCGTCAGCGCGACCCTAGGCGCCGAGCAAGAGTACTTCCTCGTCGATCGGGACCTCGCTGACATGCGCCCCGATCTGGGCGTCACAGGCCGCACGGTGCTCGGCAGCTCGCCCCCCAAGGGGCAGCAGCTCGAGGATAACTACTTCGGGACCATCGACAGCCGCGCCCTCGACTTCATGGGCGAGGTGGAGATCGAGGCCTGGAAGATGGGCATCCCGTTGACCATGCGCCACAACGAGGTCGCGCCGCATCAGTACGAGGCCGCGCCGATCTATCGCCAGCTGAACCTGGCCGTCGATCAGAACCAGATGCTGATGGACATCATGCGCCGCGTCGCGCGTACCCGGGGGCTGGCGGTGCTCTTCCATGAGAAGCCCTTCGCTGGCGTCAACGGCTCGGGCAAGCACAACAACTGGGCCATGGCCGACTCCTTGGGCAACAACCTGCTGAGCCCTGGGGACACCCCCGACGAGACGGTGGAGTTTCTCTACTTCCTCACCGCCGTGGTCAAGGGCGTGCACCGCCGCGCCCGGCTCTTGCGCTCGGCTGTCGCCTCGGTAGGCAACGATCATCGCCTGGGCGCCAATGAGGCGCCGCCAGCGATCATCTCGGTCTTCTTGGGCGACCGCGTGACCGAGATGCTCGAGACCCTGCTCGCCGGCAACGACGTGAGCGACGTCGGGCACCAGGTCGTGGAGACCGGCCTGGCCATGCTGCCGCACGTACGCAAGGACAACACCGATCGCAACCGAACCTCGCCCTTCGCTTTTACCGGCAACAAGTTCGAGTTTCGCGCGGTGGGATCGTCCCAGTCGAACGCGGAGCCGATGGCCTACCTCAACGTGGCGGTCACCGAGGCCCTCGACGAGATGAACCCGCGCCTAAAAGAGCGCCTCGACGGCGGCGAGTCTCGCAATGACGCCGTCCTCGCGGTGGTGCGCGAGGTCTACGCCGAGTCGAAGGCGGTGGTCTTCGACGGCAACAACTATGACGAGGCGTGGCTCGAGGAGGCTACGAGTCGCGGGCTGCCCAACGAGGTCTCGACGCCGGACGCCCTGCGTGTGCTCGCCGACGATGACACCAAGGCGCTCTTCGATCGTTACAAGATCCTCGCCGCCCATGAGCTTGACGCGCGCTACAGGGTTCAGCTCGAGCAGTACAACCGGATGCTCGACGTCGAGGCGGTGCAGATGCTGCGTATGGTCAAGACCGGCGTGCTCCCGGCTGCATACCAGCAGCAGAGCTTGATGGCCGCGACGATCAAGCAGCTCAATGACATCGACATCGAGACCAACGAGCAGAAAAAGGAGCTCAGGATCTACACCCAGATGGTGGAAGAGACGCTCGCGGCGGTCGATAACCTGCGGCAATCGCGGCTCAAGGCTCCCGATGAGGAGGAGGCCGTGGAGCTGGCCGATTACGGTATCAGCGCGCTGATCCCCGCCATGGAGCGGCTGCGTGTAGCCTGTGATTGCCTCGAGCGCCGCACCGATGAGGGGCTCTGGCCCTTCCCTACCTATCACGCGCTGCTCTTCCAGTAGGCCTTCCTTTCTCGGTCCCGAATGTGTGGGGAAGCTCCTAGGGGTTCAGTCCGGTTTGGCTCGAGCTTAAGAGCGCCGGGTACAGCACTGCCGGCCGCTTTCTAGGCCTCAGAGAATTCGCCAGACCACCCGCTCAGAGCTGGCAAGACCGAGACCTTGGAGGTCGAGCTCCAAGCGACGAACCCTGGCTCTGGCAGCTACCCAGACCTTGGGTGGGGTTTTGCCCTCGGGGGCTGGGGAACAGCTGACCCCAGAGAACTTGTCCTTTGGTTACCGTTGTTTGAAACACTGCGCTGTGGTCGCAGTGCTCACCTGTGGCGCCCCACTCTCACCGCAGGATGGGACGTTGTCCCCACAGGGAACCAAAAAGATTTGTAAAATCAATGGTATGCGTTTCGTTGGTTCTGGCATGAATAGTGCTTCAAGAGGAAGCATACCAAGGAGATGCAGATGCAACGCCTCAGCGCCCTCGCCGCCACGATGGTTCTCCTCACCGCCTGCGCCGGTGACCTAGGCTCCCTAGACGAGAACGAAACAGGTGAGGTCATCAGCACGACCACGGCCTCGGCCAAGGTGCTGACGATCGCCAACAAGATGATCCTGGCGACCCGGCCGAAGGCGACCGAGCTGCTGGTGAGCAAGCTGAACTTGGTGCTGGCGAACAACAACATTATCAACGTCGAGGTCAAGGACATCGAGGGCAGCGTGCTCTCGCCGCTGACGACCAAGAAGCCTGACACGAGCTGCCCCTACCTCGCGCCACCATCGGGCAACAACACGATCACCTGCCGCTACCTGGTCGACCTTGCGTTGGAGAACGCGCTCGGTGACTCACCAGACCTACAGGTTGGCATCGAGCAGAACGTCGACACCGACCATGGTGCGGTGTTGACTCTCGCTGAGTCGAAGTACGTCAAGGGCTGGGTTGGGCAGGCCGTGCTCTCCGGTATCGATGTTGGCGCCATCCACTCACTGGTGGCGCTGCGCAAGACCAAGGTCTGCGACCAGGCGCCGACGCAGCAGCTCAGCGCGTTCAAGCTGGGTGAGAAGCAGGGGCGAGCGTTGCTCGAGCAAGCCGAGCAAGAGGTCGTCCCGACAACGCCGCGGAGCATTTGCAATACCGACATCATCGCCGCCAGCGTGCTAGGCGTCGCGCAGAAGAAGATTCCTAGCTTCGTCAACAAGAACGCCGTCTGTGGCGAGTTCAAGCCTGGCGACCTGGCGCAGCAGGTGGACCTGGCCCAGGCCGAGAAGAACCGGCGCAACGGAATCGCCGAGGGTATGCGTCAGGGCTACGAGGCGCTGCGTGTCCGCCTGGTCACCACCTGGACGTGCATCCGGCCCGACGGTGGTGACGGCGGCGGCGGCGGCGACCCGCTGGTGGTGGACCTCGACGGCGACGGCATCAAGCTCGCCAAGACCCGTGTCCCCTTCGACCTCAGCGCTACCGGCGACACCGTGCTGATGCCGGCTCTTCGCGGCGCCGACGCGCTGCTGGTGATCGACCGCGACGGCGACGGGCGCATCTCCAACGGCTCCGAGCTCTTTGGCAACACGACCCGCTGTGGCGCGCACGTCTGCCCCGACGGGATCGCCGCGCTGGAGCAGCACGACGCCAACAAGGACGGCCGTATCGACGCCAAGGACGCGGTCTGGACCAAGCTACGGCTGTGGCGTGACGTCAACAACGATGGCAAGAGCAGCTCCGACGAGCTCTCGACCCCAACGGCCTATAGGATTCAGGCGATCACCCTTTCGGCCAAGCTGACCCCCTGGAGCGATGGGCACAACAGTGTGCTACGCAGCATCGGCTTCGTCCGCGACAACGGGAGCACTGGCCGTGTTCACGACGTGTGGTTTAACCTGACCTGGACCAAAACGCCCAGCGACGTCCGCGCCGCTGGCCTCGCTTCGACCCTGCTCGACTGAGTCTTGCCTCGACGGTTGGAGTTCCTTGCCCGCTGTCCGACCGTCGCCAAGCTGCCTCGCTTGAGGATCCGTTCCCACCTGTTACTCACGGCGCTTCACTAAATACGAATCGAAATCGGGGTGTTACAGGTGGTGTGTGTCTATGTAGGGGCACATCGCCGAGGGTAAACCCCCCAACCCCAAGGGTATGCCCCCTTTCCCTAAATCCGCTAAATACCTTACCCTACGGGGAGAGTAGCGATGTCGTTCGAATGAAGGAGCCTGGCGTGAACCTTGCCTTACAAACGGGCGTTCAGCTACTACCTCGGAGGAACTCGATGAAGCGGTTGGCTTTGACGTTCGCCATGATCTCGCTTGCTGCCTGTGGCGGCGAAGACCCCAACTATGGCAAGCAGGCGGGGACCTATGGGTTCAGCCAAGCTCGGATCGCGCTGCGCAGCTCCTCCGAGCAGCCGGTGCTTCGGCTTGGCCAAGCGCTGACCCTGGAGAGCTTGGAGCTCTCTGAGCTGCTCTCGCCAAACACCAAGTATGGCGTGCGCGTCGTCCATAAGGGCGTGAGCGTCTTCTCTGGCGACCTGTTGACCAACCTCCTTGGTCAGTTCGAGGCCTCTACGTTGGCCCACGACGCCGGTGAGTTCGGTGATGGTTTCAAGGTTGGCGATACACTCGAGGTCTCGCTGGACGATGGCACCACCACGCTAAAGGGGACGATCCAGATCGAAGGTCGCGTCTTCAAGGGGCCGGGGTGGAACGTCGACGAGGTCAACACGCCGCATGTCTACAGCGCCGGCGCCAACGGTGAGCCGGTCAACGCTTTCGTGATCGGCGGTCGCACGGGGGAAGAGGTTCAGGGGCCGATCTACGTCAAGGGCGACTCCTTCCCTGTCAGCAGCACGGTCGATATCTACGTAGTCAAGGATCGCGACAGCTGGAAAAAGCGCGCGTTTCCGAAGCCCGGCGACGATCACTACATCGCCGGCCCGATCAGCGTGAAGACCGACGCCAAGGGCAACCTACCCCTGACCTCCACCGGCTTTACGCCGAGCGCTGCCGAGCATCTCCACCCCTACGACATCATCGTCGACACCGATCGCAACGGCACCTTCGACTGGTCATTGACGGTGAAGGACGCGGCCGATGGCGAGAAGAAGGTTGGCTTCACGGTGCAGTACTCGCAGCAGTGGCTGCAGCAGTACACATCAAAGCACCTGGTGGTCAACCTGGCTTACGACAGCAAGAGCCGCAGCTCGGGTAGCTACCGCAACAGCTACAACAACGGCATGATCTACGGCTACGTCAACCCGCCGGTGTTCAACCACCGCAAGGACTATCACACCCGCGGCATCTATGTGCTGATCGAGCATCAGAGCTGGAAGAACTTCTGGACCAACCCCGATCCAAAGCTCGACGCGGGTTGCCCTGGCTGCCGCGACCTCAAGCCTTTCATCGTGCAGACTGGTGGCGGCGCGGGTGACTTCGGTGTGCCGCTGCAGCCTGGCTGCATGAACGGGCCGCCCGTCGGGCTGCTCAACGCGCAGGCCAACGCGACCAACCAGCAAGGCCAGGCGGTCAAGAGCTTCGACCTGATTTTTCTCGCGAACCGCAAGAACAACAACGAGCTGATCTACATCCCTGGTCGTGACCTGCTCGACCTGAACATGGTCAACGCCACCACCGACCTGGTCGACCCAACCGCGATCACCGAGGCGACCGCCAAGGGCTTCAAGGTCGAATAGCGACGAGCGCCAATCGTTGAACCCGTTCTGCTCGCTGCGCTCTACACGCCCTCACGTTCCCCTTCTCGTCGGGGCGTTGACCCTGCTCGCTTGGCTGCCGACGACCGCTCTTGCCTACAACCGCGCCTCGGTCCAAGGTAGCCCCGAGACCTACCTGTTTTGGAAGAAGCGCACGATCACCTGGTACATGGACAAGGAGGGGAGCAAGGCTGTACCGCAGAACGAGGCGCTCGGGGCGATCAGGCGGGCGTTCTTCAGCTGGGCCAGCCCCTCTTGCACCAACATCTATTTCGACTATGGTGGGCTTAGCCATAGCGGTACCTCGAATCTCGTGTTGCCAAGCGGCGCGCAGCCCGATCTGAAGAACACGGTGACCTGGCATACCCAATGGCCGCCGAAGGGGACGACCGACAGCTCGGTGACCAGCGAGACCATCTCCCAGACGACGTTGATCTATCTGGCAGACACCGGTGAGATCGTCGATGCCGACATCGACCTCAACGGGCAGAGCAAGTTCTGGACGACCACCGACGACCGCACGAAGGTCGTCTACGATATCCAGACCGTACTGACCATGGAGGTTGGTCACCTGCTCGGCTTGGCGCGCTCGGATAACAGCGACGCGGCGATGTATGGGGAGATCAGAGAGGGGGACATCAGGCGGGAGCTACATAAGGACGACATTGGCGGGCTCTGCTGGACGTATCCATTCAAAGGCCCGACCCCTGCGGGGGGGGGACAGTCGTTGCCGCCGTCAGAGATCACGGGCGCGGGGTGCGCTGTCGCGATCGGCTCAGCCTCGCTCGAGCTCCAGTGGTGGCTTGTGCTCCTCGTAGGGCTGATCGTGCTTCGTCGTCTCTATCGGCGCCCCAAAGGGGATTGACGCGAAGCGTCAAATGCTCCACTCTCCGAGCATGATCTCAGGCGGTCCAGACCTCTACACACTCCTTTATGACAACGTGTTGGCGCGGCTCGACGCGGAGGTGGCTCATCACCTCGCCCTCGGTAGTCTCAGCGCGCTAGGGCGACTACCGGGAGCGCTCTCGATGCTCTCGCAGCTCGTTCCACATCGGGATCCGCGCTTGGCCCAGCGGGTCTTTGGGTTGGACTTCGAAAACCCGATCGGTGTCGCTGCCGGGCTGGACAAAGACGGGCTGGCTTATGGCGCGCTGTGGGCGCTTGGCTTCGGACATGTGGAGATCGGGACGATCACGCCGAAGCCGCAGCCCGGCAACCCGAAGCCGCGGGTCTGGCGACTGGTTGATCAGCGGGCGCTGATCAACGCGCTCGGTTTCCCATCTCAAGGGGGCGATCGGATCCGAAGGCGGCTCTGTGGACGTCGTCGACTCGGCGTGCTGGGGATCAACCTAGGCAAGAACAAAGACACGCCCAACGCGTTGGCGGCCGAGGACTACCGAGGTCTGGTGCGTTTGCTCTTCGATGACGCGGACTACTTGACGATCAACGTGTCGTCGCCAAACACACCAGGGCTACGCGATCTACAGACGTCCGACGAGCTGCAGGCCCTCGTGGGCGCGGTCGTCGAGCAGAACCGACAAGAGGGGCAGACTCGGGGCGTCGCGCCGCGTCCACTGCTCGTCAAGGTCGCGCCGGACTTCGACGAGGGGCTGCTCGAGCGGGTCGCGGCGGCGGCGGTTGAGGGTGGCGCCGATGGGATCATCGCCACGAACACGACCGTCGATCGCCAGGGGCTCGAGGCGAAGACTCGGGATCTTCCCGGGGGCCTCTCCGGGCTGCCGCTGTTTTGGCGCGCGCGTGACGCGGTGGCGCGCGTCTATCGTACGGTAGGTGATCGGGTGCCGATCATTGGGGTTGGTGGGGTGGCGACCAGTGGTGACGTGCTGACGATGTTACGTGCGGGGGCCAGCCTCGTCCAGCTCTACACGGGGTTCGTCTACGGTGGGCCGTTGCTGCCGCGGCGGCTGCTGTGTGAGCTGTCGGAGGACGCCGAGACGCAGGGCTGGAGTCGGGTCTCTGAGCTGATCGGTTTCGACGCGGAGCGCGAGGAGCAGAGCGCAGCGTAGGGTCGGCTCGACGCGACCTCGGCTACGATTGGCCCGCGCGACCCCTGTATGTCGCCGGCAAGCGGCTGAAGAGCATGCCGGTGCTGTGCCATCAGCACTGGTGGCTGCTTTCGAGGCCTCAGAGAGCTCGCCGTACCACCCGTATGGCTCATGTCTTCGGCTACGAAATCGGCTCGGCAGCTCAGCACCCGGCTCGGTCTTGGATTTGTGGGGAAGCTCTTACGCTGTGAGGCGACTAGAGCGCTGACCAACTTACCTCCCGTCGCCGCGCTGGTCTGCGAAATCACAGCGGTTGTCGCTCGTCGGTTGCTTGCTACCAGCAGGCGCCCTTCTC